>JAABVA010000023.1_pt1 | contig 187605 bp, 191 predicted proteins | sample 5560331 | NCBI WGS metagenome assembly JAABVA01 (sample SAMN12812661, study PRJNA571458) | rock metagenome | isolation source: Antarctica rocks | place: Antarctica: Victoria Land, Mt New Zealand sud | collected 2016-01-07 | reverse complement strand
CCGAGAGACTGTGCGTTGGAGAAGAGGGAAAGACAGAGGAGGAGGAGGAGGAGGACAAGGACGAGGAGAATAAGGCCCGCTCAAACCCCTTCATAACCCACGAACCGGAAAACACAACAGACCAAAAACCGCCCCTTTCTGACCTTTCACCTACTCCTACCCCTCCTACCACCAAAGACTTTCCACTAAACCCCCCCCCCCCCGGCCTCCACCAGAATTCAAACATCCCTGCCTCAGAGGCGGTTTGAAACACATAGCTTAAACGCCCATCATCACGATCTTGATAGTAAAGTTATCACGATACAGTAGCAGGCGATTGTAGTAAGCATCGAGGTATGGGATGCTTTTTGTTTGAGAGGGCGGAAGTGGTTGGATGGGCGGGTTAGGGGGTGCTGGTAGGGTCTTACAGGGAGGAGGTAGGGGCTGTACAAGGTTGGTAGTGTGGGCGGGGATGTTTTGGGGGGGAGATGGGGCTGATCGGACTGATGTCTTCCATTGTTGTGCCAGCGTGACCATAGCCTGGTGTCGAATATGTACAACATGGACCAGCCGTATCTAATGCAGTCGGTACATTTACATCTCCTTGTTGAAGATGTCCTCTAGCCATGCATTCTATTTCTCGTCCAAGAACGCCGCAACAGAACAGTTTGCCAACCCCTCTAATTATATGCTTACCCCTTGCATCCCATTCACCAATTCCGCCCCTACTTCTCCGTTGACCAGGCTCTTCCCACCGGCGTTCTTCACCAAAATCTCCTTCAAGCACCCCGCGCTCGCTGCCACAAATCCCAAATACGGTTTGCTAGGCCTCAGCACCCGGCTGAGATACTCTGGATGATACTGCGTTCCGACGAACCACGGGTGATTCTGCAGTTCCAGGATCTCCATACGCTCGCCCGTATCATCTTTTCCTATGAAGGAGAGACCGTGCGAGGAGAGCTTGTCGATATAAGCGGGGTTGACTTCATACCGGTGGCGGTGTCGTTCGGAAATAGACGGTGGAGCGGTGGGGTTGGGTATGGTGGTTATGGCGCCGTTGGCTGTGGTACCATTGACGGTGATCCCACCTTGATGGGCTACTTTCTCTTCTTTGGAGGTTGCTGCTGTTTCGCCATACAGAGCGCGGAGTTTGCTCCATTTGCTGTTAGGCTGGAAGCATGTCTGGCGTAATCCAAGTCTCATAGTTGCACCCATCGTCGTGCGGTCGATTTCGGGCATGAAGATAATTACGGGGTCAGAAGTCCGCTCGTCAAGTTCGATGGAGGCAGCGTTGGGGATATTGCAGACGTTTCGGGCGTACTCGATAACGGCTATTTGCATGCCTGGCTCGTGGGCGTTAGTCGAACGATTGCTTAACCATCATTTAGTCAACGCACCTAAACATATTCCCAGATATGGCACGTCATTGAGACGAGCCCATTTTGCAGCTTCGATCATGCCCTCCGTGCCACGGTGGCCAAAGCCACCAGGAACGAGTATACCATCAGCGGTGCAGATTTCGTGCCACGCTTTATGAAATTCTGCTGGAGAGCTCGCAGAGGTTGCAGGTTCGAGGTGAGAGGCGTCAACCCAGATCAGGTTCAGTTTACGTGAACACGCCATCGCGGCATGTTCGAGGGATTTTACGACAGACAGATAGCTGTCATGAAGGCTAGTATATTTGCCCACAAGAGCGATGGTGACTGAGTGGTAAAGATGGTCTTGGGATGTTGTAAGTGTTTGCCAAGCCTTCCAGGTCTGAGCACCCTTTCGAACGAGCGACGGCGAGATTGTGAGCCTATCAAGGCGGAGAATACCACGGAGAACAGGAATAAGGCCTTGCGTTTCTATGCCGATCCAAATTAAGATATAGGTTGCAGATAGATCGGAGCGTCACCTACCGAGCAGAGCAGGAACGTGGTAAGTAGAAGATACGTCGTGAACGGCAATGACTTGATTTGACTCAACCTGGCAAAATTGGGCGATCTTATCTATAGTGGCTCTCTCAAGGGGCTTGGGACATCGGCAAGCGATCTGTAGACATCAATTCTGCTATTCAAGTCCACCTTACGATAGTGCTTACAAGATCGGGACTCAAGCTAGTCAAATATTCGGTCAGAAATCCTCATGATGTTAAAAGCATTTAAGCTTATGAGGAAGACGTACCCTGCAGACTACACTTGTCATTAGCAGACGCCTCCACACATCTAAAGAGTAAAAAGCGTTTTTGAGCATACCCTAACATCCCTTATAGCCTGCTGTGTCGGTTTGGTCTTCTGTTCTCCTACAATTACTGGCACCTGTCTCCAAATGAGTTACGACTGAGCAATTTCCTAGAAAAGATAAAGTAACATATGAGACGTGTATCTGCAGGAAATTGTCTTTGCCAGCTCTTCTCCTCAATTGTCTCATACTTTCGATAAAAGGCCCGGACTCGATATCTCTGAATGATGTCTCAGCCTGGAGGTAGACAAATGACGTCCGCCTTGCTATCTCAATAACATACCCTACAGTCCCACCAAGCTCTATGATACAGACATCTGGCTCTTCACTGGTGTCGTCCACCGGTATCCTTGCAACACGCTCGATCCAGTCCTGCACGGCGTCTGTGAGGTGGGGAACGACTTGTACTGTCCGCCCCAGATAGTCTCCTTTCCGTTCTCTTTCGATCACATGCTGGTATATCTTGCCGGTAGTAATGTTATTTTCTCGAGTCAAGGTAATGTTGAGGTAGCGCTCGTAGTTGCCTAGATCGAGGTCGACTTCTCCACCGTCGTCGAGAACAAATACCTCTCCGTGTCTGTAAGGTATTAACCTCGCTATCCATGGCTACTGGTCTTTCGAGGGTTGTAACATACTCTGTAGGTGCCATTGTCCCGGCATCGACGTTCATATAAGGATCGATCTTGATTGAAGTGACGTGCAACGATTATCAGCTTCCTCGCCATTTTAAGCACACCGCCACGCGCCATTGTAGGTAACATATCTTCAACCCTATGGTTTTGAGCAGCAGACCAGTGGAAGAGGCTTTGGTCGCGTCAGAATTTTGCCCCATGGACTGCGTAAAGTGGGTTTTAGGCCGCACCTATTATCCCCTTCCCAATGCCGCTTATAACACCTATAAATCGTCAGAATATTTATATCAAGTGCAGGACGATCTTCCTTGCCTCCTGATACGACTACGTACTTCATGGTCACGGTGTTGAAATTCTGTGCGGTTTTGCAACGTTACTGTCCTGGGCCTTTCATTTGCCAGGCGGAATGAAGGAATTTGGCACAGTGGTTGCGTTTTTTATCTAGTAAGATATCCTCGCTTTCGGGTCTTGATCACACATCCACTTGCATGACTATAACTGATCCAATTTAATTGATAAGGGTTTGAGTCAATGTGAAGAAATCTGCGCCGACCTCACCCCCGATCAAGTGTAGGGTGCCGCCCTACAGTCGTGTCGTGCCACACGGTTACTGTCACCCATTCTCCTCACAAATTTTAGAATCGCTTCGATAGTATCTCTGCACTATCATGGTAAACTCACTAGCAATAATTGAAGATTTATATAAAACCATGCACTCTGGTTCTCATTAGCAAATAATCTGCCAGACGATTTAAGCAGTATTCAGAAACGATTCAAAGCGAGGCCGCTATATTCGAGTCTTTGATCTAAGTGGGTTATGGCAACAGCTTTTAGTGCCAATTAACATCTTGACCGACAGTACACGTTGGAATAACGATTCTATTTGAGGCACCTGTTCATGTATCAGAGTAGAAAATTATCAGCTAATTATAGGAGAGAGAACAAAGCATGCGAGAGTCAACCGAATACAGCCCTAAGCAACTCGAGATCGGAAGAATATGTCAAACAATCTCTTCTGCGTCTCTATCTTCGCTATATCGGAAATCATATGAAAAGCAGACCCTTCATAGCGGTTTAACGAGCCGTCGTTACTGTTTTTTCAACACGCTTCTGTGCTTCCCGTCGCTCCTGCTCCTTCTTTTCCTTCGCCCGCCGCTGTTGTGCTTCTAGTTTCCTTTGTTCTTGTCGCCGTTTCTCTTCTTCACCCAGGCTTGTCTGTTAGCTTTCAGGATCTCGTTCCTAATCCTGCACAGCGTTGCTATTCCACGAAGAGAGATCAGGCCATACCAGCAGTTTGCTGCGCAAGCCCCAGAGTATGGACCTCGGACCCCGCAGACTGGTTCCCTTGGGAGAATGCGCTCGCTCCAAGGATCACCAAAGGAGTGGTGGACTCCACGATATAGAAAAGCTCGGGATAAGATTTCGCTTTATCTCGCTTGTGCCAACGGAGTTCCACCCTCCCAATCGGACGATGGCTGGTTCGTTTGGAGTCTGTAACCGGCGGTGATTGACATAAAGTGTACGGGACCCTCAGCCGATCGACGGTGGCTTTGGAGATTATACTGAATGATAAGGCTCTGTCTGCCTGTGCGCGAATAGCTTCTTCGGATTCCTCGCTCTCGGAGAAGATGATGATGTCGACATCGGACTCCTCCTCCTAGTTAAACCATCAGCCTCGTATTTGGTTTGCCAAGGTGCGAGCACGCCTGGCTGGAAGTTACCATGGATGTTAAGGCGGGGTTATCGATCGGTGTAAGCCGACGAAGCCAGAATATACGCAACAGGCGAGAGTAGATATCCAGACTGAATTTTGGGCCGAATATTTCCTAGCAGACGTAGCTCGCACATGGGAACGAGTTGACTGCGAGCTTCTTTAAGAGCGTAGAAATACCACAGCCTCGTTGGAACTGGCTGCGCACACTTCAGAGCCGCAACAAAACTTATGAGCGGGCTTCAATAGACAACAAGGCTCCATATTCTCCTTTTAAAGCCGGGCGCATCTCCAGAGGCATGCAGCCTCTTCCTGAACCAATGCGAAATGTTCGGCGAACAAAGCCGGACACGGTGAGGTGTCGCACAGCACACTACTGGTTGCGCGTGCATGCTGAAAACCCGGTATTAAACGTGTGGAAATAAATCGAGCAAACGTCGGTGTGTCTACCAGATAGCTTTGCTAGGAGGCCCCGACTTCTATGCCACTAGATTTGGTGCAGAACGACGTCAATGCCACCTAATCCTTTGGGCAGCCTTACCTACTGTCACACGGCTCATGATGCACAATTAAATATCTTCAGCATCAAAGATCCTATCAGTGTCAAACTCCTATGATTTACAGTGCCATTTGGAAGTCTTTAATTAAAGCAGAACTTCCAATTTGGCGCCGCAGATGCGCCCCTTAATGTCTCTTACCTATCTCGCAGCATCCGCGAAATCGTTCCCCAGGACACCAGTCGCGCCACTAAAGCCGTGAGTAACCTTGTATGCATGACTGAGCAGCTGCAACCTTGGCGAGCGAGGATTTTGGCTCACCAAAGGTGCTGGCGGACTAGGTTGGTCTGGTGGAGTGGCCTTGGGCATCAAGCTCGCCACAGACTACCAACCTCTGTTCTTTTGCCAGAACAAAACAGCAGAGGCGCGAGTACTGTTGTTGTGGTGTGTGATACACTGGAAAATTTCACATTCGGGCAAGGCCGAGTTCGGGGAGTACAAGGGACCGAGGTCATGGAGTGGTGTATCGAGCGTTCCAATGAGAAATTCCGGAGTATCTTCTTTCCAGTGCTGGTGTCTGGGCCTTGGCCTCATCTGAAAGCTATGAAGATTAGAGGTGCAACAAGCTGGGAACATGGCAGATGGAGATCAGTTACAGCAAGTAGTTGGGTAGGAATTATACCTTCTGGTAGAGGAGTACTATGAGCATGTTGTGTAATAGGAGAGCCTTTAAGGGAGGCAGGAGGTCTTCCATTATGGCGGCAGTGGGTTCACTTAGCAGTCAGCATAGTCCGGCGCACAAAGGAGTTGACAGAACAAGCTCTAGATGATGTCTTGTCCCAGCCGCTAGAGAATCAATTGTCACGTCAATGCATTTCGCAGAAACCTTGCTGTACATTGTATTAGAATGATGGTAATGATGATACTCAAATCTGCGACACGAGAAATGATTGTAAATAAACCGCAAGACAAGATAGCACAAGAGAAGGAACAGTCTTACGAAGATGTTGATGAGACGCTGCTGTTGTGGTGATTCGAAAAACGGACAAGAAGTAGAGGTAAGTCCAGGCACAGATGGGAACCGAACAGGTGATTGGAGGCCGGCGTACTCTGATATGTCGAGCTCAGATCAGGCTCTCCTTACCGTCCCGAACTGGAGTGAAAGGTGCTAGCATGAATCTAGCCTCCACAGGGAGAAGTTCTTGACAAGATGTCTATCTATGAACAGTGTAATCGTCGCACGCCCTTTTAGCTGCGGGATCGCCTATGCTCAAACACTTTAGTATAAGTATCTGTAGCATGTGGTCTGTTCCAAGCCTTCTAAGCCGTTTTACTAGCTACAACATCACAGAACAATGCTCAGTTACCGCGCCATAGCATTTTGGGTAGTTCCTCTTATTACATGTTTTAGAGGCTCAGGCGGAACAGAGGTTTGTTCCTCCAACAAAGACTACCTGTACCGCTGCAAACCTAGATCAGTCAAACATTTTAGCAAGTAGCTGCAGTCAACCCAGCTCGAGGCTTACGCTGTTGTTGCGGCGAATACATCAATCCTTCTAGCTTTAGTAACCGTAGTCAATGTTAGCGAGAAAAGTGCTGTGAAGGCCATTGTCGCCGCCAATCTTGCGCCAGTGTTTCGTATAAAATACAGAACTAGAATCGAGATCGTGGGCAAAAGCGAGGAGAGAACGGTGCTAATAGCGTTAGCAACAACGACCAATGTCGCATGTTCGTAGTGCCATAGGCCATTCCAGTCTTGGCTTGAGGCAGACTGTTGTTGTCATGACAAAGTCTCAGTGCTGTTAGGTCGTATTTGGCTGTATAAGAAATACCTTGAGCCGATGTCCCCAACGACAGTGGTACCAAGGAACTAGCTTGTCACTTATGATCCGTGTTAGGCTATCTTTTTCCGCTTGTCGACTAGACAAAGCAACGAGATCTTTTTCGCTTTGCCAAATCTCTGCTTCCCGACCTCGCAAGAAGAAATCACCGCCTTCAGGACGGTCCAGCCATTCTTGAAGGAGCTTCAAGTCCGTGTTATTTGATCTCTCCAACTTTTGAATCTGAGCGTATTGTAGAAGAGCATCATCTGAAAAAGAAGGCATGATTGTGTTAATTTTAGTTCTGCAAAGCGTGGAGTTCTGAACGTACTGTAGGCTTTCAATTTCTCACGAACCTCTAATACTTTCCGCCATTGCAGATCTTTACTGGTGCCAGAGGACTCCTTTAAATCAAAGAGTGAGACCTGAAATAAAGCCTTATCCCCGTCTCCAGAGCATCCGTCTTCCAGTGCAATGTTCGCTAACTCGCCCTCAAGGTGAACCAATTCTGATTGCATGTAGAGAAGATTCTTTGCGTTCAAGGTTGCGAATCGTCGGAACAGAGCCATTTCTTGATGTGTTCCGATCAAGGCGGCGAGTCTGGTATAGTCAGCCATAATCTGAAATTGTAAGATACCGCGAAAGAACTGATTCGTGGATTTTCAGTAGGTAGCCTCCCTCTCAAGGAATCATTCAGTTCTGTCCCATGAAGGGATCTCAGAGTCCAAGGCAAACAAGAATGCAATGGAAATTTTTGCTTTCTCGTAGCCTTGCCGATCTATCGTTTGTCCTAGTAAACGACAGCCTTGCCAAATTGGCGGGAGCATTTCCTGTTCGCTGCAGCAGAGAGGTAGCCTTTCTGCACATAGCCGTAATCCCAGGCGTTCATGTAGATTCACTGGTGATAAATAGATAAGTATCGTATAAGCCCACTCCGCGACCGTCAGTGGCAAGGGCTGTTCTTCTAATCACTCTCGAGAATCTCCGAGAACACCCTTTGGCCCAATGACTTGAGGAAGATGGAGATCAATCGAGCAATGCAAAGGTTTGTTATACTGCCTACCGATGCTGAAGATTCCAATTTTGTGGCCTTTAGTTGGTGCGATTGCCCAAGAATCCGTCCAGGAGTGACGTTCCTTTCCTGGATATTTATCGTCTATCGATTGCCCACTCAGTGTCAACCCCACCTAGTGTCAACCCCACCTTTCAGCAACAAGAGGTCATAATCACTGCGACTTGAGTGGAAGCGTAGGAGATTTTCCCCCAGTCAGATCGAGAAACTGTGACAGGGTTTCAATCCATCCCGGCTTCCATTTCCTGGCCGATGAGCACAGCAAACCTGTATAACCAATAAGACGTGTTGCGACCCATCACCTTATGCCTGGAATGCCTACTTTCTGTTTCGGTAAGTCTAAGCTTCTCGCATTCACGGTGACGCGGTACAGATAACAAGCTGTCTGCAGGCGGACGAAGGCCAGAAACTCCTACGCAACTTCACCAAAGCCCTCAGACTATCGATAATCCAATCCTTGATTCCGCAAATGGCCCTAAAGATGGGGTCCTATCAAGCTCAGATGGCGAGGCAACTGAATTTGCTACCACCACTGATCCTTCGGTCGACCATGGCGTCCCTTGTGCAGAGATATCGACTGCCCAAGCATTGAACATGGATGTGACAGGGTCGAAGCTGGACAAACTAGAGCGATTTTGCCGGTACATATGCTTCCAGGTAGGTCCGGAGTCTTCGCCTCAGCAACAGATGTCAATGCTGACATAAGGAGTAAGACTAAACGGTTGAGAGAAGCATTGAAGTCCTCCACTTCCCACACCCCAGCCACCCAGCAATTGGAAGGGCACCTAACCGATATCGATGAGTTGGCGGAGCCAGCTGACGCCCACGAGCCCTCTATGGCAAATCCCAGAAGCTGGGCAGAGCTGAACCCTGATCTTGCAATTGAAGCGCCAGAGGCTACACCTAACAAAAGTCTCGACAGAAGGTTAGGAAGAGAGACGGTGGTCCGCAAAATAGATAACGTAGGCTTCGGATATACAGAAGCTTTTACATCCCCGTGGTCTCCACTCCAAGTGTATGAGCAGCCAAAGGAGCAAATAGCGAGACCGTTAGAGACAGCACAGACTTTGCCTGTTCCAGATATCTCGCAACCTGTCTTCACTGAACAGACGAGAACCCAGGGAGATTTAGACACTGACAGACCCACCCTACACACACTTGAGGTTGCGAACCCTCAACAGCCACAGAGGACACCCAGTAATCTCCAAAATGTTGTACATCTTCCTCAGCCATGCGAGTTCAAGACAACGTTCCGGATGGCTATACATCTCGCCGATAACCTTGTCGCACAAAGAGTCGGCAAGCTAGATACTGCATCAAAGGTCGATGTAATCAGCAAACAGGTCGTGACTTCACTCGGACTGGCAATGGAACCTTACAACGGCCCCATCATCGCCCCCCTTGGGCCGCCCATTCATCCTGTAGGGGAGATCAAGATTGATTGGCACGTAGCAGGCCGTGTCAAGACGTATACGACTACATTCGCTGTGCTAGATGAGAGCTTAACAAAAGATTTCGATGCTTTACTTAGTGTAGATACTATCAAAGAGGTCGGATTTTATAAGGTCGATAATACCGTCTGGTTGGCTGACGTAGAAGTCCTGGCCCCGAGCTGCCATTAGCCGAACAATACCTATTAGCATCTCCGTACATATTCGACTGGACTAGGAGTTATCATTGGCGCTCTGTGCCTTGCATACCTAGGTAGGGAAATTTTAGATTAAGCATCCAAGGCGCTAGATCACCTATGATCTTTGAGACTTTGACTATTCATAGTTTCACAATTTCAAACATCTAGATTTCATTCAATCGATACTATGTTTCCTTAATGCAAGGACATTAGTATTTCATAAGAAACAAGTGTCTCATATTGCGTGCCAAACTCCATTCTGAGACATATAACAAAGTACACAGTGATCATACACACAACATGCTAGGGTCAATAGCCAGGCCGTCCAGTCCGATCCCTAATATTGTATCTTGGAGGAGCTCTCTTACTGGAGAGTAGGAAATCCAGAATCAGCGAGGGCGTGTTTTCTGGGCGAGGGCGGTCAGCCAGGGGGTTGGCTTAATGTCGGGCTGCAGAAGTTGCTTGGGGGCTCTTGTGGATATCGATGATGATGACGATGATAATCTGACTGAGTAGAATAAAGGTGTTCATCGCATTGGAAACGGGACTGGGTAAGCTGGAGTGAATCGGACTGATCGTGCCGGCCAACACCTACTCGCTCGTAGATTTTGAGAGATTCGCAAGTGAGCTGGGGGTTAGACTTCTATCTTCCATTTCTACCAAACGTTCTCTACCAGGTAACTTTAATGCTAGCAGGACTAAGTTGAGTAACATGTTCGAGTACACTTCAGCTACTCATCATAGGCTTTTGATGAGCCTCTAATATATCCTCCAGGCAGACATGTATGCTCTACCTCGAGCTTAACCCCATCTGACTGCCTCTCTCTCGCTCTCGACCCTCGTCGCTCTCGCCTCGTTAGTCTCTTCATCCTCGTACTTGTAACTCACCCGTCTGCCCCCTCCAGCTACCCTGCCATTTACTTGACTATCCCTCTTCTTGCCTGCGGGAGGCTTACCCTCCATCGCTTCCCGTCTCTGTAGCTCTTTGAGTAACCGCTCCCGGTTTCGAGCCTCACGCTCAAGCTCATGATGGTCCATTTCAGGCTTCTTCGTCGAAGCCTTCGGAATTTCAGTCGGCTTTTCCTGAGTCCGCTGCGTGTTATGTTTGGAGCTCGTCTCTGTTTCCTCGCGCTTACTATGCCTTGAACGCCCATGGTTCTCCTTATTTTCGGCTGATTCAGAGTAGTCTAACTTTGACCGCTTTCGATCACGATCGCGATGGCTATCCTCCTCATCTCTATCACGACGCTTTCGTGTCGAGGATCCTGACTCGTCAATCTTATCTTTGGACCGGCTGTCTGATGGTTTGACAGCGTTGGTGATTTCCCTAGTCCGCACACCATTCACGTCGTTTTCAGTGGATCCAGATCGTTTTCTGCTAGACCGAGTCCCTTCTCCACGTTCTCTACTCTTCTCCTCCCTTGACCTATGAGAGCGATGGCTGCTTCGTACTCTATCTCGGTCTTTGTCGGAATCACGATGACTTCGATGCGAAGATTTCTTGGACTCCGTTGAGCCGTCGCCTGTACGTGTCTCCTTTGCCTCTTGGCTCGCATCGTCCTCGACATCATACTTACGCGAACGGCGACGATGGCGCTCTCGTCTTTTATCACGCTCACTGCTGTCGGAACTGCTTACAGAACGATGGCGATGTGAACGATGATGGTGGGAGTGGCGGGATGGGGATGGTGAGCGAGTGGGGGAGCGGCTGTGCGACTATTAGCATTGGTTGCGGAGTGCAAGAGCGCCAGATGCGTAAGTATATACCTCCTTGATCTTGCATGGCCATTAGGACGAGATTGCGCGGCAGCCGACGCACGACCAACAATAGAGAATCCTCTTCCACCTCGCATTCCCGTGTTTGGGAGGCCTTCCCTCAAAGCTTTTGGAGCCTTGGGTGCACCTTCAACGCCTAGTCCTTTTGGTTCGACCGGAGCAACGACAGACATATCTGCTGGTGTACTGGGTTGCCCTGTGATCGGATGATGAGCGATACCGTTGGGAAGGTAGCCGGAGCCACGGCCTCGTATCCCACCCCGATGATCAGGCGCTCCTCTATGAAAACCACGACCAGCACCACGACCTCGCGACGCATAATCCGGATGCTGCTCCCCAGAGTAAAGCGCTGCGGGACCAAGAGGGACCACGGGGCTAGGTGGAGGCATCATCGTAGAGGGGACCATATTCTCAATATCAATTGGATTAATCTTCGATGCTATGGGTTCACTAGAGATGAATGTCTCTATAGCTGCAGGCTTTTCCTCTCCTTTCTGGGTAGGTTGCGGGTCGACCGTGGTCAGGTCCTCGGTCTTTGGAGTCGTCTCAGCAGCCTGAGTTGATTCCCTAGCGATGTCTTCGAGGTGGGTAGGGTTAGTAGGGGTCTTTGTAAGATCGTCTGTGTCTCCAGGTTCCAGTTCTTTAGCGAGCTGCTCGTCGGCGGCTTTGTCGACAGCTGCCTGATCATTACTGGTCTCTGTGGTCTGAGTATTCTGTGGATTCTCCGCGGCGGGCTGCTGGTTCACCTGTGGCGATATTTGCTGCTGTGATGAAGCTTGCTGCGCAAGCTGCTGCGGTATCTGGTGGTGGAATGGCTCATAGTTAGTCTGATTACCTGGCATTACCTGATTATAACCGCCCCGAGCGCGACCTGCATTGTGGTATCCACGTCCTCGACCACGGCCTCGATTTTGAAATCCCTGTCCATTGTATCCACTCTGGAAATCATTATTTGGATATTGTTGGTGATGCATCTGGTTGTAGTTTCCTTGATGCGATGGCATATTATATCCACCATATCCAGCATTAGACCCATAGTCACCTCCCATACCATTTGCATGACCGCCATATGCATTTTGATTGAATTTATCTTGTCCTGTGTTCCAAGCTCCAGGCTGCCCGTTGAACCCTCCAAACGCTCCCTGCCCAGCATTAAAGCCCATACCGACGTTCATGCCGTTCAACCCCATGCCTTGCCCGCCAAATCCACCATACATACCCTGAGACATGGTCATTGGGTCTAGACCCATTCCTGGCATACCTGTTATGGCGCGTTAGCACTCAATGTTTCTATACCGAAATTCAGGGATTCTTACCCATCATGTTGGGAAAGGCGCCCATGCCATTATTTAGCATGCCATTCGGCATGTACTGCATCATCTGACTAAAGTCTGGGGCACCGTTGAAGCCCATATTCGCAAAGCCCGTTGCGCCATCGAAACCAAAGCTATTATTGTTCATGCCCATTCCAATTCCGTTGGCTGGAGGCCACTGCTCGCTTGGACCAGGGTGCTTGTTTTGTGTCGATTCTTGATGCTCCTGCACTTGTTCACTTTGATCTACTTTCTCCTGCACCCCGTTCATTCCTCCACCAGCACCTTCAGAATTACTCGGTTGGATTTCTTCAGTGGAGGACTAAACCGCATTAGTAACAATCACGAATCTGAACTGATACACTCACCTCAATGGAAGGTCTTGCAATGTCCATCTGAGCCTCTTCAGGTAAGACCTGGGCGCTATTGTGGGGACCCAAGCTATTGCCATTTTCTGGCAGGTGAGAGACTTCGTTAAGGCTTTGCGTCGGATCCACTTTGGCCTCTGCGTCACCTACTGAAGGTACGACTGGGGTTTGAGACGGCTGGAGATCCGACGTTTCATCAAGGTGTGGTGTAGCTGGAAGCGCTGGAGCAGCGGCTGCCTGGTCGATCATCTCTTTCTTCCGTGCTGCTTCACGCTCTATACCCTTCTTTTTGAGAAACACCTTGATAGTTGTTCGGAGGGCTTTGTTAGGTCGACAGTCTTCTGCCTTGACAGGCTCGTGCAAGCAGATAGGGCAAGCTTGAGGAAGAGAAGACTGGCCTTCTCGAGTCAGGATCCACAAAGCTAGTGTCTCTGGAAAGCACTACTCACAGTCTTCACATATGGATTGATCGCAACATGGTGTACGAAACGCATTGTTCGCTAGCTTGTTGCAGGCTGCGCAACGGAGCTTTACTGGTATCTCATCCATCGTGAGCGACCTTGAAAGATGTCAGCTATGATTACATCCTAAGTCACCGCCCGAGACTCACGCAGCAATTTCGGCTGGCGTAGCCGCCATCGTAGAACCGTCTTTAGATTTGGGAGAAGGTCTTCTAAGGTCTGCTGTGGGGTGGATACAAGTTTGGTATAATGATCAGGGGAAGAAAGCCGGTTGCTCAAGAGCCATTTTTATCATGAGGGCGGATTAAGTGAAAGTAATGAAGATGAGAAGTAGCTGGTTCATAGAAGTAGATCGAGGAAAATAAGGCTCTTACCTACGGAGACATGAAGTGTTGTATGAAGTGGTGCTGGAGAGCTATTAAACCCAGTGATACTGTATTGGTGTAGGTTTCAGCACGCTTCATCAGAGACTGTGTGCTGCTGACTAATGCACATTTTTCCACCGAATGAATCATGCAAGCGTGGCAAGGTAAGGTACCTTAACAATGGTGTTATATACGTCCCTTATCCTAACACTAAATTCCATTGAGCGCTCGTGCTTGAGTCAATCTAGGAAGGATTTGGAAACACCATGATCCTAGGGCAAATATCTTACCTGGATTGCGTTGTCTTCTTGATAATCCTAGGTCAGTTCATGATTGATGCCTTAGACGTCGAAAAATCCAGAGTTCCTTTTTTGTTGGCATCAATATCTTAAGAGTGTTCTACTATGTGACTATATACGCTGCTTCTGTTTTGGGATGATAATCAACGTCTGACAGGTTCGGATTCTCATAAGTCCCAGCAATTAATACTTACATTTTGCTCATGCCTCTGTTTGTAACTACTGCAAATCTTATGTTGTTTTCCTGCGCAATTCTGACCTACACAGCTAAATTGGAAAAAAACCATTTCCTGGTGGTTGAATCAATAGACTGACGAGTCTTAGCCCCGCAAGTGTTGTTCCAAGTCGGCCTCTTCGAGATTCTTATCTGTACATTGCGAGCACTTCCTTTTCTCCGTATGATCTTGTTTCCTCCCAGATCCGTTAAAGAGTCCAGATTCTAAAAACAAGGCAGTTTTGCAAATACCATATGAATTCATTGTAGAGAGGAACTTTACAAAGAAGAATCACAGATCGCCGTTTGTGCAGCGAGCATCACCGTTCCAAGACTTTGTTATCCGATGCGTTCGCTACGCATTTGCGAATATTCCGGCTAAAGTAGGGCGGGTCTTTTTCTCTAAGGTAAGTGGTAGACGTTTGTGACTGATTAGGTCTTCACATTTTCTTTCAAACTCGTCCCTTGGAATAAGCACTGGATATCTTCAAGTGGCAACCATCCAGAAAAATTATACTTTTATGGCGGCTGTGCGGGCAGTGAAGGAGATGGTGACTTGGGAAGTCTAGTCTACGAATCGCTAACCTATTCTAAGGGTGTATCGCTACCTTTTCTGTGGTTTCGAATGCTGCGGCATGGATACTTACACTCACCTATTCATTGGCACGACGTTCATCTGGTAGAGTAAACACCATTGGAGAGTAGTTTCCGCTTCAATTTCGCGATGTTTACGCTTCACCGCTAGGAAAACACCCATGGCTTATGGATTACACCTGATGAGCTTCGAAAGCCAGATATAGTAGTATACTATTGTCATGGTACGCCTACATCCATCAGAACACGATTAGACCCTCCAGTCCGCATCTGCTAACGGAAAACAGGCGGTGGATTCTCGATGGGATCCAGCTACTTTTATCTTGAATTCCTGATGGCATGGATTAGTCTACTACAAAATGCCGGCTATCAGAACCCGGCTATTTTCGCCTTAGAATATACCCTCGTGCCTGATGCCGCTTATCCCACTCAACTCGAGGAAACTGTATCCGGGTACGAGTACATATACTCTATTACTGGAGATTCCTCTCGGATATGCGTAGCCGGTGATTCGGCGGGTGCAACTCTGATCTTAAGTCTGTTGCTGCATATCGCTAAATCGCCTGAATACAAAAAGCGCCGACCGGGATACGCCACCTTGATCTCCCCGTGGGTGACCGTGGTGACTTCCAAGAACCGGAATACAGCGAGTGATTACCTCGACGCGGGGAGTCTTCACCTATATGGACGTCAATATGCAACTTCGGAGCTAAACCTACAAGACCCTCTTGTATCCCCTGGCATTTGTAAAGACCTAGATTGGTGGGCAAAAGCATCACCTTCTTCAGGCTTCTGTATTCTCTTCGGCTCGGAGGAGGTTTTTGGCCCCGAAATACGAGGTTTTGTCGCTGTGTTGCGTAAAAGTGGTTGTGCTGTCCAGGTCAAGGAAGAGCCTGGATCAATACATGCATGGCCAGTGGTGACCCTGTTCCTGTCGGACACGCAAGAGGAGAGGCAGAAGGGGTTGAGAGATCTAACGAAGATGATCAAACAGAACATAGAGGTATTATGGGAGTCAGATCACGAGGGGAAGTTCGCGCAGTAGTGAGCCGAAGTCCTCCAACTTGATCGCAAGGAATAGACAATTGTCAAAATAATCATATATCAAGCTTTCGCAAGGCCAATTGGCTACCGGCACGTTGTACATGAGCATTGATACACGAACAATCAGCTAAACACTACCAGTCTTATTTCAAGATCACATTGCCAATTTACCAGCAAAGTCTTCATCGACAGCATGACCCAATGCCTGCCTTCCAGGAAACGAGCTTCTCAAGGCTGAGGTGCACTAATATGTTTGCAACATTCTATGTGTACCTCAAGCCGGAACTGTGAGTACCATAACGTTGAAGTCAAGCACTCCCATATCGTACTTACTCTGTGGTGTCAAACACGGAAATAAAGCTCTCCACATTTTGCGTTCACACTGCGAAGCTAGGACCGATTATAGTCCTGATATACGATGTTGGCGAGCCGCAGGCTGCATAGCCGCGAGTCTACAAATGATCATTGCCTTATGCTACCGCTCGTTCTCGTCTTCCATCTTGATTTTTTCATAACACCGATTCAAGAGGGGGATGTATGGGTTCTCGATCAAGCTACGCCTTTATGTGTTATGCAGCCACTCACCACCGACTATTATTCTTGAATTCTCGCCGTCGATTGGGGGAAGATGATCTATCACAGCCTGGTGCGCAGAACTGACGGACGCCTCATCAATGATTCTCTGGAAGGCCTTCCCCGTCGCCCAAAAGACAACCTGCGCTATATCGGGGGACATGGGCTGTCTTTGGAGCCATCAATCAATTAGATCAACGCAGTGAAATGGGGCGAGCCCGCAGCAGGCCTCTGTGGTTACTGGACCTTTGTACCTATCTTTGTTACGTAAGTTTGGACGTTCTTTATGTCTTCTATGTCGAAATTGTTTTGTAGGTAATTCTGCTGACCTTGAGTAAATGTGTGGTAATTTGAGCACCAACGAAATTGACTATTGGCCTAGATTTTGGTGTTACTTCGAAGATAGACTGCGGAATCCCTAAGGAAAATGTGTAACTGGTGTCAAACGATTCCATATATTAATTGAGATGGCTCGCCTGGAGGAAAGACAATCTGTGTAGGGACAACATGTGATGGAGACAGGCTCCTAGGATGCCTACTTACTCCCCGGCGTCTCGAACAACGTGAGCGTGTACCAAGATTATCTTTTGGCGCACAAGGACTAGTATATAGATAATGGTATCGAGTCTACAGCGAACATTACATGGCTGGCCAGAACTGGTCTTACCATACATCCTAAGAGTTTCGTCTCATGCTTCGACGAGTGGTGGCGTCGCCATGGGCTCAGTAAAGCAGTTCTGATGAATTTAAGTTTGGGCGTACTCTACAACCAGCACGCATCAACGTGTGATGCTAGAGATATGGTATCTTGGCGAAGGTGTGAACTGAACTGATTCGAAAGGTTTATAGCAATCTCAACCACCTTATCAATCCAAGGCCAAGGTCGAAATTGATACATCACCTCTTCCTTTGCCAAACTCTCCGCAATATTCCGGGATATGGGTTCATCTCTGGCGAAGGATCTCAAGAGGCTAAAGGGTTCTAAACTTCCCTGAGTCGTTGCTCATATAGAGTCAGAACTCACCGAAGCGGGGTCAAGATTCCCTGGCCGAATCAACATGGACTGAACGCAGCGAATCTGAAACCCCAGAGACTCTCCGTAACCATAAGAAACTCCGAGAGGCTGGACATGTATTTAAGACGATGAAATTGAATATCAACGAAGACTGATTCCCGGTTCCCGAAACTTCAACTCAGGGAGCTTGATACCCATGTCATGTAGTCATGTAGCTCTGCAGCGTATTGAGCCAGACCGTGTAAGCAAACAGCGGCCTAGGTATAAAACCCTGCTCTTCGAAAGCGCCCCTGCTATTGATATTTGATATGCACTTAGATATGTCTAGACGAGGGATATTGCAGCAGTGTTTCCGTTCCCCGCTTGATGTCACTGGTACAAAGCGGAACGGACTTGGCGGAGAGTTTCCGGATGACGGCGGTTACCCTTATCGCATCACGTGCTCCTCCACCTTCTTGCCAACTTCATGAACTGCTCCATTTTCCTACTTACTTCCAGACAACGGTCCAATAGATATTCACAAAGCATAAGACTGAGTCCCTATTACTCATACTCATCTTGAGCTTCAGATAGCTTCAACCCACTATGGCTGCGACGAAGATGCAAGGCCGGGGCCCGCCAAAGGGCGGCATAGAGTTATACTCACCAACCTATTTCGGAGCCTGTGCTCTTGGAGGAATCTTATCTTGCGGTCCTACACATGCTTGTGAGTGACGATTTTTTATCTGCGACCGCCCAGTATTTCGTTGTCCCAGTGCTACGCTGATACTCCAGAAGCTGTCACGCCTCTGGATCTTGTGAGTCCGAACCCTAATGTTCAATCGGGTGGCCTTTCACTCTTCGTTTGAGTACCATTAATGAGGCTTTCTATTGCGAAGGTCAAATGCCGCCGCCAGGTCGATCCAAAATCCTACAGTTCCAACCTACAAGCCTGGCGCACTATCTACTCGAAAGAGGGCATCCGTGGTATCTTCTTCGGTTGGTCTCCAACAGCTGTCGGCTACTCGTTCCAAGGTGCCGGTAAATATGGATTCTACGAAGTGTTCAAGTACGTCTATGGGGACCAGATGTTTCCGAATGCAAACAAGACGATAGTCTATTTGGCAGCATCCGCGTCTGCCGAATTCTTAGCCGATATGGCTCTATGTCCCTTTGAGGCCATCAAGGTCAGGATGCAGACAACTTTACCTCCTTTTGCACACTCATTGAGTGAAGGATGGACAAAAGTCACCGCAAAAGAGGGTACAAGCGGTCTTTACAAAGGGCTCCAGCCTCTCTGGGGTCGCCAAATACCGTATACTATGGTCAAGTTTGCAACGTTCGAGACCACAGTGAACTATATATATAAGACCCTCGGAAAGCCGAAAGAGAGCTACAATGGTTTACAGCAGACGGGAGTATCATTCCTTGGAGGTTACATTGCTGGCATTGGCTGCGCTGTCATCAGCCATCCAGCAGATGTCATGGTCAGCAAATTGAATGCCGACAGACAACGTGAGCTTCCTTTCGATTGCATTCCTTCTTCAAGATGGTGACTTATTGCAATGTAGCCGGTGAAAGTGCTGGTAAAGCAATGTCAAGGATCTACAGCAACATCGGATTCAGAGGCCTCTGGAACGGGCTTCCCGTCAGGATTGCCATGATTGGTACCCTAAGTACGACACTCTACCAACCATGGCTGTGATAAGAAAGCTAACATTGACGTTCGATAGCTGCCTTCCAGTGGCTAATTTACGATTCGTTCAAGGTCTCGCTCGGCTTACCAACCACAGGCGGTCACTAGAATGCAATTGGTGTACAAAACAACGTGTTTCTGTTCTTGATGTGGGCAAGGTGTTCTCAGAGCGTTGGTTATGTGTACATAGCAATGAAAGGGTTTATGTTTTCTTCTATGGGATTTAATCCTGACATTCTCATCGTGCAAGGTCTCTATACAACGCTCCTTTGCAACTGGTGGCGCATCATGGAACAACTGCATGGACAATGGCACGACTCGACCTGAAGCAACAAAAACGTTGTTGAGAATTTCTACAGGGCGTCCCCTTCAACTTTTTGAACCCTGCGAGAACAATTTTGACAGCGGCCAACGCGGCTTCGGGCGTTTCACAAGATGAAGATATCCTCGCTATGGTTCGGAACGGCGACGGTCGACGCTCCCTAAATCGGCACGATTTTGGTAAAAAAAGCATATAATGTCTTGGTCTTCTAGGTAAAGGGCGCCACCGAAGAAATATTGAGTTACTGGAGAAGCAATGTGCTGTTGAGTAGCTTACGTTTTGACTGAAAACTTTGGTTGTGGATTGTTCTCACGACTAGCACACACTGAACGGTTTTATGAATCCACAAATCCGCAGTGCAGAAGCTCACGCTGACGATAAGAGGCGGCTGTCACTGCCACTTCTTCTGGAGCTTGCACAGATCATATCCCACTCCTACTCCGTCCGAAAGTTATCATTGCCAAAATCGTGTAATGACAACTGCTAACGTATCTCACAGAAAGTGGAATAGTATTATTTCGTCTGACTTGGGGGCTGTGGCATACTCTAAAAAGGGACTTCACTCAGCCAAAAAACCCCTATACAAATCTCAGAAAGATCCTTTATCAGGAGAACGGACACATTTATTAGAGAAGCCTGTAGGTGATTATATTTAAATGCGGCCCCAACTAAGATACCTGCCCCCATCCATAAAATGGATCCTGTACTCATTCAGCTGACTGTACGCAAGTCTGGACCGGAACAACACACCGAGTCTCCATCATACGCTACCATAACACAATCCTCGAGTTCGATATCCTCGAATACCGTGGAATCCTCCACACCTGGACCGAGCTCTGAGAAGTCCGAATAAACTTCACGACACAAGTCTGGTACCACATCTAGGCAAGCATCGCAGTCCTCGTCGGTGAAGTAGAAGACGTCAAGGCATCGGTACAACCGACGGCTGGCCTCGTCATTGATTTTTCTACTGACGTACAGCATGGCCGTCTCGCCCTGATGCCATTGGAGTCGTTGATACTGGTCTAAGGTAGCGTGTGGGAGGAGCATGTCGTAGATAGCTTCACGTAACCCAATGGGCAAGCGGAAGAAGGGACTCTGGGTTTTGACCGTTTCGAACGACTCCGGGAAGGAAGGAAGCCAGATGGTAATCTAGAGTGTCTTCCGAGGATTGGGAAAAGGAGAAAGGAGTTCGTAGCTCGAATTCTAGATTTCTGCCTTTTGAAAGGATGGAGAATTGGTAGATGTCGAACAGCTCAGGAAGGAAGCTCCACATCTTATTAGGCACGCCATTATCAAAGATTTAGAGACCACGTTGTGTGATGTCTGAGTAGGCAGGCAACCTTAAGAAGTTTAAGTGACAAAGTATCGCTGGCATATTTTGGCGATCATATCGTGCGGCAGCCGAAGTCGTCATTCACGGTGTGAAAGTATATACCAAAGTCTTTGGTCAACCGGCTCTATGAAGTCAAGACTAATGTACAAAGTAAGCACCTCTGTTTGATGCTTTCGTAGGTACTTTTTAGCAAGCCCCGGAAAAGAACGGCCTGTCGTCTCAGCCAGTCGGCGGATTCCGCTTTATCTGATTAAATGTATCTTCAATGCGTGGACTCAAGTCAGTCGTACAAATTTCAAATGATCTATTCTGAATTCTGGGACGAACCTACAATGGATCCATCAGCCGTTGGCGAAGCGTTGCATGAGGAGCAGCAATGTTCCTTCGTCCGAGATTCTAGGTGACCGTCGCCATGCCCATGTAGAAAACGAGGGGAGCAATAATGTTCGACAAAGTGATTCTCGAGACGATCAAGGATTTCGAAGGATCATCCGAAATTTCACCCCTTCGTAAGCATAGATGGCATGCTGAACAGACTGAAACCGGCGCTGATGATGCTAACAGGTGGTTTTCGGTCACAATGAGCACTGGCATCGTCTCAATTTTGCTTCACAGTTTACCCTACAATGCCAAATGGCTGTACTGGATCTCTGTCGTTGTTTTCGTCGTTAACGTAGCTCTCTTCGTCATCTTCACTTGCATATCTGTTATAAGATATACGATGTACCCCGAAATTTGGGGTGCTATGATTCGGCATCCGACGCAGTCTTTATTTCTGGGAACCTTCCCCATGGGGTTTGCAACCATCGTCAACATGGTGGTCTTTGTCTGTGTGCCATCTTGGGGACCGTGGACCACAACCTTGGCGGGGACTATGTGGTGGATTGATGTAGTTGTCTCAACTGCTATATGCTTCTACATGCCGTTTGTAATGTTTGCAAACATATTTCGATCTGAAGCTCTCCTTCCTATATACCTCCTTATCATTGATTTCGGAATTTGACATGTATTCTAATGGCATGCGCCTTCACGCGCAAGCCCCACTGTCTGACCATGACGGCTGCGTGGCTATTACCTATCGTGCCAACTACCGTGGCCGCAGCTTCAGGCGGTATTGTTGCAGAAGTGTTGCCGAACCGTCGAAATGCCCTATGGACCGTTGTCATCAGCTACATCTTGTGGGGCGCTGGTGTGCCTCTTGCTATGGCTACTCTTGTTATCTATTTCGAGCGGTTGACCTTGTACAAATTGCCACCTCGAGCAGTTATCGTATCCTGTTTCCTTCCACTCGGTCTACTCGGTCAAGGTGCCTTCGCCATTATGCAATTGGGCAAGGTGAGTATGCAGCTGCTACCGAGAACAGGGACACTCGCTCCTTTGGCAGGGCAGATTCTATATGTTGTCGGATTTTTCGTCGCTTTGATCATGTAGGGGTTTGGACTTGTATGGTTCTTCTTCGCCATCGCGTCCATTAGCCACTCCAAATTCCCTTTTCAACATGGGGTGGTGGGGTTTTACTTTCCCAATCGGTGTATTCACAGTTGCGACAACCACATTAGGTAAAGAGATGCCCTCAAGATTCTTTGATATTCTCGGAACGGTACGTGGGCAGCAGGGCTTGCAGCGAAGCAACCGTGTTCCCAAAGCTAATGCCTCGATTTACTAGGTTTTTCCAATTTGTGTGCTCGTTCTATGGTCCGTTGTAACCCTTGGTACCCTCAAAAAGTCGTTGAGTGGAGAGTTGTTCTTTGCACCATGTCTGCAGGATATCAGAAAGAAGGAGCAGGAAGTGTTACAGAAAGAAGATAAGCGTGTCTGATAGATAGCATTATCAATGGCAGCTATGTACATATGGGCTATCTCTACCACTATTCTTACATGAAGTATTATTTTGATACAAGTTATTCCGTACCGAAGCACAGATAACCCGAACGTCTAGAGTATGAGCATTGATCTGTACTAATCGTTACGTGTCATACTCGTATGCACGGGGTTCCCGCGCAAACGGGGTTTCCGCGCACGCTAACTAAAACTATTTATATTACCTAGTGCCTTTTTTAGCACGCTAAACCCGATACTATCTGTTGCTAACATTTCTAGGTTAGAGTGCGCGGAAACCCCGTGCATACGAGTAATGGGAGAGGGAAATATACCACTCAATCTACGGCACGTTTTCCTCCCTCGATTCCTGTGATTTAACAACTTCCAATTTCTAGTGATTTATATCAACATTCTTGATGGATCATATACTGCTAAACCCTAACCCTGAAAATACTGACGCTCGGTGTTTCGGTCGGAAAAGTACCGAGTACAGACAAGGATGACTGTGCATAACTGCCGGCCGCTTCATCGTACATCTTCTTGCGCTGGTCTAAGATGTCAGGCTCGTCGCCTGGGGCTCATCACATCGGCGAAGCTAACGCTTCTTCCTCTGGACAATACCACCTTGCTAAAAACGACGAGGATGGCGACGACGCAGCTGGGCATCAGAACCTCGATAGTACGTTACTAGACGATGATCCTCTGGGGGATCTCTCGCAGGCGCAGTTGGTCCTTCCAGAGCTCTCCGCGCTTTGCCCAACACTTACAGAGTCTAGGATAAGCTTCAAAAGAAAACGTAAACTTACATCCGGCTTGTCTTTACCAAAAATCCTGTCTCGGAACTCCCCTGTTGGGACGCAGAACTACCCCAGCTTGCCGCTTCCCACTGCACGAAGCCGCAGACTGCGTGAGCAGTCCTCGAACAACAATTCAGACATTTCTTTGCCGAGGGGCAATGGCTTTGCAGCCGAAGGAACTCCGTTGAACGACGCCAAAGATGGCGGTCAGCTGGACTGGTATCTGGAGGGACCCGGCCGTAGAGTTGGCTATGATGATCTTACCGCTATCGACTGGATCTTCGAGTACACGAAAGAACGTCAGCGTCTACGCCTACTATATTCTCGCGCTACAAGTATTTTCGGCACCGCTCAGCAGATGCTCGATGCTAGTCAAGTTTGGCTTGTACTGATAGCTGCCGGCTTAGCCTCTGGCGTGCTTGCTGCTAGTATTAATGTAGCGAGCGACTGGCTTGGTGACTTGAAGACAGGATACTGCAGGAGTGGGGCAGGAGGTGGACGATTCTACTTGAACAAGTATTTCTGTTGTTGGGGCCATGAAGAATGGGCCCAATGCCAGGGCTGGACATCGTGGAGCAATGCTCTTCACGTAGGCTCCACAGCAGGACAATATATTGTAGAGTATATTTTCTTCGTTCTATATTCGGTCCTCTTCGCAATTTGCGCTTCGGTCCTCGTCAGAAACTACGCGATATACGCCAGGCACAGTGGGATCCCAGAGATTAAGACAATTCTAGGTGGTTTCATCATTCGCCGATTCATGGGCTTCTGGACCTTGGCGATTAAATCTCTAGGTCTATGTCTTGCAGTAGCGTCAGGTCTTTGGCTCGGGAAAGAAGGCCCACTGGTCCACGTGGCTTGCTGCTGTGCAAACCTCTTGATGAAGCTATCACCTAGCTTAAACGGCAACGAAGCTCGAAAGCGTGAGGTCCTCTCCGCAGCCGCGGCGGCTGGCATTTCAGTGGCTTTTGGGTCACCGATTGGGGGCGTCTTGTTCAGCCTTGAGCAGTTGTCATACTATTTCCCTGATAAAACAATGTGGCAGAGCTTTGTGTGTGCCATGGTAGCTGCTGTGACACTACAAAGTTTCGACCCATTTCGTACTGGAAAGCTTGTCTTATACCAGGTCAAGTACAGTAGTGGCTGGCATGGTTTCGAGATGGTTCCTTTTGCGTTCCTCGGTATTGTTGGAGGTCTCTATGGTGGGCTCTTCATCAAACTGAACATGAAGGTAGCACGGTGGCGAAAGGCTTCTGGCTGGGCAGAGACCCCTATTCTGGAGGTTCTAGCCATAGCTGTCTGCACTGCAATCATCAACTTCCCAAATAAATTCATGAGAGCACAGTCTTCTGAGCTAGTGTACATGCTCTTCGCAGAGTGTGCGGCCGTTACGGATGACCAATTCGGCATCTGTAAGACTGGAGCTGCATCAGCTGGAGTCATCGCGCTTCTCCTTGAAGCGGCCGCGATGGGTTTCGTTCTCGCCTGCGTCACGTTTGGTCTTCAAATACCAGCTGGTATTATACTTCCATCAATGGCTATTGGAGCTCTTTATGGCAGAGCTTTAGGCATCATTGTGGAGATTTGGCAGGGAAACCATCCGAAGGCTATCATTTTCGCAGCTTGCGAACCGGACATACCATGCATAACACCTGGCACTTATGCTATCATCGGGGCAGCATCTGCTCTCGGAGGAGTGACCAGAATGACTGTATCCATCGTCGTTATCATGTTCGAGCTCACAGGTGCCCTGACCTACGTGTTACCGATTATGATCGCCGTCATGATCAGCAAGTGGGTAGGAGATGCCTTTGGAAAACGTGGAATATACGAATCCTGGATTCACTTCAATGAGTATCCTTTCTTGGACAACAAAGACGACTCTCCAGTCCCAGACGTTCCTGTCTCACAGATCATGACTCAGCTAGAGGATCTTGCGGTTCTCACCGCCACAGGGCACACACTCCAGTCTCTGCATGATGTGCTGATCGCTCAGCCTTACAGGGGCTTTCCGGTTGTAACGGATGCTACGCACAATATCCTCCTCGGCTACATCTCGCGCACAGAGTTGATGTTCGCTCTTAAAAGTGCAGCTGCTGAGCCTAGAAACCTACCGCCATTGACGGAAGTTTACTTCTCCCACCAGTCTGCCGCTGACCCACAGACGACCTTAGATCTTCGGCCCTGGATGGATCAGACTCCAATCACATTAAATGGGAAAAGCAGTCTGCAATTGACAGTCAGCATGTTTCAGAAACTCGGTCTTCGTTATGTCCTTTTCTGCGACAGAGGGGCTCTTCAAGGTCTCCTAACCAAGAAAGATGTGTGGTACGTTTTGAACAGCGCAGAGGATGGACACTCGAAGATGGGTGCTGGCGTTCTGAGGGAAGAGCAAAGAGGTGAGGCAAGGGGCCTACTCAATACGGACGATGACCATCACAGTTTTGCCAGTCCAGTGGATGAACGATGATCAGGCCCAGTATAGCGATCTCGCTAGAAATTGAACCCATGACACCCACAAATGGCGATCATTGGCATTGCACAGCGCTTTTGCGTCTAGCAAGTTTACAGTGGGGATCAGGTTATGCGGGATAAATACCATCTCAGTCGGGCCGTACTGCGCGCAATATACCTTCGGGCACGCTACCAGCAGTCCCACGCTCGAGCCTTGGCCATGGCTTCCTTTCCCTCCTGCTCGAAGATTTTCTCGGGACGCCCAGTGTGGCTGCTCCTTAAGACTGCCTGATAATTGAAGGGCCCGTTCGTTATAAATAATTCGGCCGAGAAATAAGTGTATGGAATTTGCGAAATGGAATGAATGGCGGTGTCCTCGCTGTAGCTGTGGTCTGCAACGCTTACTTGTATTAGCTAAATCTGCAAGAGGGAGACTGAAAAATTAGTAGTAGACTAAAATCAAAGGATGATAAGCCTCACCAGCCAGATGAGAGGGGAACAGTATTACCAAGAGGAGGGAATCCAGGTCGCTATCGCGGCATCTCCAATTGACGTGGACCCATGTAAGATTCAGAATTTATGGATATCTTCAGAACCTCGTCCCATTAACATTCTGTACACCCTTCCCTAACTGACTCGCGATAACCGTCGCCTCCCTCACGGCCCTCGCCATCGTTCCCCTCGCGTTCCCTTCCTCCAGCACCATCAACCCCCCCATTGTACACCCACCGGGCGTACCGACCTTTTCCCTCACTAATGCTGGATGCTCCCCATTTAGCACTAACGCTGACGTCCCCCTCATTGTCTGCGCAGCCATGTACTGCGCATCCGCCCTCGGCAAACCCATCGCCACCGCCCCATCCGTTATTGCTTCTAGTATCAGCGCGAAGAACGCAGGGCCGGAGCCGCAGAGCGCAGTGCTGGCGTCGAATACTGACGGCGGGAGATGCACGACGCGGCCTATGCGTGTGAAGATCCAGGTTATGAGGGCGGCTTGAGAGTCAGGGAGGGGTGGAGTGGAAGTGCCGATGACGGTCATTGATTCGCGCACCAGGGAGGCGGTGTTGGGCAAAACGCGGACAACTCTACAACGGCTTTCGGGGTCGGTGTCTTTGTTGCTAACGGTGCCGTAGAGAATTTCTTCGATTTGGGAGATAGGAACGCCGGCGAGGATGCTCATGAGGAGTTTCCCCTTTAGGGCCTCCCGTATACCGCTTGCCTGGAGGATATCATTGAGATGTGCAGGTTTGCAGCCTAGGAGGACCACGTCCGCTTCTTTGACGCCTCGGAGGTTCTCATCCTGAAGGATTGTAACAGGGTGAGGGGAGGGAAAAGTTTCTTTGAGTTGTTTGGCTGTAGCGGGACGGCGCACGCAGGCTATGAATTGGGTAAGAGTCTGAGGAGGAGGGTCTGCCGAGGGGGTTACAGCGGTGTCGGAACGGGAGGGAGATTCGGAATGAGGGTCACTGGGGGAGGAAAGGGAGCTTAGGATCCCCGAGAGGATACTGGTGCCGAGCTCACCTTGAGGCTATTAGTTGTGATTGTTAAAGGGAGACGTGCGCAATTTTTGCTTTAGTAGGGACTCACCGCATCCGAGAATTGTCAATGTCAAGCCATTGTCTTCGCGTTTCGAAGTATGACCTACTTTGCCAAGCAATCAATTATCTATGTGTTGAAAGCCATCAACGTGAGCTTTACCTGAAGACATTTTTAACTCAATGTTGGTGCGCGTTGTGCTTGTGAAGCAATGGAGTGGGGGGGGTTGAGGGGGAAGGGGGGGGGGGGTATCCGCCAAATCTGGGGAAATTTCCTTTCCCGCCTGAGTGCGGAATCTGACCGCCTTCTCTATCCCAACCTTGAGCAGCGGTCTCACCTTTTCATAACTTCAAGTACCCAGGATACCAAGATTATCCAAAACAAATCTTGGTATAAAGTACTATGGCAGACCCTTTTGAAGTTCGGATGCGTTTCACCTCGCAGCTGCAGCACCTGAATGCATCGGTCAATTCCTCACAAAAAGCTGCACTTTATGCCATGAAATACAGAGATATGGATGAGGATCTGCACTCATGTATTCTTGAACAGCTTGAACGAGTATGTGCGTTGCTTAGACTTGGCAAAGCGCTATAGTAAAGCTGACACTCCGCTGTAGAATTCAATGAACAATAGAGCGAACATCATGTACTTCATAGAACATCTCTGCGATATGGCGCAGCGTGAGAATCACATGAGGTTCATTCAGATGATCCAGATAGACATATTGAGTATAGTCGATGCCGTGGCGCCCAACGATGGGTCAGGAGCTGCAAACGTAAAGGTTGTAAGGAGGGTAAGCCAGTATAAGAGACATCCTACATGCCGTCGTTGCTTACTCTGTTTTCTAGGTTCTCAATGGTTTGCAACAAAAGTCAATTCTGGCTCCAGAAAACGTCCTAGAGATCGAAGCCTGTCTAAAGGAACGGGATACCCTTCCTGCACACCCTGCCCTCTCTCCTGTAGAAGCAAATGGCCAGCAAGGACAAACCCCTAGCCAAACAGCGCCAAAAGTAAATGGCGTGGCAAGACTTGACAAGCGGCAGATAGAGCAGAGAATAGAAGAGGATCGGGAGAGACACAAGCGGCTAAGAGAAAGCATTTGGGCTGTTGGCGATGAAGATGACGAGGAATTTGAGCGCTTGTGGGATGAGGCCAGCGATATTGGGGAGGATGATTATATTGCGGCTGAGGAAGATGCTATGGAAAGAAGACAGGCTGTTAAGGTGGAGTGATTGTTCAATACTTTAAATGATACCTGGAGCATCATCTTGGAGTTTTCTGGGACCTATGACCGAGAGCCATCAGTACGTTTAGCTGCGAAGCTAACATTTCTGATGTGTATGTCCGTCCAAATGTGTTATGATTCACCCTTAGACCGACTGATGCCCACATAGCACGAAAACAACAAGCTCACCCTCTGCCAACTTCACGCTCCTTTAATAACCTTCAACCTATCGACCGTTCGGCACTTCTAAATCGATAACTGGTTTTAACCAACTACTTACATATTATTTTACAACCGACTTCTTGATCTTTCAATGTCGACGAGCTCCAACATGCATCGCTCTCAATCTTCCCCCGACATGGCGACACCGGAGACAGTAGATGTCGATAGGGAGCTACAACATGCTCATCATTCACAAGCTTGTCGACTTCTTAGCTCTCACTGCGATCAAGATCCGGGCCTAACATTCTTCCATCGCCTAACAACCCACAATCACGGCATCTCTGACCTGATTGACCATCCAACCAGCACCTCAACCATGGCCGAACAAACGCCAAAGGAAGCTCCGGCTCCATCAATGGAAGCCGAATCATCATCAGCTCCTGCTCCAGCTACGCAGGAACTAGACGCCAGCACCATCGAGGAGACCAAGGCCGAACTCGTCAGATCGCAAGGCGAAAGCCTACAACAGCACCATCAAGCCCGCGATGTAATCGGGACGATCAGATCGATAAGCAGCAATGTCCCTCAAAACTTCGCTCCGATGGTCAACGCGGCGGCGGCCCCAACGCTGAATGCCCAGGAGGCCCAAATGAAGGCCGCTGAGGATGACCTGGTTCAGCTTATGCTGAGGACGAGGGAGATGGCGGGTAGAGGTAAGTGACTGCTCGAGCGAATGCATGAATAAATGGAGCTAATTTTTAAGCAGTGAAAGGGGTCAAGCAGGCGGCGAAGACCGACGCTGGGAGTGCTACGGGTGCAGATGAAGCGGAGGGGTCAGGGGGGACGCAGAACTCTGAGAGTTAAGGATATGGATGGAGAATGACGGCGAGATTCTGAGACTGTACGATATGGATGGAGGAAGACAGCGCGTTTCTTAATCTGGAGTTTGAGGGGTTTTTACCATTGAAAACGTTGCTGGTTATGCACAACATGCAATGCCGTACCAGAATTGTACACGATCCCACTTTAACCCGTAATGCTCGATAAATCTATGCACACGCCTCATCCCATATACAAACACCCCCCCCCGCTCAGCATTTCCCTCAATCCATCGTCACCACCGCCCCCAACCCCTTCAACGTCTCAATAATTTTCTCAGACTCCTCCTTCGGCACCCCCTCCTTCATCATCTTAGGCGCGCTCTCTACGAACTTCTTGCTATCGACCAGGCTCAGCCCGAGCATGCTCTTGACCTCCTTGATGACCTTTGGTTTCGCGCCTGCATCGAACGACTTGAGGGTGAGGGTGAACAGCGTCTTTTCTTGCGCTGCAGGGGCGGCTTCTTCTTCCTCTGCCGGGGCTGAGGCGGCAGGTCCAGCGGCGGCGAAACCGCCCATGGGCATGTCGGGGATGTTGAGGCGGGTCTGTGGGGAGGGGGGGGGGTTAGTAGGCAGCTTTTAGGAGCTAAAATGGAAGAGGGATTGGCGTAAATCTGTCAGAAACTTGCCTTGAGATTTGAGACCAGATCTGCCGTTTCCAGCAGTGTCAATTGACTTATCTGATCAACTATCCCCGCAATCTTTGGGCTGCTGGGCGCCGCTGCTGTGGATTCCCATCGCCGCGTCGGGGCTCGTCGTTGGCGTTGTGAAATTGCTGAAGGGGCGGAACAGATAGGTCGGGAGGTATTACGTAGGGCTCGCGCACAGCATCTCGCTGTGTTTCCGCAGGAGAGTGACATTATGGGAAAGAGAAGAGGATCGCTCGAGTTCTATATCACTGTACGTCCTTCAACGGTCTTAAATCGAAGGGACTTGGATTTCTCTAGCGCGATCTTGAAGCTCGGGATGATCCGCACCTTCTTGCACCCCCATGCACCGTTACTTTATCAACCACGTAACTTCGGTCAACACCATGGAACTCTCTCTATCAAAACAGGAGTGGGTTATTCTACAATACACAGCTATAGCGTGGACTTGCTTCCAGAGCTGGGATTTATGTTGGGAGCTTTACGATAGATATAACAAAAGGACTAGACTCCAGTCGAACCAGGCTCAGCAAAGGCCCGCTGGTGAGCCGTAATGTCGTCTAGACACGGAGAGCAAGGGAGAGGTAATGCAAAAGAAGAAGTTCAAGACCAGGAGACAAGCAACGGGATAAGCAAGGATGAATCCATACAGAGAACGCTGGCTCTCCTTAATGCTGGCGACGACACTTCTCGTTTTGCTGGGTTGACTATTCTCAGAGCACTTTTAGATAGCAATGAAGAATTCCAGAAAGATCCGAAGGTGATGGCGCAGTTTTGGGCCGCCATTCCAGCCAAATTTCTAGATCGAATGCTCAGAGCGGGGGGTAGCGGGAAGAAGAGCAATCAAGAAGCAGAGAGTATGGTGGAATTAGCCGTCGGTGTACTGTATGCTTTTGTCAGACTCATACCTTCGATCGTGCAGGAGGATGTAAAATTTGTTGACCGAGCCGAAGGCCTTATGGCTGCATTGGCCTGGAGGTAGGTACTCTTACACGCAAGGTCATAGAGGTGTAAAATCCAACTAATCTTTGACGCAGTCCAGCTCAGTCTATGACACAGATTCTACAGCTACTTGTAACAATTGCTAGCACATTGGAGGGCTCTTCGACGTTGCTTGCCGCCAAGAGCTGGCCTCAGTTGCTGAAAGCGATCCCTGAGCACTCCTTAGCACTCGATGTGGTGAAGTATACGTTTCTCGCAGCGGTCCACCCTAGTCTCGAGCATTCTCTATACTGGGACAAGCTCGATGGTACATTATTTACTTTAGTTGATTCTTTCAAAGATTCCAAAGACTTCACCCTGTTCTTTGAGTGCCTCAATCGCATTTTGACAGCATCACCTGCGAGGGTTAGTAAACTGTTCAAGAACTTTATTGCTGTCGCATTGGATGACCAAACTAGGAAAATACACTATCTCCTGGATGGCTGGTCCCTACCGTTGAACTCATTCAAATGGCGGGCCTCAGTCGCCAAGCTGCGTCTGCAGCGAAAAGCAGGCAGGCTTTGGTGCTTCTGACAGCAACGTTGTTTCACCTATACCCTTCACGAGTCCCTACACTCATCTTCAACGGGGCTAGAAAACAGAAATCTTCCTCCGAATCCAAACCTGTTTCGTACCTATTTGTTAAGTTGTTGCTAATTGATATCCGCTCCTCGGTTCCTTCCCTCCTCGCCATACTCAATTCCCCTGAATACCCAAGCACTTCTGCTCGTATAGCTGGGTCCTATGATATCATTGCTTCATTCGTTGGATTTCTAGTGCAGAGTCTCGATGATGAGGATGAAGATGGCACGGATGTTGGGCCCTCAGCACGGTGTTCCCTTTCGCCTTCTCTGCTTCTACAACTTCGAGTCGATATTTCTGAGGTGATGTCCCTAACTATTGAAGCACTCCGTGACCGCTTCGACGCAGCCGTAGCCGGGGCGGCAGGCCTTGAACCGTCTGCTCGCCTACACTCCGCAGGACCTTACAACCCATCTCGGGCCATTTCCTGGGAATCTTCGGATGGTGGAATGATTGAAGACCTATTGACATTATCTCAACTTCGTGCCCTTGCTCTCTGGCTTCGTGAAGATGACAATGATGCCTTGCGCAGAGAAGCCGCAGGCGTTATAGACGTCCTTCTATACCTTTACGGTTCTGATGGCAAAATTGGTTTCCGCTCTCCTACACTCATAGCCCTGGAAGGTATTATCACTGTGCCTGAAGGTGTTGAAGCGTTTCTCCGAACAGGAGGCTGGGAAGCCCTGGTCAAAGACCTCCGGGAACTCCTGGCTTCACCAAATCCAGACTCACTCCATGGCACCGAGATCGTCCGCGTCCTTCTTGGCATCGTGGAAGCCGACGAGACAGGGCCAGCGAAAGAGGAGTGGATGGAGGTCGTACAGATGGCATCCATGACTGAGCCTTCGAATCAACGTGATTCTCTTGAGCTTGCAATTGCGGTTGCGCAGCTAGCAGTGGAGATCGTAGCTCGTTCGCCAAGGGGAGTTCGCAAGCGAAACCATAAAGCTGTAGCTGATTTGGCAAAATGGTCAACAGATATATCGCGATCTGGATTAGCTACTACTGACGAAGCGAGGGATGGAGTGCAGGAGATCATGGAGGCCTCGGAAGATTTGATGGTTCGCGGAGACTGAATCGAATTGGTCCATACATTTATTATGGAATCAACCTGATGCGGTGTATCTCCTCTTGCCGAACAGTGGAACAACTGCTACTGTACTCTTGTGAGGTTTATAGCAACGAAAACTGGAGCATATCGTTGGGTGAATCGGACGTACGATAATGGGAAGAGAATAGCTGGAAAAAGTTTCCAACTTGGCTGGCTGGAGCACTGAACGGTTTCAAGGCCAGCATCAAGTCGAAAAGGCCGGTGGAGGAGCATTTGATCGATGACTTAGAGACTCTGGCGGGATTGGCGGGAGAAGAGGATGCGCAGCGAGCCTTTGCAGAGTTCCTGCTGTTGAGTCAGGACTAGGAAAGAGAGGCTTGAGAGGTGGTCTTGACAAATCAAGGTGTTCTGATTGAGGAAAGAGGCTTAATACTTCAGGAGGTAGCTATGTCAAACAAAATAGGGTTGAATGATTGCAGTATAATGTTATACAAGAAACGAGATTCAAGTTCTGGCGAACATCAATTATGTATTTGTAGATCCTTCTCAAGTCTTCTGTAAATCAGTGATCAAAGGTTTGCCCTCCTGAACAGTATCCACCCAAATAATTTCCCACAAAGATTCAATTCAGATGCCACCGCAATTAAACATCCCATTGCTCCTCCACATCCTCATCGAGCTTCCCGCCTCTCTCAACTTCATCTTCCGCCCCTCCGCCACCCTCGCCGTCAAACAGCCTCACGCGCATGCGGTGATCCGCCAGTACGCCCTTCTACTTATGACGTCCAATCTCATCGCGCTGATCTTCCTTTTCAAACCTCTGGACGCTGTGTCAAGTAAAATCACGGGAGCTTTGGCACTGTATCACTTCGGGCCTTTGGTGAGAGCTGGATGTAGGATCTGGGATGGGGAGGGAAAGGGTGATGGGGGACTAGGAGGACCGTGGTTGCATATGGGGCTTCATGCGATTTGTGCAGGAGCATTGATATCGGGGGCTGTTAGCTTCTTGTGGCAGTAGAGCTTCAAGTACCTTATATAGAGAGTACCTGACACCATTCAAGTATCGAATTTCGATGACCGAGAAGCTCCCAACAACTGATTTGCAGGGTTCCCACGAAATGTTGTTTCGGCCTAGCTTCAGGCCTAGCGTAGATTGGAACACCCGATAATTGTTCGGAAGAGCTTCAGCAAGCTCTTTCACAATCTCATCGCCTTCTATCACCATGATCAGCAGAGCTCTGAGGACCAGCCGTGCTTTACCGCTGAGGCGAAATGCCTTGGTGCCTCGCTGTCAAGCAAAGCGCACAGTCACCACCGACGCGGCCTCATCTCATGCAGAAAAAGAGAACGTACCTGCTGTAAGTAACCATTAATGGCCGAATCTCTGATATGGAAGCTTCTTACAGCTTGCACAACTAGGAGGATGACAAGCCTTTCGAGGTCAGACTCTCAGATGAGAGCTTCGAAACCTATGAGCTCGACCCTCCCCCATACACGCTCCCCACCACGAAGAAAGAGCTGAAGCGGATGTACTATGATATGGTTTCGATAAGGTAAATAGCTACGGGGTAGAAGGTTGAAGAGGTGCTAATATCCGATCTTCAAGACGAATGGAAATGGCCGCCGATCGTCTCTACAAAGAGAAGAAGATCCGAGGTTTCTGCCATCTCTCCACCGGTCAAGAGGCCGTTGCAGCGGGAATCGAACACGCCATCACCAAAGAAGACCACGTAATCACAGCCTACCGATGCCACGGCTTTGCCCTAATGCGAGGTGGTGCCGTGAAATCCATTATTGGGGAGCTACTGGGACGAAGAGGAGGTATAGCTTACGGCAAAGGTGGCTCGATGCATATGTTTGCCAAGGGTTTCTACGGAGGCAATGGTATAGTAGGCGCTCAAGTTCCTGTGGGTGCTGGCCTCGCGTTCGCAAACCAGTATCTGGGCAAGAACAACGTAACTATTTGTTTGTACGGCGACGGTGCCAGTAACCAAGGCCAAGTCTTTGAAGCGTTTAATATGGCCAAGCTATGGAACTTGCCGATCTTGTTTGGCTGCGAAAGTGCGTATTCCCCTTTCATCATCCTACACACCCCACAATTTGAGGACTAACTTTTTTCCCCCTAAAGACAACAAATACGGCATGGGCACCGCCGCCAACCGTGCCGCCGCCCTCACCGAGTACTATAAGCGCGGCCAATACATCCCCGGCCTCAAAGTCAACGGCATGGACATCCTCGCCGTCAAAGCCGCCGTCGAATACTCCAAAGCCTACACCGCCGCCGGCCATGGCCCCCTCGTCCTCGAATACGTCACCTACCGCTATGGCGGCCACTCCATGTCCGACCCAGGCACCACCTATCGCACCCGCGAAGAAATCCAGCGCATGCGCTCCACCAACGACCCCATCGCGGGCCTGAAGCAGAAATTGCTGGATTGGGAGGTTACGAGTGAGGAGGAGTTGAAGGCAATTGATAAGGAAGCAAGGGCGTATGTGGATGGGGAGGTGACAGAAGCGGAGAAGATGGCGCCGCCCGAGGCCTCGGAGAGGAATTTGTTCGAGGACATATACGTTAGGGGGAGTGAGCCGGAGTTTATGAGGGGGAGGGTGCCGGAGGAGAATTTTTATTATTAGGGGGCCGATGATGGGATGTCAGGAAGTGAATAGATGGATCGGTATATGTACTTCGAGCTTCTACCGTTCCATTTGTTCTTGAAGCTTACTGCGGCTTGAGGATCAATGCGAGATTTGCACGCCGACTTTTGCGTTGTTTCTTCCCTTTGCGAGTCTCAAATGCCCCGAGTAAATGGCCACTGTGTTAGAAATGTGGAAAATTGCCCACATAACCAAAGTATGCCCAGTCCCTTTGCATATCCTCTCGCCGCAATATATCAGTGCACATGAAAGCAGCAAACCCTCCGCCGTAACCTAAAAACGCCCGTCCAGCACATTCACCACAACCCTCCACCCCCACCCCGCTCACTACAACCCCTCCATCCTCCTCCTCGGCGTCCCCCTCCCTTCCCCCTCGTCCTCATCTTCATCCTCAATCACCGTCTTCCTCTTCCCCCTCGACCTCCCCTCCCCTCCCACCTTGCCATTCACACTCACCTCCGCACCACTCCCATTCACCCCGTCCTCGTCTCCATACCCCTTCCTCTTCTCCACCCCCCTCAACAAGCGCTCATAATCACCCACCACCTCCCCGACCGTCTCCTCCACTTTCTCGACGCGCTCAGCCCGTTCGAGCTGGATGAGGACGTCTTTGTTTTTCTTGTAGATGCGCTGTTTGACCAGCAGTCGCCAGTAGTAGAACGCCCGATCGTCGTCGTTACTTGCGCGCGCTCGCTGCGTTAGGCGTGCTGTGCCGGCTTGGCGGGCGTGCGGGGAGATTTTGGAGAGGAGGTGCATTTCGACAAGGCGGTGGAATTGGCGGGGCGCGAGTTTGTTTTTGCGGCGGAGGGTTTCGAGGAGGGGGAGGGGGAGGAGGTGCGATGTCGGGACGCGGACGCCGATGCGTTTGGAGGTGAGTTTTGGGTCGATGGTGGCGGAGAGGGAGATTTGGGCGAAGGTACCGTTGGAGGTGAGGCGGGCGTAGTCGCAGTAGTCGCGGAGGTCGTCAAATGATTCGTTGGGGTCTTCGACGGTGATTTCGGTGCAGGTGGGGGATTTTAGGAAGAGGTCGGTCATGCTGTTGTAGAGATGGGTGCCGTGCGAGTGAGATTGATGGGGTGGGAGGATGAGGAATTGGGAGATGCGGGCGCGGGAGGGTAATTCTGATGGCGAGATGGGTGTGGGTGGGGGAAGGGTGAAGGTCTGTAAAGGGCGTTTTGAGGAGTGTGAGGTAGAAGAGGATTTGTAGGTCAGGAAACGGTAGGATGTGGAGTAGCCGGCTATCGAGTAGGGCGAGGTGGTTGGAGTTTCGGGAGTTGGGATCTTCTCATAGCTGGGGAAAAGTGTCAGCAGAGTTTTACGGGGGAGACACGATATGCATACACAAAGAAGACCAGCCATCTCCAGTCCTCATCATCCAGTGCAAGCGGTGTACCTCCCTCGATGAAGAAGGAAACGAGAATTTGTATCCGTTCAATGATTCGTTGAACGGCGGGATCAGTCAATTCGCCGCACCATATCTCGAAGTTTCGACCTTTGCTCGTGTAGCTTTTGATCAGCTTTCCGGGCGGCTGAAAGTCTTTCGCAGAAGCGTCTTCCTGAACAAGTGTGTTGAAATTGGATGTCTTGTTGAAGGTCTCTGCAGACGCATGACTCAGTAACTCCCAGTCTTGCGAGTTCTAAGATACTCACCCGCTGGAATCCATTCTTTCAGAGTCTCCTCGATGTCCGTGGCCTTAGTGTCGCCAACCGCTTTGAACTTCTTGTCGTAGCTGATTTCAAGGTTGGGCCGTAGGTCGTGAGCGGCAAAACGGAGATTTATGTGGAGGCCTTGATAGCCAAATATACTTTGCTCTTCACCAAAGATAGGATAGGTGAATTGAGGGTGAAATGTTGACAGAGTCTTCGGCGCATTCGACCCAGCTTGGACAAGGGAGATCTCTAGAGCCTCATTGGCATCGCTCGACCCTGCGACCATCAGTAGCTGCGCACACGGCAAGTAAACGGATTATACTCACATTCTTCTTGGTCATCCATCGTGGATTTGGAGTGGTATTTTGGCGAATGGTATGAAGTCGGTATCAATCGGTACCTTAGCAGCCTGAGCAACGCGAAGCTTCACATGGTCGATAGAAGGGTTCACGTAGCAGTCGTCCAGCCCTATGGGGCTGATAATCCATACATATTTCATACTTTATTGCTTCAACCGATTTGTTTTTGATGAACTACGTAGCTAATAAGACCTCTTTGGGGCCCTTCTGATACGCATGCGTCGCCCTGATTGGCCAGTTATAGATATCACGTTATTCCTCTGCTCCTGCTCCTGCTCCTGCTTCTGCTTCAGCTGCCTGACCCGTAGCTTAACTATCAGCTGCTTCTTCTTCTTTTGTCTAGAGCTTGCTGTCATTGATGCTGCGACAGCTCGTTTTTTGAAAGTAAAAGAAGGCTTTGAAGCGAAGAGCTCAGAGCCTAGACGTAGTAGACAATTGACCTCCTTATTCCACACCTTTGTTTGTTGAGCTGAGGCTGTGGCAGCTCGTTTTCGAGAGATAGAAGAAGGTTTTGAAGAGCTCCGAAAAACGTAGAATTCAGTCACGTATAGTAGCTTCTTCTTCGGGACTAAGTCTTTGAAAATGCTGATTGCGTGCAGCAGTAGCCTTTCGACCATTGATTCGATCCGTAAGAGTACTCTTTGGTATGTCATGTTGATGAGCGAGTTTTGCTTTGGAAGGATTTTCGTTAGCTGCTGTAGCCTTATTCCAACGGGCGTGAGCAAGCATTATGCGCTCTTCCTGTGAAAGTTCGATATCTTCAGAAGATATGAAGGACGTAGGGGGGGTGGCGGCCATCATTTTGCTGTTATTTGAAAATGAAATTTGAGATGTGGATTTTCAGCCCTATAGGGATGAACGACTGCTAAGTGAACCCTTCTAGGGCTTTACCGAATAGGTAGATACTCGTACCTTCAGTCCGTCTCTGCTCAGCCACTGGGTAAGAATTTCGAAGCTGAAACCATTTCGTCCAACAGTCCACGATGCACGGAGGGATAGTAAAAACATCTGCTCCGAGACGCCTTACAGCAACCTGTCCAAACCATGTCATGACCACTGCTTGCTAATTGTCAACCCGGTCGCTGCGACTGGATCCCTTCGAACCGATATAAACCCGTCAAGGACTCCTGTAAGATGCTGGACGGTCTGCTTATGCTGCTCACTTTGAGCACGGTAATGGCCGTTGCGTGAGTATAGAGACAGACTATCTTAATTCGCTGGAGAGATCTGACGGCGCTGTAGCTCATTCCTCGCTGGCTCCCTACCGCTATCCTTCTCCCTCTCGCAATCGCGGCTCAAATTTATATCCACCATAGGGATGGGAGTCCTGGTCGGCACGGCCTTGATAGTGATCATTCCCGAAGGTGTCGAGACCCTATACAGCGCCGGCGACTCTGGGCATTCTCACACCCACAGCCGAAGAACCATATCACCACATTCGCTCGACATACGATGGCAGCCGAACCTACAACAATTACACCAACCCTTCCCCCGCTCATATCCCCTCTCAAGACGCGACGACTCCTCCAGCGACATCCTCAAACGCCCCCCTATCATCCCCGTCCACACCAATGACCCCGACCAACCCGCCCCCAAAGCACCAGAACCCCCACCCCCACCAAAAGACTCCCCGTCCCCCATCAAACCGCCTACCCTGCCCGAAACTCCCTCCATCCTCCCCGACGAGCCTCACTCCAATTCCTCCCGAACCCCACATGCCTGGATTGGTCTCTCCCTCATCCTTGGCTTCATCCTCATGTACCTCCTCGACACTCTTCCAGCTTTATCCCCGTCAGCAAAGTCAAGACCGCAATCCACAAACATCTACTCCCTTTCCGACCTCTCTTCCACCGCGCCCCCTTCACAGCAACACCCACAACGCACCCTTTCCACCACCCTAGGGCTGTGTATACACGCCGCAGCCGACGGCATCGCTCTAGGCGCCTCCTCTACTAGCTCCGCCACCACATCCCTCTCCCTCATAATATTTGTAGCGATCATGGTGCATAAAGCCCCCGCAGCCTTTGGGCTGACGGCCGTGCTGTTGAAGCAGGGACTTGGGAAGAGGGGGGCTAGAGCGCATCTAGTGGTATTCAGTCTTGCCGCGCCGGCGGGAGCAGTGGCGACATGGGTGGTTGTGAGAGCGTTAGGCGGCGGAGGTGCGGAGGAAGAAGGGATGAGGTGGTGGACTGGGGTACTGCTGCTATTTTCTGGTGGCACATTTCTGTAAGGCACATCTCTTCCCCAAGAATTCAAGGTCCCAACACCACGAGGTCGCCGTCATTGTTGCCCCCCTTTTACGAACTGCCTACCCACCACATTAAAGAGCATCGATGTTTCCAAACCCCCCTCCAATCCAACCACAAAAACTCGCTCATACGCTAACACCCCACCCAACCACAGATACGTAGCCATGCACACCATGCAAGACGCCGACTCCCCCACCCCCTCCTCCGTCGACAACGCCTACAACACCCTTCCCTCCGAAGAACCCCCTACAAACGGCTACCTCGACGGCAGCCTGAACGGCCGCGAAACGTACAGGCCGAATGAGGGAAAGAGTTTGAGGCTTGTGATGGCGGCTGTGGGCGGGATGCTGTTGCCGCTTCTGACGCAGGTGGGGCATGCGCATTGATATTTTGTTGTTTAGCAGAAGGGCGAGGTTGGTGGTGAAGGAGGGGGCAGGGGAAGTGTATAAATTTGGGAGTTTGGTGGGATGGGATGGTTGTAAATTTTTGTGGGGGGGAGGGTTGTATTTGGATGGGGGTAGCGAAAGTAAAAAGGAATACTGCTGGATCTGTGAATGGGGGCTATCGTGTCTGGCATCAAGGGCGAACCCGTCCCTTTTCCATCGAACCCAGAGTGTCCAGCCATACCGCGAATACTTCACGAAAATATACCCTGTACCTATGTCATCCTCCCGACCCAGCTAACGTTCACACCCCCAAACCAAGCCCCCCTTCTCCTCCTCTCTAAGGTACCTTCGCACAACCACTAGACTACACGTCTACCTACCCGCTCTCGAACTGAGAAACGACGCTGGTGTCTTCAGCGTCGATGTAAGCTCCTGGGTACTATTGCGAGAAGATATGGAGACCGTGATTTGGATGAGCGCGGGGCTGCAAGTCGTGGAAATTTCGAGGCGTTGGGAAGGAAAGGGGGGATGGATGTTGAAGGAGGAAGGGAATTTTGAGGGGGGGTTTTGAGGACGGGATGGGGGGCTCGGAAAAGGGGGAGGGCGGGGGGGGAGAGGTCAGAAAAGCTTGGCAATGAGAGAAATATCTATGGAAAGGTGGAGAAATAAAAAGACGCCGCGGTAATTCGGGAGCGGTTCATCTATATTCGAATCCTCTTGCACTGAGCACAAACCAATGTAGAACCGAATCGAGTATTTTTCTGCAACACAGTCTTCGAGCGGTCGTAGACTTTGATCAGCTTTTCTGGAAAACCAAGGCATACATCTATCTCTACGTAAAGCAGCCCGGTTTCGATTGTTTTCCCATTCTTTCAAAATCTTTCCAGGTTTGGAAGATTTCGAATGTTGTGGTATGGGGGGGCCCAATCGCCAGGATCAGATGGATGTTCCGACTCTCCGCTTTGCAACTGTGAGGATATGTAGGTGAATTTGGCGGCAGCGCGGTGGGGGAATCAAACGTCTGGGGCAGCGAACGGTTTGTTCCGGAAGCATATGATAAAGCTCACTATGTGTGAGTCGATACGAAACGTTGTATAGAGTCGACAACTCGTTGATCGGCTTCAACCTGTGCAGGCGGTCGCTTAATGCAGAATGCTATTCAGCTATCCATCGTGATAGGAGCTATTCTTATGAGCGCATCTAAAGGGTACGGCCTGCGTGTTACTTGAACGAACCTGCTGTCCAGGTATGCTGTCATTGATTGGAGCTAGTTAACATAAACCTGAATTACACGTAGAGATGATACCAACTTATACAACGCCTCAGTAACATCTTCTCCTAAAGCTGCCTCTGCAAATTATCTGGCGTTGCCAACCTTACAGAGACGTATCTCTGTTCACCGTCAGTTCCAAATCCAACATTTAACAAAAGACACATATACTATCTTTCGCTCTTGTTTGGTTAATACGTCCCTCTTCGATGCTGTTTCCTCCTGCTAGCAGAGCCACCATTCAATCTTGGAGCTCAGACATTGCTTTCTCTGGCCTGGGCAGACCCAGTTGGAGTCGATTGCACGAAAGACTCGGCCTTGGCGAATGGGAAAGCTCCCAGCAAGGCAGACTGCCAGGCTGCCATAGCCCTCATGATAAGGGAGTAAGACTAATTCGGCAACATTGAGCTCGAATTCCTTGCTTCAAGCGCTGTGCCGCGATCGAGCCCCGGAAGGCCACCCCAGAAGACACCTCGCAGCTACCAAATAGGAAGCTGTGAAGTTGCCGTTCTTATGACCGAGTTCTTCGATCCGGAATCGTTGCCGACCCAAGAAGCCGCACTTGGCAAATAACCAGGGAGACTTCCAACAGATATTGCAACTCGGGAGAAGCTGTTGAAAGGTGCGGACGTGGTACGGTTCTGGTGTTAGATATGAGAGAGTACAGGTTGTAAGCTGTAGAGCAGGGTAAGAAAATTGCAATGATCGTGTGGGCGATCAGGAATTTTGGATCAAGTGCTACCATCTGTTGTATTCGTGGATCGGGTTGTCCCTTTTGGACAATTTTTAGCCACAACCATTATTTGCATCACAAAGACCTAGGGGCCCCCTACCAGAGAAAAGAAATTGCTCTGAAGTCTCCGAGCTTCACCTCGCATGCTTCTGTCATCTTATCTCCTTTAGCATTGTCCCGAGACGTTCAATATCGGTCTTCAATAAATATCCCCACCGTTGAACTGGGCGTGAATACAGAAACAATACAGAACCATATCGGCTATGTTTTAAAGTAGTCTCATGGGTCGTCAATCCAGGTATCTTGCTTGCGAAGAGGTCAATGCGCCTAGCTTGGTGGACTCCAGACGAAGTATCATTGACCATGAGCAGTAGCCAACCTTCCATTGGTCACCAGAATGTGATGTGTGTTGCGTAAACGAGGTCTCCCAAGCTCGACCGGGATTAATAATTTCATGTGATATATAGGCTGTGCAGATGTCTCTAATGCGGATATAGATGTCTACTGTCGAGTACGAAATACTGCGATCCTTTTCGACCCTTGACATTAGAGAGGAGGAGAAGAGGAAGGAGAAAGGAAAAGTTGAGTTTTGCTTGTAACTTCGGCATTAGAGGCCATGTCATGCGTATCTAGACCTTCATGGCACACTAACTTCGTCTCCAATGAGGTAAGCTTAGCTTGCTGGTCTGCATCTCAAGCTTTGAGACCGTTGTAAAAAGCGGAACTCAAGCCGAGAAGTTATCTTTTAGAAAGCTAAACCACGACGGTACCTGTAGCCTCTGCAAGCTTGGCAAGCCTCTCGCAGACAGTATCACATATGCGCTGGTGGATGCCTTGAATGTTGCTGCTGGGCAAGTCGGAAAGGATTCCCGCGCTCACAAAGAGCCTTGTCGATTGGTCGCAGTCGTTACCTCCAATAGCAAACGCCGTGGCAACAACACCATCACGAAAAGATGAACGCGTTCCTATCACTCGCTAGCCTTTTCGATCTCGCATTTGTGGAAAGAATCCGAACTCCGGATGAAATGATCTATACACGGATCCTTACCTTAATATAAGATATATTAGCCTTTTAGTACTAGGCCTAAGGAATTAGGGCCAGTGCAGATTTTAACCTGAGTGGTCTACTAATTCCGGTGATTGCGCACAATTGCAGTAGTACCAGTCGGTATCGTGGTATGATGGCAAAATCGAAGTCGAAGGGATAAAACAAAGCTTTGAATAGAATTATACTATAAGTAGTCTTTGGCGATTGGTTTAGGACGCACGAGAGCCACAACCTGGTAGCTTTTACGCTTAGGCCTCGACATTATGTGAAATCTACCAAAGTCCCGACACGCAGGTTTGACAGCTGCACGGCGTAGAACCGAGGACACTAACCCCCCGATCGAGTCGTCGTTGCATTATCTAGCGTTTTGAAGCTTTGCAGGGTGATCTTTCCACTTGTTCGGTATTGCGACATAGCATGGAGCATACACCTTGCTGCTGTTGTACCGGCAACATTGGTAGGGAATCAGATTTGCGCGGCTATTGTTCTGCCCCTAAATACTTTCTTCGTGGTCAAGGTGTGGTGGTAGAAGATGCTTGACGCCGCAGTCTTGCGTTCACTTATGCTCCTGCCGTAAGCCAAATACTTTAGTGTCCTTCAGCCTCCACATAGAGTACCTTATGCCATGTTCATCATGATGCTGTGGCGTTGACAGCGGGATGTATGTAGCCTGTGTGGGCAGTCACCTGCTTCGAGGCTTCCCCCGGATGAATCTTAAGAACAGATGGAGCCATGATGAGGTGGATGCGTTGTCAGCCAGAGCGTGGTGTGATCGGATGTCCATACTTCCGTCTATGTGGTCTGCTGTTGTAGAACACAAAACTGCCCGCGATGAAAGGAACACTGATGGAGGTTGCCTCGTCATGGCCAAGTCAGATCAATTTCTCCTAACTTGTCGTACCAATCGTCGGGACAGGATGGACTATTCAGGACAGAGGACAGATATTATTGACCGTCTCTGACAGGAACAGTGTTGTGGCTGCTATGCTAACGCTTTATCCAGATGACGTTCCCGGTTTTGGTAAGACCCCTAATGCACGCAATGGCTTATTGGGGAGACGACGGCTGCCACTATTTATTGGAAGCCGTTGTGAGTCTTCGTTTCTTGAGTAGTAGGAGTAGTAGTAGGGAGTAGTAGCAGTAGGTTTTATCAGCGGCTGATCAGCGTGATAGTCAATTGGAGTTGGGGGATATGCTGAGTTAAGAGAGTTGAAAGCTCGTTCCAAGTACATTTGTAGGACGGCTGTAGCCGTGATCCATCTGTATGGGGCAAAGACTTTCCAATTCTATGAGTTGGTGAGGAGGCTGCGGCAAGATGATGGAAAGCATCAATCAAAGCGCGGACTTACTGCTACTACTACCGATAGCCCGTCTGTCAATCCACTTGATATCTATTTTGTTCCGTTGGGCATCATGAGGGATTTAGCGCGTGGATCATCGATGGGCATCCTCTTCCGATTTGACTTTGTTTGGGTCGTGCGTCTGATGGCTGCATGAGCAATCCCCGTCCTGGTTCAATTGCGCATGAAACCCGGATTTGACGATTTTCGCCAGTTTCGCGACGTCAGCTCCCTCTCTGAATCCTCTTCTGGCCTCGTCACTGCCATCGTAAGTAATCAATCTTGACAAGAATAAGCAGATCGGAAACCTACATCCTGATGACAATAACCCTACTTTACCAGTGATGCAGAAGCGTAACATACAATGCAATAAATACGGTACGGTACGGTACGGTATCATATCATTCCCTAAGGGTCAAGTCCCGGTACCCATGTCAGAGATCCTCACGATCCGCATTCTTAGCCAAAAACATCCCCTCGATCTCTGTTATCTATCTTTTAGCGTAACGAAGACTAGGTACCCAACTCCCTCATCGTCCTGTCAATGAAGTTTATAACCATTTTACCTTACCTATCTAACAGTACACCAGTCACGTCAGGTAAAGCTGCCAAGATAGAAGTCATATGTGCGTGTGCCTTGTGCCTGTACTGTGTGCCTGAGGCACTGTACATGTAAGCCCAGCTTTCTTGCTTGCTTGCCAGTGTCCACCCCGTTGGTAAACGGATTCCTCCAGTCAGCAACCTTCAATTGGCGATGATCCCAATTGGCGCTCTCTCTCCGGCATACTCGTGCCATCTGCACCTGCATGACCTTTACCACTATTCACACCTCCCTCCTCCGCAGCCCAATCCTCCAAGTCCCGAAGCTATCGAATGGCATGCAGCTCGCTCGTCATCTCCTCATTTCTTCCTCACCTATTTAAACCAATTGGCAATCAACCGCTCGGGCTCATGTGCCCTACGCCGTTATTGCTTGCTGCCTTTCCTGCCGTATCTTGTTATGAATCAGTACTAGCCGACCAGAAATACCAACGTCGACGACGATGACATTCCCTCCGTGAATAAGTTTTGCCGTCCTCATTGTGCTCTCTCGCACTCATTACTCATTACTCATGTCCGCGAGACACCCGCCGTCAACACAAGCAGAGCAAAGAAGCAAGAAACAACCAATCTTAGGTGCCCCAGGGTACGCTATGGCAGCAACACAAATCCCGCCAGTCGGTCCCCACATTCTTCCTCCACCTTCAACGCTAGCAAGGCCCGAGCCATGGCATCCTTCTCATCTGTCTCAACCTCTGTTTACACCAGACCCTGCCTTAACTCGGCCCCAATTCCACGGCTATCCAGATCAAACCTATCCTATCAACCCTCCGCCGCAATCATACAACCAGCCCCCAAGTCATCTGCCTAGACCAACCCAGCAGGCTGCGGCACCCTTAGAACAGCTTCTTCACCCAGCGCCGTACAACTCCGTCCGCACTGAGTCATCCTATGCGTCTTCTTATCAGCAGCCAGACACGAGGCGGTACCAGCAGAACGCACACCCTGACAGATCAGCTTTCCAAGAACCTTCAGCACATGAGACATTCGAGAGTTCAAGACAACATCTATCAAGGGACGAAGCAAGATTTAATGCGAGGGCGTTGCCATCACCGAGCCAGCAACTTCACCGAAGCTCGGTAGGCTCACAACATAGCTCTACTACGTCCTCCAGCGGCTACGGTGGAGCCCCAGCGCATTCTGTGCTTGCTGGCTCGGTTGCGCAATCGCCACGGAACTCTCGCGACATGTGAGTCATAGTGAAACTCCAAATCTGTCGATGTACCGAGATCGCTGACAAACATCAAAGAACAAGCCGCTACAGGCTAAGCATTCGTCAGCAGCCCATCGCCGCTCGGGCCTGTGGCTTTGGTGAGCGTGATCGGCGTGTCATTGATCCTCCCATCGTCGTCCAGGTCTCTCTAGCAAATTTCGACCCCACATCTGCCTCGGACCTTGCTGAGCTACGCTACCCCAAGGTGATACAATGTGGGCTCAAATCCGTTCCATGGGGTACAGACGTAACGGCCGTCTCGGACCCGAGCAACGCCAATAAGCTGAGCCGCCGTCTTATGGGCTCTCTCGTTGCTTCATCTATGGTTTGCGCTGATCCCGATGCTCCGGCATCGAGCGATGCAAACGCGAGGCTAGGCTGTTTCTTTGTAATTCACGACCTATCATGCCGTCAAAATGGCCATTACAAGCTTCTGTTTCGATTGATGAAACTTGACATAGAAGGTTTGGATATTGGCGGTAGTATTCCCATCTTGGGAGAGTTGGAGAGCGATGTCTTCGAGGTTTTCAGTGCAAAAGATTTTCCAGGCACAAGACCCAGCACGGCTTTGACAAAGGCGTTGAAGAATCAAGGTTCTGCCGTAAGCGTAAAGAAGGGCTATGAAGGGAAAGCCGGGAAGAAGGGTAAGAAACGGGGAAGCGGCGACAGCGACGACAGTGGAAGCGAAGGGGACTACCCCGGTACAAAAGATCTAAGTGCAGCGCAAAGACAGAAACGGGTATGAGCGATCTTTTGCTCGCTGCAAGGATTTTGGATTTACAGCTTTTCTCTATTGCTGCTGCTCCTGAAATTCTTATCGCCGACCCCTCTTCGAGGCGCGAAGCGGACGATTCTCAGCTGCTTTGAAAGTAAACTCTTCCATCGTTTTACGGCAAGCAGCTCGTCGAAGATCTCGAATTGGCTTTTGTTAAAGCGGCTAGATATATTCAATGTCGGTTTGTACCAGGGTGTTTCGTAAAATGATGCTATCGTTCAATCGCTGCAATCTCGTCAAGGCAGAGCATAAGGCAGAACATAAGGCAGAGCACAACGCATTACAGTACCATGTCAGCTCTGAGCCCCCAGCCGGACCTAGACGATCCGATCGTCGGTTGTGCACACTGAGCGTTCCTTCAAACCTTAACACTATGGGAGAATGCCCCCTCATCAATGGGTATCAAAAGTTCATCAATGAGTACCTAAATCTAGAGAATTCAGCCGGGGCTGTCATGAGCTAGAGCATCACCACGCGAACAGCAGTTCATAATCTACCGCCTACAGATTCCATCTTGCGGGTATCGCACTACAGCCAGCTTTACTTTACGAACGAAGCAACCCCTGCTATGGACATGATAGAGCGAAATATATCTACCAACATACAGTAAATATATACATTAGACTACTCTACTCGGTCATATCATCTACAGCATTACTCCCATAGATCCCGATGCAGCAGGTTGCATGAACATCTAGCTGGTAGCAGCTCCTCTCATCCTGGAGAAGAATCCCATGATAGCCCATCTCTCCACCTGGACACTCGCGTTGAAGCACCTTCTTCGATTCAATCCACATGAGCCAGCGACTTCTTTGATGCATACATTTGATCCTGGCCGCGAATCGATGTATCACAGGGGAGGGGGGGGGGCAGGATGAGTAAATTCTGAGATTTAAGATTTATATGAGACGATGTCTGCGGTTGGCAAGATACTGTTTTGGCGAAGGGGGTTTTGTTTGAATTCTCGCAAGTAGGCGTACAAATGGGATAAACATTTACTGGTGGTAAAGGTTTGCATTCGGGTGTTTGAAAACGGTTGGACTTGTAGAGGACATCTTTGCAGATATCTCATGATTCCCCACACCCAAGACCATCATCTACGAGTCCTACATAGGTCGCACACGGTTATCACATCACGTGTCATCGCATCACTCGTCTCATCACCAAAAATTGAAAGAAGCATCCGTTAGAACTGTTCCAGTTATCCTTAACCCCCTACTTATCAATCCTCATCCCACCCCGGGTTCTGCCCCCCCGGCGGCTTCGGCCCCCCCGCCTGCCGTGCCACAATAATCTGGTCCACACTCAACACCGTCCGCGCCGCCTCCGTCGCCAGCCGTATCGCCCACTGCTTCGCCACCAGCAGGTCTAGGATGCCTTCGTCCTTGGCGTCAAGCGTGCCTGTGCCGTCTTCGTTCTCAATGTCAACGCCTAGGCACCAGTCTTCTTCGTCTTCTGAGGAGGAGGAGGAGCTTGATGATGATGATGAGGAGGAAGAAGAAGGCGAGGATTTGTGTGACGAGAAAGATTTGTGGTGGGCGGCGTACAGACGCGCCAGGACTTCGGTGGCGTCCAAGCCGGCGGATTCTGCCAGGGTGCGCGGGATCACTTCGAACGCCTCGGCGTATTTCCTAATGGCGTATTGTGTAAGGTCAGGCGTCTTATCTCCAAACGCGGAAATGCGCTCGATGAGTTGCATTTCCGTTGCACCTGCGCCGGGGACAAGTTTCGCATCTCGGGTGATGGCTTTGACAACGTTGACGCCGTCGTCGATGGCGCGCTCGATGTCGTCGAGGTGATTTTGGGTCGCGCCTCGGATGACGAGCGTGGCGGTGCGGGTCGCGTCGTTTTCTTGTCTGAAGACCGTTACGCGGTCGCCACCGATTTCGAGGGTTTCCACGATGTCGACGTGACCCATTTCATCCGGCATGGGGGCGCCGAGGCGGGCGAGAGGGGTAGCGCCGACGACGCGGCAGAGGCGGCGGAGCTCGAATTTGGAGAGGACTTTGATGACGAGGAAGCCGAAACGGTTAAGGTAGTGCATCGCTAATTCGCCCACGGTAGACCCGGCAACGATTACACGCAGCCCGGAGTCGTGGAGTTCTTTGATTGCGCGCTCGAGCTGGTTTTCCTCCCCCGTGGTGAAATCGAGCATTTCTTTTGCATTGTGCAAGAGGACTGTCCCTTTGGTTTCGGTCTGAGAGTTATCTATGGGGCAGGAGAAGACGCCGACTTTGGCGTTTTTTGCGCCCTTTTTGGAACTGTCTGGTTCGCGACCAAAGACCATGCCTTTGACGACTTTCGATTGCTCGAGGGAGCCGCCCATTATCTTGACAACGCGGATATTGTCGACGTTGAAATTTTGGGGGACTTTAGGGAGGACAGCGAGAACACCTTCGGCGACCATGCTAGCGAGGAAGTCTTCGCTGCCGGATTGTTTTGAGGCGACAACGGTGCGGATGGCTTTGGTGAGTTCGGTGTGGGATCTTAGGTCTTTGACTTCGTCTACAACGAGCTCTATACGCCCATCAGTATGTAGACTCATCGTGTGCTTCCCATTGATTTAAAGTCCCAGCGTACCATCTAAACACCGTAATGCCTCTCTTTGTGCACTCTCGTAGCCTTGTATAACATCGCTAACCTTCAGCCCCATTCTTAACAGCTCCTCTGCTTTCTTCAACATCTCCCCTGCCAACACAATTACCATGTTTGTAGCATCACCCATCTCAGCCTCCTGCTGCTGGCTGGCCATCACTATCAGCTTCGCCGCTGGATGTACGACATCCAGTTCTCTCAAAATAGTCGCAGCATCTGAGGTTAGGATCATTTTCTGCAGGTGGTTGATGACGATTTTGTTTCGTCCGTAAGGACCTAGAGATGTCTGAACTGTTTGGGCTATTGCCCGGCAAGCTTCAATGTTGCGTAGAACGGCGCCATCTTCGGATTCATAGCTAGAACCGAGATCAGTCTTTACTCTCAAGATGCAGTGGATACGAAGTATCACTTTTGGTAGCCTTGTTTGAAGAGCCCACTATTGGGTGCATTGGGTATTGAAAGAGACATCTTTGCTTGCGTGGTAGTGCCTAATGTTTGGTGGAGGTAAGGTTCGAACAATTGTTTTTTGGAGACGCGCATTTTGGTAGCGCGAACGACAGGCTGCGCCAAACTCGCCTAAAGCTACCCGCCGATAAATCTCCAATTGAAGTAAATCTATAAATTTTCTGCTATCATGTTCACCAGGAAGCAGAAGGCTTCTTCATGCTTGGTCATGGACATATCGTGGGAGACAGCTCAGCTGCTTTCAAACTCGCAGCTTTTACAAAACCTTCCGGAGGATATTATCCAAATCTTGTATCAAGGTTCTAACATACAGTATCTTGACGTACTTTCAAGATTGGCCTTAGATCCTAGTAACACTTCTGTGATTTTTCTCACTCACAGAACACTTTTTGTGGAGATATGCAGCAGATGGCTACGACAAGGGGCTTTCAAAGAAAATTCGTTAGCTGTTTTGGCCGCTCTTGCGCGGGTCCTCCCACTCGCTCCTCATTTGAGAGTGTACGTCAAAGAACTCTTATGCCAAACAGAGACCGGTGAATTAGTGGCTCTCACGTCGCGGAGCTTGACAGGGCTGTTGGACCTACCAGAAAAGTCATTGCATGACCTTCTTCTGGCACTTTGTCGACTCTTGAATTTTGATAATAATGCGTTTGGTTCATTTATCTCTCCGGCGCAATTACAGCTTCTCCTGAACCACCCTAAACGACATATCAGATACTTAGCTGTCCGAATAATAAGTCAGTATCTGCATGCATCTGACGCAGCTTTAATGGGCATGGTAGGGAGGTACTTGGGTAAAGATGAAATAAATGGCACATGGGAGGACAAGACGATCGATTATGCATTCTTCAGCTTGTGGGAAGAGAAAAGGATCGAAGACCTCCGACGAGACATGGACAGTCTCCAAACTCTGCATGACAAGAGAAAAGTCACTTCTAGAAATCAAAGAATTTTTCAACTGCTAGACTTATCGCCGGCTACTGCATGTATAGGCGAAGTTCTGGTTCCTCGTTTGACAGGGAGGCCTGCTGAGCCCTCTTGGCTCGTCGCCACAAAAACCACGAGCCAGAACTTGCGCTTGCTGGCAAATTCGATTAACGAAATGAAGCCCTTGTTGGTAACAGGCTTTTCTGGTGCAGGTAAGACTTCTGTGATTAGGGATCTGGCAAGAGAGCTGGGAAAGACTTCCTCGATGGTAACTTTGCATCTGAATGAGCAGACGGATGCCAAGATGCTTATTGGCATGTATACCAGTGATAAAACACCTGGATCGTTCAATTGGCAACCCGGGGTCTTGACCACTGCGGTCGTGGAAGGTCGATGGGTGGTCGTCGAAGATCTGGATCGCGCACCCACAGATATCATCAGCACTTTGTTGCCGCTGCTTGAACGAGGGGAGCTTCTTATTCCAAACTGGGGTGAGACAATCCGTGCTGCTCCTGGATTTAAGCTCATCAGCACTGTTCGCTCCATCTCGAATGTCAGGAAAGAAGAAGTCAACCCAGCAGTAAACATAATCGGGTTTCACCACTGGTTACAGGTTCCTTTGAAGATGCCATCAGACGAGGAGCTAGGAGATATAACACGGAGCAGATTTCCAATACTCCATGCATACGTTCCAAAGATTATGAGAGTATACACCGTTGTTCGAGACCTAAGTAATGGCGGAGTCGTTGGTCCAAGAGTAGCTTTTAGACTCGGTCGACCACAAGGGCCTCGAGATCTTTTCCGATGGTGTGGGAGGCTACACGATCTTCTGTTGAGCTCGGGTGTCAAAAGCGGTAACGAGCCTATCTCGGAGATCACGAACGACTACATCTTCCTCGAAGCAGTGGATTGCTTTGCAGGTATGCTTCCTTACGGATACGCAAAGTCTAAATTGGTAAGTCTTATAGCACAAGAGCTACATATGCCCAGGGAACGCGTTCAGTATTGCTTGGAAGCAAGAAAGCCGGAGTATCTGCAAAGCGATGCTGTATTGCGCATTGGTCGCGCCACTGCTTCAAGGACAAGAAACGCTCGACGTAGAAAGCCTACAGATCAATCGGCCTTAAGCCGACCTTTTGCCAAGACTAGCCAAGTCCTTCGCAATCTAGAATCCGTTGCAATAGCAGTCAAAATGGCCGAACCATGCCTATTGGTTGGTGAGACTGGTACAGGTAAAACAACAGTCATCCAGCAGCTTGCACGTGCACTAGGCCATTCTTTAACGGTAGTGAATCTTTCGCAGCAGAGCGAAGCCGGAGATTTACTCGGCGGTTTCAAGCCATTAAACATCCGCGCTCTTGCTATGCCGATAAAGGAAGAGTTTGATGATCTTTTTGAGATCACATTCTCAACAAGAAGAAACCAGCGATATATTGAGACTGTAGGTAAGGCGGTAAGCAAAGGCCGGTGGACCCAGGCTTTAAAACTCTGGCAAGAAGCCTTGGGAATGGTCGAGGAGGCTTTCGGTTCCGTAAATCTTCCAGTTGACCAAGGCATGCAAGAGCCACGTGCGAAGAAGAGAAAGTTAGACTTTCCCAAGCATAAGAAGCTGAAGGCGAGATGGGACAGATTTACCTCCGATGTGCAGACTTTCCAAATGCATCTTTCAAGCGGTTCAAAGGGCTTTGCATTTTCATTTGTTGAGGGCAACATTGTTAAGGCTGCAAGAAATGGCGGCTGGGTCCTGCTTGACGAAATAAACCTTGCTTCACCGGACACACTCGAAAATTTAGCTGACCTCCTTACCAGCGGAGGCGACGAAAGCCCATCGTTGTTGCTTTCGGAGGCCGGAGAAATTGAGCGTCTTTATGCTCATAAGGACTTTCGCATCTTCGGTGCAATGAATCCTGCGACTGATGTTGGTAAACGCGATCTGCCGCTGAGTTTCCGCTCCAGGTTTACGGAAATTTTCATCGATTCTCCTGACAAAGATCTTGAAGCCCTAACGTCACTAGTCGGCGCCTATCTGGGCAGTTATAATTATCTCGAAGTACGAGCTGCCTCTGACATAGCCCATCTTTACTTCGAGATTCAAAGATTCGCCGCAGAAAATCGACTCGTAGACGGCGCAGACCAGAAGCCGCATTTCAGTCTTCGAACACTTACCAGGACTTTGGTTTACGTAGTAGATATTGCACCCAGCTACGGCTTTCGTAGGGCTCTATTTGAAGGCTTTTCTATGAGTTTCTTGACATTATTGAACAGAGACTCCGAACTAGTCCTTCAACCACTCATCGATAAACACATCTTAGGCTCTCACAAGAATGCTCGAGCCCTTCTATGTCAAACACCACGGTTTCCTGAGAATAACAAAGAATATGTTCAGTTCCGTCATTATTGGATAACCCAAGGAGCTGTGCCCGTCCAAAAGCAGCCTCGCTACATCATTACACCATTCGTTGAACGCAACCTACTTAACCTAGTACGAGCGACCTCTACTCGTAGATTTCCGGTTTTGCTTCAAGGTCCAACTTCATCCGGGAAAACGAGCATGGTTGAGTACTTGGCCAACATATCCGGTAATAGATTCGTGAGGATCAACAACCACGAGCATACTGATCTACAAGAGTATCTCGGTACATATGTCTCAGGTCATAATGGGCATCTCCAGTACCAAGAAGGTGTTCTGGTGCGTGCTTTGCGGGAGGGTAATTGGATTGTCTTGGATGAATTGAATCTAGCACCCACGGACGTACTTGAAGCTCTTAATCGTTTGCTTGATGATAACCGAGAACTTTGGGTCCCAGAGACACAACAAGTGGTAAGGCCTCACGAGAATTTCATGTTGTTTGCGACACAGAACCCTCCAGGTATGTACGGTGGGCGCAAGGTCCTGTCACGTGCTTTTAGGAATCGATTCCTTGAGTTGCACTTCGACGACATTCCAGAAGATGAGCTAGAGACCATTCTGCGGGAAAGAAGCCAAATTGCACCTTCGTTTTGTACGAAGATCGTTGCCGTCTATAAAAATCTGTCCATCCTTCGCCAAAAGGGCCGGCTGTTCGAGCAGAAGAACAGCTTTGCTACTCTTCGAGATCTTTTCCGTTGGGCATTACGAGATGCAGATGATCGGGAACAGCTTGCAGCAAACGGATTCCTGCTGCTTGCTGAACGTGTGCGAAACACAGAAGAACGCTTAGCTGTAAAAGTCATCATTGAAGACGTTATGAAGGTCAAGATCAACGAGGACCACCTATACAGCCCAGCTGAGTTGAGAGATCTCTCAGGCCGGCAGTGGCCGTCTACACATGGAGTTATTTGGACTAAATCTATGCGACGACTTTTCGTTCTTGTTACCGAGGCCTTGAAAAGCAATGAGCCTGTATTGCTTGTAGGTGATACAGGATGCGGGAAAACGACCATATGCCAAGTCATAGCAGAGATCATGCAAGCCAAGCTTCACACTGTCAATGCTCATCAGAACATGGAGACGGGGGATTTGGTAGGCTCGCAACGTCCTTTACGAGACAGGGCTCTTGTTGATGTACAATTGGCTCAAGAACTTACGAACGTCTTAAGAAACTCCACTACATACGAATGTGGACCCGGAACCCCCCTCGTAGATCTGCTAGCAGCTTACAATGCCCTCAAAATCAATGGCTCGGACACTATTACGCCTGAAACGTACAATCGTATCGAGCAGCTTCAAAGTAGATCGAAAGCTCTGTTTGAATGGGTAGATGGTAGTCTTGTTCGCGCAATGCGGGCTGGGCAACACTTCTTGCTCGACGAAATTTCCCTAGCAGACGACTCCGTATTAGAACGATTGAACAGCGTGTTAGAACCTGACCGCAAGCTCTTGTTGGCGGAAAAAGGAACTGACGATGCACTTATTACTGCATCGGACGGCTTCCAGTTTCTGGCAACTATGAATCCTGCAGGGGATTATGGTAAGAGAGAATTATCTCCAGCTCTTCGTAATCGGTTTACCGAGATATGGGTGTCGCAGACTTCAGAGAACGAGGAAATACTCGAGATTGTGCGTGCTAAGCTTTCACCTCAGTGGACACAATTCTCCATGCCCATGGTCAGTTTTGCAGCCTGGTATGGCACTAGATACAATCCTGCGGCGCCTCTTACGTCGATTCGTGATATGCTTGCATGGGTACAATTCGTCAACACTTATCCAGGTTCAGATCCATGTTTTGCCTTGCTTCAAGGCGCGGCAATGGTATATATCGATGGTCTTGGAGCTAACCCAGCTGCAAAGATGTCGATTCCTGAGACCACGATACCCGCTGAACGTGATACTTGTCTGGTCAAGCTCAACGAGCTTTTTGGTTACGACATGAAGTCGCTGTATTCGCGGAGATACCCCCTATTAGTCACCGATCACAGCTTAAGCATAGGTCCGTTCAATATCCGTAAATCCGACGCAGCAGCCCATAACCCGGAGTACAGCTTGCAAGCACCTACAACGAAGGCAAATGCTATGAAGATTATCCGAGCTTTACAACTCCAAAAGCCAATACTGCTAGAAGGCAACCCAGGTGTAGGGAAAACCACCCTTGTTGAGACTCTTGCTCAAGCAGTCGGTATGCCGCTCACTCGTCTCAATCTTTCAGAACAGACAGACTTAATGGATCTGTTTGGATCTGACGTTCCCATTGAGGGAGCAGAAGCAGGACAATTTGAGTGGCGGGATGCACCTTTCCTTCGAGCTATGCGAAACGGCGAGTGGGTCTTGCTGGATGAGATGAATCTAGCCTCGCAAGCAGTATTAGAGGGTCTTAACGCTTGCCTCGATCATCGAGGCCAGGTATATGTCTCCGAACTGGATCAAACATTTTCAAGGCATCCGGATTTCGTTGTTTTTGCCGCCCAAAACCCGCATCACCAAGGTGGAGGGAGAAAGGGACTCCCAGCTTCATTTGTCAATCGCTTTACCGTTGTGTTTGCTGATGCCTTTACTCCTGAGGACATGCTGATGATTTGTAGACACAGCTATCCTGACTCATCTGTTGAGGAGGTAGAGATTTTAACGAGGTGTGTCACATTCCTAAGCCTTCTGGTACATCGTGATCGTAGGATCGGAGCACATGGCGGCCCATGGGAGTTTAATCTACGTGATGTTCTTCGCTGGCTTCGCTTGTTGACTCCTAGCGATCGACAGATGCTGGTTGGAAGAATTGCTGACTACCAAGATATTTTGATCTTGCAACGCTTCCGTACGCCCGATGATGTAGCTGCTGTGGGAGCATTACTACAGCAATATCTGCCTAAGATTGAGTCACCCAAACGCTATTTCCATAACATAAATCACAAATCGCTCCAGATTGGCCTTGGCCTATTAGGAAGAAATGCAATTCAGCAGCCGGTTTCAAGCCACCGCGCCGATGCATCAACGGTTAATCTGCCTATAGCGGAATCCGTTATGATTTGCATCCAACAAAACTGGCCTTGCTTACTTGTCGGACCATCTGGTTCTGGAAAGACTAAAACCATTCTTCAGTTGGCACATTCTGTGGGAGCTGAAATTGTTGACCTTTCTATGAATGCTGACATGGATACAACGGATCTAATCGGCGGATATGGACAACTTGATGCTCAACGTAGAGTTTCAAGCTTCGTGAGGCAAATGCGCAACTATGTCCATACAGCTATGATACAGAACTTCTTGTCAGCAGGTGTTCCAAGCGAAGCTCTTGTTGCTCTAGAAGAATACTTGAATGTCATGACGCCTGACCTCACTGTAGCTCTTCGGTCAATCAAAGCGTTGGCAGAGGAGTATCCATCCCAGGAATATTCAAGGTTTGCAGATGAATGTGAAGGTATTAGTCGGCTTTCTATGCATGATAACAGAGCTCGCTTTGAATGGGTTGATGGCATTCTCATCAAAGCTCTCGAAGAAGGCAAATGGCTCATTCTTGATAATGCCAATCTTTGTAGCCCATCGGTCCTTGACAGGCTAAACTCCCTGCTTGAGCCCAATGGGTTCCTCAGCATCAACGAGACTCGATCTCCCAATGGCTCAGCACGTATTGTACGACCTCATCAGAATTTCAGACTCTTTTTAACAATGGATCCACGTCATGGTGAGCTCTCCCGGGCTATGCGTAATAGGTCGATCGAGCTCTTTATGCATGCTTCTGCTTCTTCGGTCAATCTTGATGTAATGGGCTTGACCTGTGAATCCAGCCTTTCGCGTTTCAAATTCGTCGAAAGTGTTGATGATTCTACTCTGGATGATGTGAATTTCCATGAGCTTTTACCTGTGATGTTAGACCATCTATGCTGGTCTGATTACGGGTTGTGCACTCGATGGCAAGCTCAAGCTGTCAATGGTTTGATCCGGGTATCACGATCAAAGCAAGCTTCTTTTTCCTCGGCTTTGAAGCTATATCATCAACTCTCCCAATCCGGTGGAAAGGTAGTGCAAAACATCTTAAAAAGCTATCAGAAGCTTGCTGAGGAAAGGGCCTTATTACCTGGTTTTGGAGCTTCGCAGGTCAGTCCGTGCATCGGGGTAGGCATATTCAGGATATGTACTGATAGATATGTCCTAAACATAGACAATCCACCCTTACAACAATTTTGTATTGCTCCCACTGACCGCTTGTGAGAGTCCATCAACGAATCTCAGCTTTCTAGGGGGCGCTTTTGAGCTGTTGGTAGATATTTCCAACTTCTTACAAAAGCTGGAATTTGTGGAGGAAAGTCTGGAGTCCAGATTACCAGCTGAAATGACACGACTTGAAAGATCCATCGTTTCAAATTATTCAAAGATGTTTCAGAATGATTCCACGCAGCCTCTGGGGAGCTTCTTAAAAGGCATGGGGACTTTCATGCTACACAAAATTGACGAGAAAGGACCTGAGATCAGCATTGTTGAATCTGTAGGTTGAGTTGTATGTTTCAAGAATAGAGCAAACTAATCAGACTGCTAGTCGACTCTGTCTTTCGCGAAGGAAGTAATGTTCTACCTCTCAGACATGTTTGATCTTGCACAATCCGCCAACTTTGACGAGGGTGCTTTCCAGGTGTATCAAGCTTTTGGCAGGTCGATGATTGCCAACGCTATGGGAGCGGGAACGTTTAACGACTCTACCGCCAATTTGGCCTATGAATTGCAAAACAAACTCCATGATTTCAATGCATCCTGGCAGCTGTCTTCAGGCCTCAGCATGGAGACTCTTTGGGTCATTTTCAGACCCTCAGTGGCGGAGACTATGCAGCAACTTGAAGCTTGTCTTGAAGTTGAAGAACTTGCAGATCGATTCGACGCATCAAGAAGGGCGTCAGGTGCTTCTTTCGAAGAGATACGGACTTTGCGCCAGTCAATAATATATATGTATAATAGAGTCATGCCTACGGATACGCAATTTAATGAAAAATTTGAGGTAAGCAAGCGCACTATTGCTGACGGCAAAAGACGCTCATCGCTTCCAGGACGTACGAAACGCTATCCGCGATCTCGAGAACTTGAGCAAAGGCTTTACAACTCACGAGAATACTTATTTTTGTAATCAATTTGAAGGTTTACGCCAATATGCGATCTCTGCTAGCAATGATGGTCCCACAGAGTATCTCTCTACTCTTGGTCTACTTGCAGGCAGATCAAGTAGATCTATGATGCGACTTGGACATTCGAGTAATGCTTACAGTGAACTCCTCAACATTACAGATTCTACTGGCATTGATGATCCGGACAGGTCTCTGATAGCCTTACGGCATACTCTGCCAGCTTCGGCTTTAAACAAACTGTAAGTGTATCAGTCCCACGACTCGAGCAACCGCTGATTTGCAGCAGTAGCAACATGGCCGAAGTACCTTTGAAGTCACTGGGACCTTTGTGTGAAGAGATGGGAGCTCTCGCACAGAATACAGCCCTCTTGTCATCTTCCATGACCTTCAACCATTTTCGGACTTTACTTAGCCTACTGAGCAGATTACACCTGGGAGTTCGTGGCCCTTCTTTAAGTATACAATATAGCCAAGTTGACTTACAGTTTCCTAGGTTCTCAATGCGCATGAATCTGACTTACATGCCGAGTCGCTCGCTTCATGCCGTCGAGGTCTTGTGTATATCTCGCACGAGTCATCAAATGACACTACTGGTTCGAAATTTTCGCCCTTGAGAACAAGTCCCAATGTGCCACAGTCACACCATTTGAACAGGGTTTTGGGAGATTTCTTGAATCCATCAATAACGCATATGCAAGAGGTTTCCAACGAATGCAGTGGATCGATGGCCAGATTAGCTTCCGCTTGGATACTATTTTTCACTGGCTGTTTGGTACTCTACGTGCCCGACCGGCCGTTCGATCCAGCCTTGAAACCAATGATAGAACGAGATCGTCATAAGAAACGCACAAAAGACTTGCAAGATAAACTCAAGGTTCTTCGAGACTTTGAGATGATCTTCACCGGACAAATTACAAGTCTTCGGAGCCAGCTTGCAGAGCAGAATTTGAAGGATCTTGGGGAAGAGCCAAAAGTACCTGCAATAGTTCGTCCTCAGGTCTCTGCGCTTAGACATTTACAAGGAGAATTCAATCACCTGCATAAATCTATCATTTCTAGGTCTTCTGACGCGCCGAGACTGCGACTTCTCTTGGATGGCGATGTTCGTGCAAGCCAGGAGGCGAAATTACTACGGTCCAATATTGCCCAAGTAATATCGCGGCTATCAAACGGCTACCGTGCTTATGATGATATCACAAAACCGTTGGTGGCTATGCTCCAAGGCCTCGATGTTGGTCTGGCCATGGCGTTACTTTCGACTACGCCGAGAGATAGTCGTGACATTGCAATACAACGCATTTGCAAAACAACACCATTCCTTGGTATGCGCCCAGACTATCTTGAGGGGGTGCAATTTACAGATGTCATGGATGACCAAATTAAGAACCTAGATCTACGACAGATGTTTCTTAGGGGCTTTGCCGCAGCCCGAAGTCTTGATCATGACATAGGACAAGTCAATACGCAGACTATGTTCAAATCCTTTCATACTTTGTATGAAGAATGGAAAGAACAACTAGGAGAAGACCAGAGGAAAGACACAGCCAGGTCTTCAATGTACCGCTACCGAGGTGGCGAAGAAGACAACGACGAAGTCGATGAGAAAGACTTTCTCCGTTTGTTCCCAGATTATGACGCAGGTGGACTTGAGGGAAGTGACTTCGTGAAGCGTAGAGATGACCCGAGAATACAAGCTCAGTATCTTGCTAGCCGTCACCGGGACATCTTCCAGGACTGTAAAAGCACGTCGCACCATCTGCTAGAGATGCTGCATAATGCTTCTGATGATATTGCCAAGCTATGGCAAGACGACTCTGGCATGTCTAGATGCTCGGTCCCGGCAGCAAACATGTTGTCTGGGCTCATGCTCAGCCTAAACAAAGGTGCCGAACACCTGCAAGGCTTACCTAGACCTGGAAAGCTATACAACTTTTACGTGGATGCGAATTTAGTTGAAGCGCGAAGACTCATAACTCTTATACAGAAGGTTCAGGACAGGTTTGCTGACCTCAAGGAGGCTTGGCCAGAATATGCAACAATACAAGACGTCATTAGGACCTCCTCCGAGCTACTTGAATTACGACACACCGAGCCGATTGCCAAAATCTTGACTAAAGCCGAGCAGGTGCATGGTTTCGTACACGAATGGCAAGTTGTTGCAAGTAGAGAGTACTCTGTGGCTGCTCTGTATGATCAATTCACCGCGTTACTTGTAGATTGGCGGCGTCTTGAGCTATCGACCTGGGCTCGACTTTTGGACATGGAAGACAAGAAATGCAACGATGATGCTGATTCATGGTGGTTTATCGCTTACGAGGTCATCGTTGCGGTACCCCTCTCTATGGTGAGTTCTGGGACTGATCTTCAGGGATACGCTGAACCGCTCTTTACCACACTAGGTGAGTTCCTTGCAACCACCTCACAGGGCCAGTATTCTGCAAGGCTCCTTCTGCTCGAGTGTTTTGTAGACCATTTGAATCTATTGGTGGAGGACTTTCCCACCATGGAGATCGTACATGCTACGATCGTCAATTTCCTAGGCTACTATAAGCGTTTCAACAAAACGATTCAGGATTCATTACGCAAGGGTCGACAAGTAATAGAAAAAAGCATGAAGGAAATTTTACTTCTTGCCAGCTGGAAGGACACAAATATCATTGCTCTACGAGATAGTGCTAAACGATCACACCATAAGCTTTTCAAGATAATTCATAAGTATCGAGCTCTACTGGCTCAGTCTGCACAGTGTGTGATCGCTCAAGGGGTTCCCGAGAGACAAGAATTTCCAAATCCATCATCCCACGAAGCTTATAAAGATTATTCGAGAAGAGTGGACCCCCTCGCCCTCGAATTGTGTCGACAGCATATAAAAATATGGCCCACGAAACCGGTACGGTTCACAAATCCCGTGTCGACAGCGGAGAACATGATCCTCAGAACTCATATTCCCTCGGCTGCTATTGACAGTGCTTCCATGGTTGAATCTTTTGCGAACGACTTAATCAACAATATAAAGATCTTACAAGAGGAAACCCCGCCAAGCACGACGAAGGATAACGGTGGACTAGTTAAGCATCTCAAGTCTCGCAAGCGAAAACTCTTTGCAGACACGCTGAAAGAATTGAGACAGATGGGTTTTCGATCGAATCTAGGTGCGGATGCTCTAGCTAGGCAGGGTTCTCTGTCCATAGCACTTGCGAACAGCCCAGCATTTGACGAATGTTCCATGGGAGACGACTTTTCAGTAGCGGAATATCATTTTCACAAAATACTCACCATCATACCTCAGGCAAAAGAGCTTTTCCGGAATCATCCCGAGGATCTAAGCGCTGGAGAGGTTGCACGGAGCATCGGATATCTAGACAGCATCCTGTCCAGTATTATGAAGCAAAGGAACACGTCGATCACCCGTTTTCGAGACCTAGCGTCCCTTGACCTGACTATCCAGAAGCTGTCAAACCTGTGGGCACCTAAATCTTATACGCTTAAACGTCGTCAAGAAAGCCTTGAAATCTATGCCAAAAGCGTCAAGCGCGCAGTTCAATGGCTTCCGGGCGTTCTTGACGTAGGACGTATCATCATCGAGAAGCATAGTAAGCTTGGTGGCTCTAACTCTACTTGTGTTCTCGAAAGCCTTCGACAGTGGAGTACTAGGATGGCAAACTTGGCCATAACCTACAAGGCTTTGCCCGATCTGCCTGACCATGTTTCTTCTTCTCTTCATGAACAGACACATGATTTTTCGCAGGCTCTGCTAAAACAACTCTGCCACGACCTGCAACAGTGGACAGATGAAGCACCTCATATAGCTTTCGTACTAAATCAGATAAAGCTATGGACTGAAACAAGCCAGCTTCCTTCCGAGGCACACATGAATGGAGAAAACCCTGTCGACTTAGCAGAGCTTGATACCGATGTCTCGAAAGTAGTGGACTCCATTTTAGTGGCTGTACAGGGTATTGAAAGAATACAGTTGTCGATCCCATCTTCTCATCAAGATGCCTCTTGGCTTTCTCGTACAGATGCTAGCATAACAGATAGTCTTAATATGTCGCATATGCGCGATATTAAGGACTTGCTCGAAGATGCGATGCTGAAGATACATCGCATTCAGACAGATGATGGTAGAGGTCTGGGCGTTGCAGGTGCAATATTTGCCATGGCGCTACCGATAGTACAGCAATATCGCGATATTCAGAAGGGGACTTTAGACCGATATGCAAGGTTACACCGAAGCACCTGTAGGTTAGCGTCTGTGCTGGCCCAGTCCTTTTCACGAATCGCTTCAGAGGGATTCTGCACGCCGACACATGATCCAGCGGTTGAGGCTGGGAAGCCAGAAAAACTAGAAGAAGGAACAGGACTCGGAGAAGGCGAAGGAGCTGAGGATATCAGCAAGGATGTGCAGGATGACGAAGATCTTTCTGAACTTGCGCAAGAGGGACAAAAGAGCAAAGACAAGAACGACATCGAAGATCAGGATGATGCTGTCAACTTGGATCACGATGGTCTTGAAGGTGAACTCGGTGATGCTCCAGATAAAGATGATGAAAACGCACCCGAGAGTGCCGGAGAAGAAAATGACCTGGACGAAGAAGTCGGTGATGTGGATGATCTAGATCCATCTGCTGTAGATGAGAAGCTTTGGGATGGTAATGGAGAAGACGCCGAGAAAGAGAAGGAGAGTTCTAAAGGGACTGGTGAGACACAGAAAGATGAACAGATGGCTGCAGAAGATGGACACAGAGAGGACGTAAATCCTGAAGAAGCCGGCGACGACGAGAACACAAGCCAAGAAGGGGCTGCCGAAAGCGAAGAGGTGGCACGCGAAGAAATGGACAAAATTGATCCACACCTGCAGGAGGGGCAAAACCTAGACCTGCCAGAGGAGATGGAGTTGGACCAGGACAGTGACACTACAAGAACGTCTGAAGTGGACGATAGCGATTTGGACGGTTTGTCAGATGTGGACCAAGAGAAAGCTGGGGAGGAAAAAGCAGACGTAGCAGAAGAAGATGGCGACGGGGCGGAATCTGCAGAGATAGAAGACAGACACCCAGAGCTTGACTTACCTCAGGAAGATGTTATGGAAGAAGATAGGGCAGCGGGAGAAACGGAAGATGCTGGATCTCCTGTGGATACTGAGCCAGAGGATGATGGACAAGACCTCGACAAAGGGCTTCTCCGTGATAAGACCAGCGATGTGGCTGCTGATCCAGATGATACTGCCACAGGTGATGCCCAAGGCCTGGGAGAAGACGCAGATCAGCAGAGGGAACAAGAAGAGACCCAAGACAATCGTGCTCAGGGTAGCAAAGGAACTAAAGGGAATTCATTGGTTGACGATGATCCACAAGCATCTGCAGAGGACGGACAACTGGGTCAAGCCCAGGAAAATTCCGAGAATGTAAATAGAGAAAATGAAAGACTCAATGAAAGTGGTGGAAGCCAAGCGTTTAAGAAGTTAGGAGATGCTCTTGAGAAATGGCACCGGCAACGAGGTCAGATCCGCGATGCTCCAGATACGGTCGAAAGCGGAAAGCCCAACACGGCAGAAGCAGAAGAAGTGAACCGAGAGTTCGAGCATGTTCGTGACGAAGCAGCTGAGGCTGACACTCAAGCCTTGGGCACAGCTACCGAAGAACAAGCTCAAACTTTGGATGAAAATGCTTTGAACTCGGAAATGCAAGACGAAACCCAAGAATTCATGCCGGACGAAGTAGATGGTTGTCAGGCGGAAGACCAAGAAGACGTTATGCAAGACGTAGACGCTCAGCCGGCGACCTCAAAGAACGACAAAGAGCAGTCGATACCTGGAGCGCTTGTCGGTCCAAGCTATTCTGAGGAACGACAAATGCATCAACTTGAGGGGGCAGACGCTCATAACGAAGAAGACATCGGAGACTTAGACACCAATCTTGCAACTACCCATCTCCAAGCAGAATTCACTATCTCAGCTCGTACTCCAGAAGAAGCTCGTCGTCTCTGGTCCCACTACGAAAACCTCACCCGCTCTCTCTCATTCTCCCTGACCGAACAACTTCGCCTAATCCTTGCTCCCACACTCGCCACCAAATTGCGTGGCGACTTCCGCACCGGCAAACGCCTTAACATCAAGCGCATAATCCCCTACATCGCCTCGCAATACAAACGCGACAAAATTTGGATGCGACGCTCTGTGCCCTCGAAACGCAACTACCAAATCATGCTCGCGGTCGACGACAGCAAATCTATGGGTGAAAGCGGGAGTGGCCAATTAGCCTTTGAGACCCTGGCCCTCGTCAGCAAAAGCCTGAGTATGCTCGAAGTCGGCGAAATCTGCGTTGTCGGCTTCGGGGAATCCGTGACCGTTGCACACGAATTCGACACACCCTTTTCCTCCGATGCTGGAGCGCACATTTTCCAGCATTTCACCTTTCAGCAAACCACCACCAATGTCCGCAAACTCGTCGCTGAATCCATATCTCTCTTCCGTGAGGCTCGCGCCAAATCCCGTAATGCCGGCGCCGATCTCTGGCAGCTCGAGCTCATCATCAGCGACGGCGTATGCGAGGATCACGAAGGCATACGCCGCCTAGTTCGCCAAGCGCAAGAAGAGCACATCATGATTGTCTTTGTGATTGTGGATGCGCTGAGGGGGGAGAGCATCATGGATATGAGCCAGGCGGTATTTGAGAGTGAGGGTGGGGAGTCGAAGTTGAGGATTAAGCGGTATTTGGAAGGGTTTCCGTTCGCGTACTATTTGGTGGTTGGGAATGTGAGGGAATTGCCGGGGGTGTTGGCGACGGCGTTGAGGCAGTGGTTCGCGGAGGTTGTGGAGACTGGATAGACCATATAGGAAGTAGGGACCGAGGAAGGCTCGAAAAGTGATTTGCGCGGAGTTTTCGAGGCGGTTGGTTCAAAATGTTTGACTATCATAGAAAGTTCTGTACACAGCTAAATAGGTACATCGCACTTTCCATCACTACTAGAGTCTACATGGGCTCGATTAAAGACCGGAAAGAACATTGTACTATGTACGTTTCGAAAACGTTTCACTCCGATCCTTCACAGCCGGTGAGCGTTAACGACTCGACCTGGCTCTGCGCCATCCCCACCATTGAAATCTTGTCTAACTAGAGGTGGGAATATAGATCGAATCAAGGACAACTCCTACTTCAGCAAGGTAGCGTACGAGGCATGTCCTCCCAATCGACAACACCTCTTGTTCCGCCCTTCCACCTCTGCGACAACCGTTTCTACTCCACTTGCCTCCAATTGAACATCCCACAAGCTGGACAACCACAAGACATCATAGATCTTCCTTGCCCCACCCTCGAGTGAGTATCAAACAAAATCTACGAACAGTATCCACCATGGGAGCAAATGCTGGGCTTGGCGAGCACATTAGCCCTGAACTATTCCCAAATAGGCAGTGTGAGGACACACTTTTGCCATGATCTGACTCTGAGGAATAGTGGAAAGGGACGGATTTCAGCTTCAACCATTCCTAACTGGGAGAGTTCTATAAGAAAATATTCGTAGTCCCTTTCTCCACATGTAGCGAAGTCCTTATTCTTGAAGGATATATAGGGGAGGTCGAGATGATGTTTATAGAGCGTATGGTTTCTTAGTCAACAGTGGCAACATTTTGAATCGTTCAATCTTCCATTGCCACATCGTGATAAACGGAATTCATATCCATCATTTGTTATAAGCTTCAATGGCTTTCATTCCATCTACCGACATGGCCAATTCGAACACTCCACCAAGGGCCATTGCTCCAACACCAATCGCTTTCGTTTTCACCAACTCTCCAGATGGAGCCATACCAGCAATGGATATTCCGTCCACACCCAAAAACCCCAAACGGAAGTCTTCAACTTCGACTCTTGCACCTGACCATTTCGACTCGGTAGAGGACGCCGAAAGGTTTCTCAAGAGACCCAAAGGCCGTGGAAGGCCAAGAAAGGATGTAGCTGCTGCGTTACAACTGGCTAGAGACATGGTACAAGCCCAGCAGGCACGAGTGCCTGAGCCAGCGCTCCCACTAGTCAAGCCTCCTACTGAGGTGACCGCCCCAAAGTTTGAGCGCGAAATTTCAGCGGCTCTTCCGAATACCGAGATCGATTTCAAGCCTGTAAGACAGCATATCGTCAAACGTTGGAAGTTTCTCATCGGGGCTATGAAACAGAATCATCCCCTCGTTTTCGATGGCAATTATCGGCGTCATCTTGCTAAACTTCCATCTGCTAAGCTATATAAAGAGATGGAGGATGAGCTGATTGTTGATGATGGGTTGCCAGATTGGGCTGTCCGGGAAATGCCTTGGATACCATCAGCGGACAGCTCAAAGGAAAACTTCTGTGAAAAGGCGAGCAACGTTTGCTAGGGGTAGCCGAAACTAAAGGACATTCTGCCCAGGGATCTTTGTTGATTTTCACTGGTCTGGCGATTATCTACAATCACCAACCGTACTTGCTCCCGGCCTCCCTCTTATTTCTCCTTCCACTAGAAAACTGCTCCTCCAACGCATCCTTCTGGTTACTAGCAGCATTGACCAATTGCTTGAGACTGTGCTTGCCAGCCGCGAGGGCTCGTACCGGATTGTGCTGGACCTGCTCACCATTCTGGCGTAGGACTTCGTTGGCTGCGTATTCTTGATCGGTATTGAAGTTCACTATGTTGATTGATGAAGGATTGTTTCCGTTGCGCCCGAAGAGCTGGCGTTTTGCGGATGCTGAGAGTCTAAGGTCTGAGGCTATGGTGTCTAGGGATTGCGGAGCATCCGAGTGGCTTGCACTGTTCTCCACAATAGGCTCCTCTATAGGATCAGTGTCCTCATGGTATGGATTGATGCTGGGTGCAAGGGCCGAACCGTTCACTTGTTTATCAGAGGTCTTATAAATCATGGGCTTATATTCTCCTGTCGGGGTAGTCGGAGTGGTCCGGGGTTCTAACGCATCTCCTATAGAAAATAAAGAGGCCTTGGATATATCTTTTGCCTGTTGTGAAGAAACAATTTCCGGAGATCTGTGTGCGCCCTGACCACCAGCGGGTGAAGCTATCTTCTTTTTCTGGGGTTTTCTAGCAACTGAGAGTGGCTTGAACATAATTGGATTCCCCTTCTTATTTGACTCTTGATTTGGTATTTCCACTGCTTTATCACCTTGTGCCAACGCAAGTCCCGTGCTCGTATGATCACCTACACCACTTTCAGTACCAATGTCTTCATTCTCAGCATTCACTATCTCCTCAGCAGGTCCATCAAGAACCGGCTCTGCTTCTCGACTAAAGCTTGGTGTAGCTCCTGTTTTAAAACTGACGCCGCCGCCGCCTGGTCCTCCTTTCCCAGAGCCATTTGATAGCCCTTCACTAATCCGTGCAGCTCGTTTTGGAGCAGGGAGGAAAGAGTTGAAGCCGCTGAATCCTCCAGAATCGATTTTAGCTCTCTTTGATGGTGGCTCTGATTTGTCTTCGCTATCTGTTGTGGTATTCTTCGAGAGGTCTGGCAGACTGACCCGTATTTTGTGGGGATTTGAGCGATCAACGACTTTGTGGAAGGTAGGTTTAGTTGGAGCTTTGATCCCTTTGCGTGTGTTTTCCGTATCTCCCACGTCAGAATCATCCGAGTCAGCGTATTCAACGAGAGGCATGGTTCACCGTTCAGCAATATTTGGATGCGCAGACCACTTTCGGGATGCAGCTTAAACAGAGCCCTCTAAGCTCTTGTCGTTATCAGAGAACTAGGTAGGACTATTATTACGCTAGCTTCGTACCGTAAATCACTAGCCCTACAAGACCAAGCTGATTTGGAGATTATAGGACCACCAACGTACAATCAGTTAGATCCCTGAAACTGCATACCATATGGCAGTTCATCAGCCTCTCAGCTTCCTTGGAGTTGATGACATCTGAAGTGGATACTATTTCCCGCTGTTCCGAAGCTACTGATGGTTGTTCAACTGAAGCCTCATGTCTTTGCTCCAGAACGAAGAGTAAGATGAGCCCATATCCATGCGTGTTTCTCTTTTGTGTAGGTTCGTTGGATTTTCTGGTGTGCAGCTTTTGATTTGACCAAATCGAAGTATTGTTCTTAATATTCTGTATCTTGTAGTTTCCTCATTTGGCAACTCAGGACGTCCTACTTGGCGCATATCAAAGATGGCATCGGCGAACGCCTGATCAATGTCGACTCTGGAGTTCTCAATGATCCAGCTTTCCGTGCGGCAGGATGGTCCGCCAACATTGCAGACATCAGAAGGACTTACTCACCACCTATTCCAACAGCAATCGCTTCAGACTACTTTGCTGCCCCACCAAGATCTGCGGGTATTCCACCTGCAGGTTTCAACGAAGAAGATGACGAAGGGGGTATGGTGACGGGACGTGGTAGTAACGACACCGTTGGACCAGGCCCTACTGTGAAGAGGAGGCGTCGCCGCGAGCAACAGGATGAGGAAGACAGCAGTGACCTAAGCGATGAGAGCGATGAAGACACGGAAGGGACGCAACGGTGAGGAATCTCTCATGGGACATGTCTTTTTTTGCGTGCTAAATTATACAAGAGCCGCACAGCAAATTAGATTTGCGAAAATGCCTGTCAGAATACGGTCAGGCTCATCACCAATTCGTGGCACCAATATGGACGACGTTGATATCCTTGTTACATCGCCGTCCAGAAGATCTGGTGACGGGCGACTACGAAGAGGTTCTCTTGGTGCTGTAGAAGCAGTGAAGCAACGTGCGAGGAGAGACACCACGACAAGCAGTGACATGTCATCCGAAAACGAGCTGGACCCTTCGATCTTCAAGCGGCGGCATGTAAACCCTACTAAAGCAGCAAAGGCTAGCCATCTTCTCGCTGAGAAGCACAAAGAGGACGAGAGGGAGCAGGCAGGCAACTTAGCTGACACGATTGATGAAGATTCGGGAGAAGACTCAGGCCGAACCAGCCTGTCTTCAGAGTTCGCAGAGGCTGCTGACTCTGGGTCTCTGCTTGACGGCGTGCATAATCCGCTTCCTGGCTCATCGTTGGCTGACATGCGATCTGCGATGTCACTGGAACCGGATTCTCCTAAGAAAGTCAATAGGAATCCGCCATCATCGATGTTACAAGCTTTGCCTCCTCCTAGACCAATCAGTACGATCCAGCCTGTTAGTCTCCTTGGCCAAGCAATAAAAGCAAGGCAGTCTAAGCCTAAAAACCCGATCGAAGCCTTCGCAAGACTCTCTGGGAAAGGAGTTCTCGATCCCCTATATATTAAAATATATGCCCCTTTTTCAGAAAGTCCCAGCAAACCTTACGATATGCTATTACAACGGAGTATTCAAGATAGTAACTCAGGTGAAAACCCACAGGTTACAGTCGCCGATGCCATTGGTCTGAGTTTATGGAGGTATCAAGAAGAAGGCCTCAAACCTCCCATCGATAATCCCAAGCTCAACGTGAATCGATGGACATTACGGATGGTAGATGATGGGGAGGTTGAATTTGATTTCCCTGCATTGATGAGAACTAGACCTATGGTTGACTTCACTAGCAATAACAACAGATCTGCCCGAGGAAGATCTAGGGAGAGACCATATGATGAATTTGCTCTCGTAGAAGCTACAGACGCACAATATAAGGAAAACCAAAGCTCAACGCCAAAGTATGAGCAGCAGATGTATCCGACTAAAGAAGAAGCAGTCGACTTTGTTCCACCACAGCAAGACTCCTATGAGAAAAAAGAGCCGCCGACTACTACAACCGACCGGCCTTTTAATACTGGGCTTCGCAGACCTCCCGCTGCCCCAGCCGATAAAGCGATCGTTCCAGCCTCGCACTCAACGCCTCGCATGGGCCCTGCCAAACTGCTAAAAATCCATTTCACTAGTCTCGAAGCCTTCACCCAAATCACCACCATAGAAGTCACCACCGACACCTACATCGCCGAAGTCCTTGACACAGTCTGCAAGCGCTGGAAGCTCGACAAGGCCTACCACATCCTCAAAGTAAGCGGCACAAACACCGTAGCCCCAGTGGACAGAACAGTCGAAGCCATTGGCAATCGCACAGATCTCGATCTCATACGTCGCCGCTTTGCCAATGACGGCGCACTCGGCATTTCTGGATCACCTGGGAGCAGCTCGCCGAATGCGCCGCTGATGTTGACGGCAGAGACGCCGAAGAAGGGGAAGCGAACCGCGCAGATGATGCATCCTTTGTCGCAGAAGCAAGATGTTCTGGGAAGTACGGCGAGGTACAAGAAGTATAACGTAATTCGCAAGCAGCCAATGTCTTTCACGCCATCGCATCAACGGGTCCTGCTTATGGATGAGGATTACTTACATATCCTTCCGGGCGAGGCGGGGAAAACATTATTTGATACGAGCGCGAAGACGAGCAGAGTTCCCTTCAGCATGATAGTTGGGTGTAAAGTCAGTAGGAGGCATCCAAAAACGTTTCGCGTAAGTTTTCTTCGTTCTCAATCCGACTATCAAACGCGAGTACAATTGACTGTGGATAAATCGCTGACATGACATAGGTTGTCGTATACCGGGAGAAAGAAAGCAAACGCTACGACTTCGAAGCGCAGAGTGTTTTGGATGCGGCAGAGATTGTAGAGGAGATTACGAAAGGCATGGAGCCATATCAAAATCAGCATCAGAGTACGGCGTGAAAGCTTGGATGAGGTTTGGGGTTGTCTTGTGTCCCATGTATAATTTGGATTGGCGTTAAGTGATACCCTTGCGAATGAAAGACTACTCAAGATATCAAGGATGATTCTTAGCGGAATATATACACCCGTTGTTATTTGTGCTGTTTGAGTATTCTGTTGGTTTACCGATTTTGCTAAAATGTGAACACATTCGACTCGGCCCTATTCAGGTATGCATAGCATATTTCATCAATTTTTAGGCGGCAACTCATTTTTATATATATTATGGATACGCGAACGTGACGGGCTTGTCATCTCAACGTTTCAAGTTTGCATTTTACTAACACTACCGTATTTGGCCTGCCAGGCAAAGAAGTACAACAATGCCGCCAAGGGCTGACCTACAAGACAGAAGCTGATCCAGAAGATACAGTTCCCGATGACTTTGCCGTGTCTTTCCAGCGGCAAGGTGGCTGTGATAAGCGGGAGCTGAACGACCATGCCTATAAAAGCGACACCTGCAAGCTGTGAGTTGAGCCGTAGGTCCTGTGATGAATGACAGTATGCAAAAGGAACAGAGCTTACCTAGAATGTTGTGCGTGGGTACGCCAACTACCAACTCATGTACAAACCCCGAAAACACAAAGACCATCGCACTCGCAAAGCTATGGCTATACCCCCTCCCTAACAGGGGTGAATAAATATGCCTCTTCATAAAATGGTAGACTGGCTTGTTCCAGTTCCTCCAATACGCCCCAACGCTAGGACTATTCCACCAGTCGGTATAAAACTCGCGATCCCCAAACATCATGACCTCCGCCAGGGCATTGAGCAGTGATTGGAAGATTGCGAAAAATCCTGCTAGCCAGATGATAAGTGAGATTGTTGAGAGCTTCATCAAGCGCTCGATGATGGAGGCAATGTCAAGGGTTGCGATTTTGCTAAGAGAGTTACGGAGAACAGGCGCTGCGTATTGGGCGGATGCAAGCCATATGAACATGCTGAGGCCAGCGGTTTCGGCCAAGCGCTTTGCTATAAAGATCCAGCGGATATGGGTTGTCCGGGGATAGACGGGTTGATAGACGAGGGTTGGTGCCCGCCAGAAGTAAGACAGATTACCAAAGGTGATGTTCCTTGGATATGGACATGTGGAATAGATGTCGGGTAAGGAAGCTTTTGTCCCCGGGTTTAGCAGTGCGTGTCGCAGGTCTCGATTGGTGAATGCATAGGAACAAATCTTCAGCCATACAATGACCGCGTGGATCTCGCTGATGGTGCCGATTAAGGGGTGATGGATATAATAGTACACGGTCAGGCTAGTGACCAGGAGGGAGAGTGTAGCATTGATGCCATGAGCCCAGGCAATGATCTGCCATGTTGTTTGGAAAGACTTCCTGGCCTGAGCGTTGTGGTAGTCTTGGAAGCCGGAATCGTCACGCTTCATGCGGCCGAGGACACCTTTGGCTTGTTGGGCAGCGGCTAGCTCGATGATATAGGCGACTAGTAGATGGCACGGGACAAGAGCATAAAGAATGGCACCGAGGATAAGGTCTTGGCGCCGGTAGTCATGACAGCGGATGCAAATTAGGACTCCGTACTATAGGCTGGATCAGAAGAGAGACATAGAGAGACGTGCTGAACGGAGTAGTGATCGTACCTTCATCGAATTCTCAATTACTAGGCGTAGATTCATTACAACTACAAGAAATGTTGGGTTAGTAGAGCATTTCCCTCCCAGACCTAGCAAAAGGTAGTTTACTCAATACAATAACCATTAAGTTCCTAAATCCCAAAAAGCTTGGAGACACCTCCGAGTCCTGGCTCAAACAGGATGCTCGCTGTCTCGAATGTACTGCTGCAACATGCCGATATTTGGGGGTGACCTTGGCATTACCAGATATGGCTGTTGAAGCTTGATGATCCAGGACAGCAGTACCATTAGTCCTTCTTTGGGTCTTGTTACTTTCCCCCAGCTGAGCGGGGCTCAGCACACTAGACATAGTCGCCATAATTATTGAAGCCTGGGAAAATTCAGGTCCATTTCAAAGGGCGGAAAGAATAAGGGTTATAATAAACAATGGGGTCCGAACGTGGATATTGACCTCCACTTGACAATAAACCTCCCAAACCCAACCCTATCCTACAATAAACGAGAGAACCTGGTGAAATATGTTTGAAAAAAAAGAGGGTAGAACTTTCTACCTTATCATTATTATCATTGGGGTACTTTTGTTGTTGGGAAACTTCCAATGCCACTGCACGGCAAGTTCGCTTGCGCTTGTCATAGCATTTGTGCAGGACAACCGCGCCATCATTCCAAAACCTCGCTACCTTATTACTTCGCTGCGTGATCACCCCCTCGGGAAACTGACGATGCTGTAACGAAAGTGTCGGCTGAAGTGTGTATGACTACAATGAGCATGCCGTAGTCAGCTTGGATCAATCATGGACCGAGACTTTCAAAACGGATATGGTGGAGGGGGGGGCTACGACGGTGGCTATAGACGTGCGGCTGGCAGGAGTTAGTAGCATTTTACAGCTAAAAGATCAGGATACTACACTGGTCTCACGCGATTATGTATGCTAAGAACCGGGCTGAATGTTTAAAAGGACCTGTAACAGACTACGGCTCGTCTATGGTGCAATGGATGCGACATCGCCAACCACGGTACAAGGGAGGAGTGCGAATGGAGATGGAGAGGCCAAGTCCGAGCTACATAGTAGATGTGTGTAGATCAGCTGCGTTGTATGGCTCTTACAGATGATTCAATCTGATTCATGGTCCTAGATGTTACCGCCGCCAGCCAAGATTCAACGGCCTGTCGATGCAATACCTTCGCGGCATCTGCATTCTTCTACGAATAAGCTCAAACATCCAATTAACGTGGTTAAATGGACTCCAGAAGGCCGACGTCTGCTTACAGGGTCGAGCAGCGGAGAGTTCACTCTATGGAATGGCATGGGCTTCAATTTTGAGACTATCATGCAGGTGAGTTGAAATACCCTGGAGATTTTGATCGAGCTTATCACAGTCAACAGGCGCATGACTCCGCTATACGAGCAGCGAAGTATTCTCACAACGAGGAGTGGCTTGTCTCAGCTGATCAAGATGGAGTGGTAAAGTACTGGCAGCCTAATTTCAACAATGTCAGAGATATATCAAGAGCCCACACTGATCCTATCCGTGATCTTGCGTTCTCACCTAATGATACAAAATTCGTGACTGTCAGTGATGACGCTACCCTGAAGATCTGGGGTTTCCATAGCGAAGCTGTACACCATGGCGGTACTGCAGAGGCAGAGTCTACCATCACTGGGCACAGCTGGGAGGTGAAATCGGTTGATTGGCATCCAACCAAAGGTCTCCTTGTCTCCGGCTCTAAGGATCATCAAGTCAAGCTCTGGGATCCGCGGACAGGCCGATGTCTGACTACTCTTCACGGCCACAAGAATACAATATCCAAAACCTTATTTGAGCCAAACAGAGGCCAGCTACTAGCAACATGTGCACGAGACCAAACCGCGCGAATATTCGATCTTCGAATGATGCGAGACATCTGCCTGCTCAAAGGTAATGAAAAGGACATCTCGACTCTGACATGGCATCCTATCCACGCAAATCTGTTGTCGACTGGTGGCGCGGATGGCAGTATTATTCATTATCTGCTAGATGAACCAAATAATCCACCTGGTACAGCAGTATCCCTTCCGCCATACGACAGTCCCGATCCTAGTAATACACCAGCTCAGACTATTCACCCTGCCCATCGTCTTCAGTATGCGCACGACTTTTCGGTCTGGTCCTTGGACTGGCATCCCTTGGGTCATATACTGGCCTCTGGTTCCAACGATCGTGTTACTCGCTTCTGGACTCGTGCACGGCCCGGGGAAACGGACTGCTTCAAGGACAGATTCCATCTTGGCGAAGCAGCTGCAGAAGCTCAAGGTACTTGGGACAGGCGAGGTGGGCGGAGATTAATGCGCGAAGAGGACGAGCAAGAAATGGAAGATGAAGCGGAAGGACTTGTCGATCAGAAGATGCCCGCGAAACAACCTGTTCTACCCGGAATTATTCCAGGCTTGACTATGCCCGGCCTTTCAACAAACGACGGTACGAGTACTGGCGCTCAAAGGAGTATGCCCAGCATGGGAAGCCTACCCCCACCTCCACCGATCCCTGGCAGTATCGCGAATATGGACCCTGAGCAATTCGCAGCCATGTTTGCCGGTGGTAAAATACCTCTGCCGCCACCGCCATTTGGCGCACCGGGTATACCGGGCTCAGGTTTACCCCCACCGCCTCCATTGCCTCCAAACTTCGACATCTCGAAATTACCCCCAGGAATGCTCCCGCCGGGTTTTCAATTACCACCTGGATTTCCTCTACCGCCTCCTATCAACAACACCGGGGGTCTGCCTGGTCTTAGTGCTGACAGCGTTAATGCAGGCGGTGGAAGTGTCCGGAGGAGGGCGCCTCTGCCTAGTCAGCAGGAGAGTCTAATGGAGGAGCAAAGGCGAGGGAAGTATCGAACTGCACGATGAGTTGAGTTTCGACATCCATATTGTGTATTTGAATACATTTGCAAAGATACCAGGATTGTTTGTGGATTTTCTTGTATTATAGACATTCACAGGTTTGGCCGCGCTATGAATTGAGCAATAGTCCATCGGCACGAGCCTCCGCATCTTTTATCAATCACCGTATTCCACATTCTTATTTCTCAATTTTCCTAGGTAGCACACGAGATTGTTCCTTACTTTGCGAACGTCCATCCTCCACGCGATGAGAATTCACTCAGTGGCCTATGATATCCGAGCTACGAGCACACTTTACAAGATATTCCAGAGCAAGTCGCGTCCTTCCATCTCCTCAACCGTCATAACATCCACCTCTTCTCGACAAAAATCCCAAAAAAAATCCAAAAAATCCAACGCACTCGCCCAACCCAGCCCTCCCATCACGCCACCCGCAACCTCAGCCCTCTTTCGCTCACAAAGCATCCGAGCATCCAACGCGTCCAATACCGCATTAGTGTTCCCGCCAATATCGGCAGACGCCAACTCGTGGGTTTAAACCCCGGCCCCTTGCAGCCCGGTGCCTCCACAAAGGGCGGTGACGGTGGTATCGTGGTGCAAGACCCTGGTTGCGCTGTCACGTTACAAAGCGTTGCGTTGCGATGCGGTCCTCGTATTTGGTCAAAGATGTTTGGTTGGGGGGGGGGGTTCGTATCGCGTCCCGTCAGCCGTTTGTGCGACGTCGGGATGGGCAGGAAGAAGTGGGTCTGGGGCTGCGCTCGGGGTATATATAATAAGTTCTATCAGCTGCAGGTTGGAGCAATATTTTTTTTGGTCTTATTGATCTTCTGTCTCTACACTTCTCTCTCTCCCCGTCACAAGCTTCATATTCTCACCTCCCCTAACCCAAGTCGAAAATCCCACCATGCGCTCCCTCATACCCATCATGACCCTCCCCCTCACCCTCGCCACCGCCCTCTCCCTCTTCCAAATCCCCACCATGAACATCCAAGGCCCCGGCCCCACCGGCATTCCCGGCGGCGGCATCGCCCCCGCCAACGTCACCATCTCCTTCACCCTGCTGGATCCCAACACCGCTGCAAACACCACCTGCAGCGCCACCTACCTCCCGGCCAACTACCCGCAGGCGTACATCCCCTGCGCGGACCCAAGCGTGGCGTTTCAATTCGAGGCGCCGTATAATTTCGCGACGTTTACGCTCGATGTCCGGCACACGTATCTCAACAGCTCCAGCACGCTCGAGACAAGTTCCTATGGCGGGGTTTACATCGTCGGCAATGGCCCCGCAGGCGAGCCGGGGGATTATCTCACTTGCGTGGAAGGCGCGCCGTTCGATGGCGTGAGGTGCCACATCACCGCCTCTTCGCCGATCCTTGTCCCCGTCACCACGAGCTTGTCGTTTAAACCGCTGCAGCTGGCGCCTGTGAGCACGTATTCGCCTGCGCTGGGGTCGAGGACGGATCTTACTGATTCTGTGACGTTTTCGGTGGCGGACCCGAATACGATGGGGAGTCCTTCCTTTGAGGCGGACTGCGCGGTTTCGTGGTCGAGTATTGCGAGTCCGCCTTTTGGTTGGGTGGAATGCGCGGGTGGTTCGGGGTTTGCGGTGCTCGTTCCGGACAACACGTTCATGGATGTTGCGAATTTTGAGTTCCAGGTTAGGCATGAGTATAGTAGTGCTTATCAGTAAGTCTTGATGGGTTTGTTTTCTCTCGAAGTGAGCTGATATATTGTGTTTCAGTCTTGAGCAAGCGGGGCCGGGGCCATTGGATAATATTACTAGCGTGGCAACTGGGGGTATACATGGTTCGGCCGGGCCGTTGAAGTGTGTGTACAATGGGGGTGGGAGTATGAGCTGTAGCAATGTGAGCGGGGCGGGTCCGTTGTACGCGAGTATTACCAGTGTGTCTTAGGGGCAGCTGCCGATGACAAGTGATCTGTGAGGGCGTTGGTGAGTACTCTAGAAGGTGATAGACAAAGCAACTGTCGAAATGGAGGATAGAGAGTGGGAAAGATAGGGTCGAGATACTGGAACAACTAGATAAGGGGCAAAGATTTCCTCATTGAACTAATATGTTCAAAACAATAAAATTCAATTCAACACTGAGAACGGGAAGTTCTCGATACAAGAACAGTAAGATGTCTTCCAAGGCGTTAGAGACGCAGAAGCCAGAATTTTCAATAAACCCATCAACTAAGTAGCAGCGTCGCAAGTCCTCTAGGGACTATGTGACCTTAATGCTCCAGGATGGCACCTAAAGCGGAAACTGCTACCTGGAATGATCGAAAGCACCGGGATGGGACATGGACGAACCCGTCCAAACAATATTTCGACTCTGGGAGAACCACTGCACGATCAACTTCGAGTCTAAGCTTGACTTCATTCATGTCCATAACCTCTGCTGTGGTTTTCCAGTCCGATCAAATCTCAAGCGGATCCTCACATTGCTACGTCTTGTGCGTCGACATGCATCTAATCCGCGATCCAAGACATGTATGCATTGTGATCAACATTGCGTCAAGCTCCCCGGGGGCCATGGACGTCTCCCATGAGGAATAAAGACTCCATGCCCATTCTTTGAGTTGCGGAAAGTTCTCATAGAGGCCAGGGCATCTCGGTGTAAGAATGAAAACGACCCTCAAGATCTGTTTCCACGATTGATTACATACCTGTCACATCGCGTACCTGCATAAGCGGCTCGATTCAGGGACCGTAAACCCACATCAGCTCGTTCTTCCCTTCCTAATCTTTTACGCACGACCTCGTCAATTTTCGATCCGATCACGTGGTAATATACCCATCGCTTTGACTCGAAAGGCATTACAGATGCCATAACAAACGGTTGCCTCCTATGCGTTCGGTGTCTTCAGTTCAACCGACGGATCATCTCTGGTATCCTGGGGATTTATAATTGTAAGTGGAGCGGAAGCGCCTGGTTCCGAGCCGGCGCGCTAAGTCAATACTCTCTAGATCTGTTTATTAGCTATGAGTCCCCTCCAGTCTGGAGCATGGTATCTAGCAAGCAAGTCCAGCACAACCTCCATACGTTGCTCATTCGAACTACTTCATTCAATCTAACTCATCATGTCCTCGGCCGTCGCCCTCACCGTTCCCGCCGAATATGGGTATCACTCCCTTCCCTACAATCCCCCATCACAACCTTCTAATCCCCCTTCTTCCCTAGCTACGTCCTCCTTTCTGCCACACTCTCCGCCTTCGTCGCCCACTGGCACAGCGTTCACGTAGGCATGTACCGTACATCAGCCAAAGTCCCCTACCCCAACGCCTACGCCAGCGCCTCGGAAGCCAAAGACGACAGAGCCAAGTACCTCTTCAACTGTGCGCAGCGCTCGCAAGCCAATTTCCTCGAGCATCAGCCTGTGTTCTTGACCGGCTTGCTGATAGGCGGCTTGAAGTATCCAATCGTGAGTGCAGGGCTGGGGGTTGCGTGGTGTGTAGCGAGAGTGATGTACGCCTTGGGTTATACGAGTAACAGGGGGAGGAGTATAGGGACATGGTTTTGGGGTCCTGAACTCGGTGAGATTGGAGAGGCTGTTCAGACTGGAATTGGTGGGAATGCTGACCCTCTGCATAGGACTTCTCATTTGCTCTGGGCTGACAGGATGGAGTCTGTTGACTGGCCAGTAGATGGGGCCCTAGGGAGCCTAGGGAGGGCGATCGGCTTGCAAGTGTAAAATAATGTGGAAGAAGATATTTGCTGTTGCGCTTGCTATTGAACGTGATTCCTATCATAACATTTTCACTTGATGGCAGGACTTACTTATCCATAAGAGTGAAGCTAGCCGTTCCCAGCGTAGTACTACCTGTACCAGGTTCCTTTCCACAATCTCTCGACTGCTCTCATGCTTCCTCCCAGTCAGTGTGAACACGTCTTCATGTCCTGCTCTACTTGCAATATCCATCTTCCCATGCTTACTGTAAGAGACAAGTGGGTTATGCTTAACCGGATTGGCCCACTCGCTGAAGCGAAGTCAAAGTGTCTGCACTGATGCTTATCAGACCACTATCTATCTGCATATGTAGTCTTGCAGTCGTGTCGTTGTGTCGTTATGCTACGTGATACTTACCGAACCTCGACCAAGTTGTCACGAACTAGCTTTCACGCGGAATATCGATCTGCTGTTCACGACGAGATTGTTCTTGTCCAGTGCCTAACACGCCAATCAGCCATGGATTCGTCAATCAACTGCCTGTTTCCAACTATTTTACAGCTAGCTCTCTTGCGATCTTCCTACCACAATAAATTAACTCTTTCTACTTTTTTCTCAGTCTTGTATCTTCGATGAGCCTTGGTAATGCATGCAAGTATTTGGTTTGTGCCACAGGGCTTATCGATAAGAAAGCATCTAGCCGGTTCTAGCGTAGTATCATCAGTGGCTCTTTTCACGGGTTTGATTGGTTCTGGGAGACTCGTCTCGTGAACAAACGGCGCGTCGTCCACCTGCGTCCACCTGATGAGTGCTTGCCTTGAGCAAGAGAGGACCCCATAAATTACTGATGTTCTCTCTTCTCCTTTCTCTCATCCTCAAGTTCCGGTGCTCAAGATGTCAAAGACTACCCTAGCCATCATAGCAGGAGTATCTGCTGCTACAGGCGCAGCAGCTTCTGCTGCATTTTTCTCATCTCGTCGAGACCGTAGTGTTCCTACACTCCCGCCAACCTCGACTACTACCGTACCGACGCCTACAAAACCAGCTGCACCGTTCCCAGTACGTCTGTCGAGGAAAGACTTGATCACGCCTGTTAACCCTTCTGGGCTATTCCAATATGGCTTCCCTGGTCCTATATCAGATCTTCGTCCCACTCTGTCAACGACTTCGGCGTTTGACCGAAGAACTCGCAATCCAGCGTGGGTTGCAGAACACATAACACCTGCTTCTCTATTAGCCAACAATGGCGACCGGAAACACTCCTATTTCGTTGAAGACGAAACCATCCCCGCGAAGTTTCGAGCAAAGCTTCACGACTACTTCCGCTCGGGCTACGATAGGGGCCACCAAGTCCCTGCAGCAGACGCAAAATGGAGTCAAGAGGCTTTGGATCAGACATTTTTACTGAGCAACATGTGCCCGCAGGTCGGTGATGGCTTCAACAGAGACTACTGGGCGCACCTCGAGGATTTCTGCCGTCGTCTAACCAATAATTACCCCTCCGTTCGCATCGTTACCGGTCCTCTCTACCTCCCTCGAAAAGACCCCTCGGACGGCAAATGGCGTGTCTCCTACGAAGTTATCGGCCAACCCCCCAATGTCGCCGTTCCCACACACTTCTACAAAGTAATCTTCGCTGAAGATGGCAAGACGGGTGGGGACGTGAGCCTAGCCGCTTTCGTGCTGCCTAATGCACCGATATATAGCGATAAGCCGTTGACTGATTTTGAAGTGCCGATCGAGGCGATCGAGCGGGCTAGCGGGCTGGAGTTCGCGAGTAAGTTACCGTTGCAGAGGAGGAGGAAGTTGTGTGAGGAGATTAAGTGCTCAATCCTGGTGAGAGAGTACGCGGAGAGGCAAAAGAATTTAATGGGCCCACCACCTCCGAGGATGGGTTTGCCCAGCCCCCGGTGAAGGAGGCGTAATAAGAGTCTGAAGAGGAAGCATTGTTGGCGCTGGCCTGGTTTGCATTGCGGCACGTTTTGTGTTTTTTAGTTGCCTGTGGGAGTATCGCTCGATCTAGATTTCCAGCAGATAGATCCTCCATCCGTGTCTATAATCTATACAATGCCCATCTAATAGTTCATTACCGATATTCTTGCGATACAGCGCGTCCGTTGCATCCTTGCGTATGGCCCGCACATGCCCGGGCCCACCCCCATGCATAATACATTTTCCCTACTCAATGCCCATACTCATCCCCCGCATATCGTACCTCAATCCCGCACGTCCGTTCCGAATCATATCACTCTGTTCTTAAATGTCAAACGCCCCCATGCCCACATCACCTCCCCCCTGCGCTTTCTGTATCCGACTAACATACTGTCTCGAAACCGTATTCCACGTCGCCATGTATTTCTCCATGCATTGCGTGAAACACGTTTCTTCCTTTTTCGAGAGGGAGCTTCCGGGGGACGGGATGCATTTATCGAAGCAGTGCATGTTAAGTTTCTGCGCGAGCGTCAGCGAGAGTCGGAAGGTTTGCTGGGTTCGAGCTTGGTAAGGGGGAGGGAGACTCGGGGGGGATGTACAGCTATTAGTTGGCGGGCATTGTTGACAGCGGCTTCTTGTTTTATCTGATTCATGATGGCGGCTTTGGGGTCGGAGGAGGAGGAGGGGCCAAAGGCCATGTTGTTGTGTATGGTGTCCATGTTTGTGAATTCTTGCGCAGGCGAGGCGGAGGGATACCGGATCAGTTGTGGAACCTGGAACCTAACGTAGAGCTGTAGTCGAGTCTTGGGTAGCTGAAGAATTGAAGCTCGATCAGTCCCTGGTCATGAGGCTAAGTTTGTGGTCCGAATGGCAATTATTGACTTCTATTAGACGTTTCAATGATGCAGGCATTTTCATGTCGGCGTGTCGGCCAAACCTTTTCCGATGCCTGAGACGAGGACAGCTTTCTACACGCGAGCTGCTCCATATCCGCATAACCGTCAACTGTTGTTTTGAGTCTCTACGTTCAAGGTGGCTTTTGGGGAGGCCTAGCAATACAATCTACTCGTTGTTCATCTGCAGCGTGTCTTGACCTCCGCAATGCGACTGCCATGGCCGGCATCGGTGCTATGGCTTTTGGCAGGATCCTTTGGCGCATATGCCGCTATCCAGGCGGACGAGTTTAGGAGTGTACCCGTGAGTGATTACGAAGTGGACGTTGCTGGACACAAAGCTGATAGCTACTTTCAGTTGCGGTCACACAGTATAGCACCAGTCAGTGACCATTGCCAGGAATCGATCCATGTGCTTGACGAGGGAAAGCGGGCGTTTGAGGAGACAACAGGGGCTGACAGGATGTGGGATAGCCATATCTAGATTCAGATATGCAAAGTCGATACTTTGAATATGGGGGAGACACAATAGTACGGACAGATCAGTACAGCTCCCATAACCCTTTTGACAATTTCTGGTTTTAACAGCTTCCACCCAGGTATATACGTCTTACATCAGATCGGCCGTCTCAAGAAGGCTGGCTTTTCTCTCGTTTGCCCCTAACGGCAACAAACTGGGAGGTCAATAATCCGGCCTTCAGCTCCCCGGAAGGCATTGCTAAACCTCTCAATAGATGGAAGTTGAATTTAAGATTAATGGCCGCGGTACCCTCCATGGAGACGGTATGGCAATGTGGCTTACGAAACAACGGGCTAGTCCTGGCACGGTGTTTGGCCACGCCGATTATTTCGAGGGGTTGGGTATCTTCATTGATACGTACAAGAACCAACGCCCCGGCGTTGTATTTCCCTATGTGATGGCAATGGTCGGAAATGCGTCTGTATCATACGACAAGGATCATGACGGCAAGGACAATGAGCTCGCAGGATGTTCGGTACGGCGCTGAATGAATTGGGGGAGGAAATTCAGTATGACCCAGATTACTGATAAAGAACTAGGCACGAGGCCTACGAAACGCAGGTATCGCAACAAAGATGCGAGTAACCTTCATCCAGGATCAGTCACTCAAAGTCGAATTACAATACAAGAATGTGGACGAGTGGACTGAATGCTTTACGACCGGCCCCATCACATTACCAGGAATTTGCTACCTCGGATTCAGCTCCGAAACTGGCGAGCTCAGTGACAACCACGATATAATCTCGGTAACTACGACAAACAGATATGCTACCCGACAATATACGGAGGGCCAGAAGCAAGAAGCAAATAAACCAGGAAGGAATAAAGGCAAGGGATACAGTACGAGTAGTGGTCAACCGAGTGGGAGTGGGGGCTGGAGTTGGTTCTTTCTGAAGATTGTAATATTCCTCATCGTGGTTGTAGGTGGGTACGTTGGGTGGACGATGTACAGGAGTTCGAACAGGTCGTCAAGGTTCTGAAGGGAAATGTGAATTGAGCGGTATACTATATTCATTGCTGCATGTGAATTCTCTGACGGAAAAGTTCGCTCGCTTTATCTTCATTTGCTTCCGGGGCTTCACCAATGCTGCCTTGTTTCATGTGGTCCATGGTTGAATTTGATTCACAGCATCCTTCCCTTCTCGAGCTTGTGGGGTATATTACCTTCTGTCTCTTTCCTCAGTAACAGTTCAGATTCCATCAATGTCACAGTTTCACCTGCATCATACCCCTGCGTTTTCGAATTTTTACCAGCCTTTCATAATTCGCAAGTATGGCTTCGCAACAAGCACCTGAGGTCGTTCCCCCAATTCCTTCTGGCCAACCTCAGCCGAAGAATCAGGAAACCGCGACTCACCGGCAACCTTACCAGGCTCTGCCGAGTACCTCCCAATCCCAGGCTCGGTTTGACTCGATATCGATCTTTCCGGATGCTTATAGAGGGACCGACTACCCCAGCAATCCCCGATTCATCTGCATGCTTGAATATAGCGAGTCCATCTTCTCGAAACCCATTAATTACATCACTGTCGAAGCCGCTGCTCGCCAGCTTCAATCCCTTTACGGCCCCGGTATAACCGTTTCTCGCCGTCGGCGCTCTGCCTTGAGTCGTCTCACGAAATATCTAGGCCGACTTCAAATCTCAGGGAGATGGTCTGCGGACGTGATCTTCAAGATCTTCCATGACCTGGACGTCGCTCTTTTTGGGCGTATACTCTGTCGAAACGTCTCCATGGGTTGGAAGACTGAGGACAGCACTCCTGGAATGAAAACGATACCTGCAGTGACTTATGGTCTGAGTGGTTGGCACAAGGGAAGGGGCCAGAGGGTGCATATTGCTCTCAATGGGAACATGTGTTTATTAGATGCGAGGAGAACGTTGAAGGATGTGGTGGATGTGTTGTTGCACGAGATGATCGTAAGTCTTCTTCTATCTAGACAGATGGGTTTACCAAGTCTGCTTGTTCCTTGAGCGAGACGTTTTCAGATGCAGAAACTAATGTATATGTGCGCTAGCATGCATATCTTATAATTCTGACTGGTGACGGGAGAGACCATAATGATCCGCACGATGCTGAACACGGAGTCAACTTTAGGAAATGTGTAGACAGCGTTAATTGGGCCGTCAAAGCTGGAGGCCAGACGTGGATCCGTACTTCTGCGGGGAGGGATTGGGCTGGGGCTTGAAATCTGGTAAGCCCCTTCTCCACGTTTCCGGTGGAAGCGCTGATTGGTAATGTTCAGGTAATGGTCACTAAAGAGTTGGAGGAATGGCAGAATCGAGCATTGGAATCGCTAGAGGATTTGCCAAGATGACGAGGATAGCGGCTCTTCTAGTAGCTGGTATGGATTCCATTCTTCTTTTTCACTCGTTTGCCAAACCTGCAAGACAGCACACTATGAGATGCAATGAGAAATCGCTACATGACTTAGGGTTCGTCTTTAGCGAGCAGTGGCGCCAGCCCTGTTAAAGCGGGGCCTGGCTGAAGAAGGTCCAAGCTCGTTAGCTCCTACTGCGCTTAAACGAACGATCTCTGATTTCTGGCGTTTTCTGCGCGCAGCTTGCTAAATACTCAACCCACTACTGATCTTGTCGTTGTCCTACCTTAATCCCATACCGTCTTCTGGTTGCTAGCATACAGCTCAACCCTGCAAGGCGAACGCTGACAAAGGGTTTATGGACGCCCTTGATCTTGGCATCATGGCTTCGCTTGGGATCGGTAGACCGGTTTACTACTACATACAGCATTGACCTTGACGGATCTAATCTAATGAATCGATGTGGACAGTGTTGCCGGGAATACTGGAGGTAGATGCGAAGTAGAGCCATTCGGAGGCTTGAAGCCTTACCGGCGGCGGCAAGTTTGAGGTCCTCTTGGCAATACCTTTGCTCCTCTCATCTCTCCTGTCGCTACGTTGGTAGATTTTTCTTTCGGGGTTTTCCCCAGCAAGTCATCTTCTTGCGTTTTAGGCGCTATCGTATTTGGCCACAGTTTCTGGTCCAGGCCGGGCCACCAATTCTCGCAAACTTCTCTCACTGGCTACTTGGTGATCTCGTCTGAAGACTTACAGCACGAGTGCCCTTTTCAGGCTTTTATGACTTCAGTTCGTTCTCTTACTTTTGACTAAGATATGCTAGTTTCCAACATATTTTCGGCGTTTCTCCATAATCGAAACCCACATCTTTTTGATCTATAAAAACGTGCCTTTTTCCGCTCAATCCTTTCTCTTCTGATTATTTTCCCCTACACCAAACGAAACTCTTTGCAAAGCACCCAGCATACCCGCCAAGATGCGCAGCCCAATCCTGTTCCTCTCTATCCTCCTCGCCCTTCTCACCACCGTCATCGCATCTCCACACCCAAACGACCATGACAACGACCACGAAGACAACCACAGTGAACGACACGGCTGCTTAAACGACCACGACGCCAACACGCTCCTCCACCGCTGGATCAGCTTCTTCGAAAAGCTCGACCCTGCCCTCGCCGCCAAGAGCGTCACCGACGACTTCCATCTCTTCTCCGAAAGCACCAACGCTATCACGCCTAACCGACCTCCTCCAGTACGTACATCGCCCCCCACCTTTCTCTCACACCCTCCGTCTCCTCTTGTCCATCCCTACCCAACCAACCACATCCCCCAAATAGATCTCAACCCCCCAATACGCCACCAAAGCCACCTTCATCGCCGGCCAAACCGCCAGCACCGCCCAAGGCCCTACCAAATTCGACGTCGTCGCCACCGACCACGGCTGCGACTCCTTCACCTTCCGCTGGTACTTGCGCATGGACCCCACGCCGATTGCGGGCATCGACTTTGTGTTTGTGCAAAAGGGGTCTTTCCTCATCGAAAAGGCGTACTCGGAGTTTAACAATTTGGTGTTTCTGGGGAATGTGGGGTGTAAGGTTGTTGGGGGCGCGTGTGGGTTGGGGGAGTGTGCGGGGACTTGTCCGAAGTGAGGTGAGGGGTTGGAAGGGGGATGGGGTTGGAGGTTGGAGGCTTTGAGGTTTTGGGGGTAATAGGTGTGTGTGTGTGTGTGTGGATGGGCGGGTTTTTGGTGTTAAGGGGTTTGTATATATCTTAATTGGGGGGCTAGTCTAGTCAGTCTGTCAACGGATATTTTTTTCAACCGTGCCCTGTTAGGGTCCCACATCCCCTCCCCGCCATCACTCCAATGGCTTCCGTATCGTTAAACAACAATCCTCCCTTCCCACCATCCACCTCCCCACCTCCTGTCTCCCCACCACCAAAACCCCCTCCCAACCCTAATCCCCCATCAACCCGCTCAAAAACCCGCCCGGCAACACCCATCCATCACGCCCTTCTCCCATCCCATCCGCCCTCCCTTGCCACCACACCGTGCACGGCGGATAGTCGACGCTGGTAAATGGGGTCCAGGGCCGGCGGTCGTTGCTGGCAGTTTCGATGGCGTAGAGGGGGAAGGAGAAAGAGGGTGCAGGTGGTGTTGGGGACGGGTGTGTTTTTGGTAATGGCTAAGGGGGTTTTCTAGAGAGGGGAACGGAAAGGGGGGCCGTAGGGCTTTAAGAGAGGCTTTTTTGCTGTGTTAGGGTAGGAGGGGCAGGGTTTGATGTTGATGATTGCGAGGTTTATCTTAGGGCTGAGGTGGTCGTGTCGTCGCGAGAGTAGCGAAAGCGAATCCATGGCAGGTGTTAAGGACAGCTCTCGTGCTGGAACGATTTGGCAATAGGTATCTGTACCGACTGATGGTGGTAGGGCTGGGAGAAGCGAGAGGCGGTAGGTCGAACGGGCAGTCAAAGGAAGCTTTTTGCTTGTGTGCCCCCGCAGATGGGCGGGTCTTGCGGACGGAATTGGCGTCTGCGCGGGATAAGCTTGCTCCCGTCGGACTGTTGAGTGGTCTGTGGATGAGCGATTGAAACTTGTTGAGTGTTTGGGATGTGACGAGTGTGAGGGTATGACAGAAAATAATGTTCGAGACGTGACACCAAGTAAAACCAGGAGAGCATATTCAGAGCGCTTGTGGATTCAGAGGAAAGAAAGAAGAAGAGATAACCGTGCTTGGAGCTGATTGTGCTCTCTATGCGCCGCTAGACAAGCCCGTGGATTTCAATGGTATTCGAAGATTTCCAGCGATCAAAAGCGAAATGTCCTTGGGCCATCTTCTTCTAAAAGCTACCGTCTACTGCTACCTTAACAAGTCCTAATAGATGCAGCAAACGCAAGACTTACAGATCGGTGTTGCTTTAGCAGCGGCTCGAAGAAAAAGCCAACTCCTCACAACCCATCTGAATACCCTTGTCTGATTTGGACCATCTCCGATAAAATTAGACTTCCACCGGACCTCGAGTTGTAGGTGGATCGTATAATGGCGTTAGATGTAAGATATAGAGGATAGACTTCTAAATGTCAATTACGTTCCTAACAAGTGGACTCTTGAGCTCAAGGGCTCCAGAGGCCGTGGCTGAACACTGTATTGTTAATCCCACTCACCCAATTCACCACATCCTGGATATCCCCCGTCGTGGAATTGCAGAATGATCCAGGCGGTGCTGCTACTTCCGATACCTTATTAATCGCCTCCTCGTATACATTTCCGTCGGTTGTAGAACAGCACGAACGGGAGACGTAGGTGCAATTGCAGGCGCATGCAAAGGCATCCTTAGCATCAACGGTGAGTTGCGGAGTTGGCAGGATTAGGCTCAATCCACTGGCCGAGAGCGTGCTGTTAGACTCAGCAAGACATCGGCCTCGCTGGCACTGCGCCCCTATGGCAGATGATGCTACCGCCGTCGCTGCGACGTTGGCAAGCCACGTACAGGTACCAGGCTGGGATTGCGTTTGGCGGGGCGCTGAACTAGGTACTTTACAGACGTAATTCTCGCCAGCGCAGTCGTTCCAGCCGGCACAAGGGGCTTCTGGCGGTTGTTTTTTTCTATGATGAGCCATTGGTGGTGCATGCACAACTTTAGCCGGTGCTCGGTTGCTGGCGGCAACATTTGGGTGAGATGGATTAGGTTGGATGGGTGTCATATTTTCTTTGTTTTCGAAGCAGTAGCACCACTCAAGGGAGCATTCCTGCGTGTAGTAGGGAAAGAAAGGGGCAAGGTATCGCAAGCATGCCACTTGACCAGATGGTAGACAATCACAACCCGTTGCCTTACACAGCTTCGTGAGCTGTTGATCTGGCGGAAAGGAGGTGACTCTGGATGCAACTACCGCTGGGCTGACTCCAACAGTTGCATAGTCGGGCGGTAGGTTGCCAGGACAAGTCAATATCTGTTTTCATTAACCAAAGTCCGAGAAACGTTCATGGATAGGAGCAGCTTACAGCGTTGCGCTTGTTTAAGGACAATGCTGGTAGTGATGATGTTTCTACAGGGAAGCATGCAGTCAAGTCCACGGCTAGAAAGAGGAGAAGAAGAACACGAGGAGGTAGGATTGAAGTTAGTCGCATTGTCTGTAGAACCCCCTAGTCAAGTGATACTATACAGCACAGGAGGTTAAGGGAGAATTTTTCGCAGGTGAGCCGGGTTATAAGTAGTATTTCTCCTACAAGCGACAAGACAAATTTGGTACAACAATAGTCCTATATCGATATCGAGCACACACACTTGGCGCTGGGCAACAATTGAAGTTGATCGAGAAAAGAATTCCAGCCGTGAACCCTCCTTTTATAGAAATGACTCAGACGTTCATGTCGCGAGAAAGCAGATTTAGGGAAAGTAGAAGGCAACGTGAGACACACTAAGGGGATTTGCGATGACCCAAATCAAAAGGTGCTATCAAGAAAGGCAAAATTGCACTTGTCGAGGCCCGTTTTGGAATGCAATAAACCGCCACAAGTGAAATTACTTTGAAAAATCTAAGCCTTGTGTTGACCCAGTTGTTGGGCAAAGTCTCAGTAAGAGCTGGGAATGTACACCTGATATTCTCATTGTCAAGGCTTTGTCGGATGAAAGCTTCAGTCGAGCTCTTTCTCACACAGACGTTCCCCCAACGTAAAGAGGAAAACACATAAGTATCTCTGGAACTGGTAGTTTCGAGAGCAGCGAGGAGGTTTTCTGCATGAATGCGAACGGGTGCGTACGTTAAAGACGGAGACGAATTGAATACGTCGAGGTACCGTACAGTACCTTACGGGTTACATACAGCGCTAAGGAACACTGGTGCGCTGGTACGTCATTATCCGTTGAAAGCTTTAGTTTTTCTGCATCCGTCAAAGGCCTCATCATTTTCTTATGTCATCCTGTATGTCCTTCGTTGCACACTTGCTCCCTCAATGCATACTTTCACCTGCACCTAGCCTGTCCTAAGGTACATATACTGCTCCTGCTTCCTTTTGTGTGGTGGTACTGATCCTTTCAAGTACCCGAACGCCGCGGGGTAGCTGCGGGGAGCCTCAAGATGGTCCTCGACAATGACACCAGAGGATGGATCATGTCCTGTGTGAGTGGCATAGGTGGGTCTCTAAGGTTTGCGGACAACAGTCTACAAGTCTAAACGTTTTCTCAGCTTGTGTAGTGGGTTCGAGCATCATCTGTGTGGACCTAATAGTGCGACACATCCCTGGGAAAAGCAACTTCAGGATTCAAGACAGCAATATCTTTCTGTCATCTTCACTTAGTCTTAGCTTTGGTGTCATGGTGAGTCCGTCTTTATATCGACGTTGGACCCCGCTAACCGATACTGGTGCTTAGCTGTTCTCGTCCTTGTACAGCATTTTACCTTCAGCAAAGGACTACCTCACACAGGGCGGCCTATCTCCTCAAGCAGCGGCCTACGCTACCACTGGGTGTTTCATTAGCGGTGTCGTTGGTATCCAGGCTGTTTCCCGCCTCCTGCATCACTATATTCCTTCTCACGTGGTTGATTGCGATCATACGCACGAAGACCATGAGGAAAGTGAAGGCCATGAGCACTCGCTTGAGCGTCAGAATGGGCACTCCCACCAACGAAACGAATCCTTCTCAGAGGATACCCCTTTACTTTCTCGAGAATACCCAGACTTGAAACCAAACCTTGGACCAAGGTCAAGATCGGAAACAGTCGAAGTTACTCCTCCTTTGACTCGAAGACCTACCCTACAAACTCGCCTAACGGCTCGGGTATCGACACTTGTGTCCGGGGCAAAATCCTCATGCGACGAAAGTGGCCCTTGTTATGGTTATGGCGATCCATGCGGGCAGGAATGTCTGAAGGCTATCAATCGTAGCCCGACTAGGGTCTTTGGTGGATCGTCATTTCCTCCACCACCGCGTCGGAACTCTCTTCTTCGTACTGCAACTACGCCCTATTCTCATGCCATACAAAGACCACTCGAAGGCCTTAACGAGGAGTCTTCTCCGATTTCTCCAAGTGTACCAAATCCCAGACGGTCTGATACCAGAATATCGGAGGCATCCTCTAACGGCGTCGTTCGTGGTAGGGAAGGTAATCCAAGGCGCCTCTCCTATCAGCCTAGGCCTGGAAATTATTATGATGACCTTGAAGGAAGCCGTAAGCGTGGCTTCTCCTCCGGTTCGGAAGGCAATGCGCCAAATGACCCTTCCCAAGCCCATCATCACCACGTCCCTACCAATGCCTTCATGTCAATCGGGCTTCAGACTTCCATTGCCATCGCTTTGCATAAGCTTCCCGAGGGCTTTATAACCTACGCCACAAACCACGCGAACCCAACACTAGGATTCACTGTGTTTGTAGCTCTCTTCATCCACAACATTACTGAGGGTTTCGCCATGGCTCTTCCGTTATACCTTGCCATAGGCAGCAGATGGAAAGCAATGTTCTGGAGCTCACTGCTAGGTGGCATTAGTCAACCATTAGGCGCCGGTGCTGCGGCCTTGTGGTTCAGGCTAGCGGGGAAAGGTGACATGAGGCCTGGTGAGACTGTTTACGGTTGCATGTTTGCTGTCACAGCAGGCATCATGGCAAGCGTTGCACTGCAATTTTTCTCTGAAAGTTTGGGCTTGACACATAATCGTAACATGTGCATTACTTTCGCTTTCCTTGGGATGGGCATTCTGAGTTTAAGTTTTGCGTTGACTGCAGGCTGAGCAGAGATACACTCCAATTTTGTAAACATACCCATAGACTTTCGAGGATCATGGATCTTGGATTGATGGCGGTTCTTGGGCGTTGCTTGGCTTTGGGTTCATACAAGATACCATGGGTGTAGGTGAGCTCTAGCTCGATAGTCTAGGTCGCGTATGCTATAGGGTACAATCGCAAAGCTAGACCTCATGAAGCGGGTTCACCACGAATTTTTCTTTCCATTTTACGTTTCTTGACTATGCACAGAGTTTCGACAACCTTTACACATCTCTTCATCCAACTTTAGTTCACCACGTAACTGCTCTTCCTCTTGTTCATCTGATCATCTCGATCGCCTCAATCAGCTATCATCAAGCCATACGAAATGGATGAACTAATCGGGATCCGGTACTGCTGCCAATGTGGATTTCCAAATGCCGCCCATCGTGATCCAAGCCTCCAGGTTTTGGTGTGCATGCAATGTGGCCATGGCGGCTGTACGGGTTGCATCGACTACCCCTTCCAAGCAATGGAGAGTCAAGAACCGTTAGTATTCATTCTTCCTTGTCGTGGTGTCGAAATGTATTAACATCCTTAAGTAGTGTGGAAGCGAACAATGCTTCCAACTCCGCACCTAGAACGACTGCCCCCAGCGATCCCCCTGCTCAGGAGGGGGACGCGAATGATCGAACAAGAGAAGAGGATCGGATCCGCCACGCAGTTGCGTGGAGTAACTTCCTGCTGGAGCTACCCACCATACAAGGCACAGACGCCATTGACTACACTGCGTGGTTGGAGCAGTCGAGAAAGCTTTGAGCTTTTGCAAGTAAGTAATTGGACGATTTCCTTTCATGTCGATATTGGAATGAAGCATTGAGGATGTACTGTTTACCGGTGTTTGCAATGATGTCTGCATGGTTTCTAAAGCGAAGACTTGTAACAGCGTGGATCGAGCAGAGCATTTCTATTCACTGTCGTGACATCAATGTCTGTTATTCTTTCTCCTTGAATCGTTGGACCGTTGACACAAGTGCTGAACTGGATGCTTTCAACCTATCGATGTGATGGTCGCGATATGTGGGGTTTCCTGAGCCAGCCGGTCCTTCTTGGTAGAATCTCTTTTGCAGTCCTATCGCCATTTCTGTAAATTTCTTTAAACCATAGTCCTGAAGCGGGCAGGGTTTATTGCTTGATATACCGTGATCGATGCAGACAGACAGAACATTCACACATTCTTTCTATGGCGCAATGAGTCCTTCCACTTACACTAGAGAACCGCTTCCAGACCTGCTCTGAGCCTGCACTCAAAGAGTCCTGGTTAGATACTTCGTTCACGATAGTAGATTCGTGTCTCTTGTCCCAAGGAGAGATCTGGCGTCCTCGCTCACTGTCCATAGCCATTAAAAGTTGGAGCTTTTCTTGTATTAATTCTTGTGGGACGAAGATAAGGACTGACGTTGGAATTCCTAGACCGCATCAAAGTACCGCCGACCCGAGATGCATACCTCATCACGCTTATTTAGTTCCAACTTGACTACCGCGACTAACGGATTCTTTACATGCGCAGTGCGACCATTGACGCTCCCCTTCGCCGCCAGGAGGAGCTCTCGAAGCTTTACCTGTGCAAGCTGTCCTGCATTCGTCTTCCCCCACCTACTAGCTAGTCCTCACTCAATATCAATTGTCTGTAACGTCTTCCAAAATCCCCCTTGTCTCTGGTTGATCGTGTATAGAACTGACGTGCATGGTTTTAATAGTTCACACGGTTGATCGTGGCTTTGCAAGGGCTTCCGCTCCCGCACAAGCTTGCCAATCAAAACGCTGGATCAACAGTCTCGTCAAGAGCATCTGCTTCAAACACCAAGATACTCACGACCGACACGTACATCCGAGAAGCAATAGACTTCTCTACATCGCATAACCTCGCACTACTCCTTACTGCCGTGCAACAGACACCCCTACCATTCTGTACCCAGAGCCGCAATCCCTGTCCTCCTGTTACCTTGCCGTCACTCAAGCTTCACCAGAGTTCTGATGCCGACGTTAGGGTTTCTGAAGAAAAAGAAGACCAAGGACTCGGGGCACGGAGACCCCAACTCCCCGGCTTCCGTAATTAGCAATTCTCCACTAACGCCTACGTCGCCTGGCGGCTTTCACGAGTCGATTGCATCCGCATCTTCTCACACCTTGTCATCACAATCCCAAAACAGCTCTTCTAAAGGGGGACAGCGACCACCTTCGTCAGGAGTAGCTCATCAGCAACCCGCGCCATCAACACTGAGAAACCCTGACCATGATACACTAGCCAACCAGTCGGAAGAACAGAACGCGCTTGGAGCAAAGCACCAGGTCGATTCCTCCCAGAACGACTTTTCGAACCCACCAAAAATGGAGAATCAAGGCAACGGATCGAGCTTGCCAACAACACAAATGGCCTCGCAGCTGGCAAACACGGCCCCTCAGTTGCGTACCACTAAAGGCAAGTATTCACTGACAGATTTTACTCTGCAGCGGACTTTGGGCACTGGGAGCTTCGGAAGAGTCCACTTAGTGCAGTCTAACCACAACCAACGGTTTTACGCTATAAAAGTACTCAAGAAGGCGCAGGTAGTCAGAATGAAGCAGGTGGAACACACGAATGACGAGCGAAGGATGCTCCAAAAGGTTAAGCATGCATTTCTAGTCACGCTGTGGGGAACATTTCAAGACTCTAAAAATCTCTATATGGTCATGGATTTCGTGGAGGGTGGAGAGCTTTTCAGTCTCCTGCGCAAGTCACAGGTTAGTGACATTAGTTTTCAATACTACTACCGTCAGTTTTATACTATTTTCGAGTATATGGACTCACTCGCGGAAAAGAGATTTCCAAACCCTGTAGCCAAATTCTACGCGGCGGAAGTCACTCTGGCGCTTGACTACTTGCATTCTATGCACATTATCTACCGAGATCTCAAGCCGGAGAATCTCTTGTTGGACAGACACGGTCATTTGAAGATCACCGACTTTGGGTTTGCAAAAGAGGTGCCTGACATCACGTGGACGCTGTGCGGAACACCAGATTATCTAGCACCCGAAGTCGTGAATTCTAAGGGTTACAACAAATCAGTAGACTGGTAAGTGCTTCGATTTCTTCTTCCCTGTAAGTCAAGTTCACTGAAAAAATAGGTGGTCGCTTGGGATTTTGATCTTCGAAATGCTCTGCGGCTTCACACCGTTCTGGGACGGTGGTTCTCCAATGAAGATTTACGAGAATATCCTCAGAGGCCGAGTCAAGTATCCGCCCTATATCCATCCTGATGCTCAGGACCTGCTTCAGCGTCTTATCACTCCGGACTTAACTAAGAGACTGGGAAACCTTCACGGAGGTTCGAAGGATGTCATGCAGCATGCATGGTTCACTGAAGTGACATGGGATCGCTTAGCAAGAAAGGACATCGACGCCCCATACGTACCTCCGGTTCAAGGAGGCATTGGAGATGCGAGCCAATTCGACAAGTATCCGGAAGAGACAGAAGTGTACGGAGAGAAAGGGCCAGATCCGTAAGCTTGCTTTGGATGTTTCGTCTTACTGATTGTTGACTGTGGCGCAGGCATGGGCATCTATTCAAAGACTTTTGAGCACCTATCCCAAAGCTCTTTCACCCTGAATCTCTAATGCCAAATGATGACGGATGATTACGAGACGAAAGGAAGGCACTGGGAAGCCATCTATTGAGCAACGGCATTCAGATGACAAGGATATCCCTGCACTCCGCCCGACACGATTGTCCAATTCAGAACTAATTTCACAACGCATGTCGTTATTACTTTCCACTTTTCACGCCAGCAATACGCTGGGTGCTACTAATCATCTCACCGTTCGAATCGTTCTTCTCGGATCTGCCTGTTTTTATCCGAGCTACTCGTCACATTCCAGCAAAGTCCAACAGCTTCATGTACACGAACCAGACGTGGAACGGCACAGCAATTGGAGTTTTAATTCGGCGCATGAGGCGTGTATCAGCATGCCTCCAGATCATGTTCCAGATCATGAAGGATAGGAGGCTTACATTTAGCTAGGCCGTTATGTTTCCATTTTCCATGTTCCCACGCCAAGGGGTTGGCTGTGAGAGTCCGATGTTACATGATAATCCAGTGTTCTGAGGGTGGTGGGACACTGTCATAGTTCCATCAATGCCGAGAGTACCAGTCTATGTATGCTCTCCATCATGGCTTTCTTAACCCATCTGTCTTGCTTTCTGACCACAACCCATCCACAACCTGAAAAACCGCCGTAACACCCCTCATAGCCCCTTCATCAACCCCCAACCCCCCGGCCCTCTGCAACATCTTATCTGGATGCCACCTCACTCTCTCCCGTCTTAGCACATCCCCCAATTGCCCAGGTGCATGTTTGAAAAACGTCTCCACATCCTCCTTACCTATATCCTCCAACCTTCCTCCCTCCACCGGCCACGGAATCCTATCCTTCATCGCCTTCCCACTCTCCTCCTCAGCACCACCACCAACAAATCTCTCCCACCCCCGCAAATACCCCTCCCACAGCCCCTTCCACCTCCCCTTCCTCCTCCTCTCCTCCCCCCTCCTCAACGCCTCCTCCACCCCCCTCTCCCACTCCCTCGCTTCCCCCTCCCTCTTCCTCCTCCCCACCCTCTCCTCCTCCCTCCGTCGCCTCTCCTCAACCATATACCCATGGCTCTTCTCCCACATCTTCGCGCGCACATATGCCGTATACTCCTCGTCGGTCATGCGCTGCAGGCTGTCCTGCTCCGGATTGGGGGTGGAGGACGTGGGAGTGGGCTTGTAGGGGCTGTAGGTGTGGATGGGCTGGCCGTAGACGGATTCCCAGAAGGCGGCGCCTTCGTCGTCGGCGAGGGCGTCGAAGAGGGATTCGCGGAAGGCGGTGTCGGGGTCGAGGTGCGGGGAGGGGGGAGGGGAGGATAGGTGGCGGCGGGAGCGGTGGTGGTGGTGGCGGTGATGATAACGGTGGGGGGAATTGTCGGAGGAGTGAGTGCGGTGGCGCTTGTTGGGGGCGGTGTCAGGGAGGGAAGGGGATGTGGGGCGTTTGCGTTTGAAGCGGAAGGGTTTGGGGGGTGGGTCTGTAGGAGGTGGGGAGGTGGTGGGTGAGGCCATGATGAAGGGTTAGATATGCAGAGAATAAATGATGATACTACTAACAATGACAAGTGTGCTGTAGTAGGTGTAGATACCACTATCGAGTAGAGGATGGTTTGGATAGTAGAGGGGTTGGTTTTTCCCGCTCGCTTGCGGAACAAAGCTATAGCGTCACTTTCTCCCCTTGTACAGATCTTCATCAATATCCAACAGCAGATAAAATGTCCAAATTATCCTACGGTCTCAATCTCACAAAGAAGGCACCCTCAATACCCGCTCGCCCCCCACCAGCCAAGCGAAAGACCATCTTCGACGACGACTCCGGCCCCGAAGATGGCCCAGACGACCAAGACAACGCCGAAGCAGTCACAACTATAGGCGGTCTCCAAGCAACGACAGCTCACTCCAACCCCACAACCAAACCCAGCAATGGCAAATCCCCCAACAGACCGCTCTCAAAATCGTCAAAGATATCCCAATTCGGCGACCTCTCCACAAACCACACAACCTCCAAACACGCCCGCTCCGCCCAAACCATCGACCCCAGCATCTATGACTACGACGCCGTCTACGACTCCCTGCACTCCGCCCCGAAACCCACCGACCCCTCCACCACCTCCGCCGAAGCAAAGTCAAAGCCAAAATACATGACCTCCCTGCTCGCAGCCGCCGAAGTCCGCAAACGCGACGCCCTGCGCGCGAAAGAAAAGATGCTTGCACGCGAGCGCGAAGCCGAAGGCGATGAGTTCGCTGATAAGGAGAAATTCGTCACGGCGGCGTATAAACGGCAGCAGACGGAGATGGCGCGGTTGGAGGCCGAGGAGGTGGACAAGGAGAGGGAGGCGGAGGAGAGGCGGCGGAGGGAGGGGGGTGGAATGAAGGGGTTGTATAAAAGTATTTTGGAGCGGAATGAGGAGAAGCATCGGGATGTTGTAAAGGCGGTGGAGGAGAATAAGGGGAAGGTTGTTGAGGGGGCAGGGACTGAGGAGGTGAAGAAGGAGAAGAGCGAGGCGGATTTAGCGAAGGAGACGGGGGCGGTGGTCAATGAGGAAGGGGTTGTGGTGGATAAGAGGCAGTTGCTCAGTGCGGGTCTTAATGCATCAAAGAGCGGGACCACGGCTAAGAGGCCGTCGGATCCAAGGAAGCTTCTGGTCCCTGAGAGAGCTAAGAGATCCGGCGGGCGAGGCGGCGGCAGAGAAACCTCACGCGAACGAGAAACAAGACTCTTCGAAGAGCAATTGCTCGGCAAATCAGGTTCTGGCAGCGCTGGTAAAGAAACCTCACGGGACCGAGAAACGCGCCTCTTTGAGGAGCAGCTCCTGGGCAAGAGAGCCATGGACGACGACAGCGACGACGAGAGAGCGGCGAAGAGTCGGAAGCTGGAGGATGAGATTTTGGGGAAATTCGGCTGATGGCCTTTTTTCCAAGAACGTTGGACAGGGTGGCCGGTTTTGGGGGGTTTTTCCCGGAGGGGGGGATGGGCATGGGTTTGCTGAGAGTGGGAGCTCTTAGGTTATTTGGGGGCTGCTGCTGCGGTTATAGCGAAGCATGGGTTCGGGAGTTTTGGTCTAGCAAGCGATCTCACGAGTCGGGGTGCTGGGTCTAAGGGTGGATTGATTGATTGATGGAGCAAGTCCTAGATGAGATATTCACATCTCCACAATAGGATCTTTGATATCCGGCTAAAGACTTATCAAGGAAGCAAGCAACATTGCCTTTGTGATTGACTTTTCCCCCCAAGGCCAGGCTCAAGCGTATACACTCCCCACCCGCCGTTCTCCTACTTCTTAGGGTTCTACAGTAGCTAGCTCCCTTGGAAATTCCGTCTCCGAAAGCGTTCGGTGGACCGTGAAACGTGCATTTGCAGACTCTGAACAAATCGAAAGGATCCAGGGGTTTTGTAAAGGGACAGAGTGTTGAGAAGAAGAAGAAGACTATTTGGATTTTTTACGACGTAAAAGTAGAGTACAGTGGTTTGTAACAAAAACCTATCATGCTCTTGACACCGCTACATAGCACAAGGGGTGCCTCTACATATCAAAAGAACCAAAACCCCCCGTCAATGCCCTCTCGTGTGACCTTCGATGTAACATTCCTGCTTTTAATATCATACATCTTAAACCCCTTGAAATATCTCGCGGTTTTGTCGGACTTTTGTTGTTATTTTGAATTAGGGAGCGAAACTGCAGATAAGACATGTACAAGAAGGGAGAAGCTGTTCATTCCCTTTGGAAAGCCCGAATTGGGTATCGATCAATAAAATTGGTTTGCGGAGCTGGGAAGACTGCTACTTGGGTTGACTCGCGACTTGCTAGCCTGCTTTGTGGAGCAAAGCTGTACTGTATTTCAGGATGTAGTTGTTCCAATGATGCGTCAGCATTGGGGTATAGTGAGGAAACCCAGGCAGTTCTAGTTATGATGCAGCAATGATGCCCTTTGATGGTATCATTTATTTAAAGTACCATTCCGCTTCCATCGCCTGGTCTTTTAGTAGGGTTCGGTGATCGTGATACACGCAACCCCAAATTGGACTGCTGCTAACATTATCAGTCTACTGAAGATTCAAGAAGTCGAAGGTAGACCATACATTTCCCTTTGCAAGTCTTCAGGTATCATCTGCTTTGTGTAATTCGAACCCGAAATTCCATATCTTCTCTGCCACAGCTCTGTTGTGTTTCGACTTAAACCCCATGTCGTCTCCCTTGGAACTGCGACCGCCGATGTGCTGAAGTAGACTAGGAACCACCGCCCATCGAACAAGATCCTCTTCATCCGCCCATTCTTCAACAAGCATATCCACGTACCCAGCTTTCTTTATTGTTAGTCTCGCCACTACTTTTGGAGCCATTTCTCGTGAGAACACGAGTCCTTGTGCACAGCATCCGAATTTAGGCATCTGCTGCACACTGGGGGAGAGAGGCACCATGGAAACTGGTCCTGCTAGAAAATACAAGATGATACAGGCGGGAGTGTAGAACAAGCACACAACGATGATTACGTGATTAGATATTAGTTTTTGGAGCCCGAGAGTCCTGATACCTAGTAATGAGGCTGCAGTAGCTGAGACAATGGCTACGGACGCAAGCAGGTAGCACGGCCATTCTTCAACGTTCCATCCAAAGAATTCTTCAGTATAGAATAGACGCAAGTATAGCCAGTCTGAGGTCTTGCTCCAACGACGTTGTGCATCCGCCGTCTCAACAGCGTCCATAGCCTTGGGATACCACCCGGCCATTGCAAGTGTGTCGTCCTCTACCATAGCAATCCAAGACGCACCGGTAGCATGACAATAATCAAGAAGGTAGGTATAGTCGAAAACTGCCTTCTTTCGATAGTCCTTCTCCTCTTCCCATGTTTGTAATTGTTTAGTCTGCTCTTCACTGACATGATACAATAACACTTTGTTTGCAACTACCTCAAGCCACGCTTGACCATAGATAGGATGGTCCCAAGGATTGGTATGCGCAATCAACATGACAAGATTTATCTCTCCCCTTTGCTGCTCTGTAAGACCCGCTAGAAGCGAGCCCACAGTGCTCCCAACGTATTGATTGCCAGGCCGCCCAACTGAAGCTATACCGATGCAAAGCTTTGGTGGGTCAAATCGATAGATGTTTCGCGAAGTGTTAGCAGTTTGGATGAATCTGTCACCCTGCTCCTGTCTTATGACGGAGTAACCTCGCTCGTAACCTCGCTGAGGGTCAAAGAAGACTGATGTTGGATCGCGGTAGTAGGCATGGTTACAGTACCGGACCAGGACTAGATAAAGAAAGAGAAAGCTTACAGAGGCCCAACCACCTGGTGTGTTGAACACTTTGTAGGTAAAGGTGAGCGCATTGTTCCATAGCCGTTGGGCGTTGGTTGAGGGTGATGTCGTTATGTGCTTGAAGAGCCCTCGCAAGACATTCTTGAGCTTCATGGGATATTTCTGAGTCGAATCGTGCTGGCACGAGTTGTCTGGATTTCATGCTTTGCAAGAAGAAGATGGAAGAAGCAAACGCTTCTTCCTGATTCTTCAAGGTGTCCGACATTGAGTACATTCACATTGAAGTGCACCTACCTGCAGCATTCATATCAGACATGAAAGATGCGTGTTAGCGCGTTTGATGCAAGGATCAGCCTTACCAGGCTAATTGTATCGAAGCTAGAGCTTTTTATTACACTAGCGCAGCCCTGTCAATCCTGAGGCCAATCTGAAGACTACCTTACGTACGAGTAGTTCAAAGTAAGTAAGGAGTAAAGGCCTAAATATGCGCCTATGGTGAGCAACTCTTGTGTATTGAGATCTAACCTCCATCTATATCAAGGCCCCTTCTATCCGGAATGAAAACAGCTCTATTTTGGCAGCACGGTTCTTTCTAGGAATTCTTCTCGGCAAGAAATTTCCTTCGCGTCGTTCTTCACGTACCATTTACTGCACCATCTTCTCGATTTCAGCTAGGCACTTCGGGAAATCTTTCCAGTGCTCCATCATAACCTTGACACCAGCCTCCTTCAACACCGCAGCCATCTCCTTCTGCTTAACGGCCCCACCGTAACTTCCGACATAGCCAATTGTGGGAATTCCAGCCCTCACCGCGCTCAAGGTTCCGCTCTTGCTGTCCTCTACAGCAACACACTCTTCTGGTTTCTTGCCAATGACCTTGCATGCATGTAGGTAGATTGCCGGATCGGGCTTAGTGGTGGGAACGGGCAAGCTGCTCGCTGCGCTGAAGATGTGGTCCTTGGGGAAGTATTTGTCCTGCGCAACTTTGACGACTGAAGCTTTCACACGCCTAAGCGCGCTCGAGGAGACGACAGCCATGCCATATTTTCCCTCCTTGTGAAGGCGCTCCAGCTGCTCATTGACGCCCACGCAAGGCTCGGCTTTCGCCTCCAGCGTCTTGGTCACAGCGTCCAACTCTCGTCCGACATAGCTGTCGAGTTCTTCGGCTGGGAGGTCAAAACCGTACTTATTTTGGAGGGAGACAACGACACCGCGGAAGTTCTGGCCGACAAACTCAGACATGAGCTCAGGGCCGGTGTAGCGATCCTTTACGCCCTTTGTCTCAAGCAGTTGGTTGGCTAGCTCGGCACAAGCCTCAAAGGCAAGCTCCTCGGAAAGGACAAGCGTGTTGTCGCAGTCGAATAGGAGTTCGGTAATCTGAAAATAATGTTAGTAGGGCTCGTCAGTTGGGGGAAGTGGGGTAGATTTGGGATTGGACGTAAGGTACTTTGGTCATGATGACGGCGGCTTCTCTGCTGACTACTTGGATGAGTTACAGTTGTCAATTGTCTCTTTCGTATCGTCAGATGTTGCTTGGATCTGGGGCTACCAGAACAGGAGCGTAGGATTGATTGGGGACTTACTGATGATTGAGATTCAAGCAAGTTGCGTCTGGTTTCGGGGGGCAAAAGGAAGGCAGTTGCTTAACAATGATCAGGCGTAATACTGACTTTACGCAGAGCTTTAATATGGACGAAAAGGGAATGAGCGGTGAAGTCGAAGCCCGAATGAATTAGGGTTATTTGTTAAGGGCTTCGTTTCACCGAGCAATCTTTTCTTTTCTTTATCGGGCATTCTACCCCGCCACGGGGTGCACGGGGCGTCTCTCGGAACAGGGATTGGCGGGGGCGGAAATTGTCCCACTTTAGGGTTATGTCAATGTTAGACCTACTTCAACCAAAGGTACCTACCTATGTACCTTACCCAAGACAGTTATATGTATTCCCACTCCAACTCGCCGGATTCTTCGATTCGCTACCGGTCTTCTTCTTCTTCTTCTTGGTATAGAGGAAACAATGTCGCTCTTACTCTCGATGCCTGTCATCCCGATCTGCCATTGAGGTTGACATCTCAAAGACTCGAAGGAGATGCAGTAAATCTTTAGCTCCTGCGATACTTCCCAATGAGTAGTGCCGCAACTGCACATTGGAAATACATATGCAGGTTCCATTCCAATCCCTGTTCAGGTACCCGAGTGGTCTTTCATAATCAAAAATGACTTGTCGTGCATGTGGATATTCGGATTAATCGATCAAAGAGTCATGCTCAACTGTTCGCATATGCTCGAGGTCCCGATTCTCTCTGAGTCTCCCTCAACCGGAATTTGCGAATGCGAATCAATTTTCAATGGCTGCACTGACATGGCTGAAGATGAACCTAGTTTCTTGCACGTTCCCAAGCTCCCACTACACTTATGAGCTGTATACTGGATCTAGGCTCCTGAAGCCTAGAACTTGTGGACTCTTAACTATCCCAGATTGTCAGAGACTTCGGCATCGACATAGGTGCTTGGAAAACACCCTAGAACATCTACGAGAGAAGCATCAAAGCTGGATTTGTTGCAGCCCAGGTTTTGTATATGTGGGTCACCTGATCAGCCCTGCATGCCTAAGGTACCTTATCAACAACAGGCGCTTGCTTTGCAAATCCTAATTGGCAGATTTGGCTGCTACACCTTGTCTCTGCAATTCATGTTTCCATACCGTGAGTAGATCTAAGTGTTGTGAGACTAATGAAAGGAGAAAACATATATCACTGAAGCGGCTTCCATACATTCGTTGAATTCCCATTCGCTTCGTCTACAGCCTCACTGCAATTGGCCAGATGTCAAGAGCGGCATGCTAGTAATATTCAATAGAAGAGGATGGGATGATGCATCACTCTAAGCGATAGCGACCTCGTGCCACATCGATGGCAGAGATTGCACGTATGCCCACATAACTCCGAGCTCGGCAATGAACAGCATTTACGCACATGCGGAAATGCAACGCATGATCACCAGGAAAATCCCCACAGCAAATGATCCCGTAGGCGTGCTAGGTCACATTTCAGTACATTGACAGGAAAAGAGTTAAGATTGCTGATGCCCTTCAAAGACTGGACACTTACACACATCTCATGTAACATCACCATCCAGATCGTCTCAAAGGGATCGACCGGCACTGGCCGCCGATGTTTCAGGATAAGCTCGGAATTTAGGGAGATGGAGGCCCTTCCAGGCGATTCTTCCATTGTATACCCAGAGGTACAATCCCCAGGTTGATCAACGCTTACACCACGTTCACCTTTCCACTATGAATATTTTCACAGTCAGCATTACTTTGGTAGGATACATCTAGGGCTATGAGACACGTTTGAGAAGCGAATATGTCTGAATAACCTGTCAAAGCTCATATGCCGTTCATGGTCGGCTATTCTGAATTGAAACTCATGCTTACGAAAACAAGACAATTGCCACTTAGATTCCCACCGAAGAACGCAGTGTCCAGGTCTCTGAAAGCTTTTATCACGATGTCGGGCGCCTTATGCCTCATGTTGGCACCTGCTCGGAGACGTTCGAAAGCGCTGAGGACCTTTCTGGAAGGTTTCGTGGTAGGCAGTAGAAATTCTATAAGTCGGCAAACCGCATCATTGGCCCTCATAGGACCCCAATGATATTTCCCACGCGGAAAACGTCGGTAGCTGTCTAGGTCCTCTTGGGTACAAGGGTACGGTGTCCCCCGATCTACCTGAAGCCCACCTGAACAAAGATCTCTGGTAACATCAAAGAGCTCCTGATTAGCACGAGTGGGCTGTTCGTAGAAAGACATGTTGAACCTGATTTCGGGGCCCTGTTCGAGAAACGAATACTCCTATTTGTCTGTTGCAGTTTGAAGAAATGAAACAGAGTATCTAGGAGAAAGAGAGAAAGCTTGAATTTGTAGAAGATTTATAGGGATCACAGAGTCAGGAAATATGTCACGCGGATAACTTTTGATACCACACCACCTATGGGTCATGGTTTTGCTTCCCCAACGAATCTCTGGTAAATCATTATTTCTAGCATTCACAGCGGTTCTTGTAACTCCACCTGCGAAGCGAAGTTAGAATAGCTTCCAATCTACACCAAGTTAGTAGACCAAGATAGGCTACGTAGCAGAGATAGCATAAGAAAGGAAGCCAGTCCTTGGTGCTTTCTCATACATAAACTCTGAAAGCCATGATGATTTCGCCCCAGAGCAGGCGGCAACGACACTGTTATCTTTGAGTGACTGAGCGAGACAGAGTATGATAGCACATTTAAGAGATGTATATGAGCCGATGCTATGCTCCGTCTTCGGGTGAGTACTGGCCTGGCTTGTATCGATGGTTGCCGGTTGTTGTCGAAAGAAAGAAGACCTCTGTTTTGTGCCAAAATACCCCCTGCCTCTCAATCGAGCCCAGTAGCAGTCTTACCCTTCAGTAACAACAGGTGCGTATCTCAAAATCGACGTGCCAACATAGAAAAGCTATTGGTTGGACTTCTCGCAGTGTATGACCACTTTTCCAAACCCAAGCTTCAAAACATGCGCGCGACATTGTAAACTGAAAATGGGACCTATTGCAACAATGGTATCAACATCTTTCGATGAATGGTTAAATTCCCGCGACTTCCATCTAGCCAGCAAAAGACGTCCAATAAGAAATATTTGGGTGTCTTTTGTTTTCCTAGAAAACGTCGTCTGCACTTTTCTGTTTCATAAACGCACGACGAGCCTCCATCCCCTAGCGTCTTTTCTTGCCCTAACTACGTATACTGTACAATGTATTCCGTACTGTACCTACCTAGTACTGTACTGTACATACGGCAACATCCTCGGCCCGTCCCGTCTGTCAGATCTGCGACTTATAGTTATGAGTGAACCACACGCGGCCTCCGCACTCACCAGTCACCACCGCCGCAGACCTACCTCTCCCAGCTTCGAAAATGGCCACCTCAAGTTCTCCTGGCCTTGGCACCCCTACCACCAACCCTACGCGCCGCGACCCTTTCGAAATCCATACAGCCCACGCAGCCAACGACGACGCCCCCAGTTCGCATTCCTCCGACGCAAACGGCCACGCCCCCAGCTCCACCTCGGAACTCAGCTCCCGACCATCACCCCCCCAGTCCCACGATCCGACCTACGGCCCCAGAGGCCCCAAATCCCTCTCCGGCATCTCCCTCCGGGCCTTCACACTCGGTCTCCTCCTCGGCTGCTCCATCCCTCTCATCGCGTTCGCAACTTACTTCTCTTCCTCCCTATGGCGGCCCCCCTTCTTCCTCTCCGCTCTCGCCCTCTTCCACTTCCTAGAATACTGGACCACGGCGCGGTACAACCCCTCCGCTGCAACCACGAGCGCGTTCCTGCTGAGCCAGAACGGGAGCGCGTATAACATCGCGCACACGATGGCGTTTGCGGAGTTCTTCCTGCGGCACTATTTCTTTACGGGGTGGAGGGTATTATCACCCGAGTGGATGGATATGCCGATGCTAGCGGTGGGGTTCGTGATGCTAGCTGTAGGGCAGGCGACACGAACGATGGCCATGGCGCACGCGGGGAGTAACTTTAATCACCTGGTGCAGTCGACGAAGAAGCAGGGCCATGAATTGGTGACGGATGGGATATATGCGTGGCTGAGGCATCCGAGCTACTTTGGGTTTTGGTGGTGGGGATTAGGGACGCAGGTTGTGCTGGGGAATTGGGTGTGTTTGGTTGGGTATGCGGCTGTGCTGTGGAGGTTCTTTAGTAGGCGGATCGTGAGTGAGTTGTTCTCTAGAGATTGAAGTTGCGTTGGGCAAATGCTGACTTTGGTGCAGGGGAAGAGGAGTTACTGATCAGTTTCTTCGGGGAGGAATATGTGCGGTACCGGGCGAGGACAAGAGTTGGGATACCATTCATACATTAAATAGCGTATCATCTGGTAGCATAGCGTTGGATCTTTGGCATATTAGAAGGAGTACCCCTGTGTGGATTTATATGGATATACCCCAGAAGAAAGACGCTAAACTGCGCAAGCAATGCTGGAAATTTAAAAGCAGTCTAATACAACAATTCTGCAAAAAACATTCTAAAAACTTCTTCGCTGGCCAGTCAGTACCATCACAATATATTACACAGCCAGCTTCGTCTTCCGTCCGGTGCTTGTTCCTCGGTCGTCCAATGGGTGTGTGTTTGCACTTGTTCATCTCTTGAACGATGTGGCTTTCTTGAGAATTTCTTTGCTGAGTGACCTGATGTACGCGCTGGAGTGCCACGCTGTACCGTTGAACGTGACCCGTGCTGCGATCTTGGCCGCTGCTCTATTCCTTGCTGTTCAGCTGGCTTTTGTGGTGACGTCTGCTGTTGGGTTCCGTGCTCGAGCACCCCAAGCTGTGGTGTCCACTGCTCTCCTGCTCCAAACTCATGTCCCGCCGGCCGGTGGGCCCCGTGCTGTGGTGACCTTGGAAATATCTCATCATCCCCTGTTTCTGGTTGATGATCTGGTATCGGATACATCAGACATTTGTTGCACTGGCCGTCTTTCTTTTCGTACTCGATACCACCCCAATTCGGACATTGTTCCGAATAACGAGGACCATCAAGATTTTGAAGGCATATGTATTGGTCGGTTTCATGATCGCCACAGTCGTATGTGTAGATTATATCAACGCACATCGCTGCTGCCTAGAACAGCCCCCGGCTATAGGCTTATTCGCAGAGAAGGCGTATATCCGATTCAACAACACTTGATAAAGGCGAACTGTTTGAGAACACTCGCTAAAGCTCATTTTGTTGCGATGTTGATCATTTGAACTGCCAACAGGTCGGGTGTGCCTTGAAACCTACTGTTGACAAGGCTAGAGTCCCTTCAACTTTATATAAAATTGTTTGCACCTTCCTTGGCTGAGTCGTGACTCATGGGCACTGCCCATCATTCACAGTTTGAATAGCGCATTCGGTGGATCCACAGCAACCACCATCGCGATTGTGTTGAATTGGCATTGTGTTGTCATCCATGTAGCCGTCTTGCAAAGCTGTCACCGTCGCTATTGCAGCTATTTCAGAGTGTAAAGTCGCTGAGACCTCAACTATTTGCGGTAGGACCAGTACCGAGATGGTTGGTGCAATTAATGTGAAGAACCTTTCTGGGAGGTTGAGAATTGCAACTGACCATCGTACAGTATAGGTACTGCGTACGGTTTCCTAGGCCCTGCGCCACATTGCCACCTTTCGGCAACAACCGAGTTTATGCTCAAAGCTTCCTCATTTCCCCTAAGGCTCCGCTCATGAAAGGTCCTCTGTCCCTCTCCCCGGCTCCATACAAGACCGTTTCTTTCCCGCCTTTTGTAGTCCACCAGGCCACAGCTTGTGCAGCTCGGGTCACGTCCATCTCTCCGCTACTCAAGACCTCCCAAAATCTTGTCTTGCAAATGTGAAGCATGTTCTGGTCTTGGATAACTCTAAGGGTATTAGCCACTATTGGCAGCCATTCATCTAAAGTATCGGTCGGTAGATATGGCAGTGCATCAATCATGGTCATGATGAAGACAGACTGTTCGGACAACGTAGGTTCCTCACTTGCATTGCCGGGAAGTCCGAGCGTTTGGGAAATCTGACGTAAGGGTTCCGGCGACGCAGATCCTACGCGTTGAAGAACAAGTTCGAGAACAATAGATGGCAAAAGTGGCTGGCTTTGAGATATAAGAGAGGGCGGCGATGTGATGCGAATCAGGGTCTTGATAGCCATCCGATACTGCCGGGAGGAAAGATTCTGTGGGAAGACCTGTGCCGGGCATCATTAGTACATGGTACTGATAACACCACAAACAAATCTGTGAACCGACCTTGAAAAGAACATCTACATAGGTGTAGATATACTTTGCAACAAGATCCGAGTTTTGAGGAGCAGCAAGCACAGCAAGCATTGTGCTATGTGCTGCTTCAAAGATCTCCAGAAGCCTCTGATCCCCGCCTACACCCAAGTAAGGGGTAGCCGCCGCAATCAAAAGCTCTTCGTTCACTTGGGTAGTCAGAACAAGCGTGAAATGCTCGGCAGTGTTTAAAAAATAGAGGTCAAGGCATCGATCTAATGGGTGCAGTGGAATTCGTCCAGCTTCTGCTGGCCGTACATCCCGAAGGAATGCCTCGGCCTGGACCGGGTACTGGGCAAGGATATCGAGAGCTGCTAGATAAACAAATGTATATTGGGCGAAGGCATTAGCCCCTAGGCGGGATGAGATAAAGTATAGATCCCGAAGAATTTGAAGTGATTGCACCGCAACGTAGGGAGCTAAAAGTTGTCAATTGTCATTCCACTGTAGACAGATATGGCCTGGATTATTTACCTCTCTCCAGCGGCATCCTAACATCCCCTATCACTCGGCCAAGGAGCGATCGTAAGATAACAACAATGCCAAACATACTTGACTTTAGTACTCGCCATAACAATGGCACGGAGTTTTTCAAGGTTTCATCGCTCAAAAAGGTTGCCTCTTCAGTGACATCTATCTCGGAAAGCTTGTTTTGCCGCCATTGAATACAAAGTGACCGAGTGAAAGCTGATAGATCATCGGCCATGACCGCCAACAAACCCACGTTCTGCACTTTCTCTACAGAAACAGCAGTCAGGCGTGATAGAGATCCCAGAGAAGCTATTAATGGCCCAGATGCCACTCGCTGTAGTTGCACAAAGGTCGACGACTTAGTTGACCAGTCAAACTTTGAGCCATTAGCTTGCGCAACATCAGCGTCCATGGTACTGAAGAGATAACCTGAGTGAAGTCCCTCCTTTGAAAAGTAGGGACCTTGCACCAATTTTGGAAGAAGCAAATCATAGTCGATTTCGGCTCTATGGCCAGGACTTAGAATATCGTAGATATGGCCCAGGACTACCGCAATACTGCTTGCAGCTAGCTCATCGCTAAGTTCAACCTCTTGCAGTGCTAGATTTAGAGCCGTGACTGTAGCATTCTCCAAAATCCTTCGCAGAGATGCCGATAATCCTTGCCGGTATTGTCCTTCCAAGCCTAGGAGTAGCCCACCAAGAACGAGGAGATGTCTCCACCTTGGGGATCGGTCATCGGCACCCTTGATTACTGCAATTACCCATTCCTCCTTAGCGAGCCTCGTACTGCTTGGAAGCGACTCTTGGAAAGATGGAGATTCTTCTTGCTGAAGTACATGCAGACTGGCCGAGTTGAAAATGCTTAGGATACGGATGGTAGCGCGGAGCCCATCTGGGCGATGCCAAATAGCAGGAGCGGATAGTAACTGGGAGGTAAGAAGTGTGACGTTCAACGGGTTAGACAGTAACGTGAGTAAAGTCGTTGCGGATCCTAGCAACCTGTTCAAAGTCAGCGATTGAATATAAGCAATCAATGGGCTGTACGATCACACCTTGAAACATCTTGACCATCTGACCCGCCCTGCAAAGCGCGTAGTAGGGTCGCCAATGATCTGTCCGTGGCCATTACAACTAAGAGTCCAGCAAAGCCCTGCTATCCGAACGAGTCCCTTGTGTTAGGTGTATTGCTATGAGAGGCATCACCCATTGCTACCGAACCGAAGCCGAGGTCCACCGTAGGGGAATCAATTCCGCCTACAGCTATGAACCGCGCTTTCCAAACTGCAGCGCGAAGCTTTCCCACGAAGCGTGCCATTTTCAAGTGCTATCCATTAAAGTTCATCAGTTGGCGAAGTAAAAAATGAGCAACAGGACTACAGGAGCAGTGCCGCCTGGATACCAAACACCGCCCTTCCCATCGTTGTACTGGCCTATCAAGTCCAACGCAGGATTTGATCGCCCAAAGTACCTTTACTACAGCCAAGACGTCTGGCGTTTCACGCTCTTCTGGACAATCATCATCTTCGAAGCCTCCCACATCGTTGCCAGCCTTTATGCCGTTGCTGTGCAATGGCGAAATTGGAAGCTTATGTGGATAGTGCCATTAGTATATATGTTGGTGGCCGGCGTGGAAGCGGTGCTCGCTGGTAGCGTCGTAGGTCTAATGTGTGTCCAAAGCTCGATATGTAGTAGCTGAGAATATGGAACACTAATATGGGTTGCAGACTTGGTGCTGTTTATGATGCAGGGTCATTCAAAATGTCTACTATTATCCCATTTCTTTGGGCTCTAATCAACGTCCTTGTGCTTATCATCTCATCATTTGCAATTCAGGGAGGGCTATAAGCCTTGGTTCTTCGTATGGCACGTCTACCACAGGTGCTTGTTGCTAAGCAGATCTGTCAATTGAGACTATGACTTTCGACATAACATTATGCAAGTCAATATAGTCACTGACTTCGAAATCATTTCGATTACATAGAATTACGCCTCTCAGAATGTAAAGCATCCGAGATAAGAAAACTCTGGTCGAAAGGAAGAAAAGGTACGGGTAGCTCAACGGTCTTTGAGGTATTATGCTACGGACCATAGAGCTACAGTACATTACGGTTGGCGAAAAGTTTAAGGTCTTCACGCCGGAAGGATATTCACAACATTCCGTAGAAGTTTCATACTACATTGTACTGCCTCTTACGTGAGTATGCTGACCGAAACAAGCTTGATATCATAAGTTCTAACATCCCCCAAGACCTTGCGACTGCTTTCTCAGAAATTAGTTTTCCTCGAAGTTCTGAAGAACGTTCTGGAGAGCTGGGGGAGACTACCATGCTCAACCCATAGATTTCCACATCAAAAGACAACATAATTATCCCAGAGAAGTAACGTAACGTTACAGGCATACGGCTTCACGCAACCACCCGGATGCCGACCTGAAAGCCGGAAGCTAGTGATCCGAACACTGCTCAGTGTTTTATCTAAGGCCCTTGAATGCGAAGCCTTATGCATCTGGGGTACGGAAAGTTATGATGGATACCTTGGATTTTTCCGAGGTCCACGCAATGCTTTTGCGGCAGCAGGAATGTCGTCCAGTCGATGGAAAAATTGAAGATCTATTTTGTAATCTCGTTTGAGCTGGCGAGCTTCAGTGCTATTGCTTTGTTGTGGGCGCTCGCGTCTTATTGGCCTGTTTCGATACGATTGGTGCCGTGGTATGAATGATGTTGATTTTCACAGGAAGATATCCGCCAGCTTCGGCTTCTGCAAGCCACGGTATCTCTACCTTAGGGACGTGCTTCCTGACAAAATCCATCAACGGAGAAGCGGCCGGTGCTCCGTCCATCAAGCCGACAATGCCAACACGTGGAATTCCCAAGGCAGCGCTCAATCTTTTTTCGGCTCCTTTTGGTAAAACCACTAATTTGATATCTTGAGATGATGTTGGTGCTAGTGACGCAGCTTTAATAAGCATGGGAAGATGGGAATGCATGATAGATGGTTGATCCGAGCGAGAGACGAAGACAGCCACAAGCGACTTGGTCGTGGGAGAAGTCTGAAGACCATTGCTGTGGGCTGTGGGTGCCTCATTTACTGCGCAGGTTATGCCTGGAGTGGCCATGAAATGTCTTGAGGTCGCAAGAGCTTCCAGATGGCGGTTTGTCGAGTTGAAGCCAACAGTCAAATAATCTAGGAGTTCAAGATCTGGTGATGTGTCTACGGCGTATGGCTGGTGATAGACAAGGTTCACCTCTTGCTCTGTGTTTGATTCTTCATGTACTCCGTCTCTCTTTCGCTTTTTCGCTCGTTTGCCTTGTGAGCGATTCGTATATCTCAACCGCTGATCGCCGACTGGGCTGAGCAAGCTACAATGGAAAGTCTCGATCAGCAAGGTTCTTCACTTGCCGCTCCGGAATGTTCAGTCAGTTAATGATCATGGCACTTAGAACCCGGAATGGGACTGTAACAAACAGGATAGTGCATTAAGAGATTATGCATTTGCATGAGAGGTAATTTCAGCAGATTTTTAACCAAAGCAGCGGTTTCTCGATGTCTTATTACCATGAACCAGATGGACCCATGGGACTTCATAGCAACCACATGAAGAGAGCATTTGCGGGACTCGCACAACAAGTACAGACCTAGCGAGCAATTCTAAAGCAACCGTAGAATCATGTTCAGATAAGATCGGCCTTACCGCTCAAGTTAGTCGACAACCAAAAGGAAGGATGTGCCCCAGGTATACCATTTCACTCTCGTATAAGGTGTCTCCAGCGCGAAAACGAGCTTTGGTTTCTTTGCGAGATCCTCTGACTGGTTCTTCTTAACCATTGTTCTCTAGGTCCTCCCGTAATGAACCACAGAGTACATAGCAAAGGGATGTAGCATATGCGAAGCAGCGTATATCTTTTTGAGGGTAAGGTGTGTCTTTGGACAAACTTACGACAGGTACGGTAAGGTGGAGTACATAAGCTACCCACGTGATGCTTTCGTCTCTGGCTTGTGAAAGGGACTTGCCAGGATGGCACGGACACTATCTTATCTTAGCTTAGCGTATGACGCACAAACTTCAATCAAACACTGATACTAAAAATCACCCATACAACCCCTGCCTCGCCACTTCGGACTCCTGAGACTCCTGAGGTGTTCTATGTCGAGATGATAATACACCTTAGCAGCCTACCTCAATACACCTCAATTAAGAGAGTAAGATCTACCCTGCAAATCACTTTGAGCACACTGTTGTTGCAGCCTCGTGGTGTTGGTGTATTGAAGCTAGTGGCTAGTGTGCCCTGATACGGTAGCGTGTTCTGCCTAACACCTTCATCCTTGTCGTACACCAATCCATCACTTATCACTTTATCCGCCCACCTCAACGCCCGAGCTTCTCTACAGCACTGAGACTTGTTTAACGGCAACCACCATATTACCCAAGGAGGCAGCTTTGCTCGGCTTGAATTCGCTCTTCGTCCGCAGCTTCCGTTTCGTTCTCCTTCTTCACACTCTGTGTTCTTGGCAAGAACAATGTAATGGAATCAGTTTCGGTAGGTTCACCGTGCACGCCCAGCCGTGCAACTTCTGCCGGGCCTAGCCCACCACGTCGAAATCCTATGGAAGACGCCGATTCATCCGTTACAAGGAAACGACCACGCCTGGACAGCGGAAGTCTGGCCCACACCAGCATGTCCGCCGATAGGTCAACAGCTACTCCATCTGGAACTGAAACCAGTCAAGATGTCCTGTTACCAGCACATGATGACAGCTCATCCTTGGCTGGTGAGCAAGAGAACTCTTTACATGGTGCTGATCGAACGCCAAGTAAAGTCACCATAAATGTCCGAGATCGCGGTCAGCGGAGCTCACCGCCCTTGCCTGTTACCAATGGCGCTGGCGTGGCCTCGTCGCGAGGCAGAGGGGATTCATCCGTTTCTCGGCGGGCAGGATCTCCTCGGAAGGATGACTCTCCCTCCTCGAATGTTATTTCAGTATCGTCCTCTCCCACCCGGAGCCCGGAGATAGAGATTGCTGAAGTTGAGGACATGAATGAGGAATTCGGGGAAACGAGATGGAGGCCTTTGGTGAGCCTGGTGGATGCCAAGGATACACAGGGTGCTCTTCTAGACGCCTTTCCATTTTTAGACCGGACCCGAGATCTACGGCAGACTGTCGCTTTGATTGCCCAGGCGTTCGAAAAGAGTAAGTCATAGACTCCCCACATTGATAATACCAATTGCTGATGACCTTCAAGATTCTCTTGAGGATGGCCGGCTGTTCAAGGAACTTGCTGATTGGATCGAAATGTACTTACAAACCACGGAGCCACACACTTCCCAATGGTGGAGCATGTACCTCGAGGAGCGCGAATTCTGGGAAGACCTCCCCAGTATAATCGAAAGTCTTGTGCGTCGAAGGTGAATGTCCTTAATCCTATTCGAGTCTTCGGCGAGCTAAGCAGCATCAGCAGCTCAAGATATGGAACAGCTATGGTACTGCCACCGAGACCCGACGACAATCCAAACACCCTCCAACACTTCCAAAGCTTTCTTATTGCATTTGCAGGCCTGGCATCGAGAATGGCGCAGATAGACTGCCAGACGTTAGAGGACTACGCCGATGATCTCAAAGCGGTTCCAGATTTAACAGCCCAGCGTTACCTCAATTCTTTAAGCTATCTTGTTTCGTCGACGGGATCCGCACTTTGGAAATCACTGCACGATACGTACAGATACGACTTCATGTCCACGGTCACAACAATCATGTATCGCTTCGTACAAAAGCCCTCGGACGGATTTCATTATGTACCACAAATAATCAAGGGTCTCCTCGATCGATCGCAGGCAACATCAAGTGTGACCCAAAAACTTTGGCCACCTCTCAAGTTAGTAATTAACCTGATGCAACATTACAATTTGCTGCAGGAAAGCGACGATGAAGGGTTCAACAGTTCGGCACACAATTTCCAGCAACTACCATCCGAGGCTTTCGATCTCTTTCAGGTCGTCGATGCCACGCTCCAGACTTTTGTCAGCAAACAAGTACCAGCCTTATCACTTGAGACAAGCCAGTTCTTTGTGCTACATCTCTCACAACTCTTGATGAGTATAGCTCACGCAGACGAACAATTGGCCGCCTTTATACTTCGCGAAAAGCTTCACGTGATGCAAGAATTCAATAAGACCGATCGTACTATCATTGTCGAATTTGCTTGGAAATTCCAGCTTCTTAAGAAGTGTATCACGGAAGGTCGAATGGAGATACGAGTGCAAGGAGTAGAAACTATGCAACTAGAGCTGGTGGACGCCTTCCGGAAATATGTCCAGCCTTCTAGGCTCGGAGGTGCTCACCCAGTAGCACAATTTCTGTCTGATTTTCTGCTCACCAATAAACTTGTCGAGTATTTCGTGGGCGTCGAGTCCCATTCACAATTGATTGGACGTTGCCCAAACATTGTTGGATTTCTGGTTATCACCAACAGATACACTGAAGCAACCTCAGATGCTATATGGAAAGCAGTGGCTACCAGTCAGGATTCTCGAATCGTCGATGCAATACTCGCCATGTTACAGGGGATTCTACACCTCTCGCAATATCCCACGGTGCTTTATCTAACTAGAAAGCTAGACGAACTACCCATCCATGCATTCGATCCCAGCATGATCATGTATAGCGACCGACTTCTTGACCGGCTCAAGCTCACTTGGAGAGACCAGCGGTCTGAGATGAGGATGGATATGCCACCGTATAACCTGTGTATAAGACTAGTACGTCAGTCTGCGGCTGAAGAATCTCTTCCATATCACAAGAAAAGAGACATCAACCAATTTGCTCTTGGTCAGCTTCAGCATCTTCTGGCTCTTGGGCCTAGTGACGCCGATAGGAAACATATTTACGAGGAATGCATCAACGACGTTGCTTGCCGGACTCGCTTCTCATCCGGTAGTATCTCAGCTCTGAATGCCCTTCTCAGACATAATCCCGAGCAAGATATCCGTTCGTTGTCCAGGCATTCAGATCTCACGAACCTCATAATTGAGGAATTCGCTCACATCATCGAGACCGAGCCACGATCGACGTCTGCTTCTCACACACTTGATGAACGATTGACGGTACGATTGGAACTGTTACAATCTATCATTATCCATATTCCAGACACTATTAGTCCTGAGTCTGGGCAACGGCTTTGGAACGTCATGTTCGGTCCCCGAGCACTAAGTGATCGAGCTCGAAACTCTGCATGGCATATGCTTGGAAGAGCTTCTCGTGTCTGTGTCACAGAGAATTGTTTCATCGACCGTTGCATAAGCGAGTACCTCCCACAGCTAAATCCTCTCTTTATTACGATGGGAATCTTGTCATTTGTGGAGCAAGTTACGCAGTATGAGTCACGACTGGCTCACTCACGGGCAAACGAAGAGCAGCATCAGATCAGAACCATAGGAACTGAGTTACTCTGGCACTTATCTCTCGTCGCTCCTCCGGATACCATTGAGCACAAGACCATCTATATGCTTGTCGCGCTGTACTTAGACTCTCCAAGAATCCAGTTTACGTCACAAGTGGATATTGAAGCAATGCATATTGAACTAGTGGAACGTTGCATCCGCCAATTGATTGGAGCTGCCTCCAAATTAAGAGCATTTACAGATGGTACTTCAAGTGGGGAGGACGAACCGATGGTGATCGTGGCGTCCGAAGGAGAAATTCAAGTCCAGCGGCTTAATTTTACTCGCTCTCTGTTGATTTTAAGGGAATTCGTCCAGGGTGTACGGTGTCGTCCTCTGCACAGCCCGTTCCCGCCCGCGAGGCTGCAAGTCCCACGAGATGTTGAGCATATCAAGGGCGATACCATCCGTATTCGCTACCAATCGTTCAGCGGTGGTACTAACACTGGTATTCATTCCATTGATGTTGGCGAACTTGAGACCATTGGCGATTTGTCCCACCGTTTAGTCAAGCTAACAGGATTTTCAAGATTCATTGCCATTGCAGGAGGCCAAAGGATAGATCTTACAAGTAGTTCGCAGTTGACGCTTCGAGACATGAAATTCGACCAAAAAGGGCTTCTTATCATTAAGAAAGCCCATGATGCCGAGTCATTGCCAGATTTAGGCCCTGCACCTAAGCTTAGGCCTTTGGAAGTTGAAGTTATGGAACATTTCTCAGAACTATATGAACTTCTTGACATGGAGGAGATGCTCGCGAAAGAGGTATAGTACAACCAATTCGACAGGATCAGCCCAAGTTTAATTGTCTCTAGGTATTTGAATTCTTGATTGCTTTTCCGCCGCACGCAAACATTACGAAAATTGTCTGTTCAAAGGACGTTTCGACGGAAACTGCATTTCCTCAAACTTCGCAGTTCAAGATACTGTACTCTGTATACGCGCTCAAACTTTGTCTAGTTCACCAGCTACGGAATGTCAGCATATGCCCCAGAAAACTACGAGCAATGAACCTCACTAACGTGTTACAGGGCACCACAAACGAAGCTTTCGTATGTCACGGTGTGCAGCTTCTAGCTCTTACTTTGACAGGCGCCGGAAAAACAAGTACATCGATCGACGCTGGGACTGACGTTTCGACCGCAGTAGGCTTAGTAGATTGTTTGCTGACATTCTTAAAGGGTTCGTATCCATGCCAAGTCTTCTCTCGATCAAATGTTAACACCTTCCATTCTATAGAAGCCGTTTCACCGGAAGTTTCCAGTACATTTTTCTCAGATGAAGCAGCACTAGTCGAACGTCTCCTATCATTCATCACCTTCGCGCAGTCGGGTACGAATAGCAACCTGGGAATTGAGTTGGTGCGGAAGAGCTTTGCCGTTATTCTTGAGGCGTCTCTACACTGCAGCAAAGTCTGGATCTACTTCAAGCGCACCGATCAAAGTTCCATACCGTTACAACATCTACTCATTGAAGACACAAGACAAGAAATCCGTCAAGGTGTAGCAGATTCTATCCGAGGCATTTGTTGTAGTTTGCCAACGTAAGTTTAAATGTGAGTCCTTACTTTCTTGCGAGTTCTAACTTGATAAAGTAGGCTTGCAAACATACAAGCTCAAGACTTCGTGTTCTACTTTTGGGGGAAGTGTGCTGCCATCATCCCTGAGAGCCTCAAGCATGGGGACAAGTCGCAACAATTCTTCGACGTTACTCTATGTCTTTTTCGAGCAATCGACCATGTCAATCGAGAACACCTAGAACTCGACAGGTTTATTCAGGAATGGAGCGACTTGCTCCTGAAACACATACATACCGAGGTTTGTCGGATAATTAGCTCATCGAAATATATCACTAACGATGGACAGTTCGCTGGTCGAGAAAGCATTGATTGGGTTGTTTTGGGCATATCAGGACTCCTGCACTGGTGCATCCAGCTGACAAAGTCATCAAAAAAGACGCAGAAGATTAGGTTTGCCATCCTGCTATGTTCCGTAACGAAGTGTTTTAATGTATCCCAGCCATACCCTTTCGGAAAGACTATTTCGCGCCCACCTTTTCCCAGAAATCGCAATTCCGACCGGTGATGCACCGACCACTGATCGAGTGCCGACACTCCACAGCCAAACTCGACAAGAAATTTACGCTATCATCTTGGCATTGAGCAACGACATCATAGGCTACCAGAGGCTGCTGAATCTTGTCAGAGAACTGCTGCCCCAAGGTGAGGAGAACTCTCACGCTTGGACGTGGGGTATTGCTCAAATCTCAGAAGACTACCAACTCGAGCTGAATTGGAATTTCAGCCGCTCGAAAAGCATACGATCTCCGGTTGGGTATCCAGGTCTACGTAACCTCTCAAACACGTGCTATATGAACTCTATACTCACCCAGCTTTTCATGAATGTGAGCTTCCGTGGGTTCATACTAAATACAAACATTGCCGACGGCAACTCGTCTCAAAGGCTTCTATCGGAGACGAAGAAACTATTTGCTTTCATGCAAGAGAGCATACTTAGGTCAGTTGATACCCAAGGCATCGCAGACTCCGTCGTCAACTACGAAAACACCCTCATCGACGTCTCCGTACAGATGGATGTAGACGAATTCTACAACTTGCTTTTTGATAGATGGGAGAGCCAGATATTATCCGATGAAGGGAAGAAACGTTTTAAAAGATTCTATGGAGGCCAAATCGTGCAGCAAATAAAGTCTAAAGAATGTCCCCATATCTCCGAACGGATAGAACCTTTTTCAGCTATCCAGTGCGAAATTCAAGGGAAAGCAAATCTGATGGAGAGCTTGAACGCTTACGTTGGTGGAGAAGTTATGGAAGGCGGTAGGTACATCCTCAACAATGAAAGGTATTACAAAGGCACTCTATTAACTGCCAATCAAAGATAACAAATACTCCTGCACCTCCTGTGGCTCCTACGTTAATGCTGTCAAGAGGTAAGTCTCTACAGCCTTATCGCTTAGGTTTACTAACGCAATTCAGGGCTTGCCTCAAGGACATCCCTGATAACTTGATATTCCACCTGAAGCGATTCGATTACGACATCAGTACCGGTATGCGAAACAAGATTAACGATAGATTCGAATTCCCAGAGCAAATCGACATGGCGCCATATCACGTTGACTTCGCTAAAGGCTCGAAGGTGCCCACCTCGTCTGACATGTTTGAGCTCGTGGGCATCCTCGTGCACAGTGGGACTGCGGAGTCTGGCCACTACTACTCATATATTCGAGAGCGGCCAGTCGACTCTCATCAAAGTCAGACCTGGGTCGAGTTCAATGACACAGACGTTTCTAGGTTTAATCCAAAGAACATTCCGGATCAATGCTTTGGTGGCGAAGGTGAGGCTTCCCCTTACTCGTCGACGTGCTTCCCCAAAGCCTGGAACGCGTATATGCTATTCTACCAGCGGATTATTGCTATGGATGTAGAATTTGAAAGACATCACCCTGCCGCAATCGATATTCCTGTCAAAGAAGCGATCCCGCTGGACATTGTAAAGTCGATAGCGGTACAGAATGAGTTCTTTATTCGCAAGTACTGTCTCTTTGATCCTGCACACGCCGCTTTTGCGCGATGTTTACTGGAACAGCTTCGCCACGTCACGAAAGGCACTTGCTCAGATGACCACTCTATCGAGCAGGAAGCCATTTGGCTAGCATTGGACCAGCTTGATCAAGTTTTGTCAAGGACAAAAGACTGCGTAGGATTTGACACAATGCTGACATCGCTCTCAAGGGTAATTGGCACTTGTCCTGATTGCTGTAAAATCGCTTTGGACTGGGTGGTGTCGCACAAGCAGTCTCTGCGCAACCTTCTTCTCAGGTGTCCGCATGCTAAAGTCCGCAAAGAATTCTCTGAGATGATCATGACCGGGTTACGATACCTTCGCAGGCACGACACCCGAACTTATGGCTTTGACGTAGATTCAATCGAGCGTGATCTGACCGACGGCAACTTGCCTGAAACCCAAGGGATTTTTCAAGATATGGTGAGCTGTCTCAGAGAGCTGTGGGTGCACATGCACCAGTCCATTCGAGCATGGGACGACTATTTCGGTTTACTGACTGACATGGCTAATCTGGGCGCGCCTGAATCTCACGTAGTGCTTCGGGAGGACTTCCTGAAACTCTGCCTAGAGATACTCATCATCGAGAATACCCAAGCCAATAGACTAAGGAGGGAATTCCCACATTATGTGAGCTATGTTCGCCTCCTCGAGAAAGGGCGCAGGTTTTCTTACCTCAGACTTATCGAGCTTGTTCGCGATCTACTGGCCCGGATTGATCTTGAACGGCAACCGTCAGATATTCAACATCAAGACCGTCCAATGGTGAATGGGAAGATGGGATTAACACATGCCGAAGAAAGCTACCTGAGGTTTGGAATGGTAGATGGGAGGGCGAGGACCTTGATTTTTCTTGAAAAAATCATCAGCTTAGATCAAAACCCCGTGGCTGTAAATGATATCGTTCGACAGATGGTACTCGCAGAACCAAAGGTTGGCTTGTTTCCAGATATCTCGAAAACGATCTTGAGCGGTGTCAACATTGAACCTGCCTCATTGGCTGGCCCATTCCTTTCGGCTGCGATTACCTTCTGCGAGGTGTGTCCTCATACAGCCAGCGCGAAGGACATGATATTGGGAATCGCTAGTGAGGTTGAGACTATAGGCCTCAATGGGGGCCAAGAGCACTTGGAGTTCTTCGTCAAAGCACGTCGGATTCAAAATCTTCGGTTTCAGAGAAATCCACAGTTCTTTCATCGTATGGTGTTGCACAACATACCACGCTGGGCACCAGCTTTGATCATGTACTGGGAAGAACCGGTCAGAATCGGCACCATTGAGCTACTGAGGACACTTGTATTTGATCGGGACCACCGTAATATGGATAACGAGCAAGAAGCAGAAGAACTCGAGAGCGTTGCTAAACAGCTCTGCGCAGCATGCGTTAAGCGTATACAGGACGTTTTTGTCCAGCAGCAGAAACCTGTTGAGAACAAAAATGTGGAGAACGTGACCCAGGTTATCAGGCACTGTCTTCAAAATTACTATTCGACGGATCCTGGCGAAGACGACCATGATTCGATCATAGAAGCAGAAAGTAGGTCCCTATACAGCGTTCTAACCTTGCAAACCTCGCTAACTTTCTCTATTAGCTATTCTTGATGCGCTTCAGCAATTGACCGTTTCCGACGCAGACGAGGCAAATTCCGGTTAGTCCCTCAACAAGGCACCTTTTCGGAACATTGACTAAAATTGATTTTCAGACACATGGAACAACCAAGACTCGGATCTTCCGACCGACTCGGAGTCGGAAAACATAATCGCATCCCCTTGATTATAACCACCCATAGCGACGGCGTACTAAACGAAAATTATGACAGATTGACTTTTTCTAGGGGGAAAATAGCGATAACTCAACGGGACCAAGAAGCACTGAGCAAGGCGTAAGAGAAGGACATGCCTCATTGAAGGCCAGCATCTGGGGAAGGCGTTACAGGGGCGAAACGAGGAAAATAATAGAGTATTTGGGCATGAGCATTCGGGTTTGGGAAGAGAGACTTGTAGGAAATTCAAGCTTGAGGTCTTGGAGTGTTTCCTTGTACTCATTTTCTCGGGAATTCATGTCCCCCTATTTCTTTTATTCTTAATCAACGTTTTACGTCCTCCGAAATTTCAAAGGGATGTTGTCTACAACGTTGATTAGAGACATAATCGAATGGGCTTGGTTCTCCCGAGGTGTTCGAACTTACCTTATGCTCCAGTGTCATGGATCTCCTATATCAAACCCTGTCCATCTCCAACGGCCAACATAAAAGCTCATCTCGTAATTCCCCCCATCCGCAACCTCATAAAAAAGAGCCGCAAGCAGCATCATCCCCATCTCTGTCAAATATGTACAACGATTCGCCATCCGGCTCTCCAAACTAGCCTAAGGGGGAAAAAGCAAGAGGTATGGAACATGAGCCTGTCCACATGGCTAGATACTTGAGATTAGGGGGGTTTTTAGAATCGGGCTGGAGATGTTTACGGGCGTGGTGGAGTAGTCGTTGTGGGCGGTTGAGGATAGATTGGCTTTAGTGTTGTTCCGTGGTTCGCGAAGAAGAATGTCGTAGTTTGTCTGAAGGGCGAGTTGGTTTGACAGGATGGTGCGAGGAGTGGAGAGTACTGTAGAAGAAATGATGGTATGTATGAGAGGTTGATCCGTTGAGCTATGTGGAATAAACGAGCGAAAGCCTGTCTTGCGCCAAGCTGTAAGTAGACAAGCGGTTCATGGTAATGAAGCATTGTATAGACGGTAAGCATGTGTAGCTTAAGTACACTAAGTGCCAATAGCCATGTAGGGATTTTACTGGATGATTTTGTACTAAGGTCCAAATCTGCCTACCAACCCTCACTCCTCCCCCCCATCAACAGCCTCATCATCTGAAGACAGATCTTCAACACCCTTTTCCACATCCACAGCCTTCGGGGCATCAGGCAGTGCTCGATTCGTAGCCGCAATGCCCAGAGAAGATACGTAAAGCATCTGCGTGGACGTGAGATTATCAATAGAGGCGAAGAATGAGTGGAAAGTGTGATCGCGCTCTTCCTCGCGAAAGATCCTCTCATAAATCTCGCGCTGCTTGAACTCCTCCATTTCCTTTTGGTGTTTTGAGAAGTCGATGCTGTCGCGTCCAAACTTTTCTAGCTGCTCGTTGTAGGTGTCGAATACGGGTCTTTCCAGGAGCAAGCCTAACCCCGGGGCTTTCGGGATACAAATTCTTTCTTTGCGAAAGCTTTCTCCCATTATTTCCATGCCGCATCCGCATCTTACAACCATCGCGGTCATGCTCACCATTTTACGTATCTGGTGCATCATGAAGCTCTGCCCATGGACTTTTAGAGATAGCCATTCGGTATTGTTGAAGACGATCGGAGTGTCGGAGACGGTGAAGGTGCGGATAAAGCGTTTGGCGCTGGCGTCGCGGAAGGTCTTGCCGACGGTGTAGTTGTGGTAGTTGTGAGTGCCGATGTAGTGGGTGAGGGCGGAGCGGATGCGGGAAATTCTGGTAGGCTCGATGCGGTAGGCATTTCTGGCTGTGAGGTATGCGATCTTGAGGGATTTGATGGCGGTCTCGAGGGGAGATGGTTCGTTAGTATCAGAGGGTTTCGAAGCGTTATTGCTGATTTCAGAGTCCAGGCTGTCAGGTGAGACCGGGGTTTCCAAAGGAGCGTCTTGTTGCTCCAGGGTGGCCTTGTCATTCGAAGGATTGTCGGCCCTTACTGTGCCTTTGTTTTCAGGGTCCATACCACGATTGGCTGCGTTTTTCGGCCGGATCTGGCCGTTCCCCTCCAAGACGTCGTTCGCTTCTGATGACTCTGGTTCCAACGATTCCATGCCTGAACTATATAAAGCTTGTAGCACTAACGATCGGGTGGATGGATCAAGCTGTTCGAGAACGGGCTTGATGTATTTTTCTTCTACCTTGTTCCAAAACGTCAAGACCTCGCTCTGCCGTTCCCGAAAACCCTCAAGATCTTCCACCTCCTCAGCAAGCGCTACTATCTGCTTTCCAAGGAAGCTCTCAGGATGTGGTGGGAGAAAGCAATGAGTCGGTATTAGGTACTCATATATTCTCGAGTCACAGAATTGATAGGCGCTGAAGCTGCTATTCGTTCTTGATATGCCAAATACTCGTATTTGGGGTGATAGATGAGAGTTGATCTTCTGGACTATATTGGCGTCTTCCACAATAAGTTTGAGAGAGATGACGTTGCCAGCAGCATGTACACCTTTATCTGTACGAGCGCACCGAACGAGGGAGGATTTCATCGGGTCATCGGCGTTGGCTTTCGAGATTGCTCCAGCAGCGACCATGGCAGCGAATAAGTCACCCTCAATAGTCTTCTCATTATAATTCCTGTGTTTGATCAGGACATGTAACTCCATAAAGATCTCCTAATCTAGCGATTGCTTACAGCTGCATTCCCTTATATCCACTGCCGGAGTATCCTATCAAGACTGCTACCTTCCGCTTGGGCTGCTTGACTTGACCCTCGATTTCTTCCTTCGTAAACTGGGTGGCATAGATAGGTAGGTCACTCCCTACCTCACCGTCGGTTTTTCGACGTTTGGCAGCTTGCTCGTTTCGGGTTCTCCTATCGACTGCATTGCGACTTGATTAATTAGTCCAGGGAGAGACCAGGGCTTATCGTTGTTACACACCTCCATTCCGCACGCCCCATATCTTTCTTCCTCTTGCGTCCACCTTGCTCTCCTCGTCCTCCTGAGCTTCCTCGACTACGCCCACCCCTCCCTCCACGTACAAACCTCTCCTCCCCATGACCGTTCTCTGTCCTAGGTTGTTTTGGTGAAGGCGGAGAAGCCATTGAGGCTTGGTCTGCCTTTTCAACGCTTTGTGAGAGAACTGAAGGCATACTCGTGTCGTCCATATTGCAGGACTAAGTAACATGAATATCAAGAACGGAGTACTGGCACGACTAATAGCGGGTCCGAGAGTTACCTAAGCGGCAGGGCGAGTAGGGCTGAGGCTCACGCTAGCTAGCCGAGTCGGCGTATCGTACAGTACTCTCTAGTGAGGTGGTTTGGCAGAGGTAATCCATCGCATTCCATCCCACACAATATCCAGCGCCGGTCCACTGGAATTGTACCTCGTTCTACTAATTCTACTTCTGATCTCGCAGAACTATCGTTGACTATTTTCTATTCCATCTTCCCCATCTACTCAGCTCGATAGCTGTGGCCAGGTGGACGATGCCCTTCCTTTCAATCTACATTCCTTAGGCACCTACCTAGGTATTGCCGCTGTCGCAACACCTTTGCGTCAATCCTACGGTATATCCAGCATAACCAGCTATGGACCTTGCAAAGACTCTCATCCGGAGCGTTGTGCGAGCCTTTTACGAGACGAGACATGTGCTGGTGATAGATGCTCTGATGATACATTCAGCGTTAGTAGAGATCACCGTCACTATTGTAGGGTGTTCCTGAAATGGTTAGCATAGTCTTCCTAACGAGGATCTGGCGCTTCTTCTGGGCATGCAGCAGAAGGACCTTCGTAAGCTCTGCGGGAAGTTGAGAGAGGACAGACTTTTGGCAGTGTCAGTCCTTCCTCTCTTGACACGCCTGACATCGGCTCACTTCTTATCAGACACTCGCGCCAAGAGACTCGTGAAGGCCAGCAGCGGCCCATCAATAAAGACTATTACTACATCGACTTTCACGCCACTATCGATGCCATCAAATATCGCATTTTCAAACTTACCCAAAAGGTCAAAGACATGTACAAACCCAGTGAAGAAAAGAAGGACTACCACTGCCCTCGCTGCAAATCCCAATGGACTCAGCTAGAAGTCCTTGACAAATTTGGCCCCATGGGCTTCCTCTGCCACCGCTGCGACGGTATCCTCGAGCGAGACGAGCGAGCCGCCGGAGACGCAACAGGGCATGAAAAGCAAAGCAAACTCATGGGTCAGTTGGAAATGCTACTGAAACTCCTGCAGCAGATCGACTCCGAGGATATCCCGTCTAATGACTTCGAAACCGCCTTCTCCGTCGCCGTCCCTGTGAAAAGAAACGAAGACATCAACCCTACTCGCCTAACGGCTCCCTTGGAGCCCGGCAGAGCCCCCCCTACCGCCGTCAAGGGCATTATTCAAACCGTGATCCAGCCCCTCGAGATTTCGGTTACCACAAGCTCCGAGCGCACAGCAGCCGAACAGGCAGCCGAAGCTCGGCGCAAAGCCGAAATTGCCGCGCAAAATGTTCTGCCGGTTTGGCATACCGCTTCCACCGTCACGGGTGAGAAAACCGATCTTGGTAACAAAGACCGCCAATCTCTGACCAACGGCGGTGGATCCAACTTGCTCAAGGCCGAGGAAGACGAGAAGAAAGGCAGCATCGTAGTGGATGACGAGCTGACGGCTTATTACACGGAAATGCAAAAGGAGAAGGAGAAGGAGGCGCGAGAGGATCGGGAGGCGGACGAGGAAGACGAAGAGGATGATGATGACGATGAGTTCGAGGACGTGGGGATCGGAGGCGAAGCAGTGGCCACGCCAGAGAGCTCAATATCCGCCACTGTCAACGGGGTGAAAGAGGCATTGGTCAACGGGAAACTCAAAAGGGAACTCGAGAGCGAGTCAGGAAGCAGCGCGCCTGCAACGGGTACGTCGACACCTGCGGGATCGCAGCTTGTGATCGAGGACGAGGAGGGGCCTGCGACGAAGAAGGTCAAGCTTGAGGCGAACGGAGTTGGGGCTGCTGCGACGGTGGGAACAGTGGCGGAGAAGGATTCAGATGAGGACGAGGCGGAGTTTGAGGATGCGTTGTGAGCATGGATCTCTGGGTGTATACCCCGACATACTAGGTAGGTAGGATGAAGTGGTTACTTCGAGTGGCTATTAGGATACCCGTTGAATGCTCTTCTACTTCCCTTGCGCAGTGGAAACCCATATTGCGGTTTCCGACAATGTTCTCGTGAATGGCCATCTAGATACCCGTTTCACACGTTATACACAACACCTTGTCCCACCCCCTTTTGCGCTTCGAGCTCCGACCCATGCTGCTATCAACGTTTGGAAATCAACTCCAGAGTGGAGGTGCGAAAAGACACTGGACGGGTGGAGCTATATAGATTATGTATTATTAACATCTCCCTTCTAGATGGGCTTTTCTGCGTTATGAGCAAACAATCGAAGATTATTGACCCAGGTATCCACAATGCAAGAATCCACCGCTTCTATACCAGGGGTTTTGCGAACGCCGCGCTTCGTACGATCAGAGAACAGGAGGACGGATATAGATGACTGGGGAAGATTGTATACCGTGGACCAAATGGAAAACGTGAACATCGCTATTACCTGAAACACCACCCCCATCCAAGTCCTCACCTTCTCCCCCGCCTCAAAGAGCGCCAAAAACCCAGAGCAGCGCACCGAAAACGATACCGATACTCGACCCTTGCGCCTCAACCCTATTCCCCGCCGCCTTCTTCGTCGTCTTCGCGGTACTGCTCGAACTCGCCGCACTACTCGTACTGCTCGGCGAACTCCCAATATCGCTAACCCCAAAACTGCTCGCCCCCGGCGTCGGGTCCGAAGTGCTAAATGAACTGACTGAGCTTGGTAAATCCTCGGTATACGGCACCACGTTCCCGCTCAGCGTGCTGCCTGGTAGCACGGCCGGCTGGGTGGGCAGGGAGGGCTGAGGTTGGGCTTTGGTGGCATTGTAGTCGAGAATGTTGTCGACGACGTGGAGGACGCCGTTGGAGAGGAGGATATCCTGCTGTAGGACGCGGGCGGAGTTGACAAAGAGCGAGTTGGAGGCGAAGGTGACGGTGAGTTTGCCGCCCTGGCGGGTTTGCAGCTGGGTGCCGTTGATGAGGTTGGAGGTGTAGCCGACGGGGTGGCTGCCGTTGACGATGTGGTAGTTGAGGACGTTTGCGAGCTCGGCGGTGGACATGGTGGAGAGGGAGGAGCCGAGGGCGTGGAAGGCGTCGTTGTTGGGGGCGAAGATGGTAAGGTCAGGCGCGGTGTTGAGGGAGTCCGAGAGGGAGGCGTTGGTGATGGCGCCGCCGAAGGCGGTGAGGTTGAATTGGGGGGCTGTGTTGATGATGTTTAGGGGGGGTTGGAGGAAAGTGTCGATTACGTGGACGATGCCGCCGCTGAATTTAAGGTCCTAAAACAGCAACATTAGATTGACTAGAGTGGGGGAGGTCTGCTTTCCCGGCGCTTGAGGGCTTACAGGAGTGACCAAGGTTGATCTCGAACCTAGCCCGCTGGTAAAGACATTGACGTTGCCCGCTTGCTGGACGCCTCCAACGACTTGCCCGCCCGTAACGTTGGTGTACGTGGAGTTCTCGAGCCACGACGATTCGAAGAGAAAGCTACCATTGAACGAGCTAGCAGGATGTAGGCCCGGAAGCACGTGGTATTGCAAGACCGATCGTATCACACCGCTGTCGTTGGCTGTAAACGCAGGGCCGAGAGTCGAGTAGGGGATCTTTTGGAAGGCATCGTTTGAAGGACAGAGGACGGTGATGTCGTGTTGGAAGGAGAGGTTCGCATAGAGGTCTCGATACGAAGTCAGGAGAGTGGTATATTCGGTCAAGTTACTGTTGCCGTTCAACAACCCCGTGAGATCCTGTGTTTTTTGCTGGGCCAGAACAGTGACCGCCGAGGACGCGACAAGGGTAGCGAGTGTGAAGCGCATACTGAGAGCTGTAGATACAAACGAGAGGACAGAGAAGTAAAGCCAACTCCTTCAGATGGAACAACTGCATACAACCGACAGAGCAGAGTAGAGTAGAGTAGAGCAGCGAATGAGCGAGAAGAAGAGGAGATGAAAAGGTAAAGTTAGGATGGGTAAAGCCAGCAGAAAAGAGTTATCGTGGAGTCCAATTCGGGACATGGGATGTCGGCACTGTCGATCCCCGATCTGGCTCCAGTTCCTGCACGACAACACACCGTAGGGCTAAATTAGGATGCACAGGGGGGCTTAATACTGTAGCTAGGCTAGAAAGGGACGCGACGCCTAAGGTACCTAGCCATATCCCCCCCTACTAGAATTCAACATTAGCTGCTACAGTATCTACCTGTTTATCATGTGGAGGCCTTGAAGCATGCCCATTTAGTACTGCAGTCTGTGCGGAGGTAGTTTAGCGAAGTGCTTGTTTGTCTGTTCAACTATTTGCTTTCTTCTATAACCAGGCTGTACCTCCGTGCTCTCTATCGGCTACAGAACCATGCAACCACGGGCAGTATCCTAGTCGGCGAGGTTGATGGGTTGTCACTTGTCATCTAGGCTACATTCCTATATCAAAGTCTTGTGAAGTCTGTGACATAGTGGGTTATATTGTGATTACCTCAAGGTAGCGACAAGAAACAAAGGCGCATGACCGGCTCGGTGGTGTAGGTAAGTTAGGCTGGTTACCACTCGTCGAGCCCGGCCGGAGTCAGAGTGCTCTTTTGTTGGCTTCTTTTCGGTCGGAATGTAGCTTTTGGTTGTTTGGCATGGATATTATTTACCTATGCCTAGCTTGTAAAGCACGTATAGATATCGACATGTTCTATGTTCTGTAATACATGCCACTCAACGCATCTAAATCAGTGCCTGCCCTCTGAACATGCCTTCTTTGACTTCCCTGACCACGTCTCTCCGGTCTGCTTTCCCCACAAGCACGATTCCCCTTCCTCGTCGACCCATCCGCCCCGTCCTGCCAAGCCTGTGAATGAAATCGATGGTCGAATGCGGCACATCGTAGAGAATAACGTGCCTGACCGCCACGGTATCAATACCTCGGGATCCGAGATCGGTAGTAACAAGTACTTTCACGTTGGGCAGATGGCGTCTTGGAGGAGGTGAAGGAGCCACGGAGCGAGTGGCAGGAACATAATTGGATTCCCCTGGCTGAGGTCGCTTTTGCTCGGTTGTAATGGACACGGTTTCTGATGCAGAAGATGTGAAAGAGCCCAGCGTTTCGGCCTTGCGCGCTTCCGGCGTATCTCGGTTCAGGGCAACAGCATCAATGCCTTTTGATATGAGATAGTCGGCCACTTCTTGCGTCTTCTCGCGCTCGTTGACAAATACCAGTATCCGCTTGACGTCCACTTGGTCTACCTCGGAGCCGCCAGTAGCATGGCTAATGACATTTTCAGCTGCTGCTTTACCAATGGACCAAATGGTGTCTGCGCAGGCCAGACTTTTGTTTCCCCGGTAAGGTTCCTTTTCCACATCGATTACGCCAAGTACAACACGCCGAGGGATTGCGTGGAGATTAGGCGTAACAAGCCGGCGCATATCCGGGAACCGTGTCCGAAGATACGAGTCGAGACTACGGGGAATCGTTGCCGAACAAAGGATAAGCTGACGTAAAGAAGGCGTTGATTTATCGATGATTATCGACGTCGAGGGAGCGAAGGAGCGGTCAAGTAGGGAGTCCGCCTCGTCGATAATGAGGTGTGAGACGCGGCTCAATATGTTAGGATCAGCTTCGGCAATACTCGACAGCAGATGAGGTGTGGAGATCACAACGTCGACGCCAGTAGGGGCGAAAAGACGGTTTCGGATTACACGACCAGTATATGCGGAAGAGATAAGGGCTGAGCGGAACTTGACCTTATGCGACAGGGCTTTTGCAACGTTGCCGACCTGTGTCACGAGTTCGGATGTGGGGACGAGAATTATCGCACGAGGGCGGCCACTTGTAGGATGAGGTTGATTCGATAAAGGCGGCGCCTCGATTTCTAGAGAATTGTTGTTCGTCCGCTTTTCCTCCTTTAAAGCTTTGGCATGGGCTTCTATGTCTGCATCGCTGACCTCTGCTCGTTTGATGGCATCCAGGACCGGTAGAAGATAGGCCAGTGTCTTCCCCGAGCCAGTTTCAGCGGCGAGTAAGATCTGCTCCATCCCCTCGCCCTTGGCTTTCCATGATCTCCTGCGGCTTCTCCCGTCGTCGCCCAGCAGCGCCGGGATGGATAGACGCTGGATTGGCGTTGGTCTTATATCCACCATACCGGATAGGGCTTGAGTAATTATTGACTCCTTGACGACTGGGAGAAGTGGAAAGTCCTCAAAGGTGTCAATGTCACTAATCTTTCCCTTAACAGCATTTCGATGCCCGTAAGATACCGCACTAAGCGCTCTTTGCATTTTGAGGGCTTTAAAGGTACCAGAACTCCCCCTTTCTCTTTTGTCATGTTGCGGTCTTTCTCTCCCTTCAGAAGACCTTTTGAGTTGAGCTTCTGAGCGGCTGCGTGGCGCTTGACGTATGTCTGCAGATCTTAAATTCATGGCACCAAAAGGACTATTTGTCCTACGCTTGACAGGTCGACCGCTGGGTGCAATCTTCTGTGGAGGGCGTGCAACTTTGGGCGAAAGCGCCATCCTCGACGGAGCGCGGCGCTGCAGTTGCGCCATGGACCTTGTGGGCTGCCATGACCGAAGATGATGAGCCTGTAACGTATTCGAAAAGCTCCGATGCTGGCAGAACAGACACAGCTGTTGTGAGGGTCGTGGCATCGAGACAGCTAGTATCGACACGGATTGAATATCTCTCAGAAAATTTGACAAGGGTACCTGGAGCTTGGACCGTCCGCCCTGATATCTTAGCGCGTCGTCGTTGCCATGTCAACTGTTAGCTTGTTTTGATCTCGCGCCATGTACAGCAGCTCCAAGCAACCAGCTTGTCCCGCGGTCTGCAACATCGAGGCCAGGCCAACACAACTTTGCATACGTACACTCGCATATCACATTAGCTGGTCGCTGTGATTTGATGGTGGTTGTATACATCGGTGTTGAATCAATAACTAAGAGGCTTCGGGCTTGATATCCAAGTCATTCGTTGGTCAGCGCCGTTGTTTATCCTTCGACATCAATCTACAGGAGCAATCCTCGTGTCTTCTTCTGGTACCAGCTACGAATAGAAGCGAATTAAGTGGCGCGCAGGTATCTGACTGCTGCGCATGGTGATCTGTCGTCATGTCTCAACCAGTACGTTTTGTCTGCTGACCACTTGAATCCTCAGTGGGGTTCTTCAGGCACAACAAAGAAAATTGATTCGTGAGGAATAGATCCAACCACTTCGCATACAGAAGAATACGCCCTCATCTTCACCAACGAAAATGACAGGTCCCCCAATGCAGCGGCCGCTTTCTGAGCTCAGCCTAATGTCGCAGAGAAGGAATTCTCCAAGCTATAATCAAAGCACAAAGGTACTATTATACCATTAATAGCAAGACCTTAGGACTGACAGCGACCAAGATATCGGCTTTGAGCGGAGATTCATCGCCCTTTGACCCGTCACCTTTCGCGTCAAACTCTCCACGACTGTACTGGCAAAGTCGGGATACTGGGTCTCCAACGCGATTGAACTCAGAAAATAGGGCACCTGTAGACCAGCGCGACGGCTCTCCATCTCCTGCCAAGCGTTCCTCGATCGAAAATCTAAAACGTGCCTCGAGAGTGAAGAACAGCAACATGTTCGCGCGAGAACACAAGCAAGAGTACGACCCTACCTCGAGCCCAATGATTGAGAGACCTTTAGCATCAGGTAGGCCTCTTAGCGTACAGGTCCAGGGCAACTCCTACGGTGGTAGAGGCCTAGAGGGTTCCCGTAAAGAAGTCTTGCCGAACGGCAGCAAATTTCCGGTCTACAGCCCGCCCAAAATTCCTGTCAAAATGGACGCTTTGCCAGAGCTTTCTCAATTGCCAAGCAAGACTCTGGTCTCGCCTACGAAGTCCTCCATGTCTAGCAAAAGCCGATATGCGCAGAGCCAAGCTTTTGATTCAGAAAACGGCATTTGGTCAGATGATGAAGAGGAGTCTTTCGCTGAGCGTGAACTACCACCTGGCAAATCCCTACACCGTCATGCCAAGAGCGTGACTTTCGATGCTGCGCCACCACAAGTCAACGAGTATGAGATGACTACTCCAGATCCTTCATCAGTCGCCTCGGGCTCCCGGGAGGGGAGCTATGATTCTGTGGACAATGAGGAAGAGGAGAGTTTTGATCGGGGCTCTTCCATTGATCGTGAAGATAGCTTTGATGCGTCACTCGAAGACACTGATAAAACTCCAGTGGTATTGCCTGAGGACTGGCGATTCATGAGCCCAGCAACAGCGAACGACGATTTGGCTGCACATGTCGAGAACCCGTTTGACCGTGAGCATAGTAGTCCAGCTCCCACTGCAAGACCGTCATCAGCGGTAGATGCCCGTGCGTCGCCTGTTAGAACTGACTCGGCCAATTCGAATGGGGAACGTCGTCCGCTGCCACCACTTCCGGGGCTAAATATGCCAATCTTTTCTCGGCCTCGGTCTGAGTCGAACGGGAGTCATTCAGCCACTGCGGAACGTGTAAGTAGTGCCCAGCGCATACTCCCATCACCTCCTCAACCAGCATCTATCTCCAAGTCCGAAATCCAAGGGATGGGAGGATGCTCTATGTCACTCGAGGATCGCTTACGGTTGATGATGGCTCAGGACGAAGAGAAGGCCAAGAGTCCTGCTGAGGAGCAACGAGAGAGACGCCTCAGACGCGCTCAGAGTAAGAGTCCAGACCATGAGTATGACAATAGGGAAATTGGTGTTCAGATCCACGAGGATGAAGTAGATCACGACGATCTAGCAGATCTTGGGGACTATGAGCGCCCTCCAAGAATTTCAAGAGAATCCATTCTGCGCAAGGTTAAGACTCAACGGGAGCACATGAATGACGAAGAGTTCCGGTTCTCATCTCCAGCCCCAAGTGAAAGCCCTAGCAGACGTCAGCTCAGCGAGATTGATCCGGATACTCCACTCCCATCGTTGGAAACCGAATCATGCATGGACTATGGACCACCGAGCCCCGTGATCAAAAAGGAAGACGATGGTGAAGAGAGTGAGGTTGATGTTTATTCAATACCTGATCTTTACAGTCAGCATCTGGAGGCTGAGTCCTATATGGATGCCATCGAAGGCCGTGAAGCGCTCGAGGAGCGTTTAGGTCAAGTCGCGAGCCAGGCTGAGGATGATAACGAAAGCCATTACTCCAATGATTCAACGATTGAGGATCAACACAAGCTTCAACCAAGTGCTATGACCGGAGAAGAAGGTCTTCCTACTCCTCGAGCGTCGAGTCCCACCCAAACGGAAAAAGTATTGGAGCGAAAGAGCAGCCACCGAATGTCACTTCCGCAATTTGCATCGATGCTAGGAGAGCATGACTTGAGCTTTGGCATGGAATCTTTTTTGACTCCTACGCCACCCTTGAACGAGGAGCCAGTCAAAGCTTCACCACCTCGTGAGCCCTTGGAAGCCTCTACGCCTCCTAAGTCACTGAAGACTAAATCAAGTCTCGACCGCCCTGTCACACCTGAATTACAGCTTGAACCACCAAGTTTCCCAGGCCAGTTCAATGATGAAGCAGAGGAACCACGGACTCCCGATTCTGTGATTCGACATCCTATTTCCGAGTCACCTCCCCCAGACTCCCCAAGCGTCCCAGAGCCAATAGCAACTATAAAAGCTCCTGGTGGTAAACTGAAGACTCGACCTTCTATCACACCCGCGGATATTCGCGCGATGGCAGAGACAAGGCGTCAAGTTAGTGGCGAGATCCCTTCAGTGCCGTCCATTCCTGTACGGCACCAAAATCGCCCATCCGTCGTCATGGAATCATCGATGGTTGATTATTCGGATGATACAACTCGAGACTCAGGCAACGAGACGAACCCAGAACAAATCTCTGCTGAAAATAATATTTTCAAACAGCCTAAGCGCAAGAGCAGCTTAGTACAGCTCGATATTCCTGTCGATGGAGGTGATGGCCTAGGGTTCGGTTTGGACAAGGAATTCGATCGTGTCATTGAGGCCCAAAAGGTGGCGTTCACATTTCCTTCGTCTGATGCGGGTGCCCAGCCCAGATCCCCTGGTTACGCAGAGTACATTGGAGGACAAGGGTTTAAGCCCATTCCTGAATATCGTGCTGACAATCACATTCGTACACAGAAGGGTTACCTTATGAGGCAGAACACCAAGGTAGTCATTGCAAGCAGCGCCTCGCACGAGTCTGCCTCTGATACGAATGATGCCCAAGAGCCATCCGTGAGGGGCACACGTTCTGCAGGGAGCTCTCCCAGAAAGGCAAGCCACACCCAAACCTGGACAACAGAGCCATGGAACGGTAAGGTTAGACGTAAGAGCATTCGACAATCAGGAGGTAGTCCTCAGAAAAAGCCATCGTCGGGGCCTGCGCCTCCATTACCCGGTCAACAGAGCAATGTCGCAAGCGGTTTGGGGAGCGTCAACGAGGATGAGACGATGCTTAATTCCGAGGAAGTAGAAGATGGTGCCGAGAGAGGGAGACTATTTGTAAAGGTCGTTCGGGTTAAAGACCTGAACTTGTCGCTACCGAGAGGTTGGTTCATTCCTCCTATTGACCTTGGTCCTGTAGCTAACATGCTTTAGGCGAGCGTTCATACTTCGCACTGACGCTGGACAACGGCTTGCACTGCGTCACTACTGCGTGGTTGGAGCTTGGCAAGACTGCCCCTATCGGGCAAGAGTTTGAGCTTGTTGTGCTCAATGATCTAGAATTCCAGCTTACCTTGAAAACAAAATTAGAGGAACCCAAAATCAAGCCTATCATCGAATCCCCTACGAAGATCACCAGAACGCCAAAGCCCTCGACATTCAGCCGCGTTTTCGCCTCACCTCGAAAGCGAAAGGAGCTTGAAATGAAGCAGCAAGAGGAGGCCCAGCGAGCTGACCACCAGAAACAGCAGGATGCTCAGGCCAGCAGACGTGCAGCTCAACCTACTGCGTGGGACTTATTGAATGGGCTAGTTGCTAAGGACGGTAGCTTTGCACGATCTTACGTTTGCCTCAAGGATCATGAATCGAGCGCGTACGGTCGACCGTATACGGTGGACGTGCCTTGTTTCAATGAATGGGCCACGGAAGAGGTGCAATCCGTCAAGAGCAAGCGTAGCGGAGTCGGTGGGGGGGTTCAGCGAAAGGCGCCATATCGGATAGGGAAGTTGGAGCTGCAGCTACTGTTTGTCCCCAAGCCGAAAGGCGGAAAGGATGAGGATATGCCAAAGAGCATGAACGCTTGTATCCGTGAATTAAAGGAAGCCGAGCTCACCGCTTCCAAGTCATGGGAGGGTGTTCTGAGCCAGCAAGGTGGAGACTGCCCCGTAAGTATTATCCCTGTCTTGATCAGAGCGCCGCTAACTATATTGCAGTATTGGCGTCGTCGGTTCTTCAGATTAGACGGTCCTAAGCTTACAGCATATCATGAGTCAACACGCCAACCAAGGGCAACGATTAATCTCGCCAAAGCCAGCAAACTCATTGATGACAAGTCTTCGCTGATGCGGAAAGAGACGTCGAGCAAGAGCGGTGGTCGAAGAAAATCAGCTTTCGCTGAAGAAGAAGAAGGCTATATGTTTGTTGAAGAAGGCTTCCGCGTTCGCTTTGGCAATGGGGAAACCATCGATTTCTACGCGGACAGCGCTGCAGAGAAAGATGGGTGGATGAAGGTGCTTGCGGACGTTGTGGGTAAGGATACGGGCAAGGTCAAGGGTTGGACAGACCTTGTGCTATCAAAACAACGGACACCGACCTCGAGAACAGCACAGGCAGAGCAAGTGCAAGCGAAAGCACCGCCAACCCGATCAGCGCCGCCAACTCCAGCAAAACAGCACTCACCATCGAAACGTCACTCAAACCAGGCATTTGCACCTGCACCTGTGCAGAAGGATTCGAGGCATCCAGCCGTAGCTCAACGGAGGGCTGAAGGGTCAAAGGCAAGGTCCATGGTTTTCTAGATCAGCGATAGTGCCTGCTACGGCATGTCCATTTTTTTGAGATCGTTCTGTAATGGGGGAACGCGTTGCAATCTTCCAGAATTTCTTAGAGCGCCACAGGCTGCAGAGCACCATTACTGCTGGGCGGTTCCTATTCATGCTATTACTTTCATTGTGTGTACAAAAACGAGGCGTTAGAAGATTACATATTGCAGGACAGTCAATGGCTGTTAAGCTTCTCTGTTCATGATTCATTTTCAAATACCTAGGCATTCAAATCATCTCCTTTTCCTAAGACATCACAGGATTGACTTGGGACAGATCAGCTACGAAGAGTGCGTAGATGAAAGCCACAACAGGCGAATGAATAGGAAACGTCTCATTCTGTGTGGGCGTTAATGTCTAGAATTGGATGAGTCCTCCAAGTGAATTCCAGTAAATGATAAATATGACTTCCGAATCAACATCCACCAGTCACTTACATACGAAAGAGACCGGGGGATGTCAAGAAGAGGTGAGGCGTGGATTGCGGTAACCCTAAGTATCGACGAGGGACGCTAGTAAACTGGTAAAGCTGACAACAGCGGAACCAGCCTCAAGAGTAGGACATGAAATTGTGGTCGAATATTCAACGAAGTGGCGCCTTTTAGAACGCTTTGTGAGCGAATCGTATATAAAATTGTTTGATCTCAGCAGGCAGGACTATGAAAAGTATCAGCTGAGGAGGCAGAAAAACAGCTATGGCTGCAACAAGCCAATCGCTAAATGCGGTGCTGAAACGCACAACCATTGAAGACCATGGGGAAGTTTTGGAATTGTGCAATGCAAGTCTGAGGAAGTCGAAGGGTGACATAGAGATACAGCATGCAAAATTTGTTGCATTGTTGAAGTTGGATCGGTATGAGGATGCACTTCGCGTTTTGGAAGCGGGTGGTGACGGGCTGAAACAAAAGGCACACTTCGGATGGGCATACGCGTTATACAAGGTCGGCGACTATGGTCAAGCAACAGCCATTGCTAACGGTATTGCTGACGAGCGAGGAGCGAGACATGTCGAAGCTCAAGCGGTGTGTGGCCTTGTCATAGAGAAATAACAACGTATATTGTACTGATGGGAATGTCAGTCTTACCGTCTGGGAGACTTTGTGAAGGCCTCGAGCCTTTACGAAGACCTTGCTGGGACCCAAGCTGTCATCGAGAACGAGGAGAATGACCTGCGCATCAATAGTGGAGCTACAGATGCGCAATTAGAGTGGAAGAGGCAGGGAGATCTCGTGCTGAGAAAGAAACCTGGAAGGGAAGATTTGGAGGCCTTCGAGACGGCTTATAATGCCGCTTGTGGGTCGGTTGCACGAGGAGAACTGGGCCAGGGCGAAGTCCTTCTGAAAAGAGCTAAAGGTGTGTGCTTCCGCCGTAAGATCATACACGTAGCTTATCCTATGTCGGCAGATCTATGCAGTTCTCTAGATGAGCTATCAGACCAGGAGAAAGACGCCGAGCTACTGCCGATTGGTGTTCAACAATTATACGTACTCATCAGGCTAGGAAAGACTGAAGAAGCAGAGAAGATTGCCTCGGAAATAGCTCTTGAAGAGTATGGCCGACTACCTAAAACCATATTCGTGCTTATACTGACTTTACATTCAGCATACCTGACCTTTCAACCAGACAGATAGCCCAGAACAATAAGCTTGCTTCTGCGATTGATTCTACGAACCCTTACCTTTCCCACAGGCTCTTTCATTCCGCAGCAGATCTACCCAAGACGGATAAGCTCTTCGGGTTTCAGGAAGACCGAATACGGCAAAACAGCCTTGCCCTCGATCTTCTTGCCGCAAAATCTCCAGGCGTCTTCACAACAACTTCAAGGCTATTGGCGGAAAAGCCACCTACGACCTCAAGCAACACTAACATTGTTTCCGTCATCAACGCCGCCGCCCGGGCTCAAAGCGGACTTGGAAAGCTCGGTCTTAAGAAAATCCTTCCTCTACTGGACCAAAGGCCCAACGATGTTGGCTTGGCATTAACCATCGTGCAGCTATACATATTAACGAACAATCACGGCTCAGCCGTCACTGTAATAGAATCGCTACTGAAACGTCTGGAAGAATCATCTCAAGCCACAGACCAAGATGTTCGATTCGCTCCAGGTCTGGTCGCCGTCACTGTCTCTCTCTACACCCTTCAAGGCCGCAAATCTCAGATCAAAACGGAACTTGCGAAAGCAGCATCATACTGGCGCCATAAGTCCAAACCTCAAACCTCGTTACTCCAAGCTGCCGGCATCTCTCTCCTCGAATCTTCCCAACCAGGCGATTTGGCTACCGCTCGCCAAATATTCTCACATCTCCACACTCAAGACCCCACCTCTAAATTCGCCACCGCCGGCTTCGTCGCCGCCCACGCTTTCGAATCCCCCTCAGAAGTCTCCCCAAAAGCCGAGACCCTAACCCCCATCAACCGCCTCACTGCCGGCATAGACACAGCAGCACTGGAAGCTGCCGGCGTCCCACAAGCCGCAGCGCCGTTAGCTATCGACGAGACCATCCGCCGCAAACGCGCCCTAGACGAGAAACCCAAGCCGGCGAAGAAACGCCTCCGCAAGTCGAAATTACCCAATGACTATGACCCGAGCAAAACCCCGGATCCGGAACGTTGGCTGCCGGTCAGAGATCGTTCGTCGTATAGGCCGAAGGGGAGGAAGGGGAAGCAGAAGGCGGCGGCTTTGACGCAGGGAGGGGTTGGCGAGAAGGGAGAGGGTGGGGGGAAGGGTGGGGGGGAGGGTGTGATCAAGGCGGCGAATCCGGGGCCTGGAGTGCCGGGGAAGGCGAAGAAGAAGAAGGGGAAGAAGTAACCCAAGTGCGAATTTGGCAATCGAAATCAATGGTTTGTTGTGATGGGGGCCTTACAACGTCTGCGTTATGATCAAGTCATCTTTCGTTTTGGGTAAGATTTAACTGCTACGGTGTTATACATTACGACCAGTATACCCATATATACCGTTTCTGCAAAACGCCTTTGCAACGCTGAGTACGCCCCAAGACACCCTAATATCCTCTCAAAAGCTTAGATATAGCTAACCTTAACCCCCATCCCCACCGTCCTCTTAACCTTATCCCACCCTGACCCTGTAATCCTCGCAACCCTATCCTTTACATCCCGGCGACTCAGCGCAACCACAATCCCCATCAAGAACAGTACAAATCTCAGCAGCAACATGGGGTTTTTGGACATTGATTGCGCCATGTTGGAGATGAGGTGCTGTAGCGCGGCCATGGTGGCGACGCTGCGTTTGTAGATGCCGGTGCTTGTGATCTTTCTGGGGGGTGTGATTCTGGGGGGCGATCGGGAGGGCTTGGGTGGCGCTTTGTTGACGGGGTTCGATGTATTTTTTGAGAGGGCTGAAGGGGGTTGTGCGGATTTTGGGGTTGGATGGGAGGAGTCGATGCCGTAGTCTTTCTCGCTGTCTATTCTGCGGTGGTTCGAGGGTTGCTGCAGGCTTCTGCGTTGCTCTTCTGCAACTTGGGCTTCTGCGACCATTCTCCTCTCGTCTTGCTCGCGTTCACGCTCCAGTTCCATTTCGCGTTCTCGTTCTCGGGCTTCGTTGGCATCGCATTCGGCGTCCCTTGACTTTTCGTTTTCGAGGCCTTGTAGTGCTTGTAGGAACGTGTCTCGTCTTTCTTCGTCCAGGACCTCGCTCATGGTGATGAAGTCCCTTGCGTATGCCCATTCTTCGTTGCGGGGGAGGACGTGAAGGGTAAATAGCTCTAGAACCTTGATGCGCGAGGCAAGGTCGCGTGCAGTGTCTGTGCCATGGCCGTGTGATACATGGCTGTTAATGTAGCCATTGGTATAATTTGATGAATCAAAATGTCCGGTAAGGTCAAGATTTGGCTCACTTGATGCGGAAAGATAGGACTCGAGGCGCTGCTGGTTGGTGGTCTGAGAGGAAGACCGGGAGAGTAGAAGCGTTGCTCTGAAGGCAGTTGAATATTAGCAGTTGAGCTCCGCGGTAGTAAAGTAGGTATTCTAACAGGTTGATAATCACCTCCGCGTCAACATTTCCTTCAATGCCTCCATATCCTGTCTGTACTACTTCTTCCCATATCGAACCGTCGCGGGTTTTTGCAACTATATTGTTCCAATCCCTGTTACCGAAAGCCGCTTTACCGTCTTCCGGGCCAGTTTCGATAATGGCATTCAGAAGAGTAAGATATAGGCTCCAGACTTTGATCCTTGAGCTTCTGCTCGCGCTGGCAATTGGTGCCCGTTCAGGTGTTTCGTTTTCGTCCGGAACTTGGTCAGAGGACTCAGGGGCAGTAATAGCGGACTCGAGAGCAGACAGAGCTTCCTGGAGTCGGCGAGTGAGGAAGAGGTTCGAAGCTTGCTTGTAAGCCCTTGAGATGAGGGGGTTACTTGGCCGGCGTGAGGACAGCGAACTAATTGAGGAATCAAGGAGACGGGGATAAGAGAGCGACTCTTCAGCAGTCTCAATGGGAGCAGTGTCTATCATTGTGCTACCCATTGTGTAGATGATTGAAAACTGCACATTGTTGAGGATAGCTTGTAGTTGTGTCAATAAGTCGAGGTAATACTGCGGGAACACCCGTGATCCCTGCCGCTGCCGCTGCTGCACATCGTCACCCCTTAACGTTTACCCCCATACAAAGCCAATCGCCGGGGGCGATTATCGATACACCAGAGATCCTATGCGCTATGGCTTCACAGTGTATGCTGGTCTGTCACCGAACAACCCAGGAGCATAATACTTCAATCAACACTGGCAGAAAGCTCTGCATATTGCACTGCTCTCTGATCGTTCCCCCTGGATGCCCGCAAGCGACGGGAAGCTCCTTCTCACCTGGCTGATTTGCACAAACACGTTCAGCTATACTAAGATTCCATCTCATTGATGCTCTTAAGGAATGCGCTACAGAAGATATCTAGGATCGCACAGAAGATTGCGTTTGGAAATATAGGTACAAGCAAGATGGAAATCAATATACACAGCTTCCATTCACGGCTTCCGTCTTTGCTTCGTGCAGTCTCCAACGCACATTTTGTCGCCATAGACCTGGAACTGTCAGGCATACCAAGCCACCAGTCCAAAAAGCCTAGAGCTACCGGGAATCACCATAGTGGTAAGGCTACCCTTCAAGAGAGATATGAAGAAACGAAGCAAGCGGCAGAGACATACCAGGTACTGCAGCTTGGAATAACATGTGTCGAAGAGGATAAAGACAAAGGTACGCCTATAGGGAGGGATAAGACAAGTTGCTGGCCTATACTAATTTGGCGCAGGTGTCTACAATGTATTACCGTTCAATTTCTTCGTGAACCCTGTCCCTGATGAGAGGTTGAATATCGAGCGTATATTCTCATATCAAAGTGGAGGTAAGCCTCAGAAAGTAATTTGTCTACGGTATCTAAACTGATCTTCATCAGCTGTCAATTTTCTTTTGCAGCACAAGTTTCGTATGGAGGCTCCTTTTCTTGAAGGTGTGCCTTACTACTCAAGAGAAGAGGAAGCAGCTGCTAGAGCCATTGCGCTCGCCCGACAAGACAAAACCAGCGTTCCAGACTTAACGATCAAGAAAGACGACACCGAGGCTTTGGAGTTCGTATGTAGGGTTCGCGAAGAGATTGATGCCTGGAAGAAGCGCACTGGGGTATGATCTGAGACTTGATTTTTCTGAAAAGTTCGTGGAGCTCACACAACCGACAGGCTTCGTTGGACTTCTTGAACATATCTCCAACTGGTCACTCTTCGCCGCCCTTTGGCAATCAAGGACTTAATAATTACCAAAAGCGTCTCGTACATCAACTTGTCCGCGCCGAACATCCTGACCTTGTTACCGTCAGTCGACCCGGCTTCATTCAGATAGTACCTTTCAATAAAGAGCGCGAGCATTTGGTACAGAAAGACCGATCGAGGTATTTCGAAGAGAAGTTGGCTAAGCAAGTCGGACTGCGATGGATTGTTGAGGCGATGGTAGGCGGGGATCTATCAGGAATTGACCCGAAGAGTTTGGAGCAAATTGTGGAAGGTCGATCTGAAACTCTTGCCCGTGAAATCGACGAAGTTCGTGATCGGCTCAAGGCAAAGAGAACTATCCTTGTGGGCCACAATGTCTTTCTGGACCTGATCAACTTCTACAACTGCTTTTTCGGAAAATTGCCAGATCGAGTGGAGGACTTTCAAGATGTCATGCACAAGCTTTTCCCTGTCATAGTCGACACGAAATACCTCGCCACACACGATGTCGTCAATCCTGCGTGGTCAAGATCAGCTCTTGAGGATTTAGACAACGAGCTGTCTAAGCTTCCAGTACCCGTCATCGAAACGCATCCCGATCACGGCAAATACACCAATAACACCCCTGCTCATGAAGCCGGCTTCGATAGCTTCCTTACCGCAAAGGTGCTCATCCGCCTATCGGCCAAACTTGAAGCGGCCGGACAATATGTTGACGAGAACGGCACTACTAAATCTGACGACGAAGCATACTGGACCGCACCGGAAGAAGCAGGCGTTCCAACTGACGATATGTTGGAACCGTCAAATGCCAAATTCGTTCGAAAACCTGACCCCAGTGACTCTACCAACCAAAGCGACTCCCTCGCGATCGCCGCCCTTAACGCAGTCACCATCTCAGAATCTCAAACCAAGCCCCAGAAGCCCAAGGCCAAGGCCAACCGCAAAGTATCTCCCCCAACGGCTTTTTCCCACCAAAACGCCTTTGATCTCCTTGGCGACATCCCCACAGATGAGAACCCCCTACATTCTAGTCTCCGTCCCGAGAAGAGTTCTGAGGGCAAGAAGGCCAAGAAGGCCAAGGAACTGAAGAAGAACTTTACGATGATGCCGGCATTTGATAGCCATTTCTGGATGGTGTATGGGAACAAGTTGAGGGTGAATGGGACTGCGGAGGGGATTTGTAGGATGAAGCCGTGATGTCAGAGCACAACGTACTTTATGTGGATTATCCTGACGGCGGTGTCGAAATTTGGGCTAGAGTTAGTAGGAGATAGCCAAAAGTCTGTAGAAACGAATCAAACACACTACACTCTAAGTTAGAACGCAAGGTGGGCTGAAGCGTGAGTGTGGTGGCATTCTTTCTACAGTGACTTCACTCTACATCCCCCAGTACATGCTCTCATGATCATTGCCCTCTACTGGTTGACTACTATCGGTCGTACATAGCTCACAAGGGGGCCGCAGAAAATCATTCAACAGTAAGCGTGTCACACAACAACACATATTTCCAAACGGACTGACTCATGGGATTCCTGTTTTCTTTGAAAAGAAAACAAAAATCTAACGAGATCTGGGCTTTCCATACCAAAACCGTCACTTAGTCTGAATAATCGGCTCTGGCGTGTTTTGGCTATGGCTTGTTTGTTTACTAACTCGCTGCACTCCCCTATGAGTCTTGTGGACTGCTGACGACTTCGGCTGTTCCACGCGGGTTCAGCTCATGCTGCATTCTCTATCGACTTCTCTGAGTTTCCCAAGCGCCGACTAATCGGCACTACTTCGCGCCGTCTTGAGCATAATTCGGTTAAGAGGCTGTCGTGGATATTGGGGAAGTTCTCTTTGAAGAGTTTGCCCAGATGCGTACCCACTTTCGTAGCTAGTCATATTCCTATTACAGGCCCTAACCACGATTATTCCGAAGGGTCGCCAGATCACCCATCCCTTTCACCTCACTTAACCTCACCAATTGTCTTCTCCACCCTCCTTGCTGCCTCCCGCACACCCGGGCAATAATGCAGTCGCAGCAGTTCCCCTTCCCACACCGTACCCGCAAACGGGTTACTGCCCTCCAAATCTCCTCGCAACGGATCAAATACCCCGTCGCCTCTGCGCTCCTCGGTGTTCCAAAGCGCAGCGATCTTTCGCCCGTGTGTCTTGGTTACGTTCTGTAGGAGCCCGAAAGTAGCGAGCGTGGATTTCTCGGGGAGTTGTAGGGAAGAGGTGAAGAGCTGTTTTGTGAAAGCTGCAAGGCGCAAGGGGGGTACGATGCGGGGGGCAAGGATCGAATTTAGGGAGCGGAGGAGGAGGACGGTGGTTGTTTGGAGGTTTACCTTGTTTGAAGCAGTGGGGGTTGGGGATGCGGAGTGCGGGTCTGGCAGACGCAGGGATTTGGAGTTGAGCTCGAGGTCTGGGTGCATGGAGAGGGCGTAGAGGGTTTTGTAAAGGTGGGTGGTGAAGAATGTGAGGTCGAGGCTCAGTCCAGAGGCGGCACGGCTGGCGTCTTGGCCTTCGAGGAGGGCGAAGGCGGTGATGATGCAGAGGAGGGATTCGCGGGTGGCGTCGCGAATGGCAAAAGGGGCGTCCTCTTGGTCTTGTTCTTCATTTTCGGGATCGGTGTTGAGGAGGGTGTCAGCGTCAGTGATGAGATCTTTGAGGGTTTCAAGGAGATCTCCAAAGAAATCTTGGTTGATTAGATGGGCATATTTGGCGAGGCCTTCTAGCACAGCGCCCATTAGATTTGGGGAGCGGGCTTTAAGGATGCGGAAGTAAGTTACGAAGACGAGCTTGAGAGTTTCGGCTTGCATGCGGTCGCGTTCCTCGTGACTTACTACGGCGTCTGCTTCTTTGAATTCTTTCTCGACAACTTTTCGTTCTTTGAGAAGTTTCCGCTGTTTCTTGGTACGGAATTCCTTTTTGAATTTGGGTTTCTTGCCCTCTTCCTTTGCAGCTTTATCAATGTGATTTTGGGAACCTTTGGATGAGAATTCGGATAGAAGTCGAAGGTGAAGAAACGTATTGAGAAGGCTTTCGTCCACTCGATAGCCACGAGCTTTCATCATACTGGTAACCATTTTCACAGCATCTAATGATGAGGTGCCGTCTTCATCATTGCGAAACAGCACCTCTATTGATTCACGGCATTTGTTGTATTCCGAATCTATTCTTCTTCCGCTCAGCTTCGCTACCAAGATTTTGAGGAGCTCCCCTCTGAAGTTGAAGTGTGGAACGGCCAGCAGTAGAGCACAAGCACAGGATATGGCAACACTAGCAACACTTGCCAATGGCTCTGATGTCTCTCCACTAGAGGACTTTGCACACTTCGCAAGATCTTTTAAATAGTTCTGATAGGAAGCAACTAGTGTTTGCTCGAAAGCTCGTAGGCGTCGTACATCCTTGGACACTTTGTCGGTCTGGTCCGCTTCTGCGATGGGACGTATTCGATAACCCGGGATGACGTCCTTGAAGACCACTAGTTGTGTAGCCAAGGCAAGTTTCTTAATCGTAGGATTCATAGAAGCCGCAATCTGCGCCAATGTCTTGAGGCCGCCTACATGCTCCTCTGGATCTTCATTAATCAGGCTGGCCACTCTTGCTAGCTCTTCCTGTGCCTCAATAATCTGTTGCCTAATGGGGATTGTTGAGACCTCCTCTTTAACCACCACCGGCGTGTTTTGCCCCCTATCCTCATCTTCACCAGAGCTCAGCCAGCTATCCTGATCCTCATCCTTTACCTCCGTGACCTGAAGTGGCTCAATCCTGCCTTCAGCGGTTTTTATAGGGAGCCTTGTATTCTCTTTCTCATTCTTCTTTTTCTTCCGTGGCCGCTGTTCGTAGTCCTGCTCTAGATTCCATCCAGCTGCCCTAGTAAAAAAATCATCAGGCCCAGGTCCATCTGACTGAGCTACTAGTGTAGAAGGCGAAGACCCGGCGCCTGAGGCGTCTGATGGCGACAGCCTTCTGCGCTTCACAGCTGGAATGACCGTCATCAATACCGTAAATTGCTACGAAGCCTGCTTGTTCCGTGCCTAGATATAAGAAATCTGCCTGACTTTGCGCACTGGAAGGAATTGATAGGCTTGAATTACCCGAGCGTTACCGTACGAGTACTAGTTATATTTGCGGGAAAGATAAGATTATTTAGAACAGTCAGGGATTATCGCTCACCACTCTACCCAAAATTTCCAGAGCCTCTCTCAATCTAGATTCCTTGAATCCAGACGCCAAAAATGCGTCCCCTCACAGAAACAGAGACCCAATCCCTCTTCTCCAAACTCGCAAACTACACCGGCCGCTCCCTAACCCACCTCATCGCCCCCCCTCCCTCCTCCTCCACCTCCCCCTCCGACCGCTACGTATTCCGCCTACACGCCTCCCGGGTTTACTACATGCGCCTCACCCTCGCAAATCTCGCCACCTCAATCGCGCGCCCGAATCTTCTCTCCCTCGGCACGTGCTTAGGAAAATTTACAAAAACAGGGAAATTCCGATTGCATATCACGGCACTAGATATCGTTGCCCCGCATGCGAGGTACAAGGTGTGGGTCAAGCCGAATGGGGAGATGCCGTATTTGTATGGGGGGAATGTGGTGAAGGCGCATGTGGGGCGGTGGAGCGAGGATTGTCCCGAGCATCAGGGGGTGGTGGTTTATTCGATGAATGATACGCCGTTGGTAAGAGGGCAATGCATGAGATGGGCGGGAAGGGATTGAGGACGGTGTAGCTGATTGGATTGCATAGGGATTTGGAGTTACAGCAAGATCCACGGCGGAGTCACGGCGGTTGGATCCAACGGGTATTACAACGTTTCGGCAAGCTGATATTGGGGAATATCTCAGAGAAGTATGGAATTTAACTCCAGTCGTTTTTCAGGAGTGCTGACCCAAGGACAGGAGGATACATTGTTTGCTACTTAGACTCGGAAGGACGCTTTTCAATTAGGATGTCTTCAAGAAAAGCGGGACGCAGGGGCTGTCGCAGCTTGGATCTTTTGAAGCAGAGGAGTGACGCAGAGATCATTGCATCGCAATTCAGAGAAGATAGGCGGGCAATATGATCTTGCATGTCGATAGAGTAGGCCAAAGCCACTGGAAGCGCTATGGCTAGGCACTGAGAGTATGGAAAACCAAGCGTACGGAGAAGATGACTTGAAGAAAAGATAATCAGCGCCATGCTCTTGGCTCGGGTCGCAAAGCTTCCACTTCGCAAACTATTACGATGCCATGGTGTTTTACCAGGCAAAGTTTGAGGACGCTCGAAACCGCCGAGGAGCAAAAAGCCACCTATTCACATACTTGCTCCGAAATCTACGATCTCATAGTAGGTCATTCATACGCATAATTTCGTAAACATAAAGCCCAAAGTACCTCTACGAGCTACTGATGATCTTCTCCGTTTCCGCAATCTCCTTGGGCGTCGACGTCAAATTATCAAAGCCATCTTTCGTCACCAATATATCATCTATCCCACCCACATAATTAGCGCCATCACCAAGTGAACCGAAAAAGACTCACCTTCAATCCTCACCCCCCCAACTCCCCAATACCGCTCCAGCACCTTCTCATCCACAAACCTCTTATGCCCCGGATCCTCCAAATACGGCTCAACAATGAACCTGCAAAAATATATCCCCGGCTCCACCGTGATCACGCTTCCCTCGGGCAATGTGCCCCTCGTGCGGAGGTATTTGAGCATCTTGTTGCTGTCGTCGTAGTTGGGGTGCCCGCCGGTGTCGTGCGTGTCCATGCCCAGGTAATGGCCGAGGCCATGCGGGAAGAATGCTACGCTCGTGCCCTGGTCGAAGATTTCTTTCTTGTTACCGGTTAGGATCCCTAGGTTCAAGAGGCCTTCGATAGCAACTTCGTGGGCGCGAACGTGAACGTCTTCCCATTTGACGCCGGCTTTGATCATTGCGAAACACTCCTTTTGCATCAGCAGCACGATTTCATAGATCCCTTTGCTCTCGGCGCTGAATTTGCCGGATATGGGCATCGTCCTCGTCACGTCCGCGCAGTAGCACTTGTACTCCACCGCCGCATCGACGAGCAATAGTGACTTCCCTTGCACCTCTTGATTGTTATGCACATAATGCAACGTCGCCGCGTTTTCCCCAGCGCCAAAGATGCCGTGGTAGGCTTGCTCCTTGCAACCAAGCGCAACACTGCGCTCGAGGAATACGGCTTCGAGCTCCCGCTCGTTGCGCGCGTGCGAAACTTGTTTCATCACGGCTTGGTGCGCGAGAGAGGTGATTTGGTTCGCTTTGCGGATGCAGGCGACCTCATACTCGTCCTTGGCGACTCGGCACTCATCGATGACGTCCTGGAGAGTTTCCAGCTCTACACTTTCGAAGGGGAAGTCGCAATCCGTGGGGAAATGACGAATGGCGAACATGCGAGCTTTTGACCCATCAATCGCTTTGCCTAGAGGCGCGAGGTGGGTTGAGAGTTCGGTGGAAGGAAGGACGGCGTCGACATCGTATTTTTTAAGGGCGTCGGCGGGGGAGAGCGGGAGGCCAGACCAGATCACGGAGGAGGGGTCGAGGGGAGGGATGAAGAGGGTAAGCTTGCTCGTAGGGATATGGTAGGTGAGGTAGCAGTCAGCGAGGGCGCAACCGGAGAGGTAGAAGAAATGGCGGCGTTGTCTGTTGTGCTTGATTCAGCTGTGAGGACAAGTGAGTGGGGGCAAGGCGGATTCGCGATGCGTGGTACCGGAAGGGTTGAGGCTCGTCATTGTCTTCTATCAGCTTCGTTTGCTGGCCTTGAAGATAGATGATCCCAAAGGCGGACGAGGGATCAATCAGCTTGAGATGCGCTGCAACTTTTGCAGCATGAGCTTTCGCCGGGTATTTCCCTGCCAGAACCGAGTCGATTGACTTCTCCATGTTTTGCTTCTGATGCTTCGCCAAATGACGGGCAGTTTTGAAGGTGCGGGGGACGACATCAAACTGCCCGGGAGGAGCCGCTTGCCAATGAACTCAAGCATCAAGCATTCGACCGCCCCCAACGTCCGTTATTCTACATCCCCTGCGTTATCCGGTTCGACATTCCTACTCCTCGCCAGTCGCCACTCGGCGCACAGGCAACGGCACTCTTGCTGCAGTTGGTCATTCGCCCGAACAACCCTGACACTCGAGCTATGTACAAGAAAGATAGAGAACATGTTATCCAATCAGCAATGACCGTGGATTCAACCCCCATAAGGAAAGTGTCCTGACTGTCTTCCATCAAGCGTTCTAGCGTGATGCTTCTCGCGCTTGCATCGGCTGTTCGCAGAGTGGGTGACTGGTGGAGTGCGACTGGACCGGCGAAAAGACTGGAACTGCAGGTTATTTCCGCTCCTTGGGTTGCGACTTGCGTAAACCTGGCCAGCTGCCCCATAAGGGAGCCTTCGGGCAGGATGATCATCAGGATGAATCGTTAGGATGGACACCAAGTACGTGGTAGGGTGAACAAGTGGTCGATTGGTCTGTACGGATTATCACCGTTATGATCAGCCAATGGACCTCTCCACGTGCTAAAACTCCATACTCCATACGGCAGCTTGAATGCCTTTCATACCAATCTTGTGTAATTCAGCAAGGGGCTACCCGTTATATATGAGAAGCTTCCTGATCTTCTATGTTCTACTGTTTCCAGACCACAATTCTCACTGCTACTCGTAACCAAACCTCATTTCTCACTCGTTCAATCAACAGTCAGGATGCATTCTCTCGCACTCCTGGCGCTCGTCAGCGCGGTCTTGGCCTCCCCAATGAGAGTGCCTCAGACCGCCCGCACTGGAAAGAACTTCCAGCAATGGGGTTTCCTCATGCTTGAAAACACCGACTTCACTACCGCCGAAGCCAACCCAACCTTCAAGCAAATCCAGACTTACAAGAACAACCGTCTGCTCAGCCAATACTTCGGTGTCGCCCACCCCTCTCTTCCCAATTACGTCGCCTCCATCGCCGGCTCTACCCTCGGCATCACCGATGATGCCAGCCCAGCCGTCCACGCCTTCACCAACCCCACCATCCTCGACCTCCTCGAGAAGGGCGGAATCACCTGGAAGATGTACGCGGAAAACTACCCCGGCGGATGCAGCACCGCAGCCACCAACGGCATCCCCCACTCGTACGCCGCCAAGCACGTCCCGGCCATCTACTCCAAGACCGTGACCAGCAACCCCAAGCGCTGCGCCAACATCGTGCCCGGGACCGACTTTGAGAAGGACTTCCAGGCCGGCACCCTCCCGCAGTGGTGGTACTACGTCCCCAACCTCAACAACGACGGCCACGACACCGACACCACCTACGTCGCCACCTACCTCCAGAGCCAATGGATCCCGCGTTTCGAGAACCCCAAGTTCACAAAGGATCTCGCCATGGTCATGACCTACGATGAGAGCGAGACCTACAGCGCGCCGAACCACGTCTATGCTGCTTTGATCGGCGATGCGCTCACGAACCAAACCAAAAACCACACCGATGCTACGACTTACGACCACTACTCGTTGATCAAGACTGTCGAGGACAACTGGAAGTTGGGTAGCTTGGGCACGAACGATGCGACTGCGAAGGCGATCAAGGTGTGTTAAAAAAATCTTTTGCACCGAATGTTTGAGCTTGAGGGGTAACATGGATTCATTTGTGTAGATATAAACACGCACGTCTCGAAGAAACTTTCAACCCGATCGTTGATAGCGATTTCCATTTCCCACAAGTTGTACATCTAGCGCACCTGAACTAGCCATATGAAATCAATGACATTATACCTTATTAGACAGACATATGAAAATACACACACAGTAGCATAACCCTCCCTACACACAATCCCGCAAGACATATTTACCCACCTAGCATAACCGCGTGACACATACCCAATCATACCTATACCAACACCATCCTATCCGATCACACACTCCCTCCCTCGAGCTCTTTTCCACATTTCAACGTAGAGAGGTGCTGCTACTGTACTCTACCTCCGCAAAGGGAACACAGGGGATGGATGGATGGGTTACCCAGGCAGCGAAACAAAAGTTTTCCGGAACAGTTGGGATGGTGACGCGACCCTCCATGTAACCTTCGAGAAAGGTGGCGCTTCATGCCTTTTCTTATCACGAACAAGTCAAAAAAATAACCAACGAGGGGGGGGGGGGGCTCTGCTGGCTAAGTGATGTTTTGGAGAGCGGATAAGGCGGTAAGGGAATAGAGTGAGGTTACCGGAATGGATAAATGGGGGGAGCAGCGTAAGGGGATGGAAGAAAAGGGAGCACTTCCAAAACCACACAACTCAAATCGATTTTATACAAAACCTCCGCTAACCCACCTCTTCCAATACCTAAGTTTTACTCCTCATACTTACCACCCACAATCGCCAACTGGCTATGCTCCAACACCCCCTTCAGATATTCATACACCGTAAACGTCACCGCCTGCCCCGGCGCCACCCGCATTATCCTTGGCGTAATCCCCTTGTAAAACGCATGAAACCCCTCCTGCTTGAACATATCCCGCGCAATCGTCGTAATCCTACTAATCGCCGTCTCGCCCGGCAATCCGGGGGTCTTTTGCAGTCGCGTCTTGATGGTGTCGATGGGCGCGTTGCTGAGGGGACCCATGGCGCCTGAGATGAGGCCGATGACCATGGTTTGGTAGCTCGGGAGTTCGGAGTCGTGGTAGGCGGGTTGGTATTGCTGCAGGAGGGATTTGAATTGCGTGTAGGCCGAGAAGTTGACGGCTTGGTTGGTGCCCTGCCGGAGGGCGGTCAGGGAGACGCCGCGGTAAAGGGCGCCGAAGCCTTCTTCTTTGATGACGGTGTAGGTGGCGTGGGCGGCGTTGCGGTATTTTGGGATGTCGAGAGGATCCGCCATTGAGTGGTGTTGGGCTTGGAGGCGGATTTTGACGACTTCCATTGGGGTGACGACAGCGACGGCTTCGGTAACGCCGGCGGCGAGACCGGCTTGTGACGGAATTAGTGGGTGTTGAAATGCAGGATTGAAGGGGGGTGGTTTACCGAAGAAGGTAGCTTGTCCTGTGACGGCACCGGTTTCTTTGTTTGCGAGAAATTGCTTGTACCATTCGTAGGATGTGAAGCGTATTGCCATTTTGGGGACTATCCCTGTGACCACGGCTCCGAGGCCCTTGTACAGACCTAACGGTGTTTCTCGTTTTATAATTTCTTTACCCGTTGTCAGGAAGCCCCGTCGTTTTGCCTGTTCCATGCATCAGAGGTAAACGGGCTGACAGGCTCGAGACAGGCTCACCCCAGGTGCCCTCGCACGCCGTGAAAGCTGCATTCGGACCTTGATTGTATCTACGGTTGCCGTCAGCAAGGCGCAAGTCCTAGTCAAGACCCATACCGACCCAACGGGTGACAGGCAAGGGCTTCCATCATGCCAGCTCCACCGCCCGCTGCCAAGGCCCATCAGTATTCTCTATTGTGTGTCTAGATCACAACTCGGCATACCGATGAGATTCGTGGCCGCCGAAGCTGGCTTCTTCCCTCCAGGACCATTGACATTCTTCGCCGACATTGTGGGCAGATTGAACCAACGCGAACAACAAGAAAGCAGAAGACTCAGCCGCTAGATTTCACTAGCCAGAAGAGATAGAAGATGTATAGGACAGATTCACTCCTGTCATTCATAGTCAAGCGTTCTTTGTCCTCCTCCTCCTAGCTGACAACAATATGCATACTGGAAGCGGGTATGTGCTCTGATACAGAATGAATCTGCTCTCCAAGGTACAGTTGTGTAGAGCACAAGCCAGACGGGAACAACCGCGGCACGCCATCACGAGCTCGGGAACTACTCTGGATTGGATGTGGGGTTGAGTCTGCTGTATTGGAGTAGTTGAGGCTCTTTCTTCTGCTCCTTAGGGCGAGCGGAGAAAGGCGGGCCAAAGGACGACTGATGTAATAAAATAACAGAAGACGCTGGCCTAGATGGTGGACCTCCTCCGCGGTGGGATCCTGCAAATGCCAACACTCCGCCCAAGAGTACCTAGGTACCTATTTTGGTCTTTCCATCACGGCACCGTACAGTCAGGGAAGTATCCTGAATTCCTGATGGCTTCCAATTCTCGGGTTTTCTTTGCATGTGAAAAGGGCTTCATCATCGTGTGACGCGTGAGCCTTAACCGAATACCTTGTGCGAGCATGTTTACCTTAGCGTCGTCATATCCCGGCTCCGCCCTTGGGCCTAAGGTACTCTACTCTATGCCGAGGCACGAGGGGCACCAGATTTCCGAAGTTCAAATACTTTCTATTCAATTTCAATTCAGGTACACCAGGGCTGCAAATGTCCCAGTGAACGACAACGACATCTAATCGGACAGATCGACTTCTTATTCCTCCGAAACCACAAACCACAAGGTGTTGTTCTCGACTCGAGTCCAATTCATATTCCACATCTTCTGTAGTTCTAATGCGAAGAGCGGGCAAAAGGAACACGTGAAACCGGTCAACCTTGCTTTCCGCCATACCCCAGGTGGCCGCTCAGTCTGATGGTTATCGGTCCCTTGTTGATGGATTTGATCCGCATAGGAGACCCACACACATGGAGTCAATCGTCGACTTTGCACAACAAGATCTGAGATGAGACCTTTCCACATCTATCGGTCGTGCTACAAACTTCTATATAGTACTGAAGCAAGAGTGTATTCTGATCGTTGCTTGCCAAGGGTTCCACCACGTGACCCAACATCAAAACTTTTTCGACCCCGCACTATGTTTTTTCGCTGCGTTGACCCGTGCAAGTCGTTTTTTCCCGTTTAAACTACCATCATTTCTTTTTCTTTCGCTTAAACTACCATCCTGATTTTTACAGTTCATTGAAGTCGTTGTACGTACATCAGGTGACCGGAAATCACCTGATCGACGATTGAAATTTTCTTACCTGTTTATCCGTACATACCTGTATACTCCCATTACCTACCTGCACCTGTCGTTACCTTCATTGTACGCGTATATATCAATCTTTATCTCTTTTTTCATGTCTCAACGCATCTGTACTCGCTGTGCTCATAATCGTCCCATTCATGAATTTCTCGATTCTAATTCAACGCGTGTTTTGAATCTTTGTTCATCTCTGTTCACCGATTTACCTGTTTATTCATACACTCTGTATGCTTCGTACATGCTTCATAGCACATGCTAATTAGTTCAATAGAAAGCACTCTTCATGACTCGATATCAAACTTCCTACCAAACTCCCTATCAAACTCCCTACCAAACGCCCTACCGAATTCCCTACCAAACGCTCTACCAAACTCCCTATCAAACTCTCTATCAAACTCCCTACCAAACTCCCCACCAAACTTCCTACCAAACTTCGTACCAAACTCCCTACCAAACGCCCTATCGAACTCCCTACCAAACTCCCTACCAAACTCCCCACCAAACTTCCTACCAAACTCCCTACCAAACTCCCTACCAAACTCCCTACCAAACTCCCTATCAAACTCCCTATCAAACGCACCTCATTAGCTTCTTCATTGCTTTCCCTATTTACACCTCCGTTTGCTTCCTCATCGCAAAGCTTCATCGAGTCCTTCGTCTTATCTGTTTCGCATAGAAGAAAGGACTACATCAACTATTGTTATGGAGAAGAGCTTGAAATAACGATAACGGGTCCCCTACATCCCATTGGCTTCCCCATTGGCTTCCCCATTGGCTTCCTCATTGACTTTCTCATTGACTTCCGATAGACCACATATGAAGCACTGGATAGGCCACATATGAAGCACTGAATACGTCACATATGGAGCACTGAGTAGGCCACATATGGAGCACTGAATATGTCACATATGAAGCACTGAATACGTCACATATGGAGCACTGAGTAGGCCACATATGGAGCACTGAATATGTCACATATGAAGCACTGGATAGGTCACATATGAAGCACTGAATATACTACATATGGAGCACTGGGTAGATCACATATGAAGCACTGGATAGATCACATATGAAGCACTGAATATATTGCATATGAAGCACTGGGTACGTCACATATGGAGCACTGAATAGATCACATATGAAGCACTGAATAGGCCACATATGGAGCACTGAATACGTCACATATGGAGCACTGAATATACTACATATGGAGCACTGGATAGATCACATATGGAGCACTGAATACGTCACATATGAAGCACTGGGTAGACCACATATGAAGCACTGAATATACTACATATGAAGCACTGAATATATCACATATGGAGCACTGAATACGTCACATACGAAGCATTGAATATACTACATATGAAGCATCGAAAGGGCAGTGAGGTTGATTTTACAAATCTGTTTCTTATTTTGCACTTTTAGGAGATTCGCCACTAAATTTGGTGGGGCTCTCGGCAAATTCTAAAAAACGGCACAGGTTTCGCAATCAACGATACCTAATTAAAAAGACGTAGTGCAAAGCAGTTTCCATCGGAAATGGCGACCCCCTCGTCACCAACGTACCAGGACAAAGCCAATCTTCCAGACTTCTGTGCCCATCCGTTCTCTTTGGCCGTCAACACCCAGTAGGCCGTCAAATGATAGCGAGTTGGTGTCGCTCACGCAATTGATGGAAATGGAATGCAATAAGATACGAAGGTAATTCCTTCGCACTCAGCCCCTGCTGTTTAATCTCGGACATTGTACCGAATGTATTGATATCATGTGATCAAACTGCTTCAACCTTCGCGCTCGCTGGGTCAGTAATGCTTTTAGCTACTATTGAACGTTTTCCATTTTTGTTTGAGCTTCAGCAAGCAGCCCACAAAATTCGAATCAACATATTACCCCAAAGACTCTTGCGCAAAGACGTGACAGGATTTACGACCATGAGGATGTGGGTGCAATCAACGGCAAAGAGAGCAAACATTATTGATACAGGTATGGAGAAAGGAGAAAGCCTGAATATGATTCCCCTAGCATACGACGTAAGGATTATACGAGGATACTGTAGTCAGATGAAAGCTAGAGACGCTGATAGGAAACCCTTACACACGCGTCAGCTAGAGGGCTTATTCCGTTACCTTAGGATGATATCTGTTGCAACCGAACCATTGGTATCTTTTCTTCATGGATGAGATCACCTATTCCATGGATAGAAGCCTCATCGATGGATCGGAAGCCCGTTTGACGGAGAACCCCACCCGACGATTAAATCCCCATCAATTGAGGTCTTTAAGGTATCCATTGATGAAGCTATCATTCATAAATCACAAGATCATATAGCATATACTCGGCAGTCGCTTCATCACTCTACCCACGTAGCTGACGCTTGCTTCGCTTCTTCGACGGTCTCATCGAGATCGAAGAAGAGAAACGATAGAAGGACTACATTAGTAAGCACTTATACAACGAAAATCTACCTAGGTAAGAATTACGTCAATGTAAGTTTTTCCATGAATACAAGGCTATGTCGATGGATAAAGGCCCCAGAGTCATGGAATAATCGATGAGGCTGCTATCCATAGAACTCAGGTAACGACCAATGGGGTGCTGATCATCAGCTAAAGTACTAGGTAAGGAGACGTACGTGATAGCAGAAGCGATACAGGCTCAGACAGGAGTAGTCGTCGAGCCAGTTGGATGCTTGAATACTTCCGTATGCAGCGTATTGTAGTGACAAGAGACGAAGGCTATTGCATGTACGGATATGAGACATGACTGAAACACAGGGACATGATGCTCAGGGGTGCTCTACCATATCCTGCAGATGCTGACTAAGGTAAGATACGTCAGAGTGAAATGGAATGTGGGGGCTTCCAACTCTAGCCTGTTTCAGGCTAGTCTCCCGTCAAGCGAGCCAGAACAGAATGGAAGGGCTTTATTTCCCCTCCTATTATCATTGATATTTGTGTCATTCTCGGTACCCCAATTGGTCTCTTGCCATTGTCGTTGTTCAGTCTACTATGTTGCAGTTTCTTACCGTGTTGTCAATCGCTCCCCTGTCAATCCATGACCTTTCCTACGCAAACACGACTACGAGTATCGCGGCGAGCAGTGGAGGGGAGTAGTTGAGAGAGAGAGAGGAGCAACCTGGTTTCCTTTTGTTTCTTTGTCGCTTTTTCGCCGGCAGAGGTGGTCGGCTTTGTTCAACTTGGACCTTGGACTCCTCACCGTTGGACCCCAAAAGTATTTTATCCCCGGTTCCTCCGACAGTCCCATACAGTTCCTGAAGGCTACGGTAATAAGATGGTAAACCTTGAGGATGTTGCACAGCTCGTAATCCGACAAGCCGCATCGACAACTACAACTACCGCGGCGCAGTCGACCACTATATCATGTGATACTGGAAACGGCTATGATGGACGCATTAGCCTGCGTATCTCTGCCATCTTCGTCATCTTGGTTGGCTCCTCATTTGGTAAGAAAACCGTATCTCTTGAGAACACGGACCTGACAATTAAGCATAGGCGCGGTCTTTCCAGTCTTTGCAAATCGTCACAAGGGCGTTGGCGTGCCAGAATGGGCCTTTTTCATAGCCAAGTACTTTGGCTCCGGGGTTATCATTGCCACCGCATTTATACACGTAAGTATGAGGCAGGCTGCTGAGAGGCTAGGCCTAGAGCTGCACAGTCACACGATGCACAACGACTCCATCCCCGTCTCCAGGCCTCCAGCAAGTGGCAGAATCCCAGCTAATTTATTCCCAGCTCCTCGCACCAGCCAGCCACGCCCTTATGAACCCCTGCTTGACTGGTCCTATTACACAATACGATTGGGTTGAAGGCATAGCTCTGATAACGGTATTCCTTCTCTTCTTCACCGAGCTCATGGCCATGCGCTTCTCCACGTTCGGCCATACCCACGATGACGACAACCATGACGAGCTCAACCCCATTGGAGAACGGGCACAGTCTAACTCGAGCCACGGACATGCGCCAGGCGACGATCACCTAAGTCACTCTAGAGATCATGTCGATCCTGATGTCGAGGAAGACAGAGGAAAACCTGTTGAAGACTTTGCAGCACAGATGACTGCAATATTCATTCTCGAATTTGGGGTAGTTTTCCACTCTGTGTTCGTAGGATTGACGCTTGCGGTAGCAGGCGCAGAATTTAATACCTTGTATGTGGTGCTTGTGTTCCATCAGACATTCGAGGGTCTCGGTCTGGGCTCGAGGCTGGCGGTGACTCCTTGGCCAAAATCAAAAAGATGGACACCGTATATCTTTGCCTTGGTATATGGCTTCTCAACACCGATTGCTCTTGCCGTAGGACTTGGAATTCGGAACACCTATGTACCAGGATCGCAGACTGCATTGATCGTAAATGGGGTTTTCGACTCCATCAGCGCCGGCATCTTGATATATACGGGATTGGTGGAATTGATGGCCCATGAATTCATGTTTAGCAGTGTGATGCGGAGAGCAAGACTAAGAGTGGTACTAAGTGCATTTGGAATGATGTGTCTAGGAGCCGGTAAGTCCTGGAAGCCTTGGGCATAAGCCTAGAGATGCTAACTAGTTATAGGATTGATGGCTCTCTTGGGCAAGTGGGTTTGATCATTGCAGGGAGAACCTAGGACATATCAATCGCCATATCACGGCCAGACGAATTGCACATAGGCAGTGGTCATATGATAGGAAAAAATGATGTGGACTGTATATATGCGATACGGAGTGACGGGTGGATTACAACTATTTTTTTAGATTATGCTCTGAAAAGGGCTTCCGAAGGAGTTGAAGCCATTTGACAAATCAGGGTAATTTACGAGACTTGTAAGACGGTGGAGGTAGATATTAGGGGAACTAATAATCGGACTGGACACATAGTATGCACGGCATATTGATGAACATAAGAATATGTGGTGTCCAATGTTACCTTATGCATCCCTATTATTCCTTTAATTTTTTTGGAAATAACAGATAGTCAACAACATGTCTGCGGATTCGAAGAACCTGGCCTATAATTAGTCAATATTGGTCCCTAGATAGACCCTGTCAACGACTCGACTCACCGTATCTGTAATTTGCATTTGGTCGCGCGAACCTTCCACAAAAACGGAGCAGACCACGAGCTGAGCGGAAATATCCTTACCACCCAAGTAAAACCATTTTCTACCCTCGATCCCCTCATCTCTTATCAGTCTCCGCAATCATCGTCCCCCTCTCCTCCCTCTCCCTCGCAACCTGCCTCTCCTCTTCCTCCGGTGTCCTTGTCTTCAGCTGCAACGCATGAATCCCTCCCGCCGTCTCCAGCTCCTCTTTTAGCAACGCATACACCATCCGATGTCTCGCCGGTTGCATCTTGGACCTGAAAGCCTCGGAGGTGATGACGAGGCGGAAGTGCGTTTCCTTCGAGACGCTGCCGGCCATGGCTTTGTGGTGGGCGTGGAGGCTCGAGTCGTTGTGGATTTCTAAGGTTGAAGGGAGCAGGACTGCTCCGATCTAGGGTTTGTTGAGTACAGGTGGTGAAGGGGAGGAAGTCTTGGTTCGTACCTTGATGCGCATGGCATCTTCGATTGGGGTTGTGGATATTGTGGACATTTGCCTTGCAGCACGTAAGATGCTGCGCCGTAGCATTGACAGTAGATAGGTCGCCTGAAAGCTACAGCTGAGGCTGTTTGTTTCGCATTCAAAGCCAAGCCTGACTCCTAAGATGCTACAATGATAGCGTGATGCAGAGGTCACTGTACTATGGCGGTACATATGTTCTGCAGTAGTAAGTAAATATGTAGCGCGCTGTGCTGGCTGGACCGTCGGCGAACTGCCGGCCCGACGTCACCGATACCCGCATGCTTTTCCCGAGATCCTCCTCCACTCGTCCAATGGTAACTCTTTTCGGGGAGAAGTGCCCTCTTCTCTCTGCAATGTATATGCGAACAACTCGGCGCTCAATCACCTCTCAATCACTATTTGCTCAATTGCTTCAAAGAAGTTTCATAGCTCCGCAGTCTCTTCGAATGGCTTCAACCCTACCAAAACTACCGGTCTTCGAAGCAATTGCTAATCATAATCCTCAAAGCACCGCCGTTATCCATAGCAAGTCCGGCCGGCGGTTCACTTATGGAGAGCTCCTTCGAGATATCGCTGATGCGAGGAACAGTCTACGCCACACCGCCGGGGAGCAGAGATTGGAGGGCGAAAGAGTGGCTTTCCTGGTGGAAAATGGATATGACTATGTGGGTGCGAAGCAGGCGGTGTTCGGGTTCCTCGAGAGGTTGTACTGATTGCATATAGTAACCCTGCTTTCCATCCTTGGCAGTAATAGTATTGCCGTACCTTTATCGTCTGGATTTCCCGCGAGCGAGCTCAGGTATATATTGGACAACAGCCAAGCTCTGATGCTCTTGTCCTCGGCCAAATTTCAAGAGAAGGCTGCAGAAGTGGTCAAGGAACGTTTGGAGAAGTCCCCAATCTTGAGTACTGTGAAAAAGAGGCTTGAGGGAAGCGGATCCAAGGAGAACATTAAGCTTGAGGGAGATGAAGAAAGTAGAGGAGGCATGATGCTGTATACATCAGGAACGACGAGTCGTCCGGTGAGTCGTGATCAAGCACTGAACCAGATCTCTACTGAAAAGAAATCCGTGAAGAAAGGCGTTGTACTACCCGAATCGGTCATGACAGCTCAATCTCAATCACTATTGAAAGCGTGGAACTACAACCCCACAGATCACCTCCTTCACGTTCTTCCGTTACACCATATCCATGGAACGATAAATGCTCTCATGACGCCTCTCTTCGCCGGTTCGACAATCGAATTCATGTTCCCCTTCAACGCTGATGCATTATGGGGACGTCTCGCCGCCCCTTTTCTGCCCAAGGACCAACAGCAAGATAACTCAAAAGAACCAATCACATTCCTTACCGCAGTACCCACAATCTACAATCGCCTCCTTTCCACGCACGCTAAACTCCCGTCATCAGTCTCCGAAGCCTCTAAAGAGGCCATACTCCCGAAACATCTCCGCCTAAATATTTCCGGCTCAGCAGCACTTCCTACACCCACAAAGACCGCCTGGGCCGACCTTAGCGGCGGCAACATCCTCCTAGAGCGTTATGGCATGACTGAAATTGGTATGGGCCTAAGCTGTAGCCTCGACTTCCGAGATCGCGTCGACGGAAGTGTAGGCTGGCCATTACCCTTTTTAGAAGCCCGGCTCGTCGACACCGAAACGAATGCCATTATCGAACCCGGCGGGGAACTTGACGAGGACGGCCGAGTGCGGGAAGGCGAGATCCAAATCCGGGGGCCCACGGTCTTCAAGGAATACTGGCGCAACCCAAAAGCCACTTCCGAAGAATTCGTCGAGGGAGAAGACGGGAAAGGACGCTGGTTCAAGACCGGAGATGTGGCGACAAGGAAGCATATCGACGGCGCCGGACAGAGTGATCAGGAATGGGCGCGGGGGCCAATGTATTTCATCCGCGGCCGCAAGAACGTCGATATCATCAAGAGCGGTGGGGAGAAAGTCAGCGCGCTGGAGATTGAACGGGAGCTTCTATCTCTGTAAATCGCTCCTCTCTCATTGTCCCCTTTCTCCTTCTCCCCTCCCTCTCACTAAGCCCCTCCTCCCTCCCAGACCCAGCTCCCCAATTAACCCCCATTTCCACCCCACAGCCCCCAAATCTCCGAAGCCGCCGTCCTAGGCATCCCCTCGGACCAATGGGGCCAAAAAGTTGCCGCGATCGTCGTGCTCGATCCCGCTTACACAAATACCGGCCGAGGCGGCAAACAATGGGGCCTGATGGACATGCGGAGGGCGTTGAAGGAGCAGTTGGTGAATTACAAGATCCCGCAGGAGATGAGGGTTGTGGAGGGGATCAGCAGGAATGCTATGGGGAAGAGTGAGTTTTCTGTTTCTTTGTATTTTAATTCTTCAATGTGAGCTGGGGGGGCATGTGAGTGAGTGCTAATGATGGTGTTTGTGCGTAGTTAATAAAAAGACTTTGGTGAAGGAGATTTTTGGTGATGGTAGATGAACCTAATTCCCGCGAAGCTCTGGACGCAGTGATGAGGTTTCTGAGGGATAGTTGCGGGGAGAATAATCTTGGGCTGGGTGGATGCAAGAGGTTGTGAGTGTACTAGAGCAATAATGCAAGACGCAAGCCACCTCCCATCATCCTAAGCAATCCCACCACATATCTACCAAACACGACAGAGTATTTATATCCTCCCCGCCCCATACCTTCCCCCCCGGTCCCTTCCCACCCCTTCCCGCCCATCCCACATCCCCACCTCCCACCGCCTTCCCCTAACCCCCTTTCCCTACCCCCTCGCCCCATCCAATCCCAATTCCCAATCCCCAATCCCCAATCCCCAATACCACACACCCATCTCAACCCCCCCCTTGGGGACAATCCTACTAGTACTCGTACCTCTACCCCCAAGCTCAGCCAACACCTCTGCATCAACACCTGCCTCAAGAACCAGAAACGCGATTCTTATCCACGGTGAGTATCGATCGGTACGGGGGAGCTGAATGGGAAAAATTTAAATATTAAACATTAAAAAGGCAAAGGAGGTTAGTTGGCGAAATTGGAGAGAGAGATGGGGGGAAAGATGGAAAAAAGAGAGGTGGTGGCTTTCATTGAAAGAAAAAGAGGGGATCGATCGCTATGACTGGCAAAGACTGCACGCAATACCTTTGTTCCAGCGGCTTGCATCCCTTGCAGCGGAACATGCTCGTGGAGATCATCGACCAGTGTGCTCGAAGAGCGGAAGAGGGGCTTTGATGTGAGATTGGCATAAGATACCTACTGGATATCTATGCTCACATTTCTGGTATCCATCAACTGTCAACTCGCTCATACCAAGCCGAGCCAGCCTGGTGCCCATAGCCACACGCCGTAAGCACCATGAGCAGAAATCTCCCCCTTTTCCACCTCCACGTCCCTTCCTCCCCACTCAGACCGTAAACTTTGCCTTCGCCCTCGTACTCCCGCTATGCGCGCTCTCAGTATGCCCCGAAAACTCCACCACCTCGCTCTCCTTCAGCCTCAACACATCCTTAAACTTCCTCCCCAAACCCAACAACACCTCCTTGCTCTTCTCTGCAGTCCGCCCCTTCCCCCCGGCCACATCCCCATCCCCGCCGCCTGGCACGCTCTTCCCCACCGTCTTGGTCCACAGCCCGATTCGATAGAAGCCTTTGCGGACATTGACAACGACACCCATGACTTCGCCGTCGTTGTCATTTTCGAGCGTCTCGCCGATGGCGCTGAGCATGATATTAAGCCAGAGTTCGTCGATGGGGGCGGCGCGCTTGTCTTTGAACTGGTAGGACCATTTGCCGCCGTGCTTGTTTTGGGGGTCTTCCCATTCGGGGCGGATGCCTTTCTTGAAAAGGTGGTAGTCGGATTTGAGGGCGAGTTCGGAGGTGGGGGTGATGTTGTTCTAGATTGTTGAGGGATGGGTTAGTGGGTCGTGGGGAAGTGAATGTGTGGGGAAAGGTGAGGATGAGCATACGTAGACGCCCCAGAATTCCTCTACGGAGTCGAAAGTGACGACTTCTTTAAGGAGGTCGTTCCAATTGTTGTCTCCCTGTGCTGCATCAGCATCAAGTGTTTTGTCAATGGCTTCTAAAGCGCACCTTCCCACTGGGCGGCTTGGTGAACCACAGCGTCCACTCATGCATCAGGGGATGCTTGACGTTGAAATTCTCTGCATCGTGAAATACCGTGACTCTATCGTCACCATCTTTTGGTTGTGAGGCTCCCTCATCTGCATTCATAGCTTCGTTATTCGTTTCGTCGGTATCTTTTGCTGGAGAAATGGGAATGGTGTCAAGAGGGACTGGTGAACTGGGATTTGCAGATCCGTTTGTTGCGGTGGCTGGGGTCTCAAGAGTCGCCATGGTGGGCTGAGACCAGATTTAAAAGGAAAGAGTGAACGGCTAGGTGAGGAAGTTTGACGCTTAGAGTGTTTCCGGTGCGGACTTGGATTTGGGAAATTTTGCTAGAGAAGCTGGAGGATGGCTATGATGGAGAGTTACAATATGGTCATATGAGGTGAATGAAGAAGCAAGTTACTGCGCCAGGCAGTTCTGAATTCCGGGCAGAATGTGAAGAGTATGGCCTTGTGTTTACACTATTTCGGGCAAAAATTTGAAGCAATCGCAAACTGGGTGGCCCGCGATTGACTACGATGACCTTGGGAAACAGAAGGTGCAAAACGCTCAAGATTTACAAAGGCAGAATTGAAAGCTCTTGTGACATTTGGTGTAATCTGTACCCTAAGGCTGTCATTCTATCTATTTGTGTCGAGCACGAGCAATGCTTCTTTGGTAAAGCTAAAGAGACACCAAAGCGGCTGCCTTTCTGCCGTACCAAAGCTCTATGTGCATTCATGACCAATGCAGTGAAGCATTCTGACTCTCAAACTTGCCGCGAAACTCCTATGACACCCTGTAAATGCACGATAGATGAACCCATGGGTATCATCGCAATGCAGATGTCACTTGCTCTGGCTATTGAGGTAGCTCAAGTAGCAATTCCATCCTAGTAAAGTCAGCAAACAAACCTCCTGACTTTAAACTCACACGAGTAGGAACAAGACCTACCCAACGAGACCACATTGACAACCAGCACCCTATGCTCTAGCGGAATCAACTTGAAATTAATCGCCTGCACCCACGGCCAAACCATCCAATTTTTCTGCAGCGCTTGTGTATATGTGCTTTCTAATTTGTCCTTGGGACTTGTTCCTTCCATGATGGCCATGCTACTTAGGAATACGAAGAGATTTGTTGAGGCAAAGACGCATTGATCGGTTAGAACACGGGCGGCGATGGTGAGATTGGGATTTTTGAGGTTGATTTTTTGTTGTAGGAATTTGAACCAGGTTGTCGCGGCAGGCCCGAAGACGGCTGTGATGGCATTGACAGGTTAGCTGTACATTATCGTCTAGAGACGGTGCGTCGGAGCTGATCCTGCGACTTACCACCTCCGTACAAAGCCATGCGCCCTGTCCGTGCGTAATTGTGCTTTTCCAGGCCCACGCGCTCAACAGCTTGCTGCGCCATGACATCTCCGGTCGCAAAGAGGATCTGAGGGAGAGATGTATTAGGTCATGTTTGAGATGTTGACGCTGTCTTTAGAGACGCATGGACTGACTGCAGTCGTGATACTCTGGGTGAGCAGGGGCCGCCGGGCGAGTTTCGCCTGATACCTGTACGGGGTAAGGTTAGTGATAGGGTTTGAAATGGCAATTGCAGTGTCTTTCATAAGGCTTACCATCTTAACATCTTGACCAGTGTAATCTGCTAAAGAGAGCCACAGGTTTGTTGACGATGTCACTTGTTCCCAATTCCACGGAGACGGTGGATATCAGAGCTCCTTATCGGCACATTCATTGACAGCGGGAAGCGGGAGCTACAGGTCATAGGGCGTCCAATGAATGGGAGTCTTCTGGTTGGTAGGTGGTAGGGTTCTCGTGAGGCTCAGCATCATCGAGGGGGTAGGGATCAGTTACTTAGAGCTCTACGAATTCAATACACTGTCAGATGAAGCAGGAGAAGTTCAAGACGAATGGGTATCTATCGCACACAATTCCTGCTCACCGAATAACATTACAAAGGTTTTGCAGCTACAAATTCCCCAACAGGAATAGTACCACTTTTGCCCATCGCCACAATGGAACAGTACCAATGGAACAGTACAGAGCGAAAGAGTATTCGATCCAATGAAAAGTGAGAGCATTCTTTATTATCAAAGTTTTGACCATACAAGCCTTCAATGACCGAGGGATTTCCTCAGTTGTCAATACTGAGGCTCGACGGCAAGTGCGCTAGAAAATCAACAGCAAGAGGTATGGATAAATAGGCAGATATGCCGTAGTTATCGAGTCCGTGGGGCAAATCAGTACAAAGGCTGCTAAGGTTTCTTGGGAATCACTACCTTGACCACAATCACGACCACGACAACGATGATTATGATGAGGATCACTAGCAATGGATGTCAGCAAGGAATATCACAAGAGAAATACGCAGGAAGGGTTGAGCTTACAGAAAAGGATTAGGCAAATCCACTTCTTTCGGTTCCTGCTCCGGGCTTTTGATATTGCGCCGTCCAACTGAGTGTTTGCTTGGCCAATATTTTCATGGGTACCCTCTGCTTTTTGCTCAATGTCCACAATAGCAGGTTCCTGTTGAATGATGGCAGCATCGACATCCTGGAACAGCTGGCCAAGCTCAATCATCTGTTGCTCGATCTTCTGGATGGCCTCATGTCTGCCTTGTACAGCGCGCAGTGCGGACTGGGATTCACCTCGTCGATTGCCTTGCAAAAGCTAGAGGGGTTTAGTATCAAGGCTAGAGTAGGGTTGGACGCACTTACAGCTTGAGTGAAGACTTGGTTGTTCGACGTATCTTCGATAGCCTCCCGAACCTCTTGTTCGCTCGCATCAGGTCTGACAATTCGATATTGCCTCTCCATTTGTGCGGATAGCTTTTGCCGGAAGCTGCTCTCAAGTTGCTGATACTCGTTGATGGCAGCTTTCAGTTTACGGTCCACCTTGCCAACTTGCGGGGCGTTCCTTGCATCTCCAGATTCTCTCTGAGACTTGATGTTTTTGATACGTGCACCAAAGTTTCGGTAAAGTGTCATGGTCTCTGAGCCAAGAGCATCCAATTCGCGGTTTGTTTGAGTGTTCTGACTCGCGTCAGGATCGTCGAGTGCACGCTGCTGTAGAAATCGAAGGCGCTCGAGGTTCCGTTCGATAGCATCAATACCACGATCAATGTCTCGACATTCGTTGAGTATTGCGTTTGGATCCCGTCCTCCTGCCTGACCATATGCACCAGCTTGTCCGTTTACAGGTTGCATCTCCACATCATTTCCCCCTACTGCTCGACGTCAATCAACGTCCCTATAGTCTAGCACGGTTGAGCTTACCATATCCTGTAGTCTGACCAGTAGTTTGGCCATAGGCGTTTCCGTTGCCATAGCCACCTTGTTGCTGTCGCCCTCCGTAAGCAGGCTGTGGTGCAGCCGGCTGGTTGTATGGGGTTCCTGCTTGCTGGGCGTATGGGTTACCAGCATCTTGGTTGTATCGATTTGCTCCTCCTTGTGCATAAGGATTGGCCTGGCCGTAGCTGCCTTGGTTGTTGGCCCCGTATTGCTGGAGATGCGAAAGGCAAAATTAGCGATTGTGCCCATCACGTAGTATCTCATGCTGTATCAGGGTGGCCGTTGTCTTCGAGTGAGAATGCCTTAGGACTTCTCGTTCAAGGGTGTGGTGCTTACAGCCATTGCGGTCCTCAAGTCCTGAAGCCCCTGATCTAGCGATGGTCTCGTCTTTCAGGGAGGGGAAGAAAGCGAAAATCGAAGTGAAAAACGCCTTGATGGTGAGCAAGAGAGGGTGATGCGGCGGCAGAAAAGAAGTAGAATGCTGATGCCTGATAAGCTGCTGACCTTGAAGAATAGGTACAGGTACAGTTAGTAGCTATGCGAGAGTAAGATTTTGAGGTTCCGCGTAGCGCCGCCTTCACGCTTGGTCCTGAAACGGCTACACTGCTTTTGAGCGACGATCAAGGGATCCTGCAATTCGGATACTCAAAAGGAAAATTGTTACGGAGTACACTCGTTCGATTTCTCGTCTTGCGAACCTTGCAAAGACAAGTCAAATCAGCGGGTGTTATAAAGGCTCATTGAAGCAGCTAAGTTGCATTCGAGAATGGCAAAAGCTGCGTTGCGTCTGCCTGCTGCGCCTCGCTATTGTTAGACGAGTACCTAGAGCTGGAATCCTTTTCTCTCGCAATCGCGCGTCATCAGTTTGGCGCAGCCCTGGTGGCCCGCTCCTCTTACTTATCAGTCCGACTCGTTGGAGTCGGGCTTTGAGTACAGTCTATTACATGCTTTGGTCAGTCTTCGCTCGGAACTACCACCTATTCAAGTAGCTACGGCTTCTAATTCTATGATCTAGAGATGAAACATCCCTATGTAAATCGTACCCCCTTGAGAGGCTTATCATACAGTCGTACACGTATCCAAACTGCAAGCGTCTCCCATGCCGCAAACCCCTTTCCAACGCCTTCTGCTATGTTATCAAGTTCATGTCGTCCAGTCATAGCCGGTGATTCACTTTTTTCGTGCTTCGACGGCAGCGTGTGTCGCCACCCGTTTTCCGGATCCCCATCGTGTTGTCTCGTCCCCATTCTCCCACTCCTTCTCCTGGTAGCCTAACCTCTTCTTAACTTGATTCACTACCTCCGTGTCTCCCGTATTCTTTCCCTTGTTGTCACTAAGCTTAATCGCGGGTTTCCCACCTGCTGAAGATAGCTTAATCACTATATTCATTGGCAAAGATCTTTTGCGGTCGCGGCGAAATCTTGAAGTGTCGGATACTAGAGTAAAGTCGTCTACTTGTGTTAGTGGTACCGAAGGAAATGAAATGACTCATGTTGGACTAACTCGTAAAAAAAGTGCCAATACCAAAGGCCGCCTGGAAGCCAGCTTCTTCTGCAACTTTCTTGTATTCCAGGCAAAGCTTAACATTAAGCGAATCCGAGAATACGATAGTCTTCTTGTCTTTGATGCCTTGGCCGTCATAGAAGTCCCGCATAAGCTTCACAAACTCCAAAGGGCTTCCAGAATCTTGGCGAACGCCTTGGAAAATTTGCGCATACGTTCGCTCTTTCTTTCTCTTCTTGCCATCGCCGGCAATTGTCTTCGAATCTAAGCCAGGCATACTTGTCGCCGCTGGAATACGGGTCGTTACAGCGTCCGTCTTCGCCCTCTCAGCGCTGGGCATCTTCTGCTTGAAGGCTTCGAGGAATGCGGGCGTGCCGAATGTGTCCGTCAACGTTATGCCGAGGACCCCTTCTCCATAGCAGCTAAGCCAGTACCGCATTGCGGCTTCGTTTGCAGTCTCGTATTCGGTGATAGATGCTATTCCCATGAACCACTCATGGGCCACGGTACCAACTGGTGGTAATGCGTATTTCATAGCAAAGTGGACGTTGCTTGTACTTACCCTCCCCTTATTCTCCGACTTTGGGAAATTAATCCTACGCGACGCTGCTTTCAAGCCCTGTATCACCATCTCCTGGGTGCGGTAATCTCTTCTCCGCCTCGTGCCAAATTCTGAAAACATGCAACCGGCATCAATGAGATCCCTACCCTTGCAGTGAGCAAGGGCATGCTGGTCTTTATGCCTCCAGTCTTTGTCGCAGAATTTGAAGTAGGCTTCACTTATCAGAGCGAGCAACGGGATTTCGTAGAGAACTGTATCCAGCCACAGACCTTCCACATGCAAGTCTAGTTCACCCACATCGTTGGCGCTACCCGTATCGTTGATGGCTATCCAAGAGCTTCGAACGTGCTTCGAAGGCTGTAGGTGGAAAGACTTGAGGAAGTCCAGATATCTTTCGCTGAAATAAGTGCATGTAAACTTTAGGTACTTGAATTCCCGGTTGGTCAACGACATTTCTCCCAATTCTAGCGTTGACGATTAGCAAAGCCCAGGCAATATGGTGCCAGTGCAACCATACTAGTTATTTGCGCCTCCAACCATTGATATGCTTCACGTGTGAGTTTCATATGGGGAGTTCTGTTCGTAAAAGCGTATGTAACCTCTGCTGAATGTTAGCAAGGAATCTCAAAACAACAGTCGCCCGTACTCACCAACGTCAGGAAGATATTGAAGGATAGCGCATTGCATTGTGAGCTTGTATAAATCGGTATCCAACAGTGAGAAGACGCCCTCCGGCATCTTATACTCCGGGATTTCCTCTTCACTCTCATGATCGTCGCTAGGCCAAAAATCACATGCATCCCCAGTATACTCAGCCATGGCAGTTTGAGATGAAGAGGCACAGCTCTCGATGACAAAAGTGTGGGATGGGGAACACGAAGATGTGAGGATGAAGAAAGAAAGAAGCGATTGTAATTGTTGCTAAAGTAAGGTACTTAACAAAGCGCATGTGTTAATGACGATGTTTTGTTATTTTACAGCATGTCGTGCATACAGTGAAACGGGTACGCTAAGATAAGATTAGATCCTAATAAATACCCTGACGTGCCTGAGAGGAGATGATGATTGGACCAGGGGCATAAAGCTCTGCTACAAAAGGCTGTAGAGACAGAGTAAGTCCTAAGCACCCACCAGGTAGTTACCCACATGTGGACGACGCCACTCCACTCTGAGTAACTTGGCTACGAACTACATTACACACTTACCACTCTACAAGGGCAAGACCACCTCATTGAGTGAAAATTCCCAAAATATCTAACCCAAATCATGATCACCCCACACTGTAAATCTTCTGTCCAGTGCTTCATCCGGTGCTTCATATATGCTTTAGCCAGTCTTTCATCCAGTGTTCCATCCAGTGTTCCATCCAGTGTTCCATCCAGTGCTCCATATATGCTCCATATATGCTCCATATATGTTCCATCCAGTGCTTCATCCAGTGCTCGAGATATGCTCCATTCATGTTCCACTCAGTGCTTCATATATATGCTTCATCCAGTGCTTCATTCGGTAAAATCATATGAGCAAAGAACAAGTAAAGATAGAAGAACTGAATAGACGCGTGCAGACGTGTACGGACCTAAAATTTTGATGTTCGATTACCGGAAGTCATGTGGTCAGTACTTTTTTCGATCGATCGGATTGAAGATTCTATAATTCTATTCTATTATATGTTAGATTGACCTCGAGCCAGCAAGCTTGTTTAGCCCTTGCGTGAAGCCAGACACACGAAGAAAGAGGAAGATCAAATTCATGATAACCTATCTAGAGCCGCATAGCCAACCATTCTAACCTATCCACCAACTCCTTCAATAATAAGTTCAAGGACGCCAGTCAGCGTAAGGGCTCCGCTGCACATATCCCACTCAGAAAATCCATTGGATGTCTAGCCGTTGGCAGGAGGGCATACATTGATGTACAAGTTTTCCGATTCGCCATCGACGCCGGCCCTTGTTCCCCATGTTGTAACCCAAAAGGTTAGCAGCGCGTACAACTTGATGAAAGAATGGTAGTATCCAAAAAGAATGTATCCAGGGAGGTAGACAAGATCACCAGGATTGCGCCAAAAGTGTGGGAAAGGCTTGACTAATTTCGAACATAAAATCCAAGATCCAAGCCAAAACATTGCGGTTTTCGGACCAACGTGTTGAAGCACCGATTGCTCCCTGGCAAGCCACATTGTGTAGAAGAGGGCGGCATCGTAGAAGAGGGCGAAATTAACAAACGAAGTCAGGTAAACTGCGTAGACACACCACGGCTGAGTTCGCCAGACTGTGCCTTCCGAAAACAGGCTTGCGGCATTGCTGCGCCACGTTGTTCTGGACCAGCGCAAGCACTGCGAAAGAAATTTAGGATATGTCCCTAGTGTTGTTAGAATCCTGGCGTCATCAGAGTATTGTATCTTTATTTTCCAGCCATGATTGACCATCCAGCGGGTAATGAAGTTGTCGCTACACATGGTTAGCCCCGTAGACGCGATGCTCATTACATCTGCAAAGATGTCAGAAGGGACATGACTTACTCGTCAGCGTGCAGTGGGCCGAATAGACCCCAAAAGATATATTCGTTGAGGAATCCATCAATGAAACTGGAGTTCTGTAGAATCTGAGTCCGGTGCGCTAATGTACGACCTGATAGACAGAAAACACCACCATCAATATTATTGGTCGCAGCAGTTTCGAAGTTATGGCGTTCGAGATAAATTGTCCCAATGAAATTCCAAAAGTCAGCCCAAGAAAAAAAGGGCGACTTCCGTACACCACTTTTGCAGGTTCCAACAGCTCCGACACGAGGGTTGTCAAAAGGGACAAGAAGATTAGGGAGAAAGTACTCGGGCCAAATAACGTGATCGTCGCAGAGAACCGTGATGGAGGTTTCGACCTAGCAGAGAACATGTTATCAATCCCATATCACAACTATGGATACACACAACCAGATTATACAAATTCAGACATATCGCATATGGTCATTGCACCATCTTTCTACTTAAAAGATCCAAACGCCGAGCATAGATAGCCTCCCAACCTTGGAGGGTCCTACCTTTTTCATCGCTTCGCACACTTGCGTTCTTTTGTTGGGAACCTTGCAATGGAATAGTCCGAACGCGGAGGAATTGTTATAGGATCTGCAGACATTCCTTGCCTCCACATCTTTTCCTATTCCGGCTGTGACTATCATGATCCTGGCGGGATTGTTTTTCATGATGGAGTTAATGCACTTCTCGAAATCATCTCCGGAAGGTTCAACAGTCGGGATTATCACCGTAACATCTTTCGGCAGTTGAGTTGGAGTCCTTGGACGTGTTGGTATAGGAGTCGCCTTATACGTCAGAAAGGAGATAGTATTTACTACCAAACGGGTGTACCGGAATAGAAATAAGATAATAAATGACTGAGTCCACTTATTGAGAGAGAAGAAACCTTCCACAGATGTGGAAACGGCTGGATGAAGGGACGCATAATTATATATAGGATTAACGGAGGTACACGAGATTGGCCAATATCGAAGCACGTCGAACAGAATGTGCGCTAGTACGAAGAATGCCGCCAGTCCCAAAAGCGCCAGGGAATCCTTATGTTGCCAATGCATGGAGCTGCGGACAGGACTTTGCTGGCATGCACAGAACTACCGTATTTTCGAGCTGTAGAAGCAGACCAGGTGCTGAGGGGTGAAGGGCATATTCACGCGCTGAGCAGATCAAATAAAAGTACTACCAACACAATGTTCGTCTGGTGAATGGAGACAAAGAGTGCATATAGTTGTTAAAGTGAACAACCCACGCCGTTTGCAACGAACTCATCGAAGACTGCCGAGATGCCCAACGCAGTCACGTCTGGCCATTGAGAGACGCAAACAATTCTTGGTCTACACATTGTGTTGTTACTTAGACAAAAGGTATAAGAAGAACCCGATGGCCATTCTGGAGGAACCAGAGCGATGCTCGCGGCACCAATGGCAAGCGTTACGGGTCTATCCCGAATGCAATTATCCACGTCGTGCAAGTATGAAATCGTCAATCCTTGTAGCTGGATCCGAGAACGAAAATGTTCATTGGGCTGACCAACGCGCCCCAGGAATGCAGTCGATTCTCAGAAGTTCTAACTAGAGCACATTAGCTTGGGAAATGACAAAGGCGTCACCAACAGAGTATTATCCTGCTCCTAGACCCAGTTCAAGGTCCACAAGAATAAAGGGCTACTTACTTTACAACCTACAAGCAATCGAGTAAGTCAACCAAGTTGAACGCATTCTCAAGAAATCGCTCGTGCTTCTACCAATGAAACAGATTTCACTCCCGGAGAAATGTCTTGTACGTTGGCGACTCCGAGCAGTCCGAGAAAGGATACTCCAATTTGAAGAGGAACCCCTCAAGTTCCTGTTTCTCTGCCAAAGGGCATTGGATGCCAGCTAATACCTTCCCAACGTCACCACCATGATTCCGGTAATGGAACAGCGAGATGTTCCTATCAGGGCGCAGTGTCGTGAGAAATTTTACTAGTGCTCCAGGTCGCTCTGGGAACTCAAATGAGTAAAGTCGCTCGTCCTGAACACCACTGCGACCACCAACTAAATATTTGATATGTGATTTTGCAAGCTCGTCACCACTTAGATCGACGGCGACCATACCGTCGTTACTCAGTCGATTGATGAGGTCGGACAACTCTGACGTACGGAACGATGCGTTAACCGAGATTCCCATCAAGACGTTCGCTGATTGTTCCTTTGCATATCGATAGCTAAACTCGGTTACCGCGTGGGGAAGAACAGCCTTGATGAGATCTGCGAAAGAACCTGGTCTCTCCGGAACGTTAACACTCAGCAGAGCTTCTTTTTTCTCACCTAACGCAGCACGATCTGCCACGAATCGCAAGCGGTCGAAATTCATATTGGCGCCTGAAGCTATCGCGACCAATCCTCTTTTCGGGTTAGGTGACGGGTTCTTTGCTACGTATTTCTTGAGACCAGCCAACGCTAGAGCTCCAGCAGGTTCAACAATAGACCTGGTATCCTCGAATACATCTTTGATGGCCGCACAGGTTTCATCAGTCGTCACTTCGATAATTTCATCGACAACCTCAGAGCATAAGCGGAACGTCTCTTCGCCCACGGTTTTTACCGCAGCACCATCCGCAAACAATCCGACCTCGTTCAGTACAACCCGCTCATGTTTCTTCAGCGATTGCACCATTGCGTTTGCGTCGTAAGTCTCTACGCCAATGATCTTGACATGCGGAGCTATACGTTTGATATAGACGCCCAGCCCTGCAATAAGACCTCCTCCACCGACGCAGCTGAATACAGCTTCAAGATCTTGCAAATTTGTTTGCCGTAGTAGTTCCATCCCAATCGTACCTTGCCCAGCTATCACATATGGGTCATCGAAAGGAGGGATATTCGTAAGGCCATAAAGCTTCTCCAGCCGGTGTGCTTCACTCTTGGCGGAGTCAAAGTCTTCACCGTATAGTACAACGGATCCTCCCAGGCGTGATACATTCAGGTGCTTGATCGACGGCGTTCCTGCAGGCATGACGATTGTCGCAGGTATCTTCAATTGTCGCGCAGAATATGCAACCCCTTGAGCGTGGTTTCCTGTATGCTCTCAGCCTTCAGCGGACCAAAGACTAGCTGCCTTATTCACCAGCAGAGCAGGCGACCACCCCTTTCCACCGTTCAGTTGGATCTAGATGTGCCATCTTATTGTATGCTCCTCTCAGCTTGAAGCTGAAGACTGGCTGAAGATCTTCTCTCTTTAGAAGAACCTTACATTCTAATCGGTTGCTGAGATTCACTGCGTGGGTCAATGGGGTCTCTTTGACGACGTCGTAGACTCGAGAAGTGAGGATAAGGCGCATATACTACATCTTGTTAGCAGCCTGGAGCTCAATCCCACATAAAATCCCAGGATACGGACATCTGGATAGCCGTCCGGAAGTAGGAAGGCTGCAGGCACGGAGGATGAAGCTTTTAGCTTCTCTGTTGCAGTGGGCGAAGGATTGGCGGTGTACTCCGTCAACGGCATTCCATTGGATTGCGACGAGCCCAGTGCGGAGGTACCGTTGGCCATGGTTATGGAGGCCATGGCGCTCCTTGCGGAATAGACTTGAAGAAACTCAGATAAACTTTGTGCCGATAGGGCTGAGGGACGAGATCCCGTCTGTAGGGCTGACGTGACGGGCATGCCGAAAGCGTCATTTTGAAAGCACCTATCCAGTCCAGCAAGTCTCCGAAGAGCCGGTGTACAAGCAACCTTATCCTGGCTATTGACTGGAACTTCTGTGGCTCAATTGAAACTACTCGTTGATGCCTATGCGAAATCCGCTTGCCTCCCAGCATTGAACTCTCTACAATGTCTGGGGCACCTTTACCCTCATCGTTTGATGGCAATACGTAAAACCCTCCTCCCTTCACCACTCAAGACGAGCTGTACTAATTTTATCTCGAGGGAATTCTACGAAGAGAATCGGTGGCAGAAATTCTCCCGCCGGCTGAAAGAAGAGCCCTTAATCCCTTTCGGTTCGCAATGCTCCAAATTTTTAAAGGCTTCCTCTTCTAATATACTAGTACACAGGATGCGCTTTGACCTGCTATGCGCTCTATCAAGCTGGGCGATCCATCCACCATGGAGACTCCGTCACTGCTAACCGAATGTTCCGTAACCGTATCTATGCTCAGGCATTCACACTACTTGCGTTAGTGGCCGGATCAATGTACTACGATAAGGATCGAAAGAAGCGAAAAGAGTTCGAAGGGGTGATAGCAGAGAGGAAGGCAAAGGAGAAAAATGAGGCGTGGATACGGGAGTTGGAGGCTCGAGATAAGGACGACAAGGAGTGGAAGGTAAGGATGGGGAAGGTTACGGCAGCTGAAGCGAAGGCAGCAGAGACGGAGAAGGAGAAAAAGGCGGGTAATGGGAAACTTGGTGGGATTGTCGAAGCAGTGAAGGAGCTTACGTTGGGGGATAGGAAGCCAGAACAGGATGGAGAAGGAGAGGTCAGCGAAAAGCAGACAGCCAGTGGGAGCGACAAGGACTGGGGGATCGTTGCAGCAGTAAAGAATGAGCTGAGCGGTACGGGGAAGGAGGTACAGGATAGTGGAGAGGATGCGGTCGGAGCTGCAAAGAGCCACCCGGCAAGCCCGAAGAGGTAAAAACTATGTGTTGCTCGTAAGAGATGTGCGCTGTACGACAACCATATATACAGTCTGGGATGGAGTATATGGTGCATAACGCTGGCGTTCAATAACGTGTGCTACTCATCATGAAGAAGTTCGGGTTAGGTCGATGAAACGATTTGTACAAAGTCCCTATGCTGAATATATCGAAGGCACGCCCCCCAGTCCAGTTCTGATAGACATGCCATTGACCAACCGAAGGCGCAAGCGAACACACCCGGTAGCTTCTTGGGAGTGCCCTTACAGTCAAGGCCAGATTTCACCAACAATGGTCACTCTACTAGCCTTCACTGAGATAGTCCAGGGTTTCTCAACTAAAGATATTCGTAGCGGCTTCGGGAATGGATTGGTCGTGGAAGGCCCTCAGATAACCCCAACGCCATGCAATGCACCTCCAATTACCAGGATACGTAGGGCGTTTATGCACTGAACACGCCTCAATCGCAATCCCTTTCTCGGGTTGAAAAGCAATGCTTCCCTCAACCCTGTCGCTGCTTGTGTTTGGGATTCTTCGAGCAGATAATGTAGACATAACCTTTTCTTCGGACGCTCTATGCAATAGACCAAAAGTTAGCTAGATAACCGTAGAATTCAACCCCACAGTCTCTGCAATGTCGGTAGAAGCAATCGGATTTGCTTCGAGGAGGGCAATCGAAGAGCTGAGATATTTACGTACCTTACACCCGTCGCAAAGCTTCTTCACGCTACTCCTAACCTTCATGCTTCTCGACTGCTCGATATTCCTGCCCCGTAGTATATCCAACATGGGTCTCTTGCAGAGGTTGCCTATTGTCCTTCTTAGGCCATGCCATGAAAATGCTCTTAGCAAGCTTGCGGAAGGGTGACGATGGAAGTTGAATTGGATTGGCACTCTTGAGACGCTTTGAGCCAGAGCGGTACGTCGTAGGGAAAGGAAAAGCGACATTGCTCTGGAGGCCGGTCGTGTTTGAAGCATGGCTGGGGTTGTTGGAGACAGCAAGCTTAGAGAGCTATGATCGTAATTCGCGGAGACGACACGCTACCCTGTCAAGAAACGCGATGGACGAGGATTTGAGGCCTGCTGCACTGTGTTATAAATGGCAAGAAGTGGGTAGATGAGTTGACGGCCAAAGATTTACTGAAGGTTCAGTAGAGTAGTGGATGTCCGAAGGTCGAAGCCACTCGGATTGTCGGTCGAAGAAAATCCGAATGGCGGAATTTTCCGTCATTCAAAAGGATATTATTTAGAGAGTAAGGTACCTACCTTAGGGGAATTTGGAATGGTAGGAGAGGAACAAACTCATGGTTTTCTGACATGCCAATGCGTCCATTGATCATCACTACATTTCCATACCATCATCCGCACTAGAAATCTTATGGCCGACTGAAGCATCATTCAAGCCATACTGCCTCCACTGCCATTATGGTTGCCTACCAAGCCTGCCATTTCCAATAAAGCCCTATCAGCTTCGACGTCCTTACCTAGATTTATGTGTTTTCTAGCCTCTGCCTCCCGCTCCTCAAACGCCCAGGCAGCCTTTTGTCTCTGGGCCTCCTCTTCCCCTCCGCAGCCCCAAACTTCCAGACTCTCTATCTCAAACCTGTCCTGCCAATCGTGCTTCCAGCTCTTACTCGGATGAAAAGAGCCACCTCCAGTACTATCATGAGTGAAGACTCCGTATTCCAATGATTCGTTCAGCATCAACGAAACGGGGCCAAGTGCAACATGCGAAGATAAACCAGAGATAGGTTTCGAAGGAGCCGGCGGGCTTCCAAAGCTGATGCCTAATTTGGTGAACGTAACGTAGTCTTTACTGATAATACTCGCACGGAAGACCCGATGAATCGGCTCGAGCTGGAATAGCAACATCCCAGTACCGCCTATTGCTTCTTTGTGGGTGTGCTTCCAGGGTACGTCGATGTAAGCTCCAAACACGACTCTCCCAGATGTGCTATTTCCCGAGGCACCATCTGGAAACCTTTTGGGAGGTAACGTTTCTGCGAAGGCTCGTTCTTGACTTCCCTGTGGCATCGATGGTAATCTGGTTCCAGCCACAAGTAATATACTAGGCGCGCGCCAATTGAGCACCTTCTGCTCGATTGAGCCAATGCTGAAGCCGGCGTCCCCACCCGCATATAAGGGTCGTAGTCGATGAAACATCGAACCACCTTTGAGGAAGAACGACAACTGGCTCAAAATGTTTAGACTGAGAATTTCACCTTCTCTGGGTAGCAGGGGTTCGAATTGGGTATCTGGAGCTTGAGCTATCGTTGGAGATGATAATGGAACTGGGTACGGTGGTTGTTTACGCCGTGAGAGATCAATGTTCTTACTGAATAGGAAATGTTCAAATAGCGGATTTAGACCATCAAACATGTAAGGTAGAGAAGCTGGGACAGTTGAGTTAAAAATATGATAGAAGATGCCTCCATTCTGTTCTGGAATGAAAGACCATAATATGCAATCAGCAACTCTGCGAAGAGCGTCTAGTCTTGCTTCGGTCAGCTGGAGAGCGTGGCTTGATAGATTCTCCTGAGCTTCAAGAGGTGCAATGAGAAGCAGCAGCATTATTAATTTCTTAAAGTTATCGGCGGGTATTTGCGCGTGATGAATCTTTGTATCTGCTCGTTGATCATACTTAAAGACCTCGATAGCATCCAAAGAGTCAAGCGCAGCTAGTGCCAGTTCGTCGTCGTCTTCGTCCTCCTCTTCATTAGCAGGCTCATCGATAGAGAAACCTGCTGGGTGAGACCGAGATCCTGTTGTCGACCATTCTTCCACACCAGCGCTATTTTCTCGCAAATCACGCAGACCTTCCGGCGAGGGTTTTTCGTGTACGGAGCTCATCCTCCGATCAAACACAGCTAGACTCCTAAACAGCAGTTTGTTGCGATCTGCTTTGCCTCGCTTCAAGATTCTTCCATATCGTTCAGTCATGATGACCACGACCTTGAGCATTGCCTCGATCGTCAAGATGCTAGGTGCAAGGCTCGGAAAAGGGAAAGCACCAAGATACGTGGCCATCTGATATATTACGGGGCCGGGGCCGAGAGCGTCTGGTATGACCAGGAAGCGGCATAATGTTTCTTCTTTCCAATAGTTAACACCATCTCGCTCGTCTGCCAAGGTTCGAAAGACGTCCTTAAAGTGGGTAAGCTCAAGCGGCGAAAAGCACTTCTTCGCAAACCGCAGTGCAAGCTCATGGCTTAATCGTTCTTTGACAGTAAGCCTTCATCCTTATGCGGCAGCAGAAGACGGACCAGTAGACACACTTCGAGAGCCTTGCTCCTCCGAGTGCCCTTGACCCATCGTCAATTTCTCAGAACTATTACAGTATGTTAAGTGAGCTTTGGTCCAACATGGGTTATCACTTATCAAAGCAGACAAGGATGATCTAGATATCGCCCGCAGTCTTGTTCAGCACATTCCGCACATTCCGCCCACCCCACTGAGCTATTACGAAGGATCTCGTACAACCAGCTTCAACAATATCTGCGTGTAGGTACGAGTAGAATAGTCATTGGCCTCCATTACTCTTCTTCCCTTTTCTCCTCTACTATTTGGTCTCTCTGCTATGGCTGCTTCAGCTTCCGCGTTACTCAAAAGTCGCGTCCGGCGGCCTTCGATGCTGAACAAATTAGCAAAGACGTCTGATCTCATCGAGCTATTCCCGAACGGGGCCTATGTCGGATGGTCCGGTTTCACTGGAGTTGGCTATCCAAAGTAGGTGTCTTCAGGCCTGAAGCCTATCGAATGGCTCATACAGCTCTTACAGAAAAGTTCCCACTGCATTGGCGGATCATGTTGAGAAGAACAATCTGCAAGGGAGATTGAAATACTCCCTCTTTGTGGGCGCGTCCTCAGGAGCGGAGACCGAGAACAGATGGGCAAGACTTGATATGATAGAGCGGCGTAGCCCTCATCAAGTTGGTAAAGAAATAGCCAAGGGTATCAATGAGGGTAGAATCAAGTTCTTCGACAAGCACCTTAGCATGTTCCCAGTAGATTTGGTCTATGTAGGTTTTACCAGGGCTCTTGCTCCTTTTGACTGAACAGTTAAGGGTTACTACACCATGCACAAGCCCAACAAGAAATTAGATGTTGTGATTGTTGAAGCTTCGGCAATCACTGAAGAGGGTGGAATCATACCAGGTGCATCCGTTGGAGCCTCTCCGGAGCTGATTCAAATGGCCGACAAGGTGTGTATTCGAATACGAGATGCTGAAGTAGCAAAAAATAACAACTACCGAGTAGATCATCATAGAAGTTAACACTGCAATGCGTACATTCATTGCTTCTTTGTGGGAAGTGCCAATACTAATTGTTACCTCGCAAAGCATCCTTTGAAGGTCTTCACGATATTACAATGACTGATATGCCTCCGCGGCGAAAGCCTTTCCTGATAATGGCCCCAGAAGATAGGATTGGCACGCCTCATATCCCAATTGATCCTGAAAAAGTCGTCGCCATCGTGGAGAGTGACTACCCGGATCAAACGCTGGCAAATGCGCCAGAGGACGATACTTCGAGGTCAGCATTCCTTCTGAGTTTCCAAATATATTCTATACATGCCCTGCGTGCCTCAATAGTATGCCCAACCTTGAGTTCGTTTAATTGCTTCCCATAGTTTTTCTTCCGTTGAAATACTTGAGCATGCGCCATATGATGTGATAGCAGCAATACTTGCTCTCTATTTATAATGACTCTTTTGCTACTTTTGTCTCGTCAACATTGACATCTATATTCAAGGTTCTTTAAGATCTTCAACTCGTACATAGTGCCAATGGAGGCTTAAGATGATAAAGATTTATCTCGTTGCTAATAAGCATTAAAGGGGCATTGCAAATCACCTTATCGAGTTCTTAAAGCACGAAGTCCAGCAAGGCCGGCTACCTACAAATCTTCTACCTCTGCAATCTGGTATAGGAAACATTGCAAATGCTGTCATAGGAGGTCTGTCGCATGGTAACAATTTCACCAACCTCAAGGTCTGGACCGAAGTGCTTCAAGACTCGTTCCTGGACTTGTTCGATAGCGGCCATCTTGAATTTGCAACTGCAACATCCATAAGGTTCTCTCCTGATGGGTTCAAGCGCTTTTATGACGGTTGGGAAAATTATGCGGGCAAGCTACTACTCCGGTCACAACAGGTCTCGAACTCGCCGGAGATCATCCGCCGCCTGGGTGTGATAGGTATGAATACGCCGGTCGAAGTTGACATATATGTGAGTGGAGCCAGTTACGGATACTTTAATCCCTATTCCCTAGCCTATACCAACTATCAAGCAGGCACATGCGAACAGTACCTGTGTCATGGGGTCAAGAATGCTTAACGGTCTCGGTGGTTCCGCCGACTTTCTGCGAAGTGCCAAAATAAGTATCATGCACACACCCTCAACCAGGCCCTCAAAGACCGATCCCACCGGAGTCTCTTGCATTGTACCGATGTGTACCCACGTCGATCAGACCGAGCATGATCTAGATGTTATCGTTACGGAACAGTATGCCAATACTACCAATCCTACTTTGTGCTTTATTGACATGATTCCAGGGGCCTCGCCGACGTCCGCGGCCTCTCACCGCGAGAACGTGCACGAGTTATCATCAACAAATGCGCGCATCCAGACTACAAGCCCATCTTGCTAGATTACTTTGAGAGAGCTGAATACGAATGTCTCCGTAAAGGATGGGGCCACGAGCCTCATATGCTATGGCAAGCCTGTAAGAAACGAGGTCTCCGTTAAAGCGAGTGATTGACTGACAAGGAGATGTGTTTAGTCAAGATGCACAAGGAGTTTAATGATAGGGGTACCATGAAGATAGATAATTGGGATCCGTGAAGGGGAGTCCGTGTAAGATAAGGCTGGAGGGAAGTACATATTCTTTGTTTTTCCGAAGCATATCTATAGTTGGGGTTTAGACCGATGAACAACTGGAAATGCCATTGTCCCTCTTATGTCTTACACTCGTACAAAAAAGGAGCACAGTACTTCTCAACAAACTCAAGCTATCCGCACTAACAGCATCATCTCTATACCGTTCCTACTTCTCCCAAACCCACCACCCCATACACCATCATCCAGAAAAACCTGCGGTCCTTACCATGCTACCCAGCCAGGTCCAAAATCACCACTTCACGTCAGAACCTCTCATCAACCTCCCCGTGCCTATGATCATCATTTTTCGTGTTTACAGCCGAAGCATCCGTACACGGACTGCGAAGTCTTCGATACTGTTGTGCTGTAGGTATTATAGATTTGGAGGGGGGGGAAGGTAGTCGAATGGAATGAAGAAGGCGCTCCTGGAGAGGGAAGTACGAAATTGCTGCATGTTAAGGCCGGATGTTTGAATTGGTATGGTAGACGGAGGGTGCTTTCCCTATCTCGACATGTCTCATGACTATTCAGCAAGATAGAGAGCTTCGAAGTAATGGATTATCATCCCGGCTGCTTATTTAGAAAGACACCAATGGAAATGACTCCAGACTTCGGCCAGGCCATGGATGTCACTTTCATAACCTTGCATCGTTCTCTTGACCCTTCCCTTCTGGCTACTTAGATCGAGCTCGCGTTGTCGTCGTTTTAAGAAGCTTGTGTAGTTATATATAGTTTCCCCGAACTGAGGCCAACACGTGACCAGCTGCTGACTCAGGCGTCGCTGCTCTGCTTGCGCGCTAACGCCCGTTTCGTCAGTGTGCTCCCTCACTGCTCTCCCCTGCTCCCTCATGCTCCCCCGTGCTCCCCCTCAGCCAATTCCTTCTCTTCAGCTGTAATTGCGTTCTTGTAAGTTTAAACGAGAGCGTCCAGTCAGCCTGTTTTGGATGCTGATTAGAGAGGAGCCGGTTATGACTCCACCGACCACCCACCATGTTGTCTTCTGCTCTTGCCCTCTCACTCTTTCGCTCCTGCTCTTTTCCCTCAGTTGGAACGCAAAATGTGAACACACTCGCAAATCCCTTGCTAGATTATATATTCTAACTAACTTCCTCCTCCTCGTCCTTGTGAATTTGCTTCAACATGATACGCACAGAGTCCATGAACAGCCTGCTCATGCATGCATGATTCAGATCATGAATTCCTCTAGATACTTTCTGCAAGAGAAGGGGATTCTAGAAATCTGAAAGTGCAATCGTTGAGTTGAGTTTATGGTGTCTTTGCGGTGTGAAATGATGGGTGTGTGTTTTTGATGTTTTTTCAAGACGAAGGGATTAAGAAGTTTTTTTGGTAGAACTGTGACGTAGTGGGAAATTGGGGTTTCGTCTTCGTTGAGCTGAAATCGATTGAATTTGAGAAGGGTAAAAGACACTTTTAAAATAACTTAACGTACTTACGTTTAAACAATTTATATTAATAAACAAGTATCTGACTTGGCCTAGAGTGAATTTGGCAATCGTTCTTGTATGCCATTATGATAGAGTCACCTTTTCAGACCGCTTTTATTGGGCTTCATCACGTCTGCACTTATCGTCGAGTAGAAAATTTCGAGTTTCACCGAGGGTGAGTTCTGATACGCGCGGAATAATGTCGATGATATATGTGCCCGTGTTATATTTTGGAGAGTGGAAGGCAAATCTCGCTATGCAGCCAGTCGCACAAGAGTTGCCTCTTCAGCCGCTTGCTGCCTACTGTAACCCCACATCTACCTTCAGCCGGACTTCTTTCTGTTTTGATTTTCGACTTCTTCAGTTTCATGTACGAACTGTTTAGTCGGGATTCAGTGCTGCCATTCAATATTACCTTCTAGACGTGTCTTTTTGAAGGTTTTCAAGGATTACTCCCGCCCATATCTTTCCTCCGAATGGCAGAAATCGTTGGTCTACTTGCCAGTACCGCTTCCCTCATCTCCCTAGCCCATGAGACCTGCAAACTTTGCAACAATTTGAGAAAGGACATAGCATGTTTTCGAAATGCTCCAGCCGAAGTATCACGGCTGAGTTCGGAGCTGTTGGACCTCGCGCAATTACTTGATCTCATCAGCTGCGTGCTGCAACCGCTGCATGATCGCAAGGCTGTCGACGAGGTATTAGCGTATGCAGAAAGCTCTGCATTCCTTGGCATTCGTTTTTGCGTTTACCCCACATCCCTTTTGTATGGGGAATTCGAAAATTCAACCCCACCGTTTCCCAATTGCCCAAAATTGAAGCTATTCAGATCTTTTTGTTTGTTGATGTTTCTGACGTTCTTGTAATCGTTTTTATTCGAAATGCCTCAACGTCGAAGTCAAAATCTATCTCTGAATGATTCTCTCATTCCCTCTAATGCATTCGAAAGACGTAGAAAATCGACGACTCGAGCTGAACAGTTGAAGATCACTGATCGAGCTGTCTTTCCCGATCGTCGTCGTAGACAAGCTCTCATTTCATCAAATGTAGATGAATTCAGATTGTCTTCAACTTCTTGACAATCTTCATCTTCTGAGCAATTCTCGTCTTCTGAATCTCAGTTGTCTTCACTTTCTTGATGATCTGAATCTTCTTCACTAAGACGTTCACGATCTAATTCACTTGAATCATCGTTACGTTCTGAATATTGAGAAAATGAACTCAACATTTCTAAAGATAAAGCTGAAAGATCAAGATCTTTTTCAGCTGCAGAAGTTGCTGCGCATGCAAAGTTTTAAAAAGAATAATAGAATTGTCCTGATGCTGCTCAAAGATTGAGAGACAATAAAGCTCATGAAAAGACTTTATGATAGACAGAAATAAATGAGCATGATGAACAAAAGACTATACATCATCATTGTTTGAATCATCAGACTAGAAAGAATTTAAAGAAGTTGTTTATTTCTGAGCTTGAAGTTATGAACTTTGAAGATCGAGTTGATAATTTTATGCTGTTTATATCAATCTGTCTTCATGTAAATTAAAGACTTGAGTGATCTAGTCACATTGCTCAGATGCTGACTTTGAAGTTTCAGATTTGAAACTTCAAAAAGATCTTAAATGAGATTATTAAGATTAAAGATGATGATGTTAAGAACTGAATTATCACTAATTAAATGATCATCATCAAAGCTAATAAATCAAGAGTCATTTGAAAGCAGCAAATTTTTTTTTAAATTCTTACTCAATTCAACATTCATTATGAATCTATGCGAAATTCTATATACTGTAGCGAGCGCTGCGTTAGTGCAGCACTCTTTTCGCATCAAAAATCGCTTCTTTCTGCGCTTTATACTATAACTGTTTTCAATGCAAGAACTTTATGAGTCTGTTTCTTCTTTATTTTCTTTCTCTTTTATCTGATTCTTCAATGATGTCACAGCTTGAAATTGATTCAGTATGCTCATTGAGAGTATCATTCAAATGATCATCATCACTGCGCTCATGATTTCTAAGAGCTTTCTTAAGTTCGTGATGTTCTCTTCTCATTGCATTGCTTTTCATTCTACTTTTCATCTGAGACATGTTAATAAAATGTGCTTGATCAACATTCAATCTCTGTTGCACTTGCACATCATTGTAATGACATCAAGTACTCATCTGTCATGATGTCAGATCATCAACTCGATTTAAAACATAAATTATCAATATCTTAAATAATTTCAATTCATTGAACTAGTTCAATGAATTATGTTACGATTCTAGTCTTCATTTATTCTTTCTAGTCTTCGTCTTGATTTCATTCTAATCGAGTCTAGTGAGCATTTGAGCTAAAGATGATGTCATTGAAACTCTGCATCATATGTGTAAGATGTCAACTCAATCGAGTCTAGCACAGAACTGAGAAATGCACATATAAGAATCGAGTTCTTTTCTGTAGATACTTTTCTTTCTTAGCATTTATCTATTAGTTAAATGACATTCATATGACTCGCTCTATGCTGGTTTCTAACAGTAAATAAATGCTCATTCAACTACTCTGCTATTGACGTGTAGATGATACGAAATAATCTACTTCTATTCAGAAAATTCGCAAGAGATTCTTTGAATTACTTTCATCAAAACACACACTCAAATTTATCAAATCAATCACTCAATCAAATCTATTTATTTATTTTTATCTCTCTCACAATGACACGCGACTCTGAATCAGTCGAGTCACGAACAGCTCATCTGCTTAGAAGCATTGCTAGTAAATGAGTTTTTCTTATTTCTTTCGATGCTTCAGCGAAATCTCAGAATGTCGCTATTTCATGAAACATCAATACGAATCAACAACTTCGTCAATGAGCTATTAATCAGTCAGACGAGATCATCAAGATGCTGATCGAGCTAAGAGATCAACGAGACATGACTTTGAAACTAAACGAGCAATGAATCGATTTACAAGTCGATCACATCAAGAGACTTGATGAGCTAGAGATCAATTAAACAACAATAGACACTCAAGAAGAGACTATCATCAAACTACGAGAGAAAGCATTGAGTCTCAAAAAGAAACAGCGTTCAGCTGATCAGTCTTGATCTCGACAGTCTATGAAGTCTCAAGCTTCTATCGAGAACTATACTTGACGAGAGTCGTTCACTCTATTTAACAACGATCATCACAAGTTCTTCAAGCTTTCGAACTCATTTATATTCATTGATGAAGATGAATCAACATGAGACAGCTGAAGAGTCAAGATAGACAACAAGCTTCAGACAAATGTCGATCACTTCGATAATGAGAATATCTGTATTGTCTATGTAATATCTAGACTAGAAGATGATGCTGCTGAGCACATCTTCGCTCGATATTGACATGATGCTTTGCATTCATACATCTCGATCGACGAGCTATTTGAGCATCTGAAAGAAATATACGATGAACTGAATAAGAATCGAAAGTGTCGTCGCGAGTACAACGCTCTGAGACAAGCAGACAAGTCTTTCAATGTC
>JAABVA010000021.1_pt1 | contig 192299 bp, 182 predicted proteins | sample 5560331 | NCBI WGS metagenome assembly JAABVA01 (sample SAMN12812661, study PRJNA571458) | rock metagenome | isolation source: Antarctica rocks | place: Antarctica: Victoria Land, Mt New Zealand sud | collected 2016-01-07 | reverse complement strand
ATCTGAATCAATATTTAGCAACTACACAAGTTATACACATAATGGCAAAACGGACTTGACGCGATGATCGAGAAATCGGACGAGAGCAGTGCTCTGACGCAAATGGAGGGGTGAATTTAAATAACCCCCGTCGCGCGTCATCGTCGGCGAGGTCCGCCAGCAGGAGTGCCTGGACCTGCTCATCGCCCTCAACTCCGGACTGCCCGGCATGTGCAGCATCCACGCGAACTCCGCGCGTGAGGCGGTGACGAAGATGTGCACGCTGCCGTTGCTGGCCGGGGAGAACATCGGGTCGCGTTTCGTGGTTCCAACCGTCGCCGGCGCCGTCGACCTGGTCGTGCACCTGGGCACCGACGCGAGCGGTGCGCGCAAGGTACGGGAGATCGCTGCCGTCCCCGGCCGGGCGGAGAACGGGGTCGTCGAGGTCGAACACATCTTCGTCACCCGCGACGACCGGCTGGTGCGGGCCGACGGCTACCCGCCGCACCGGGACCGGTTCGAACGCGCCGGCGTCGACGTGACGGCCCTGCTCGGGGGCGGACGTCCGGGGCCAACCGCAGACCGGGCGACGGCGCGCTGATGGGCGCTCTGCTCGGTCTCGTGCTCGCGGTCGGCTGCCTGCTGATCGCCATGTCCGTGTCGCCGGGGTGGCGCGCGGACCGGGCTGCCCGGGTGGGCGCCCCGACCCGCCGACCGGGCGTGTCCGAGCGGCTGCGCGACCAGTTGGCGGCCGCGGACCTGCACGGCGTCAAGCCGTCGGCGGTCGTGTGGACCGCGGTCGCGCTCGGCGCGTTCGTCGGGCTGGTGGTGCTCGCCGTCACCGGGACCTACCCGATCGCGGCGGTGTTCGCGGGCTTCGCGGCGTGGACGCCGTTCGTCCTGGTCCACCGCCGGGCGGCGGGTCGCCGCGAGGAGCTGCGCGGGCTGTGGCCGGACGCCGTGGACAACCTGGCCTCCAGCATCCGGGCCGGCCTGTCGTTACCGGAAGCGCTGTCCCAGCTGGGGATCCGCGGTCCGGCGCCGCTGCGTCCGGCGTTCCTGTCCTTCGGCGCGGACTACCGGGCGACGGGCCGGTTCACCGACTGCCTCGACGCCCTGAAGGCCCGGCTGGCCGACCCGGTGGCGGACCGCATCATCGAGGCGCTGCGGCTCGCCCGCGAGGTCGGCGGAACCGACCTCGGACGACTGTTGCGGACCCTGTCGGCCTTCCTGCGCGAGGACGCGCACACGCGGTCCGAGCTCGTCGCGCGGCAGAGCTGGACGGTCAACGCGGCCCGATTGGCCGTCGCCGCCCCGTGGATCGTGCTCGCGCTGCTCTCGCTGCAGTCGAACGTGACCCGGCAGTACAACTCGCAGGCCGGCGTCGTCGTCCTCGCCATCGGCCTCGGCTCCTCGGTGCTGGCGTACCGGCTAATGCTGCGAATCGGCCGGCTGCCCGAAGACGTCCGGGTCCTGCGGTGAGCCCGCCGCTGACGGGCGCGCTGCTCGGCGCCGCGCTGGCCGTCGGTCTGGCGATGGTCGGTGCGACGCTCACCCGGGCCCGGCGCCCGAATCTCGTCGGCCGCCTGCAGCCCTACCTGCGGGACATTCTCGTGCCCGAGCGTGTCTTCCTCGCCGCACCGACCGGAACCGTCCCGCCGCTCGTCCACCGCCTGCTCGCGCCGTACCTGACGCGCGGTGGCCGGCTACTGGAACGGGTGCTCGGCGGCGACGCCAGTATCCGGCGGCGGCTGTCGCGGTCCGGCTCCCGGATGACGACCGAGGTGTTCCGGGCCGAGCAGCTGTTGTGGGGCGCCGCCGGTGTCGGCGTCGGCCTGGTCGCCGGCCTGCTGGCGCTGGCCTCCGGTGCCCGGCCGGCCATCGTGGTCTCCCTCGTCGGCGCCGGCGCGCTGGGCGGCGTCCTGGCTCGCGACCAGGCGCTGACCACCGGGGTGTCCCGGCGGGAAAAGCGGCTGCTCGCGGAGTTCCCGGCTGTCGCGGACATGCTCGCGCTGTCGTTGGCCGCCGGAGAGGGGACGGTCTCCGCGCTCGAGCGGATCGTCCGGATCACCCGCGGTGAGCTTTCCGGCGAGCTCGGTACCGCACTCGCCGACGCCCGGACCGGGGCCTCCCTGAGCACTGCTCTCGGCGGCATCGCCGAGCGGACGGCGCTGCCCCCGCTGCAACGGTTCGTCGACGGCATCGCCGTCGCCATCGAGCGGGGAACTCCGCTCGCCGACGTGCTACGCGCGCAGGCGGCCGACGTCCGCGAGGCCGACCGCCGCCGCCTCATCGAGACCGGTGGGCGCAAGGACATCCTGATGATGGTGCCCGTCGTCTTCCTGGTCCTTCCGGTGACCATCCTGTTCGCCCTGTTCCCGGGCTTCGTCACTCTCCAGGCCATCGCCTCGTGAGAGCAGCGCTCCAACCAGCAGAAGGAGAGAACCATGGCACGACCCGTGATCGTCACCCCGATGTCCGACCTGCCCGCCCGGCTGAGCGCGGCGCTCCAGGTGCGCGCGCCGCGCTCAGCCGACCCCGAGCGCGGCGACGTCCCGGGCTGGGTTCTCGTCACGCTGATGTCGGCGCTGATCGTCGTCGGACTGATCGCGACCCTGCAGGCGCAGCTGGGCAATGCGTTCAGCCGGGCACTGGACTCGGTCAGCACGCCCTGACCGGCGGCCGGACCCGGCCATGGGCCGCGCGGGGCAGCCACCGGGGGAGGCCTCGGGTCACCGGGGGCGGAGGTGAGTCGGGAGCCGCAGTCGTGGACGTGGTTTTGGTACTGATCCCGCTGACGATCCTCGTCGTGGCGATCCTTCAGGTCGCGATGGTCGTCTTCGTGCGGACGACCGTGGTCGACGCGCTGTCCGAGGGCGCCCGGGTCGGTGCGTCGGCCGACCGCTCGCCGGCCGACGGCGCCGCGTACGCCAGCGACCTGATCGGGCGATCCCTGTCGCCGGCCTATGCGGGCGCGGTGTCCGCGGGGGAGGGGCCGGGCGGCACGGTCGAGGTGGCCGCGTCCGTACCGGTTCCGGTCCTCGGCGTCCTGACCCTGCACTCGGTGACGATGGAGCTGGCCGGCCACGCGCTGCGTGAGGTCCCGTGACGCCGGACCCGGCGCCACCGGCAGGGACGGCCGCGGAGCGCGGTTCTGCGCTGATCGAGTTCATCGGGCTCGCGGCCGTCCTGCTGCTGCCGATCGTCTACGCGTTGATCGCCGTGCTCGACGTCCAGCGGGAGGCGTACGGGGTCAGCGCGGCCGCGCGTGCCTACGGCCGGGCGTTCCAGGTCGCGGGTGCAGACCAGGCGGCCGCCGCGGCGGACGTGGCTCTGCGGGACCAGGGCCTGCGGCTGGCCGACGTCACCGTCACCACTGTCTGTGTCGGTGCCGACGGCGCCTGCACGGGCCCGGGCGGTGCGGTCCGCGTCACCGTCGCGGACCGGGTCGCGCTGCCGCTGGTTCCCGGCTGGGCCGACGACGACGTGTCCATCGGGGTCAGCGGCGTTCACGTCGCCGCCTACGGCGAGTTTCGGGACGCCCCGTGACGGCGCCGCGGCCGGTGCGCGGCGTGGACCGCGCGCGGCCGGTGCGCGGCGTGGACTCGGGCCACCGACGAGGTCGGGCACAGCCGGAGTCCGGTCAGGTCACGCTGTTCATGCTCGGCTTCTGCCTGGTCCTGCTCACCGCGCTGGCCGGTGTCGCGGCGGCCTCGTCGGTCTACGTGACCCGGCGGTCGCTGAGCTCGGTTGCGGACGGGGCTGCGGTCGCCGCGGCCGATGCGGTCCGGGAGTCCGACATCCTCGGCGGGGCTGCGCCGGAGGACCGGAGGCTCGACGGCTCGGCGGCCGAGGCTGCTGCGGGCGCCGCGATCGACCAGTCCGGTGCACCGGGCAGCCTCGCCGAGTTCGCGTGGTCCGCGCGACTGGACGACGCCGGCCGGGCCGCGGTCGTCACCGCCTCGGCGGTCGCGGACGTCCCGCTGATGACCTCGCTGTTCGGCCGCGGCGTCCGGGTGACCGTCAGCGCCCGGGCCACCGGCCGGGCGTGATCCCGACGCCGGTGATGCCCGCCCCCCGCCGCCGCAGATCAGGCGGATGGGTTGTCGACGTAGTGGCCCGGGTCGAGGTCGTCGATGAGTCCGGCGTGGGTCGGCTGCCATCACCAGCTCGCGGGTCAGCGTGCTGGAAGCCGGGCTGTCGGCTGCGGGGAAGCCGGCGACCCAGGTGAAGTGCTGGGGGCCGTCCTCGGGGGGATGGCGACGACGGGAAGGTCGAGGTGCCGGGCGGCAGGAGGACGCAGGGATGCCAGCCGCTGCCGCACGCATGGCGATCCATGTCAGTGCTTGTCATCAGTAGGGTCGCGGCATGAGTCGATGGGAGCCGGGCGCGCGCGAGCGGCTGGAGCGGGCGGCCCTGGAGCTCTATGACGAACGCGGGTTCGAGCAGACGACGGTGGTGGAGATCGCCCAGCGGGCAGGGCTCACGGAGCGGACGTTCTTCCGGCACTTCGTCGACAAGCGGGAGGTTCTGTTCGGGGGCGCGGGCCAACTGCAGCAGTTTCTGGTGCGCGAGGTCGCCGATGCGCCTGGTTCCCTAGGCCCTCTCGACGCGGTCGCCGCAGCCCTTCAGGCCGCCGGCGGACTGTTCGCGGAGCGACGTGAACACTCCCGGCAGCGGCAGCGGATCATTGCGGCGAACGCAGAGCTCCGGGAGCGCGAGCTGATCAAGCTGGCAACCTTGTCCGCGGCGCTCGCCGAGGTGCTGCGGCGACGCGGTGCCGCAGACCGGGCCGCGGGTCTGGCCGCCGAGGCAGGCGTCGCCGTTTTCAAGGTCGCGTTCGAGCGGTGGGTCGACCAGGCCAATCACCGAGACTTCCAGCAGCTCGTCCAGGAGTCGCTCGTCGAGTTGCGAGCCGTGACCGCCGGCAGGTGAGCGGGCGCAGGGAACGCCACGAACCCCGAGACCTCGGGACGACGGCGAGCGGCAGCCCCGGGCCAACTCTCGCCGCCCGAGCGCGTGCCGCATCCGGACGCCGGGGTGATGAGGTGGCCGCAACGGAGGGGAACGAAGCGGTGCCCGCAGCTCGCACGACCACGGTCCGGATGATCCTGGCGGTCGTGGCCACCGGCGTCGCCGCAGGTGTGATCGGCATCCTGGTGACCTGGCTGCTGGAGCTCATCCAGGACCTCGCCTTCGGCGCGGGCGGCGGGTCGTTCGTGGCCCAGGTCGAGAGTGCGTCGCCGATCCGGCGGGTGGCGGCGCTCGCCGTCGGTGGGGCGGTCACCGGCATCGGATGGTGGTTGCTGCGGCGTCCACCAGCCCCGCTGGTCAGTGTTGACGAGGCGGTCGCGGATCCGCGTCGGCGACTGCCACCGCTCCGGACGGCGCTCGACGCGTGCCTGCAGGTCGCTGCGGTCGCGGCCGGCGGCTCGCTCGGCCGTGAGGGAGCGCCGCGGCAGGCCGGGGCGGCGCTCGGCGGATGGTTCGCCGAGCGCACCGGTCTGGATGACACCCGACGCCGAACCCTGCTGGCCTGCGGCGCCGGAGCCGGCCTCGCCGCCGTCTACGACGTCCCTCTCGGCGGCGCGGTGTTCGCCCTGGAGGTGCTGCTGGCCTCCACCGCCCTGGCTGACGTTCTCGCCGCGGCTGCGACCTCCGCGATCGCGACCGCCGTCGCCTGGGTGGGCATCGGTGCGCATCAGACCTACCTGGTCGCGGTACCGACCGCCGGTGGGGCGAGCGGCGGCGTCGTCGTCGTCGGTGGGTCGTTGCTGGTGTTCGCGGTGCTCCTCGGCCCGGTCGCCGGCGCGGTGGGCGCCGCGTTCCTGCGGCTGACCACGTTCGCGCGGGCACACGCCGCCACCGGCTGGCGGGTGCCCGTGGCCATGACCGGCGTCTTCGCCGCGCTCGGGCTGCTCGCCTGGCCGTTCCCGGAGCTGCTCGGTAACGGGCAGGGCCCGACCCAGCTCGTTCTCGACGGTGCCGTGGGGGTCGGGGTGCTCGTGGCTGTCACCGTGTTGAAGCCGGTCGTGACCGCTGCGTGTCTGGGCAGTGGCGCCGTCGGCGGGTTGTTGACGCCGTCGCTGTCCACCGGGGCCGCGCTCGGGGCGGTCACCGGCATCGCGTGGACCCGGGTGTGGCCGGCGGACGCCCGCACGGCGTTCGTCCTCATCGGGGCGGCCGCCGTGCTTGCCGCGACCCAGCGTGCTCCGGTGACCGCGGTCGTCCTCGTCCTGGAGTTCACTCAGACCGGTCTGACGCTGCTGGTTCCGATGGTCCTCGCGGTGGTCGGCAGCGTCCTGACCGCCGGTGTCCTGACCGCGAGGCGTTCCCGCGACCCCGAGGGGATTAGACCGGACTGACCACTGGCGCCTCGCGGCGGGCGGACCGGCCAGGCTCCGTCCGTGTTCCCTCGCGCGTCGAACCACCTACGACTGTCCCGACGCAGCGGGGCACCTGGAGCTGGTCGGGGTTGCCGACGCCACCAGGCCCGATCGTGGTGACGCCGATCGGCTGCCCATGCCGGTGCCGACCGAGGGGGACCTCCTCGTGCTCTATCTCGACGGACCGGTGGAGGCCGAAGCAGTCGCCCGGCTTGTCGCGGCAGGCGGTCGGCAGGTCCGGTCACCGAATTCGTACTGGGATCGGTGGAGCGTCGCGGTCTTGGAAGTTGCAGTTCGTCCAGCACCGGTGCGGTGGTTGGGTCCTGCTCATGGTCGAGCGTCCCGTGCTGGTGGTCGGAGCGACCGGGTCCACTGGCCGGCGGGTGACGCGACGGCTGCGCGAGGCGGGGCTTCCCGTCCGTCCGGTGTCCCGCGCGACGCCGGTGCCGTTCGACTGGTCGCAACCGTCCACCTGGGTGGCGGCGGTGAACGGCGCCGCGGCGCTCTACCTGATGGCCCCGGACGGGACCGCGGTCGACCCCGACTTCGTCACCTACGCGGTCGGGCACGGCGTCGAGCGGGTCGTGCTCCTGTCGAGTACCAACCTCACGGAGATGCACGACGAGCGCCTGCTGGCGGCGGAGCAGACCGTCCAGGAGTCGGGCGCGGAGTGGACGGTCCTGCACCCGACATGGTTCGACCAGAACTTCGACGAGGGCTTCTTCCGGGGTCCGGTAATGAGTGGCGAGCTCGTCACGCCGATCGGTGACCTGCGGCAGGGGTTCGTCGACGCGGAGGACATCGCCGCCGTCGCCGTGGCGGCGCTGACCGGACCGGGGCACGCCGATCAGACGTATGAGCTCACCGGCCCGGAGGCGCTCACCTTCGCCGAGGCGGTCGCGGTCATCAGCCAGCTCAGCGGTCGGCGCGTGCGGTTCGCCGGCACCCCTGACCGATACCTCCAGACACAGCTCGCGGCAGGCGTCCCGCGGGACAGAGTGATCGCGGAGATCGACATGTTCGCCGCGATCCAGGCGCGCGGCGACGACGCCCCAACGGATGTGGTCCACCGGGTGACCGGTCGGACACCCACCCGGTTCGCCGATTACGCGGCGGCCGCCGCGGCACGAGGCGCATGGCGAGACTGAGCCTCTACCTCAGGGGCTCGACAACAGCACGTCCCGGTCACCAGGGATCCAGTCGTCCCAGCCGGCCCACCACCTGTCGTCGGCGTCGAGCAGCTCCGCGACCGCACGGGCGTCGGCATGGATCTGCTGGGCCTCCGCCGAGGTGATCCGTCCGGTGCCAGCCATCGCCGCCGGGTCGTCGAAGTCCTTCCACTGCCACGGTGTTCCGTCGGCCGGAACGACGATGTCGAGGCCGTGGTCGTCGGTGTCATAGCCACCGCCACCGGCGCCGTCGGGACGGCGGACCATCGGGGCTTCGAAGTTGACGTACCAGTGCGTGAACACGCCGTCGATGAAGAACTTCCACACGCTGTAGGGGTCGCCGTCCCGGTACAGCTGCAACACGGTCGTGGCCGACCACGCGGTCTGATGGCCCCACGGGTGGGGACCGAACGGGTGCTCGGAGAACGTGAACGGCGCCCCTGGTTGAAGCAGGACCGCCAGCACGTCGTCGGTGTCGTCGACGACGGTCACCGGGTGGGTCAGCCAGCGCATTCCGTGCAGCACCTCGCGACGCTCGATCACCCGACCGGGGGCGAACCGCGCGCCGGTCCGGGCGGCGCCCTCGGGGGTCACCGCTGCCCCACCGGTTCGGCGAGACGGCGGCCGACAGCGGTCGGGTCTGGGCTCATCGCATGCCTTCCGGTCCGGTGCTCGACGTTGACCGCCCAGGATGCCGCGCGGACCCTGCTGTCCCCGCGCTTCTTGGGTCGCCGGGTGCCGGACCGCGTATTCGACGATGTCGAGCTACGAACGGAGCGGCTGGTACTGCGCCGAGGACGCTGCGCCGGCCGGGGCTGCGCGGTCCAAGACATGAGCATCGCTCCGCCTGTCACCGGCCGGGTCAGCCGCCTGCGGCAAGGCGGGTCGCCGACTCGACGGCCGGGCGGAACGGGGCGACGGTGTCGCCCCGGCTGGAGTCCGGACGTGCGAGCTGGTGACGGCCCGGAAGATCAGCGCCCGCAGCAGCTACTGGGGAAAGTCGACCTCGAGTAGCAGGGGCTCGACCATCTCCTCGCGGGCGCCGTGGAACACCAGCGCGTCGGCGACGACGATCGCCGACGCGAAAGCGGGTGGTCGCCAGTACGGGGACGGGTCGATCACCAGCGGTGGCAAGCCCTCGTAAAACAGCACGTTGCTGGTCGGGTCACGAATCTGTGGGGCAGTGTGGCGCCGTGTCGTCTGTAGCCCGACCCCTGACGGTGGTGACCGGCGGCGGTCGCGGGATCGGGGCCGCTACCGCGATCCATCTCGCGCGCCGCGGCCATGACCTGGTGCTGGGTTATCTCGGCGATCAGATGGCCGCGGAGCAGGTGGTCGAGGCCGCGACAGCCGCCGGCGCCCGGGCGATCGCGGTGGCCGGCGATGTCGCGGACGAGTCCGACGTCGATGCACTGTTCGCCGCTGCCACCGACCTCGGGGTGGTGACCGGCCTGGTCAACAACGCAGGCGTCACCGCGCACATCGGTGACCTCGCCGACACTCCCGCGGCCGTCGTGCGCCGCGTCGTGGAGGTGAATCTGCTCGGAACACTGTTGTGCGCTCGTCGATCGACCCAGCTGATGTCCACCCGGCGAGGTGGCTCGGGCGGGGCGATCGTCAACGTCTCCTCGGCTGCGGCGACGCTCGGCTCCCCCCACGAGTACGTGCAGTACGCCGCGGCCAAGGCCGGCGTCGAGGCGCTGACGGTCGGCCTGGCGAAGGAACTCGCCGGCGAAGGGGTCAGGGTGAACGCGGTGGCGCCCGGGATGATCCGCACTGGGATCCACGCTGCGGCCGGCGATCCGGAGCGGCTCGAGCGGGTCGTCGGCAGGATCCCGATGGGACGCGTGGGGGAACCGGGCGAGGTCGCGTCGGCCATCGACTGGCTTCTCGGGCCGGGCAGCGGCTACGTCACCGGTGCCAGCATCCGCGTCGCCGGCGGACTCTGACCGCTGTCGGTCGCGGCACCCACCGCACAACCGTCTGGACCTCGTCACCTCGGTCGACCACCCGGAGCTCGACCATCGCGGTGCAACCGTGACGGCCCGCAAGATCAACGCTCGCACCAGGTATTGCGGGAACACCGGTCCGCTGTTCTGTACGGGACAGCTGCGCACGCGACGGGTTCGGCGACCTCGCTGGCTGGGCGTCCGGCCGCCCTGGCGTTAGCGGCAGCGGGGCGTGTCACCGGCTGCTCGGACGTCTTGACCACCACTGCGATCCGGTCAGACGAGAGAGGTGCTCCCGCGAACGGTGCTCTCGCGCACGACGAGGCTCCAGCCGGCCCACAGGTCCTGCGGCGCCGGCCCGGCCACGCCGGAGATCCGACGGACCAACAGGTCCACCGCCTGTGCGGCGATGGCGGCCTTGTCCGGCGACACCGTCGTCAGCGACGGGGTCGCGTACCGGCCGTCCTCGGCGTCGTCGAACCCGACGACGGCGACGTCCTCCGGGATCTTCACCCCGCGGTCGTGCAGCGTCTTCATCGCCCCGAGCGCCAGCAGGTCACTGAAGCAGAAGACGGAATCGGGCGGCTCTGGCAGCTCCAGTAACCGGGCCATCGCCGTCGCACCGTCCCGGCGGGTGAAGCCTCCGGTGGGCACCGCGAGCCGGTGGTCGACCTCCCGCCCGTCCAGCCGGTGCGCCTGGGCGTAACCGAGCAGGCGGAGCTGGGCGGTCTCGGTCACCGGGGACAGCGAGCCGATCGCGGCGACGCGCCGGCAGCCGAGGCCGATCAGGTGGCTGGTCGCCGCCCGCGCGGCCGCCACGTTGTCCACGCCCACGTGGTCGAAGCTGCCGTCGGACAGGTGCTCACCGAGCAGGACCAGCGGCAGTCGGTGGTCGCGGTCGCGGATCTCGGCCGCGGTCAGGGACAGCGCGTTGACGATGAGCCCGTCGAACATCTGGGCGGGGGAGCGGGCGGTGATCAGTGCTCGCTCGCGTTCGGGCAGCCCGTCGGTCTGGTCGATCATCACGGTGTAGCCCAGCTCGCGGGCACGCGCGGTGACCTCGCTGACCAGCTCGGAGAAGTAGGGAACGTTCAGGTCGGGAACCGAGAACGCGATGATGTGGCTCCGGCCGCTGCGCAGGGAACGCGCCACCATGTTCGGCCGGTACCCCAGTTCCTCCACGGCCCGTTCGACCCGGGCCCGGGTGTGCTCGGCAACGGCCTTCGAGCCGGTCACCACGTTCGAGACCGTGCGGACGGACACGCCCGACCTGGCGGCGACATCGCGCAACGTTGCATGAGCCATGGCGACCTCCTGCGCGGAGGCTACCGGCTGATGGGTCCGCCGGTCAGGGGGTTGTCGGGTCGGTTGCACCGGCCAGCCGGCAGTCGACCGCGGTGCAGCGCGGCACTGCCGACCGGCCGCGGTCGGCGGACGCGGTGCTCAGCGGAGCGGGCGACCGAGTAGCAGTTGGCTGACGCGGATGATAGCGCTATCGTTGTGTGTCATGACTCAGGATAGCACTTCCGGATCTGCCCGGTCCGGGTCGGCGGTGGACCGCACCGCCGACGCACTGCGCCGCCGTGCGGTGACCCTGCCGGTCGGCGCGCGCCTGCCGTCGACGCGCGAGCTGGTCCGCGACCTCGACGTCGGGCCGGTCACCGTCCAGAAGGCGCTGGGCGTGCTCGTCGGTGAAGGCGTCGTCACGACCCGGCCCGGCGCCGGCACGTTCGTGGCCCGGCCGGCCGCCAGGCCGAGCGCGGGCCCGGACACCGCCTGGCAGCACGTGACCCTCGGCGTGGACCGGGTCGACGCGCTGGCGATGGAGCGGATCTTCCGCGTCGGGGACCCGGGTGTCCTGCCGCTGGCCAGCGCCTACACCGACACCAGCCTGCAGCCGGTGGGACGGCTGGCCGCGGCGATGAGCCGAGCCTCCCGGCGCCCGGACATCTGGTCGGCGGCCCCGCAGATGGGCCTGCCGGAGCTGCGGGCCTGGTTCGGCCAGCAGGTCGGCGCCGCACCCGACGACGTGCTGATCACCTCCGGTGGGCAGTCGGCGCTGTCGGCCACCATCCGCTCGGTCGCCCGCCCCGGTGAGCAGGTGCTGTTCGCGGTGCCGACCTATCCCGGTGCGCTGGCCATGGCCCGCGCGGCCGGCATCGTGCCCGTCGCCGTCCCGGCCGACCAGGACGGCGTCCGCGCCGACCAGCTGGCGCGGGCGTTCACCGCTACCGGCGCCCGCGCTGTGTACCTGCAGCCGACGTGGGGCAACCCGGACGGCTCGGTGCTGGCACCGGAGCGCCGCGAGCAGGTGCTCCGCGCGGCTGCCGACGCGGGGGCGTTCGTCATCGAGGACGACTACGCCCGCCTGCTCGGGCACGGCGGCCCGACCCCGCCCGCGCTGTTCGCCGACGACCGCGACGGGCGCGTCATCAACCTCACCTCGCTGACCAAGGCGGTCGCCCAGGGCCTGCGGGTCGGCGCGGTCATCGCCCGCGGGCCGGTGCTGCGCCGGATCGCCGCACTCCGGCTCGTCGACGACCTCTATGTGACGCCCGTGCTGCAGGCGGCGGCCGTGGAGCTGGTCACCGGTCCCGGCTGGAAGCCGCACCTGCGGGCGCTGTCCGCGGCCCTGGGCGAGCGTGCGTCGGTGATGGGCCGCGAGCTCGCGGCGCGCCTGCCGCAGTGCAGTTTTGTCCCGCCGCGTGGGTCGGTGTCGCTGTGGCTGGCGCTGCCGCGCGGCGCCGACGAACTGACAGTCACCGAGGCCGCCGCCCGCAATGGAGTCGCCGTGGGGCCGGGAGCGCCCTACTGGGTCGCCACGGCGGAGTCCCCGCAGCTGCGCCTGTGCTTCGGCGGCATCCCCGTCGATCACATCGGCGAGGCGGTCGACCGCCTGGCCCGGGCCGTCCCCGCCGGATGAGGCCGGGTGCGGCCGGGTGCGGGTACCGGCCGCAGAGCGCGCGTCCCGGTCGGCCCGGCACCGCTGTCGTAACCTCGACCACCGTGCCCGCCGACGACTTCGACACCGCGCTGTCCGCGCTCGACGGCACGCTGACCCGCATCGAGCAGGTGTCCGACGTCGTCGCGATGCGGGCCCGGATCGGCGAGCTGGAGCAGCAGGTCGGCGCTCCCGGCCTCTGGGACGACCAGGACAACGCGCAGCGGGTCACCAGTGAGCTGTCGCACACCCAGGCCGACCTCACCCAGCTGGCCTCGCTTCGCACCCGCGTCGACGACCTGCACGTGCTGGCCGAACTGGCCGCCGAGGAGGACGACGCGGGTACCGCCGAGGCCACGCGGGCCGAGGCCGACACCGAGCTCGCCGCGCTGCGCACGCAGATCGACGAACTGGAGGTGCGGACACTGCTCTCCGGTGAGTACGACGCACGGGAGGCCCTGATCACCGTCCGTGCCGAGGCCGGCGGGGTGGACGCCGCGGACTTCGCCGAGATGCTGCTGCGGATGTACCTGCGCTACGCCGAGCGCCACGGCTGGTCCACCGACGTCTTCGACACCTCCTACGCGGAGGAGGCCGGCATCAAGACGGCCACCTTCTCCGTCCAGGCGCCCTACGCCTACGGCACCCTCTCCGTCGAGCAGGGCACCCACCGCCTGGTGCGGATCAGCCCCTTCGACAACCAGGGGCGCCGGCAGACCTCGTTCGCCGGGGTGGAGGTCGCCCCGGTCGTCGAGCAGAGCGACTCCGTGGACATCGACGAGGACGACCTGCGCGTCGACGTCTACCGCTCCTCCGGCCCGGGCGGTCAGGGGGTCAACACCACCGACTCCGCGGTCCGGATCACGCACCTGCCGACCGGGATCGTCGTGTCCTGCCAGAACGAGCGCAGCCAGATCCAGAACCGGGCCAGCGCGATGGCGGTGCTCGCGGCGAAGCTGCTGGAGCGGCGCCGCCAGGAGGAGCAGGCCACCCTCGACGCGATGAAGGACAGCTCGGGCGGCAGCTGGGGCAACCAGATCCGCTCCTATGTGCTGCACCCTTACCAGATGGTCAAGGACCTGCGGACCGGCCACGAGGTCGGGAACACCCAGGCGGTCTTCGACGGCGACATCGACGGGTTCGTCGAGGCGGGCATCCGCTGGCGGCGCTCCGGCGAGGCGGGCGGGGCCGCGGCGTGAGCGGACGGCCGGGACGGGTGTGATCACGTTCTCGAACGTGAGCAAGACCTTCCCCGGCCAGCACCGCGCCGCCCTGGCCGAGGTCGACCTGCAGGTCGACAAGGGCGAGTTCGTGTTCGTCGTCGGGGCGTCCGGGTCGGGGAAGTCCACGCTGCTGCGCCTGGTGCTGCGTGAGCACCGGCCGACCGCCGGGCGGATCGTGGTGGCCGGCCGCGAGATCGACCGGCTGGCCAGCTGGAAGGTGCCACGGCTGCGTCGCAACATCGGCACCGTGTTCCAGGACTTCCGGCTGCTCCCGGACCGCACCGTCTTCGGCAACGTGGCCTTCGCGCTGCAGGTGATCGGCCGCAGGCCGGCCGAGATCCGGGCGATGGTCCCGGAGGTGCTGGACCTGGTCGGGCTGGCGGGCAAGGAGGACCGGCTGCCCGACGCCCTGTCCGGCGGGGAGCAGCAGCGGGTGGCCGTCGCCCGGGCGTTCGTCAACCGGCCGATGATCCTGATCGCCGACGAGCCGACCGGCAACCTGGACCCGAACACCAGCGTGGGAATCATGCGGCTGCTGGACCGGATCAACCGGACCGGGACGACCGTGGTGATGGCGACCCACGACGCGTCGGTGGTGGACCAGATGCGCAAGCGGGTGATCGAGATCGACGCCGGCCGCGTGGTCCGGGACCAGGCCGGCGGCGGGTACCAGCGCTGATGCGTGCCCGCTACGTGCTGGCGGATCTGCTCGGTGGGCTGCGGCGCAACCTGTCGATGACGGTGTCGCTGGTGGTGACGGTGGCGATCTCCCTGTTCCTGGTCAGCCTCGGGCTGTGGACCCAGACCCAGGCCCAGCGCAGCCAGGAGTTCTTCTACGGCAAGGCCCAGGTCGCCGTCTTCTTCTGCAACGCCGACATGGCGCAGGACCCGACCCTGCCCTGCCGGGCCGGCGCCGTCACCCCCGCCCAGCGCGCCGCCGTGGCCGCCGCCGTCGCCGGCCCACAGGTCCGCGACGTTGTGTACGAGTCCCAGCAGCAGGCCTATGCCAACTTCCGCGCCGAGTTCGCCGACTCCACCGAGTTCGCCGACGTCCGCCCGGATCAGCTGCAGGAGTCGCTGCGGATCGAGCTGCGCGACCCGGCCGGCACCCAGCGGGTCATCGACGCGGCGCGCCCGCTGCCCGGCGTCCAGTCGGTGCAGGACCTGCGGACCGTCCTCGACCCGCTCTTCACCGCGTTGCGCGCATTCCAGGTCGGCGCGGTCAGCCTGGCGATCCTGCTGATCGTGGTGGCAGTCCTGCTGATCACCAACACCGTCCGCCTGGCCGCCTTCAGCCGGCGCCGGGAGACCCAGATCATGCGTCTGGTGGGCGCGAGCAACGCCTCGATCCGCTTCCCGTTCGTGGTCGAGGCCGTGGTCGCCGGGGTCGTCGGCGCGGCGCTGGCAGCCGCGGCCTTCGTCGCCTGGCAGCAGCTGGTGGTGCTGGACGCCATCCGGCCGAACATCCGCATCACCGCGTGGGTGGGCTGGGACGAGGTGGGGTGGATCATCCCGGCCCTGTTCGCGCTCGCCGTCCTGATCTCGGCGATCCCGGCGCTGGTGTCGCTGCGCAAATACCTCAGAGCTTGATCACGCTCACCTAGCGTCGCCGGAGTGATGGATCCGGTTTCCCCGGCCGCGACGTCGACGCCCGGCCGTCGCCGCATCCTCGCCGGAGCGTCTGTACTCGGGCTGGCCGCCGTCGCACGTCTCGGCGGTACCGCCCCGTCGCGCGCCGTCGCCGCCCCGCCGGATTCCGTCCCCCCGTCGGCGGGGTCGGCGGGGTCGGTCGCGCCGGCCCCGGCCGACGACCTGACGGATATCCGTCGTCAGCAGGCTGCCGCGCGCGCCTCAGCAACACGGCTGGCCGGCGTCGATCAGCAAGCCGCCGCGGGGCTGGCCGAGTCCTCGGCCGCGCTGCAGTCCGCCGCGCGCCGGCTGGCCGCAGTCGAGGCCGAGCTGACCTCGGCGCGCGAGCAGGAGGCGGCGACTGTCGAGCAGCTGGTCGGTGCCCGCGCCCGGGAAGCCTCGGTCCGGGCGGCGATGGAGCGCACCGGGCAGGCCACGGCTGCCGCGCAGGCGGCCGTGACGGCGACGTCGGCCGAGATCGGGCGCGGCGAGCGCGCCCTCGGCGGCCTCGCCCGCGCGGCCTACGGAGCGGGAACCTGCCGGTGCTCGCCGAGGTGGTCGTCGGCGGACCGGACGAATCCGCGGTCCTCACTGCCAGACAGGCGCTGGGCTCGGCGTCGCGGTCGCAGGACCGCGAGCTGGCCCGGCTCTCCGCGCTGCGCGCGGAGCAGGCCCGGCAGCAGGCCCGGCTCACCGCACTCGGCCAGCAGCTGGCGACCGACCGCGCCGAGGCGGCCCGGGCGGTCGGGCAGGTCGCCATGCTGCGCGAGCAGGCGGCGCAGCGCAGCGCGCGGACCCGCACCCTGCTCGCAGCCCAGCGCACCGCCACCGACACCGCGCGCCGTACCCGGGACGCGGACCTGCGCGAGCAGGACGTGATCGACCTGGAGCAGGCGCGGACGGCACAGCAGTTGCGGTCGCTATCGCGTCGGGAGGACACCGCGCTCGCTCGGGCACGCGCGGCCCGGGCAGCCGCCGTCGCGCACGCCCGGGCGGTCGCTGCGGCCCGTGCCCGGGCAGCGGAACAGGCCCGCGCGCAGGCGGCGGAGCAAGCCCGTGCCCAGGCCGCGGAACAGGCCCGCGCCGAGCAGGCCGACCGGACCCGAAGCGCGGCATCGGGCCGGCGCGCCGCGCGGAGGCGACCGGCGCTCGCGCGGACGGTCGCACCGAGGCCCGGCCCCGGACCGAGGCTCGACCCCGCACCGAGGCCCGGCCCCGAGCCGGCGGCTGTCCCTGAGCCGGCGCCCACCCCGGCGGTCGGCGGCGGTCGGCTCTCCCGGCCCGCGACCGCCCCGATCACCTCACCGTTCGGGATGCGTTTCCACCCGATCCTCAGGCGCTGGCGCCTGCACAACGGCATCGACTTCGGCGTCGGCTGCGGGACCCCGGTGAGCGCCGCGGCCGAGGGGCGGGTCGTGTCCTCGGCGTTCTCCACCGGCTACGGCAACCGGGTCGTCGTCGACCACGGCGGCATCGACGGCATCCCACTCGCCACGACCTACAACCACTTGACCCGCCGGCTGGTCCAGGTCGGGTCGGTGGTGCGCCGCGGGCAGGTCGTCGGCATCAGCGGCACCACCGGCCTGTCCACCGGGTGCCACCTGCACTTCGAGGTCCTGGACAACGGGTCGGTGGTCGACCCGATGGGCTGGCTCAGCTGAGCTCGGTCGACGCCTGACCGCCGCCGACCCCCGCCGAGGCGAGGGCCAGCAGACCCCCGCCGAGGCGAGGGCCAGCCGACCGCCGCCGACGCCGCCGGGGCAGCTCACCGGCGCAGTACGCGACACTGGGCGCATGGCGGCGAAGTCGACGGCGCGGGCCGGGAAGTCCGGCGGCCGCAAGCTGATCGCGGCCAACCGCAAGGCGCGACACGACTACACGATCGAGGACACCCTCGAGGCCGGGATGATGCTGTCCGGCACCGAGGTGAAATCGCTGCGGGCGGGCCGGGCCAGCCTGGTCGACGGCTACGCGGTGATCATCGACGGCGAGGTATTCCTGCAGCAGGTGCACATCCCGGAGTACACCGAGGGCACCTGGACCAACCACACGCCACGGCGCACCCGCAAGCTGCTGCTGCACCGCGAGGAGATCGCAAAGCTGGACCGGCGGATCGCCGAGCAGGGCCTGACCCTCGTCCCGCTGTCGATGTACTTCTCCGACGGCCGGGCGAAGGTCGAGATCGGGGTCGCACGAGGCAAGCGGACCTACGACAAGCGGCAGACACTGCGCGACCGGCAGGACCGCCGGGACGTCGAGCGGGCCGTCTCCGCGGCCCGCCGCCGGCAGGGCTGACCTGTCGCCAACGGTGGTCCCGGCGTGCGCGACGCGCTGCGCGTGCCGGCGGACCGCCGGCCGGACATCATGAGCCGATGAAGGCGATCACGTTCTCCCGGTACGGCGGCTCCGAGGTGCTGACAGTCTCCGACGTCCCGCTCCCGGTGGCCGGTCCGGCCGAGGTTCTGGTCCGCATCCGCGCCGCCGGGGTCAACCCAGTCGACATCGAGGTCCGGCAGGGGGCGCTCGACGCGGTCACCCCGGCCGAGTTCCCCGCGGTCCCCGGTTGGGACTTCGCCGGGGTGGTGGAGGCGGTGGGTCCGCAGGTGTCGGACCTGCTCCCCGGGGACGAGGTGTGGGGCTTCGCCCGCCGGGATGTCGTCCGCCAGGGGACGTACGCGGGGTTCGCCGCCGTCCAGGTCCAGTCCGTCGGCCGCCGGCCGATGTCGGTCGACGCGCCCACCGCCGGGGCCCTGCCGCTCGCCGGCCTCACCGCGCTGCAGGGCCTTCGGGCCGCGCGGGTCGGATCCGGCGACATCGTGCTGGTCAACGCGGCGGCCGGCGGCGTCGGCCACGTCGCGGTGCAGATCGCCCGCGCGCTCGGGGCCCGGCGGGTGATCGGGACCGCGTCGGAGGAGAACCGCGACTTCGTCCGGGGTCTCGGTGCCGAAGCCGTCGACCACCGGGGCAGCCTGGAGCAGGTCGTCCGTACCCTCGCGCCGGCTGGGGTGGATGCGGTGCTCGACCTGCACGGGGGACCGGCGCTGGACGCGGGGTTCGCGCTGGCGGCCGACCCGTCGCGCGTCGTCAGCACCGTCGAGCGCCGGGCCGTCCAGCAGGGGGGCAAGCACATCGCGACCGCCCCGTCGCGCGCGGACCTGGACCAGCTGGCGCGGTGGGTCGACGATGGCGCTGTGCATGTGCAACTGGCCATGGTGTTCCCGCTCGCCCAGGCGGCACGAGCCCAGGACACCGTCGCCGGGGGACATGTGCGCGGCAAGGTCGTCCTGCAGGTCTGACGGTCGGTGGCCTAGACTGGGCGGGCACGACAGCACGTCTGAACTGAATGTCGCCCGCGCAGCGGGTGCTTCCAGGGGGTGATCGGTTTCGACTCCGGTCGCCGAACCAGGGGAAGCGGGCCGAGGATGCCGGATGATCTCGAGAACCATGCCGGCAAAACCACAAGTGCCAACTACAAGCGCACTGATCTCGCACTCGCCGCCTGAGCGAGTAGCTTGATCTGTCGACCCGGGGGCGCCCTCGCTCCGGTGTCGGCATCATCTAGAGGGCTTACGTCCCATCCCGGCCACGGGGATGGCGGCGGAAATGAACAGTGGCTGGGCTCACCGTCACGAAGTGCCTGTGCAAGCGTGAGAGCCGAGTAGGGGTCCAGCAGGCTGCGCCCGGAGAAGTCCTGGAGAATCGCCGGAGGACGCGGGTTCGATTCCCGCCACCTCCACACCCTGTACGACGAAGGCCTGTACGACGACGAACATGTACGACGAAGGCCTATACGACCACAAGGGCCCGGCCGCTGATGCGGCCGGGCCCTCGTCGTGTCAGGAGGTCAGTCGGGAACGACTGCCGCCGCGCGAAGTTCCTCGTAGCTGGTCACGTGCGCCAGGCGCTTGCGTCGGGGATTCGCCAGGGCGCGGGGCGTCGCCGGGTCGCACAGGGGACGTTGCGTGCTCGCCGGCCCCTCAGGAGTGCGGTGTTGGGCAACGGGCATGACGGACCTCCTCGGTGTCGTGGCGGGGACCCGTCGGTGGGCGTGCCTGAAGGATGACTGATTCCCTACCTTCCTGGCAGTCGCGGTCGTGTGCCGTCGCTCACGTCGGTGGGCCGCGCCAGTCGGCCGGCGTGCGCGACGAGCCGCGGCTCAGTGGTTGCGGATCTTCACCGCGACCGGGGAGGAGGTGGCGGTCGCGCCCCGCCCGTCGGTCAGCACGGCCGCGACCGGCACGTCGCTGTCCGGTGCCCGCTTGGTGTCCCAGCCGATGCTGTACGGCGCGGTGGTGTCCCGACCGATCAGGTACCCGTTCGCGTAGAAGTCCACCGAGGCGATGCCGTCGGCGTCGGCGGCCACGGCCGACATCTCCACCGTGCCGTCCACATCGCCGGCGCCGGGGCTGGTGACCCGGACCGTCCCGGCACTCGGGGGCGTGGGGGTGGACGTCGGGCTCGGCGTCGGCGTCGCGGTGGGGGTGGGCGTCGCGGTGGGGGTCGGGGTCGGGGTGGGCGTCGCGGTGGGGGTGGCCGTCGGAGTCGGCGTGGGCGTAGGCGTCGGGGTTGGCGTGGGTGACGGTGTGGTGACCGACCCGTTGCCGGGCCACACGAGGCCGCCGACGCGGGTGGGGCCGGCCTCGACCCCGATCGCGCGCGCCACATCGGACGGCAGTGAGGTGCCTGCACGGTCGGCCGCGCTCCCGCCGCGAACCCGGTAGTCGCCACCGCCGGCGTTGACGAAGACGCTGCCGACCCTGTCTTCTCCCGTGCCGTGCTGCTCGAAGCCGGTGGTCGACCGGATCTCGTCGATGGTGTCCAGGTACCTGGTCCCGGAGCTGGTCGCCCACTTCATCAGCGAGCCCGGCACGTCCGGTGAGCTACGCAGGTAGACGTTGTCGTCCAGCGTCGCGAACATCCGGGGCGCGTCGACCTGGTTGGTGGCGTTGGTCTCCACCAGCACCGTCTGCGACCCGTTGTTGTCGACGATGAGGTTGTTTCGCATGACCAGGCTGGTCGTGTCCCAGCTCAGCCCGTTCTGCGCTGACCACGTGTCCTGGCTGGGCGGGCGGGGGTCGTCGTATACACCGACGTTGAGGCGGTTGCCGGTGAAGGTGTTGTTCCACACGTTCACCCGGTCCGAACCGGCGATCTTCAGGCCCAGTCCGTTGCCCGCCATGACGTTGCTGGCGATCGTGCCCCGCGTCGAAACCTCGTAGAAGATCCCGTTGCCGGTGTTGTCCTCGGCGAGATTGCGCACGATGACCCCGTCGATGCAGCCGAGGTCACACCAGAACCCGGCTCCCCGGTTGCCGCGGAAGACGTTGTCCGTCACGGTCAGCCCGTCGGTGTGCGCGACCTTGATCCCGGCGACCGTGCAGTACCCACCGCAGTTCGAGCTGGCGAAACCCTCGGTGTTGTTGTCGCTGAAGATGTTGCCGTCCAGCACCAGTCCGTGCGCGCGGTTGACGTTGCCGCCGCGGTAGCCGTTCTGGGTGGACACGTTGTTGACGAACCGCGCCCGCGGCTGACTGAGGAAGAAGGGCGTGCCGGCGATCTGGGTGAACGTGCTCTTCTGCACGGTCACGTCCGGAGAGTTGACGATCAGCGCGCCGGGCTGGTCCTCGTTCCAGTAGGGCGAGTACTGCGCGAACCGGATGCCGTCGACAACCGAGCCCGCGGCACCGGAACCCTGCAGCTGCAGCGCGCGCCACTGGTTCGAGGACTCGATCGTCGCGCCGTCCGGGTCGGTGCCGATGTAGATGGCATCGCGGCCGTAGTCCACGGCGAACTCGCCGGGCCCCACGTCGTCGGCGGTCCGGGCCTGCTGCAGTGCGGTGCCGTTGCGGAACACCTGGTCCGGCCAGCCGGCCAGGGGGTGGGCGGGGTCGATCGCGCCGTTGGGGAAGCACGTGCGGCAGAACTGCGTGGTCCAGCCGTCGTGACGCCAGCGACTGCCGTCCTTGACCCAGCCGTCGACGACGACGCTGCCCTTCAGCGTGGCCGTCTCACCGGGATAGGAACGCAGGGTCACCCGGCGGGTGATCGAGCCGGCGTAGCCGCGGTAGTCCCCGGCCCGGAGCACGACGGTGCGCCCGGCGGACGCCCGCGACAGGGCGACCGGGATGGTCCGCAACGGATCGGACCTGGAACCGGACGCGCCGTCGGAGCCGTCCGGGGCGACATAGAGGGCGTCGCTAGGCACCGCGTCGCTGGAGCCGATGCCGGGGGCCGAGCCGGGCGCCGCAGCGTCGGCGGATCCGTCGGCGGATCCGGCGACGGACGCCGGCGCCAGGATCGGGGATGCGGCCGCGGAGTCGTTCGCCGACACGACCACGAACGGAAGGCAGGCGACGGCAGCGGCGACGGCGGCCGGGATGGCCGGCACCCGTACGGCTTGCGTGCCCGAGCTCTTGCGGTGTCTTGGCGAACGTGTCATTGCTGTACCTCCGTAGGGGCGCTGGCGCTCCACTGGTCGGGGTGTACGCGACTCGCGTGGTCCGCGATGTCATGACCTTCCGGCATGAGGTCTGTCGTTGACCCTGTGCGCTCCGTGCGCCTGCGGACACGGGGAGGTGCCGACACAATGGGCGACCCGTCCCGATTCGGCATCGTCGGTGTCCGGTCTGCCGAACCTCGACCGGGCCAGGCGCGCGCGATCGCGGAAATCTTGCCGGACGCGCACGCCCGATATGACCTGTGCGCCGGCCTGGTCGCGGCACCCGTGGCCCGCGGTGGGGCCGCGTGCCATCATCGCTGCCTGCCGCCCGGACCACCGGGGCCTGCGAGCGGCGAACGCAGGAGCAGGAGCCCCATGTCAGCCGCACCGAACGCGTCCTACTCGGTCGTCGTCCGGCTCGACGTCCCGGCGGGCAGCCGCGCGACGAGCCACCTCGCCGGGGCCGTCGAGCAGGCCGGCGGCATCGTCACCGCCCTGGACGTCTCGGCCTCCGGCGCGGACCGGGTGCAGGTGGACCTGACCTGCGCCGCAGCCGACACCGGCCAGGCCGACCGGATCGTCGAGGCACTGCGGCGGCTCGACGGGGTGCGGGTGGGCCGGGTGTCGGATCGCACGTTCCTGGTCCACCTCGGCGGCAAGATCGAGATGTCGTCCCGGGTGCCGATCCGCAATCGCGACGACCTGTCGATGGTCTACACCCCCGGCGTCGCGCGGATCTGCCTGGCGATCGCGGCCGACCCGGAGGACGCCCGCCGGCTGACCAGCAAGCGCAACGCGATCGCCGTGGTCACCGACGGCTCGGCGGTACTCGGCCTGGGCAACCTCGGGCCGGCGGCCGCCCTGCCGGTGATGGAGGGCAAGGCCGCGCTGTTCAAACGTTTCGCCGGCATCGATGCGTGGCCGATCTGCCTGGACACCCAGGACACCGACCAGATCGTCGCGACTGTCCGCGCGATCGCCCCCGGCTTCGCCGGGATCAACCTGGAGGACATCGCCGCCCCCCGCTGCTTCGAGGTGGAGCGCCGGCTGCGCGAGGCGCTGGACATCCCGGTGTTCCACGACGACCAGCACGGCACCGCGATCGTCGTGCTGGCCGCGCTGACCAATGCGCTGCGGGTCGTCGGGAAGGACCTCGGCGCCGTCCGGGTCGTGCTCGCCGGCGCCGGAGCGGCCGGGTTCGCGATCCTTCGCCTGCTGATGGGGGCCGGGCTGCGCGACGTCGTCGTCTGCGACGTCGACGGTGCTGTGCACCGTGGCCGCGCGCACGCGTCGCCGGAGCTGGCCTGGGTCGCCGGGCACACGAACGGCCGCGACTACCGCGGGGACGTCCACGGGGCGGTCGCCGGCGCCGACGTGTTCATCGGGGTGTCCACCGGGAACGTGCTCACCGAGGCCGACGTCGCGTCGATGGCCGCCGGCGCGATCGTGTTCGCCCTGGCGAACCCCACCCCGGAGATCGATCCCGTGGTGGCCCGCGAGCACGCCGCCGTGGTGGCCACCGGCCGCAGCGACCACCCGAACCAGATCAACAACGTGCTGGCGTTCCCGGGTGTGTTCCGGGGACTGCTCGACGCGCGCAGCCACGCCATCACCGACGCGATCCTCATCGCCGCCGCCCGGGCGCTGGCGGCCGTGGTCACCGACGAGGAGTGCAACGCCGACTACATCGTGCCCAGCGTGTTCCACCCGGAGCTTTCCGCGACGGTCGCCACGGCGGTCCGCGAGGCCGCGCTGGCCGACGCCCGGGTGGCCGGCACCGCCGCACCGCAGGACCGGTCCGGCGACCACGGCATCGCTGACCTGGCCGGGCTGCCCAGCCCGATGCCGTAGGCGGAGCAGCCCGATGCCGTAGGCGCGGCTGTCCGTCGAGGACACGATGTCCAGGCCACCTGCTACCTCCGCGGGGTCGGTCGCGCTCCAATCCAGTACGGGCGGCCACCACCGCGGACCGGGCCACGATCGAGTGCGTCACCGACGCGAACCGAGTAGCCCGTTGGGAAACGAGGACGACGCCGCGGTGCGGGAGTGGGTGCAGGGCCCTGCACCGACGGGCTCATCATGGCTGGGGTGAGCCGTCATCTGAACGTGGAAGTCAAGGCGCGTTGCCTGAGTCCGGAAGCGGTGCTCGCTCGGCTGCGGGAGCTCGGGGCGGTCGAGCAGGGGGTGGACCACCAGGTCGACACGAACTTCCGGGCGCGGAGTGGGCGGCTCAAGTTACGGACCGGGAACATCGAGAACTACCTGATCCATTACGAGCGCCCGGACAGTGCCGGGCCGAAGCCGTCGGTGGTGACGCTGCACCCGACCCGGCCGGCGGATGCGTCCGCGCTCGGTGAGGTCCTCACCAGTGCCCTGGGGGAGCTGGTGGTCGTGGGCAAGCAGCGGCACATCCTGTGGATCGGCGATGTGAAGTTCCATGTCGACCGGGTGCAGGGGTTGGGGTCGTTCGTGGAGATCGAGGCGCTGGACCGCACCGGGGACCTCGGGGAGGAACGGCTGCAGGCGGAGTGCGACCGGTACGTCGGGCTGCTCGGCATCACCGAGTCGGACCTGGAGGGCCGCTCCTACTCGGACCTGCTCGGCCTGTAGGCGACGCCTCGGTCCGGGGACCGGTCGATGGAACAGGGTCCCGGGCGGTCCAGTCCACTACGGGCGGTCCTGCCGACGGTGAGACCGGAGGGTGGCGCGCTGGCCGATGTACGCGGTCAGTCGAGCAGGGTGGTGGTCCATCGATGCAGGTTCTGGTGGATGTAGTCGGCTGCGGGGCCCCAGTGGTCGCCGTGTCCTTCGGTCCACAGCCGGGCCCAGGGTTGGGTGCCGGTTCGGTGGCCGGCCCGGAGCAGGTCGTACATCCCGCGGGTGTGCGCCTCGGTCAGCGCGGGCAGCTCGCGGCGCTGGTGATCGTCGAGGCCGTAGCCGTCGGCCAGCGCCCGTAGCCGGGGACCGTCCACGTCGGGGTCGCCGCCGGCGTGCAGGGGGACGAAGCCGTGAGCGGCGTACCCGAGGTCCCACAGCCGGGACCCGGGGCCGGCGCCGTCGAAGTCGATGAAGACCCACCGGTCCCCGTCGCGGATCAGGTTCCACGGCGCCAGGTCGTGGTGGCAGATCAGGTGGTCGCGGTCGGCTTTGATCACCACGTCCCAGGTGGCGTCGGCGGGCGGATCGAAGGTCTGCGTCGCGTCGTGCAGCCGACGGATGACGCCGCCCAGCCGCACGAGTTCGGACATGTCCAACGGCGGTTGAAGATGCGCGTTTACGCCCGGGACGAACTCGAGCACCTGACGGCCCGCCTCGTCCATGCCCAGGTGCCGGGGGGAGGCGTCGAAGCCGGCGCCCGTGAGGTGCCGCAGCAGTGCGCCGACCGCCGGGGTCGCCGCTGTCGCCGGCTTCCGCACCGTCCGCCCGACCCACACCACACCGGCTGCCACGTTCCCCCCGGCCAGGAGGTGTTCCCCGTCGGACGGCATCCCCCCAGTCTCCCGGGGACGGCGGATCGGCAACCTGGGTTACCGGGCCGGAGGGCACGTGCGTCGGCCCAGCCGCCGGTGCGCGCGTGACCTAGCGTCTCGCCCGTGCTGACGGTTCCGCCCGCGTTCGTCGACGCCACGGTCCGACGCGAGGGGGACACCGGGCGTCCGCTGGATCCGGGACGGGCGGGCCATCCACGCGATCACCGCGGCGCTGGCCCCGTACCGCTACGACCGGATATACGGCGGGTTCGACCACATCGACACCGACGGCCGCCGGATCGTCGCCGACTCCTTCAGCCGCTACCTCAGCTGGCTGAACGGGGACCTCCTCGAGCAGGCGACTGACAGCCCCCCGCCGCTCCTGAGCGGATCGAAGCGGCCGAGGGCAACGCCGGTCGGCTCGGGGCGCAGGCGATCAGGGTGTCGATCCGTCCTCCCTGCGTCAGGCCCGGACCACCGCGTGGCGCAAGCGATGGTCGGTCGGCCGGCCGCCGGCCGGATCTTGGCCCACGGCGGCAAGCCGTGCCACCGTGGTGGTCATGCGGATCGAGATCGTGGTGTTCGACGGCTTCGACGAGCTGGACGCTTTCGGGCCGCTGGAGGTGCTGTCCAGCGCCGCCGGGCGCGGGGCGCCGTTCGAGCTCGCCTTGGTGGGCGTCACTGGACCCGGCCGGGTGCGGGCTCATCACGGCACCCATGTGGTCGTCTCGGCAGGACTGGGCCAGCCCGACGCGGTCATCGTGCCCGGGGGTGGGTGGCTCAACCGCGCTCCAGCCGGGGCCTGGGCCGAAGCCCAGCGCGGGGAGCTGCCCGCCCGGTTGGCTGCGCTGGCACCCTCGCTGCGCTGGACCGCCTCGGTGTGCACCGGCGCGTTGCTGCTGGCCTCCGCCGGCCTGCTGAACGGGCGTCCCGCGACCACCAACCGCAACGCCTTGGTCGAGCTGGCCGCCACCGGCGCGAACGTCGTCACCCACCGGGTGGTCGACGATGGACCGGTAGTGACCGCCGGCGGGCTCAGCGCCGGCCTGGACCTCGGACTGTGGCTCATCCAGCGCGAAGTCAGCGCCGATCTGGCCCACGACGTCGCCGACAGCTTGGAGTACGCCGCCCGCAACGATGTCTGGCACGCTGGCATCGTGCGCCAATAGGGACTCGACTAATGGGAGGCTGGGTCCTGGCGCCCCACGGTGGTTCCTAGAATCTGATCGACTCCGTTCTCGTCGTCGTATTGGTAGAAGAAGCCATGTCGCTCATACAGCCGACGCGCCCCGCTACCCCGAATGACCGAGAGGTTGAAAGGTCGGGTATCGCCGGTTGCCATGACGTGATCGAGGACCTGACCACCGATCCCGCGGCCCTGAAAGGCCTCGTCGAGATAAAAGTGCTCGATCCATAACGCGTCAGGCTCGGGTCGAACGGCGATCAGCCCCGCGGCCCACCGGTCGATGACGATGACACGGGTGTTTCGCGGTATGTAGGTGTCGAGGAACCGCTGGCGGGCCCGGTCCCGATGCCAGTGGCCCAACCGCTCGAGATCGGGCCGCATCGCGACGGCCTTCAGGTCGGCCATCCACTGCGCATCGTCGGCTGTGGCCGGACGCAAGGACCATGACGGTGGCATGTGCTCCAGCCTGCACCGGTCCCGCGACCGAAGCCGATCTTCTGAGAGTGAACGTGTCAGCCGAGTTCGGGAACACCCCGCCTGGCTGCTGATCCCACCCAGCCCAACCAGCGCCAGGTACACCTGATCCACGCCGAGTTGCGCAAGCAAGGCTTCAACGTTCTCCCTGGACAGCTGGGAGAGAACGTCTTGACCGTTGGCGTCGACCTGCTCGGGCTGCCACGCGGCAGGCTCCTGCACCTCGGTAAGGAGGCAGTCGTCGAGGTCACCGGATTGCGGAACCCTTGCGCGCAGATCGACGCTTTCCAGTCGGGCCTCCTCAAAGCCGTCCTCGGGCGCGACCAAAACGGCACAGTTGTTCGCAAGGCCGGGATCATGGGCATCGTCGTGCACGGTGGACGCGTCAAGTCACGCGACACCATCGAAATTCGCCTGCCCGCGGGTCCCCACCAGGCCCTCGAGCGAGTCTGATCTCGTCTCAAGGAGCGACCCCGACCCGACGTCGGGTGCGCACGAGCCCAGCTGCCACGACGGTCATGGTGGTGGCCGCTGTGATTGCGATTGCGAAGCCGCCGTGGCTCCCGTGGGTGTCGACGATCCGGCCGGAGATGGCAGCGGCACCGGCTGCGCCTGCGGCGCTGGCGGAGTTGAGCCAGGTGAAGGCCTGGGTGATGACGGTCCGGTGGACGGCCCTCTCGGCGAGCACGGAGCAGAGGGTGAGGATCGGCGGGACCGCGAGCCCGGTGGCTGCGAGTGCGATCCCCAGGGTCAGCGGGGAGTCGGCGGTGAGGAGCAGCAGGCATCCGGTCGCCAGTCCGGACGTGGCGACGGCCAATTGCACGTCCGGTGATGCCCGCCACTGGTGCCGCCCATACCACCAGCCGGCGAGTAGCCCGGTGCAGCTGGACACCGCGTACAGGGGGGCGGCCGTACCCGCCTGGCCGCTGTTGACCGCGAAGGCGGTCACCGAGACCTGCATGGCTCCGAAGTACGCACCGATGCCGAGGCTGACAGCGGACACCACCACGAAGGCGGGCCTGAGCAGCGACCGGTCGGGCCGGTCCTGGTGGGCTCGGCCACTCGCCGGCGGCGGGGTTGTGCGGCGCTGGCCGGCGAGGGTCAGGCCGCCGACCACGATCAGGGTGGCCGCCAGCACGGTGCCCAGCGCCGGATGCCCGTTCGCCGCGACCGCGCTGACCAGGACCGGGCCGAGCAGGAACGCGAAGCCGTTGCTCAGCGATTCCAGGGAGAAGGCCGTGGGCAGGGCCGTGGCGTGGTCGTGGAGCAGCAGCGTTGACCACCGTGCCGCCGAGAGCGCCCCGAGCTGGGGGATGGTCGCGCCGGCCAGTACCCCACCGGCGGCCATCGCCCAGCCCGGCCGGCCCTCGTTGACCAGTGCCAGCAGCACTGCGACCGCAGCGGCGTGGGCCAGCAGCAACGGTGGCAGGACCCGGGTCTGGCCGAGACGGTCGACCAGCCGGGCGACCTGCGGGCCCACGACCGCTTCGGCGACCGCGAAGCTGCCGGTGACCAGCCCGGCCGCGGTGTAGGAGCCGGTCCGGCCGTGCACCAGCCAGACCAGGCCGAGACCGGTCATCGCGATGCCGACCCGCCCGACGGTGGCGGTGAAGAAGAAGGCCGCGGCACCCGGTGTGCGCAGCAAGGTCCCGTAGGTCGACGACGACACGGCACGTCCCTCACCCGGCGGGGCGGACCACCCGGGGTCGTGGGCGTCCAGCTGAGCCGACCCGTGGTCTTCGCGTGGAGCAGTCACTGCCGGGCGTGGTGCGGGGACGCGCGTCCCACGCCGAGCTCAGTGAACCACCGCACGGCGCCACCGCCGAGTCAGCGCGCTGTCCTCTCGGCCGAACCACTCGCACACCCGGACCGAGCGCGGAGGCCATGCCCGGCGCGAAGACCTCGAAGGTCCACGCGCCGGCACTGGCGGGGATGGGAAACCGCCGACGAGTCGCCGCCGCGCTGACACAGCAGCAGGCGCGAGTACGGGGACGAGCGGGACTCAGGTGATCCACGAGGACCTGCGGCTCCCGCTGATGGCTTCGACACCTCCACCGCACCCGGGGGTCCTCATCGTCAGCGGATCAACACCTTGTCAACCGTGTCCCTGGTCAGTACGGCTGGCCACCGGGCCCAGGAGGACCTGCTGGATGGCTGGAGCCAGGGTCGCCACGATGCGTTCCGTGTCCGCGGCAACCAGCACGGGCACACCGATGACCCGCCTGCTGGTGATGACGCCGACGAGCATCGCCGAGGCCAGGCCGGCGCGCAGCATCGCGTCCTTGCCGCCGCGGCCACCGCGGCTGGTCGTGCCGCGAAGCAGCCGGGACTGGATGAAGTCACGTAGCTGCGCGCTGGCGCCCTCCTTGACGATCGCTGCCCGCAGCATCGCCATCAGGGGCTCGGACTCCTCGGCCGGCCCCTCCCACGCGGCCAGGTAGGCGCGGACCACCCGCTCGCCCAGGTGCTCATCGGGCCCTTCGAAGACGGTGTCGAAGCGCCGGATCGCTGCAGCGGGGATGGCCATGACGGCAGCGAACAGGTCGTCCTTGGAGCCGAAGAACTGCATGACCTGGGAGGCGTCCACTCCGGCGTCCGCCGCGATGCGCCGGATCGTGGCAGCGGCGAAGCCGTCGCCGGCGAAGCGGACCCGAGCCGCTTCCAGGACCGCTTGGCGGGTGCTGACGGAACCGGGCCGACGCCCGCGCCGCGCCCCGAGTGTTGCCTCCTGCGTCACCACCACCGCCTGAACCTAGCCCGAAGGCTCTCTTCTCATCACGCGTTGATATTGGAGGCGCGCAGACCTACTCTCACGACGACGTCCGAGCCCGCCCAGGACTCGCTAGGCCGAAGGAGTCCGCCGTGAGCGGTGCCCAGACGATGTACACCCCCCTCCCGGCCGCTGCCTCCTGCCCGCACCGGGACGCTGACCGGCTTCACACCGGGCACCCGGACGCTGGAGTCCGGCTTCCAGATCGCACCTCAGTTCCGGGCCCTGCCGGTCGACGTTGTGCTGGACAAGGACGTCGCGGTTCGGCTGCGTGACGGGGTGACGATCTACGTCGACGTCTTTCGCCCCGCCGGGAGCGAGCAGGTGCCGGTGATCGTGGCCTGGAGCCCCTACGGCAAGGGCCAAGGCACCTCCGCCAGCGTGATGGGCGTCTTCGGCCTGGTCGGCTTGAGCAATCAGACCGTGTCTGGGCTGGAAAGTTCGAGGCGCCCGACCCGGCGTACTGGTGCGCCCAGGGCTATGCGGTCTGCAACCCGGACGTACGAGGCGTCGTCGACTCCGAGGGCGACAGCGTGCTGTGGGACCGCCAGGAGGGCCGGGACTGCTACGACCTCATCGAGTGGCTGGCCGCCCGGCAGTGGTGCACCGGCAAAGTCGGAATGAGTGGGACCTCCTACCTTGCGGTCTCGCAGTGGTTCACCGCTGCGGAGCAGCCGCCCCACCTGGTGGCGATCAACCCGTGGGAAGGCGTCAGCGACGTCTACCGCGACCTGGTGATGCGGGGCGGAATGCCCGACACCGGGTTCGCCCAGCAACTTCAGGAGGGCAGCTTCTTCGGCAACAACCAGAAGGAGGACATCCTCTCCGAGGTCGAGCGTTACCCGCTGATGACCGAACTCTGGGAGAACAAGATCCCGGACTTCGACAAGATCACCGTGCCGGCGTACATCGTGGCCAGCTACTCGAACACGCTGCACACCGCCGGGACGTTCCGCGCCTGGCGACGGGTCGCATCGGAAGAGAAGTGGCTGCGCATCCACAACGGCCAGGAGTGGCCCGACTACTACGACGAAGCGAACGTGGAGGACCTGCGCCGCTTCTTCGACCATTACCTCAAGGGCGAGGACAACGGATGGGAGACCACGCCCCGCGTCCGCTACTCGATCCTCGACCTGGAGGGCGGCGACCAGGTCGGCGTCCCTGCGGACACGTTCCCTCCGGCAGACGTCACCTCGACGAGGTTCTACCTCGACGCCCGTTCGCGCTCCTTGAACACGACCGCCCCGTCTGAGGAAGCCACGGCGGTGTACGCAGTGGACTCCAACCCCAGCCTGGTCTCCTTCATCACGCGGTTCGACGTCGAGACCGTGCTGGTCGGCCACCCCAAGGCGCACGTGTGGGTGGAGGCGCGCGGCGCTGATGACATGGACCTGTTCGTCCTGGTGCAGAAGCTCGACGCGCACGGAACACCCCTGGCGGCCTTCACCGTGCCCAACACCAGCGCGATGGCCCACGACCTGACCGACCACGGGGCGACCGTCCTGAGATACAAGGGCTCCGACGGGCGGCTGCGCGCTTCAGCTCGTCACCTCGATGCGGCGCTGTCCACCGAGGACGTCCCGGCGCACAGTTTCGACCGGGTCGAGCAGCTCACCGCGGGGCAGGTCGTCGACGTCGAGATCGACCTGCTCCCCGTGGGCCTGGCGTTCCACCCCGGAGAGCAGCTCCGGTTCATCATCAGCGCCCGCAACCTGCTGGGGCCGCTGATGCCCGGGATCCGGGAATACGCCGGCGCCAACAGCGGCCAGCACGTCATCTACACCGGCGGAACGCATCCGTCCTACCTGCAGCTACCCGTCCAGACGCGCTGACAGCGTTCCCACGACGACCCCACGTACGGCCCACAGCACCCACCACCACGAGGAGCGATGAGGACATGACTGCGACGACGCAGGCACCGAACCGTTGGGTCCGTCTTGACGGTGAAGACCACGACGGCACCATCGAAGCCTTGGAGCTTTTCTCCGCGCGACGAGCCCTGGGGCTGCTGAAGGACAAGCTCGGCCGCCTGCGCCTGCTCGAACTGCTCCAGGAGGAGATCGAAGCCGGCAACGCCTTCCTGCGCGCACAGGTCCAGCTCTCCGCGGGCCAGGAGATTACCGGGACCACGACCCTGCGCGCCCACGGCATCACCGCGGCTCAGTTCACCGACTGGCTCTCCCGCGCCTTCGGCCGCGAGAATGTCCTGCTCGCAGCCCACCCGGAGCACTACTCGATCCACCGCGCCCCCGGCCGTGATGTCAACATCGTCGAGACCCTCGGGAACCACGTCTGCTCCTTCCTTATGCGCCCATGGGACGACAGCGTGGTCGCGGCACAGGGGTTGCGCTCGGCTGCTGGCGGCAGCGCGAACGCTCGCCGGTCCCACATGGTGCTGGAGGACGGCACGGTCGTCGGCTCCGTCTCCACGGCGTTCGACGAAGAGGTGGACGGGCTCACGGCGCGGCTGTCCGTCACGCTGCCGGGCACCTGCGGCCCGCTGGTCGAGCAACACCTGGAGCACTTCGCGGTGGAGTTCCGCAATTGGATCCTGCTGGCAGCCGCGGAGCAGACCGCCACCGTGTAGGGCGCCCGTGGCGTAGCGGTCCATGCGTCGGATGACCGGAACTCGCATCGACGCCGGCGGGCGCTCGCCTTGTTTCGGCAAGTGTCCCAGTCGAGGTTCCTCGGGTTCGCGGTCTGCTCAGGTAATAACCGCGGTTGCCGACCCGGGCGCACGCGATCCGCGACATCACCGGGTACATCGACGCCTGGTACAACACTGAAAGACCGCACTCCGGCCTCGGCTACCAGACCCCCAGCGAAAGCCACGCCGGCTACCGAGCAGCGGCATGAAAACGCAAAAGACCGTGTCCGATAAACGCGGGGCAGATCAAAGGGGGACTGACCGCGGGATTGACGGACTTGACCGACCCGACCCGGTTGCTGGTGTCGACGCCGCGGGTGGAAGGGCGTGGCTGACGATGGCCCGGCAGGTCAGCTCGGCGGCGAGGGCCCGCCCGGCTTTAACGGCCGGAGTCGCGGTAGGAAGCAATGCTCCGGATCTGTCCAACGCAGACGGTCGGGGGGTCCGGCGGCGTGGTGGCCTACCCACGGGCGACGAGAGTCCTGCTCAGGCATGGGGTGCCCGGTCGTCGACGACCGAGGTGTCCGTGGCGGCCTTCCGGCTTGCTGGAGCGGTCTCTGCACCGTTCACTCCGGTAGCTGGGGGCCGTGAGCGGTGCTCCGGCTGTAGCGGAGCTCGGCGACGGGGTGGGTGGAGCCTGCGGGCCGGTACGGGTGGGTGATCCCGTCGTCGGTGAACCCGTGGCCGGCGTAGAGCCGGCGGGCGCGGGTGTTGGCCTGCAGGACCCACAGTCGGACGACGTCGCACCCTGCGGTCTCCCGCTGGCGGACCGCGTCCACGAGCAGCGCGGAACCGACTCCCAGCGACCAGGCCGAGGGGTGGACGTGGAGGGCCTGCAGTTCGCCGTCGCCGGGTCCCGCCGGCCGCGCCTGGTCCGCGTCCGTGGACCGGTAGAGGCTGGTTACCGCGTACCCGACCACGGTCCCGTCGACCTCCGCGGCCCGCCGGCTCTCCCCGCTGGTGTCCCAGTCGGCCAACCATCCCTGGGTGTCGGCGACCGGGTCCAGCTGCGCGAGGACCGCGTCCTCGACCAGGCCGGGATACCCGGCCCGCCAGGCCGCGGCTCGTATCCGCGGGATCACAACTGCGTCGGCCTTCACCGCATCTCGCAGTACGACGACTCCGCTCATCGTTTCGGCCATTCCGATCACCTTCCTGTCGTCGTTTGCGACAGTAGGACACACCATCATCCGGAAGGCGAGCGGTGCTCTCACTCGGGGCACTTCGATCCGGTCAGGAGTGAACCGGTTTGCTGGGTAGGAGAGCTGCCAGGCAGAGGTAGCGGCGGGCGGTGGCATCACCGCGGGCCTCGCCGCTCAACCGCTGGGCCTTGTCGTACCACTGGCGGACCTCGTCGCCGAGCTGCCGGGCGTCGTCGTCGCGGATCATCAGGGTGCTGTCGGACCAGAACAGCGCCTGCCCGCTGGGAGTGTGCTCGGGGAGTTGATCGGTGGTGTGGACCACGTCGTGGACTCGGTGCAGCAGGTGGCCGTGGCGCTTGCTGCGGCGCAGCGCGTCGGCGTAGGCGGCGACGAGCCCGGCCCAGATGGGGTCGCCCTGGACGGTGATCCGCTGCTCGAGGGTGTCGTACGGGGTGGCGTGGAACGGGACGAAGTAGGCGTCGTGGACGGACCGGTAGACCTTGACCGCGCGGCCGGCGCGTGCTTCCTCTCGCAGCACGCGTAGCAGTCCGCAGCCGAGCAGGGTCCGGACCTGGTACAGCATCCGGTTCACGGAGCACCCGACCTCCGCGGCGGCTTCGGCGATGCGGCGCTCGCGGGCCAGGAAGGGGGTGAAGAAGGTTTTCTTCGCCGGGTCGGTGAGGAATCGGGCCTGGACCTGGTCCGAGACGGTGAACGGTCTAGGTGAATTCGGCTCTTCCATCTGCACCAGCCCAGTGTCGACCCTGTCGTGGTGCCCTCCACTTTCGCCTCGGTGGTGCCGTCACCCACGGGTCGTCCCTTGTCGATCGTGGACTTCCGGCGGTTGTGGTCCGGCGGGTTGGTGTCCCTGGTGGGAACTCACATGCAGTTCGTGGCCCTGCCCTACTTCGTCTACCAGCGGACCGGGTCGGCGTTCGCGACAGCCCTGACCGCGACCGCCCAGGCCCTGCCGGCACTGGCGCTGGGCCCGGTGGCCGGGGCGATGGCCGACACCCGGGACACCCGCCGGGTGCTCGTTACCGCCAACGTCGTCCTGGCGGCGGTAACCCTCGGGTTCTGCCTGGTAGTGGTCGGGCCGTGGTGGGTGGTCCTGGGTGTGGCGCTGTTGCAGGCGACGGTCGGTCAACTGGTCGCGCCGGCCGAAGCCGTCCTCATCCCCGGTCTGGTGCCGGCGGCGCGTCTTCCCGCTGCCAACAGTCTGCTCGGTGCGAACTACAGCATCGCGCGGCTCGTCGGGCCCGCTGTCGGTGGCGTGGTCTACGCCGCCGTGGGGCTGCCGGCTGTGGCGGTCCTCAACGCGCTGAGCTTCGCCGCCGCAGCGGTCATGGTGGCCCGGATCACCCGGACGAGGGCCCCGGGCGGTGGGGACGCGCTGCCCACCACGGCGGGTCTGCTGCTGGCGCCGGTCCGGTGGACGGCGGCCTGGGCTCACGGGTGGGCTGAGATCCGTCGCCAGTCCCTGCTCGTCCGGCTGTTGTTGGTGTTCGTCGTCACCGGTGTCGGCGAGGGGTGCGTCTCGGCACTGCTGGCTCCGTACGTGCAGGAGGTCTTCGGCGGCAGCACCGCTCTCGGGCTGTTGCTGAGCTGCCAGGCAGCCAGCGGCCTGGCTGGGGCGGTCCTCATCAGCCGACGGGTTCGAGCCGACCGGCTGACCCAGACCCTGCGCCGAGCGGCGCTGGCCTGCGGTGTCCTGCTGGCCGTGATGATCGGCTACCCGCTGTTCTACGACCAGCTCTGGCCGGCTCTACTCCTGATCGCCGTCGCCGGGTTGCCCTTCGCGGCGGTCGCGGCCACTCAGGCGACGCTGCTGCAGTCCCTGCCCGAGCCCACGGCGCGGGGCCGGGTGTTCGGGTTCGTCACCGCAGCCGCCGGCGCGGCGCAGCTGGCTGGCATCCTCCTGTCGGGCTACCTGGCCGACAGGACAACCGTCTACCTCCTGTTGGCCGACGCCGCGTGTTACCTACTCGCCGCCCTCGTCATGCTCCCGACCCGGCAGTCATGGACCCCCACTCGGCTCGGGAAGCAGGCACTCGACTGACCGGGCGGTGGCCCACCGACAGACCAAGCGGGCAGGGTGACCGATGCCTTGCCCCGGCATCCTGGCCGCCACACCGCGGCCGGAGTCACCGGAGGGTCGCCCGCGCGCCTTGCCAGATCGCGGACTATTTCCCTGAGCTGCTGCCAAGGCGAGAAGCTGTGCGGGTCGGGGACTGCCCGGGATGGTGCTGTTCCGATGACTCCTCTCCGTGGCGGTGCTTGAGCAACTGGCCGCTCGGTTGGTGGGGGTGCGCTGCGGCCGGGCGGTCGCGCCGGGAACAGTCGCGCGCGTCGGATCGCAGGACCGGGTCCGACACCGATCTCGGGTCGTACCTGGGCGAGGACGTGGACCTCGACGGTCTGCGGGCGCTGACCGGACGGGTCGGCGGTCCGACCGCGTAGCTGACCGGACGCGGTCAGTGGGTGCTGTTGGCAAGTGGAAGGGAGGATGAGGATGTCGCGGGTTCGCGTACCGGTTCTGATCGTCAGCGGTCCGGTGGGAGTGGGAAAGACCTCGGTGGCCCACGAGATGTTCGACCAGCTGTCCGGCCGCGACATCACCCACGCCGTGATCGACCTCGACGGCCTTGACACCTGTTGGCCGTTCGGCGAGGGGGATCCATTCAACGAGCAGATGGCGATGCGCAACCTGGCGGCGATCTGGTCCAACTTCGCGACGGCCGGGGTCGATCGGGCGGTCATCGCCCGGGTCGTCGAGTCGCGACGTGACCTGGCGGCCTACGAGCAGGCGATCCCAGGTGCTGAGATCCGAGTTTGCCAACTCACCGCCGAGGTGACCACGCTCCGCGAGCGGTTGGGCCGGCGCGAGGCCGGCTCCTCCTACAAGTTCCTGCTGAATCGGGCTGCCGAGCTGGCCGAAAGCCTCGAGCGCTTCGGCCCCGCCGACTTCGTCGTGCAGACCGACCGCCGCCCCCTCGCCGACATCGCAATCGAGGCGCTCGCCAAGGCGGCCTGGCTCGACTAGCCGAGACTCTCTTGTGCCGACAGGGGCGGCGCTGTGTCGCCGTAACAGCGCGATGTCTGGCCGCCGAGGCAATGAGGCGGGCAAGCAAGGGGCGCGCGCCGCCACATCCCCCATGAACTGTTGCAGTTCCTTGGTCGCGAGCACCCGGTGCTGAGACGTGCTCGCCCAGGGTGGGACCCGCAGCGGTATGTGGCGTGCTTCTCGCAGCGCTATGTGGCCGACGCCCGGCCACGTCCCGCGATGGTGCCCGTTAGGGGAACCCCTGCCGGGACATCCGGCGGTCAGCGTGGTCGACAACGCCGTCCCTGGTCGCGGTGTCCAGCAGACCCGCCCGTGTCTGCCCCGCCGGGGGTGGCCTGGCTGGGCCAGCATCTAGAGCCGGCGCTGTGCGTTTGGGCGTCGCCCACCGCGCTCGGCTCGTACATCCCGCTGGTCTTCTTTGCAGGACCACGCCGGCTCGGGCACGAGGCTTGCGGGCCCGTAGAGGTGGTGACGTTGGCGGCCTGAGTGGCGGTGGTCCTGGACCTGGCACGGACCGCAGGGGTCACCATGGCGAAGTCTCTACTCTGTGGCGGCTAAGAACTCCGCTTTCGGTGTTCGCAACGCACCAGCAGCGATCGCTACGAACAGCACCAAGACGGCAGGTATCGCCAGAGCGGCGCGCAGGCCGGTCAGCGAGCTGGTGAACCCGATCACAGCGGGGCCAAGCAGAAATCCCGTATATCCCATGCCGACGATCATCGACAGTCGTCGTCCCGCGCCGTTGCTGTTCAGTTGGCCGGCGAATGAGTAGATTTGTGGTGTGATGCCGGCGAGTCCTGCGCCGAGGGCGGCGAAGCCGATGATCGCTGAGAGCGGGGTCGCGATGACCAGGCCGCAAATGCCAAAGGCGATCGCGGCCGAGAAGGCACTCCAGCGCACTAGGTGCGCGGGCCCGATCCGGGCGACGATGCGGTCTTCGAGAAGCCGGGCGAGCATCATGGCGATCGAGAATGCGACGAAGGCTGCCGCGGCGAATGCCGTGGTGGTGCCGAGGTTGTTGCGGAGGTAGACGGCGCTCCAGTCGCCCGCTGCGCCCTCAGCAACCATAGCGAACATGGCCAGCAGCCCGAGGAGGATGACGAAGCTTTCCTTTGGGGGCGGCGTGGCTTCTCTGACCTGTTCGGCGCTGGCCGGTGAGTCGGCCGATCCGGCGCGACGAAGTCGCCAGAGGGCCGCGAGCGCGCACACCGCGAGGGACCCGCAGCATACGATAGCGAAAGTTGCCAACACGCTCAGTCCAATGGCCGCCGAAAGTCCTCCGATCGCTGCTCCGAGGAAACCACCGAGGCTGAACACTGCATGGAACGACGACATGACCGGGCTACCCCAGACTTGTTCGACCTCGACGGCATTCGCGTTCATCGCTACGTTAAGCGTTCCCTGAGCTGATCCGAGGATGAACAGTGCCACGCTGAGTGACCATGGGGCTGGAGCTAGCGCCGGAAATATGAGAAAGAGGCCCTGGGCGGCGACGAGCACCGTCATGACCATCCCACTGCCGATACGGTCGATGAACCGGCCCAAGACGACCATGCCGGTGATGGATCCGAGTGCGAAGGTGACTAGGGCAACACTCAGTTGCGAGTCGCTGAGCTGCAAGTCAGCTTTAATCGACGGGATGCGGCTCGTCCATGCGCCGACGATGGTACCGAACATTAGGAAGACCAGTGCCGTCGCCACTCGCGCTCGGACAAGGCACATCGAATGTGGCTGCGGCTTCGGCGACTTCAACGGTTGCTGAACTCCATGGTTCATCCTCGGACGTTCGCGAGGACGGGAGACAATAGGCTGTGGACCTGGTGCGCGATCCGTTGAGGCGCGCACACGGCGGACCGTTGCTGTGCCTCTTCGCCTTTGATTCGAATAAGAGCCGGGTCTGACACGAGGGCAATGGCTCTGGCGAGGAAATCCTCACGGTCGTTGAACAGCATCGACGGGTCTTCAACGATCTCGGGTATCGCGCCATACCGGTACCCCAGGGCAGGTCGACCTTTCGCCATCAAGTCCACGATGGCCATGTTCCACAGCGCGTTCAGGCGCAGGGGAGACAAGCCGATGTCTGCCCGGTCGAGAAGGGCTTGATAGCCCTCGCGCGTGGCAGCGTCGACGACCTGCACGATCGCTGCGAGCAGGTGGAAGAACAGCCGGCCGCCGGGGGTGGTGGTGTCGATGCCCTGGGACAGGGCGCGCAGGCCAACCTCGCGGGCCTGCAGGTCGTCGGCAAGGGTCTTGAGGTTGCGCACGGAGCGCCCGAGCCGGTCCAGATTGGTGATCACCAGGGTGTCGCCCTCGCGCAGGTAGCCCAGGCCCCTTGTCCAGCGCCGGTCGCTTGGCCACGGTGCCGGAGGCGTGGTCGACGCAGCGCCATGTGGACGCGGGTTGGCGGAGGCTGAGCGCCCGCAATCTCGTCCCCTAAGCCGATCGTATTGCGGGAACGCTTCGAGGGAGGCTGCTCTTCATCGGGCACGCAGCGGTCGTCCTCAGGACTCGGCCAGTCCCTGCTCGTAGCGACCGACCGGTGCGTTCAGGCTGTGGGCAGCTGGGCCCTGGCAGCCTCGACCTCCGACGTACGGCTCGCGAACCCCGCTGCTGTTCTGACGAGGCCGTCGAGTCGAGAGGGCCGAGTCGACGCAGGCCACGCCAGCAGGGTCGTAACGAGCGGCGCGTCGAGGACGGGCACGGCGGCATGGTCCGGCCACTGCCACGCCCGGCTCGACTCCGGGATGACCAGCAGCGCCCGTCCCAGCGACACTAGTTGCGCGATCTCGGACTGCGTGTGCACCTCGGGCCCCGGTCCAGGCGGGTACGAGCCGTCGTGTCGTGGCCACCGCGCGATCGGCAGGCCGGGTACGTCGGCCACCTCGGCCATGGTCAGACGCGGACGCAGTGCGAGCGGATCCCCCTTGGGCACGATTGCCACCTGGCGCTCGGTGACCAGCTCCTGAGTCTTGAACTCGCCAAACACGTCGTAGGGGCTGTGCACCAGCGCGGCGTCCGCGCGACCCTGGCGGAGCACCTGCCGTTGCTCGCCTACCTCGCACAGAAGCACCTCTACTGGCAGTGCGCCGGGCCGAGCCGCGTAGCTGTCGAGCAGGTCACGCAGGAGCTCATGGGAGGCGCCGGCCTTGGTCACCAGGACCAACCGGTCGTCCGCGTTGACCGTCCGCCTCGACCTCTGGACGGCGGCCGTCGCCGCGTCGAAGACGTTCCGCGCCTCCTCGAGCAGCACCTCGCCGGCTTCCGTCATCCGCACGCCGCGACGATCACGGCGCAACAGCTCGACGCCCAGGCGTTGCTCGAGCCGCTGGATCGCGCGGGACAGCGGCGGCTGGCTTATCCGGAGTCGTTCTGCCGCACGCCCGAAGTGGAGCTCCTCAGCCACCGCGGCGAAGTAGCGCAGCTCCCGGATCTCGATGTCCTCCACGCCACGAACCTACCGATCTGATACTCGCTGGGAATCACAGAGGACCGGATCGGTCTTGGACGCCGGCCGCGCCCCGCGTCAAGCATGGGGACATGGCGGACACGAAGACGGCGCTGGTCACGGGCGCGAACAAGGGCATCGGCTTCCACATCGCAGCCGGTCTCGCCGCGCGGGGCTACCGGGTCGCCGCAGGCGCGCGCAGCGACGAGCGACGAGAAGCCGCGGTCGCAAAGCTGCAGCACGACGGAGCCGACGCGTTCGGCGTCCGCCTCGACGTCAGCTCGGACGAGAGCGTGGCCGGGGCGATCGCCATGCTCGAGCAGCGCATCGGACACCTTGACGCGGTGGTCAACAACGCCGGCATCTCGGGACCGACCGCGGCCGGCGCACTCCAGGACCCCCTGACGGTCGACTTCGACGTCGTCCGAGCGGACGTGGAGACCAACGTCCTGGGCGCGATGCGCGTCATCAACACCGCACTCCTGCTGCTCAGGCGCTCCTCCTCGCCCCGGATCGTCAACGTCTCCACGAACATGGCCTCGCTCGCCCTGCGGACCGGCCCGATCATGTCCGCCTACGCGCCCTCGAAGACGATGCTCAACGCCATGACGGTGCAGTACGCGCGCCGGTTCGCCGAGACCGACCCCGACATACTGATCAACGCGGTCTGCCCCGGCTACGTCGCCACCGACTTCACCGGGTTCAGCGGATCACGGACCGCGGCCGAAGGCGCGGCCATCGCCGTCCGGTTCGCCACACTCCCGGACGGCGGCCCGACCGGCGGCTTCTTCGACGACGACGGCGTCATCGCGTGGTAACCGCACCCGTTCCAGGACGGTTGGGCAATTGGGCGGCTGGCGAAGCCGTCCCGGTAGCCGACCGTATTGCGGTAACAGCATCGGCAATCCGTCCCACCCAGCGGATCCCGAGTGGGAACGGCCTTGCGCCCTGGCAGTAGAGCCGGACGCGGGTGTCGACCAGCCGGTGGAGGGTGATCAGCGCAGGAGCAGCGCGATGGCGGTGCTGAGCTCTTCTCGGAAGGTCCCGCGTGAGCTGGTCTGGTGCTTGAGCCCGAGGGCGGTGCTAATGAGGGTGCTCGCGATCGCTTCCGACGTCGCTCGGTCCTGTTCTGCTCTCGCGTTGACGACCGCGTCGACGATCAGGACCCGAAACCGGTTCGGGGCCTGAAGCACCGCCGCGTCCAGGACGTCGCGGTGGGTCTCCGCGACGGCGCTCAGCTCCCCGCCGACGGCGCCGACGTAACGGCCGGTCCAGGCGTCGAAGGCGTCCAGCAGCCGCTCGCCCAGCGGCCGGGCCTTGTCCTCGAGCGCGCGGGCGGCGGTGGTCAGGTCTCGCTCGATCGCCGCCGCCATCGCTGCGGCGAACAGCTTCTGCTTGGACTCGAACAGGAAGTACAGCCCCGGCCGCGAGATCCGCGCCGCGCTGGCGATGTCCTCCATGGAGGCCTTGCGGTAGCCGTAGTGGACGAAGGTCTTCAGCGCAGCGGTCAGCACCACCTCACGGCGTTCAGCGCTACCACCCGGCGGCGCCGGTGTCCTCTCGACTTGGTCGGTCACGCGATGACCGTACCGTCCGCCCTTCAAACTGTACAGGCGTAGTCTTCTTTGTACAGTGGCGCCCCCTTGGGCGCGGCTGCCCCGAGGAGCGAACATGGCACGCGAGCCTTTGATCACTACCCGCTTCGACGCGACCAGCACTGCCGGCGACGTTGTCCGCGGCCTGGACCTGCACGGCCGACAGGCTCTCGTGACCGGCGCGTCCTCTGGCCTCGGCGCGGAGACCGCGCGTGCTCTGACCGCTGCCGGCGCCGTCGTGACGCTGGCTGTGCGCAACGTCGGCGCTGGCGCCGCCGCAGCTGAGCACATCGCCGTGGCGACCGGACGGGCCCGACCGCAAGTCCGCGCACTGGACCTTGCCGAGCCAGCCAGCGTCGCCGCCTTCGTCCGCCGGTGGAGCTCGCCGCTGGACTTCCTGGTGACCAACGCCGGGCTTGTCACCGCAGGGCTGGAACGCACATCGCAGGGCTGGGAGTTGCAGTTCGCGACCAACCACCTCGGGCACTTCGCCCTGGCCGTCGGCCTGCACCCGCACCTGGCCGCAGCAGCGGCCGCGCGAGGAGGCTCGCGCATCGTCGCGCTGTCCTCCGCGGCACACATGCGCGCCCCGGTCGACTTCGACGACATCCACTTCCACCGCCGCGCCTACGACCCCCAGATCGCCTACGCGCAGTCCAAGACCGCCAACTCCCTGTTCGCCGTCGAGGCAACGAGGCGCTGGCAAGCCGACGGCATTGTTGCCAACGTGGTGAACCCGGGAGGCGTGGCCACGGGTCTGCAGCGCAACTTCTCCGACGCCCAGCGCGAGTCCCTGGCCGCAGCCGAGGCCGCGGGAATCTTTACCTACAAGACGATCGAGCAAGGAGCGGCAACGACCCTCGTCGCGGCCGTCGCGCCCGAGTTCGACGGCGTCGGCGGCCGCTACCTTGACGACTGCCGCGAGGCCTACACCGTGCCCGACGACGCCACGCTCGCCGAGCACCCTCACGGGGTGAAGCAGTGGGCGCTGGACCCGGCGGCAGCAGACCAGCTCTGGCGCCGCTCCCTCGACACGACCACCTGAGCGCCTCCTGCTCCCCCCGCGACTGGCGCGGCCCTGACACCCCGGGCAGCGTTCCGCAAGCCGAAGGACACGCGCGGGACCGGCGCCCGGGAGCGGGGCACTTGCCCTGAGCTGCGCGGTCACGGCGCGAATCGCCCCAAGGGGATCCCCTTGCGACACCGTCAGCAGTCTCTGGGCTAGGCGCGCCGCCCGCCAAGGCCATCCGACCGTGGACCGGTCCGGTCGTCGGTGGCCTGGTCGTGCGCCCTGGCTGCGGCTGCCGGGCGGGAGAGGGAGGCGAGCAGGGCCAGCTTGTCGCCGCTGCTGGTCCCGGACTCGGCGTGGTAGAGCACGAGGAGCTGTCCGTCGGTGCCGTTGATGGCGAGCTTCTCGCGATTGAGCGTCAGGTCGCCGACCTCGGGGTGGTGCAGGCGCTCCCGCATCCCCTCGCGGGTCTGGACGTCCTGGCGGGCCCACAGCCGGCGGAACCGTTCGCTGGACAGCGACAGCTCGCCGACGAGCTGGACGACGCGGGGGTCGTCGACCGCGGTGCCGACCGAGGAGCGGAAGCCGGCGACGAGCCGGGCGGTGACGTGCTCCCAGTCCGGGTAGAGCGCCCGCTCGGCGGGGTCAAGGAACACCGCACGGAGCCGGTTGCCCCCGACGCGCAGGTTGGGTGACAGAGCCTGGGCCAGGTCGTTCGCGGCCAGGACGTCGAAGTACCGGCCCTCCACGAACGCGGGCAGGCCGATCCGGTCGAGCAGCTGACGGGTGCTGGTCGGCACCGTCTCGCGCCGAGGGGCGCGGCGCCGTGAGGCAGGCGGTGCCGTGGCCAGCTCAAGCAGATAGTCCGTGCCGGCCAGGTCGAGGTCCAGGACCCGGGCGAGGGCCTGCAGGACCTGGCGGGAGGGTTTGCGGTCCCGGCCCTGCTCCAGGCGCAGGTAGTACTCGGCGCTGATGCCGGCGAGCATCGCGACCTCTTCGCGTCGCAGCCCGGCGACGCGGCGCAGTCCGCAGGCGGGCAGCCCGGCGCTGTCCGGGCTCACGAGCTCGCGTCGGGCCTGCAGGTACTCGCCCAACGAGTTCTGGCCGGTCATTCGGCGAACGCCAACCGCGGGACCGCGCCCCTGACTGTCCCTGTCACTCCCAGGTACCAGCGGGGTCTACCCGGCCTGCCGCTGCGCGGCGCACAGTGACGCCAACGCACCAACCGCCACTTCAGGTCATGGAGTGGCCGGGACTCGGACGCATGCGTCGAGGAGGGCCGACTTGATGATCACCGACACACCCGCCAGCGGCACCGGCAGGACGGGCGTCGGCCGGCCGGTCGTCGGCTGGGTCGGGCTGGGTGACCAGGGACTGCCGATGGCCACCGCGATCGCTCAGGCCGGCTTCCCGCTGCACGCGTGGGCCCGGCGCCCCACCTCACTGGCCGGCCTGAGCGACGTCGAGCACGTGCGCCACGACGACCTCCAGTCGCTGGCTGCGGCCAGCGACGTCGTCGGACTGTGCGTCGGGACGGACGATGACGTCCTGGCCCTGGTCACCGGTGGGCTGCTGGCGGGTCTGCGTCCGGGCTCGGTCCTGGTGAACCACGGGACCGGCACGCCAGGCAACGCCGTCCGGTTCGCTGAGCTGTGCTCCGCAGCCGGAGTCGACGTCCTGGACGTCCCGGTCAGTGGCGGCCGCCCTGCTGCGGTGGAGCGCAGGCTGACAACCATGGTCGGCGGGCCGCCCACGGCGGTGGACCGCTGGCGGCCGGTGTTCGCGTCGTTCTCCAGCCACATCGTGCACGTCGGTGGGCCGGGGGCGGGGCAGACTGTCAAGCTCTTCAACAACGCCCTGATGATCATGAATCAGGCGGCGATCGCCGACATCTTCGAACTCGCGGAACAGCTCGGCACCGACCCAGTCGGGCTGTTCGAGGTCCTCAAGCTCGGCCGCGCCGGCAGCACTGTGCTGTCCCTGCTCAACACGATGATCACCACCGATACGGTCGAGCATCTGTCGCAGGTCGAGGCGCTGGACATGGAGCTGTTCGACACCGCTCTGCATGAGGGTGGCGTCGACGCTGCGGCCGTCACGGCACGCGGACTGTCCGGTGCACGGCGGCTGCCTGACGTGGTCCGCCTGCTGAACCCATGACAGCGCCGGACTGCGGCGCTGCCTCGACACGACAGGCCGCCGACGACGCCGCGGCTGTCGCGCAGCTGGTGCTGCGCGAGCGGCAGAGCCGCGACCGCGGCTGGTGGGACCGATGGTCGGACTGCTTCGCCGAGGACTCGACCGTCGACATGAGCTGGTTCACCGGCAGCGGCGCCGAGTTCGTCCGCCAGACTCAGCTCCGGTCGACCGGCGGGGTGTGGGGGCGGCACCGGCTCTCACCGCCGGCCGTGCAGGTGGACCGCGACCGCGCGTGGGCCGAGCTGCCCCTGGGCATCGAGTTCCACCTCACGATCGGCGGCGTCGAGGCCAACCTCATCTCCTGCTGCCGGTCGCAGTACCGGGCTCTGCGCGTCGACGCGACCTGGCGGATCGCGGGGATCACCTCGATCTATGAGAGCGACTCGCTCACCCCGTCGGTCCCGGGCACGACGCTGGACCTCGACCCCGCCGTCTTCGCCGCCTACCGGCCCTCCTACCGGTGCCTGGCTTGGTACCTGAGCCAGACCGGCACCGACATCCGCTCCGACCTGCTCGGCGACGACCAGCCCGACTCGGTCGCCCGGCAATACCAGGCAGAGAACGCCTGGCTCCACCAGACCTCGGTCGGCCCGGCCGAGCCTCATCCTCTCAAGGAGCAGTAGCCATGCCCGCCGTCACCAAGCCCGCATTCGCCCTCGTCACCGGCGCCTCCTCCGGCATCGGCAAGGCCTTCGCCCAGCGACTGGCCGCCGACGGACACGACCTGATCGTCGTCGGCCGTCGCAAGGACCGCCTCGACGAGCTCGCCGCCTCGCTGCCCGACGTTGCCGTCCAGGTCGTGGTCGCCGACCTGTCCACCGACGACGGCGTCGACACGGTCGCCGAGCTCTGTGCCAGCCAGCCCTTGACGATGCTGGTCAACAACGCCGGTGTCGCGCACTACAAGCCGATCGCAGAGCTGCCAGCCGCGCAGGCCCGGGAGCTGGTGCACGTCAAGGTCGTCGCCCCGACCATGCTGACCCGCGCCGCCGTGCCCGGGATGCTGGCCCGCGGCGCCGGCACCATCATCAACGTCGCCGGGATGATCGCCTTCTCCGGGCCTGCGCCGGCCACGCTGATGCCCCGCCGGGCCGTCTACGCCGGCACCCTCGCCCACACCGTCGCGATGTCGCAGACCCTGAGCGCCGAGCTCGAGGGCACCGGCGTCCGGGTGCAGGTCGTCTGCCCCGGGGTCGTGGCCACCGAGTTCCACACCGTGCAGGGTATGGACCTGTCGGCCGTGCCGCGAATGACCGCCGAGGAGGTCGTCGCCGGCTCCTTGCGCGGTCTCGAGCTCGGCGAGGTCGTGTGCGCCCCGGGTGTGCAGGACGCCAGCCTCCTGCAGGCCGTGTTCGACGCCGACCTGGCCGCGTTCGGTGCCCAGAGCCCTCAGCTCGCCGATCGCTACCGGACCTGATGCGGCCGACCGGCGGTCCTCGCCCCGGACACACGTGAAGCGCCCCGCCTAGGGAGGGCCAGGCCGCCGTCGCACTACCGGGCGGAGCATCGCGGCGGCTTTCCCGTATGGCGAACTCCTACGAGAACACCCCGGGCTGCGTGCCGACAGCAGCTCCTCCCGCTCCCTGAGCGCACACGTCGCCAGGGCAGCTCGCCGCATGACCCGCCCGCGAAGCTGCCCTGTGCAGGAACGACAACCGGGCAGCCCCTGCCATGACCCCGGTGAAGATCGACTATGCCCGGGTCTCGACCGACGGGCAGGACCTCACCGCCCAGCGCCAGGGCCTCGCCGACCTTGGCGTTCAGCCCGACCGCGTCCACGTCGACCACGGCATCAGCGGCATTCACCGGGCCTGGCCCGGGCTGCGCGAGGCGCTCGCCGCCTGCCGAACCGGCTCCGTGTAGCGCCCACGCGTTGGCGGTCGATCAGCCCAGGGACGCCGCCGCCGTGCGCAGGTCCTCGAGGGCACCCAGCGCATGTCGGGCGAGCCCCTCGGCATCATCCCCACCACCTTCAGACCAGTCGGCGTAGCCCCGCTTGAAGGCGAGGACGCCCAGCTCGCCCGCGAGACGCGCAGTCGGGTCGGGGACACCGCGGGCGACGAGCGCGGCTGTCATGGCCGCCGCGAGACCGACGCTCTTGAGGGCGTCGCGCTCCTGGAGTTCGGTGCTGGCGGCCACGGCTGCCTTCAGGCGCGGGCCGAGCTCGCGGTTCGTCGGCCCCATCGCACCCGATGCGCGCTCGAGACCGGTTGCGACGGCCTCGAGTGGGCTGGCGGACGCAGGCGCCTCGGTGATCCCGTCGGCGAGCAGCCTGCTCAGCGTCTCCTGGCCGGCGACCAGGAGCTCACGCTTGTCGGGGAAGTGTCGGAAAAAGGTGCTCTTGGTGACCCCGGCGCGCTCGGCGATCTGCGCCACCGTGGTGGCGTCGTACCCCTGCTCGGTGAACAGGTCGACGGCCGCGACGACGAGCCGCTCGGTCGCCCCCGGTTGCCACCGACCCATCGGGCCATCGTAGGTGATGGGATACCCGTCCCATCACTGTGTATGGTGATGGGACAACGATCCCGTGACTGGTCAGGAGAGCCTTATGCATGTCTTCGTCACCGGCGGTACCGGCACCATCGGCTCCGCCGTCGTCGCCGAACTTCTCGGCAACGGCCACACCGTTCTCGCGCTGGCCCGCTCGGACGGCTCCACGCAGACCCTCGAGGGCGCCGGCGCCGAGGTGCTGCGCGGAGAGCTGACGGACCTCGACGTCCTGCGGGCCGGCGCCGCGCAGTCCGACGGCGTGATCAGTCTGGCGTTCGGCGGCGACTACAGCAGTCCGGCCGCACTCGCGCAGTCGGTCGCCGAGGAGAGCGCCGCACTCGACGCGCTGGGACAGGAGGTCATCGGGAGCGACCGCCCGATCGTCACGGTCTCCGGAACGCCCTGGGTGCCGGGCCGCACCTCGACCGAGGCCGACCCGCTCCCGACCGAGGGACCGGTGGGCGGTCGAGCCCGTTCGGTCACCGCGTTGCTAGATCTCGCGTCACGCGGCCTGCGCAGCACAGCTGTCCGCATGCCGCGCACGGTCCACAACGAGGGCAAGGGCGGATTCGCCGGCCTACTGACCGATCAAGCGCGCCGCGTCGGAGTGTCCGGCTACCCAGGCGACGGCACCCAGCGCTGGCCAGCCGTGCACGCCCTCGACGCTGCAGTCCTGTTCCGACTGGCCCTCGAATCGGCCCCGGCCGGAACCGCCTGGCACGCCGTCGCCGACGAGGGCGACGCGGTACACGACATCGCGACAGTCATCGGCCGGCGACTGGGCATGCCGGTCGAGGCCGTACCGGAGGAAAACTTCGGGCCGTTCGGTCCCATCTTCGCCATGGACCAGCCAGCGTCCAGTGCCCACACCCGCGACGCCCTCGGGTGGCAGCCGACGCACCCCGGCCTCCTTGACGACCTGGAGAACATCCAGCGCTAGGGCCCTTCTAGCCCCGCCCTACGTCGAGCCGGTGACTCCTCACCCTGCGAGCCGTTCCGCTGAGCAATCCCCGTGCAGGCACCATCGCCAAGACGCGGCCGGGCGCCGGCTCGGCCACATTGCGCTGCGAGAAGCGCCACTTGCCGCCGCGATGCGTGGTCCGGCCGTACGCCGGGATCGGCACGAGGATGGGCGTCGTGAGACCAGTCCCGCTGCCCGGCCAGCTGCTCGTCGCCACACCGGAGATCACCGAGGAACCGTTCCGGCGGACGGTGCTGCTCCTGCTCGACCACGACGGGGACGGCACGCTCGGGCTCGTCGTCAACCGGCCCACCCAGCTGCCGGTCCGCCACGTCCTGCCCGGCTGGCACGGCGAGGTCGTGAACCCTCCGGTCGTCTTCTCCGGAGGGCCGGTCTCGCCGGACAGCGCGCTCGGCCTCGCCCGGCTCGCGCCGACGGACGACGGCAACGGGGCCGGCGGCCGGTGGGCAGCCAGCCGGAAGGTGGGCGGCCGGCAGGCGGGCGCGCCAATCGGCTGGAAGCGGCTGTACGAGGACGTCGGCCTGGTCGATCTCGACGCGCCGCCGGAGATCGTCCGCGACGGCGTCGCCGCGATGCGGGTCTTCGCCGGGTACGCCGGGTGGGGACCGGGCCAGCTGGACGAGGAGCTGCGCCGGGGCTCCTGGCTGGTGGTGGACGCGGCGCTGTCGGACCCGTTCGACTCCGCCCCGACCGAGCTGTGGCCGGCGGTGCTGCGCCGGCTCGGGCCGCCGCTGGCCTTTGCGGCCACCTACCCCGACGACCCCACCGCCAACTGAGCCGTCCTGCCGGGCAGCCGGCAACGGCGCCCGGCCGATGCAGACTGGGGGGATGACGACCGTGATGCCGGAGACGGAGACCCGGGACGACACCCGCACCATCCCCGTCCCGAAGGACGCCGAACCGGGCGACCACGAGAAGTTCAGCCACTACGTGCCCAAGGACAAGATCCTGGAGTCGGCGATGAGCGGTGAGCCGGTCCGGGCGCTGTGCGGCAAGTTGTGGATCCCCAACCGCGACCCGGAGAAGTTCCCGGTGTGCCCGCAGTGCAAAGAGGTCTACGAATCCCTCAAGCACTGACCGCCGGGGTGGTCACAGGCGAGCACTGACCGCCGCGGCGATCACCAGCTCACGCGATGTCGACGCCGGCGGCACGCAGCTGGGCCACCGCCGTCTCGTCCGCGCCCGGCTCGAGGTTGACGAACGCCGTCGCCGCCAGCGGGACGCGCACCGCGTAGCCCAGTCGGCGGCCGTCCAACGCGGTCTCCTTGACACACCAGTCGCCGGCCAGCCCCACGACCACCAGCTCGCGGACCCCGGTGGCCGCGACCAGGGAGCCCAGCTCGGTGGCGTCGACGGCTCCGGACCGGGGATCGCGCACGGAGAACCCGGAGTAGCCGTCCCGGCCGTCCGCGCCCTTGCGGACGACCGGGCCGGTCACCGGGAGACCGGGCAGCAACGCCGCGCCCGCGGTGTCCCGGACGCAGTGCACCGGCCAGAGGCCACCGTCGGTGACGAAGTGCGGAGTCTTCGGCGGGTGCCAGTCCTGCGTATAGAAGACCGGCCAGTCCGCCTCGGTCGCCCGCGCGATCCAGTCGCGGACGACGGGTAGCACCGCGTCGCCGCCGGCGACGAACAGCGCGCCGTCCGGCCGGCCGAAGTCCACCTGCATGTCGACGACCACCAGCGCCGTCGTGGGCGGGGCAGCCGCCGAGCCGAGCTGGGCGGGCTGGCCGGCCGGGTCGCTCATCGGGTGCCTCCGGGCGCGGTCGTCGGGATGGCCGGATCGCCGGCGGACAGCTTGACCCCGTCCCAGGGCAACGTGACCAGCGCGGCCCGTAGGTACTCGCGACTGTCGGCGAGCGCGACCGGCTGCCCGGCGCGCGCGCCGTCGGTGACGAACGGGACCTGCAGCGCGGTTGTGCCGGCGTCCGGCGCCGGCTCGGGCCCGGTGCCGACGACCTCCTCCTCGGCGGTGCCGGTCTCCCGGTGCCGACGGTGCGCCCACTTCCGGCCGCCGGTGGTGTTCTTGCCCTCCGACCGCTTCGCCACCGGCCGGCCCTCGACCTCGACCAGCTTGTAGACGAAGCCCGCGGTCGGGGCGCCGGACCCGGTGACCACCGACGTGCCGACGCCGAACGTGTCCACCGGCGCCGCGCCGAGGCCGGCCAGGCTGTACTCGTCCAGGTCGCCGGAGAGCAGGATCTTGGTGCCGGTGGCGCCCAGGGCGTCCAGCTGCTCGCGCGCCTGGTGGGCCAGCACGGGCAGGTCGCCGGAGTCGATGCGGATCATCCCGAGCCCGGGCCCGGCAGCCGCAACGGCGTTCCCGATGCCGGCCCGGATGTCGTAGGTGTCGACCAGCAGGGTCGTCCCCGGTCCGGCGGCGGCGACCTGGGCGTCGAAGGCCGCGCGCTCGTCGTCGTGCAGCAGCGTGAATGCGTGCGCCGTGGTACCCACTGTCGGGATGCCGTACTTCTCGCCGGCGGCCAGGTTCGACGTCGCGGCGAACCCGGCCAGCCACGCGGCGCGGGCGGCGTCCACCGCGGCCCGCTCGTGGCTGCGCCGGCTGCCCATCTCCACCAGCGGTCGTCCGCCGGCGGCGAGCACCATGCGGGCGGCCGCCGCGGCGACCGCCGAATCGTGGTTGAGCGCCGACAACACGAAGGTCTCCAGCAGGACGGCCTCCGCGAACGGCCCGGTCACGGTGAGGACCGGTGAGCCGGGGAAGTACAGCTCGCCCTCCCGGTAGCCGTCGATCGACCCGGTGAACCGCCAGGACGCGAGGAACTCCAGCAACGCCTCGTCATCGAGGCCGACCGACCGCAGCCAGTCCAGGTCCGCTCCGGTGAACCGCGCGTCGAGCACGGCGTCGACCACCCGTGCGGTGCCGGCGACGACGCCGAACCGGCGGCCGGGGGGCAGCCGGCGGGTGAAGACCTCGAACACGCACGCGCGGTCGGCGGTCCCGTCGGCCAGCGCAGCCGAGGCCATCGTCAGCTCGTACCGGTCGGTCAGCATCGCGGACGAGGTCGGCACGGGCGAACGCTAATCGGGTGCACCGGCCGCTCGCCGCCGCCGCGGCCGACTCCCGTCCCGCGCGGCGGGCTTGTCACAATGGGGCCATGACCGCCCCGGTGGAGCTCGCGCGCCCCGAGGCCGAGCTGACCACCGTCCCGGACACCCCGTGGATCACCCTGGTGTGGAACGACCCGGTCAACCTGATGTCCTACGTCGCCTACGTGTTCCGCACCTACTTCGGCTACGACCGCCGCCATGCCGAGAAGCTGATGATGGACGTGCACACCCTGGGCCGGGCCGTGGTCGCGACCGGCGGCCGCGAGGAGATGGAGCGCAACGTCGAGGCACTCCACGGGTACGGCCTCTGGTCGACGGTGCAGAAGGCCGACCAGTCGTGACCGCACACTTCCGCCGGGACCGGCGGCGCCGGGTGTCGGCGACCTTCGACCCGGTCGAGGCGGCGCTGTTGCGCGACCTGACCGGACAGCTCGTCGAGCTGGTCGAGGAGGGCGTGCCGACCCAGACCGAGGACCCGTTCGCCGCCGCCCTGGGCATCGGGCCCGGCGTGGCCCCGGACGACCCGGTGCTGGCGCGGCTGCTGCCCGACGCCTACACCGCGCCCGGTACGGCGCCGGACCCGGAGCAGGTACGGGACGGCAGCGAGTTCCGGCGCTACACCGAGGTGACTCTGCGCCGGGTCAAGGGCGACCGCGCCCGGACGGTCCGCGACGAACTCGCCGGCGACCCGCGCGAGCCGGTCGACGTCCGGCTCGACGAGGCGGCCGCACTCGGCTGGTTGACGGTGCTCACCGACCTGCGGCTGGCGCTGGCCACCCGGATCGGGCTGGCGACCGAAGCCGACGCCGAGGCCCTCGACGAGCTGGCGCACGGGGCGATGTCCGCCCCCGACAGCGCGGACCCGGCCGACGTCGACCCCCGCGTCGGTGTGCATCAGGTCTATGTGTGGCTCGGCTACCTGCAGGAGTCCCTGGTCAGGGCGATGCCCTGACCGCTCACGCCCAGTCCGCCTGGGTCTCGGGCAGGACCAGATCCAGGGACCGGGCGACCGCGTCGAGGACCTCCCGTTCCCGGTCCGGGCGCAGCAGCCCGATCTCGCGGCCCACCCGGGAGGCCTTCACCGTGGTGATGGCGTGAAAGTCGAACGCGGTCTCGTGGTCGAGCCCGGCTTCGGGCCCGGCGTAGAACATCGACCGCATCCCTGCCCTCCCCGTCTGGCCCGGCACCACGGTGACGTTCTCGCTCTCTCTCCGCCGCCAGTCCGGGGTCAGCACGAGCGCCGGGTGTACGCCGAAACCGAAGTCCACCAGCACCACCGACCTCACGCGGCGCCGGTGGCCCGCTCCGCGGCCGCTGCGGCCCGCTCCTTCTCCCCGTAATAGTCGCCGAGGAACTCCTCGCCGGCCTCGCCGATGTGCTTGTCGATCTCGCTCGGCCCAGACGTCCGGCGCTCGACGATGTCGCGCTCGATGTCGCGGCGCAGCTGGGCGTCCTTGAGTAGCTGTCCGATGTAGCGGGTCCGGGATCGGCCGGCCTCGGCGGCCAACTCGTCCAGCACGCGCAGCATGCCCGGGGGGACGCGCATGTTCAGCTGAACCGTCTCCGTAGCCATTTTCCTAGCCTAGGCGGGCGACAGCACCTGCAGCGTGACGCGGGATGCGTGCATCCGCGATCGTGGGAAGAGGTAGTGATCCTGCGCAAGGCCGCCACCGCAGTCGAGGCGGTGGTGGCCTCAAGCGATCGCTTCCGTCTGGTGCCGTGCGATGCCCCGACCGCGCCGTCAGTCGCGCCGGGTCGCCAGCAGGACGGCGGCGTCGGCGGTGACGGCGACCTCGGCGGCGACGAACCGTTCGTCGGTGAGCCACGCCTCGCGCAGGCCGTCGACGCGCCCGCGGTAGACCGGGGGCCAGCTGTCCGACGGGGTGAAGTCGTCGAGGATCACCAGGCCCCCCGCCTGCACCATGCCCGCCACCGCGTCGGGCCCCTCCTGCTTCGCCCCGCCGTCGACGAACAGCAGCGAGAACGGCGCACGGGCGGCGAGTTGCGTCCAGTCCCCGCCCAGCACCGTGACCCGGTCGTCGCCGGCGAACAGGACGGTCGCGGACTCGGTGAGCGATGCTTCCCGATCGATGGTCAACAGCCGGGCGCCCGGGCGCAGTGCGCTGGCGATCCAGGCGGCGCCGACGCCCGCACCGGTGCCGGTCTCGGCGAGCACCCCGGTCCGCCCGGCCGCCACCGCCGCGAGCAGCCGGCCGGTCTCCAGCCGCGCGGAGCTGACGAAGCCGAGGCGGCGGGCGCGGTCCAGCGCGGCCGTGACGATCGGCGGCAGGTCCGGCGGCGAACTCACCCGGCCAGGATGTCAGGTGGTGCTGCCGAGGCGTGAGACGTCCGTCCCGACATCCGGACGTACCGGGTATCGTGCCGCGACATGGACCGACAACTCGACCTGGCCGTCATCGGCGGCGACGGGATCGGTCCGGAGGTGGTCGCCGAAGGCGTCCGGGTGCTCTCCGCGGCACTGGACGGCACGGGGGTCACCCTGTCGAGGACCGACTACGACCTGGGCGCCGCCCGGTGGCTGCGGACCGGAGAGGTGCTGCCGGACAGCGTGCTGGCGGAGCTGCGCGGCCACGACGCGATCGTGCTGGGCGCGGTCGGTGCCGCGCCCGGGGACCGCACCGTCCCGTCCGGACTGCTCGAACGGGGGCTGCTGTTGCGGCTGCGGTTCGCACTCGACCAGTACGTCAACCTGCGCCCGTCCCGGCTCTACCCGGGCGTCACCGGGCCCCTGGTGCCCGAGGTCACGGCGGGTGGGATCGACCTGGTCGTCGTCCGGGAGGGGACCGAGGGTCCCTACGTCGGCAACGGGGGAGTGCTGCGCGCGGGCACCGATGCCGAGGTGGCCACCGAGGTCAGCGTCAACACCGCCTTCGGTGTCCGCAGGGTCGTGGTCGACGCATTCACCCGGGCCGCGGCCCGGCCGCGGCGGAAGCTGACGCTGCTGCACAAGCACAACGTGCTCACCTACGCCGGTGGGCTCTGGCGCCGCGTGGTCGACGAGGTCGCCGCCGACTTCCCCGAGGTGGCCGTCGACTACAGCCACATCGACGCCGCGATGATCCACCTGGTCACCGACCCGGGCCGGTTCGACGTGATCGTCACCGACAACCTGTTCGGCGACGTCGTCACCGACCTGACGGCCGCGATCACCGGCGGCATCGGGCTGGCCGCGTCCGGGAACGTGAACCCGGACCGGACCGGACCGTCGATGTTCGAGCCGGTGCACGGCTCCGCGCCGGACATCGCCGGGACCCACCGCGCCGACCCGACCGCGGCGGTGCTCTCCACCGCGATGCTGGCCGCGCACCTGGGCCTGACCGAGGTCGCCGCGCGCATCGACGCCGCCGTGACCGCCGACATCGCCGGCCGGACCCGGGCCACCGAGCGCTCCACGGCACAGGTCGGGGACGCCCTGGCGACCTCGGTCGCCGCCATCGGTGCGGCGAGCCCGTGAGCGCCCCGCGGCCCGCGGGTACCGTTCGGCAATCGTCGAGAGCCACCCGGACGGAGCAGCCATGACCGCTGTCGGAACATCCACGAGCGCTGTCGGGGCCGTCACCGAGGCGGCGACCCTGGACGGGGCGCTGGACCTCCAGCCCGCCGTCGAGTCGCGGCCGTCGGGCGGGCTGCGCTGGGCGGTCCGGCCGAACGGGTCCCCGGCCAGCGAGGCCGACCGGGCGGCGGTGTTCGCCGACCCCGGCTTCGGTCGGCACTTCACCGACAACATGGCGACCGCGGCGTGGACCGCCGACCGCGGGTGGCACGACGCCCTGATCGGCCCGCTCCGGCCGTTCCAGCTGTCCCCGGCGTCGGCTGTCCTGCACTACTCCCAGTCGATCTTCGAGGGGCTCAAGGCCTACCGGCACGCGGACGGATCGGTTCACCTGTTCCGCCCCGAGGCCAACGCCGCGCGGTTCGCCCGCTCCGCGCGCCGACTGGCGTTGCCCGAACTGCCGGTCGAGGACTTCCTGTCCTCGTTGACGGAACTGGTGCGGACGGAGATCGCCTGGGTGCCCGGCGGCGGCGAGACCAGCCTCTACCTGCGCCCGTTGATGTTCGGCGACGAGGCGTTCCTCGGCGTCCGTCCGTCGCGGTCGGCGCAGTACTCGGTCATCGCCTCCCCGGCCGGCTCCTACTTCACCCGCGGGCCGGTGCCGGTGTCGCTGTGGGTCGCCGAGCACTACTCCCGGGCCGCGCCCGGCGGCACCGGTGCCGCGAAGACCGGGGGGAACTACGCCGCGTCGCTGCTGCCCCAGCAGGAGGCCGTGGCCAACGGCTGTGACCAGGTGGTCTTCCTCGACGCGGTGGAGCACCGCTGGATCGAGGAGCTCGGCGGGATGAACGTGTTCGTGGTCCGTGCCGACGGGACGGTGGTCACCCCGCCGCTGACCGGGGCGATCCTGGAGGGCGTCACCCGGGACGCGATCCTGGCGTTCGCCGGTGAGCTCGGCTATACACCCGTCGAGCAGCCGATCGCCCTGGACGACCTGCGCGCCGACGTCCGGTCCGGCCGGGTGCTGGAGGTGTTCGCCTGCGGGACCGCCGCGGTCGTCACCCCCGTCGGGCGGATCGTGCAGGCGGGTCTGGAGGACCTGGTGGTCGGTACCGGGTCCGGGCCGGTGACCGCGGCGCCCCCCGTGACGTCGGCGATCCGGACCGGCCTGCTGGACCTGCAGTACGGGCGGCGGCCGGACCCGGTCGGCTGGTTGCGGCAGGTCGCGTAGGTGGGTCGCCTCGACGTCTACGACACGACGCTGCGCGACGGCGCCCAGCAGGAGGGACTGTCGCTCTCGGTCGGGGACAAGCTCGCCGTCCTGAGCCTGCTGGACACGCTCGGCGTCGGTTACGTCGAGGGCGGCTGGCCGGGCGCGATCCCCAAGGACACCGACTTCTTCGCCCGCGCGGCCGAGGTGGAGCTCGCGCATGCGACGCTCGCCGCGTTCGGCGCGACCCGACGTGCCGGTGTCGACGTCGCCGCCGACCCCCAGGTCGCGGCGCTGCTGGCGTCCGGTGCGCCGGTGGTCACCATCGTCGCGAAGGCGCACCGGCGCCACGTCGAGGTCGCCCTGCGCACGACCGGGCAGGAGAACCTCGCGATGGTCGCCGACACGGTCGGGTACCTGGTCGAGCACGGGCGGCGGGTGTTCCTCGACGCCGAGCACCTGTTCGACGGCTGGCGCCACGACCGCGGGTACGCCGAGGCGGTGCTGCAGGCCGCGGCCGGCGCCGGCGCGGAGGTCCTCGTGCTGTGCGACACCAACGGCGGCATGCTGCCCGACGACGTCACGGCCACCGTCCGCGAGGTCGTGGCAGCGCTGCCCGACGCCGTCGTCGGTGTCCACTGCCACAACGACACCGGCTGCGGGGTCGCGAACAGCCTGGCCGGGCTGCAGGCCGGAGCGTCACACGTGCAGGGCACGGTCAACGGCTACGGGGAGCGCACCGGCAACGCCGACCTCACCACGATCGTGGCCAACCTCGAGACCAAGCTTGGCCGTCGGGTGCTGCCCGCCGGCAGCCTCGCCGAGCTGACCCACGTCGCGCACACGGTCGCCGAGATCACCAACACCGCGGCGCACGCGCGTTCGCCCTATGTCGGCGCGTCGGCGTTCGCGCACAAGGCGGGCCTGCATGCCAGCGCGATCCGGCAGGACCCGGCGCTGTACCAGCACATCGAGCCCGCCGCCGTCGGCAACGACCGCCGCATGCTGGTGTCGGAGATGGCCGGCCGGGCGAGCGTCGAGCTCAAGGCCGCGGAGCTCGGCCAGGACATCGCCGGCGACGCCGAGCTGGTCGCCCGGGTCGTGGAGCGGGTGAAGCGGGCGGAGGCGAGCGGCTACGCCTACGACGCCGCGGACGCGTCGTTCGACCTGCTGCTCCGGACCGAGAGCGGCGCTCCGATCTCCTATTGTGAGGTCGAGTCCTGGCGCGTGCACAGTGCCTCGCACAGCACGGCGGACCTGCTGGCCGCCGGACGTCTGGTCACCGGACAGAGCAGTGCTCTGCCGGGTGCGCACACCGGGGAGAGCGAGGCGGTGGTCAAGCTGCACGCCGGCGGCGTGCGGTTGGTGGCGGTCGCCGAGGGCAACGGGCCGGTGAACGCGCTGGACCAGGCCGTCCGGTCCGCGCTCGGCCGCGCCTACCCGGAGCTGGAGAAGCTGGAGCTCACCGACTTCCGGGTGCGGATCCTGGACACCTCGCACGGCACCGACGCGGTGACCCGCGTGCTCATCACGACAGCGGACGAACGCGGGTCGTGGACCACGGTCGGCGTCGGACCGAACTTGGTCGAGGCGTCATGGGAGGCGCTGCTGGACGGCCTCACCTACGGGTTGTTCCGGGCAGGTGTGGTCCCGCGCTGACCCGGCCTGGCTAGCCTGGCCCGATCATGGCTGACACCCGCGCGACCACTGCTCCGGACCCGACCCTGCCGGACCCGGCTGTCCCGGACCCGGCCGTCCCGGACCCCGCTGTCCCGGACCCGTTGGCCCCGCCGGTGCTGCCGGACCCGATCGAGCCGGCGGTCGACCCGACGGAGCCGGTCGCGCCGCTGCCCGGCGGGCCTGATGACCCGGAGACCGCCGACGACCTGCCCGGCGCCGGCCCGGTGAGCGGCGCGCCCGGCAACGAGCGTGAAGCCGACGACGGTGGGCGCCCGGCCACCGCTACCGAGCCGATCGTGCGCGAGGTCAACGCCCCGGACGAGATCAGGGTGCGCTTCCCCCCGTCGCCCACCGGCAACCCGCACGTCGGGCTCGTCCGGTCCGCGCTGTACAACTGGGCCTTCGCCCGGCACCACGGCGGCACCCTGGTGCTGCGGATCGAGGACACCGACGCGACGCGCAACACCGAGGAGTCCTACCGCGGGCTGCTCGATGCCCTGCGCTGGCTCGGGATCGACTGGGACGAGGGCCCGGAGGTCGGGGGCCCCTACGGGCCGTACCGGCAGAGCGAACGACGCGAGCTCTACGACGACGTGGTCGCCCGGCTCCGGGCGGCCGGGTACCTGTACGAGTCGTACTCGACGCCGGAGGAGATCGAGGCGCGCCACCGGGCGGCCGGTCGGGACCCGAAGCTCGGCTACGACAACGCCGACCGGGACCTTGCCGAGGCGGAACGGGCCGCTTTTCGCGCGCAGGGACGCCAGCCGTCGATGCGTTTCCAGATGCCGGCGGAGGACCTGGCCTGGACCGACCTGGTCAAGGGCGACATCAGCTTCGCGGCCGGGTCGGTGGCGGACCCGGTGCTGGTCCGGGCCAACGGAGAACCCCTGTACGCGTTGACGAATCCGGTCGACGACGCGCAGATGCGGATCACCCACGTCCTCCGCGGGGAGGACCTGCTCAGCTCGACGCCCCGCCAGCTCGCGCTGCACCGCGCCCTGCTGCGACTCGGGCTGTCGGTGAAGATCCCGTTCTTCGGCCACCTGCCGTACGTGATGGGGGAGGGGAACCGGAAGCTGTCCAAGCGGGACGCGAGCAGTTCCCTGGACCTCTACCGGCAGCGGGGCTTCCTGCCCGAGGGGCTGCTGAACTACCTGGCGCTGTTGGGCTGGTCGATCGGCGGAGACCGCGAGGTCTTCTCGATGACGGAGATGGCCGAGGCGTTCGACATCACCCGGGTCAGTTCCAGCCCGGCCCGGTTCGACCTGCGCAAGGCCGAGGCGATCAACGCCGAGTGGGTACGGCTGCTGACGCCTGCCGACTTCGCCGCCCGGGTGCTGGACCGGCTGGTCGGCGCCGGACTGATCGCCGACCCGCCGTCCCAGGCTGATTGTCTGGTCGTCGAGGCGGCGGCCCCGCTGGTCCAGGAGCGGGTCGTGGTCCTGGCCGAGGTAGAGGCGATGCTCGGGTTCCTCTTCGCGGGGGACGCATTCACGGTCGATCCCGCCGACGCCGGCCAGCTCGACGGTGCGGCCCCGACGCTGCAGGCGGCCCGGGACGCACTGGCGGACCTGCAGCCGTGGACGACCGCATCGGTGGAGGGGGCGCTGCGGGCCGCGCTCGTCGACGGGCTGGGGCTCAAGCCGCGGGTCGCGTTCGGGCCGGTCCGGGTCGCGGTCACCGGACGGCGGGTCTCGCCGCCGCTGTTCGAGTCGATCGAGCTGCTCGGCCGGGTCGCGTCGGTCGCCCGGTTGGACGCGGCGCTCGCCGTTACGCCGGTCTGACGGGGCGCCCGCCGCCCTCACGGGCGCCGGGCGCTTTGCCCGCCCGGTTGCCCGTGGACTAGTGTCGACCCCGGCAGTCGGCCTGGCCGGCCTGCCGGTGGGGTATGGGGTAATTGGCAGCCCGGCTGATTCTGGTTCAGCTAGTCTTGGTTCGAGTCCAGGTACCCCAGCGGTGATGAGTTCGCTCACGCTCTTTCCGTCGTCCCTGCGGACTCACCACCAGTGCTGGACGGCCCCGTTGTGTAGCGGCCTAGCACGCCGCCCTCTCACGGCGGTAGCGCGGGTTCGAATCCCGTCGGGGCTACGTCGGAAGGGCCCGGGTCGTCACGACCGGGCCCTTCTCCGACCGACCCCCGGGGCTCAGGGAGCCCGGCCCCGGCCTCGGCCTCGGCCCCAGCTCCCGTGGGCGGCTCAGCCGTCGGAGCGGCGGACCACGTCGGACAGCCGCTCGGCGGCGCCGAGGACCGCCGGGGCGTGCAGCCGGCCGGGCTGGCGGGTCAGCCGCTCCACCGGCCCGGACACCGACACCGCGGCCACCACCCGCATCCCCGCCGAACGGATCGGCGCCGACACCGACGCGACCCCGGCCTCCCGCTCGGCGATGCTGTACGCCCACCCGCGGCGGCGCACGGCCGCCAGGGTCTGGGCGTTGAACCGGGCACCCTGCAGCCCTCGGTGCATCCGCTCCGGTTCCTCCCACGCCAGCAGCACCTGCGCTGCCGAGCCGGCCGCCAGGGTCAGCTGCATCCCGACGGGAATCGTGTCCCGCAGCCCGGACGGCCGCTCTGCCGACGCGACGCACACCCGGTGGTCGCCCTGGCGGCGGTACACCTGCGCGGACTCCCCGGTGATGTCCCGGAGCCGGGCCAGCACCGGGGCGGCCGCGGCGAGCAGGCGGTCCTCGCCGGCGGCGGCAGCCAGTTCCGGAATCCGCGAGCCGAGCAAGAACCGGCCCTGGACATCCCGCGCGACCAGACCGTGGTGCTCCAGCGCGACCGCCAGCCGATGGGCGGTGGGCCGGGCCAGCCCGGTCGCGGCGACGAGACCGGCCAGCGTCGAGGGACCCGCCTCGAGGGCGTCCAGGATGGCCGCGGCCTTGTCCAGCACGCCGACACCGCTAGACTTGTCCATAGATCGATACTGCCGTCTCGTTGGCTGAGATGCAACGGCGACGAGCGGGTCCTGGTGACGGACGAGGGAGGACCGGATGGCCGGCGAGCAGGAGCCCGGAGCGGGTGGCGCGGTGCGACCGCGGACGCTGCCCGAGAAGGTGTGGGACGACCACGTGGTCCGTAGTGCTGCCGGCGAGCCGGACCTTCTCTACATCGACCTGCACCTGGTCCACGAGGTCACCAGCCCGCAGGCCTTCGACGGGCTGCGCGCCGCGGACCGGCCCGTCCGGCGTCCGGACCTGACGATCGCCGTGGAGGACCACAACGTCCCCACCACCGGCATCGGGCTGCCGATCGCGGACCCGGTGTCGCGGCTGCAGGTGGACACGCTGCGGGCCAACTGCGCAGACTTCGGTGTCCGCCTGCACTCGATGGGCGACGCCGAGCAGGGCATCGTGCATGTCGTCGGACCTCAGCTCGGGCTCACCCAGCCGGGTATGACGGTCGTGTGCGGGGACTCCCACACCTCCACCCACGGCGCGTTCGGTGCTCTCGCGTTCGGCATCGGCACCTCCGAGGTCGAGCACGTGCTGGCCACGCAGACCCTTCCGCAGACCCGCCCCAGGACCATGGCCGTCACCGTGGACGGACACCTTCGCCCGGGCGTCACACCCAAGGACCTCGTGCTGACGCTGATCGCCAGCGTCGGCACCGGCGGCGGGCAGGGCCACGTCGTGGAGTACCGCGGCGAGGCCTTCCGCGAGATGTCGATGGAGGGCCGGATGACGGTCTGCAACATGTCCATCGAGTGGGGTGCGAAAGCGGGGATGGTCGCGCCGGACGAGACGACGTTCGCCTACCTGCAGGGCCGGCCGCACGCCCCCGCCGGCACGGACTGGGATGCCGCGCTGGCGGCGTGGGGCGAGCTGGTCACCGACCCCGGGGCCACGTTCGACCGCGAGGTGGTCCTCGATGCCGATGCGATCACCCCGTTCGTCACCTGGGGGACCAACCCGGGCCAGGGTGTCCCGCTCGACGGGTCCGTCCCCGACCCGGAGCAGTTCGCGGACCTCGACGACCGGTCCTCGGCCCGGCGTGCGCTGGAGTACATGGACCTGTCGCCGGGCACCCTGATGCGTGACATCGCCGTGGACACGGTGTTCCTGGGCTCCTGCACGAACGGCCGCATCGAGGACCTGCGGGCCGCGGCCGAGGTGCTGGCCGGCCAGAAGGTCGCCGACGGCGTACGGATGCTGGTGGTCCCGGGCTCGATGCGGGTGAAGCTGGCCGCCGAGGCAGAGGGCCTCGACCGGGTCTTCACCGTGGCGGGTGCGGAGTGGCGTGCCGCCGGGTGCTCGATGTGCCTGGGGATGAACCCGGACCAGCTGCGGCCCGGCGAGCGTGCCGCGTCGACGTCGAACCGGAACTTCGAGGGCAGGCAGGGCAAGGGCGGCCGCACGCACCTGGTCTCACCGCACGTCGCGGCCGCGACCGCGGTGGCGGGGCGGCTGTCGGACCCGGCGTCGCTGTCCCTGGCGACGGTCGCAGGAGGCTGACGTGGACGCGTTCACCACCCACACCGGCATCGGCGTCCCGCTGCGCCGGGCCAACGTCGACACCGACCAGATCATCCCGGCGGTCTACCTCAAGCGGGTGACGCGCACCGGCTTCGGTGACGGGTTGTTCAGCGCGTGGCGCTCGGACCCGCACTTCGTGCTCAACGCCCCCGCGTACGCGTCGGGGTCGGTCCTAGTGGCCGGCCCGGACTTCGGGACCGGCTCCTCCCGCGAGCATGCCGTGTGGGCGCTGACCGACGGTGGCTTCAGGGCGGTGCTCTCCGTGCGGTTCGCGGACATCTTCCGCGGCAACGCGGGCAAGGCCGGCCTGCTGGCGGCCACCGCGTCGGAGGAGACCATCGAGCAGCTGTGGAAGGTGCTGGAGAACCTGCCCGGCACCACGGTGACCGTCGATCTGGTCAACCGGCAGGTGTCGACCGGGGACGGCACGGTGCTGGCACCGATCGGGGTCGACGACTACACCCGCTGGCGGCTGCTGGAGGGACTGGACGACATCGGGCTGACCCTGCGCTCGGCGGACGCGATCGACGCGTTCGAACTCCGACGTGCCCCGCACACCCCACGGACGTTGCCCGCGCCGGCCTGACGCCGCCCGCGCTGGTTCGAAAGTCGCCCGATCCCGAGTCCTGCTTGGCGATGCGGGGCCAGGGAAGCATCGATCCTTTCCGACGGACGGACCGGTTGGCGGTCGCGTCGACCGGCGACACAGTGCCGTTCGGACGCGCGTTCGTTGTGTGCGCAGCGATCTCGCCATACCGTTGCCGCAGTCGGGGACGGCCCCGGCCCGGCAGCCCGCGGAGGCACCATGAACAAGGCCCAGCTGATCGACGCGCTCGCCCCCGGCTTCGACGGCAACCGGAAGGTGGCCGCGCAGGCGCTCGACACGGTGTTGGAGACCATCACCCGCACGGTCGTCACCGGCGAGAAGGTCGGGATCACCGGGTTCGGGGTGTTCGAGAAGCTCGACAAGCCGGCTCGCACCGTGCGTAATCCTGCGACGGGTGCGTCGGTGAAGAAGAAGAAGACGTCCGTCCCACGCTTCCGCCCGGGTGCCGAGCTGAAGGCCTACATCGCCGGGGAGAAGAAGTTCGCGCGCGTACCGGCGGCCAAGAAGTCCGCCGCGGCGGTGGCCGCGACCCGGACGGTCCGTGCGGCCAAGGCCACGGCCACACCCGCCGCCGCCACGAAGTCTGCCGCGACCAAGGCGACTGCGACCAAGGCATCTGCTACCAAGGCGATTGCGACCAAGGCATCTACGACCAGGACCGCCGCGACCAAGGCATCCGCCAAGTCGGCGGCCGCCGCAGCCCCGCAGGCCGCGGCGGGCGGCGCGGCCACCAAGGCGACAGGCACCCGGGCGGTGAAGGTGAAGGCCGGTGCGCCGACGAAGGCGACCCGGCGCGCGGCGAAAAGCGGCTGATCGGATCGGATCGGGTAGGTCAGGTGGTGGTGAGCGCCGCTCGCAGCTCGTCGTCGGCGAGCAGTGCACCGGTGGCCCGTCCGATCGGTGGCGGCAGCGCGGCCACGACGGCCAGGTCCGCTGCGGTGTCGACATCGTGGCGGAGACCCGCCGGTATCTCGTCGGTGGCCGCCAGGTCCCGGAAGCCGGCCCGTCGGTGTGCCTGCGCCGAGCCGGGCCCGAACAACGGACGCAGCCGGCGATCCCGGGCGGCCACGAGCGTGGTGCCCGTTCCGGCCGCGTCTGCGACGAACACCGCCTCGCCTGGTCGGACCGCGGCGAGGACCTCCGCGATGTCGCTCGGGCGTGCCGCCGGGAGGTCGCCGAGCAGGACCGCGACCGGCGCACCCTCCGGTGCCGCGGTGAGCCCCGCCTCGACGGCTGCGGCCAGCCCCGGACCGTCGGTCGGAACGGGGAGCGCCCCGGCCGCCGTCGCGAGCGCTGTGTCGGTAGCGGTGTCGACGACCGCGAGCACCGCTCGGACACCCGCGGCGGCGACCGCCGCCTCGATGGTGTCGGCAGCCAGTGAACGCGCCAGGCGTGCCCGCACGGCCGGCGCTGCGGTGATCCGGCTCTTCCCGCGCGCGGTGTCCTTGACCGGGACGACGATCCACCACTGCGGCGGCGGCACGCAGGCGGGCACTGATACCGCGGGGGACATGTGTCGATCCAACCGCCGCTGAGCGCCCAGCCGGACCCGAGGGGGCGCGCCCGCATCGGGACGCCCACGGACCTGGAGCGTCGCGTCGTCGCTCTGAAGGTCGTGCTCGGGTGCAGCCGCGCGCTGCTGCGGGTGCTTGGCCGTCCACGACGGACCGGCACGCTGCCCGGATCCGGCGGAGTCGTCGTCGCGGCCAACCACGTGTCGCTGCTGGACTCCCTGCTGCTCGGTACGGCGGTCGACTCGGCCGGCCGGGTCCCCCGATTCCTCGCCGCGCGCGGCCTGTGGTCGGTTCCCGGCCTGGGCCGGGTGCTGCGCCGGTGCGAGCAGATTCCGGTCCGACGCGACAGCGAGCGGGCCGCCGACGCCGTGCCGGCTGCGGTGGCCGCAGCGGCCGGCGGTCAGTGCGTCGTCGTCTTCCCCGAAGGCCGGATCACCCGCGATCCCGCCGGCTGGCCGGTAGGTGCCCGCACCGGAGCCGTCCGGATTGCCGCTGCCGCCAGTGTCCCGATCGTGCCTGCCGCCCTGTGGGGCCCCAACCTCGTCATGCCACTGGGCAGGCGATTGCCGCGGCCGCTGCCCCGCCGGCTGATGCAGGTCGCCTTCGGGTCGCCGGTGACCGTCGGGGACCTGCTCGGCCCCGGCCCCGACGGCGACGGTGACCGACAAGCGGCGCCGCCGCCGACCGACATCCGGGCGGCCGCCGACGCGCTGGCCGACCGGGTCGACGAGCTGCTGGCGACACTGCGGGGCCACGTCCGCACCGGGCCGCGGGTGGACCCGCGCCGCGTGCCGCCGGACCGGTAGGTTCCTGCGCGATGACCGAGCCCGCCGCCCTGCCGCCGACCGCCCAGCCGGCTCCGGGCCAGGTGGACCCGGCTCCGCGGGCTCCAGGCCGGATCGACAGGTCGGACCCGGATCGGCGGCTCCGGGTGGCGGTCGTCTTCGGCGGGCGCAGCAGCGAGCATTCCGTGTCCTGCCAGACGGCCCGTGGGGTGCTCGCCGCGCTGGACCCGGCCCGGTACGACGTCGTCCCGATCGGGATCGCCCGCGACGGCCGGTGGGTGCTGGAGTCCGCCGACCTCCGGCGGTTCGCCCTCGACGGGCCGGCGGCGTCCGCCGTGGCCGACGATGCCGCGCCCGTCCTGCTCCCGCCGGGGAGCGCCTCGTTGACCGTCGTCCCACCCGGTGCCCCGCCGTGGGAGATCGGGGCCGTCGACGTCGTCTTCCCAGTGCTGCACGGGCCGTTCGGGGAGGACGGGACGTTGCAGGGGCTGCTGGAGATGGCAGGTGTCCGCTACGTCGGCTCCGGCGTGCTGGCGTCGGCTGCGGCGATGGACAAGCACGTCGCCAAGGTGTTGCTCGCCGCGGCCGGGCTCCCCGTCGGCCGGTGGGTCGTGGTGCCGCCCGACTCACCTGTGGACGCCGTACGCGAGCAGATCACCGCTCTCGGTCTGCCGGTGTTCGTCAAGCCCGCCCGGGCCGGTTCGTCGTTCGGCATCAGCCGGGTGGACGATCCGGCAGCACTCGACGAGGCGGTCCGGCGCGCCGCCGAGCACGACCCGAAGGTCCTCGTCGAGGCGGCGGTGGCCGGTCGCGAGCTGGAGTGCGGCGTCCTCGGGGGCGCCGACGGACGCCGGCCGAAGGCCAGCGTGGTCGGCGAGGTCACCGTGGCGGCCGGCCGCGACTTCTACGACTTCGAGGCGAAGTACTCCGCCGCCGCCGGGACCGAGCTGGCCGTTCCCGCCGACCTGCCCGCCGCGACGGCGGGCCGGGTGCGCGACCAGGCCGTGCGCGCCTTCCTGGCGCTCGGCTGCGAGGGGCTCGCCCGTGTCGACTTTTTCCTGCGCCCCGACGGGGAGCTGGTGGTCAACGAGGTCAACACCCTGCCCGGCTTCACCGAGCAGTCGATGTTCCCGCGCCTGTGGGCCGCGTCCGGCGTGGACTACCCGAGCCTGGTGGACCGCCTCGTCGCGCTTGCCGCGGCCCGGCCGGTGGGCCTTCGCTGAGCGTCCGGGCGGCTGTCGCTCGGCCGGCGGGGACCGTCCGGGCTGTCGCTCAGCCGGCGGGGACGGTCCGGGCCACGGCCGGCGTGAGGTCGGTCGCGGCGTCGACGGGGTTGCGATCGGTCCGCGGGACGCTGACCCGGACCCAGACCGTGCGGCCGTAGGCGTACAGGTCGTAGCCGCCTGCGTCGGTCGGCACCGGTAGCCAGTTCACCAACCCGTCGATCTCCACCAGGTCCGCCGACGACGAGGCGCGTGCCGGCGCCGGCACGCCGCAGACCAGGGTGACCAGGGGGTCGTTGCCCCACGCCGCGGTCCGGCTCCCCGGCGGGTCGGTCTCGCGCCGGGTCCCGCCGAGCACCTGCTGCGGCAGGGCGCTGTGCAGGGCTGCGCACGCCACGTCGGCCCTCGGGTCCGCGGGGGGCGGGGCGACCGCGACGGCGCCAGGGGAGCAGCCCGCCGCGGCCAGTGCGACCAGCGCCCCTGCAGTCAGGGTCGCGGTGACCGGGCTCCGGGCGGGCGCGGTCAGCTGTCGACGACGGGGCACGTCAAGGTCCGGGTGACGTCCGCAGCGGCGCCGACCTCGGTCTGGACGAGGATGTACGCGCTGGTCACCGGGGCGACGCTACGCCCGGCCGCGACGATCGTTGAGGAGGCACCTACCATGGGCGACGGATCCCCACGCCGGCCCGCGAACGACAGCAGCCGGGACCCGACGTTGGCTGGGACGGGTGAATTCGGGGTGATCCGGCGCGTCGTGGCCGGGCTGGGGGCCTTCCCGGTGGCGGGGGTGCCGGTCGGCCCGGGTGACGACGCGGCCCTGGTGGCGGTGCGCGGCGGTGCGGTGCTGGCGACGACGGACCTGATGGTCGAGGGCCGGCACTTCCGTCGCGACTGGTCCAGTGCCACCGACGTCGGGCACAAGGTCGCTGCCGCCAACCTCGCCGACGTCGCCGCGATGGGCGGGGTCTGCACGGCGCTGCTCGTCGGGTTCGCCGGGCCGCCGGACCTACCCACCGCCTGGGCGGTCGACCTCGCCGCCGGGATCGCGGCGGAGGCCGGGGTGGTGGGCGCCCGGGTGGTTGGCGGGGACACCAGCTCCGCGGCCGCGGTGATCGTCGCCGTCACCGCACTGGGCGAGCTGGCGCCGGGAACCGACCCGGTCCTGCGGTCCGGCGCCCGGCCGGGCAACGTGCTGGCGCTTCGTGGGCGTCTGGGCTGGGCAGCCGCGGGGCTGGCCGCACTCGGTCGTGGCTTCCGCTCGCCCCGCCTCGCGGTCACCGCCCACCGACGCCCCGAACCGCCCTACGCCGCCGGCCCGCAGGCGGCGGCGGCGGGGGCGACAGCGATGATCGACGTCTCGGACGGGCTGCTCGCCGACCTCGCCCACATCGCGGGCGCCAGCGGCGTCACGATCGAGGTGGCCAGCGGGCGACTGCCGGTAGCTGAGCCGGTGGCCACCGTCGCCGCCGCGATGAACGCCGACCCCCTGCAGTTCGTGCTGACCGGCGGTGACGACCACGCGCTGGTCGCGACGTTCCCGGCCGAGGTCGAGCTGCCGACGGACTGGACGCCGATCGGGCGGGTCCTGGACGGCGACGGGGACCCCACGGTGACGGTCGACGGGCGGGCGCCGGGCCCGGTGGTGCGGGGGTGGGACCACTTCGGCCGGCGGTGATGCACCGCCGGCCGACGACCTGACCGGACCTAGCGGACGACTTTGCCCGCCTTGATGCAGGACGTGCAGACGTCCACGCGCTTGGTGACCGTGCCGACGCGGGTACGCAGTCGCTGGATGTTCGGCGACCAGCGTCGCGGCGTCCGGCGGTGGGAGTGGGAGACGTTGTGCCCGAAGCTCGGGGACTTTCCGCAGATCTCGCAGGTGGCAGCCACCGGATACTCCTGGTCGTCGTCTCGGTTCGTGGGGGACGGACCGGGTCGCGTCGGCGCTGAGATGGGCGCCCGTGGGACCGGTCGATCCGTGCAGCCGTCCAGGCTACCCGGCCCACGGACGCGGGACCGACCCGTCGGCAACGGCGGGCAGGCAGGCCGTTGTCGGGGTGCGTCGCTACCGTCTGCGGGCATGAGCACGTCTGGGCACTGGTCGGTGCCCCTGGCCGGCCTGGTCGGCAAGGCGGCGGCGGCGCTGGAGTCCGGCCTGGGCATCACCACCGCCGGCCAGCTGTTGGACCACCTGCCCCGCCGGTACGCCGACCGGGGCGAGCTGACCCCGATCCGCGAGCTCGTCGCCGGCGAGCACGCGACCGTCGTCGCCCGCGTCGAGAGTGCCGCCGTCGTGAAGTACGGCGGCCGATCGCGCGGTGGGCTGCAGCAGCGGCTCGACGTCACCATCACGGACGGCCGGGACCGGCTGCGGCTCGCCTTCTTCCGGCAGTCGTGGCGACACCGTGAGCTCGCGCCGGGCCGGCGGGCGATGTTCGCCGGCCAGGTCACCGAGTTCCGGGGCGTCCGCCAGTTGGTCCACCCGGAGTACCTGCTGCTCGACGACCTGGGCGTGGCAGGTCTGGAGCCCGCCGAGGGGGACCGCCGGATCGCCGCCGACCCGGCCGCCGTGGACCCCGCTGCAGGGGCTTTCGCCGGCGCGCTGGTGCCCGTCTACCCGGCCACGGCGAAGCTGACGAGCTGGCGGATCGGCGCGTGCGTGCAGGTGGTGCTGGACAGCGTCCCGGTCCCGGACCCGGTCCCGGAGCCGATCCGCGCGCGGCACGGACTGACCGACCTGGGCACCGCCTTCCGGTCCGTCCACCGGCCGGTCGACCGGGCGGACCTGCGGCGCGGGCAGGCACGGCTGCGCCACGACGACGCGTTCGTCCCCCAGGTCGTCCTGGCGCTGCGCCGCGCGGACCGCGAACGCACCCCGGCAGTCGCCCGCGCCCGCGTACCGGGGCGGCTGCGGGACCGCTTCGATGCGCGGCTCCCTTTTCCGCTGACCGCTTCCCAGGCTGCGGTGGGGGCCGAGGTGGATGCCGACCTGGCGCGGGCGGTCCCGATGCAGCGGCTGCTGCAGGGCGACGTGGGGTCCGGAAAGACCGTCGTCGCGTTGCGGGCGATGCTCACCGCGGTCGACGCCGGCGGTCAGGCGGCGCTGCTGGCGCCCACCGAGGCGCTCGCCGTCCAACACCACCAGAGCCTGCTGGGCCTGCTCGGGCCACTGGGGCGCGGCGGGATGCTCGACGGCGATCCGGACGGGACGGGTGTCGCGCTGCTCACGGGGTCGATGCCGACCCCCGCCCGCCGGGCGGCCATGCTGGACATCGCCTCCGGGGCCGCGGGGCTGGTGGTCGGGACACACGCGCTGCTGCAGGACCGGGTGTCCTTCGCCGAGCTCGCGCTGCTGGTGGTCGACGAGCAGCACCGGTTCGGGGTCGCACAGCGGGCGGCGCTCACCGATCCCTCGCCGATCGGCACCGTGCCGCACCAGTTGGCCATGACGGCGACGCCGATCCCACGGACGGTGGCGATGACCGAGTTCGGTGACCTCGACGTGTCGACGCTGGACCAGGTGCCCAGCGGCCGGGCGCCGGTGGTGACCACCGTCGTCGGGACCGCCGAGCACCCGTCGTGGCTGGACCGGGGATGGGCCCGGCTGGTGGAGGAGGTGCGGGCCGGCCACCAGGGCTTCGTCGTCTGCCCGCGCATCGGCGGGGAGGACGACCCCGCCCCGGTCGACGAGGCCGGCAGGCGGCGGGCGACCGCGCTGCTGGACCTGGCACCGGAACTGACGGCGGGACCACTGGCCGGGGTGCGGTGCGCGCTGCTGCACGGCCGGATGCCGGCCGAGGAACGGACCGCGGTGATGCGGGCGTTCAGCGCGGGCGAGGTCGACGTGCTGCTCGCCACCACCGTGATCGAGGTCGGGATCGACGTGCCGAATGCAACGGTGATGGTGGTGGTCGACGCCGAACGCTTCGGGATGAGCCAGTTGCACCAGCTGCGTGGCCGGGTGGGCCGCGGACCGGCCGGCGGGCTGTGCCTGCTGGTCACCGAGGCCCCCGCCGGCTCGCCCGGGCGCGAGCGGGTCCAGACGGTCGCCGCGACCGCAGACGGGTTCGCCCTGGCGGAGGCGGATCTGCTCGAGCGGCGGGAGGGGGACCTGCTCGGCGCGACGCAGTCCGGCCGGCAGACCAGCTTCCGAGCGCTGTCGGTGCTCGACGACACCGGGGTGATCGCCGCTGCCCGGGCCGACGCGAGCGCCCTGGTCGCCGGGGATCCGACACTGGCCGGGGTCCCCGAGCTGCTGGCCCACCTCGGGGACGCGGTGCCCGCGTCCCGCGCCGGGTTCCTGGCCCAGGGCTGACCGGCGGAACCGGATGCGCATCGTGGCCGGGGTGGCCGGCGGCCGCCGCCTCACCGTCCCGCGGGGCCGGGACACCCGGCCGACATCGGAGCGAGTGCGCGAGGCACTGTTCGCCGCGCTGGTCTCCGACCGCGGCGGGCTGGCCGGGGATGCGGTGCTTGACCTGTTCGCCGGGTCCGGCGCTCTCGGGCTGGAAGCGCTGTCGCGGGGTGCGGCCACCGCTGTGCTGGTCGAGCGGGACCCCACCGCGGCAGCCACCGCCCGCGCGAACATCGATGCCCTCGGCCTTCCGGGGGCGTCCGTGGTGGCCACCGCCGTGGCCCGCTACCTCGCGCGAGCCCCGGTCCCGGCGGTCCCGGCGGTCCCGGCGGTCCCGGCGGCCACGGCGATCATCGCGCCCACGACCGCCGCGGGGCGCCGCGGGGCGCCGGCCGACATCGTCTTCGCCGACCCGCCCTACGCCCTGCCCGAGCCCGAGGTGGGCGCGATGCTGGCCGCCCTGGCCGGGGGTTGGCTGCGTGCGGGCGCGAGCATCGTGGTCGAACGTGCCGTACGTTCGCCGGCCCCGTCCTGGCCGCCCGGGTGCGAGCCCGGCCGCGTCCGCACCTACGGTGACACCGCCATCCATCCGGCGCGCTGGGCCGGGTCCGACCGCGAGGAGCCACCCGCGTGAAGCACGCCGTCTGCCCCGGGTCGTTCGACCCGACCACCAACGGCCACGTCGACATCGTCGGGCGGGCAGCGGGACTGGCCGACCGGGTCACGGTCGCCGTCCTGGTGAACGAGGGCAAGGACGGCCTGTTCGCCATGGACGAGCGGCTGACGATCCTGCGGGAGGTGGTCACCGACGCCGGGCTGGCCAACGTCGAGGTCGCCTCGTTCTCCGGGCTGCTCGTCGACTTCTGCCGCGCCGTCGGCGCGGACTCGGTGGTCAAGGGGATCCGGGCGGTCTCCGACTTCGACTACGAGCTGAAGATGGCGCAGCTGAACCGCTCGCTGTCCGGCATCGAGACCGTGTTCGTGCCGACCTCGACCGAGTACTCGTTCCTGTCCTCATCTCTGGTCAAGCAGGTCGCGCGCCTCGGCGGGGACGTGTCCGCGCTGGTGCCCGCCGGCGTCGCCCGGCGACTCGCCGACCGGTACACCCCCGGCTCGGACCGGTCACCGCACGGCGCGCAGCACTAGGTTCGCAGCCGCGCGACAGTTGCCCGCACCTGCGCCGGACTGCAGCGTCCGTTCCCGCACCCCGCCACCCGCACCCCGCCACCCCGCCACCCCGCCACCCGCACCCCGCCACCCGCACCCCGCACCCTGGAGCCCGCCATCCCTGCCGACCCCCGGTCGCCACTGGTGCTCGACACCCGTGAGCTGGACCGCCGCCCCGGTTCGACCCGGCACCTGCACCGCACCGTCGACGCCCCCGACGGTCTCGCGGTGCCGACCGCCGGTGTCCCGGCCGGGTCCCCGCTGGTGCTCGACATCGACATCGACTCCATCGTGGATGGGCTGTGGGTGGCCGGTACCGCGGAGGTTTCCGTCACGGCCGAGTGCGTCAGGTGTCTGGACGAGGTGGGCTCGGTGCTCACCGCCGACCTCGAGGCGCTATACGTGACCGCCGCCGCCCCGGAGACCGGGCGTGGGCGCTCCGATCGGCACACGACCGGGCGGGCCGGGCTGGAGGCGACCGACGACAGCGACGACGACGAGGTGTTCGCCCTCGACGGTGACCTGCTCGACCTGGAGCAGGTCGTGCGCGACGCCGTCGTCCTCGCGCTGCCGCTGCAGCCGCTGTGCTCCCCGGACTGCCCCGGCCTCCGGCTGGACGGGTCGAGGGCCGAGTCGGGGCAGACGCCGCCGGAGGCGGTGGACCCGCGGTGGTCGGCGCTGTCCGGTCTGCTGAGTGTGGACCCGGCCCCCGCACGGGAGCGGTGACGCACCACCCGGTCCCAGGTACTGCCGTGACCTGAGAGCATGGTCGCTGCACCCGCAGGTCGACGACGAGGAAGAGACGCACCGATGGCAGTCCCGAAGCGGAAGCTCTCGCGCAGCAACACCCGGCACCGCCGGTCCCAGTGGAAGATCATCATGCCGCAGGTGAACCGCACGGTCGAGAACGGCCGTGTCGTGTGGTCGGTGTCCCATCGCGCCCGCATCGTGACCGACGCCGCCGGCACCCCGACCGGCCTGCGCTACAACAGCCGCGACGTCGCCGACCTCTGAGCGCGACGTCTGAGCGGTCGACGCGCGCCGCTGCGACCGCCCTTGCCCGGGTCCGGCGTGATCCGGCCGCGGCCGACTCGTTGACCGCCGCGCTCGGTGCCGACGTCTTGCCGGCCCTGCTGGAGCTGGCGCTGACGCACCGCTCCTACGCGTACGAGAACGGTGGCCTGCCCACCAACGAACGCCTGGAGTTCCTCGGGGACTCCGTTCTCGGACTCGTGGTGTCGGACCGCCTGTACTCGTCGTTCCCTGATCTGGCCGAGGGCCACCTGGCCCGGTTGCGGGCGGCCGTGGTGAACGCCCGGGCACTGGCCGGTGTAGCCCGCTCGCTCGGGATCGGCGAGCACCTGCTGCTCGGTCGCGGTGAGGAGGCCACCGGCGGCCGCGACCGGAGTTCGATCCTGGCCGACACCGTCGAGGCGCTGCTGGGCGCCGTGTATGTCGGCTCCGGGTTCGAGGCCGCGGCCGGGGTGGTCCGGCGGCTGTTCGACCCGCTGGTGGCCGAGGCGGCGCGGGCCGGTGCCGGCCTGGACTGGAAGACCTCGCTGCAGGAGCTCGCAGCACACACGGGCCTGGGCGCACCGGAGTACCGCCTCACCGGGTCCGGCCCGGACCACGACCGCAGCTTCGTCGCCGAGGCCCTGCTCGGCGGCGCGGTGCACGGGACCGGTTCCGGGCGGAGCAAGAAGGACGCCGAGCAGGTCGCGGCCCGGATCGCCTGGCAGTCGCTCTCCCGGGCCCAGCCCCAGTCCCCGGTCTGACCGCCGAGCGGTGCCCGAGCTCCCCGAGGTCGAGGTCGTCCGCCGCGGCCTGGCGCCGCTGGTCACCGGTCGGGTGGTCACCGGCGTCGAGGTGTTGCACCCCCGCGCGGTCCGCCGCCACGTCGCCGGCGGGGACGACCTGGTCGCCCGGTTGGTCGGCGGCCGGATCACCGGTGTGAGACGCCGTGGCAAATACCTGTGGCTTTCGGTCAGTGCGTCCGGCGGGCGCGCCGAGCGGCTCGTCGCCCACCTGGGGATGAGCGGCCAGCTGCTGTTGGTGCCGCCCGGCACCCCGGACCAGATCCACCTGCGGGTCCGGGTTGCGCTGGCCGGCGATCCGCCGCTGGAGCTCCGATTCGTCGATCAGCGGACGTTCGGCGGCCTGTTCCTGTCGGCGGATCCGGACCCCCCGGCCGGGGTGCCCCCCGAGATCGCACACATCGCGCCGGACCCGATCGGGGCGGAGGTCGACGCCGAGTCGCTGTTCAACCGGCTCCGGCGCAAGCGGACGGGGCTGAAGCGGGCGCTGCTGGACCAGACGGTGCTCTCCGGCGTCGGGAACATCTACGCCGACGAGGCGCTCTGGCGGGCGAGGCTGCATCCGGACCGGCCGACCGGGACGCTGACCCGCGCCGAGGTGGCGTCGGTGCTCACCGGGCTGCGCGAGGTGATGACGGCGGCGCTCGCCGCAGGCGGCACGTCGTTCGACAGCCTCTACGTCAACGTCAACGGCAGTTCCGGGCGGTTCGACCGCTCGCTGCACGCCTACGGTCGGACCGGCCAGCCGTGCGAGCGCTGCGGGACGCTGATCGTGCGGGAACCGTTCATGAACCGCTCGTCGCACCGGTGCCCGCTCTGCCAGCCGGCGCCGAAGCGCCGACCGGCCGCCCGCGGAGTCAGCCGCGCTCAGGTCGACGCAGCCGGACCGTCAGCACCTGGAACGGCCGCAGCCGCAGCGGTATCCCCCCGTCCGCGCTGACCTGCAGCGGGTCCGCTCCCGCCAGCGGCCGTTCCAGCAGGTCCTCCGACGAGGCGGCGGCCACCGGGAAGTCCGCCCGCAGCACGGTCGACGCCGCCCCGCCGAGCGATTCGTACAGGCGCACCACCACATCGCCGGACCGGTCGTCGGCCAGCTTGACGGCCTCCACCACCACGGAATGGGTGTCAGCGTCGGACTCGGTGTCCACCAGCGGCGCCGCCGATACCGAACCCGGGACCGCCGTCCCGGCGACCACCCGCGGGGGCAGGTTCAGCGCGTACCCGCCGGCCACGGCCGTCGCCACGTCGGCGCCGGGCAGCAGCGTGACGGTCTGCACGTGCCGCCCCTGGTCGGCCTCCGGGTCCGGCGCGAGCGGTGCTCGCAGCAGGCTCGCCCGTAGCGTCGTGGTGGTGCCCCCGCCCTGGCGTGCCGACGTCGACGCGTCGTAGCCGTAGGTGGCGTCGGTGAGCAGCGCCACCCCGTAGCCGGCCTCGCCGACGTGCACCCAGCGGTGGGCGCTGACCTCGAAACGCGCCCAGTCCCAGCTGGTGTTGGTGTGTGTCGGTCGCTCGATGTGCCCGAACTGGATCTCCGCCGTGGTCCGCGGTGACCGGACGTCGAGGTCGAAGCCCTGCTTGAGGAACTTCTCCCGCTCGTGCCAGTCGGTGGCGGTGGTGATCCGCAGTCCCGGGTCACCCGCGGACAGGGTCAGCGTCTGCTCGATCCGCGAGGACCCGAAGGAGCGGGTGACCACGACCGATGCGAGCAGCGGGCCGGTGGCCGTCACGGTCACCGTCTCGGCGGCAACCAGGTCGACGTAACGGTTGAGGTAGTGCCGGTCGACGTCCCAGGCGTCGTAGGTGTTCGGCAGGTCCGTGTGCAGGCGCAGCAGGTTTCCGCGGGTTCCCGGCGCCAGCACCTCCCGGTCCGCGCGCAGGTCGCGCACGGACGTGAGCAGCCCGTCGGCGTCGATCCGCACCCGCACCAGGCCGTTGTCCAGCTGCAGGTCCCCACCCGCCGCGGAGCCGGCGACGGTGACCGGCGCGGCCTCGGCGCGGGTTCCGGCGGCGAGGGCGTCGGCCAGCGGGACGACCGCCGACGGCGCCAGTGCGACCAACGCCGGGCCCGCCGATCCGGGCCGGGCGACGACGGCGGTCCGGGCGCGTGGGCTGGCGGAGAACACCGCTCCGTCGGTGTCGGCCAGCAGACGCTGGGCCGCCGTGATCAGCCCGTCGAGCTGCTCGGTGATCCGGGCGTAGTCGGCCTCGGCCTCCGCGTGCACCCACCGGATGGAGCTGCCCGGCAGGATGTCGTGGAACTGCAGCAGCAGCACGTGCTTCCACAGCCGGTCCAGCTCGGCGTATGGGTAGGGCGCGCCGGTCCGGACGGTGGCGGCGGTCGCCCACAGCTCGGCCTCGCGCAGCAGGTGCTCGCTGCGCCGGTTGCCCGCCTTGCCGCGGGCCTGGGAGGTGTAGGTCCCGCGGTGCATCTCCAGGTAGAGCTCGCCGTTCCAGACCGGGGCGTCGGGGTACTCCGCGCGAGCCGCGTCGAAGAACGCGTCCGGGGTGGAGTGGACCACCCGCGGGGCGCCGTCGAGGTCGGCGAACCGGCGGATGCGTTCGAGCATCTCCCGCGTCGGCCCGCCGCCGCCGTCGCCGTAGCCGTAGGGCAGCAGCGAGTGCGTCGCCCGGCCGGAGTCGGCGTGGTTGCGGACCGAGTGCAGCAGCTCGTGGCCGGTCACCCCGGCGTTGTAGGTGTCGACCGGCGGGAAGTGGGTGAAGATCCGTGTCCCGTCGATGCCCTCCCACCAGAACGTGTGGTGGGGGAAGCGGTTGGTCTTGTTCCAGGAGATCTTCTGGGTGAGGAACCACTGCAATCCGGCGAGGGTCGCCAGTTGGGGGTAGGCGGCGGTGTAGCCGAACGAGTCCGGCAGCCAGGCACCGGTGCAGGGTGCGCCGAACTCCTCGGTGAAGAAGCGCTGGCCGTGCACGAACTGCCGCGCCAACGCCTCACCGCCGGGAAGGTTGCCGTCGGACTCCACCCACATCCCGCCGACCGGGTACCAGGACCCGGTCTCGGCTGCGGACTGCATCCGCTTGTAGGTCTCCGGCCACCGGTCGCGCACCCACGCGTACTGCTGGGCCTGGGAGCAGGCGAACACCATCCCCGGCTCGGTGGGCGCCAGCGCGACGACGTTGGCGAAGGTGCGGCCGACCTTGCGCTCGGTCTCCCGCATCGGCCACAGCCAGGCGGTGTCGATGTGCGCGTGGCCGACCGCGTGCACCACGTGGGCGGACGCACCGGCCGGGCGGGCGAGGGCGGGTGCCAGCACCGCCCGGGCAGCGGCCGCGCTGCCGGACACGTCGTCGAGGTCGACGGCGTCGCAGGCCGCCCCGAGGGCGATCCGGATCTCGTTGCGGCGCGGGTCGTCGGAGCCGAGCGCGTGCATCAGCTCCCGCAGGACCTCCATGTCCAGCACGAGCCCGTAGACCCCGGGGTCGAGCACGGCCAGGTCGGCCCGGGCGAACACGTACCGCGGCACCTCGGCCATCGCGGCCGGGCTGCCGAGGTCCACCCCGCCGACGTCCCCGGCCTGCTCGACGCGGCCGACACGGTCCACACCGCCCGCCGCCCCGCTCACGTCCGGGTTGGCCGCCGCCTCGACCAGCCACTCGACGCGCCCACCGGCCAGCGCCGGGTCGACCGGCACGTACCGGTTGCGCGGCTGGACGGCCTTGACGGGGATGCCGGAGGTGTCGTAGACGAGGGCCTCGGCCTGGAAGCCGGGCCCGGCACCGTTGAACCCGAGGTCGAACACCGCCTCGACCTGCTTGCCCGCCCACTGCTCGGGAACGTCCCCGCTGGCCCGGAACCACGTCGTCGTCCACGGTGGCCCCCAGGCGCTGCCGGTCCGGAACGGCTCGTACGACGCGGCAATGGCGTCCTCGACGGGAACTGGTTCGCCGGGGACCTGCCATGCCGACAGCTGCAGCGGGACCCGGTCGGCGTAGACGGCCGGACGGATCCGCTCGTCCAGGACACGGTCGATGTGGGCCTCGACTGACCTGCGATCGGCGTGCATGCGGGAAGGCCTCCTACGGTCTGGGGTAGGCGTTGTCGGGATTGCAGTGTGCGCTGCGAAGTGTGCGGACCGGAACCGTCAGCCCTTGACGCCGCCGCCGAAGGTGAACGCACCGCCGAGGCGTCGGGACAGGACCAGGTACAGCAGGATCGAGGGCAGCGAGTAGAGCAGGGAGTACGCGGCCAGCTGGCCATAGACGATCTGCCCGTACTGGCCGAAGAAGGTGTAGATGGTCACCGACATCGGCTGCTTCTCCGGGGTCAGCAGCAGGATGAACGGGACGAAGAAGTTGCCCCACAGGCCGATGAAGGTGTAGATCGCGACCACCGACAGCCCCGGCCACATCAGCGGGAGCACGATGCGGCGCAGTCCCTGCATGGGCGAAGCGCCGTCGGTCCAGGCGGCCTCCTCCAGCTCGATCGGGACGCCGTCCATGAAGTTCTTCGTCAGCCACAGCGAGATCGGCAGCGCGGTCGTCGCCATGAACACCATCGTCGCCGTGATCGAGTCGTCCAGCGCCAGCTGTACGAACAACCCGTACACCGGAACCATGATCGCGGTGATCGGCAGCCCCGTGGAGAACAGGATCGTCATCAGGAACGGGCGCTTGAGCCGCGACCGGTAGCGGGACAGCGGATAGGCGGCCAGGGTGGCGCAGGCGACGGTGATGAGGGTGCCGCCCCCGCAGAGCACCGCTCCGTTGAGCAACGGCCGGTAGGTGGTATCGGTGTTGAGCACCGCCCGGAAGTTGCCCAGGGTCAGCGGATGCGGCCAGCTGATCGACACACCCTGCGCGGGGTCGCCGTTGACCGCGGCCAACAACACCCACAGCAGCGGCACGATGAACATCGCCGCGATGAGCAGGAGCACCGCACTCGCTGCCAGCCGACCGGTGAGCCGGGGCCGCCGCCGGTTGCCGTGCCCGGCCCGCGTGCGCTCCGGCGCGTCGGCGAGTCCGGAGACCACCGCGCTCACCGGGACGGCTCCGAGGTCCGCAGCACCCGCAGGTAGACCACGGAGAAGATGCCGCCGATCAGCAGCAACAGCAGGGCGATCGCGGTGCCGTACCCGAGGTCGGAGGACACGAACGCCTCGTTGTAGGCGAACAGCGGCAGGGTCAGGCTGCGGTTGCTCGGGCCGCCCTTGGTCATCGTGTAGATCAGCCCGAACACGGACAGCGTCTGCAGCGTGATCAGCATCAGGTTCGTTGCGACGCTGCGGCGCACCAGCGGGATGGTCACCGACGTCAACCGGCGCAGCCCGCTCGCGCCGTCGACGGTCGCGGCCTCCTCGATCTCCTTGGGGACCTCCGACAGCGCCGCGGAGTAGACGAGCATCGAGAAAGCGGTGCCGCGCCAGATGTTGGCGATGGAGACCGCCAGGATCGGTGTCGTGTAGAGCCAGCTCTGCGACGGCAGGTGCAGGAAGCCCAGGACGCCGTTCAGCGACCCGTCCGCGCCGAGGACCGCCTGCCACAGGTAGCCGGCGACGACCTCGGGCAGCACCCAGGCGCCGATCACCACCGCGGAGGTGAAGGCGCGCGCGAGGGCGTGGCTGGACCGCATCAACAGTGCCAGCGCCATCCCGACCAGGTTCTGGCCGATGACGGCCGAGACCAGGGTGAAGAACAGGGTCAGCCATACCGAGGAGAGGAACTGGCTGTCCGTGAAGGCGCGCCGGAAGTTCGCCAGACCGACGAAGTTGGTCCCCCGCTGGCCGGTGAGCGCCATGTCGGTCAGGGAGGCGTAGACGCAGTAGATGATCGGCCCGGCGAGGAAGACCACCAGCAGCACGACCGACGGGCCCACCGGCAGCCCGCGCAGCAGGGTGCGCTGCACGGGCCGGGCGGGGCGGCCGGTCGGCCGGGTCTCGGCCCAGGACGCCATCAGGCCTTCGTCACCTTCGCGCTGGTCACCGCCTGCTCGACGCCCTGGCCGAAGAAGGCCACCGCGGCTTCCGGTGACGTCGAACCGGTCATCACCTTCTCCGTCGCCTGCTGGATGAGCAGGGAGACCTTCGGGTAGTCGGAGTAGGCCGGCCGGTAGACGGTGCTCGCGACCAGGTCGGAGAAGAAGGCATTGGTCGGGTTGGCCGCGATGAAGCTCTTGTCGGCGGCGACATCGCTGCGCACCGGGATCTGGACACCGGCGATGTCGTAGGCGAGCTCGTTCTGCTTCGAGGTGAGCATCGCGATCAGGTCCCAGGCCGGACCGGGGTTCTGCGCGTTCTTCGGGATCGCCCAGGTCCATCCGCCGGACAGGCTGATCTTCCCCGCGCCCTGGCCCTGCTGGGTCGGCATCCACGCCTGACCCATGACCTTCGACCACTGCGGCCACGGCGACGGACCGCTGCGCAGCCAGTTCCCCGACAACCAGCTGCCGTCGATGGCGATCGCCAACTTGCCCTTCGGCAGGTACTCCTGCGCCACCGTGTTGGCCCACGTCGGGGCCAGGGCCTGTTGCGGGGTGGGGCCAAGGCCCGAGGAGTACACGGTGTGCACGAACCCCATGGCGTCGGAGAACCCCTGCGAGCCGACGACCCACTTCTGGCTCGCCTTGTCGAACAGCGTCCCGTTCGGGGTGCCGTAGAGGAGCATCTCGAAACCCTGCATCGACGCGGCCTCGCCGACCCCGGTGCCGGCGTAGACGTTGAGTGGGACGATCCCGGGCAGCTTCGCCTTGATGGTCCGGGCGGCGGACAGGATGTCGTCCCAGGTCTTGGGCTGCCACTTCGCCGGCAGGCCGGCCTTGGCGAACAGGTCCTTGTTGAACCAGATCGCCCGGACGTCGGTCCCGTCCGGGATCCCGTAGGTCTTCCCGTCCAGCGCCTGGGCGGCCGACTTGGCCGTGGGCTTGAAGCTCGCCCAGTCCGGCCAGTCCTTCAGGTGGTCGTCCAGGGCGGTCAGGTAGCCGGCGGAGATGTCGGAGTTGATCAGGAACGTGTCCTCGTACACGACGTCCGGGGACGTCCGCGGTGAACGCATCGAAAGCTGCAGCTTGGTGTAGTAGTCGTTCTCCGACGCCACGATCGGCTGCAGCTTGACGGTCACGCCCTGGTTCGCCGCCTCGAACTGCTTCTTCACCCCGACCAGGAAGTTGGTCTGCACCCGGGACGCGCCGAACTGCTGGAAGCTCACCGTCAGGGTCTTGGCCGACGACCCTGATCCGCCGCCCGCGCTGTTGCCGCCGCCGCACGCGGTGGCCAACCCGGCGACGGCCCCGGCCCCGGCCGCTGCCCTGAGAAAATCGCGTCTGCGCATCGCTCCTCCTTGAGCTGGTGGTGGACCGCGGGCGGCAGCGTGCAACAGCAAGTTATGAGGCAGCTACCACCGGTCCCGCGAAACGTTATTCCGTCGGCGGCCGCTGTCAAGGACATCCGGGCCGGCGTGTCACCTCAGTGGTGCGCCCCGGTAGAGCGGGGAGCGCAGAGCGGGGAAGCTGGGCGACCGTGAGCGCGCACGGACGCCCGACGATGGTCGACGTCGCGCGGGCGGCGGGCGTGGCGGTGAGCACCGTGTCGAGGGTGGCCAACGCCGACCCCCGGGTGGGCGCCGAGCTCGCCGACCGGGTGCGGACGGCGATCGACCAGCTGGGGTGGGAGGCCGACGACCGGGCCCGGCACCTGCGGCTGGGCACGAGCGGGACGATCGGTGCGGTCGTCGGCGAACTCACCAGTACCTTCCTGCGGGCGGCCGAGCGCGCCGCCCGGTCGGTGGACCTGATGATCCTGGCGACGTCGACGGAGAACGACGACCAGCTGGAACTGGAGGCCGTACGGTCGCTGTGCCGCCGGCGGGTCGACGGGCTGATCATCGAGCCGTGCGGCGCCCCCGCGACCACCGCATACCTGGCCGGGCAGATCGCCCGCGGGCTGTCCGTCGTGGCGCTGGACCGGCCGCTGCCCGGCCCGGCACCGGTCTCCGATGCCGTCATCGGCGACAACGCCGCCGGCATCCGGCTCGCCTATGACCACCTCGTCGGGCGCGGCCACGAGCACCTGGCCTACCTGGGCGACGACGAACGGCTGTTCACCGGGCAGCAGCGGGCGGACGCCTTCCGGCGATGCGCTGCCGCCCGGTCCCACGACGTGCGCGGACGGGTGTCCACCGGTGCGGTGACGCCGGACCGGGTCGCGCGCGCCCTGGACCGGGTGCTCGACGAGCACCCGGCCCCGACGGCGTTGATCACCGGGAACGCGACCGCGACCACCCTGGCGTTCCGGCATCTCGGGATGGGCCTGGCGGGCCTGGACCTCGTCGGCTACGACGATGTCGCGTTCGCGGCCGTCCTCGACCCGCCCCGGACGGTGATCGTCCAGGACTACGCCGCGATGGGGGCGCTGACGCTGCAGATGGTGACGACCCGCCTGGCGGACCGGAACCTGCCGGTGCGACGCGCGGTCGTCCCGGTCCGACTGCTCGACCGCGGCATGGGAGTGCCAACCGGTCCCGGGTCGACTCGTTGACGGCTCCGGCCGGGCGCGGGACACTTACCAGACCGTTACCCGAGCCGGCAACCGATCGAGGACCTCACGATGGCGAAAGCCCTGTTCGGCTATGTCAGCAGCTCCACTCCGGCGATGGCCGCGGAGATCATATCGCTGCGGTCCCGGGTCGACCAGCTCGAGGCGACGGTGCTGCGGCTGCGCGCGGAGAACGACCGGTTGTCCGCGGCGGTGGACGACACACCGCTGACCGTCGGCTCGATCGTCGACGAACGCGAGCCCGCTCTTACCTGAGCCCGCGACCGCTGCGGACCGACGCCCGGTGCCTGCCGTTCGATCATCGCTTCCGCCTTCCGGGTGGTCACCGGACCGAGACCGGTTGGCGGTCCTCCACCGGGGCTGGCTCGTCCTCGGTGTCGGGGTCGTCGGACTCGATCCGGAGGTTGGGGAGCCGCCGGTCGAGGGCCGCGGGCAATTGCCAGTTGCGGCGTCCGAGGGTGTGCATGATTGCCGGGACCAGCATGGTCCGGATCAGGAGGGCGTCCACAGCAATGGCGGTGGCCATTCCGATGCCGATCATCTTGATGTCGCGGTCGGTGGTGAAGGTGAAGGCCACGAACACGGCGACCATGATTGCGGCGGCCGCGGTGATCGTCTTTCCGGTGACGGCTTGGCCGTGGTTGACGGCGTAGCTGTTGTCCCTGCGTCGGAGCCACTCCTCCTGGATCCGGCTGACGAGGAACACTTCGTAGTCCATCGAGAGGCCGAACAGGACGGCGAACATCAGGATCGGCAGGATCGGGTTGATGGGTCCGGTGGAGGTCACGCCCACCGCGGATCCGAGCCATCCCCACTGGAAGATTGCGGTGACAACTCCGAACGCGGTGGCCGCGGACAGTAGGTTCATGATCGCGGCGGTCGCCGGGATGAGGAGGCTGCGGAAGACCACCATCAGCAGCAGGAACGACAGCAGGACGACCATCCCTACGAAGATCGGCAGCTTCGTCGACAGCTGAGTGGCGAAGTCGTCAGCCAGGGCGGTCTGACCTCCGACGAGGACCTGCAGGTGCTCGCCGTGCAGTGCGCCGGGGATGACGGTGTCGCGCAGGTGGGTGAGCAGCTGCGAGGTGGACGCGTCCTGGGGACTGCCAGCAGGGAACAGCTGTGCGACCGCGACCGCAGGGTGACCCGGTCCGGCGGGTACGTAGGTCGGCGGGGTTGCGTTGACGACGCCGCTGGTGTGCGCTGCGGCGGTGACCACGCCGGCGAAGGTGGCCTGGTCCGCGGGACTGTGGGTTTCGGCGACGAGCTGCAGGGGACCGGCGAACCCGGGACCGAAGCCGTGGGCGAGCCGCTCGTAGGCCTGGTAGGTCGTGGTGCTGGTGGGGTTGCTGCTGTAGTCGGCGGTGCCCTGCTGCATGGACAGGAACGGGATCCCGAGCAGGACGAGCACGGCGAGGGCGGCGACGGAGAAGCTGATGCGGTGACCCTGGACCCGGGTCGCCCATGCCGACCAACGGCGGGAGGCTTCGGGGAAGTCGGTCTCCCCGCGGGCGAGAGCCGCCCGCTGGCGGCGGGTGAGGGTCCGCCGGCCGAGCACCCCGATCAGCGCGGGCAGCAGGGTCTGGGAGGCGGCCATCGGGAACAGGACCGCGATCGAGGCCGCGACCGCAGCACCGGACAGGACGCTGACGTTCATGACGATCATGCCGAGCAGGGCGATGCAGACGGTCATCCCCGCGAACAGGACCGCTCGTCCCGCGGTGGCCGCAGCGATCGTGACCGCCTCCTCGATGGTCCGGCCTCGGCGCAGCGCTGTCCGTGTCCGGGTGAGGATGAACAGGCAGTAGTCGATCCCGACCCCGAGCCCGATGAGGGTGCACAACTGGGAGGTGAACCCGGCCATGGCGAGGTGGTTGGACAGCACGTTGACCAACGACAGCGCGGCAACGAGCGCGATCCCGGTGCTCAGCAGGGGCAGCAGCGCCGAGAGCAGCGACCCGAAGACCAGCAGCAGCAGGACGACCGCCGCGACGATGCCGATGAGGGTGCCGTTGGCTGACGACGGGTTCGTGGACGCGGCGACCTCGCCGACCACGTCGACCTTCAGGTTCGCCGAGTTCGGGGCTCGGGCAGCGTTCACCAGGGTGGTGGCCTCGGCCGCGGAGACGCCGGTGTGGTCGACCGACAGGTTGACCGTGGCGTAGGCGACCTGCCGGCTCGGGCTGATCTGCTTGGCCCCCGCCGGACTGTAGGGGGAGACCACCCCGCTCACGTTGGGCAGGTGGGCGATCTGTCCGAGGGCGCTGTGCATGGCGGCCTGCACCGCGGGTGCGGTGACCGTCCCGGAGGAGGTCTCGAACACGACCAGTTCGGTGTCACCGGACTGGCCGGGGGTGGCCTGCTGGAGAAGTTGCTGGGCGGCCGCGCTCGGCGTCCCGGCGAGAGTGGTGCTCCCGGCGTAGTTGCTGCCCGACGCGGACGAGGCGAAGTATGCGACGACAAGGACCACGATCCACCCCGCGATCACGGTGAGGCGGTGGTGGAAACACCAGCGGGCGAGGGATCTCAACGAAGTCTCCGACCTGGTTCCCGCGTGCCGGGAACCGCACCGCTGACGCTAGGAGTCCGGGCGCACCTGTCTCATCCGCTCAGCGGACGCTGTTCCTCATGGCAGCTCCTCCTCGCGGACTACTCCGGGAGATGGGCGAGCGGCTCGGTGCGGTCGCTTTCCCCGGGAACGACGAGCCCGCTCTCGTAGGCGAGAACCACCAGCTGGGTCCGGTCCCGGGCGTCGAGCTTGGTGAGGACGCTCGACACATGAGACTTGCAGGTGAGAGCGCTGATCTGCAACAGAGCACCGATCTCGGCGTTGGTCAGCCCACGGGCGACCAGTTTGACGATCTCGATCTCCCTGGTGGTCAGTAACGGTGACAGGACCGGGGCCGGGTGGTGCCGTGGGTCGTCACGGGCGACATAGGCCTCGATCAGCCGGCGGGTCGCACCCGGGTCCAGGAGGGCGTCCCCCCGGTCCACGGTCCTGACCGCCTCGATCAGCGCATCGGCCTCGATCCCCTTGAGCAGGAACCCACTCGCGCCGGCGCGCAGCGCTCCGAACACGTACTCGTCGAGGTCGAAAGTAGTCAGCACGATCACCCGTGTGTTCGCGAGTCGCGGATTGGTGGTGATGCGCCGGGTCGCCTCGAGTCCGTCCAGTCTGGGCATGCGGATGTCCATGAGGACCACGTCCGGGGCGTGGTGGTCGGCCATCGCGACCGCCTCGACGCCGTCACGGGCGTCCCCGACGACGACCATGTCGTCCTCGGTGCTGAGAATCGACCGGAACCCCGCGCGGACCAGCGGGTGGTCGTCGACCACCAGGACCGAGATCTGCCTGGTCGTCGGTGCGGTCATCGGGGCCTCCCGGCCAGGGGGATCCGGGCGCGCACCCGCCAGCCGCCGCGGTCGTCGGGGCCGGCCTCGAAGACTCCGCCGACGGCGGTCGCACGCTCGGCCATGCCGGGTATCCCACGCCGCGAACCGGCTGTGACCCCGGCCCGCTGGGGGCCGTCGTCGGCGACCTCCACGATCATCTCGGCGCCGTCCACCTCAACCCGTACCCGCGCGAACCGGGCCGTCGAGTGCCGCAGGACGTTCGTCAGACCCTCCTGGACGATCCGGTAGCCGGCGTGGGCGACCGCCGGGGAGACGGTGTCGGGCACAGGGGCCCCGACCGCCAACCGGACGCCCAGACCCGCGGCCTCGACACCGTTCAGCAACTGTCGGAGCTCGGTCACGTCCTGAGCCGGGTGCAGTGGGGCCGACTCGGCCGGGGTGCGGAGTGTCGTGAGGGTCGACCGCAGGTCCGCCAGGGCCTCGGCGGCCGTCGCGGCGATCCCGTCCATCGTCTCCGGTGAGGTCGTACCCGGGTTGCGGCGCTGCAGGTGCGCGGCAGCCGACGCCTGCACCTGGATGGCGACCAGCGCGTGCCCGACGATGTCGTGGACCTCGTTCGCCAAGCCCAGCCGTTCCGAGTAGCCCTGCGCCTGCGTCTGCGCGATGCGTTCCCTCGCCGCGTCCTCCGCGATCGCCCTCGTCAGGGCCCCACGTGCGCGTACCGCCTCGCCCGCAGCAAGCGATCCCAGCACGAGCGCCAGATAGGCCACGAACTCCAGCAGTTCCACCCGGTGTCCGGGACTGGTGAGCAGCACTGCGCTCGCGACGACCGGGGCCATCAGACCGCCGACGAGCAGCGACCGCAACCGATCACCTTCCATACCCACGGTGAACACCAGACACATGGTCACCCCGACCGTCGCCGAGTTGGGGTGGAACACCGCCAGACAGACCAGCAGCAGGGGCACGACCAGGGCGAGGACGCCGAGCGGGTGGCGGCGGCGGGCGGTGAGCGGGAGTGCCGTCACCGCGGACAGCACGACCACCACGGGAGTGACGTGCGTGATCTTGTGCTCCGTGATCGGGTCCACCACCAGCGCCAGGAACGCCACCAGCGCCAGAGCGGAGTCGGCGTCCGGGGCGTGCACCACGTCGCGCCACATCGCCCGCACGACCCCAGCCGAGGACTGCCGGGGCCGGGCGCCGCTGCGGTGATCTCCGGCGCGACCGGAGCCCCGGTGGACGTCAAGCACAGGCGGGATCCCCTCGATCGGGGACGGCGGTCCACATGGTGTCGAGTGTCGCCCGCATCGCCGCGCGCGTCATCGGCCTGACGGCCCACTCACCCCGCCGAATGGTCGACAGCCCGGTTCGGCGACACGGCGGGCTCCGGGTCGCCGAACGGGCTGGCCGGGCCGGTCCGCTCGTTAAGGTCGCTGCGGTGAGGACGCCGTGCACCTGAAGACGCTGACGCTGTGCACCTGAAGACGCTGACGCTGCGCGGCTTCAAGTCCTTCGCCTCCGCGACCACCCTGCGCTTCGAGCCGGGGATCACCGCCGTCGTCGGGCCGAACGGCTCGGGCAAGTCCAACGTCGTCGACGCCCTCGCCTGGGTGATGGGCGAGCAGGGCGCCAAGAGCCTGCGTGGCGGAAAGATGGAGGACGTCATCTTCGCCGGAACCGCCGGCGGGTCGGCCGGCGCCGGCCGGGGCGCGCTGGGGCGGGCCGAGGTCGTGCTCACGATCGACAACAGCGACGGGGCCCTGCCCATCGAGTACGCCGAGGTGTCGATCACCCGGACGATGTTCCGCCTGGGTGGCTCCGACTACGCGATCAACGGCCGGCCCTGTCGCCTGCTCGACGTCCAGGAGCTGCTCGCCGACTCCGGCATCGGGCGCGAGATGCATGTCATCGTCGGCCAGGGCCGGCTCGACGCTGTGCTCAGTGCCGGGCCCGTCGAGCGCCGTGGCTTCCTGGAGGAGGCCGCCGGGGTGGTCAAGCACCGGCGTCGCAAGGAGAAGGCCCTGCGCAAGCTCGACGCGATGGCGGCCAATCTCGCCCGCGTCGCGGATCTGACCGCGGAGATCGGGCGCCAGCTCAAGCCGCTGGGTCGCCAGGCCGAGACCGCGCGGCGGGCCCAGGCGGTCCAGGCCGACCTTCGCGACGCCCGCGCCCGGCTGCTCGCCGACGACCTGGTCTCGGCCCGCGTCGCAGCCGCCTCGGCGGCCGCGGACCTCGACCGGGCACTGGCGGACCGGGCCGGGCTCGACGACCAGCTGGCACAGGCCCGGCAGGAACAGACCGACGCCGAGCACGCGTCGGCGGCCGGTTCGGCGGCTATCACCGAGGCGGCCGAACGTTGGTACGCCTGGTCCGGCCTCGGCGAGCGGGTGCGCGGGACCGCCGTCCTGGCCGCCGACCGCGCGGCCGCCACGGGACCGCCGTCGGCGCCGGCCGGGCCCGACCCCGATGCTCTCGACAGCCAGGCCGCGGGTGTCCGGGCCGACGAGGACGCCCTGCGGGGCGACGTGGCAACGGCCGCAGCCGCCCGGCAACGGGCCGCGGCAGCGCGCCAGCAGGCCGAGGCCGCGCTCGCGGCCGCCGAGCGGTCCCTGGCCGACCTGCGGCGCGAGGCCGCCCGCCGGCGCGACCGGATTGCGACCCTGGCCGCGGAGAGGGCCGCGGCGGCCTCCCGGGTCGCGTCCGGTGAGGCCGAGGCCGACCGCCTGGACAGCGCGCGGGACGCGGCACGGGACCGCGCCCGGGCAGCCGAGCGCGAACAGACTTTGGTCGAGACCGACGTGGCCGGGATGGACGCCGGTGAGCAGGGACTGGACGCCGAGTACGAGTCGGCGGCGACAGAGGTCGACCGGCTCGCCCTCCGCACTGCCGGGCTCGCCGCCGCCGAGCACGCCACCGACCGGGAGCGGGCGGCGCTCGGCGCCAGGGTCGAGGCGCTGCGATTGTCCCTGGACATCCGGGACGGCGCGGCGGCGCTGCTCGGCCGCACCGGCGGACCGCCGGCCGCCGGGGTGACCGGCAGCCTGGTCGACTTCCTGACCGTCGCCCCGGGTGCCGAACGGGCCGTCGCGGCCGCGCTCGGCCGCTTCGCCGAGGCCGTCGTCGTCGGGGGTCCCGGCGACCTGGTGTCCGCGGTCCGGATGCTGCGTGACCGCGACTGGGGCCGGGCCGCGCTGGTCGTCGGGGGAAGTGAGGGGGAACCGGTCGCGGTGATCCCCGAGGTCGGCTGCCCCCCGGCGCTCCGGCCGGCGGTCGCCGCCCTGCTGCGCGGCGTCGTCGTCGTAGCCGACCTGGACGAGGCGGCCCTCATCGTGGCCGCCGACCCGACGGCCACGGCGGTGACCCGGGAGGGCGACGTGCTCACCGCGACGTCCGCGGCGGGCGGCTCGGTCGCGGCGCCGAGCGGGCTGGAGGTCCGGGCGGCCGTCGAGCAGGCCGAGTCCACGCTGGCCGAGCTGGACCACGCCGCGCAGCGCCACCGGTTCGAGCTCGCGGCCGTGCGGGGTGCCCACGCCCAGGCGGCGGAGCGCGCCGAGGCGCTGCTGGACCGGCTGCACGAGTCCGACGCGCGGATGGCCGCTGTCGCCGAGCGTCTCGGGCAGCTGACCCAGACCGTGCGGTCGGCGCATGCCGAGGCCGACCGGCTCGGGCACCAGGCCGCTGGTGTCCGCGCGGCGACCGCCGCGGCCGCCGAGCGCTGCGCCGGACTGCGGCAACGGCTCGACGACGCCCGCGCCGAGGAGCTCGCCGCACCCGCGACCCTGTTCGACGAGACCGACCCGCGTGCGACCCCGGACGACCGGGCGGCAGCGGCAGCCGCCCTGGAGGCGGCACGCACGGCCGAGGTGGAGGCCCGCCTGGTCGAACGGAGCACGCAGGAGCGGCTCGCCGCGATCGCCGGGCGGGCCGAATCGCTGAGCGCGGCCGCAGCGACCCGTCGTCGTGACCTCGCCGACGCCGCCCACCGCGCCGCGCGCGCCGAGCGCCGCCGCTCGGTCGCGGCCGCCGTCGCCGAGGCGTGCTCGCTCCTGGTCACCGAGATCGGCTCGGCGGCCGAGGCGGCGCGAGCCGAGCGGGAAGCGGTCCAGGCCGGGCAGCAGCGCGCCACCGTCGAGCTGCGCTCGTTCCGCACGCGGGTGCGGGAGCTGACCGACGCCGACACCGCGGCAGCCGGGCGGGCGACCGCGGCCGAGGTCACCGCAGCCGCACGGGGGGCCGATGCCGAGCGGCTCGCGGCCCGGGTCGGCGAGGAGGGCCTCGGCGACCTCGACGTCCTGGTCGCCGAGTACGGACCCGACGTGCCGGTGCCGACCACGGCGGCAGCCGGCCCAGCGGAGGCCGGCCCAGCGGAGGCCGGCCCAGCGGGAGCCGAGTCGGGGGACCCGGTTCCGTACGTCCGGACCGAGCAACTGCAGCGCCGGCGCCGCGCCGAGCGGGCGCTGGCCGAGCTCGGCCGGGTCAACCCCCTGGCGCTGGAGGAGTTCGCCGCGCTGACCGAGCGCCACAGCTTCCTCACCGAGCAGCTGCGTGACCTGCGCACGTCCCGCGACGACCTGCTCGGCGTGGTCGCCGACGTCGACGCCCGCGTCCAACAGGTGTTCGCCGAGGCGTTTGCCGACACCGCCCGGGAGTTCGAGGGGGTGTTCGCCCGGCTGTTCCCCGGCGGGGAGGGCCGGCTGGTGCTCACCGATCCCGACGACATGCTGGGCACCGGGATCGATATCGAAGCGCGGCCGCCGGGCAAGAAGGTCAGGCGACTGTCCCTGTTGTCCGGCGGTGAGCGGTCGCTGGTGGCGGTGGCGCTGTTGGTGTCGATCTTCAAGGCCCGGCCCAGCCCGTTCTACGTGCTCGACGAGGTCGAGGCGGCTCTGGACGACACCAACCTCGGGCGATTGTTGTCGATCTATGAGGAGCTGCGCGAGTCCAGCCAGCTGCTTGTCGTCACCCATCAGAAACGGACGATGGAAATCGCCGACGCCCTCTACGGGGTGGCGATGCGCGGGGACGGCGTCACCACCGTCATCAGCCAGCGCGTCCGGGAGCGCACCCCCGCGTGAGGAAGACCAGCGGCGAAGCGCTGAGGAAGACCGGCGGCGGAGCGACTGGGCTCAGTTCGTGGCGGCGAGCAGGTTCGGCAGCGGGAGAGGACATCCGTCCCCGCCCTGCCCGGTGGTCCGTGCGCTCGGGCGCGGCGGGACCTGCCGTGGCAGGACGGGGAACGTCTCGGTGCCGTCCGGGCGCCGGCCCACCATGAGCACACACGTCGTGTCGCCCGGCCGGACCAGCTCGACCCGGTAGGCCGCGTACGGCTCGACCGCGGGGAGCACCGTGCCCACCTGCAGGGTCGGGTAGGCGAGCAGGAGCTGCTGGACGACAGCGGTGCGGTCCACCTGCTCCCGGTCCAGCAGGACGCTCGCGTTCGCGCCGGGGCTGAGCACCCCGATCGCCGCGGGAATGACGAGGCCGAGGCCGGCCACCTGCGCGATCCGGCCGAAGCTGCGGGCGATTCCCGACTCGCCACTGGCCGGGCGGGCCCCCGCGGCGGCCTGGCCGGCAAGCCGACCCCCCGCCTGCGCGGCGGCCCGGGCCCCGGTCCAGACCGGCGGCCGGCCAGCCGCCCGCCCGGCCGGGTCCGGCGACGCCGCCCGGTTGGCCACCACCAGCACCGCGAGGCCTACCCCGCAGGCACCGGCGAACAACCAGCGGTTGGCTGCCCACAGCGGCGGCAGCGAGGTGAACGCAAAACAGCTGCACAGGGCGACCACCACCCGGGACCAGCGCCGGTCGGCCACGGCGGCGAGACCGAACAGGCCCGCCCCGACGTACCAGCCGTACACGGCGGGCAGGCACACGGCCGGGACCAGCAGGGCGAGTGAGATCCGCCGCACCGTGGCCGGCCATCCGCCGCCCGGGTCCGACCGCTCGGTGGCGACGAGCCGGAGGACCAGGAGGGCACCGGCCGCGAGCACCAGCACCCGTCCGGCGGTCCTGGCCGTTCCCGGATCCACGGGCAGGGCCAGCGCCCGGCTCGCCAGCACCAGCGCCTGCCCGACGACGGTGGCCGGCGCGTACCAGGGGGAACTGGCCCCCGGCACGGCTAGCGCGGTCACGAACCCCCACGGTCGGTGGATCCCGGCAAGCGCGGCGAGCAGCGGCAAGGCCGCCAGCGACGCCACGCAGCGGAACAGCAGGGGCCGGCCGGATTCCCGCCGTCGGAGCACGAGGAACACGAACACCAGCAGCGGCGCGGCGGTCACCTTGATCGCGACCGCGGTGAGGGCGAGCAACCACGACAGCCACGGGGTGCCGCGCCGCAAGGCCAGCAGGCTCAGCCCGACGACCCCGGCGACGATCGCGTCCAGGTGCGCCCCACCGATCAGGTGCACCAGCGTCAATGGGTTCAGCGCGCACATCGCGAGCACGTGCGCGCGGCGGGCCGCCGGGGTCATCGCCAGGGCGGCCCCGATCGCGGCGGCGACGCCGAAGACGGCGACGAGCCGCAACAGCATCACCTGGGTGGTCACGTCCCCGTGCACCCCGACGACCGCACGCAGCACCAGCAGGGCCAGGGGCCCGTACGGCGCGGGAGTGGCCCGCCACCGCGGGTCGACGCGGGCCAGCGCCGGGTCGTCACCGAGCAGCACCGGGCCCCCGCCATAGGGGTCGATGCCGTGGGTGACCATCGTCCCCTGGGCGAGGTAGGAGTACGCGTCCATGCTCACCAGGGGCGGGGCCACCAGGATCGGCAGCAGCCAGGCCCCGCCGGTCAGCGCCACCGCCCGGATGCTCATCCGGTTCTGCTCGGCGAGGCGCAGCACCCGCCACCAGCACGCCACGAGGACCGCGAGCGAGATCACCGCGACGGCGGGTGCGACCGTGCCGTTGCCGGGCGACGGGTGCAGGAGTCCGGCGAACGACGCCGGTACGGCCGCCCCGATGGGCAGTGGCGCCCGCCCGCAGGCGACGACGAGCGCGATGGACGCGCAGACGCCCGCGACAGTGACCCGGCCGGTGCGGACGGGTCCTGTCTCTACGGTCCGGTGCGGGGTCACCCCCGGCAGTGCAGTAACGGCCACGACACCAGATTGCCTCACCGGTGCGGTCCGACCGCAGTGGAGGGTGCGTGTCCGGGGGTCTGGGACCATCTCATACGTGTCCGAACCGCTCTCCTACATCGTCCTGATCGTCTCCGCACTGGTGATCCTCGCCGGCATCGTGGTGGTCGCGGTGCCGAGGAGCCGGCACGCGCTGTTCGGCCGGCGCCGCGGCCCGCGTGAGCTGGAGGGCCGCCCCGGGGCTGACGAGCGGGCCTCCGGTGTCAACGACGACGCGGGCACCCCGCGCGACACCCCGACGCGCACCGTCGAGCAGCTCGAGCTTCCCCCCCCGCGGTCCGTGGACCGGCCGGACACCGACGTGCTGGTGGAGCCGGAACCCGCGCTGGTCGACGTCCCGGATCCGGTCGCCGGTCGGTTGACCCGGTTGCGGTCCCGGCTGTCCAGGTCCGGCGGCCTGGGGCGTGGGTTGCTCGTCCTGCTCTCCCGCGACCGCATCGACGAGGACACCTGGGAGGAGGTCGAGGACACGTTGCTGACCGCCGACGTGGGGGTCGGCCCGACGTCGGAGCTGGTCGAACGGCTGCGTACCCGGGTCCGGGTCGAGGGCGCGCAGGACGCCGAGCAGCTGCGCGCCATCCTCCGCGAGGAGCTGGTCGCGCTGGTCGGGGGGGACATGGACCGGTCGCTGGACACCGCGCGCACCGGGGAGCGCCCCGCCGTCGTGCTCGTCGTCGGGGTCAACGGCGCCGGCAAGACGACGACGGTCGGCAAGCTCGCGCGGGTGCTGGTCGCCGAGGACAAGGACGTCCTGCTCGGTGCGGCCGACACCTTCCGTGCCGCAGCCGCCGACCAGCTGCAGAGCTGGGGTGCGCGCGTCGGGGTAGCGACCGTGCGCGGACCGGAGGGCGGGGACCCTGCCAGCGTCGCGTTCGACGCGGTGAAGGCCGGCATCGCCGCCGAGGCCGACGTCGTCCTGGTCGACACCGCGGGCAGGCTGCAGAACAAGGCCGGCCTGATGGACGAGCTGGGCAAGATCGGCAGGGTGCTGGGCCGGGGCGGACCGGTGAACGAGACCCTGCTCGTGCTGGACGCGACGACCGGGCAGAACGGGCTGGTCCAGGCCAAGGTGTTCGCCGAGGCGGTGCCGGTCACCGGGATCGTGCTGACGAAGCTGGACGGGACCGCCAAGGGCGGCATCGTGGTCGCGGTCCAGCGGCAGCTGGGCGTCCCGGTGAAGCTGGTCGGACTCGGCGAGGGCCCGGACGACCTGGCCCCGTTCCACGCCGGCGAGTTCGTCGACGCGCTTCTCGCGTGACGCGGTGTCCGCCTGCCGAGACGAACGGTCCACGTCCCGCGGGTAGGCACCGGCCGGAGTTCACCGGGGCGTAACTCGAGCCGACCCCGCGTAACACGCCCGAAACCTGCCGCGGTCGTCGGCTGAAACGCGCCTCACGGAAGCTCGGGCCTGTCCGGCAACCGTCTCCACGGAGGTCCCATGCCCGAGTTGAACCCAGGCGACACCGCCTGGCTGTTGACGAGTTCGGCACTCGTCCTGCTCATGACGCCGGGGCTGGCGTTCTTCTACGGCGGCCTGGTCCGGTCCAAGTCCGTCCTGAACATGCTGATGATGAACTTCGTCACGATCGGCATCGTCAGCATCCTGTGGACGCTGTTCGGCTACTCCGCGGCGTTCGGCAACAGCATCGGCGGGAGCGGGCTGCTGGGGAATCTGTCCGAGTTCGCCGGGCTGTCCGGGGGATCGGCGACCGGCGTGTCCGGCACTATCCCGCTGCTGACGTTCGCCGCATTCCAGCTGATGTTCGCGATCATCACCCCGGCGCTGGCCTCCGGCGCGATCGCCGACCGCGCGAAGTTCGGGTCCTGGGTGTTGTGGGTCATCCTGTGGACGTCGATCTGCTACTTCCCGGTCGCCCACTGGGTGTTCGCGTTCAGCTCCGCCGACGGTTCGGTGACCGGTGGGTGGATCGCCAACAGGCTCAAGGCGCTGGACTTCGCCGGCGGGACCGCCGTGCACATCAACGCCGGCGCCGCGGCGCTGGCGCTGTGTCTGGTGGTGGGCCGGCGGGTCGGCTTCAAGCGTGAGCCGATGCGCCCGCACAACGTCCCGTTCGTCCTGCTCGGCGCCGGGCTGCTCTGGTTCGGCTGGTTCGGGTTCAACGCCGGCTCGGCCCTGGCCGCCAACGGGACCGCCGCCGTGGCCCTGTTCAACACCCAGGTCGCCACCGGGGCCGCGCTGCTCGGGTGGCTGGCCGTCGAGCGATTCCGGGACGGTCACGCGACTGCGGTCGGTGCCGCCTCCGGCGCGGTTGCCGGGCTGGTCGCCATCACCCCGGCCGCCGGGTTCGTCGACCCGGGCGGCTCGATCGTCATCGGCCTGGTGGCGGGCGTGCTGTGCGCCTTCGCGGTCGGTATGAAGTACCGCCTCGGTTTCGACGACTCCCTCGACGTCGTCGGCGTCCACCTCGTCGGCGGGCTCATCGGCACCCTGCTCACCGGCGTGTTCGCCACGACGCAGTTCAACAAGGCTTCGGGGGACGGGCTGTTCTACGGCGGCGGCTTCGGCCAGCTGGGCCGGCAGGCGGTCGCCGCGGTCGCCGTCGGGGTCTTCTCGTTCGTGGTCGCGTTCGTCCTGGCCAAGATCATCGACGCGACGCTGGGCTTCCGCGTCCCGGAGGAGGACGAGGTCTCCGGCATCGACATCTCGACGCACGCCGAGTCCGGGTACGACCTGACGCCCGGCTTCGGCAGCGCCCGCCCGATCACGTCCGGCCTCGGTGCCGGTATGGGTGCGGGCGCGCACACCGCCACTGCCGTCTCCGAGGGGGTCCGATGAAACTCGTCACCGCGGTCATCAAGCCGTTCAAGCTCGACGATGTCCGTGCCGCACTGGAACAGTTCGGCGTCACCGGGATGACCGTGACCGAGGCCCAGGGCTACGGCCGGCAGAAGGGTCACACCGAGGTGTACCGGGGAGCAGAGTACGAGACCGACCTGGTCCCGAAGGTCCGGGTGGAGATCCTGGTCGACGACCCGGAGTTCGACGATGTCGTCGGCGTGCTGGTCAAGACCGCGCAGACCGGCCGGATCGGCGACGGGAAGGTGTGGGTCACCGACGTCGTCTCGGTGGTCCGTGTTCGCACCGGCGAGCGCGGCCCGGACGCCGTCTGAGGTCTCCCGTGACAGCGGTGGACTCGGCCCGGTCGGCCGCGGTGGCCAGGTGGGCCGACCAGGTCGGCCCGGACCGTCGACGTTCCCGCAGCGACGGCGCCGACATCCGGCTGGCGAGCCTGTTCGGAGCCGCGCTGGCCGGGGTGGGCCACAGCTTCGGCTCCCCGTCCGGGTTCGCGCTGGTGGCGGTCGGCGGGTACGGCCGGCGCGAGCTCGCCCCGGCCAGCGACCTGGACGTGGTCCTGGTGCACTCAGACCGCCGGATCTCCCAGGCCGGACGGGAGCTGGCCGTGGCGGGGGTGGCCGAACGCCTGTGGTACCCGCTGTGGGACGACGGGGTCCGGCTGGACCACGCGGTGCGCACCGTCGGCGAGGCGCGCACCGCGGCGGCGTCGGACCTGCGGACCGCCCTCGGGCTGCTCGACGGCCGTCACCTCGCCGGGGACCAGGCCCTGACCACGGAACTGCGCACGTCGGTGCTGGCCGACTGGCGCGGGTCGGCGCGGCGGCGGCTGCCGGACCTGCACGGGTCGGTCCGCGGTCGGGCGGACCGGTTCGGTGAGCTCGCGCACGCGCAGTCCGGTGACCTGAAGCAGGCGCGCGGTGGGCTGCGCGACCTGGTGGTCCTGGATGCCCTGGTGGCGAGCTGGCTTGTCGACGTCCCGCACCGGCGGGTCGACGCGGCACGTTCGGTACTGCTCGACGTCCGCGACGCGCTACACGCGGTGACCGGGCGCGCCGGGGACCGGCTGGGCCTGGACGACCAGCCCGACGTCGCCGCCGCCCTCGGCATGGCCGGGCGCACCGAGCTGTTCCGCGCCGTGTCGAGCGCCGCCCGGGCCGTCTCCCTGGTCTCCGACGTGGTCTGGCGACGGGTCGACACGCTGCTCACCGGTCCCGTCGGTGGGCCGCCCGGCACCGACCGGCGCCGTCGGGCCCGGCCCGGCCCGGTGCTGGTGCCGCTGGCCGACGGTGTCGCGGCCCACGACGGCGAGGTCGTCCTGACGGTCGATGCCGATCCGGCCGCCGACCCGGGTCTGGCCCTGCGGGTCGCGGCAGTGGCCGCGCGGACCGGTCAGCCGGTCGCCCCGGCGACGGCGGACCGGCTGGCCCGGTCCGCTGCCATCCCGGCCGCCCCCTGGCCGGACGCGCACCGCGGTCAGCTGGTGGACGCCCTCGGTGCGGGCCCCGGCCTGGTCGGGGTGTGGGAGGTCTTCGACGAGGCGGGCGTGCTGGACCGGATGTTCCCGGTGTGGTCGGAGATCCGCTGCCTGCCGTCGAGCTCGCCGGTGCACCGGTGGACCGTGGACCGCCACAGCATCGGCACGGTCGTCGAGGCCGCCCGCCTGCTGCGCCGGGTCGACCGCCCGGATCTGCTGCTCGTCGCCGCCCTGCTGCACGACATCGGCAAGGGCGCGGTGGCCGACGAGGGCATGCGCGGGGACCACGGCACGCGCGGGGACCAGAGCACGCGCGGGGACCACGGCTCGCGCGGGGACCACAGCGCGGCCGGGGAACCGCTGGCCCGCCGGACCGCGTCGGAGCTCGGCTTCGACGCCGCCGACGCGGGGACCGTCGCCCTGCTGGTGCGCCGGCACCTGCTGCTGCCCGAGCTGGCCACGACCCGTGACGTCGAGGATCCCGCCACCGCCGCGGCCGTCGCGCGGCTGTTGCCCGATGCCGCGACCCTGGACCTGCTGGCCGCGCTGACCGAGGCCGACGCCCGCGCGACCGGACCGGCGGCCTGGAGCCCGTGGCGGGCGCAGCTGGTACAGCGGCTGACCGAGCGGGCCCGCGCCGAGCTGGCCGGGTCCCCGCCGCCGGAGCCGGCGACCGCCGACGTGCCAGCCCGGCTGCGGGCCCTCGGCGTTGCGCCGCCGGCCGGGTCTGACCCGGCCGGCCCGGTGGTCCTCGTCGGTCCCTCCGACGGTGACGCCCACACGTTGACCACCGTCTCCGCCGACCGGCCGGGCCTGCTCGCGGCGCTGGCCGGCGTGCTGAGCCTGGACCGGCTCGTCGTCCGTGGCGCCGCGGTCGCCTCCGCCGACGGCACCGCGATCGTGGACTGGGTGCTCACCCGCTCCGCCGAGGAGCCGCCCGACGAACCGCGGCTGCGCACGATGTTCAGCCGGGCGCTCGCCGGGAACCTCGACGTGGCCGCCCGGCTGGCGGCTCGTGACCTGGCCGGGCGGGCACCCACCGACGCGGCACCCGTGGCGGACGCGCGCAGCTCGCCGCGGTCCGCCGCGCCGCCCGCCGAGGCCGAGGTGGCACTGCTGGCCGATGCGTCGGCGACCGCGACCGTCCTGCAGGTCCGGGCCGCGGACCGGCCGGGCCTGCTGTTCACCGTCTGCTCCGCGCTGACCGGTTCGGGCGCGGTGGTGCGGTCCGCGCACGTGTCCACCCTGGGCGGTGAGGTCGTCGACGTCTTCTACCTGCTGGGGGTGGACGGTGGCGCTCTGCCGCCGGACCGTGCCGAGGCCGTCCGCGCCGCCGTCGCGACCGCCGTCGGTTGACCCTGCACCGGCCCGGACCACGTGCGCCGGCCCTGGCTACGCTGGCGACTTCGCCTGACCGCGCCCGTCCAGTGAGCTCGCGGCCGTCCAGTGAGCCTGCGCCCGTCGTCCAGTGAGAAGGTCCCTGCGTGTTCGCCACCCTCTCCGATCGGCTGTCGGCCAGCTTCCGCAACCTGCGCGGCAAGGGCCGGCTGACCGAGGCCGACATCGACGCCACCGCCCGGGAGATCCGGATCGCTCTGCTCGAGGCCGACGTCGCGCTGCCGGTGGTCCGCGGGTTCATCGCCCGCGTCAAGGAGCGCGCCCGCAGCGAGGCCGTCTCGACCGCGCTCAACCCGGCCCAGCAGATCGTCAAGATCGTCGACGAGGAGCTCGTCACGATCCTCGGCGGTCAGACGCGCCGGCTGCGGTACGCGAAGACCCCCCCGACGGTCTTCCTGCTCGCCGGGCTGCAGGGGTCGGGCAAGACGACGCTGGCCGGCAAGCTCGGCCGGTGGCTGAAGGCTCAGGGGCACACCCCCCTGCTGGTGGCCTGTGACCTGCAGCGGCCCAACGCCGTCCAACAGCTGCAGATCGTCGGCGACCGCGCCGGGGTTCCCGTCTACGCGCCCGAGCGTGGCAACGACGGCGCCGCCGGCCTGGACAGTGACCCCTCGGGAACCCGCTCGTACGGCGACCCGGTCCGGGTGGCCCGCGACGGGGTGGCCCAGGCGCGCGCCCGCCAGCACGACGTCGTCATCGTCGACACCGCCGGTCGCCTCGGGGTCGACGCGGACCTGATGGCCCAGGCCGCCGGCATCCGCGATGCCGTGCAGCCGGACGAGATCCTGTTCGTCCTGGACGCGATGATCGGCCAGGATGCCGTGACCACCGCGAAGGCGTTCCTGGACGGTGTCGGCTTCGACGGCGTCGTGCTCACCAAGCTCGACGGTGACGCCCGTGGCGGAGCGGCGCTCTCGGTCAGCGAGGTCACCGGCCGGCCGATCATGTTCGCCAGCTCCGGGGAGAAGCTGGAGGACTTCGACGTCTTCCACCCCGACCGGATGGCCGGGCGCATCCTTGACATGGGCGACATGCTCACCCTGATCGAGAAGGCCGAGCAGGCGTTCGACGCGGACGAGACCGCTGCTCTCGCCGGCAAGCTGGGCGGTGCCGACGGTGGCCTGACACTGGAGGACTTCCTCTCGCAGATGCAGGCGGTCCGCAAGATGGGCCCGCTGGGCAAGGTGTTCTCGATGCTGCCCGGCATGGGTCAGATGCGCGACCAGCTGGATGCGATCGACGACCGGGAACTCAACCGCGTCGAGGCCGTCATCCGCTCGATGACCCCGCTGGAGCGAGGTCGCCCCCAGGTGATCGACGGGTCCCGGCGACTGCGCATCGCCCGCGGGTCCGGCACGACCGTCACCGACGTCAGCGGTCTGGTGGAGCGGTTCCTGCAGGCGCGGAAGATGATGAAGCAGCTGTCCGGCAAGAAGGGCATGGCCGCGCTGAACCAGATGATGGGCGGCAACGGCCCGCACGGCCCCGGTGGCGGGACGGCCGGCCGGGGACTCGCGCCCGGGGCCGGTGCCCTTCCCGGGATGCCGGGGCTGCCCGGGACGGCCGGCGGGGGCGGGCGCCGCCAGCCGGCGAAGAAGAAGGGCAAGGCCGGCGGCAGGAGCGGCCGCAGTGGCAACCCGGCCAAGCGGGCCGGGCAGGGGGTCGAACTCGAGCCCGTGGCCGAGGCGCCCGGAACATCCTCCGCGTCGGCGGGCGGTGGGGCGTTCGGCGGTGGGGCATCCGGGGTCGGTCCCGCGGAGCTGCCGGCCGACCTGCAGGAACTGATCCGCGCCAACCGCGGCGGGTGAGCACCGGGGGCCGGCTCCGGCTGGTCGGCCCGTTGCTGCCGTCCAGAGAGCACCGCACGCTCGAGGTCGCCGACGGCCTCGTCGTCGCCAGCACCAGCTCGCCGGCGCCGGCCGACGACGTCGCCGTACTCACCGGGTGGCTGGTCCCCGGGCTGGTGGACGCGCACTGCCACGTGGGCCTGGGGCCGGCCGGCGCCGTCGACCAGGACCGGACCCGGGAGCAGGCGACGGCCGACCGTGATGCCGGAGCACTGCTCCTGCGCGACGCCGGGTCGCCGGCGGACACCCGGTGGGTCGACGCCGAGCCGGACCTCCCGCGGCTGGTGCGGGCCGGTCGTCACATCGCGCGCACCCGCCGCTACTACCGGGGCTTCGCCGCCGAGGTGGAACCCGCCGACCTGGTCACCGAGGTGACCCGCCAGGCCGCGGCCGGGGACGGCTGGGTCAAGGTCGTCGCCGACTGGATTGACCGGGACCTCGGCGACCTCGCGCCGTGCTGGCCGGACGAGACGTTGCGCGCCGCCGTGCAGGCCGCGCACGCGGCAGGGGCCCGGCTGACCGTGCACGTGTTCGGCGAGGACGCGATGCCCGGGGTGCTGGCGGCAGGCGTGGACGGGATCGAGCACGGCATCGGCCTGTCCGACGACGAGCTGGCGACCGCCGCCGAGCGGGGGATCGCGCTGGTCCCGACGCGGGTGCAGATCGCGAACTTCCCGCTCTTCGCCGCCCAGGGCGAGGCCAGGTTCCCCCGCTGGGCCGCGCACCTGCGTGCGCTGCACGCCCGCGCCGACGACCTCGTCCGGCGTGCACACGAGGCCGGCGTCGCGATCTTCGGCGGCACCGACGCCGGCGGTACCAACGGGCACGGCCTGCTGCCCACCGAGGTCGCGATGCTCGCGGCCGCCGGGATGGGCGGGACGGCGGCGCTGGCCGCGGCGTCGTGGCGGGCACGGGCGTGGCTCGGCCGGGACGACGGCGTGAGCCCGGGCAGCAGCGCCGACCTCGTCGTGTACCCGGCCGACCCGCGCGCGGACCCCGCCGTGCTACAGCACCCGTCCGCCGTCGTGCTGCGGGGCCGGGTCGTGCTCCGGGGCGGGGTCGTGCTGCCGGGCGGGGTCGTGGCCGAGCCGGTCGCCGGGTCCGGTGCGTCTGGCAGAATCGCGGGCTGACCGTCGCGGCAGACCGCGGCGGACCACCCGGGACCCGGACGCCGGACGACGAGTGCCCAGCGGGCACAGGCCGACCGGCGGCGTGCGGCTGACACCGAGCCCTGCCCACGGCCCCCCTGATGTCGAAGGAGACTCCGCACGTGGCAGCCAAGATCAAGCTCAAGCGGCTCGGCAAGATCCGCACCCCGCAGTACCGGATCATCGTGGCCGACGCCCGCTCCAAGCGGGACGGCCGGGCGATCGAGGAGCTGGGCCTCTACCAGCCCAAGGCCGAGCCCAGCCTCATCCAGGTCGACTCCGAGCGGGTGCAGTACTGGTTGGGCGTCGGGGCGCAGCCGACCGAGCCGGTGCTGGCGATCCTGAAGGTCACCGGTGACTGGGAGAAGTACAGGGGCCTGCCCGGCGCCGAGGGCACGCTGCGGTACGCCGCCGCCAAGCAGTCCCGCGAGGACCGGTTCGCCGCAGCCGTGGCGGCCGCCCACTCCAGCACCGCGGGTGCGGCTGCCACCACCGCGCGCAAGCCGCGGGGGGGCACGAACACCGACACCGCCGGCACGGCCGCCGCGACCGACGCCGCCAGCACGGCCACCGCGACCGACGCCGCCAGCACCGCCGCCGACACCAGCGAGTCCACCCAGGGCGAGGCGGTCGACCCGAACCCGACCGAGTCCGCCAAGGTCGAGGCCGTCGCCGAGGACCCGACCGCCGGCGGCGGCGAGCTGCCCGAGGCCGGCGTCGCGGCGGACTCGGCGCCGACCTCCGGCACCGCGCACAACAGCTGACCTCGTGCTCGCCGAGGCGTTGGAACACCTCGTCCGGGGCATCGTCGACAGTCCGGACGATGTCGAGGTCACCGACCGGACACAGCGACGCGGCCGGATCCTCTCCGTCCACGTGAATCCCGACGACATGGGGAAGGTGATCGGCCGCGGCGGCCGGAACGCGCGCGCGCTGCGGACGGTGGTCACCGCGCTGGCCCGGGGCCGGACCGTCCGTGTCGAGTTCCCCGACAGCTGACGTGCCCGACTCGGTCCAGGTCGTCGTCGGCCGCGCCGGCCGCGCCCACGGGGTCAGCGGTGAGCTGTCCGTGACCGTCCTGACCGACGAGCCGGCGCTGCGCTTCGGCGTCGATGCCGCCCTGGTGGCCCGGTTGCCCGCCGGAGGCACCCGGAGCCTCACAGTTGCCGCAGCGCGTCCCCACGGCGAGCGGCTGCTGGTCCGGTTCGCCGGGGTGCCGGACCGGACCGCGGCCGAGGCGCTCGCCGGCGCCACGCTGGTCGCCGATGCCGTGCCGGACGAGAGCACGGACGACCCGGCGGAGTTCTTCGACCACCAGCTGGTCGGCGCGGCTGCCGTGGACCCGGCCGGGGCAGTGCTGGGGTCCGTGACCGACGTGCTCCACCACGGCGCGCAGGACCTGCTGGTGGTCGCACCGGCCGGGGGCGGGGACGACGTGCTGGTGCCGTTCGTCGCCGCGATCGCCACCGCCGTCGACGTCCCCGGCCGGCGGATCACCCTCGACCCGCCGGGCGGGCTGTTCCCCCAGCTAGGGGGCGGGGCACCGGGCGCGGCACCGGGCGGGGCACCGGAAGCCACCGCGTGACCGACGGGCAGCTGCTGCGCGTCGACGTCCTCACGGTGTTCCCCGACTACCTGGCGCCGCTGCAGTTGTCGCTGGTGGGCCGGGCGCGCGAGGCCGGCATCCTCAGCGTCGCGGTCCACGACCTGCGCGACTGGACGACCGACCGGCACCGCAGCGTCGACGACACCCCGTACGGCGGCGGTGCGGGGATGGTGATGCGCCCGGAGCCGTGGGGCGCCGCGCTGGACGACCTGGTCCCGGCCGGCAGCACGACCACCCTGGTCGTCCCCTCACCGGCGGGGGTCCCGTTCACCCAGCCGGTCGCGACCGACCTGTCCGGCCGCGGGCACCTGGTGATCGCCTGCGGGCGGTACGAAGGCATCGACGCGCGGGTGCTGGACGACGCGGCGCGCCGGATGCCGGTCGTGGAGGTCAGCGTCGGCGACGTCGTGCTCGCCGGTGGCGAGGCCGCGGCGCTGGTGGTGGTCGAGGCGACAGCGCGGCTGCTGCCCGGCGTCCTCGGCAACCCCGAGTCGCTCACCGAGGAGTCGCACGCGGTGACCGACCCGGTCCTGGAGTACCCGCTCTACACCCGCCCCGCCAGCTGGCGCGGGCTGGACGTACCGGAACAGCTGCTGACCGGCCACCACGCGGCGATCGCGACCTGGCGGCGCGAGCAGTCCCTGACCCGTACGGCGGCGCGGCGCCCGGACCTGGTCGCGGCACTGGACCCGGCGACGCTGCCTGCTACCGACCTGGCCACGCTCGGCCGGCTCGGGTGGTCCGTCGGTGTCGACGGGCAGCTGACCCGACGCTGATTCGGCGTCGGTCTCGATGCCGGTGCGCTGTGCGACACTTGGCGGTCGGTCCACCGACTGGGACGACAGCCGACTGCCACAGGGGTCAGCCGTTCCGCCCGGGCCGCACATCCACCATCCGTGCACCGTCCCCGGCCGTCCTGTGGCGCCCGGAAGGAGACCCCGTGAACCTGCTCGACGACCTCGACGCCGCCTCGCTGCGCACCGACATCCCCGACTTCCGTCCCGGCGACACCGTCAAGGTGCACGTGCGGGTGGTGGAGGGCAACCGGTCCCGGATCCAGGTGTTCCAGGGAGCGGTCATCCGCCGGCAGAACGGCGGCCTGCGCGAGACGTTCACGGTCCGCAAGGTCAGCTTCGGCGTCGGCGTCGAGCGCACCTTCCCGGTGCACACCCCCATCGTGGAGAAGATCGAGGTCGCGGTGCGCGGCGACGTCCGCCGCGCGAAGCTGTACTACCTGCGGGACCTGCGCGGCAAGAAGGCCAAGATCAAGGAGCGCCGCACCCCCAAGCCGGTCTGACCACCGCCGGCATGACCACGGTCGGCGGCGCTACTGTCGGCGGGCCCGGGGTCGCCCGAGCGCGAGGGACACGCGCAGTGCTGATGCGAGGACGGTGACCGGTCGTGGTCGACACCGGTCGGACCCGTCCCCGGGCGGCGCACAGCTCGGACCGCCATTCGCAGGCCCGCAGGCGCAGGTCGGCACCGACGACCGTCGGGGGCCTGCTGCGTGAGGCGGTCGTCGTCCTGGTGGTGGCGCTGGTGCTGGCGAGCCTGTTGCGGGCATTTGTGGTGCAGGCGTTCGTCATCCCGTCCGGGTCGATGGAGGACACCCTCGACATCAACGACCGGGTCGTCGTCAGCAAGCTGACCACCCGGATCGGCGGCGTCGATCGTGGCGAGGTCGTGGTGTTCTCCGACCCGGACAACTGGTTGCTCGCCGAGCCGGTCGCGCAGACGCCGACCGGTGCGGGCGGGGCGGTGCGCCGCGGCCTGCAGTTCGTCGGGCTGGTGCCCAACGACGCGCAGGGCCACCTGATCAAGCGGGTCATCGGGGTGGCCGGGGACCGGGTGCAGTCCGACGCGCAGAGCAGGGTCCGGGTCAATGGGCAGGTCCTCGCGGAATCGGACTACCTCAAGCCGGGCGTCAACCCCACCGACTGCACCTTCGACGTCACCGTCCCGGCCGGGTCGGTGTTCGTCCTCGGTGACAACCGGAGCAACTCCGGGGACAGCCGCTACCACGCCGCGGACCGCAACGGCGGCATGGTGCCGCTCGGTCTCGTCACCGGCCGGGCCGTGGCCCGGGTCTGGCCGGTCGGCCGCATCGGCGGGCTCGGCGTGCCGTCCACCTTCCAGACCGTGCCGGTGCCGAGTGCCGCCTCCCGCGATGCGGCCGCGCAGCCGGCCGCGCCGGGCGCCTCGGCCTGCTCGAGGTGACGGCTGCCGGGGCCGGTCTCGGCAGTGGTGTCGGTGAGATCCGGGCGGTGCGCCGCGACGCGGGGCTGTGGGGGTACGAGTCGGCGCTGCGTCGCGCGGGACTCGCCCCGGTGGCCGGGGTCGACGAGGCGGGGCGGGGGGCGTGCGCCGGGCCGCTGGTCGCCGCCGCCGTGGTCCTCCCCGACGGCGCCCGCGGTCGCATCGCCGAGCTCGCCGACTCCAAGCTGCTGACCGCCGCCGCCCGTGACCGGGTCTATGACCGGGTGGTGGCCCGGGCGCTGTCCTGGTCCGCGGTGCTCGTCCCCGCGCCCGAGTGCGACCGGCTCGGGATGCACGTTGCCGACATCACCGCCCTGCGCCGTGCGCTCGCCCGACTGTCGACGACCCCGGCATTCGTGCTGTCCGACGGCTTCCCGGTGGACGGCACCGGCACGCCGAACCTGGCCGTCTGGAAGGGCGACCGGGTCGCGGCGTGCATCGCCGCCGCATCGGTGATCGCCAAGGTCACCCGGGACCGGTACATGATCGCGCTGCACTCCCGGCATCCGGAGTACGGCTTCGGTGTCCACAAGGGCTACTGCACCGCCGACCACCAGGACGCCCTGGACCGGCACGGCCCGTGCCCGGAGCACCGCCGACGGTTCGTCAACGTCCGCAGCGCGGACAGGGGTGTCAACGTCCGCAGCGCGGACAGGGGTGTTCTGGTCCGGGGCGCCGAGCACAGTCCCTCGACTGCCGGGGCGCCGGCCGGGGGGATGATGGACCCGTGAGTGCGGAGGACCTCGAGGACTACGAGACCGAGATGGAGCTGCAGCTCTACCGCGAGTACCGCGACGTGGTGCAGCTGTTCAAGTACGTGGTCGAGACCGACCGTCGCTTCTATCTGACCAACGACGTGCACCTGGACGTGAAGTCCGACGGCGCCGAGACGTTCTTCGAGGTCACCATGAGCGACGCCTGGGTGTGGGACATGTACCGCCAGGCCCGGTTCGTGAAGAACGTCAAGGTTCTGACCTTCCGCGACGTCAACGTCGAGGAGCTGCCGCGGGACGAACTGAAGCTCCCCGACGACGCCAAGTTCACCGGCTGACCCCGGCCGCCCCCGCCCCCGCCCCCGACGCCGAACTCCCGAGACCCCGAAAACCCGCGACCCCGTGCCCTCGACTCTGCCCGACGGCGACCCGGTCCCGCCCGACGGCGCGCTCCCCGCGTCCGCGCTGGCCGGGCTCGGGACGCGGCCGTTCGGCGTGTACGCCCACGTCCCGTACTGCACGACGCGCTGCGGCTACTGCGACTTCAACACCTACACCGCCGCCGAGCTCGGCGGGCCGGACGCCCCGCCGGGCGCCGCCCGCGCCACCTGGGCGGACGCGGCACTGGCCGAGCTGGACCTCGCGGACCGGGTACTCCGGGCCGGGGGCGGTGCCCCGGCTGCCGCGTCGACGGTGTTCGTGGGCGGCGGGACCCCGACCCTGCTGCCGCCGGCGGAGCTCGGCCGCCTCGTCACCGGGGTGCGCGACCGGTTCGGGCTCGCCCCGGACGCGGAGATCACCACCGAGGCCAACCCCGAGACCATCACCCCCGCCGTGCTCGACGGGCTGCGTGCGGCCGGGTTCACCCGGCTGAGCCTCGGCATGCAGGCCACCGCCCCGCACGTGCTCGCCACCCTGGACCGCCGGCACACCCCGGGCCGGCCGGTGGCCGCGGTGCGCGAGGCGCACGCGGCAGGTTTCGCCTCGGTCAGCGTCGACCTGATCTACGGCACGCCGGGGGAGACCGAGGCGGACCTGGCGGACGCGCTTGCGGCGGCGGTCGCATGTGGGGCGGACCACGTCTCGGCTTACGCGCTGATTGTCGAGCCCGGGACCCGGCTCGCCGCGCGGGTCCGCCGGGGCGAGCTGCCGATGCCCGACGACGACGTGCTCGCCGACCGGTACGAGCTCGTCGACGCCACGCTGTCCGCCGCCGGGTTCGGCTGGTACGAGGTGTCCAACTGGGCCCGAACAGTCGCCGACCGGTGCCGGCACAACCTCCTCTACTGGACCGGCGGCGACTGGTGGGGCGTGGGCCCGGGCGCGCACAGCCACGTCGGCGGCGTCCGGTGGTGGAACCGCAAGCACCCCGCCGCGTGGGCGCGCGAGCTGGCCGCCGCGCACACCCCGGCGCAGGCGCGGGAGGTGCTCGACGACGAGGCCCGGCACGCCGAGCAGGTGCTCCTCCAGCTGCGGCTGGTCGACGGGTTGCCGGCGAGCACGCTGAACCCCGCGGAGCGCGCGGTGGCCGGCCGCGCGGTCGACGAGGGGCTGCTCGACCGGCATTCGTGGGCCGACGCGCGCCTGGTGCCGACGCTGCGTGGCCGCCTGCTCGCCGACGGCCTGGTCACCGACCTGCTCACCGCCTGAGCCTCGGCAGGTGGGCGGCCCGGCCCGATGGCGTGGCGGGCAGGTGACCGCGGGAGGATGGCCGCATGCGTATCGAGGCAGTCAGCGGCGACATCACCCATGCCGAGGTCGACGTCATCGTCAACGCGGCCAACTCCGAACTGCTCGGCGGGGGCGGGGTGGACGCGGCGATCCACCGGGCGGCCGGGCCGGGCCTGTTGGCCGAGTGCCGGCAGCTGCGGGCAACGTCGCTGCCCGACGGGCTGCCGGTCGGGGATGCGGTGGCCACCGGCGCGGGCGACCTGCCCGCAAAGTGGGTCGTGCACACGGTCGGACCGAACCGACACGCCGGCCAGACCGACCCGGCCCAGCTGGCCAGCTGCTTCACCCGCAGCCTGGAGGTGGCGGCCGGGCTCGGTGCGACCAGCGTCGCGTTCCCCGCGGTCGGTGCCGGTGCCTACGGCTGGGACGGCGCGGAGGTCGCGCGGATCGCCGTCGAGGCCGTCCGCGCCGCCCCGCCGAGCTCGGTCGAGCTGGTCCGGTTCGTGCTGTTCAGTACCCGGGCGCTCAAGGCCATCCGCCAGCAGATCGCGTCCTGACGGGCCCGCGCCCAGGCCCGGCCTCAGGCCGGGACGGCGTCCACGGCCGTCGGGAACCCGGTCAGCTCGCGCACAGCGGCGAGCACCTCGTCGGCGTCCGCGGCCGGCGAGAGCGGGCGGCCGTCGAGTGAGGTCACCCGGACCGGCCCACGGACGCTGCTGACCGACAGCACGACGTCGGCGGCCAGCAGGTCGGCGGCCCGTCCCGCGCCCGACACCACCGGTCGGCCGGCGTCGGCGGCCCGGGCGGCGAGCAGCTCCAGCGTCGTGCTGCCGAGGATGCCGTTCGGCCCGGGCGCGACCGTGTGCAACGTGCCGTCGACGGACCACACGATCGACGACATCGGGGACTCCAGCAGCCAGCCGTCGCTGGAGACGAAGAACGCCTCCTCGGCGCCGCGACGAGCCGCCTCGCGCTGCGCCGCCATGTTGACCACGTAGGACAGCGTCTTCACCCCGCCCAGCAGCCACGGGCCGGCGGCGAACGCATCGGCGGCCGTGCCCCGGTCGAGGATGACGACCGCGACGCCGTCCCGGCGCTGTCGGGCGATGGCCGGGCCCAGCGGGCTCACGGTCAGGAACCCGGTCGGCGTGCCGGGCTTGTCGGGCCGGCCACGGGTCAACACCAGCTTCAACGCGGACTCGGTGTCCGTCGGGAAGCGCGAGCTCCAGGCGTGCGCCGCCTCGTCGACCAGCAACCGCCAGGCGGGCTCGTCGAAGGCGATCTCCAGTGACGCCGCCGACCGCGCCATCCGGGCCAGGTGCAGGTCGAGCTTGTCGACCTGCACCCCGGTCCCGACGCGACTGATGCGCAGGCCCTCGAAGCAGCCGTCGCCGCGGGTGAGCCCGAGGTCGTCCGCCGCGGTGATCGGCGTGTCCACGTCGACCAGTCCGCGGCCCAGGATCCCGACCACCAGCAGCGTCACGCGGGGAGGATACGAGGGCCGACGGCTTCGTCGGGGGCAGCGCGCCGCGCTGACCTCAGCCCGCAGCCGCGGGCGGCAGGTCACCGGGGAGCAGGCTCCACAGCTCGAGGTCTCCGACCAACACCCCGTGGGCGACCGCCGCGCAGCGCAGCACACCCTCGCGCCGGAAGCCGACCCGCTCGACCACGGCCCGGCTCGCGGCATTGGACACCTCCAACCGCGCCTCCACCCGCACCAGCCCGAGCTCCTCGAACGCGTAGCGGGCCAGGGCGCGCACCGCCCGCGTGGCGATGCCGCGCCCGGTGTACGCGGCGCCGAGCCAGTAGCCCACCGACCCTGCGCGGGCCCCGCCGTCGATGCGCAGCCCGAACGAGACGGCGACGCCCCCGCCGGTCACGGCCAGCACCGGGACGCCGGCGCCGGCCGTGAACCTGCCCATCCCCGACTCCAACGCCGCCCGTGCGGCAGGGACGTCCGCGAGCTCGACGGCCCACGGGTCGAACCGGGTCAGGTGCTCCCGGTTGGCCCGGCTGAGCGCCGCGAGTCGTTCGGCGAACCGGGCCTCGGCGAGGACCAGCGTCAGGTCCGCGTCCACGACCAACTCGAACCCGCGCACGTCAGTCGGCGGTCACGAAGTCGACCAGTTCCTCCACCCGGCCGAGCAGCGCGGGCTCCAGGTCGGTCCAGCTGTCCACCGACGCCAGAATTCGCTGCCACGCCTGCCAGGGCGGGCAATGCCAGCCCAGCGCTGCGATGACGCCCTCCTTCCACGGCACGCCCCGCGGCACCACCGGCCAGTCGTCGATGCCGACCGCAGCCGGCTTCACCGCGGCCCAGATGTCGACGAACGGGTGACCGACGACGGCGACGTGGCGGGCGACCGGCAGTCGCGCGACCTCGGCGGCCACCCGGGCCTCCTTCGAGCCGGTGACCAGGTGGTCGACCAGCACACCCAGCCGACACCCCGGACCGGGGGCGAACTCCCGGACCGCGGCGGCGAGGTCGTCGACGCCGTCGAGCATCTCCACCACGACGCCCTCGATGCGCAGGTCCTCACCCCAGACCCGTTCGACCAGCTCCGCGTCGTGCCGGCCCTCGACCCAGATCCGGGCGGCCCGGGCGACCCGGGCACGGGACCCGGCGACCGCGACCGACCCGCTGGCCGTGCGGGCCGGTGGGGTCGGCGCGGCGGCAGGGACCGGGCGGGTCAGCTCCACGGGCTCGCCGTCGACCAGGTACCCGGGCCCCAGCGGGAACGACCGACGCCGGCCGTGGCGGTCCTCCAGCACGACGACCCGCATGCCGCCGATCACCTCGACGTCGACCACGGCGCCGCACCAGCCGGTGGACACCTCCTCGACGACCTCGCCGCGGACAGCGGGCAGCGGCCTGCTCGACGCGCGGGTGCGTCGCGGCGGGCCGCCGGCCAGCACGTCGGTGGGGTAGCGCTCGGTCGGCATGCCGGCGACGCTAGAGGTCCCGGTGCCCGGGGCGGGGCCGCGACGCGCACCTAGACTGGCACTCGCAAACGGTGACTGCTAATACCGGTTGAGACTGCCGACGCCGGGGAGGGGGACCGCCATGCTGGACGACCGCAAGCTCGCGGTGCTCCGTGCCGTCGTGGAGGACTACGTCGCCACCCGGGACCCGGTCGGCTCCAAGGCGCTCGTCGAGCGGCACGGCCTGGACGTCAGCCCGGCGACGATCCGCAACGACATGGCGGTGCTGGAGGAGGACGGGTACATCACCGCCCCGCACACCTCCGCCGGGCGGATCCCCACCGACAAGGGCTACCGGCTGTTCGTCGACCGGCTCAGCGAGATCAAGCCGCTGTCCCCGGCCGAGCGGCGGGCGATCGACCGGTTCATGGACGGCGCGCTGGACTTGGACGACCTCGTGCGGCGGACGGTGCGGCTGCTCGCGCAGCTGACCCGCCAGGTAGCGGTGGTCCAGTACCCCTCGCTCACCCGGTCCACCGTCCAGCACGTCGAGCTGGTCTCGATCGCGCCGGGCCGGATGCTGCTGGTGCTGATCACCAGCGCCGGTCGCGTCGAGCAGCGGGTGGTGGACGTGCCCGAAGGCCTGTCCGAGGAGCTCGTCGGCCGGCTGCGCGAGGCACTGAACGCCGCCGTCGTCGGCAAGCGGCTCACCGATGCGACCTCGACGGTCGAGGTGGTGGAGGACGCGTTCCCCGACGAGCACCGGCCGATGGTGGACGCCGTCGTCGCGACCCTCATCGAGACTCTCGTCGCCCGCTCGGAGGAGCGACTGGCGGTCGCCGGCACCGCGAACCTGTCGGTCTTCGCCCAGGACTTCCCGACCGCTGTCGCACCCGTCCTGGAGGCGCTGGAGGAGCACGTCCTCCTGCTGCGCCTGCTGGAGGAGGCCACCTCCCCGCCGGCCACCGGCGCGCTGGCCACCGGCGCGCGGACCACGGGCGCGCGGACCACGGGCGCCCTGACCGTCCGCATCGGGGCGGAGAACCCGCGGGGGCTGTCCGGGACGTCGGTGGTCGCGACCGGGTACGGGCCCGACGACCGACCGATTGCTCGCCTCGGGGTGGTCGGGCCGACGAGGATGGACTACCCGGGCGCGATGGGTGCGGTCGCCGCGATCGCCCGGTACCTCAGCCGGATCATCGACTCCTCGTGACCTGCCCGCGCGCCGCCGACGCCGCCGGGACCACCGAAGCACCGTGACCACTGAGCTGACAGGGATTCCCGTCTGACATGAGTGTCGACTACTACGAGGTCCTCGGCGTCGACCGCGGGGCCTCCGCGGACCAGGTGAAGAAGGCGTACCGCAAGCTCGCCCGCGAGCTGCACCCGGACGTCAACCCGAGCGCCGCCACCGAGGACCGCTTCAAGAACGTCACCCGTGCATACGAGGTGCTGTCCGACCCGCGCAAGCGGGAGATGTACGACCTCGGCGGTGACCCGGCCGGTCCGCAGGGTGGTGGTGGGGGCGCCGGCCAGGCGTTCAACTTCACCGACATCATGGACGCGTTCTTCGGCGGCCAGGGCGGGGCGGCCGGCGGCGGTCGCGGTCCGCGTTCGCGCGCCCGGCGGGGGCAGGATGCGCTGCTGCGCGTGCAGGTCGACCTCGACGATGTCGTGCACGGGGCGACGAGGGACGTGACCGTGGACACCGCCGTGGTGTGTGGCACCTGCGACGGCGAGGGCACGTCCCCGGGCACGCACCTGGAGACCTGCGACGTCTGCAAGGGCCGCGGTGAGATCTCCCAGACCCAGCGCAGCTTCCTCGGCCAGGTGATGACCACCCGGCCGTGCCCGAACTGTGGCGGCTTCGGCACGGTCATCCCGCGGCCGTGCCCGGAGTGTGCCGGCGACGGCCGGGTCCGCGCACGGCGGACGTTGTCGGTGGGGGTCCCGGCCGGTGTGGACGACGGCGTTCGCATCCAGCTGACGGAGCAGGGCGAGGCCGGCCCCGGCGGCGGCCCGAACGGGGACCTCTACGTCGAGATCAGCGTCGCACCGCACCCGGTGTTCAGCCGCCGCGACGACACGCTGATGTGCACACTGCGCCTGCCGATGACCGCGGCCGCGCTGGGCACCACGATCGGGGTGGACACCTTCGACGGGCGCCGGGAGTTCGAGGTGAGGCCGGGCACCCAGCCGGGCCAGCAGATCGTGCTCGACGGCCTGGGTGTCCCGCACCTGCAGAGCACCGGTCGGGGCAACCTGATCATTGCCGTCGACGTGTCCGTGCCGACGAAGCTGGACGACCGCCAGGAAGACCTGCTGCGCGAGCTGGCCCGGCTGCGGGACGAGGAGTCGCCGCAGGGCGAAATCAACGCTCCAGGGCACCACGGGCTGTTCTCCCGGCTCCGCGGCGCTTTCCGGTGACGGCCGGTCAGGGGTCCGCTGGTGAGGGGCCGCCCTCGGCCGGCCGGTCGGTCGTCGTGACCGGGGGAGCCGGCGGGATCGGCCGGGCGATCTGTACCGCCTTCGCCGCTCTCGGGGACCGGGTCGCCCTGGTGCACCGGCCGGACTCGCGCGACCGCGCCGGAGCAGTGCTCTCCGGCCTGCCCGGGGACGGGCACGCTGCGGTGGCCGGGGACCTCGCCACCGCCGCCGGCGCCCGCAAACTGGCCGCCGACGTCGCCGCGGCGCTCGGCGGGATCGACGTGCTGGTCAACAACGCCGGGGCGGGCATCGCCCACCCGCCGCTGACCACCGACGCCGAGGAGTGGGCGACGGCCTGGGAGCAGGTGCTGGCGGTGAACCTGCTCGGCCCGGTCAACCTCACTCACGCCGCGCTCCCGTTCCTGCGCGAGTCCTCGGCGCCGCGGGTGGTCAACGTGTCCAGCCGCGGCGCCTTCCGCGGCGAGCCGGACATGCCGGCCTACGGCGCCAGCAAGGCGGCGCTGAACTCGTTCACGCAGTCGATGGCGCTGGCGCTGGGCCCGGTCGGCATCGCCGTGTCCGCGGTGGCGCCTGGGTTCGTCGACACCGGGATGGCGCGCTGGGAGTCCGGCCCCGCCGAGCGGCGCGACGCCATCCGCGCGCAGTCGCCGCTGAACCGGGTCGCCCGGGCCGACGAGGTCGCCGACGCGGTGGTCTACCTGGCCGGTGCCGAGTGGGCGACTGGGTCGATCCTCGACCTGAACGGGGCCAGCTACCTGCGCTGAGCGGTCTGGCCCCTCGGTGTCCTGCCCCCGATCAGCCGCCTGCAACCAACCTGATGGCCAGGTACACCTGGACGCCGTCGGGCGCCTGTGACAGAATCGAACACGTGTTCGAGTCGGTTGCTCCCCCTGTGCGGAAGTCGGCCGCCTCGACGGGTGTGCAGTCGCCGGCCGGCGACCTGACGACTGCGGTCGGTGCGGTGCTGGACCGTCTGGGCACGCTCGTCCGGCAGGCCGACGACCTGGCGCCGACCGTCCGCACGGTCGAGCTGCTCGATGCGGTCGCCGCGCTCGAGCACGCGCAGACACTCGTCGCGCTGGCCCAGGCGAAGGTGCTCGCGGCGCTGACGGTCGTCGAGCCGCTGCCGTATCAGCCCGGGAACGGCCTGACTGCTGCGGTGCGGCTGCACGCGGAGGAGACGACGGCCCACGAGGTCGCGGCCGCGCTGCGCTGCTCGGTGTCCGTCGCGCGAGACCGGCTGGCCACCGCCGGAGCGCTGGCCGGGGTGAGTGCTGCCGTCTCGGCGGCGACGGACGGCTCGCTGCGTTGGTGGCAGCTGCGTCGGACCGCCGACGCGGTGGTGACGATGCCCGCGGCCGCGAGGGCGGAGGTGGACCGGCGGATCGCCGAGGACGCGGCCGCCGGCCGGTGCGCCAGCCGGTTCTCGGCCCGGCTGACGCGAGCGGTTGTCGCAGCCGACCCGGCACACGCGGACGCGCGCCACGACGAGTCGGTCGCGGACCGCCGGGTGACGGTGCGACCGGTCGATTCGGGGATGGCGTGGTTCGGTGCCTGCGTGGCCGCCGAAGACGCGCTCACCATCGGGCGCTGCCTCGACGAGCTGGCCGATACGGAACCGGGTGGACGGTGGACACCCGTCGACTCCCCAGCCGAGACGCCCGGAGCGTCCAGGCCGGACGTCCGTACGTTGGACCAACGGCGAGCCGACGCTCTCGTCGGGCTCGCCCGCACCGTGCTGGACGATCTGCACGCCGCCGGCGTCGGCCGCCGGGCGAACGAGAGCGGCGGCGCGCCGTCGGGCCGGCGGCGCGGCGCCCGGCGTCGTGCCGAGGTCCAGCTTGTCGTCTCGGCCGAGACGGTGCTCGGGATCTCCGACGCACCAGGTGACCTTGGCGGGTACGGCCCGGTCGGGCCGGCCCAGGCGCGTCGGATCGCCCACCTGGCCGGGACTACCTGGCGGCGGGTGCTGACCGACCCGGCGACCGGTGTAGTGCTCGACCGAGGCCGGACCGCGTACGCCGCAGCCGCACCGCTCGCCGAGCACGTCCGGGTCCGGTTCGGCGGTCGGTGCACCCGACCGGGCTGCCCGCAGGCCGGCGCCGACCTCGATCACGCCACCGCCTGGCAGGACGGCGGCACGACCGGCGTCGGCAACCTCCACCCGGTGTGCCGGGGCTGCCACACCGCGAAGCACACGGGTTGGACCGTCCGGATCGACCGCGACGGGACGACGACGTGGGCCACCCCGCACGGCCGCTCGGCGAGCACCCATCCCACCGACCTGCGACCGGAGGACCGGGTCCGGACCGCCGATCCGCCGCTGCCCGCGCACGAGCGGTCCGAGGTCCCGGCCCGCCGCGCCGTCCGAGTGATCCGGGACCGGTCCGCCGAATCCGTCGGTCACGAGGCCGCCTGGCTGCGTCGACTGCAGCGGTCGACCGGATCAGAACCGCCGATCGTCCGCGAACACGATCCGCCTCCGTTCTGACGGTTGCGTCGCTGCCGGTGTCACCACCTGAGGCCGGTTGTGGCGGCCACCCTTCGCGGCAAGACTCTCCGGGTGGCTGACGCGACCCTGTTCCAGCGGATCATGGCCGGCGAGATCCCCGGCGAGGTCGTCGCGGAGTCCGAGCACGCGGTGGCGCTGCGCGACATCGCGCCGACCGCTCCGACGCACGTCCTGGTGGTGACCCGCGTGCCGTACCCGGACGTCGCGACCCTGGCGGCACAGGACCCCGACGCCCTGGTCGACCTGCACCGGCTCGCCGCCCGGGTCGCCGAGCGGGAGGGGCTCACCGCCGACGGCGAGGGGTGGCGGCTGGTGTTCAACAGCGGTCCGCGCGCCGGCCAGTCCGTGCCGCACGTGCACGGACACGTCATCGGCGGCCGCGACCTCGGGTGGCCGCCCGGCTAGCCTGGGGGGCAGCGACCACACTCCCGCCAGAAAGGTCGGTCAGGTCCGCGACGGACCGCCTATGACGACTTCTTCCCTCCGGCCCGACAGCGCGTCCGCCAACCCGGCCCCGGCCGGGTCCGCATCCACCTCCGGCGGCAGTGCGCAGACCACGATCGTCGTCCCGTCGAGCATCGACATGGTCAGCCTGCTCGGTAGCCGGGACGAGCTGCTCCGGGTGGTGGAGGCCTCGTTCCCCGCCGACATCCACGTCCGCGGCAACCAGGTGACGGTCACCGGCCGCGCCGAGGAGGTGGCCCTGGTGGAGCGGCTGTTCGACCAGCTGGTGACCGTCGTCCGCACCGGGCAGGGACTAACCCCCGACGCCGTCGAACGCAGCGCGCAGATGATCCGCGACGACGCCTCGACCAGCCCGGCCGACGTCCTGACGCAGAACGTCGTCTCCCACCGCGGCCGGACGATCCGCGCCAAGACGCTGAACCAGAAGCGCTACGTGGACGCGATCGACCGCAACACGCTGACGTTCGGCATCGGCCCCGCGGGGACCGGGAAGACCTACCTCGCGGTGGCGAAGGCGGTCCAGGCCCTGCAGGCGAAGAAGGTCAACCGGATCATCCTCACCCGCCCCGCGGTCGAGGCCGGGGAGCGTCTCGGATTCCTGCCGGGCACGCTGTCGGAGAAGATCGACCCCTACCTGCGGCCGCTGTACGACGCGCTGCGCGACATGGTCGACCCGGACGCGATCACCCGACTGATGACGTCCGGCGTGATCGAGGTCGCCCCGCTGGCCTACATGCGCGGACGCACCCTCAACGACGCGTTCATCATCTTGGACGAGGCCCAGAACACGACGCCGGAGCAGATGAAGATGTTCCTGACCCGGCTGGGGTTCAACTCCCGGATCGTGGTGACCGGTGACGTGACCCAGGTCGACCTGCCGCGGGGCAACGCCAGCGGCCTGCAGACCGTGGTCCGCGTGCTCGAGGGTGTGCCGGACGTTGGCGTCACGACGCTCACCGCCGGGGACGTCGTCCGGCACAAGCTCGTCGGGCGGATCGTCGACGCCTACGAGCGCTGGGACGCGCGGCAGGACGCATGAGCCGGACCCGACGGTGAGCATCGACGTCGTCAACGAATCGGCCGTCCCGGTCGACGGCGAGGCGCTGTCCCGCCTGGCCCGGTTCGCACTCGACCGGTTGCGGGTGCATCCCGCCGCCGAGTTGTCGGTGCTGCTCGTCGACACCGACGCCATGTCGGTGCTGCACGAGCGCTGGATGGGTGAACCCGGACCGACGGACGTGCTGAGTTTCGAGATGGACGAGCTGCGACCCGGCTCGGACGAGGAGGAGGCGCAGCCCGGGCTGCTCGGCGACGTCGTGCTGTGCCCGCAGGTCGCCGCCGACCAGGCCCGGACGGCCGGGCACTCCCTCGCCGACGAGCTGGACCTGCTCACCCTGCACGGGGTCCTGCACCTGCTCGGTTTCGACCACGCCGAGCCGGACGACCACACGACGATGTTCGGCCTGCAGGCCCGGCTGCTCGCGGAGTGGACCGGCGTCCGCGCCGGCCAGCCGCCGCTGGCGCGCCCGGCAGCGCCGCCGAGCGCTGTCGACCGCCTGCTGCCGTGAGCACCGGGTGGGGCGTCGCGGCCGTCGTCGTCCTCGTCGGGGTCGGGGCGATGCTGTCCGCGGTCGAGGCGGCGACCTCCACGATCAGCCACCTGCGTGCGGAGTCGCTGCTCCGGCAGGGTCGCCGGCACGCGGACCGGCTGCTGCGGGTTGCCGCCGAACCCGCGCGGTACCTGTCCACGGCCACCCTGGTCGGCGTCGTGGCGGAGACGACCGCGACCGTCGTGCTCGTGGAGCTGCTGCGCTCCGCGTTCGGCGCGGTATGGCCGGCCCTGCTGGTCGCCGCCGCGGCGATGTCGGTCATCCAGTACACGCTGGTCGGGGTGGGTCCCCGCACCCTCGGTGTGCAGCACGCCGAGGCCGTCGCCCTCGCCGGCGCCCGCCCCCTGCAGGCGTTGGAGGCGGTGCTCGGACCGGTCCCGGGCCTGCTGATCCTGCTCGGCAACGCGATCACGCCGGGGCGGGGCTTCCGGCACGGGCCGTTCGCCACCGAGGCGCGGCTGCGGGAGCTGGTCGACCTCGCCGAGGAGGACGCGGCCATCGAGTCCGACGAGCGGGCGATGATCCACCGCGTCTTCGACCTCGGTGACACCAGCGTCCGCGAGGTGATGGTCCCGCGGACCGACATCGTCGTCATCGACGCCGGCGCCACCCTGCGCGAGGTCGAGTCGGTTGCGCTGCGCAGCGGCTTCTCCCGGATCCCGGTGCTCGGCGAGGGATTCGACGACGTCGTCGGCATCAGCTACCTCAAGGACGTCGCCGGCCGGCTGTTCGACGACCCGGGAGCCCGGGACCTGCCGGTGTCGGCGGTCATGCGCCCCGCCGCCTTCGTGCCGGACTCCAAGCCGGCCGACGACCTGCTGCGGGACATGCAGGCCCGGCGTACCCACATGGCGGTGGTGGTCGACGAGTACGGCGGGACCGCCGGACTGGTGACCATCGAGGACGTGCTGGAAGAGATCGTCGGGGAGATCACCGACGAGTACGACACGGCGGTCGCCGCGCCGGAGCAGTTGCCCGACGGCGCGGTGCGCGTGCCCTCGCGGATGAGCGTCGACGACCTCGGGGAGCTGCTGGGGATGCCGCTGGACGACGAGGACGTGGACACGGTCGGCGGACTGCTCAGCAAGGGACTCGGCGTCGTACCGATCCCGGGTGCGACGACGACGATCCACGGCCTGCGGCTGGTCGCGGACTCCACCGGCGGTCGGCGCAACCGGATCGGTTCGGTCGTCGTCAGTCGGGTGTCCGGACCATCGGACGGACCGGGCGAGGCCGGTCAGCCGGCCGGGTCGCTCGACGGCGCGTCCGACGGGGCCGCCCCGGTGTCGACGTCGAGCAGCTGACGCAGCCCCGCGACGATCTGCCAGCCGGTCCCGGGCTGGGTGACCTGACCGACGCGCGGGTGTACCACGACGTCGGTCGGTGGGCTCGTCCCGGTCACCAGCAGCACCCGGACCTCGGGATGGTGGCGCAGCACGCTCGCGGCGAACCGGGTGCCATCCATCTCGGTGCCGGACACGTCGTAGACGACGGCGATCACCGCCGGGTCGGCGTCCAGCGCCGCCAGTGCCACGCCCGCATCGGCGGCCGCCGAGACGGCGAATCCGGCGCGGTCGAGAATCCGGGCGTGGACCGCCAGGTGCTCCGGGTCGGCGTCGACGACCACGACGCCCGACCGCGGACGGTCGCCGTCGTGTCCGGGTTGCCCGGCGCCTGGCTGGCCGCTCAACGCCGGGAGCACCACGCGCACGGTGGTGCCGACCCCGGGCCGCGAGGAGATGTCGAGCCGGCCGCCCAGTCGCTCGGCGATCCCCGACACCACCGACAGGCCCAGACCCTTGCCGAGCCCGGCCCCCTTGGTCGTGAAGAACGGGTCGCAGGCCCGGTCGCGGGTCTCGGCGTCCATCCCCGGCCCGTTGTCGGTGACCTCCAGGGCGACCGCCTCGTCGTCGTGCCCCGTCAGGTGCGTGCTCCGGACCCGGATCACCACGCGGGCCGGCTCCCCGTCGGCCGGAGGCGTTTCGGTGAGCGCGTCACGGGCGTTGAGCGCCAGGTTGAGCAGCACCTGTTCCAGCTGGACGGGGTCGGCCAGCACCGGAGGGACCGGAGCGAGGTCGAAGTCGACCTGGACCCTGGACCCGCGCAGGCTCTCGACCATGGGCTGCATCTTCTCTGCCAGCCGGGCCGCGTCGACGGCGGTCGGCGCACCGTCCTGCTGACCCGCGAACAGCATCAGTTGGCGGGTCAGCGCGCTGGCCCGGGCCGCCGCGTCGAGGATTGCCCCCGCGTCCCCGACGGCGTCGCCGGGTTCACCGGCCAGCGCGTCGGACCGGATCATGTCGGCCCGCATCGTCATCACGGTCAGCACGTTGTTGAAGTCGTGGGCGATTCCGGCGGCGAGCAGCCCCAGACTCGCCAGCCGCTGCGAGCGGCGCATCGCCTCACCGGTCCGTACGAAGTCGGTCACGTCCTCGACGATCCCGGTGACCCGGGTGTCACCCCGGATGGTCACCGGCCGGCCGAGCACGCGGATCGCCCGCGCCGGCTCCGTCGCGGTGTCGAACCGGCTGGTGAACGGCGCGGCCATGTCGACGGCGGCGCGGATGGTGCCGGTCACCCGCCGGCGGTCGGACTCCCCGACGGTCTCGAGCAGGCCGTCGAGGGTGAGCGGGCGGGTCCGGGAGCGGAGTCCGAGCAACGCCGCGGCCGTCGAGCTGACGCTGACCCGGTCCGTGGTGGTATCCCACTCCCAGCTGCCGACGACCGCCGCCAGGTCCTGCGTGTCGGCGTCGAGCTGATGAGACCGATCGGTCGCGGTGGGCAGCGGCTCGTCGCCGACCCCGGGTTGGACGCGCCAGACGAACCCGACCGCATCCCCCGCCGGGAACGCCCACCCGGTGACCCGTTCGAGCTCACCGGCCGCGCTCGTCGCCCCGAACGCCAGGGCCTCGGCCTCACCCGTTCGCAGGACCCGTTCCCACACCTCGTCGACGCCCGGGCCGGCATCCGTCCGCCGTCCGAGCCCGGGGCCGAGCGACCAGGTCGGGGGTCCGCCGTCCGCCGCCGGGAGCAGCCTGACCAGGTCGACGCTGACCTCGGCGTCCCGGACCAGGTGCGCCAGCAGCTCGTGGGACATGGCACGTGTCGGCTCATCCAGCACGCGCGCTCCGGTTCTGCCGGTCTTCGCCCTCGTCGTCGGTGGCCGCCTCGTCGGCGTCCCCGTCGTCGGTGTCCCGGTCGTCGGTGTTCCCGTCGTCGGGATCGGGCTCCAGGTGCTCGCCGGCATCGGCACGGGCGTCGGGGGCGTCGAGCATGTACCCGACCCCGCGCACCGTCAGCAGCAGGGGTGTGGCGAACGGCCGGTCCAGCTTCACCCGCACGCTGCGGACCAGGACGTCGAGGGTGTTCGCGTCCGGTTCCGCGGCGAAATCCCACAGCGCGTCGAAGATCTCGTGGCGGGTGACCGTGGCCCCGCAGTTGCGGGCCAGCAGGTGGACGAACGCGAACTCCCGGGCGGCCATCGGAATTCGCGTCCCGGCCCGGGTGACCGAGCGGGAGCCCGGGTCCACGACGAGGTCGCCGACGGTGATGATCGGCTTGAGGGCGACGCGCGGCCGCCGCCACATCGCCCGCAGGCGTGCGCACAGCTCCGCGGAGTTGAACGGCTTGGGCAGGTAGTCGTCGGCGCCGGAATCCAGGCCGAGGACGCGGCTGGACACGTCGCTCAGCGAGGTCAGGATCAGCAGCGGCGTGGAGTCGCCCTCCTCCCGCAGCTCCCGGCAGAAGTCGATGCCGTTGCCACCGGGCAGGTTGACATCCACGACGAGGGCGTCGAACGGCACCTCACCGACCAGCCAACGTGCCTCCACGACATCCCGGGCCGCGTCGACGGCCCAGCCCTGACGCTTGAGCGCCACGGTGATCGCGGCGGCGACGAGAGGCTCGTCCTCGACCACAAGAATCCGCACGGGAACCTTCCACGAACGACGACCGAACGGATGCGACCGGCGTCACCGCACCGTCACTCAGCGTGTTCAGTGTATGGCACGCAGTGGTTGCGGGGCGGGAGCCGAGCCTGGCCACAGGTGGGGCACAGGTCTGTGCTGGCACGTTCGGCCGGAGCCGCGGGTGCCCGCCGGCGGTCCCGTGCCGGTGATGAGGAGAACTCGCGTGCGTGCAGTGCTGATCATCGACGACCGGGCGGACCGTCGGCTGCGTCCCACGGAGCGGGCGGCGGGGCGGCCGGTGGACCTCGTCGCGGCGCTGGCCCGGGCCGGGGCATCGCAGAGTGGGCTGCGCGTGGACCTGGTCGGCTGGAGTTCGGTCACGGATGCATCCACCGGCAGCGCCGCTATCGGCAGCGCCGCCATCAGCAGCGCGGCCATCAGCGGCGCGGCCATCAGCGGCGCCGCCACCGGGACGACCGGCGCCGGCGGCGTCCCGGAGCCCACGGCTGCGCTGCTCCACGCGGCGGACGTCGTGCACGTCCTGCCGGGGCCCGGATACCACCCCGACTCCCTGATGGACCTGCTCGGCAGCGTCCCCGAGCGGCTGCCCGTGGTCGTGTCGCTCCCGGACCGGCCGCCGATGCCCCGGTTCGGTGGCCGGACCCGCCTGCCGTCCCGGCGCTGGTCGGACCGCCTGCCCCGGTCGACCGTGGCTGCGGATCCACCGGTCCGACGCGTCGTCCACGTGCTGACGACCGAGCCCGTCCAGACGGGGTACGTGGAGGTCGGCGTCGGATCCGCGTCGGTGGCCTCGGCGACCCGCATCGGTCCCGGATACGACCCGCCCCCGCTGGCACCCGCCTACGACGTCAGCGGACCGGTCGTCCTCGCTGTCACCGGACCCCGCGAGACGGCCGAGGCCGTCGAGGTCCTGCGGGCGGCCGAGTCCCTCGGCGGGTCCGGTGAGCGGGTGACCGTGGTGCTGGCCGGTGTGGGCGAGGATCAGCCCGCGCCCGCGCGAGCCGCGACCTTCGCCGAGGCCTCCGGGGTCCGGGTCAAGATGCTCGGCCGACCCGGTGCCCGGGAACTTGCGCGGTGGCGGGCGACGGCGGCGATCGCGGTCACCACCGACCGCGATCCTGGCCGGCCCGGTGACCTGGCCGGTCTGCTGATGGCCGGCCTCCCGGTGGCAGCGGTCCGCAACCGCGCCAACAAGGCCGTCGCCGCACGTTCCACCCTCGGGCCGTCCTGGTACGACGCCGGGGAGTCCGCCGAGCTGGCCCGGGTGCTCTCGGAGCTGCTCGACGTGGCCCGCCGCCAGGCCCGGGACCGCGCCTTGCGGGACCCCGCCGGCTCCCGGGGGGAGCCGGGGCGCTCGACGCTCACGCTGCTCGTCCGACCAGACCTGCCCGCCGGGCAGTCCACCGACCGGGAACCGGACCGGCACTGCCTGCCCACGTGGGACGAGGTCGCCGCAGACGTGGCCGAGCTCTACCGCACGGTGGCGGGTATGCCGGCGGCCACCACCGGTCCGCGGGAGGTGGTTGGCGGATACTCGACCGGGTGACGCAGCCCGGGTACCGCAGCGGTTTCGCCTGCTTCGTCGGGCGGCCGAATGCCGGGAAGTCGACGCTGACGAACGCCCTCGTCGGACAGAAGGTGGCGATCACCTCCGACCGCCCGCAGACGACGCGGCACGCGATCCGCGGCATCGTGCACCGTGCGGACGGCCAGCTGGTGCTGGTCGACACCCCGGGACTGCACCGGCCGCGGACCCTGCTCGGCCAGCGACTCAACGACGTGGTCGCCGGTACCCTGTCCGAGGTCGACGTCGTCGCGATGTGCCTGCCGGCGCCGGACCGGATCGGCCCCGGCGACCGGTGGATCGCGACCCAGCTCGCGGGGCTGCCTCCTGAGGTGCCGAAGGTCGCGGTCGTCACCAAGACCGACCTGGCCGCGCCCGGCCGGGTCGTGGAGCAGCTTGCCGGTGCTGCCGAGCTGGCCGGCGACCTCGGCTTCGAGTGGGCCGAGATCGTCCCGGTGTCCGCCGTCTCCGGTGAGCAGGTGTCACTGCTCGCCGATCTCCTGCTGGCCCAGGTGCCCGAGGGGCCGCCGCTGTACCCCGAGGGTGAACTGACCGACGCCCCCGAGGAGCTGGCGATCGCCGAGCTGGTGCGCGAGGCCGCGCTGGACGGGGTCCGTGACGAGCTGCCGCACTCGGTCGCCGTCGTGGTGGAGGAGTTGCTGGCCCGGCCCGACCGCCCGGCCGGGGACCCCCTGCTCGACGTCCGCGTCACCCTCTACGTCGAGCGGGACAGCCAGAAGGGAATCGTGATCGGCCGCGGCGGCGCCCGGCTGTCGGCGGTCGGCACGACGGCCCGCGTCGGCATCGAGGCCCTGCTGGGCACCCGGGTGCACCTGGACGTCCACGTCAAGGTGGCCAAGGACTGGCAGCGCGACCCGCGTCAGCTCAACCGGCTGGGATTCTGAGCTCCAGACCCCGCTCCTGGGCGGTCGGGCGGAACCCGAGTGCGTCGTTGATCGCGACCATGTGGTCGTTGACCGCGGCGTTCCAGGTGTGGACCGTCCGGGTGGCCGGGGACAGCGCGCGGAACCGGCGCTGATTGGCCTGCTTCATGGCCAGGCCGAGGCCGTGGCCCCGGTGGGCACCCAGCACGAAGGTGTCGCCCTGGAAGGCGACCGCCGGGACGGTGCGGCTGACGACGAGTTCGGTGTAACCGACGAGGGCACCGGTCCGGGCGTGTCGTGCCGCCGTGGTGCTCGACGTCCGTCCGGCCGACGACGTCCGGGCATCCTCGGCGCGGACGCGGTCGGCGTCCCAGACCTCGGGTTGCAGCGTCATGTCCTCACCGGGTGCGTCCACCGACATCAGGGCGCGCAGGACCGCCATCGGCGCCATCAGCTCGTCGGGAGTGGCGTCGGTCCAGGCGAGCAGCTCGTACCCCGGCGCGACGGCGGAGTCTCCAGGCCCGGCAGGCCCGGCAGGCCCGGCAGGCTCGTCGGCCGCGGGCTGGACGTCCAGGGTGCGCTGCACCGCCATCGCCACGTCGACCGCGCCCGCGGCCCGGGCGAATGCGGTGCCGGCGACCGCCGTGCCGTCGGAGCCGATCGGCTCGGTGGACTCCAACAGCAGCACGGTCCGCCCGGCTTCCCGGGCGATCGTGACCAGGTGGTCCAGCAGCGCCGTCCCGAGGCCGCGCCGGCGGAAGGCGGGGTGGACGACGAGGGGGTCGACCTGCATCGAGGAGGTGTTGTCCCGCTGCGGCAGCCAGGCGACTGCGAACCCGGCCGGTCGCCCGGTGGCGGGGTCGTGCACCCCGGCCAGCACGGGCTGCCGGTAGCCCGCCGCCGCGGCCCGCAGCCCGGCTGTCATCTCGGGCAGGGAGTCGACCGGGGGAGCAGGGTCCTGCGCCGCATAGCCGGCCAGGACCACCTCCCACCACGGTCGCAGTACCTGCTGCGTGAGCCCGGCCAGGTCGAGGGGATGCACATTCGGCGGGGTCACCGCGCCGATGGGAGCACGCGACGGCGATGGGCGGCAACTGGTTTACCCGACGGGCCGAAGCCCTGAGGTGCAGCGCGCGGTGCCCGGCGACCCCTAGGGTTCACGCGTGGTGGACGGGCGACCCGATGTCGGGATCATCGGCGGGTCGGGGCTCTACGAACTGCTCGAGGCGCCACGGACCGTGGAGGTCGACACCCCCTACGGCCCGCCCAGCGGGGCGCTGACGATCGGCGGCTTCGGCGGCCGGCAGGTCGCGTTCCTGCCCCGGCACGGCGTGGGGCACGTGCACCCGCCGCACCTGGTGCCGTACCGGGCGAACCTGTGGGCGCTGCGCAGCCTCGGCGTCCGGCAGGTGCTCGCCCCGTCCGCCGTCGGCGCCCTGCACGAGCGGCTGCCGGCGGGCACCTTCGTCGTGCCCGACCAGGTCGTCGACCGGACCTGGGGGCGGCCGCACACCTACGTCGACACCGGCTCCGTCGCGCACGCCGGGTTCGCAGAGCCGTTCTGCCCCCGCGGCCGGGCCGCCGTCCTGACGGCCGCCCGGGACGCCGGCGTCGGGGCCGTCGACGGCGGGACAGCGGTCGTCATCCAGGGCCCGCGGTTCTCCTCCCGCGCGGAGTCCCGCGCCAATGCCGCCGCCGGGTTCGACGTCGTCGGGATGACCGGGATGCCGGAGACCGCGCTGGCCCGGGAGTTGGCGCTGTGCTACACGAACATCTCGGTAGTCACCGATGCCGACGCCGGGGTCGAGGGTGCCGGGGTGACCCACCGGGAGGTCCTCGACCGGTTCGCCGCGTCGATCGAGACCTTGCGCGCACTGCTCTCGGCAGCCGTCGCCGCCCTCCCTGTGGACCAACAGTGTGTCTGTGCCCAGGTCTGGGCCGGGGTGGCACCGCCGATCGACCTGCCGTGAGCGCTGCTCCGGCAGTGCGTAGGCGGGTACTCGTCACCGGTGGGGCCGGGTTCATCGGACGGCACACCGTGGAAGCACTGCTCGCCGTCGGTGACGAGGTGACCGTGCTGGACAGTCTGGAGCCCGGGGTGCACACCGGGCGGCCGCGACTGCCCACCGGGGTGGACCTGGTCGTCGCCGACGTCCGCGATCCCGCCGCGGTCCGGGCCGCTTTCGCCGGCGTCGACGTCGTCGTCCATCTCGCCGCGAAGGTCGGGCTGGGCGTCGAGCTGGCCGACATGACCGGGTACGCGTCCACCAACGACGTCGGGACGGCGACCCTGCTGGTGGCGATGGGTGCGGCCGGGACCCCGACGCTGGTGCTGGCCAGCTCGATGGTGGTCTACGGCGAGGGGCGGTACCACTGCACCGAGCACGGCGAGGTCGGTGCCGGCGTGCGTCGCCGGGACGACCTCGAGGCGGGCAGGTTCGAGCCGCCGTGCCCGGTGTGCGGCCGGCCGCTGACGCCCGGGCTCACCGGCGAGGACGCGCCCCTGGACCCGCGGAACTCCTACGCGGTCAGCAAGCTCGCGCAGGAGGGCTACGCCGCCACCTGGGCGCACGGCACCGGAGCGCGGTCCACGGCGCTGCGGTTCCACAACGTCTACGGCCCGGGCATGCCGGTCGACACCCCCTATGCCGGGGTGGCCGCCGTGTTCCGCTCGGTGCTGCGCTCCGGCCAGCCGCCCCGAGTGCACGAGGACGGCGGCCAGCGCCGCGACTTCGTGCACGTCCGCGACGTCGCCTCGGCGGTCGTCGCCGCGACCCGGGCCGACCACGACGGGAGCCGGGCCTACAACGTCGGGTCCGGGACGGTGACCACCGTGGGCCAGCTCGCCGCCGGGTTGGCCGACGCGATGGCCGGCCCGGCACCGGTCGTGACCGGCCGCTACCGGCTCGGCGACGTCCGCCACGTCACGGCGAGCTCGGCCCGGCTGCGCGGGGAGCTCGGCTGGGCCCCGGTCGTCGGGTTGGCCGACGGCCTGGCGGAATTCGCCGGCGACCGGGCGCGCTGACGGTCCGTGCATCCACCAACACGTCGCGTCCCCGTCCGAGCGGGAACCGATCTTCCCCCCTACCGTTTGCGGGTGGGCGCCGGCGAGAGTGACGAGCAGATCTGGCTGGACATCGTCCTGCCGTGCCTGGACGAGGCGGGTGCCCTGCCGGCCGTGCTCAGCGGGCTGCCGGCCGGGAGCCGAGCGATCGTGGCGGACAACGGGTCCACCGACGCCTCGGCCGAGGTGGCCCGCGGGCTGGGCGCGACCGTCGTCGCGGCGGCCCCCCGGGGGTACGGCAGCGCCTGCGCGGCCGGCCTGGACGCCGCCACCGCACCGGTCGTCGCGTTCGCCGACTGTGACGCCACCGTCGACCTCGCCGACGTCGCCGCGCTCGCCGTCGCGGTGCGCGACGGTGCCACCGATCTGGTTACCACCCGCCGCCGGGTCGTCGGCGGCGTCGACATCGAGCCCGGCGTCGGCGGCGTCGACATCGAGCCCGGCGTCGGCGGCGTCGACATCGAGCCCGGCGTCGGCGGCGTCGACAGCCCTGGCAGATCCCGCAGCGCCGGGTGGCCGCCGCACGCCCGGGCCGGTGCCTGGGTGGTCGCCCGGCTGCTCGGCGCGCGTGCGGGCGTCCTGCTGACCGACGTCGGGCCGGTCCGCATCGCCCGAACCGAGGCGCTTCGCTCACTCGGGGTCGTCGACCGGCGGTCCGGCTACCCGGTGGAGACGGTGCTGCGTGCGGCCCGGGCCGGGTGGCGGATCACCGAGGCGGAGCTGCCGTACCGGCCGAGGGTCGGCCGGTCGAAGGTCACCGGGACGCTGGCCGGCACACTGCGGGCGATCCGCGACATGTCCGCGGTCCTCGCCCGGTGACGGGGGGTACCAGTCCGGATCCGCTGCGGCTCCGGACCCTCGTGGTGATCGCGAAGGAGCCCGTTCCAGGTCGGGTGAAGACCCGGTTGAGCCCGCCGTTCTCCCCGCAGCAGGCAGCAGCGCTGGCCGAGGCGGCTCTGGCCGACACGCTGGCCGCGGTCGCTGCGGCTCCGGCCGAGCGGCGGGTGCTGGTGCTGGCGGGCAGCCCCGGTTCCTGGTTGCCCGACGGATTCGACGTGCGCCCGCAGGCCGGCGGCGGCCTGGACGAACGGATCGCGACGGCGCTGGCCGGAGTGGACGGCCCGGTCCTGCTGGTGGGGATGGACACCCCGCAGGTGACCCCGGCACTGCTGGCCGCCGACCCCCGGCGCGACGCCTGGTTCGGTGCTGCCGAGGACGGCGGCTTCTGGGCGCTCGGGCTGGCCGAGCCGGACCCGGGGCTGGTGCTCGGTGTCCCGATGTCACGGGCCGACACCGGTGCGGTGCAGCTGGCCCGGCTGCGCGATGCCGGACTCGGCGTCGGGCTGCTGCCCTCGCTGCGTGACGTCGACACTGCTGCCGATGCCGCCGAGGTGGCCGCCGCGGCACCCGCGACCAGGTTCGCCGCGACCTGGCGGCGGTTCGCCGTGCACCCCGGCCCGGGTCACCGGACGGCGGAGCTGTCGGCCGGGGCGGCCTGATGCGCCCCGGCGCCCTGGAGCCCTACGAGCGGGCGCTGGCCGACGGCTCGAAGCTGGACCTGGTCAGCAGCGGCGGGCGGACCGTGTCGCTGGACGTGCGCCGCTTCGCCGCCCCGGCCGACGCGGCGGACCGGTCGGTGCTCGACCGCGCCCGGCCGCCCGTGCTGGACATCGGCTGCGGCCCGGGCCGCCTCGGCGCGGAGCTCGCCGCACGCGGGATCCCGGCCCTCGGCATCGACGTGTCGGCCGCCGCCGTCCGGATGGCGGTGTCCCGCGGGGGCCGGGCCGTCCGGGCCGGTCTGTTCGGCCCGGTCCCGGACGCCGGCCGGTGGGGGTCGGTGCTCCTGCTCGACGGCAACATCGGCATCGACGGCGACCCGGTCGCGGTGCTCCGTCGTGCGGCCGAGCTGCTCGCAGCCGGCGGTGAGGTGCTCGTCGAGACGGCGACTGCCCGGGGACCGGCCGGGCCGTTCCGGTTCGCCGACGGCGCCGGCGTCCACGAGCCGTCCTTCGGCTGGTCGGTCGTGGCCTCCGCCGCGTTGCCGGACCTGGCCGGGCTGGCGGGACTGACCGTGGTCGCGAGCTGGCGTTCCGGGACCCGGTCGTTCAGCGCTCTGTCCCGCAGCTGACCGGTGGCGCATCCGGCTGGGTGGCGGGAGTCGCCTGGTCCGGCGCCTGGTCCGGCGCCTGGTCCGGGCCGGCGCGCGGTACCGGTGGTCGTGGCGCTGGTCGTGCTGCTGGTCGGGCAGGCCGTCGCCCTGGGGTTGAGCGTCGCCCCGGCCACCGGGGGCCGCGGCACCCGCGTCGGGTTGGCCGCGCTCGCCGCCGGGGTCGCGTTGTGGGCGGTGTCGCTGCGGGTGTTGTCGCGGGGGCTGTCGCGTGGCCTCGGCCGGCGGGCGGCGACGTGGGCGGTGCTCGGCGGGCAACTGGTGCTGCTCGGCATCGCCGTCGCGGCGCCACCGGCCGGCAGCGACGACGTGTACCGCTACGTCTGGGACGGCCGGGTCCAGGCCGCCGGCATCGACCCCTACCGGTACGCGCCGCTGGACCCTGCGCTGGCCGGCCTGCGCGACCCCGTCCTGTTCCCCGGCGGTCGGGCGTGCAGCACCGACCACCCGGCCGGGGCCGGCTACCTCGAGCCCGACTGCACGCTGATCAACCGGCCCGAGGTCGCGACGATCTATCCGCCGGTGGCCGAGGCCTCGTTCTGGCTGGTGTCCCGGTTCGGCGGCCTGTCCCGGTCCGGCGGAGTGTCTGCGATCGGCGGCGGGCGCGGTGGCGTCCTCGCCTTTCAGATCGCCGGCGCCCTGGCCGCCGCAGGGGTCGGCCTGCTCGTGCTCCGCCGAGCCGGCCCGGCGCGGGCTGCCGTCTGGTGCTGGTGCCCGCCGGTGCTCACCGGTGCGGTCAACGACGCCCACGTCGACGGTCTCGCGGTGCTGCTGACGGTCGGCGGGCTGCTCGCCGCAGGGTCGAGCCGGCCGTTTCGCGCCGGCGGCCTCGTCGGGGCGGCGGTCGCGGTGAAGATCACCCCCGCGGTCGTGCTGCCGGCGCTGGTCCGCTCGCGCTGGGTCCGGGTCGGGCTGGCCGTCGTCGCGGTGGTCGCCCTGTCCTACCTGCCGCACGTGCTCGCGCTCGGTCCCCGGGTCCTGGGCTACCTCCCGGGCTACCTGTCGGAGGAGGGCTACGACGGGGGGAACCGGTTCCTGCTGCTGGCGGACGTCCTTGGTCCGCAGCACGCCCGGGCGGCCGCGGTCGCGCTGCTGGCCGTGCTCGCGGCCGCCACGGCGTGGCGGTCGGACCCGCGGGCGCCGGAGCGTTCCGCGCTGCTGCTGGCCGGCGGCAGCCTGTTCGTGGCTACTCCCGCCTACCCCTGGTACGGGCTGCTGGCGATCGCCCTCGGTGCGCTCGCCGGCCGGCCACGGTGGGTGGCGGTCTCGCTCGCGCCGGCGCTGGCGTACTCGGCCGTCGACCTGCCCGGGGTGACCGACGCCGGGCTCGCCGGCTGGGCCGTCGCTGCGGCTGTCGTCGTCGTGCCCGGAGTCGTGCGGGTGGCCCGGTCGGCCCGGCGCGCGCGCGCCTCCCGGTGAGCGCTGCGCGCCCGCGCCTCCCGGTGAGCGCTGCGCGCCCGCGCCTCCCGGTGAGCGCTGCGCGCCCGCGCCTCCCGGTGAGCGCTGCGCGCCCGCGCCTGCCCGACGACTCTGCGGCGAGGACGGCCGGGTTAGCCTGGACCTGTGCTGGCGGCTCGACTTCTCGACTGCCGCGGCAGGGTCTGACCGACCGGGTCCCCTGCCGCGGGGTCCCGTCGCGCCGCCCGGTCAATCCCCGACAGACCGGACCGTGAGGACCTCGTGACCGCCTTCCCGCCGGCGCAGCAGCGCAGCCCGTTCCACTTCGACAGGTATCCGTCCTTCGACCAGCTCGTGACCGTCGAGCTGCCGGACCGGACGTGGCCGACCCGGACCACCACACGTGCGCCCCAGTGGTGCGCGGTCGACCTGCGCGACGGCAACCAGGCGCTGATCGACCCGATGGACGTCGACCGCAAGCGCCGGATGTTCACCCTGCTCGTGCAGCTGGGCTACAAGCAGATCGAGGTCGGCTTCCCCTCCGCCAGCCAGGCCGACCACGACTTCCTGCGGATCCTCATCGAGGAGGACCTGATCCCCGACGACGTCGTCGTCCAGGTCCTCGTCCAGTGCCGGGAGCACTTGATCGAGCGGACGTTCGAGGCCCTGCGTGGCGCGCGGCAGGCGATCGTGCACTTCTACAACTCCACGAGCGTGCTGCAGCGCCGGGTGGTGTTCGGCCTGGACGGCGACGGCGTCACCGACATCGCCACCACCGGTGCGCGGCTGTGCCGCAAGTACGCCGACTCGCTGCCGGAGACCGAGGTGTACTTCGAGTACTCGCCGGAGTCCTTCACCGGCACCGAACCCCAGTACGCACTCGACGTCTGCGCCGCGGTGATCGACGTGATCGACCCGAGCCCGGACCGCCCGCTGATCCTCAACCTGCCCGCGACGGTGGAGATGGCGACGCCGAACGTCTACGCCGACGCGATCGAGTGGATGGACCGCCGGCTGCCGCGCCGGGACAGCCTGGTGCTCTCGGTGCACCCGCACAACGACCGGGGCACCGGCGTCGCGGCAGCCGAGCTCGCGCTGCTGGCCGGCGCGGACCGCATCGAGGGATGCCTGTTCGGCAACGGCGAGCGGACCGGCAACGTCTGCCTGGTCACGCTGGGGATGAACCTGGCCAGCCAGGGCGTGGACCCGCAGGTCGACTTCACCGACATCGACCGGATCCGCGCCACCGTCGAGTACTGCACCCGGCTACCGGTCGCCGAGCGGCACCCCTATGGCGGGGATCTCGTCTACACCGCCTTCTCCGGCTCCCACCAGGACGCGATCGCCAAGGGCCTGCGGGCGTTGGAACGCGAGGCCGCCGACGCCGGGACCGCGGTGGCCGACACCCGGTGGGAGGTCCCGTACCTGGCCGTGGACCCCAAGGACCTCGGCCGCAGCTACGAGGCGGTCATCCGGGTGAACTCCCAGTCCGGCAAGGGTGGCGTCGCCTACGTCATGAAGACCGAGCACTCCCTGGACCTGCCGCGCCGGCTGCAGATCGAGTTCTCCGGCGTCGTGCAGCGGCACACCGACGACGTGGGCGGCGAGGTCACCCCGGCCCGGATGTGGGAGGTGTTCCTCGACGAGTACCTGCCCAACCCCCAGGCCGCCTGGGGCCGGCTGCGGCTGCGGGGGCACCGCACGTGGACCCGGCCGGACGCGCTGTCCGACGCGCCGGTGCCGGCCGCGCAGCAGGCGACCTTCGACGACGACGGGGTGCCGTCGGGCGACGGCATCTCCGTGGACCTCGTCGTGGACGGGGTGACCCGGACCCTGGACGGGCCGGGCAACGGGCCACTGGACGCGTTCCTTGCCGCGCTCGCCGGGATCGGCGTGCACGTCACGATCCTCGACTACGCCGAGCACGCGCTGAGCTCCGGGCAGGACGCCCGCGCCGCGTCGTTCGTCGAGTGCTCGGTGGACGGCCGGACCCTGTGGGGGGTGGGCATCGACGCGAACATCGTCACCGCCTCGCTGAAGGCGGTCGTGTCCGCGGTCAACCGCGCCTACCGCGGCTGAGGATCGGGTCGTGGCGCTGTATCGGGACGAGGGGGTGGTGTTGCGCACCCAGCGCCTCGGTGAGGCCGACCGGATCGTCACCCTGCTCACCCGGCAGCACGGCCGGCTGCGCGGCGTGGCAAAGGGCGTTCGGCGGACCCGGTCGAAGTTCGGGTCGCGGCTGGAGCCCTTCGGCCACGTCGAGCTGCAGCTGGCCACCGGCCGCTCGCTGGAGATCGTGACCCAGGTGGAGACGATCACCCAGCTGCGGGAGGCGATCGCCGGCGAGTACGCCCGGTACACCGCGGGCACGGCGATGCTGGAGACCGCCGAGCGGCTCACCGCCGAGGAGGGGGAGCCCGCGCCGGCCCAGTACGTGCTGCTGGTCGCGGCGCTGCGGGCGCTGGCCGCCGCCGACCCGGCCGGTCCGCGCGAGCCCCGGCTGGTGCTCGACTCCTACCTGCTGCGGGCGATGTCGGTCGCCGGCTACGCACCCAGCTTCGACGGCTGCGCCCGCTGCGGGGCGCCGGGCCCGCACCGCTCGTTCGCCGTCGCAGCAGGCGGGATGGTCTGCGCCGACTGCCGGCCCCCCGCGTCCGCGGCGCCCGCGACGGCGACCGTCACCTTGCTCGGAGCGCTGCTCTCCGGGGACTGGCCGGTCGCCGACGTCAGCGCCGCCGCGAACCGCCGCGAGGCCAGCGGCCTGGTGGCCGCGTTCACCTCCTGGCACCTCGAGCGGGGGCTGCGCTCCCTGCCCTACGTCGAGAGCAGCGCTTCCCGGTGACCCCCGACCCGGTGACTCCCGACCCGGTGACCCCCGACCCGGTGACTCCCGACCCGGTGAGGCGGAGCCGGTGAAGCGGACCCCGGCCGCCCCGCCGCCGCACCCGTCCGGCGAGGTGGCCCCCCGTGTGCCGGCCGCCCGGGTGCCGCGGCACGTCGCGGTCGTGATGGACGGCAACGGACGCTGGGCGACCGCCCGCGGCCTACCGCGCACCCGTGGTCACGAGGCGGGTGAGGCCGCGCTGCTCGACGTCATCCACGGCGCCATCGAGGTCGGTGTGGGTTACCTGTCCGCCTACGCGTTCAGCACGGAGAACTGGCGGCGCAGCCCGGATGAGGTCCGCTTCCTGATGGGCTTCAACCGGGAGGTCATCCACCGCCGCCGGGACGAGCTCGACGCACTCGGCGTGCGGGTGGTGTGGGCCGGCCGGCCCGGCCGGCTGTGGCGGTCGGTAGTCCGGGAGCTGGAGAGCGCGCAGGAGCAGACCCGGGACAATGACGTGCTGACGCTGCAGTTCTGCGTCAACTACGGCGGTCGGGCGGAGATCGCCGATGCCGCGCGGGCACTCGCCGAGCAGGTCGCCGCCGGCCGGCTGGATCCGGCGAAGGTGGACGAGCGCCGGCTTGCCCGGGCGCTCTACTGCCCGGACGTCCCGGACGTGGACCTGTTCCTGCGGACGTCGGGGGAGCAGCGGACGTCGAACTTCCTGCTGTGGCAGGCCGCCTACGCCGAGCTGGTGTTCGTCCCCGAGCTCTGGCCGGACGTCGACCGTCGCGTGCTCTGGCGCGCGGTCCAGGAGTACGCGGGCCGGGAGCGGCGGATGGGCCGGGCCTGACCGGTCCCCCGCTCGCGTCAGGTCGGAGATGCGGTTCTCCTACCGCACGCCGCCTGCTGCCACCGATCCGGCGTGCAGCCTGGCGCCGGTCGGCGGCGGCCCGGGCCGGCCGTAGTGGAACCCCTGGGCGAACGTGCAGCCGGCGGCGACCACGAGGGCGGCCTGGTCGGCGGTCTCGACCCCTTCGGCCACGATGTCCAGCCCGAGCGCGCGGCCCATCGCCGCGACCGCGTACAGCATCGTGGTGTCCGCCTCGGGGTCGGTGAGGCGCTCGATGAACGACCTGTCGATCTTGATGATGTCGAACGGCAGCCGGTCCAGCCGGGACAGCGTCGACCACCCGGTGCCGAAGTCGTCCAGGGACAGCCGCACCCCGAGCTGGCGGAGCTCGTGCAGAGTCGCCACCACCTCCGGCGCGTCCGCGTCCAGCGTCGTCTCGGTGACCTCCAGCACGACCTCCGCCGGCGGCAGGCCGGCCGCGCCGAATTTGTCGCGCAGGCGGCCCGCGTAGCCGGGCAGCCGCAACTCCGGGCCCGCCACGTTCACCGCGATCCTCGGGGGTGCGGTCCCGGAGCCCGCCGTCGCCCGCCAGGCGGCCGCCTCGGCGAAGGCGTGCGTCGCCACCCAGTCCCGAGGTCGTGCACGACCTGGCTGGACTCCGACCGGGGCAGGAACGACCCGGGAGGGAGCACGCCGCGCTGCGGGTGACGCCAGCGGACAAGCGCCTCCAGTCCCACCGTGTGGCCGCCGGGGAGCGCGACCACCGGCTGGTAGTCCAGGAACAGCTCGCCGCGGGACAGCGCGCCCCGCAGGTCGCGCTCCCGGACCGCCTGGTGGTTGCTGTGGCCGATCCGGTCCCGGCCGCCGCGTTTGGCGTCGTACAGCGCCGCGTCCGCCCGCCCGACCAGCATCGACCGCGAGTCCCCGGCCTCGTGCAGCGCGAGCCCGGCCGAGCACGTCCGGCGACCCGGCAGCATGGACCGCAGGCGCTGCACGGTCCGGGCCGCGTCGGCGGGCTCGCCGGGCATGATGACCGCGAACTCGTCGCCGCCCAACCGGGCCAGCACCTGGCCGGGCCCTATCGCCTGCGCCCAGGCCCGGGTCACCGAGACCAGCAGCTGGTCGCCCATCCCGTGCCCGAGGCTGTCGTTGACCTGCTTGAAGTGGTCCAGGTCCAGCAGCGCCAGCGACAGCGGCTGGGCGTCGCGGCCGGCCCGGGTGATGGCCTCGTCCAGTGACCGGTCGAATCCGCGCCGGTTGAGCAGCGTCGTCAGCGCGTCGGTCTCGGCCTCGTCGGCCCGGCGGATCAGCCAGCTGACGACCACTGCGACGGAGACGGCAGAGCTCATCGACAGCAGCCGCCACCCGATCGGCACGTCGGTCGCGGCGAACGCGATCCCGGCACCCACCAGCAGCGCGACGACCTGGCGGACCATCGCCAGCCAGGAGAAGAAGATGCAGTCGATCACGACGAAGGCGTACATCGACGCCAGCGCCAGCGCCGAGGCCGGGCCGGCCAGCCACACCGCGCAGCTGGTCAGCGCCGTGCTCAGCAGGACCAGCAGCTGGTAGGCGCCGACCGGGATCCGGTGCCGCGCCGCCAGTACCGCCACCCCGACGGCGACCGCCGACAGCGCCACCGATCGCAGGGCGTCGGGGTGGGCGACCACCGAGCCGGCGCCGGCCGTGGAGAGCACCACGAACACTCCGCCGGCGATGAACAGCCCACCGGTGGTCGCTGCCATGACCGGGCGGTTGGCGAACCCGGGGCTGCGGCCCAGCGCGGCGGCCAGCCGGGCCCACCGCTCGCGCGCGGGCGGCGACCCGAGCCGCCCGACGCGGCGGTCGGCGATGTTCATGGGCGCTCTCTCCCAGGGTGCGGGGGGTCGGGTCCGGCACCCATCCCTCACGGAAGGTATACGGACCATGACGTTCCGTGCACGAGTAGGCAGTGCCGCCGGGACGGCCGGCATCCCGGGTGCGACGCTCGGGTGGTGATCGTCGTGACGCGCCACCGGATCGGGGACGGGCACGGGCCGGACTTCCGGGTGGCCGCCCGCGACGCGCTCGACGTCCTGGCCGGCCGCCCCGGGTTCCTCGACGGGTATGTCGCGCGGGCCGTCGACGACGCCGGGCTGTGGACGGTGGTCACCGTCTGGCGTGACGTCGGCTCCTACCGCCGGGCGCTGAGCGGGTACGAGGCGAAGATGCGGGTGGTCCCGCTGCTGTCGACCGCGGTGGACGAACCGTCCGCGTTCGAGGTGCTCGACACCCGGGATGCCGCCGGCGCCACCGCGGGAGGCTCGGCGCTGGCCGCCGACGCGGGCCGGACCCGACTCGGGCATGCGGCGGCCCCGGTGGTCCGCACGGACCTGGACAGCTGACCGCCCCGGGCTCGCTGGCTAGCCTGAGGCGGTGCCGACCATCCCGCCGCCCGAGGCTGCCGCGCCCGCCGCCGCCAGACCGCTGACGCCGAGCCAGGTGCTCGACGCCGTCGTGGCGCTGTGCAAGCGCCGCGGGTTCGTCTTCCCGAGCGGTGAGATCTACGGCGGAACCAGGTCGGCCTGGGACTACGGGCCCCTCGGTGCGGAGCTGAAGGAGAACGTCCGCCGGCAGTGGTGGCAGACGATGGTCCGCGGCCGCGACGACGTGGTCGGGCTGGACAGCTCGGTGATCCTGCCGCGTCAGACCTGGGTCGCGTCCGGCCACGTCGACACCTTCACCGACCCGCTGGTGGAGTCCCTCGTTACGCACAAGCGATACCGCGCCGACCATCTGCTCGAGGCGTACGAGGCCAAGCACGGCCATCCACCGGAGAACGGCTGGGACGACGTCCCGGACCCGGACACCGGCGAGCGCGGCAACTGGACCGAGCCGCGGGAGTTCAACGGCCTGCTCAAGACCTTCCTCGGTCCCGTGGACGACGACGCCGGCCTGCACTACCTGCGCCCGGAGACCGCGCAGGGCATCTTCGTCAACTTCGCCAACGTCATGAGCACCGCTCGCAAGAAGCCGCCCTTCGGGATCGGTCAGGTGGGCAAGAGCTTCCGCAACGAGATCACCCCGGGCAACTTCATCTTCCGCACCCGCGAGTTCGAGCAGATGGAGATGGAGTTCTTCGTCGAGCCGGGCACCGACGAGCAGTGGCACCAGTACTGGATCGACGAGCGGACCCGGTGGTACGTCGACCTCGGCGTCGACCCGGCGAACCTGCGCCATTACGAGCACCCGAAGGAAAAACTGTCCCACTACTCCACCCGCACCGTCGACATCGAATACCGGTTCGGGTTCGCCGGCTCGGAGTGGGGGGAGCTGGAGGGGATCGCCAACCGCACCGACTTCGACCTGAGGACGCACGCGAAGCACAGCGGAGCAGAGCTCTCCTACTTCGACCAGGAGAAGGGCGAGCGCTGGGTGCCCTACGTCATCGAGCCGGCGGCGGGGCTGACCCGGTCGATGATGTGCTTCCTGGTCGAGGCCTACACCGAGGACAGTGCTCCCAACGCGAAGGGCGGGGTGGACAAGCGGACCTTGCTCCGGCTGGACCCACGGCTGGCGCCGGTGAAGGCGGCGGTGCTCCCGCTGTCCCGCAACGCCGACCTGTCCCCGGTCGCCCGGGATCTCGCGGCCGCCCTGCGCCGGAGCTGGAACGTGGAGTTCGACGATGCCGGCGCGATCGGCCGTCGCTACCGCCGGCAGGACGAGATCGGCACCCCGTTCTGCATCACGGTGGACTTCGAGACCCTGGACGACCGGGCGGTGACGGTACGGGAGCGGGACACCATGACCCAGGAGCGGGTCGGGTTGGACGCTGTCCCGGGCTGGCTGGCGGCGCGGCTCGTCGGGGCGTGACCCCGGTCTGTCCGGGACGTCAGGTACAGCGGGCCGGAGCGGTGGCCGCCGGCGCCGGTCCCGCCCTCAGCACTTCACGCGGTGCGGACTGCTCCGGGCGCCTGCGCACCGCGCTCGCGTTCGCTCGTCCACTGACCAGCGCGGATGGGGCCAGCGACCGTGAGCGTGGTGCGCGCGTGCTCGGAGGCGAACTGCCGGCGGGTCTGCTGGATGCAGCGGACGACGGCGCCTGGGTGGTGAACGATCGCCTGGTAACCGAACCGCAGCGTTACGTGGCCGCTCTGCGCCGCGCCCGCGAGCCGCTCCCGGTCCAGTAGGAAATCGGCCTTGCCGCTGTGGTGCTCGAAGCCGTCGGCCTCCAGCACCAGCCATCCGTCGAGCAGCAGGTCCACCCGGCCGACGCCCCGCAGGTGGGCTTGCGGGCGGAATCCGGTGAGTCCCGCGGTGATCAGTTCATAGCGCAGCGCGGACTCCAGGACCGACTCGGACCTGTGGTCCGCATGTTTCAACACCCAGCGGGTGCCGCGGGGGTCGTGCGCGGGCAACGCCCGGTCCAGTTCTCGCCGGGTCACCAACCCCGACCGCAGCGATGCGTCGGCGACGACCAGGCCATCCCGCCGCGGCAGGCAACGCAGGGCGTGGACCACCGCGGTCAGCGGGAGCACCGACCGGGTCCGCGGGTCGTCGCCACGGTCGCCCGGGGCTGCCTCCCGCAGCCGGTGCCAAGATGCGGCGCGGTCCTGGCGCGCCCGGGTCGTCGCCAGGTGCGGTCGCGTCGGCTCGACCAGCAGCGGGACCGACCACCGCGCCAAGGCCGAGACGCAGGTCGTCCACGAGCGGGTCCGGCAGGCGAGGACAAGTCCGTGGTCGGCGTCCGGCGCCCAGAACGCACCATCCCCGGTGAGCAGCCGTCCGGCCCGCACGGCCCGCTCGGCGGCTCGGCGGGCAACCCCGGCTCCGAGCAGCTCGGCCCGGGTGGCCGCGCCGCCGAAGCGGTACACGGCGAGCACGGCGTCGACCACGAGAGCAGGCTCGCTCTGCCCGGTCCCCGGTGGGCGGACGACGTCCCGGACTGGGGACCGCGGCCACTGCAACGGCGTCCGGGCCGGTTCTGGACATCTCGGTACCGCACTCGCACCGGCACGCGCTTCCGACCCAGGTCACGCAGCCTTCCCTGTCGAGCGCGGTGCGCAGGTGGCCGCCCACCGGGGCGGTGCAGGCCCGGCCGGGCGGAGTCGCGGTAGGGTCTGGCAACCGTGAGCGCCGAGCCGAACCTGCTGTCGGCACAGGGGATTGCGGGTTCCCAGCCGTTGCGGGCCTGGCAGCGGGACGCCCTGGAGACCTACTTCGCGGGCCGGCCCGAGGACTTCCTGGTGACCGCCACGCCGGGGTCGGGCAAGACGACCTTCGCCTTGGAGCTGGCCACCCGACTGGTCGCCGACCGGGAGGTCGACCGGGTCGTGGTGGTCTGCCCGACCGATCACCTGCGCACCCAGTGGGCCGGCGCCGCACATGCCGCGGGACTGCAGCTGGACCCCGCCCTGCCCAACGAGGTCGGTCCGGTCCGACCCGGGATGGACGGCTACGTCGCCACCTACGCCCAGGTCGCCGCCCGGCCCCGGGTGCACCGGGCCCGGGTCGAGCGCGCCCGGACCCTGGTCGTGCTGGACGAGGTCCACCACGCGGGCGACGGGCTGTCCTGGGGCGAGGCCGTCGAGGAGGCCTTCACGCCCGCCCGGCGGCGATTGTCGCTGACCGGGACCCCGTTCCGGACCCGGGCGGGGGAGACGATCCCGTTCGTCCGCTACCGAAGCGAACCGGACGGGGCACTGCGCAGCTCCGCCGACGTCGGGTACGGCTACGCCGCCGCGCTGGCCGACGGTGTCGTCCGGCCGGTGGTGTTCGCCGCGTACACCGGGGTCTCCCGGTGGCTGAACAGCGCCGGTGAGGTGGTCAGCGCCAGCCTGTCCGGCGACGTCACCCGCGACGTCGAGGCCGCCGCCTGGCGCACGGCGCTGGACCCGGGCGGTCAGTGGGTGCCGCACGTGCTCGCGGCGATGGACGACCGGATCAGCCACCTGCGGGCCGCCGGCATGCCCGGGGCCGCCGGCATCGTGCTGGCCTCCGACGTCGCCGACGCCCGGGCCTACGCCGACGTCGCCGAGCGGGTCACCGGCCGGGCACCGGTGGTGGTCACCTCCGACGATCCGGCCGCCAGTGCCCGGCTGGCCGCGTTCGCCGCCTCCGATGAGCGGATGGTGGTGTGCGTCCGGATGATCTCCGAGGGCGTCGACATCCCGCGGGCGGCTTGCCTGGCCTGGCTGACCAGCTATCGGACGCCGCTGTTCTTCGCCCAGGCTGTCGGCCGGGTGGTGCGCGCCCGCCGCCTGGGCGAGCAGGCGACGGTGTTCCTGCCGGCGGTCCGGCCGCTGCTGGCCCTGGCCGCGGAGCTGGAGTCCGAACGCGACCACGTCGTGCCACCCCCGGCCGTCGCCGACGAGCTGCCGGAACCCGAGGAACCCCGGGAGCCGGCCGGACCGGCCGGTGGCTTCGAGGCGCTCGGCGCCGAGGCCGAGTTCGCGCACGTCCTGCACGGCGGGCGGGCAGTGACCGGGTTCGAGCTGGGAACGGTCCAGGAGGGTGCGTCCGACACCGACGACGGCGAGCTGCTCGGCCTGCCCGGGCTGCTGTCCCCGGTGCAGACCGCCGCACTACTGGCCCGCCGCGACGCCGACCTTCGCCGGCGTGCGGGCGCAGGGCGGCGCACGGGGACGGTCGCCGGCACCGGGGAGGTGGCCGAGCCCGCGCCGGAGCCCGCGGCGTGGGAGCAGGTCGGCGACCTTCGCCGCGAGGTCAACCACCTCGTCGCCCGGGTCGCGGCCCGGACCGGCGAGCCGCACGGCCGGGTGCACGCGACGCTGCGCTCCGCCGTGCCCGGCCCGCCCAGTGCGACCGCACCGCTCGCGGTGCTGCGCGCCCGGCGGGACCGGCTGCTGGCCTGGATCTGAGCGGCGTGCCGGGCGGCTGCCCGGCGCCGGGTGGGACCATGACCGGGTGACCGCCGTCCTCGACCGTCCGGGTCCGGGCGCGGAGTCCGGCCCGGCGGTGGTCCCGCTGCGCCCGGGTCCGCTGCGCCTGGGTCCGCTGCGCCTGGGTCCGCTGCGCCTGGGTCCGCTGACCGTGGACCCGCCGGTGGTGCTGGCGCCGATGGCCGGGGTCACCAACGCGGCGTTCCGCACGCTGTGCCGCGAGCAGGGGGCCGGCCTGTACGTCTGCGAGATGATCACCAGCCGCGGGGTCGTCGAGCGGGACCCCAAGACGCTGGCGATGCTCACCTTCGGCGCCGACGAGGTGACCCGCTCGGTCCAGCTCTACGGGGTCGACCCGGCCACCGTCGCGGCCGCGGTGCGCATCCTCGTCACCGAGCACGGCGTCGCCCACGTCGACCTCAACTTCGGCTGCCCCGTGCCGAAGGTGACCCGGCGCGGCGGGGGAGCAGCGCTGCCGTGGAAGCGGGCGCTGTACGCGGACATCGTCGGCTCGGCGGTCCGGGCGGCTGAACCCGCCGGTGTCCCGGTCACGGTGAAGACCAGGCTGGGCATCGACGCGGACCACCTGACCTACCTCGACGCCGGCCGGATCGCCCAGCAGCGGGGCGCCGCCGCGATCACCCTGCACGGCAGGACGGCTGCCCAGGCCTACTCCGGGCAGGCCGACTGGGCGCCGATCGCCGAGCTCGCCGCCGAGCTGGCGATCCCGGTGCTCGGCAACGGCGACATCTGGGAGGCGGCCGACGCACTGCGGCTGCTCGCGACGACAGCGGCCGCGGGTGTCGTCGTCGGCCGCGGCTGCCTCGGCCGACCGTGGCTGTTCCGGGACCTGGCCGCGGCGTTGGCCGGCCGCCCGGTCCCCGCCCAGCCCGGCGCCGGCGAGGTCACCGCCACGATGCGCCGGCACGCGGAGCTGCTCGCCGGGCTGATGGGCGAACCGCGCGGGCTGGCGGACTTCCGCAAGCACGTCGCCTGGTACCTCAAGGGCTTCGCGGTCGGCTCGGAGGCCCGCGCGGCGCTCGGCCGGGTGGCGACGATCACCGAGCTGGACGGGCTGCTGGCGCGGATCGACCCGGCCCAACCCAACCCGGTCGAGGGCCGGGGGACACCGCGCGGACGGCAGGGCAGCCCGCGGCGGGTCGCCCTCCCGGAGGGCTGGCTGGCCGGGCGCGACGACCGGCCGGACCGGGCCGGGGACGGGTCGGGGCTGGACGGCGCCGAGCTCGACGTGTCCGGCGGTTGAGGTGCAGACGCCTGAGATGCGCACGTCTGGGATGCGCAGTGGCTGAGCGGGTCCCGGCCGGGTACACCCCGGCCGACGTCGAGCGGCTGGTCGCCGAGGGGGAGAAGACGGCGCACCGCAGTCCGTTCGCCCGGGACCGGGCCCGGGTCGTCCACTCCAGCGCGCTGCGTCGCCTCGCCGCCCGCACCCAGGTGCTCGGGCCGAGCGCCGACGACTTCGTCCGCAACCGGCTGACGCACTCCCTGGAGGTCGCGCAGGTCGGCCGCGAGCTCGGCCAGGCACTCGGCTGCGACCCGGACGTGGTGGACGCGGCCTGCCTGTCGCACGACATCGGCCATCCGCCGTTCGGACACGACGGGGAGACCGCGCTGGACGAGGTCGCCCGGCGCTGCGGGGGGTTCGAGGCCAACGCCCAGACGCTGCGGCTGCTGACCCGGCTGGAGGCGAAGACCACCGCGCCCGACGGGAGCCCGGCCGGGCTGAACCTGACCCGGGCGACCCTGGACGCGGCGACCAAGTACCCGTGGACCCGCGCCGACTGCCTGCCGGGCGACCCCCGGTCCGCCGGGCCCGGCGCCCGGCGCAAGTACGGCGTGTACGCCGACGAGGTGCCGGTCTTCTCCTGGTTCCGCGGCGTCGATCCGGACGGCACTCCCGGCCCGACCCGCGGGGACCGCTGCCTGGAGGCGCAAGTCATGGACTTCGCCGACGACGTGGCGTACTCGGTGCACGACGTCGAGGACGCGGTGGTCGGCGGCGGACTGGACCTGGCGGTGCTCGGCGACCCCGGCGTGCTCGCCGAGCTGGCCGACGTATGCCGGGCCCGGTACCTGCCCGACCTCGCCGACGCCGAGCTGGTGGGCGCCCGCGGCGGGCTGACCGGCGCGCGCTGGTGGCCGCGGGAGTCCTACGACGGCACCCGCCGCTCGCTGGCCGGGCTGAAGGACCTCACCAGCCGGCTCGTCGGCATGTTCACCGGCGCCACGCTGCTGGCGACCCGGGCCAGGTACGGCGACGGCCCGCTGACCCGGTACGGGGCGGACCTGGTCGTCGGGCGGGGGACCGAGGTGACGATCGCGCTGCTGAAGTCGCTGGCCGCCCATTTCGTGATGGACGCCGCGGAGCACGTGGCCCGGCGCGGCCGGCAGCGGGAGATCCTGCTGGCCCTGTGTGCCGCGCTGGTCGCCGGGGGACCGGACCTGCTGGAGCCGCCGTTCGCCGGTGACCTGGCAGCCGCCGCCGACGACGGTGCCCGGCTGCGGGTCGTGGTGGACCAGGTGGCCTCGCTCACCGACGTCTCGGCGCTGGCCTGGCACGCCCGGCTCGTCGCCCCCTGACCCCCTGACCCAGTCACCCGTCGAAGGAGTCCTCCCATGACCGCGCCCGCAGCGACCGACGCCGGCCGCTACACCCCGACACCGACCGACAACTTCACCTTCGGGCTGTGGACCGTCGGCTGGACCGCCTCGGACCCGTTCGGCGCTCCGACGCGCCCGCACCTGGACACCGTGGAGGCCGTCGAGCGACTCGCCGAGCTCGGCGCGGCCGGGATCACCTTCCACGACGACGACCTGTTCCCGTTCGGCTGCGACGACGCGACCCGCGACGCCGAGATCGCCCGGCTGAAGAAGGCGTGCGAGAGCACCGGTCTCACCGTGCCGATGATCACCACCAACCTGTTCAGCCACCCCGTCTTCCGTGACGGTGGACTCACCAGCAACGACCGCGCGGTCCGCCGGTTCGCGCTGGCGAAGGTGCTGCGCAACGTCGACCTCGCCGCCGACCTCGGGGCACAGACGTTCGTCATGTGGGGCGGCCGCGAGGGCTCCGAGACCGGTGCCGCCAAGGACGTGCGCGCCGCGCTGGACCGCATGCGTGAAGGCGTCGACACCGTCGCCGGCTACATCCTGGACTCCGGGTACCCGATCCGGATCGCCATCGAGCCGAAGCCGAACGAGCCGCGCGGCGACATCCTGCTGCCGACAGTGGGTCACGCGCTGGCCTTCGTCGAGCAGCTGGAGCACTCCGACATCGTCGGGGTGAACCCGGAGGTCGGGCACGAGGAGATGTCCAACCTCAACTTCCCGCACGCCGTCGCCCAGGCGCTGTGGAGCGGCAAGCTGTTCCACATCGACCTCAACGGGCAGAACGGGCCGAAGTTCGACCAGGACATGCGGTTCGGTGCCGGCAACCTGCGGCAGGCGTTCTGGCTGGTCGACCTGTTGGAGAGCAGTGATTACACCGGGCCGAAGCACTTCGACTACAAGCCGAGCCGCACCGAGGACATCGACGGGGTCTGGGCGTCGGCGCGGGGCTGCATGGAGAACTACCTGATGCTCCGGGAGCGCGCGCTGGCGTTCCGGGCCGACCCGGCCGTGCAGCAGGCGTTGGCGGACTCCCGTGTCCCGGAGCTGTCCGAGCCGACGGTCGGTGCCGGTGAGTCGCTGACCGACCTGCGGGCGGAGAGCTTCGACCCGGACGCCTGGGCGCAGCGGGGGTACGCCTTCGATGCCCTGGACCAGTTGGCGCTGAAGCACCTCATGGGCGCCGGCTGACCGCCGGTCAGCTGCGGCGGACCAGGTCGACGAAGTCCCGGCCGCCGGACCGCCAGCGTTCGACCGCGCTGAACCCGACCGCCCCGGCGCACCGCAGCAGCGAGGCCGGACCGACCAGGGCCCACGGGAAGCGGGTCGGGTGGATCCCGGCCGCGTCGACGAAGCGGGCGTCGAGCACGACGAGGTCGGCCACGACGGGGTGGCCCGGTCCGGGCGGGAGGCCGGCGGCGGTCTCGACGATCAGGTGCCCACCCGGACGGATCAGACCCCCGACCCGCCGCAGGAGCGCGACGGGATCGCCGCCGATGCCGACGTTTCCGTCGACGAGCAGGGCGGTGCCCCATCCGGCGGCCGGCCCGAGCAACTCCACCCCCGGGTCGAACACGTCGCACGTCACCGCCCGGCCCCCGCGTCGGGCGGTGATGGCGACGGCGCATGCGGAGATGTCGATGCCGAGGGCGTCGATCCCCCGCCGGGGCAGCCCGACGGTGAAGCGCCCGGGTCCGCAGCCGATGTCGAGGACCTGTCCGACGCAGTGGTCGCCCACCGAGCGGTCCGGGGCGTCCAGGTCGCCCAGCCACCGGTGCACGGCCAAGGTGTGTAACTGTCCGCGGCCGTCGACCAGGCCGAGAGGACCGCGGTCGGCCAGGGCCCGCTCGTAGGGCCGGAGCGCACCTGGTTGCATCAGCCGACCGTAGGAACCGGGCGGACATCGTCGTGGGCGATCCGGGCGCCGAACCCCTTACGGATTGCGGACGCCCCGCTGCCTGGCCGCCGGATCACGACCGATACGACCGGCGGTCCCTACGGTCGGGTGATGGCCAGCGTGCTCGTCGTCGAGGACGACGCGACCGTGGCCGAGGTCACGGCGTCCTACCTGGTCCAGGCGGGCCACGAGGTCCGGGTCACCGGCAGCCTGCGGACGGCGTTGACCGACGTCCTGGACCGGCCGCCGGACATCGTCGTCCTGGACCTGATGCTCCCGGACGGACACGGCCTCGCCGAGGTCGACCGGCTGCGGGCGGCCGGGGCCGGGACGATCCTCGTCGTGTCGGCCCTGGGGTCGGCCGACGACCGGATCGTCGGCCTCGAGCGGGGCGTGGACGACTACCTGACCAAGCCGTTCTCGCCGCGGGAACTGGTGTTGCGGGTGGCTGCGCTGCTGCGCCGCGCCGGCCCCGGCCCGGTGCCGACGCAGATCCGGGCCGGTCGGTTGACCGTCCAGCTCGGCGCTCGCCGGGTGCTGGTGGACGGCCGCGAGCTGGCGCTGACCGGGCGGGAGTTCGACCTGCTGGCGTTCCTCGTGCGACACCCGGGCCTGGTCCTCAGTCGCGCGGAGCTGATGAGGCAGGTGTGGGGCTGGACGTTCGGGGACCCGTCCACCGTCACCGTCCACGTCCGCCGTCTCCGGGAGAAGGTCGAGCTCGACCCGGTGCACCCGCGGTTGATCTCGACGGTGTGGGGGGTCGGCTACCGGTTCGACCTGCCCGAGACCTCCGGAGCCGGCTGACGGGGCCCGGGATCAGTTGACGGCGCTGCCCAGACGGGGTCCGCGGCCGGCAGCTCGATGGTGAACCGACACCCGACGCCGGTGTTCCCGACCGTGATCGACCCCCCGTGGGCCTGCACGATCTGTCGGGTGACGGCAAGCCCGAGGCCGGTGCCCCCGTCGGCGCCCCGGGCCAGGTCGCTGGGCCCGGACCCGCGGAACCCCACCTGGAACACCCGGGCGAGGTCGGCGTCGGCGATACCGCCGCAGGTGTCGCTCACGGTCAGCCTGGCCAGGTCCGGCCGCCCGGCCGAGCGGGCGACCTGGTCCAGCCGGATCTGCACCGACCCGCCACGGCCGGTCGCCGCGACGGCGTTGGCGACCACGTTGTCCAGCGCCCGGGCCAACGCCGACCCGTCACCGACCACCTCCGTCGCTGCCACCGCGTGGCCGTGCAGTGCCACGCCGCGGGCCGTGGCGGTCGCCTCCATCCCGGCCAGGCAGTCCGACACCAGGTCGGGCAGGGACACCGGCATCGAAGGACTGACCAGTTCGCGGTTCGCCAACTGCAGCAGGCCGGTGACCATCGCGGTCAGTCGGTCGACGTCGTAGTGCATCCGGTCGTGGTAACGCGCCGGGTCCTGGACGAGCCCGTCCTGCAGTGCCTCCACCATCGCACGCAGGCTGGCCAACGGTGTCCGGAGGTCGTGGGAGAGCGCGGTGAACAGCTCGCGCTGGGCGTCGGCCATCGCCTTCTCCCGTGCCCGACCCGCGGACAGAGCAGTGCTCGCGTCGACCAGTTGCTGCCGGACACCTTCCAGTTCACCGGTCAACCGGCGCGTGGCGGCCTGGGGCGCGTCTCCGGCCGCGAGCGCCTGCGCCGCCTCGCCGATCAACCGGTGGTCCCGGCTGAGCTGTCGGGACACCAGCAGCGCCGCGGCCAGCACGACGAAGCCGGTGACGACAGCGACCACCCCGGTGACCGCCAGGTCGTGGGCGGAGAGGAACATCGCCCGAGCGGTGGCCACCACCCCGGCCAACACCGAGCAGACGCAGAGGATCGCCAGGCACACCAGCGATGCGCGCAGCGATCGGCGGCGGACCCGGACGGTCAGCCCCCACACGACCAGCCCGACCGTGGCCGAGGACCCGGCGGCGATGGCCACCACCAGGACCAGGTCATCCGGGCTGATGGTCACCTCGAACCGGGCCGGAGCACGAGGGCCGCCTCTCCGGAAGATCGGTGAGCAATGCTCTGATGTTCAGGCGGCGGAGGGACCTCCGTACGTTCTGGCCCGTCCGAGCCAACCTAAGGTACTTCTCTGGCCTGTCAAGGCCAGAGAAGTCCCGTGGTCGGCCGCGGGATGCCTCCTAGACTCGCCGCCGTGCCAGGCCGGATCCGGGAGACCGACGTCGCCGAGGTCCGCGACCGGGTCCGGATCGAGGACGTCGTCGGCCAGTACGTCGCACTGCGCCGGGCCGGCGGCGGCTCGCTGAAGGGCTTGTGCCCCTTCCACGACGAGCGCACGCCCAGCTTCCAGGTGACCCCCACGCGGGGGCTGTACTACTGCTTCGGCTGCGGCAAGGGCGGTGACGTCATCGGCTTCCTGCAGGAGATCGAGGGCCTGTCCTTCGTCGACGCGGTGGAGCGGCTCGCCGCCCGCGCCAACGTCGCGCTGCAGTACGAGCAGGGCGCCCGGCCGACCGGCACCCGGCGGCCGGCCGTCGGGCAACGCCAGCGGATCGTCGAGGCCAACCGTGCGGCCCAGCAGTGGTTCGCCGAGCAGCTGGCGAACTCGCCGGAGGCGGCGCCGGCCCGGCAGTTCCTCGCCGCCCGGGGCTTCGACCAGGCCGCGGCGCAGCGGTTCGGCGTCGGCTACGCCCCGCGCAATGCCGGCGCCGTGCTGGACGTGTTGCGCAGCGCGGGGTACGACGGGGACCTGCTGGTCACCGCCGGGCTGGCCGGCCAGGGCCGGACCGGGCTGTACTGCCGGTTCCGGGGACGGCTGCTGTGGCCGATCCGGGAGCTGTCCGGCGATGTCGTCGGGTTCGGCGCCCGCCGGCTGTACGACGACGACGTCGTCGAGGCCAAGTACCTGAACACTGCCGAGACGCCGGTCTACCGAAAGAGCGCCCTGCTGTACGGCGCCGACCTGGCCCGCCGGGACATCGGGCTGCGCAGCCAGGCCGTCGTCGTCGAGGGCTACACCGACGTGATGGCCGCGCACCTGGCCGGGGTCACGACCGCGGTGGCCACCTGCGGCACCGCCTTCGGTGAGGAGCACGCCTCGGTGCTGCGCCGACTGCTGATGGACGACGACGGGATGCGCGGGGAGGTGGTCTTCACCTTCGACGGCGACGCGGCGGGCCGGCGGGCGGCCGAGCGGGCCTTCCACTCCACCGACGACCGGTTCGTCGGGCAGACGTACGTGGCGATCGAGCCCGAGGGCCGGGACCCGTGCGACCTGCGGCTGGCCGCCGGTGACGCCGCGGTCCGGGAACTGGTCGCCAGCCGGGTGCCGCTGTACCGGTTCGTGCTGCAGGCCACCGTCGCCGACTTCGACCTGGACCGGGCCGACGCGCGGGTGGACGCGGTCCGGGCGGGCGGGGCCTACCTGCGTTCGGTGCGCGACCGGTCCAAGCGCGACGGCTACCTGCGGGAACTGGCCAACCTGACCAATTTCGGCAACGACCCGGACGAGGTCCGCCGGATCCTGGCCGAGCGGGTTCCGGACGGCGCCGACGGCCGTCGCCGGACCGGGGACCGGGGCGGGGATCGCGCGTCCGGCCCCACGAGCGGCGATCGCGGCGAGCCGGCCGCGGGTGCGCCGCCGGCCCTGACCCTGCCGCCGGAACCGCGGACGCCGCGGGAGCGGATGGAACACGAGCTGGCGCAGTACGCCGTCCAGGCGCCGCGGCTGCTGCCGGCCGACTTCGACACCCTGGACCCGGCGACCTGGTCCGACCCCGCCTATGCCGCCGTCGCCGGGCTGGTCGCCGCCGTCGGCGGGGCGGGCGTGGCCCCCGACGCGGCGGACGGCGGGGACTCCCCGGCGTCGTCCGGCGCCGGGCGCGCCTGGGTGCAGACACTGCGGACCGCCGCCGCCGAGCCGGGGCTGGACGGGGTCGTCACCGCACTGGCCGTCACCGACCTGCAGCCGGACGCCCGGTGGGCCGACGGGCTCACCGCGCGGCTGGCTGCCATCGGGGTCGGTGCGAAGGTGGCCGCGATGAAGGCGACGGTGCAGCGCATGCGTCCGGACACCGAGACCGAGCGCTACAACAGGCTGTTCGCCGAACTGATCAGCCTGGAGGCCCAGCGCAGGGCGCTGCGGGAGAGAGGACTCGAGACGCAGTGACGACATCCGGAACCGCAGCCGAACACCCCAGCCAGGGCGACCGCACCCTGGTCGCCGGCGTCGACTCCTCGACGCAGTCGACCAAGGTCGTCGTCTGTGACGCCGCCACGGGCGAGGTGGTGGCGACGGGCCGTGCGCCGCACCCGGACGGGACCGAGGTGTCCGCGGACGCCTGGTGGTCGGCCCTCGCGACGGCTGCGGCCGAGCTGCCGGTCGACGTCCGGTCGGACCTGCGCGCCGTCGCGGTCGCCGGCCAGCAGCACGGGATGGTCACCGTCGACGTGGACGGGGAACTGGTCCGGGACGCGCTGCTGTGGAACGACACCCGGTCCGCACGGGCGGCCGCGGACCTGATCGAGGAGCTCGGCGGCCCGAAGGCCTGGGCGGACGCGACCGGGTCGGTCCCGGTGGCCTCGATCACCGCCACGAAGCTGCGCTGGCTGACCGACGCCGAGCCCGCCGCCGCCGGCCGGACCGCTCGGGTGATGCTGCCGCACGACTGGCTGACCTGGCGGCTGCTGGGCGGCGGTCCGGGTGCGGTCGGGGTCGAACCGACCACCGACCGCGGGGACGCCAGCGGCACCGGTTACTGGAGCCCAGCGTCCGACGCCTACCGGGAGGACCTGCTGCGGCTGGCGCTGCGACGGCCGGACGGACCGGTGCCGGAGCTGCCGCGGGTCGTGGCGGCCGGGGGATCGCCGGGCCGGACCGCGCCGGGGACACCGCTGGGGGCCGGCCTGGTCGTCGGCGCCGGGACCGGGGACAACATGGGCGCGGCGCTCGGGCTGGGCCTGGTGCCCGGGGACGTGGCCGTGTCGCTGGGCACCTCCGGCGTCGTGTCCGCCTGGCACGACCATGCCTCCGGCGACCCGTCCGGGTTCGTCGCCGGGTTCGCCGACGCGACCGGCCACTTCCTGCCGCTGGTGTGCACGCTGAACGCCGCGCGGGTGCTGTCGGCGACCGCCACGATGCTGGGGACCGACCTGGCCGGGCTGACCGACCTCGCCCTGTCGGCACAGCCCGGGGCCGGCGGGTTGACGCTGCTGCCGTACCTCGACGGTGAGCGGACCCCGAACCTGCCCGACGCGGCGGGATCCCTGCACGGGCTGCGGCGCTCGACCATGACGCCGGCCAACCTCGCCCGGGCGGCGGTCGAGGGCATGCTGTGCGGTCTCGCCGACGGGATCGACGCGCTGCGAGCGCAGGACATCAGCATCGGCCGGGTGCTGCTGATCGGTGGCGCGGCCCGCAACGCCGCCGTCCAGCAGGCGGCGCCCATCGTGTTCGGGGCGCCGGTGACGGTGCCGGCCGACGGCGAGTACGTCGCGCTCGGCGCGGCCCGGCAGGCGGCCTGGGCGCTGTCCGGGCAGCCGGAGCCGCCGGACTGGTCCGCGGCGGTCGAGACGACATTGGGCCCGCCCGCGGACCCGGCCGCCGGTCGGGCCGTCCGCGCCGCGTACGCCGCTGCCCGGGACGCGCTCTACCCGAGCTGACCGTCCGCACCCGCGCCGCCGGGCGGCACACCGCCGCTGCTGGCAGCGGTCAAACTACGCTCCGTGATTGTGGCGATCCTCACGGTGTGCACCGCGAATCTGTGCCGGTCGCCGCTGCTCGAACGCATCCTGCAGGGCTCGCTCGACCGCGTACTCCGAGCCGAACGCTCGATCCGGGTGGTCAGTGCCGGGACGAGGGCCCGCCCCGGCGAGCCGTCGCCGCCCATCGTCCGCGAGCTGGTCGCCGAGCACGCCGGCGACCCGTCGGCAATGGTTGCCACGGCACTCACCGCGGACCTGGTCCAGGACGCCGAGCTGATCCTCACGGCGACCCGTGAGCATCGCTCGGCCGTGGTCCGCCTGCACCGGCGCGCCCTGCGGACCACCTTCACCGTCCGGGAGTTCGGCCGCCTGCTGGACGGACTGGACCTGTCGGAACCGGTCGGCCTGCCCGGCCTGGTCCGGGCGGTCGCCGGCCGTCGCGGCCGGTTGCCGCCGGTGCCCGCCGAGGCCGACGCAATCGCGGACCCGATCGGGGGCGGCCGGGCCGGCTACGAGTCAGCCGTGCTCCACATGCTCCCGGTCGTCGACGCGCTGACGTCGGCGCTGGTCCGGACGTCGCCACGGTGACCGGGCCGGGGACGGCAACGAGGCGGGGGGGCCGTCGGTTCCTGCACTACGGAGACCTGACCGACGGGTCGCGGCTGGTGACTCTGCTCAGCTCGATCCGGCCCGACGAGGTCTACCACCTCGGTGCGCAGAGCCACGTACGAGTCAGCTTCGACGAACCGGAGTTCACCGGCGACACCACCGGACTGGGGACCACCCGGCTGCTCGAGGCGATCCGGCTGGTCGGCCTGCAATGCCGCTTCTACCAGGCGAGCAGTTCGGAGATGTTCGGCGCGACCCCGCCGCCGCAGGACGAGGCGACCCCGTTCCACCCCCGCTCGCCCTACGGGGCCGCGAAGGTGTACTCCTACTGGATCACCCGCAACTACCGCGAGGCGTACGGCATGTTCGCGGTCAACGGCATCCTGTTCAACCACGAGAGCCCCCGGCGCGGCGAGACCTTCGTGACCCGCAAGATCACCCGCTCCGTCGCCCGGATCCGCGCCGGGCTGGACGACACCGTCTTCCTGGGGAACATCGACGCGGTCCGCGACTGGGGCTACGCGCCGGAGTACGTCGAGGCGATGTGGCGGATGTTGCAGGCCGACGAGCCCCGCGACTACGTCGTCGCCACCGGCACCGCGCACACCGTCCGGGACTTCCTCGGCTTCGCCTTCGCCCACGCCGGCCTTGACTGGGAACGACACGTCCGGTTCGACCGGCGATACATCCGCCCGGCGGAGGTCGACGCACTGGTCGGTGACGCCTCCCTGGCCCGCGACATCCTCGGCTGGGCCGCCCGGACGTTGCCGCCGGAGCTGGCCCGGATCATGGTCGACGCCGACTGCGCCGCCCTGGACGCCGCGGCGACCACTCCGACGGGCGACCGGCCGGTGGCGCCCGCGCCGGTGCCGCGGCTAGGCACCCCGGCCTGACCGGTCTTCTGCCGACGTGCCGGACAGGAGCAGGCGGGCACGGGCACGGGTGCCGTCGGCGGCGAACCAGGCGTCCTCGTCCGCCTGCCAGTCCCGGCACTGCATGGCCGCGCGCACGTCGTCGTCGCGCTCCAGCCAGCGTCGGGTGCGCAACCCCCGGTCCACCTCGACCCACACCGCCAGCGCGGTGCGCCCCGCCCATGCCCGCTGGGCTGAGGCGCAGCCCTCCAGCACCAGGACGTCGACGACCGGGACGGCGTGCTGCTCGGCGAAGGTCGCGGTCGGCCAGTCGTAGCGCCGGTAGCCGCCGGGACGGCCGGCCGCGAGCGGGGTGAGGATCCCGGCGTCGATCCGCCGGGTGAGCCCGACCGCGCGGTCCCCGGCCAGCGCCGACCAGCCGTCGTACAGGTCGTCCATGTGTACGACGGCCACGGTCCGCCCCGTCCCAGCCCCGGCCGTCGTGGTCGGGGACGTCACCTCGGCCAGCCGGGCGGCCAGCGTGGTCTTGCCCGACCCGGCCGGCCCGTCGATGCACACCAGCCGGGTCCGGCCGAGCGGCGCCCCCCCGGCCGCCAGATCGAGAACGGCAGCCGGCTCCTGCGCGGCAGCCCGCTCCTGCACGGCAGCCGGGGGGATCACCCGCCCATCTCAGCTGTCGGGGCCGTCCTGCACCACCACGTTGCGGCCGTTCCCGCCGTCCAGCACGTCGGTGCCGGACCCACCGGCCAGCCGGTCGTCGCCGTTGCCGCCGATCACCGTGTCGTCCCCGCGCCCCCCGGTGGCCTGGTCGTTGCCGTTGTCCCCGCTGATCTGGTCCGCCCCGGTGCCACCCCGGATCAGGTCGTCGCCGTTCCCGCCGAGGATCGTGTCGTCCCCGGACCCGCCGTCGACCCGGTCGTTGCCGTTGCCGGCGTCCACCGCGTCGTTGCCCGGACCGGCACAGATGACGTCGTCACCGTTGCCACCGGAGATCCGGTCGTTGCCGCCGAGGCCGAGGATGACGTCCGGGCCGTCGGTACCGCGCAGCACGTCGTTCCCGTCGGTGCCGATGATCGTCGGGACCCGGCCGTCGCAGAGCTGGTCGCGGGGGTCGGTGAGGTCCAGCCCGGAGACGATCGGGTTGTGGTCGCTGGCCCGGTAGGCGTTCGGGGCGTAGAGGGCCGGGTTACCGTCGTACTCGTAGGCGAACGACTCCTGGGCGTTGATCGTCCAGTGCACCGCTCCGGTCACCTTCGCGGTCAGCGTCGGCGTCGTCATCGCGTGGTCCAGCGAGCCGGACAGTGCGTTGAACACGTAGCTGTACCGGCCCGCGTCGAAGCGGGTCCCGAGGTCGGTCAGTCCGGCCGAGCGCAGCACCTCGACCGGGTCTTCGCGGGTGTAGGCGTTCAGGTCCCCGAGCACGAAGACGTCGGGATCACCGCTCTCGGTCTGCAGCCGCTGGACGAACCCGGCCAGCGCCTGGGCCTGCCGGGTCCGGTCGCCGTTGAACGCGCCCTGCCCGGTGTCCGCGTTGTCCCCGGTCGCGCCGCTGCCGCCCTTGGACTTGAAGTGGTTGCCGACGACGGTGAACTCGTCGCCCCGGTAGGCGAAGGTCTGCGCAATCGGTTCCCGGGCATTGCCGAACGCCGCCTCGTCGACCAGCCCGACCGGCGCCCCGACCGGCTGCACCCGTGCGGTCCGGTAGATGATCGCGTTGCGGATGACGTCGCGGTCCACGCCGAGCAGCTCGGTCGGGAACGGCGAGTACGCCCACTCCGCGTACCCGGCAGCGGAGTTGAGCCGGCGGACGAGGTCGGCGACCGCCTGGTCCGGGCTGCCGTCGCCGTAGCCGGTGCTGGCGGTGTCCTCGATCTCCTCCAGCGTCAGCACATCGGCGTCCAGCCCGCGGATCGCGGAGACGATCTTGGCCGCCTGCCGGTCCAGCCCGGCCTGGTCGTCCGCGCCGCGACCGACGCCGCCGAAGGTGAGGAAGTAGTTCAGGACGTTGAACGAGCCGACCCGGACGTCGCCACCGACCCGGTCCGGCGCGGCCGGCCGGGTGTTCTGGGCGGCGAACACGCCGTCGGCGGTGCCGTCGGCCGGCTCCAGGCGCCAGGCGCCGAAGCCGAACCCGAGCACCGTCGGCTCGGTGAACTGCACCGGGTCCCCGACCCGGACCGGGGTGGCCGGCGTCAGGTACGGCGCGGTGGTGACGCTGAGCCGGCTGGTCGAGGCGTCGTCCAGCACGATGCGCCGGCGGGTGTTCGCCGCGGCGATCGCGTCGGCGTCCGGACCGGGCCGGGCGAGCTCGGTCGGCTGCACCAGCACACCGCCCTCGGACAGCACCAGCTCGCCGAACGAGGTCAGGTTGTAGACCTCGCTGACGGTCAGCTGGTCGACCGGGCGGACCAGCATGCCTTCCAGCGGCTCCCGCGCGGCGTCGTCGGCGGGCAGGTCCAGCGGCGCCGGAGCAGGCAGCGGGCCGACCGGGACGTCGCAGACTGCGACGCCGGTGCGCGCGGCGATCTGCGTCTGGCCGGAGAACTCCTGCGCCTGGCCGCTGACCTGCACGGTCTGGCCGAGGCGGACCGCCGTGCCCGGGCTGTAGACGAACACCCCGTCGGAGGTCGCGGTGTTCCCGTCGCCGGCGTCCTCGACGTTGAACCCGCCCAGGCCCGGGGTGGCGGCCACGACGGTGCCGCGGACGCTCACCTGCTGGCCGGCCAGCGGCGTGGTGGCCCCGGCGCCCTGCACGTCCCCGACCCGCTGGGTCGGCGCGGTCGAGCAGGTCGCGGGGGGCGGCGGCGGCGCGGCGCCGGGGTTGACGGTCCCCGGGGTCGCCGTCGCCGGGCCCCGCCAGACGAGGTCGCCGCTACTGACCACCCTCGACAGCGACGTCCCGACCGCTCCGCTGCCGGTCTCCGCCACCCCGATGTCGGTGCTGGTCCGACCGGCAGCCGGACCGCCGGTCGCGGTGAGCACGCCCTCGTAGGACAGGAACTCGGCGACGGCGCCCGCGGCATCGACCAGGGCGACCCCGTCGGGCGCGCCGTTCTGGATCCCGGGGGTGTCCACCGCGACCGCGATCGGGCCGGACGCCGGTGCGGTCGTCGGCGGCAGCGGGATCGTCGCGTAGGTGGCCCCGTCGTTGCCGTTGTAGAGCACCACCGACCAGCCGGTCACGGTGGTTCCGGCAGGCAGCTGCACCTCGACGAACTCCCCGGCGTCGGCGCCGGTGTTGTCGTAGTGCAGCTCGGAGACGAACGGGGTGGCCGGGACGGCGGCAGCCGCCGGGACGGCGGCAGCTGCTGGGACGGCGAAGGCGCCGACGACCAGGCCGCCGACGGCAGCGGCGACCAGCGCGGGACGGAGCAGGCGTGCGCGCACGAAGACCTCACGAGGGTGGGGGACGAAGACCCGGCGGACGGTAGATCCCCCGGGTGAACGCCGGGTGTCGTCGAGTAGACGCGTTCGGTGACGAGTCGGGCGGTCTCGCGGCGCGACCGGGGTTGGTGGGGTGCAAGATCTGGTGCGGCGGGCGGTGCCCGTGCTGGGCAGGTTGCGGGCGGGGCAGGTTGCGGGGTCCCCCGCCGGAAGGAGGAGTCGGTGGCGACGGAGAACGAGATCCTGCAGCGCGTCCACGCGCTGGTCGAGAGCGAGCACGAGCTGCGGGCAAAACTGGCGTCCGGGCAGCTGTCCGCCGCCGAGGAGCACGACCGGTTGCGCGACACCGAGATCGCGCTGGACCAGTGCTGGGACCTGCTGCGTCAACGGCGTGCCCGCCAGGAGAACGGCCAGAACCCCGACGACGCCCGGCCGCGGTCGGCCCGCGAGGTCGAGGGCTATTCCGGCTGAGCCGGCCGGCGCCCCGTGGGTCGGCCTACGTTTGCCGGGTGTCCGACGCCGCCTTCGGGAGCCCCGGACCGCCCGAGGGCCGGCGCGTGCCGCCCCGCGGCGGGCGGGCCCGCGACCTGACCCGTCGCTCCACCCGCCGCAGGGAGGTGCCGGAGACGGGCCGGATGCACCACCTCGGCGCCGCGCCCGAGTGGATGCCGGTGCTCGGGCCTGACGGTCGGCAGGTCGGGCGGACCCGGGTGTCCGCGCTGCAGCTCGCCTCCCGCACCAGGTTTCAGCTCGACCGCCTGCTGGCCGACGCGGAGGCGAAGATGCGGGCCGCCGCCGCCGACGCGGACTACGAACGGGCGGCGCAGCACCGCGACGAGGTGGTGGCCGTTCGCACCGAATTGGGCCGTCGCCTCATCCCGGGTCCCGACGAAGGCGCTTGACCTCGCTGCGCCGGGTCTTCGCCTCGGCGCGGCGCCGGCGGGAACCCGCGGTCGGCCGGGTCGGCCGGCGGGCCCGGGGTGGCGCGGCCATGGCGGCCCGGATCAGGGCGGCCAGCCGCAGCCGCGCCGCCTCCCGGTTGCGCAGCTGGGCCCGGTACTCCGACGCCGCGACGGTGACGACCCCGCCGACGAGCCGGTTGCCCAGCCGCTCCAGCGCCCGCTCGCGGACGGTCCCGCGCAGCACCGCCGAGGACGCGGCGTCCCAGCTGAGCTCCACCCGGCTGTCGGTCGTGTTGACCCCTTGACCGCCGGGGCCGGAGGACCGGGAGAACCGCCACGACAGCTCGGCGGCGGGGACGACGAGCCCGTTACCGACGGGCAGGTCGGCCTCCATGCGTCCAGGATCGCCTACGCCGAGCACGCCACGGGTGCGACAGAGTGCGGCCATGGCTACCGCGCTGCCCGGGATGAGCTGGCACGTCGACCCCGAGGGCGATCCGGCCCGACTGGCGTACACCTTCGGCGGGTTGCCGGCCGTCGCGGAGCTCCCGACCCGGACATTGCTGCGGACCAGCACCTTGGACTGCTTCGCCGGGCGGATCACCAGCGTGGACGGCCGGCCCAGCGTCGACGCCGACCCCCGCTACCTGAACCCGCAGACGGGGCCGTTCTATGTCCCCGGTGCCGCCCCCGGGGACACCCTCGCGGTGCACCTGGTCTCGATCGAGCCGACGTACACCTGGGGGGTCAGCTCGACCGTTCCGTTCTTCGGCTCGCTGACGGGCACGCACACCACCGCGGGACTGCAGCGGGCGCTGGACGAGCGGACCTGGATGTACGAGCTCGACACCGCCGAGCGCCTGGTCCGCTACGCCGCGCTGGACTCGCCGTTCACCGTCGACCTGCCGATGGACCCGATGCACGGCACGGTCGGGGTCGCGCCGGCGCTGGGCGAGGTCCGCAGCTCGCTGGCCCCGGGGGACTGGGGCGGGAACATGGACACCCCGGAGATGCGCGCCGGCGTCACCTGCTACCTCGGTGTCAACGTCGACGGAGCGATGCTCTCCCTCGGCGACGGCCATGCCCGCCAGGGGGAAGGCGAGACGTGTGGCGTCGCGGTGGAGTGCGCGATGACGACCTCGCTGATCGTGTCTGTCGGCCACGGTGTCGCGACGGCCTGGCCCCGGCTGGAGTCCGACACCCACCTGATGACGACCGGGTCGGCGCGACCGCTGGAGGACGCGTTCCGGATCGCGCACGCGGAGATGGTCGGCTGGGTCGCGCAGCTGACCGGCCTCTCGACCCTGGACGCCTACCAGCTGGTCAGCCAGGTCGCCCTGACCCCGGTGGCCAACGTTGTCGACACCAACTACACGGTCGTGGCCAAGGTCCCGAAGTCGGTGCTCCGCGGGGCGGTCGCCTACGACGGGATCCACGACACGCTGCGCAGCCTGGCCCACGGGGCCATCGCTGGTGCCGGGGTGTGACGATTCCGCGCTTGGCTACGGTCGAGGGATGGAGATAGGGACGGCGCTCGACCGCCTGGTGCGGGCAGCGGACGACGGGCGGCTCGGCACCGTCTGCGCCGCCCACGACGTCCGGCTCACGTCCGTCTTCGGCAGCGCTCTGCGGGACGTCGGTCGGGCGCGCGACCTCGACATCGCCGTCCTGTTCGGTCAACGCGAGACCCTCGCCCCCCTGCGTGTCCTCGAGTGTCTGGTCGCGCTGTCCGGCACCGAGGCCATCGACCTGATGGTGTTGGACGACGCCTCACCCACGGCACGCTTCAACGGCCTCGTCGGAGCGTTGCCGTTGTACGAGGACGAGCCCGGCCTGTGGGCGCGGACGCAGATGGCGGCTGCGGGCGAATTCTTCGACACCGCCTGGATGCGCGAGGCCGAGCTTGCCCGGATGGCGTCATCTCGACCCTGGACGCCTAGCAGTTGGTCAGCCAGGTCGACCTGACCCCACGGCAGCCCGGCAGGTGCCCGCTGTGCACCACGACACGGGCGCATCAGGCCGAGTCGATTCGCGCGGGCAGGTGCATGTCGTGCCAGCCGTCGGTGTGCAGCCCCTCCGCCCGCCTGGTGCCCTCCAGGACGAACCCCGCCCGCAGCGCCACCCGACAGGAGGCCGCGTTCGCCACCGAGTGCGTCAGCTCCAAGCGGTGCAGGCCCGGCAGCACTCAGTACGCCACACCGCCACCCGTCGCCAGGTCGAGGCTCTGCACGCCCGTCCGGCCCACGACGGTGCCTGCCTCGATCACGGCCCAGCTCGCTCGGGTGCCCGCTGTTCCCACGGGACCACCGGCGGCATCAACTCGGGCATCGGGACAGTCCTCTCCGGCAGGGCGACCAGTCAGGGATCAGGTCTACCGTCACCGGGACGAAGGATGCCGGTGTCAACGAGGGGGAATCGTGGCCACACTGTCGAACCGGTCGAACACCGCACTGCTGGTCGTCGACGTGCAGAACGGCGTCGTCGCGGGGGCCTACCAGCGCGACGCGGTCGTCGCCAACGTCGCCGACCTCGTGGAGAGGGCGCGCCGGGAACGGGTCCCAGTCGTGTGGGTGCAGCACTTCGGTGAGCAGCTCGCTCGGGGGAGCGACGGATGGCGGATCGTCCCCGAGCTGTCCCCGGCTGACGCCGAACCGCTCGTCCACAAGAGTTACGGCGACGCCTTCGAGGACACCACCCTGGAGACCGTGCTGTCGGGCCTCGGGGTCGAGCGACTCCTCATCGTGGGTGCACAAACCGACGCGTGCATCCGGTCGACGCTGCACGGCGCGCTCGTCCGGGGCTACGACGCCACGCTGGTGAGCGATGCGCACACGACCGAGGACCAGACGGCGTGGGGCGCGCCACCGCCGGAGCAGGTCATCGCGCACACCAACCTCTATTGGACGTACCAGACCGCACCGGGCCGGACGGCGGGGACGGTCCGGACGAAGGACGCCGACTTCGGCGCGACGGCCTGAGGCTGCCGTGGCCACGATCAAGGACATCGTCGTCGACAGCGCCCACCCGGCGTCGATCGCGCGATTCTGGGCTGCCGCGCTGGACGAGTACGACGTCGCTCCCTACGACGAGCCCGAGCTCGAACGTTTGCGAGCGCGCGGGATCGACGATCCCGAAGACGACCCCACGGTCCTGCTGGAGCGGACGGACGGTGGTGTACCGCGGATCTCCTTCCAGCTCGTCCCGGAGGGGAAGACCGCCAAGAACCGCACGCACCTGGACCTCGTCGCGGCCGACGTCGAGACGGAGGTCACACGGCTGGTGGAGCTCGGCGCGCGGGTCGCGGCCGACCACGGTCACCTGGTGACCCTGGTCGATCCGGAGGGGAACGAGTTCTGCGTCCTGCGTCCTGAGGGGACCCCAGCGGTCCCGTGACGGATTGGTGGACCTCCTCTAGCCGACGACGGTCGCCAGGTAACCGGCAAGGAAGGCCATCGCCACCTCGCCGACGGTGTCGTCCGGCGGCACGAACCGCGGGTGGTGCAGGCCGGGTACGTGTTCACTGCCGATCGCCGAGCCGGGCGGTGCCCCGGTCCCAGTCCCGACGAACGTCATCACCGAGGGGAAGACCTTGCAGTAGTGCGCGAAGTCATCGGCGCCGAAGGAGCGGAAGGTCGGGTCGACCGCGATGCCCAGCTGCCGCAGCCGGGTGGCGGTGGCGGTGGCCAGGGCAGGGTCGTTGCGCAGCACCGGGTCGGCCGGGGAGAAGTCGACCCGGGCCGAGCAGCCGTGCGCGGCGGCGGTGTGCTCGGCGATCGACCGGACGACGCCACGCAGCCGCTCCTGCTCGTGATCGTCCATGCAGCGCAGGGATCCACCCGCGCGGGCGGTGTCCGGGATGACGTTGAACGCGGATCCGGCGTGCACCGTGCCGACCGTGCAGACCGCGCCGTCGACCGGGTCGACGCGGCGGCTGACGACCTGTTGGAGAGCGATGATCACGCCCGCGAGGGCGAGGACCGGGTCGGCGGTGGTCTGGGGGTACCCGCCGTGGCCGCCGCGACCGGTGACGACGACCTCGAACTGGTCGGCCGCGGCGTTCGTCGCCCCCGGGGTGACCGCGATGACACCGGCGGGGACCCGTGGTTGGACGTGAGCACCGATCACCGCACGGACGTCGTGGCGGTGCAGTGCTCCGGACGCGACGAGATCGATCGCCCCGGACCGGGCCACCTCCTCCCGTGGTTGCAGCACTGCCAGTACGGGTACCTCGACTCCGACCGCACGGGCGGCCCGCACGAACGCGACGAGTCCGGCCATGTGCACGTCGTGTCCGCACGCGTGCATCGCCGGTCCGGTCGACGCCCAGGCGACGCCGGTGGACTCCACCAGTGGCAGCGCGTCCAGCTCCGTGCGGACCGCGACGCACGGCCCACTGCGGGCACCGATGCGGACCAGCGCGCCGGTGTCGGCAACGGGTTCGGCCGGCCCGGCGTCCAGCGCCGCGAGCAGCAGGTCCCGGGTGTCCTCCTCGACGCCGGACAGGCGCGGATCGCTGTGCACGGCATGCCGCAGCGCGATTGCCGTGGGGAGCTCTGCGAGCACCGCTTCGTAGAGCTTCTCGGCCTCGTCCAGCTTCTCCGCCTCGTGCAGCCTCTCGGCCGGTCCGCCGGCGTCGGTCACAGGGGTGCTCCTCGGGTCAGGTCGTAGACCCGGGCGGCATTGCCCGCGGCGATCGCGACGGCCGTGGTCACGGCGTCGTCGGCCGTCCAGTCTCCCGCGCGCACGCCCTCGTCGAGCACACCGGCCAGCGCCCGCCGGAACAGCACCGACGCGAGCAGGTACAGCTCGGGCAGCCCGAACGCGTCAGAGCTGTAGAGGAACGACCCGAAGGGCGCCAGCTCCAGCGCCTCGGAGAGCACCGCTCCGGCCCGGTTGCCCACCCCGTGCAGCGCCAGGCCGACGTCGGTGAACACGTGCGGGAACACCTGCGCCAGGTGTCCGGCCTGCCGGTGGAACGGGTAGGTGTGCAGCAGCATCATCGGCACCCCGGCGCCGGCGGTGGCGTGCAGCAGGTCGGTCAGCGCGACCGGGTCCGCACCGTGCAGGTGTGCGTCGCGGTCTCCGATCCCGGTGTGGAACTGGACCGGGAGCCGCCGGTCGATCGCCTCCCAGATCAGGAACCGGTGCAGCGTCCGGGAGGACAGTCGCGGGCCGGCCCCCGACTCCTGGACGGCGCGAAGCCACCGGGACGCGGCGGCGGCGACCTCGACGCCGGACGGGCGGCGGCCGTCCAGGTCCAGGCCGGCCCGGTAGGCGGCGATCGACTTCACCCCGACGACGGGCACGCCGGGGGTCCCGGCGACTGCCCGGTCCAGCGCCGCGCGGACGTCCCCGGCGAATCCGCGCGCCGAGGTGCCTGCGGCGAGGACCTGCTCGGCGACCGTCTCCAGCCGGACGATCTCGTACGCCCGGGCCGGCCTGCCGTCCGGTCCGGGGCCGGCGGCGGCTGCGGTCTGCTCCGGCGTGGTGATCCCGCCCGTGCCGTGCGGCGCGCGGACGCCGGTGTCCACCAGGAAGGTCCCCGTGCCGGCGGCCCGCAGCAGGCGAGCCGTCACCGCCGCCTCACCCAGCTCGTCGCGGCGGGCCAGGTACCGCGTCACCGGGGCGTGCCGCTCCAGGTCCAGCAGCGGCGCGCACTCCCGGCGCAGCGCGAAACCGATCCGCGACTCCCACGGCGAGCCGGCACGCGGGTCCAGCTCGTCGGCCTCGGTCAGCGAGGTCGCGATCACGGCGGCGTCGAGCGGGCCGCGGAACACGCCGTGGCAGTGGTGGTCGGTCAGCGGCGTGGCCGCCAGCGCCTCGGTCACCGGCCCGGCGGGCGGACGGGGCGGACCGGCGGCTGGGGCGGGTGGCACCGCTCGATCCTGACAGGTGGCCGATCGTGACCGGCCCCCGATCCCGATGGGTCGGCCCGCGACAGCGACTCGGCACGCACGGCAGGATTCGCCCCGTCGTTGCTGATCGGATCGGCCGGCGGAGGGGTGTACGTGGACGAGCAGGAGCGGGGACGCCGGGCGGCGCGGGCGCGGGACCTGGTTCCGGGCCTGGCCGAGCAGGGTGTCGTCGGCGTGGCGGTCACCTCGGTGGACCTGTCCGGGATCACCCGCACGAAGGGTTTCCCGCTGGCCCGGCTGCCCGAGGTGGCCGCGTGGGGGGTCGGGACGTCGGTCGTCTTCGACACCTACGGCACCGACGACCTCGCCGTCCCCGCACCGCCCGGCGTCGGCGGCGCCGTCGGGGATCTGCGGCTGCACCCGGACGTGGAGCGGCTCGCGCTGCTGCCGGCGACCCCGGGGTGGGCCTGGGCGCCGGCCGACCGCTACGCGCAGGACGGCAGCGAGCACCCGCTGGACAGCCGGCTGCTGCTCGCCCGGGTCGTCGCCGCGCTGGCCGCGGACGGGTTCACCGCCCGGGCTGCGGTCGAGATCGAGTGGGTGTTCGCCGTCGAGCGGGCCGGTGACAGCGCCGGCGACGGGCCGATCGTTGCCCCGACCAGCGCCAACGCGTACGGGATGAGCCGGCTGGTCGAGACCGCCGAGGTGCTGCGCGACCTGCTCGTCGCCCTCGACGGCGCCGGCGTCGAGGTCGGGCAGATCCACCCCGAGTACGGCACCGGACAGTTCGAGGTCTCCGTCGCCGCCGAGGACCCGCTCGGTGCCGCGGACACCTCCGTACTGGTCCGGCAGACGATCCGCGGGGTCGCCCGCCACCACGGGCTGCGGGTGTCGTTCGCGCCGAAGGTCGTCGTCGGTGACGTGGGCAACGGCGGCCACGTGCACGTCAGCCTGCAAGCCGACGGCCACAACCTGATGACCGGCGGACCTGGCGCCGCCGGGATGACCGCCGCCGGTGAGGGTTTCGCCGCCGGGGTGCTCGCGCACCTGCCGGCGCTGCAGGCGATCGGCGCGCCGAGCGCGGCGAGCTGGCTGCGGCTGCTGCCGGCGCACTGGGCCGGCGCCTGGGCGGCGTGGGGGGTGGAGAACCGCGAGACCGCGCTGCGGTTCCTCCCCGGCGCGACCGGCGAGCACGGCCGGGCGGCCAACCTGGAGGTCAAGTCGTTCGACCTCGCGGCCAACCCCTACCTGCTGATGGCCGGGGTGCTGGCCGCCGGCGCCGCCGGGACGCGCGCCGGCCTGCCGCTGCCGGCACCGGTCGGGGTCGACCCCGCAACGCTGGACGACACGGCGCGCGCGGCCGCCGGCATCGAGCCGCTGCCCGCCGGCCTGTCAGCCGCGGCCGACGCCCTGGCCGCCGACGAGGTGCTGACCGCGGCGTTCGGTGAGCCGCTGACCGCGACGCTGGTCGCACACCGCCGCGCCGAGGTGGAACGCTTCGCCGGCATGGACCCGGCCCAGGTGGTCGCCGCCACCCGCTGGGTCTGGTGAGGCCGCTACAACTCCGTGCCGACCGCTGTGTTCACAGCTGCGTGCCGACCGCTGTGTTCACAGCTGCGTGCCGACCGCTGTGTTCACAGCTCCGTGCCGACCGCTAGACCGATGCCGTAGGTGATCGCCATCGCGAGCATGCCGACGACCACGTTGCGCAGGGTCGCCCGGCCCGACGGGGCCTGACCGAGCCGTGCGGCGATGTTGCCGGTCACGGCCAGCGTCGCCGCCACCGCGAGGAAGCACACCGGCACCCGCGCCGTGTCCGGCGGTAGCAGGATCGCCAGGATCGGGACGACCCCGCCGAGCGCGAACGCGACGGCCGACGCGATCGCCGCGTCCCATGGCCTGACCAGGTCGTCCAGGTCGATGCCCAGTTCGATGTCGGCGTGCGCCGCCAGCGCGTCCCGGCTGGTCAGCTCGGCGGCGACCTGGTGGGCCAGCACCGTCGACAGTCCCTTCTGCACGTAGAGGTGGGCGAGCTCGTCCAGTTCCTCGTCCGGGACCGTCTCCAGCTCGTGACGCTGCTGCGCCAGCAGTGCGTCCTGGGAGTCGCGCTGGGCGCTGACCGAGGTGAACTCCCCGCCGCCCATCGACAGCGAGCCGGCGACCACACCGGAGACGCCCGCGATCAGCAGCGCGGAGGTGCTCGTCGTCGCGCCCGCCACGCCGACGACCAGGCCGGCCGTCGAGGTGACCCCGTCGTTGCCGCCGAGCACCGCCGCCCGCAACCGGTTCAGCCGGCTCACCGACGTCCTCAGCAGGTGGGCTCGGGCGTGCTCCGGGAAGTCCTCGCCGGCGACGACGGCGTCACGGCCCGCCGGGCTGCCCTGCTCGACCACGCGCCACCTCCTCGTCCGGACCCGACCGACCGACCGACCACGGTAGTCAGCCGGCCACGCTGGTCCGCCGCGCCTGATGACAGGGTGGCCGAATGCAGACACGACCCACGGACCGGCTCGGCCGCGAACTCTCCGTCGTCGGGCTCGGCGCCTGGCAGCTCGGCGGGGACTGGGGCGACGTCGGCGACGACGACGCCCACGCGGTGCTCGACGCGGCGGTCGCCGACGGCATCACCGTCATCGACACCGCGGACGTCTACGGTGACGGCCGCAGCGAGCGGCTCGTCGGCGACGCGGTCCGCCGCCACCCCGACGCAGGCCTCACCGTGGCCACGAAGATGGGCCGCCGCGTCGACCAGGTACCGGCGAACTACACCCTGGCCGCCTTCCGCGAGTGGACCGACCGTTCCCGGGCCAACCTCGGCGTCGACACCCTGGACCTGGTGCAGCTGCACTGCCCGCCCACCCCGGTGTTCGCCGACGACGCGGTATACGACGCGCTGGACACCCTCGTCGCGGACAAGCGCATCGCCGCCTATGGCGTGTCCGTCGAGACCTGCGCGGAGGCGCTGACGGCGATCGCCCGGCCGGGTGTCGCCTCGGTGCAGATCATCCTCAACTGCCTGCGGTTGAAGCCGCTGGACCAGGTGCTCCCGGCGGCTGCCGCGGCGGGTGTCGCGATCATCGCCCGCGTCCCGCTGGCGTCCGGGCTGCTGTCCGGCCGCTACGACGAGCACACCACATTCGCCGCCAGCGACCACCGCACCTACAACCGGTCCGGGGAGGCGTTCGACATCGGCGAGACGTTCGCCGGCGTCCCGTACGAGGTCGGCCTGGCCGCGGTCCGAGAGCTGCGCGCGTTCGTGCCCGACGGGGTGCCGATGTCCGCGTTCGCCCTGCGCTGGATCATCGACCAGCCCGGCGTCTCGGTCGTCATCCCCGGCGCGCGCAACCCGGACCAGGTCGACGGCAACGCCGCGGCGGCCGACCTGGCCCCGCTGTCGGCCGAGCAGCTCGCCGGCGTGCGCGACGTCTACGACCGACTCGTCCGCCCGCACGTCCACGACCGCTGGTGACCGCTCACGCGACTCACTACTAGGGCGACGCGAGTGAGGTCGCGCGGTGGCGGGCCCAGGACAGCAGGACGATCGCCAGCACCAGCTCGCCGACCAGCGCGACTCCGTCACCCGAGCCGCGCAGCAGCGGGACGATCACCGCCGGCACGACCGGCACCACCGCCGCGAGCAGGCCCCGCAGGTACCAGAACACGACCTGGACCGGACCGGTGTTCCCCGCCGGGGAGTCCACGCCCACCAGCAGCCCGACCGGGACCTGGCCGCGATAGGCACCCACCAGCGCACCGCCCACCAGCGCCGGAACCGCGGCCAGCAGCAGCACCGACGGCAGCACGGGGCGGCCACCGAGTACGACGCCGGCCACACCGGCGATGCCGACGACCGCGAGCAGCCCGATCGGCAGCACGGCGTGCCGCATGGCCAGCGACCCGGCAGCGAAGGGCAGCTGGACCGAACGGTGCCGGTCGTCGGACTCCAACCGCGCCGGCTCGACGAGCACGGCCGCCGCCCGGTAGACGGCGAGTACGGCCGGCACCGTCAGCGCCAAGGCCCCCAACCCGGTCCGGTCCACCGTGGCCGCCGCGAGCTCACCGAGCCCGAGGCCGACGAGCAGCCAGATCACGGCACCGACCAGCCGGCCCGGCTCGCGGAGCAGGTGGGTGGCGTCGCGCCACAGCACGGCCAGCTCCGGTGACGCCGGTACCGGCAGTCGCAGGCGGGGCCGAGCGCGCCGGCGACGGCCACGTGCCGCGTCGACGCTGGTCCGGGCCAGCCGGAAGTCGAAGGTGCTCACCCCGCCGCTGACCTCCTGCCAGGTCGCGGCCCGGGTCCGCAGCGCGGCGCCGGTGATCGCCGGGACCCGGCGGCCGGCGGCGACGGCGAGGGCGAGGGCGGTGAGGGCCGCGGCCGCGAGCCCGGCCCACCAGCCGGACGCCGGACGGCCGGCCGCGGCCAGCAGCGGCTGGACCGCCCAGCCCCACGGCCCCGACCACCGCTCGGCGGTCTGCAGCGCGCCGACCGGCCGCCCGGCGGCGGCCAGCAGCGCCTCTGCGACCAGCGCGACGACCACCGCCCGGGCCAGCCAGGCCCAGCGGGTGACAGCTGCCGTCAGCCGCGCCGAGGACTCGACGAGGCCGCCGATGCCGGCCGCCGCAACGCCCAGCACCAGCCCGGCCGCTGACCCGGCGGCCAGGGCGGGCGCCGGGTCAGCGACCCGCAGTGCGGCCAGCACCAATCCGAACACCGCTCCGGTTGCCGCGCCCGCAGCGCCGGACAGCCCGAGCGAGAGCCGCCAGCGCGGCCTGGTCACCACGGCCCAGCGGACGGGGAGCGGCAGCAGCCAGCTCACCGTCGCCCCGTCCAGCGTCACCGGGCCACGCCAGGCGCCGGTGGTCGCCGCGGTCAGCAGCACCAGCAACGCCACCCCGGTCAGCCCGGCCGGCAGTGCCGCGGACAGCGCGTCCGGCGTGGTCCCGCCGCTGCGGCCACCGGACCGGACCGCGTAGGCGATCAGCCCGCCCCCGTAGACGAACAGCACCAGGAAGGTGACGTAGGCGTTGTACGCCGATTCCACGGCGCGCCGGCGGTGGTGCGCCGCGCGCAACCCGCGCAGCGTCGACAGCGCCGCCGCGGTCAGCTCGTCCCAGTACGGGTCGTGCTCGTCGGGCAGGTCCTCCTCGGCCGCGTCGTCGGGCGGGTCGTTGTCGGGCGGGTCGCCGCCGGGCACCTTCTCTCCGGCGGGCCCCTTCTCTCCGGCGGGCAGCGCGTCCTCCCCGGTCGACAGCGCGCCGGTCACGAGGCCGCGAGTGCCGCGCCGACGTCGGCGGCCCGCCCGTCGTGGATGACGTGGCCGTCGGCCAGCACCAGCACCCGGTCCGCGACCTCCAGCGCCAGCGCGTGGTCGTGGGTGGCGAACAGCACCGCGGTCCCGTCGGCCTTCTCCGCGGTGATCCGGTCGACGAGGCGGGCGCGGGCGCCGGGGTCCAGCCGCTGTTCGGGTTCGTCGAGGACCAGCAGGTCCCGCGGCCGGACGAGCGCGGCGGCGAGGCTCAGCGCCTGCCGCTGCCCGGAGGACAGCGCCGAGGGCAGCGTGTCGGCCCGCGCGGTGAGGTTGCGGTCGGCCAGCGCCCAGGTGACCCACTCGGCGGCGTCGGGGACCCCGTGCGCCGCCGCGACGAACTGCAGGTGCTCCCGGACGGTGAGGTCCGGGTAGTGCGAGCCGGTGTCGAGCACGACGGCCATCCGGGCCCGGACGTCGAGGCGCTCCTCGGCCACCGGTTCCCCGGCGAAGGTGACGGTGCCGGTGGTCGGGGTGTCCCGACCGACGGCGAGTCGCAGCAGGGTCGTCTTTCCCGAGCCGTTGACGCCGACGACGGCCAGGCACCGGCTCGGGGCCAGCCGGAAGCTGACCGGGTACAGGACGGTCCGGTCGCCGTAGCTGCGGCTGATGGCGTCGGCGACCAGCAGCGGCTTTCCGCGCTTCGCGCCGGCGGGGGCTACGGGATGCTGGGCGGGCGGGCGGTCCTGCCGCTGGCGTCTGGTCATCGGTGCGGCGGTCCCTGGCTCGGTGTCGGATGCTCCGGCGACGGTAGTGCCCGGGCGCGGGCGTCAGCCGGGCGGGCAGGGTCAGCGCAACCGCGCCGTGACCGCCTGCTCGACAGCGGCGACCATCACGTCGCTGAGCTTGCCCAGCAGGCCCAGCAGCACGATCGTCCCGACCAGGACCGGGACCCGTCCGGTGTTCTGGCTGTCGACGAGCTGGAAGCCCAGGCCGAGCGAGGACCCCACGAGCTCGGCGGCCACCAGGAACAGCCACGCCTGCGCCAAGCCGAGCCGCAGGCCGGTCAGCAGGGACGGCGCGGCAGCCGGGAGCAGCACCCGCCGCACCAGCCCGCCCCGGCCCAGACCGTTGGCCCGGGCCAGTTCACGCCAGGCCGGATCCACCGACCGGACTCCGGACACCAGCCCCGCGAGCACCGGGAAGAACGCGCCGATCGCGCACATCACGATCTTGGGGAGCTCGGAGATGCCGACCCACAGGATGAGCAGCGGAACCCACGCCAGGGACGGGACGGCCCGGAGTGCGGCCAGCGTGGGGGAGACGACCGCGTCGGCGAGCCGGCTCAGCCCGGTCAGCAGGCCGACGCCAACCGCGAGAGCGGAGCCGATCAGGAAGCCGGACAGCACCCGCTGGACACTGATCGCGGTGTTGCGCCCGAGCGTTCCGTCGGCGGCGAGGTCGGTCATCGAGCTCCACACCGCACCCGGCGCCGGCAGCACCGAGGTCGAGACCAGGCCGCCGCGGACGACGAGGTCCCAGGTGAGCAGGAGTGCGAGTGGGAACAGCAGACCCAGTCCGAGCCGGCCGGCCCGGACCACCGTCGAGGGGCCCCGGCGGCGCGCGTCGACCGTCACCACGGTCACGATGCCCCGGACGGCGACACCGACGCCGCCGCGGCGGGCATCGGCGAGGCCGACGCCGCGGTGGCTGCGGCGCGGACCGGGCCGGGCAGGAACAGCCCGGCGAGCGCCGTGTCCGCGTCGGCCCGTGAGCCGACCTGCTTGTTCGCCACGAACGTCGGCACCAGACGGGAGAGCACTGCTCGCTGAGCTTGTCCGGGAACCGGGTCGATCGCGAAGTCGGTCCGGTTCCGCAGGACCGTGGTGGCAACCGCCGGCGGGAGCTTTGCCTCGCGGGCGAGAATGGCCACCGCCTCCTCGCGGTTCGCCTCGATCCAGGCCCGCGCCCGCTCGTACTGCGTGAGCACGGTCTGCAGGACGTCGGGGTGGGCGGTGGCGAAGTCGTCGCGGGCGTTGAGGACGCTGTACGTCGCCCGGTTCCGGTCCCGCACGATCAGCCGGTCCCCGTCCTGCTGTTCGGCGGCGGCCATGATCGGGTCCAGGCCCATCCAGGCGTCGACATTGCCGCGGGCGAGAGCGGTGCGTCCGTCGGCGTGCTGGAGGTTGACCACCTGCACGTCACCGGTGGTCATGCCCGCCGCGGCGAGGGTCTGCAGCAGGAAGAAGTACGGATCCGTACCGATCGTGGCGGCGATCTTCCGCCCGCGCAGGTCCTGGATGCTGCGGGCCGTCGAACGCGGCCCGACCACGACGGCCGTCCACTCTGGCTGCGCGAGCACGTCGACGATCCGGATCGGGGATCCGTTGCTGCGGGCGAGCAGCGCCGCGGCACCGGCGGTCGACCCGAGCTGGACCGCGTTGCCACGCAGCAGCTCGTTGGCCTTGTTGCTGCCGGCGGAGAACTGCCAGGAGACCCCGGTCCCGGCCGGGCGCAGCGCGTCGGCGAGCCATCCCTTGTTCCGGAGCACCAGACTCGCCGGGTTGTAGTAGGCGTAGTCCAGCGACAGCCGGTCCAGCGTGCCGGCGCTGCCCCCGCCGGCGTTCGCCGACCCGGTGCCGCCCTCCCCCCGGGCGCAGCCGGCGGCGGTCAGGACGAGTGCGGCGGAGGCGGTGAGCACTGCACGGCGGGACAGTGGAACGGCGTGTGGAACGGCGTGCGGAACGGCGTGCGGCATGGCGGATCTCCTGCATGGGCGTCTGGGTTGCGGTTGTTGGGGGGAGTGCGGGCGGTTCGTGCGGCGGTCAGGCGACCAGGCCGGCGTGGCGGAGCAGGGTGCGGCGCAGTGGCGCGAGGGTCGCAGCGGTCCCCGGGTCCCCGCTGTCCCGGGGCTCGCGGGTCCCGTCGCGCGCCGGGAGGTCCACTACGTCGCACGCGCCCGAGCCGGCCGGGCCGAGCACGGCGACGCGGTCGGCCAGTCGCAGGGCCTCGTCGACGTCGTGGGTGACCAGCACCACGGTCGTGCCGAGAGCAGCGGTCAGCTCGCCGACGAAGTCCTGCATCGTCAGCCGAGTCAGGGCGTCCAGCGCGGCGAACGGCTCGTCGAGTAGGAGCACACCCGGCCGCGCGATCAGTGCTCTCGCGATCGCGGCGCGCTGGGCCATCCCGCCGCTGACCGTCGCGGGCCGGGCATCGGCGAACCCTGCCAGGCCGACCCGGTCCAGCAGGTCCCGGACCTCGGCGCGGCTGCCGGCGGAGCGGTCGGTCCGCCGTCGGCGGGTCGCACCGAGCGCGACGTTCCCCGCGAGCGTCAGCCACGGGAGCAGCCGCGCCTGCTGGAACACGACGGCGACCCGGTCGTCGACGTCGGTGACGGCCCGGGAGCCGACCGCCACCGTCCCGGCGTCCGGGGTGTCCAGGCCGGCGACCAACCGCAGCAGCGTCGACTTGCCACAGCCGGACGGCCCCACCACGGCGACGGTCTCGGCGGCGGCGATGTCCAGGTCGATGCCGTGCAGCACCTGCCGGTCGTCGAAACGGCGCGACACGGCGGTCAGTCGTACCGGCAGGGCGTGCGGGACTCCGGCGGCGGGAGGCCGCGTGGGCGCGGGTGTGGCGTCGACCCGCGCGGGAGCGGTTGTTGACATGGGACCTCCATCGAACCTGGCGGTAGCACCCACGCCCGCTCGCGCGGAGGGTTGCTGCAGCGTCGACGAGCCAGGACTCTCGGCCGCTCTGGATGGTGGGTAGAGGTTAGCCGAGTCCGTACCAGTCCTCGGACCCGGGTCTCGCGGGCCGAGACGGCCCAAGCGGCCGCCGGCCGGGCCGCCCCGGCGGTCAGGCGGCACACTCGGGGCATGGCATCTGACCCGCGGGACAGCACCGATTCCCAGAACACCATCGACCCCCGGAACAACCCGGAGTCGCGGGCGACCGAGCGCGGGGCGGCGGTCCCGATCTCCCGCGCCGGCTCCGGCAGCGTGGTCCCCGCCGAGCAGGCGCCGCCGATGCGGGCCCCGGCCGATGGTGCATCCGGCGGAGCGGCCGACGGCGACCCGCTGTCAGGCGTCACCGCCGACCCCGCGGACATCGAGGACGCGGTGAGCGGCCAGGCCGGGCCGGAGCCGACCGGCCTGGGTCAGAACTAGACGGTCCCGGCGGGGGAGTCGCGCCCGCCCGCCGGGTCTGTGTGTGACATGGCTCACATGTGGACACCTCGCGCCAGCGGTCACCGTGCATGCACTCTGCGTTACATCACGAATCGGTAGCGCTCGACCGGGCGCGCGGTGATCGGAGAACTGGGTGAAGAAGAGTCTGGCCGTCGCGGCGGCAGCAGTCCTGGCGACCGCCTCGTTGGGCGCGATCGGTAGTCCGGTCGGTGCGGTGCCGACACAGGCGGCGTCCTCGAAGTCCCCGACGCCACGGGTGCCGACGCCACGGGTGCCGACGCCACGGGTGCCGACGCCACGGGTGCCGTCGGCGGCCGAAGCCGTCGCCCGGGCCGGCGGTGCGCTGGCCGCCCACCGCGGCGCGGTCCTCGCCTCGCCGTCCGACGCGTTCGCCGCCCAGCGCAGCGTGATCGACCCGGACGGGGCCAGCCACGTCCGGTACCAGCGGACCTACCGCGGGGTGCCCGTCCTCGGTGGTGACCTGGTCGTGCACCTGACGCCCGGTGGCACCTTCCGGGCGGCCGACGTCGCGCAGTCCCGGGTCCTCACGCTCGCCACGACGGCGCGGCTGCCCGCGTCCGCCGCCACCGCCGCCGCACGGCGGGCCTTCACCGGCTCCGTTGCCGGGTCGGGCACGCCGCGGCTGGTCGTGGATGCCCACCGGGCGACCCCCGCGCTCGCGTGGGAGACCGTCGTGTCCGGCATGAAGCCGGATGGCCAGACGCCGAGCAGGCTCCATGTGCTGACCGACGCGGCGACCGGAGCCGTCCTCGGGGTCGACGACGAGATCGAGACCGTCGACGGGACCGGCCGTTCGATCTACTCCGGCTCGGTGCGGATCTCGACCTCGACCGCGACCGGCGGCTATTCGATGGTCGACCCGACCCACGGTTCGAACCGGACCTGTGACCTCGGCGGAAAGACCTCGGGGACGTGCACGACTTTCACCGACGCTGACAACGTCTGGGGAACCGGCACCACCGCGAGTCGGCAGTCGGCGGCGGTCGACGCCCACTACGGTGCGGCGGCAACCTTCGACTATTACCGAAACGTCCTGGGTCGCAACGGCATCTTCAACACCGGGCGCGGCGTGCCGAGCCGGGTCCACTATGGCCGCAGCTATGTCAACGCATTCTGGGACGGCACGCAGATGACCTACGGCGACGGATACCGGAACGCGGACCCGCTGACCGAGCTGGACATCGCCGGCCACGAGATGAGCCACGGCGTCACCGAGAACACTGCCGGTCTGACCTACAGCGGCGAATCGGGCGGGCTGAACGAGGCCACCAGCGACATCTTCGGCACGATGGTCGAGTTCTATGCCAACAACGCGGCCGACCCGGGCGACTACACGGTCGGGGAGAAGGTGGACATCAACGGCAACGGAACCCCGCTGCGGTGGATGTACCAGCCGTCCAAGGACGGGGCGTCGCCAAACTGCTGGTACTCCGGCGTCGGCAACCTCGACGTGCACTACTCCTCGGGTATCGGCAACCACTTCTACTACCTGTTCGCGGAGGGCTCGCGGGGCGCCTACGGCACCAGCCCGACCTGCGGGGCGCCCGCCGTCACCGGCGTCGGACGGACCGCCGCGGCGAAGATCTACTACCGGGCGCTGGCGGTCTACATGACCTCCTCGACCACCTACGCCCGGGCCCGGACCGCCACCCTGTCGGCCGCCGCGGACCTGTACGGCACCTGCAGCACGCAGCAGAAGGCCGTGAACGCGGCCTGGGCGGGCACCGGGGTCAAGGGCACGCTGTCCTGCGCCTGAGACCGCCTGAGACCGCCTGACCGGCTGACCGGGGCGGCGCCGCCGCCCCGGTCGGCACGGCAGGATCGCCGGCCATGGGACTCACGCTGCTGCCGGCCGTCGACGTCACGCGGGGCCAGGCCGTCCAACTCGTGCAGGGGGTTGCCGGCTCGGAGCGGGCCTACGGGGACCCGGTGGCGGCGGCCCTGCGGTGGCAGTCCGACGGCGCGGTGTGGCTGCACCTGGTCGACCTCGACGCGGCCTTCCGCCGGGGCGGCAACGCCGAGGTCCTGGCCCGGGTGGTCGGCGAGCTGGACATCGAGGTGGAGATGTCCGGCGGGATCCGCGACGACGAGTCGCTGGCGGCGGCGCTGGGCACCGGGTGCGCGCGGGTGAACATCGGCACGGCGGCACTGGAGGACCCCGACTGGTGTGCGCGGGTGATCGCCGAGCACGGGGACCGGGTCGCGATCGGCCTGGACGTCCGGACCGATCCGGCCGACGGGCACCGGCTCGCCGCCCGCGGCTGGACCACCGACGGCGGCGAGCTGTGGGCGACACTGGCCCGTCTGGACGAACAGGGCTGTACCCGCTACGTCGTCACCGACGTCGGCCGCGACGGAACGCTGACCGGCGTGAACACCGCTCTGCTCGGTGACGTGTGCTCGCGGACCCCGGCGCCGGTGGTGGCGTCCGGCGGGGTCTCCACGCTGGCGGACATCCGTGCCCTGGCGGCGATGACCGACATCGGTGTCGAGGGAGCGATCATCGGCACCGCGCTCTACGAGGGGGCCTTCACGCTGCCCGACGCCCTGGCCGTCGCGCGGGGCGATGTATGAGCGGTGCTCTGCCGCGCTTCGTCCTCGCCTCGTCCTCGCCCGCCCGGCTGTCGGTCCTGCGCGCGGCTGGACTGGACCCGCAGGTCCTCGTGTCCGGTGTCGACGAGGACGCGGTCCTCGCCGCCACCGCCGGCGCCCCGGCGGCCGACCGCCTCGTGGCGCTGGCCAGAGCCAAGGCCGACGCCGTGCTCGGGCAGGTCGCCGGTCCGGCGGTGCTACTCGGCTGCGACTCGATGCTGCTGGTCGACGGTGAGCTGGTCGGCAAGCCCGGCACGGCCGACGCGGCACAGGCCCGGTGGCGGCGGCTGACCGGGCGCTCGGGTGAGTTGCTTACCGGCCACGCCGTCATGCGGCTGGATGCCGCCGGACAGGTGACCGCCCGGGCCGCGGCGACCCGCCGCACCGGGGTCGTGTTCGGCGAGGTCCCGCCGGAGCAGATCGACGCCTACGTCGCCACCGGCGAGCCGCTGGCGGTGGCGGGGGCGTTCACCCTGGACGGTCTCGGCGGGTGGTTCGTCGAGCGGATCGACGGCGACCCGTCCAACGTCGTCGGCGTCAGCCTGCCGCTGGTGCGAGCGCTGCTCGCCGAGGTCGGGGTGGCGGTCACCGACCTGTGGCACCCGCGTCCCGGCCGCGACTGTCCTGCTTGACGCCGGCCGGGCCGTCGGTCGGCTCCACCGGCACCACCGGTCTGCGGATCGACCACAGCAGGAACAGGGCACCGACCAGCAGCATCCCCAGCCCGGCCCACAGGTTGAGGTTGATGCCGCCGGTCCGCTGCTTGTCGGCGTCGGTGAAGGAGGTGATGCCCCAGATCGTGCACACCAGTCCGTAGACGGCGAACAGCCCCCCGATGACGGTGCGCAGGTCGAACAGGACCTCGGTGAAGCGCGGCCTGGTCCCCGTGCCGGACGTCCCTGCCGAGCCGGAGGTGGGGGTCTCCTGGGGGTGGCTCACGGCTCACTCCTCCCGTTGCGGTGCACGAACTCAGACGACCGTGAAGAACACGTAGCCGGCCGCGGCCAGGCCGAGGGCGATTCCGGACAGCGTTCCCGGTGAGCGGTACCACCCGGGCTCGCGGGGGACCTCCCGTTCCTTCTTCGACGTCAGGCTCCACACCAGGCCGCGCAGCTTCGATTCCGCCGGCGGTGTGCCGCGCAGTGACGCCAACCAGCTCACCAGCAGGGCCAGGACGAACGCGACGCCGCCACCGACGAAGGCCGATCCCTGCCCGGACAACGTGAACACCTTGGCGGTGTTGAGCACGAACACGACGACGGCGCCGAGGGTCCCGGTGAGCAGGCCCCAGAATCCCGCCGAGCCGGTCATCTTCTTCCAGAACAAGCCGACGATGAAGACCGCGAACAGCGGGACATTGAAGAACGACGCCAGGGTCTGGATGTAGTCCTGGATGTTGGAGAACCGCGAGGCGATGAACGCCGTGCCAACCGCGAGTGCCGTGCCGACGACGGTGACCAGACGCCCGACCCGCAGATAGTAGCGATCCTCCCGGCCGGGGCGGGCCCACTCCTGCCACAGGTCGTAGGTGAACACGGTGTTGAACGAGCTGACGTTGGCGGCCATGCCGGCCATGAACGAGGCGAGCAGCCCCGCCAGCGCGACGCCGAGGAAGCCGTTGGGCAACAGTTCCTGCAGCATCAGCGGGACGACGTCGTTGTAGGCCGCGGTAGTCGGGGCGCCTTCCCGCAGCGCCCGGATTCCGGGGACCAGGACCGCCGCGATCATTCCTGGGATGACGATGATCAAGGCGATCAACGCCTTCGGGATGGCCGCGATGAGCGGGGTCCGTTGCGCGGCGGACGGACTGTTCGCGGAGAACGCCCGCTGCACCTCGGAGAAGTTGGTCGTCCAGTAGCCGAAGGACAGCACGAATCCGAGGCCGAACACGATCCCGATCACCGAGCCGACACTGTTGGCGATCCCGGTCAGCTCCGAGCCGGGGAACGGGCGCAGCAGCGCGTCGCCGCCGGGTTGCGCCTGCAGTCCGCGGGTCAGCCCGCCCCAGCCGCCGACCCGGTGCAGACCGACCAGGGTGAGCGGGATCATCGCGGCCACGATGACGAAGAACTGCAGCACCTCGTTGTAGATGGCCGCCGACAGCCCGCCGAGGAAGGTGTAGGCAAGCACGACCACCCCGGCGACGACGATCGCCAGCCAGGTCGGCCAACCCAGCAGCGCGTTGACGACGATCGCCATCGCGAACAGGTTGACCCCGGCCAGCAGGATGGATGCCGCCGCGAACAGCACCCCCTGCAGGCGCTGCGTCTTCGGGTCGAAGCGCCGCCCGAGGAACTCCGGAACGCTGCGCACCTTGGAGCCGTAGTAGAACGGCATCATCACCAGGCCGAGGAATACCATCGCCGGAATGGCGCCGACCCAGTAGTAGTGGAATGTCTGCTCGCCGTACTGGGCCCCGTTCGCGCTCTGGCCGAGCAGCTCGGTGGCGCCGAGGTTGGCCGACATGAAGGCGATGCCGGTGATCCAGGCGGGGAGGCTGCGCCCGGAGAGCAGGAAGTCGACGCTGGAGGACACGCTGCGCCGCGCGATCAGCCCTATCCCCAGGACGAGAGCGAAGTAGAGGCCGACCAGGACGTAGTCGACGAGGTGCGCATCGATCCGCTGGGTGACGGCAGCCGCCATTCCGGACGCGTATAGGACTGCGGGCACCACGGATCCTCTCGTCACGACCGCTCGAGCCAGCCGCCAGCTGACCACGTGCTCGCTGCGCTCACCGGCAGCGACACCCGCAATCGGCGGCGATCAGCACCGGACGCCCCGAGCGGGGTGAGCTGGCCGCCGCCTGCGCGCTGTCAGCGGCGCCGGCGGCCCGGCCGATCTCCGGTAGCTGCTCGTCCAGTCCGATGTCGTCAATCGACGCGTTCCAGTAGGCCGATATTCAGCAGCGCCCGTATGTGTGCCCGAACAGCCCCCGGTTCGGGCCCACCGCGGACCAGGAGGCCGCACTCGAGGTTGCGGGAGAGGGCCGCACCGGTGAGGTTGGCGCTACCGATCAGGGCGGAGATGCCGTCGACGACTATGACCTTGGCGTGGAGCGAGCCTCCCGGCGGCCGAGCGGATGCCGGCCATGCGAGGCGGGTGGCGACCAGGCGGGGAAACGGTGTGCTGGTCCCGGAGAACGCTGGATTGTCGAGATGCCGCTCCAGGACCAGGGTGATCGCCGCGCCACGTTCGTGGGCTTGTTCGAGCGCGCGGGTGATCGTCGGCTCGGTGTGCACCGCGTATCCGATCAGCAGGATGTCGGTGACGGCCTGACCGATGAGGTCGACCACCACCGCGGAGGTGAGTCGCCCGGTCGCCACCGGCGTGTCCGGGCCCGTCCACACGACGTCCAGGGCAGCGGACTGCGGGTCTGGATGAAGCGTGGCGAGCAGCGCGCCGGCGAACATGAGGCGATCATCGGGCGCGAAGTCGGTGGCGACGAGCCGGGCGCACGCAGTCCGGACGCCGACTCCGCCGGCGTCCGATCGCATCCGGTGCACCGCCGGCAAGCCGGCTCGGGCAGCGGTCGCCAAGGCCCGCACGTCGGCCGGGGGCAGCGCCCGCCCAAGTTCGACCGCGAGGTCGACCGGGTCGGCCGTCACGGCAGGAACGCGAGTCCGTCACCGGTCAGGTCGACCACGACCGCGCGGTCCAGCCACCGGTTGTTGGTCTCGCAGCTCGTCTCCGACGCGAACAGGCAGGCATGGCAGGCGGCGGCGTGAAGGGTCGCCGATGGGTCCTCCGGGACGTGCTCGGCGCACAGCGGATCCGACGAGCAGCGGCGGGCATCGGTGAGTGCCTGATCGAGCAGTCGCCCGAGGTGATCTGCGGAGCCGAGGGCGACCAGGCCTCCGAGCGTCCCCTCGCTGTCACTGGCGGCGGTGGACAGCAGGATGCCCGTAGCCGGCTCGTCGGGTGTTCCGACATAGAGCCGTTCGCGGATGCTGGACGAGCCGTATCCACACTCCAGGCAGACCTGCCGGATGAGCAGGTGGCTCAGCGTGTGCAGCAGGAGGAAGCGGGCGACCGGGAAGTCGAGGTCCACGGGTCGATCGCGGTCCGCGGACCACCGGACGGACGCTCTCCGAAGAGCGGCGATGCGGGGGTGGTCGGCGACCCGGCCCTCCCAGGCCCGGACCCGGTCCTCGCGCAGCTGGAGGAACACCCCTTCCCCGCGTTGCTCGAAGGCCGGTACCCAGGTCGGTGCTCCACGCCCGAGGGGGAGGCGGTTGTCCGGGTCGAGCTCCCGGCGGTCCGGGGCGGCCAATCGGGTGAATCCGAGCAGCGCCTGGACCTCCCGCAGGCGGGTCACCAAGACCACCTGGTCCAACAGCTCGCCGTGATCAGTCGGGACCCGGGTCGGTGTCGCCCGGAAGTCGTCGTCCTGTCGGTCGGTTGTCGGTCGCGCGAGCAGGCGCCATTCTGCCTGCAGCAGGTCGCCGTCGATCTCGGTGTCGCTCGGCCCGCCGCCGTCTCGGATCGTCTCGATGGTCGACCAGACCTCCTCGATCGGGGTCGCGCGCAGTGCGCGGAGTGACGGCACCTGTTCGACCAGGTTCTGCACCACCGCCAGGTTGGGCAGGGACCCGAGCAGATCCCATTGAGCGGTCACCACGTCGGTCACGGTCTGCCCCTGCGGCAGGTGCAACGCACTCGCCGTCACGCTGAACCAGAGGTTGGACGCACCGAGCACCATGAGCTTGAGGCGGCGACCGCAGGATTCGAACCTCTGCAGGTGCGGGTGCCGCCCGCGGCACGCCGGGAGTTTCTGCCAACCGTGCCGGCCCGCAGCCTGGGAGATGTTGGCTGACTCCGAGCACTCGACACACCGCACGGTGACCCGGGGGCCGAGGTTGCTGGAGCTGTCCTGCATCACCAGTTTGGCGCCCGCACAGGGCTGTTCCTTCCCACGGTGCACGAAGTCGACGTAGGGGAACTCGTCGAGGTGGCCGGCTTCGCAGGCCACGAGGAAGCGTGCCGGAAGGCAGGCGCGCTTCTTCTGCGGTCGCGTCTGTGCCTGTTGGAGACAGGTGGCGTGGACCCACTTGGCCAGGTCAGGCCGACGTCCGCTGCGATGGACGAGCTCGAACTGCCCCGGCGGGTCGAGCGGGCCGAGCCGGTGACATCGCGGGCACCGCAGCCAGCGGGGGAACGGCGACACCGGGACACCGGTCCGGGTCCACGGGTCGTCGCTGTCTTTGGGGTCCCAGGGAGCGGACCGCAACGCTCGCACCTGCTGACCCAATGTGCCGCGGACCTTCTCCAGCAGGCGTGGCTCGTCGATCGCCTCGGCGCGCTCGAGGCCCCAGCTGTCGGTGCTGCGGACCATGACGCTCATGCCCGGCAGGTCGATCACGGAGCCGGCCCCGCCCGTGGTCACCAGGTGGCTCGGCCGCGCATTGCCGATCCTGGACGGTGTCCCGCGCTGGGGGGCGCTGCCGCGGGTCACGGGGACGGTCATCAGGGGATCTCCACCCGGTCGTAGGTCCAGGCGGGGGCGTCGTCCGCGCTGGCATCGCGCTGGTCGAGCTGCAGGAGGACTTGCGGCTCGACCTCCCGCAGGCTCATCGGTGCGGTCCACCGTTCCCAGGTGCCGTCGTCCGGCTTGTGCAGCAACCCGCTGACGTCCGGGCCGCGCTCGTAGCCGAGAGCACCGGTCTGCAGCTGAGCCCGGGCCTTGAACCACTCGTCGAGCCGCAGCTGGACCTCCTGACGGACCCGGAGCACCTGAGCTTGGTCGTGGGTGACCCGGGCCGCACGGTCAGCGAACTCGTCCAGCAGGATCGTCGCGGCGGCGCCCTGCAGCGGCACGGTCCCGGCGGCGACGTTCGGGAGGGACGATGTACCCGACTGCCGGACGCTGGCCGCGAGCACTGCGCTCAGACCCCGGTCCAGGGCTCGGTCGCTGTACGGCGTGGTCGTCAGTCCCTCGACCCGCATGCCGAAGGTCGCGTGGTCGTAGGCAAAACCCTCGTAGTGGCCGAGGTCGCGTGGCCGGCTCCACTGGTAGAGCGTGATGACGAGCCCAGGCCGACTCGAGTCCCGTCCGACCCGTGAGGTCGCCTGGATGTACTCGGCCGTGCTCTTGGGCTGGCCGGTCACCAGCATCAGTCCCAGCCGTTGAACGTCGACGCCGACCTGGAGCATCGAGGTGGCGAGCAGGACGTCGAGGGCGGGGACCCGATCCTTCATCTCAGCGCGGACCGCACTGCTGTCCGGTCCGCGCAGGGCTGCCAGAGCGGCGCTGGTGTCGAGGCGCGGGTCGAAGGGACGTTCCAGGTCCGCCAGAGTCGAGGCGATGCGGCTGCTCGGCATCCGGCTGGTCAGCTCGCTGATCATCGGGCGGCGTCGCTGGGTCAGCACCGACCGGGATCTCAGCCGGTCCGCGATGTCGTCCTCGACCAGCCGACGCATGCCGGCCAGCTCCCGGGTGGAGGTGAAGTAGTCGACGAGTGTCATGTAGGGGTCGGCCGCTGCCCCGTGCCGGTCGTAGAGGTGCTGCGCGTGTTCGAGCATGGCCGCTGCCACCCGGATCTCAATCGCCTTGAACCGCTCGCCCGTGGCACAGATCCCGCGGTATCGGCGTGCCGGCGTCCTCGCCGACGGGGCGGTGACGGTGGAGAAGAAGGTCTCACCCGCGTCGAGGACCTGCGGTGGGAACACCGCAAGGCCGCGGGCGAAGACCTGCTCGACCTGGTCTTTTGCCCGGCGCACCGTGGCGGTCGACGCGACCAGGACCGGCCGGACCGGAGCACCGCTCTGCACCCGCGTGCATAGGCGGTCGATGGCCGTCTCGTACAGCCCGACCATCGATCCGAGGGCATCGGAGATCAGGTGCAGCTCGTCCTGGATGATCAGATCCGGCGGTCGCAGCGCCATCACCGGGCGGGGCGTGGTAGCCGGGAGTGTCCCGACGCGCTGATGGCGGCCGGTGCACCAGGTCGAGTCCGGGCTCATCCAGCCGTGCCGCGGGCACTGCTGGTCCACAGTGCCGAACAGGGAGCTGGTCGCCGCCTTCCAGGGGAGCTGCGCGAACTTGTCGACGGTTCCGATGACCAACGACGGCGTCAGCCGGTAGATCTCCTCGTCCGTGATCAGCACGGGGAGCCCGTCGGCGGAGCGGCCCCTCGTGAAGGCGCAGTCACCCTCCGGGTCGCTGCAGTAGAGCAGGACACGCCGCCGCTTGTCGTCGGTTCGCAGGTCCCGTCCGGCGGACAACCGGGCGCCGCACCACGGGCAGGAGGCGAGCTGCAACGGGCCGCCCGGGCCGTCGTCGCCCCCACGGGTGTCTTCGACTGCGCGCCGGGCTTCCTCGAAGCTGTTCGGGGTCACCGAACTACCCACCCACAGGCCGATCCGGAACGGTGTCTGGCCCCACCGGCCATCGCCCGAGGCGAGCCGTTCCCGCCGCAGCTGTTCGCACGCGCAGATCAGTGCCGAGGCGCGTTGGAACTGCTGGGCGGTCAGCAGCCGCAGCGTGTACCGCATGAGGACCGCGACCCCGTCGCTGCCGTCCCGAGCATCCGAGCCGTTCCCCACCACGCCCTGCAGTCTCCGCAGGGCGAGGGTGAACGCCGTCAGTCCGAGGTAGGCCTCGGTCTTCCCGCCCCCGGTGGGGAAGAACAGCAGCTGCGCTTGACCTTTCTCGTCCCGGTGGGCATCGGGGTGGGTTGGGTCTGTGAGGCCCGGCAGGCAGAGCAGGACGAACGCGAGCTGGAACGGCCGCCAGGTCCGGTTGGCCGGTGTATCGCACCGCTGCAGGAGCGCCTCGACCGGGGTCGCCGGATCGGCCAGCCGGACGCGGGTGAGCTCGCTGCGCACGCGCTGCAGGGCCATCGCCTGGTTGGCGAAGCGGAACGACTCGCGGGCCAGCCCGTCGTCGCGCAACAGGTCGACGGCCCGGTCCAGGCGGTCCGCGAAGTCGAAGGCGCTCTGGACCGCGCCGCTCCCCGCGGGTTCGTACCGCACGATCTCCGGGTCGTCGAGACGCTCCCGCTGCTTCGTGAGCCACGCGCGGTACCCGGTCGCCAGCGGCCGGAGGGCGCGCACCAGGTCGTCCCGGGCCAGCTCGGGACTCCCCAGTCGGGCCATGTCGAGGACCAGGCCGGGCATCGAGTCCACAGAGCCGGCCACCGTCAACGGCACGTCGGCGGCGGGAAAGCTGGTGGTGCGCAGCCGCCACGCCCGCAGTTCCCCGTCGCGGACGTCGGCGTCCACCGCGCACTGCCGTCCGTGCGCGTACTCCCGCTTCGCCCGGTACAGCAGGGCGAGGTGCAGCCGTTCGTCATCGTGTGACGCGGGTAGGTCGGTGAGCTCCGGGTCGTTGTGACCCAGGAACACAGCGGTGTGACCGTCGAGCGCCGTGACCTGCAGGCTCGTCTGGTAGGTCCGTGCGATGTCTGGGCTGGTGGCCGGGACCGCCTGGTCGTTGACGAGTGCGAGGTCGACGATGCGGACGCCCGGTTTGGTTCGGACGGTGGCCCGCAGATGAACGCGCTGCTGCTCGTCATCCAGCGTGACCGGTCGGTCGTCGGCGGCCGTCAGGTCCAGCTCGACGGTCCCGCCGCCGGGGGTGCGACGCCAGACCGTGCGTGGCGTGCCCTGCTCGGTGACGTGGACGTCGGACTTCGCCGGCGCGTACCGACCCCAGGACCCGGTGACGACGAGCCGGTGCACGTCCTGCGGGACCTGGAAGGACAGTCCGAGCGCGGACGCCGCCATGGTCCCGGTCCGGGTCGCCTTCGCGGTCTCGAGGTCGTCACCTGCCGTGTCGCCGGCGCTGGTGATCTCCCGGTCGACGAGGTCCGGGTCCGCCTCCTCGGCCAGGACCGGCTGTGGCGGATCGCTCGGCCGCGTCCGGGGGACGAGACGTCCGACGAGGTAGCGCTCCGCGGGTGGCGTGTTCGGTGGGAGTTCCTCCCGGTCGCCGTCGCGTGGTCCCAGCAGGTCGCGCTCGAGCAGCTCCTCGAGGGCGGCGCGGACGTCGTAGGAGGTCGCGGCGGAGGGCTCGGTCATGGTGCGCCTGACAGTAGGGCTCGGGACCGACGGAACGGGTGGGCCGCTGCGCTGGAGGGCTGACCACCTGGGTGGCGCGTCAACCCGCACGTGTCTGTGGGCTACGTTCAGTTCGTGTCTACAGTCGGAGATGTGCGGGTTGCGTTGCCGGACTACGTGAGTCGACCTCTCGCGCGGAGCCCCCTCGTCCTGGTCGCTGCCCAATTGACCTTCGAGGAGATCGGTCCCGGGGTTCTCCACGCGCAGGCCCGCGAGATCCAAGGTGCTGTGGGGAGCCGTTGGACCCGGCTTCAGGCACAGTCGATGGTCGCGACGACGGCGACACCGGGAGGTGCGGTCAGCGATCCGAGACGCGCGGCCTACCGACTGTCCAGTGGGGACGCCCAGTGGTCGGCACTGCTCAGCCCGGACAGTGTGGCCGTCGAGACCCGTGTGTACGCCGGCTGGTCAGAGATGCGCGATACGATCCTGTCCTTTGCGGCCGCTGTCGCCTCAGTGTTCGATCCGGCCAGCGAGATACGTCTCGGTTTGCGGTACATCGACCAGGTCGTACTCCCACGGGGGCGTCCGGGCTGGGCTGGCCTGATTCCCGACAGCCTGCTCGGCATCACTCTGGATGCGCAGTTCGCGAGCGCGGTACTCGCCTCGGAGCAGCAGGTCGTGCTCGCCCTCGACGATCAGTCGAGGTGCCTGTTCCGTCACGGTCGGCTCGCGGACCAGGACGGGCAGCCTGGAAAGTACCTGCTCGACTACGACGTATACCGGGAAAATGCCGGTCCGTTCGCCTTCGACCTCCTCGCCGAGGGGATCGACACTCTGCACAGTTACGTCGGCCAGCTGTTCCGCGCGTCGATCAGCGACGAGCTTTACGCAGAGTTGGGGCGCTGACCAGGTGTTCGTCCGTACGCGGCTCGTTGTCGCTCCCGAGCCCGAACCGCTCGCCATCGTCCACCACCGCACCGTCTTCACATTGATCCGGGACGGTTCGCTCGTCGATCAGATCGATGAGGCGCTTTCCACGACGGATGTCCCCTCGGTTGGCCCCCTCGACGAAGCTCTCAAGCGTCAGACACTCGTCGACGATTCCGCATCGGACGAGCCCATCGTGGCAACGCCTAGTACCACGGTGATCGCTCCCGTACCCACTGGCCGGGCTGCTCACCTCTCGCGGTGTCTCTCGGACATCCGGGATTGGCTCGGGATCACGTTGGAGACCACCTGCTTCGCAGCCGGAATCAGTCGGGGAACGGTCTACGCTTGGCGAGAACGGGACAGCGAGCCGCGCCCGGGGACCGTGGGATCGGTGCTGCGTCTACACGCCCTCGTCAACTCGGCGGTGATCTCGGCAGGCAAGGTCGGTGCTGCCGAGTGGTTCCACGCAGGGGAACCGTCGCCGATCGAGCGGATCGCGTCGGCGCGCGGCGATCAAGCGGTCCTGTCCGCCATTAGTCGGCAGCTGCGCCGCGAGCTCACCGGGCCGGTACCGCCACCCCCCGACCTGCTCCTCACGGCAACCGTGGACGATGCTCCGGCCCGTCCGCTGGCATGACGGAACCGGCGGGAAATGTCAGCCCGGTCGCATCCCGGTCGTGGTCGGTCGATGAAGCATCAGCACTCGACCGATGGCGGCAGGGACACGTCCTCCAGGGCGTTCCTGCGGTGAGCATCGGCCACCCCCACGCGGCGCCTGTGTGGTCGACGTCCCAGCGTGCTGAGTCGGCAGGAATTCCTCTCCTTGTCGAGTCCCCGGTGAGCGACCGCCGGGCGCTGGTCGTCTCTCAGGGATGCGACCTAGTCAAGATCACCTTTCCGTGGGCGACCGTCGTTCCGGTCTACAACGCCTCGACGACCGTTCCGGCCTCTCAGGCGGGACAGATCCGCACGGGCCAGATCTGGCACCTCGTGCACCTCACCGCCGGCTGGGCTGCCGACGGCCTGTGGGTCGCTGATCTCCGTCTGGAGATGCCGATTGACAAGACCGTGCTGGTCGCCGCCGGCGAGCCGATCGAAGGGTTCGCCGACGAGACTGGTTACGCGAGGCTCGCAGAGCGGCTTGCTGCAGCTCGCCAGCGTCCCGCGGTTCCTCAACCGTGCATCGACTACATCGTTCGACCTCTACAGGCCCTGATGGCCCAACGCCGCGAGCAAGGAGTCGACCCGCTTGACGGTGTGCGGGAGGTCCGACTGCAACCGGACGACCCGACGACACCCACGGTGGTGACGCTGTTCGTTCTCGGCGTTACCGGCCGGACCCCTGACGTCGACGAATGGTCGACCCTGACCGACTCGCTCATCGAGCAGGCCGGGCTGCACGGTCTGGTCCTCGTGGCGCTGAGAATCAGACCTTCGGTCCCGTCTGCTGTCGGGGTCAGGACGAGCACCTCGTCGGCCCTGATGCCCTCGTCGGTCAGCAGCTCGGGGCTGTGTGTGGTCAGCATGATCTGTGCACCATTGGTGCGCTGCGCGCGCGCCAGCACGTTCGGGAGCATGCGGATCACCGCTGGGTGCAGGGACAGCTCGGGCTCCTCGAGCAGGACCGGGGCTCCCTTGCGCCCGACCTCCACGAGCGACCACAGCAGGCCGATCAGCCGCAGGGTCCCGTCACTGAGGTCAATCTCGTCCTGGCGGGCACCACTGGTTCGCCAATTGGTGTACCGGCTCTCCAGGTGAGGGCGACCGGCGCTGTCCACCTTCACCTCCAGGGCGGAGAACTGGGGAACCGCGAGCTGCAGGGCGGACGTGACCCGGCGCAGCCATGCGTCGCGCGTCTTCGGAGCGACCCGGTTCATCCGGGCGATGAAGTCACCGCCGAACGGGTCGTCGAAGGTGTCGCCGGCACGGGAGGAGTCCCTGATGACCTGCGGGACGAGGTGCAGGTACCGGGTCTCGGCGAAGAAGTCCGCGATGTCACGGAAGTCCTTGTTCTCCGAGATCTGTCCAGCGCGGTCTGGGTGAGACGCTCCGGGTCGTCCCGGTCCTTGTCGTCTGGGCGTTGGAGCAGGACACGGTCGCCGTGCCTGACGGTCTCCTCGGCCACGACGGCGCGGTGCAGACCACGAGGTTCGCTGCGGACCGAGATCGAGTAGGTCCAGGGCTCGCCGCCGTCGCTACCGATGGCGACCGTGATCGCCACCCAGCCGTGGTTGTTGTTCCGGGCGAACAGACACCGCACTCGACTGAGACCGCCACGGGTCCGGATCGCGTCCTGCAGGCCGCCGCCCGGCGTGGCTAGGTCGCGCAGGAAGCGGATCGAGTCCCACAGGTTGGACTTGCCGGACGCGTTGGGGCCGATGATCACCAGGCGCTGCCCGACGTCGACGTCGAGGTTACGTCCGCCAATTGCGCAGGGTCAGGTGGGTGATGCGCATCGGGGTTCAGCGGCTCCTGCCGTCCGGGCTGGGGGTTCGAGTCCATCATCCGGGTAGGGCAGCGTCACCGACGCGACGTTCCGCAGGCGAGGGCCCTGTCACAGGCGCGTCCCGCTGGGCGGCCGTCACGGGTTGACGGGTGACGTGTCGTGGCACACGATGGCAGCACTCCTCCCCGCCGTCCTCCGCCTCGTCGAGAACTGGCGGGGATATTTTCGTCCCAGAACGGGGCCCGGGACATGAACACCTGGCCCGGTCGTGATCGACACTTCGGTCGTCCGGCTCAGGTCCAAGCCGTCACCTCGCTGCGTCTGCGCTCTCGGGTCCATGACGGCTGCGGCGGCGACGGTGACCAAGTCGACGAGTTGGGGTCGGCGAGCGGCATCACTGTGGCTGATCGATCCCTAGGTCGAGACGGACGGCCATGCGATAAGCCTCAAGCGCTGCGGCCGGTGCCGCGCGAAGGTCCACTGGGACATCGGGCAGGGCGGCTTCGAAAGACTGAAGCGTGAAGCCCGACGTTCAGAGCGGCCGCCGCGGCCTCCTCGCTCCCGTAGAGCCCGATCGCCTCGGCTGCGTCCCACACCTCATCCAGCCAGCCATCAGTAGGGTCGCTGAGGTCGTGACCTTCGTCAGCGGGGTTCTCGCGCTCCATGTGCGCTTGGTACAGGAAACGTTCGGTCCTCTTAGCCTTCTCCAGAAACCTCAGCATCACCGCATGTGCGTGCTCACGGTTCCAAGCAATGGCCGCTGCAGTCCGCGACTCACGAGCCGCGATGGCGGCGGTGTTCCGTGCTTCAAGCGTCGCTGTCTTCGCCACCTCGCGGCTCGTTCGGCGGTTGTACCAACCGTTGAGGGCGGACCCCAGAAGGATCCCGAGGGCGCCGATCAGCGCAATGAGCACGTCGGTCAGCTGCCTTGGTCGTCGGCGCGGGCGATTCGAAGCTGCGGTCGGGCGGGCGCCCGACGCGGGTCCGGCGGCAACGACGTCCACACGACGTCGTCAGCTGTCCGAACGGGCCGCTCGGAAGCTGCGAGCCGGTCCGGGAACAGTGCGAGCGTCGAGCCGATGCCGCCCGCGGCGGGTGCGACGACACCGGTGAGTCCGAGCTGGTGAGCGACGTTGGCAACCTCACGACAGCGCTGGTAGGCCAAAACGTTCGCCGTCGTCGATGTCAGGACCTCGAATGGGAGCCCGAGCGTCCAGCGTGCCGAGGCGCTCCTGAGATCGAGGACCCGGTCGACGTTGACGGACAGGTGACGAGGACCCGGGGCGCCAGTGGCGGGATCGGCCCCTCGACCGGGTCGACCAGGTGCCGGTCGGCCTCGATAACGACGGCGTCGACAGGCTCGCCCAGGTAGAGCACGGGGAACCCGCTCCTCGAACTGCACCGTCCGTTGGCCCGCCAGCCGCTGAGTGGTTCCCGTGCGAACTTCGCCGGACAGTGGCGGTACCACCGTCCCGTGACAGTCGCTCTCGCGGCGGTGGCGACGTCCTGTGCCGTCGGCGGACTCATCCCTCGCCGACCACCCGGTCGACTTCCTCGATGACCTCATCGAGGCGACCTTCCGCCAGGAGCTCGACGGGGCGCTTGCGATCCAGGTTTCGGTTCCGGGCGTGCAGCCAGATCTCGACTCCCTCGGGGGCGTAAACCTCCCTCAGCCGTTCGACGACGTCGCGCAGGTCGAGAAGCTTCTCGATCCGTAGACCGCGCGGGACGGTCTCTCCGGACGCCCAGCCGGCAACTGACCGGCGCGACACCGCGACCGCGCGGCCGACGTCCTCTTGCGTCAGGCCGACCGACGTCAAGTCCTCGATGATCCGGCGGTACGACGTTCCGGCGGTCGACTCCGCTGGCTGGCTCACGCACACCTCCAAGTCGTCGGCCCGACCGTACACCGAGGTTCTCAATAGACTTCCCACTGAACTGCCTGACGGGAGGACGGACGTGTCTGATCTGCTGATCCGGGCGACGACGCCGCTCGTGGCTGCCCTGGAAACCGGGCTCACCCGAACTCGACCCACGATCCGGCTCCTCAGCGCCGTGGTCGTCGACAGCTTCAGCGCTTCGGTCGACCGGATCAGCGCCCTGGCCCACCGGAGCGGCATCGCGCTCGTCGTCGACCCGGAGACCCACCTGCTGCGCAGCACCCAACCGCCGACCGATCGGTGGACCTCCCTGTCGTGGACACCCGAGCGTCGTCGCTCGCCCGAGGACCTCCTGGCGCGCGGCGTGGCCGATGCGCTCGTCGCCCGGTGTTTGGCACATCAGCTCTCGCTGGGCGCGACCCGCCTGGTCCTCCCCTACGTCCATCTCGATCGAGCGGACGACGGGTGGTTGGAGGTGCAGCTCGCGTTCCTGGCGGCGGCGCGCCGGCTGGCGTTGTCGGGTGACTACAAGGTGCCGCTTCTCGCGGTTGTCGCCGTGTCGTGGCGCCTGCTCGGTCGGCCGCTGTGGCCGGCAGTTCTCGATCCGCTGGCCGGAGCGACAGCTGAGATCGGGCCGATGACGATTGCGTTGGCCGCATCGAAGGTCGACCGCGGCGTTCACCCCGAGGATCGGTTGTCCGACCTGCTCGTCGTCACTGACCGGCTCAGCCGCATCGGTCCGGTGATCGGGTGGCGGCAGGGTCGACTTGGCGAGGCCATGGTGGCGGCGGGTGCCGCCGGATACGAGACGGGTCTCGGATCCCGGGAACGATGTGACCTTCCGCAGGAGGTGGCGGCTCGACGCCGTGACCGGACAGGTGGCCAGGGCGCCGCGGTCTACGTGGAAGCAGTGCACGCGGGCGTCCTTCCGGCCACCCGTGCCGCGATCGCGGCTCGACGCAGCACCTCAGTCTCGCTCGCCTGTCTGGACGGCACGTGCTGTCCCGACGGGGGCGCGGGCGTGACCAGCCCCCTTCACGCGATGCACCGGCGCGCCGCCCGCCTCGCCGAGCTCGACCGGGTCGCGGCTCCGACGTGGCGCTGGTCGTTGCCCGCCGAGAGAGCCGAAGCCGCCGCGGTGGTAGGGCGACGGCTGAACCGGGTGGCCGCGACCCAGGGCGCTCCGCAGATCGACCTGACCCACATGCACTCGGTGGCGACCGTCGCTCACGTCCGCCGCCGTTCCGACCTCGCGCCTGAGGCTCGGGCTGATCAGTCCACGTCCTGCGTCGACTGTGGGGAGACCGGCTTGTCCGGGACCGAGGGCGGGGTGAGGTCCAGTTCGCCTTGGGTAAGCGCTGCAGCGAAGCCTTCCACGTCGGGGAACATCGTGGCGAATCGGCGGTCGTAGGTCCCGAGCAAGTGCGGCAAAGCCTTGCTCTTCACCGCCGGCGGGATGACGAGGGCGCAGAAGGGCAAGGACATCGGTCGCCCAGCGGGCCGATCGTCAGGCGCGAACAGCTTGGACAGACGTTCGCTGCCCGGCGCAGCGGACGGGGTCAGGTCGAAGTCTTCGAGCGCAGCCGGCGGCGTCGGGTCCGATGGCAGCGCTGCACTGATGAACAGACCCTCCTGGGCCTGCATTCGCGCGTCCCGCACGGTCGGCCGGACGATGAACGGCCTGTGGTCGCGAGCCGACACGGCGAGGGCGTACCGAAGTGACCAACCCGGTGGGTCTGACATCGCGCCGTACGCGGTGGGACCGAACTCCAGCGTCTCGTACCAGGGCACCGCTGTGACGTCAAAAGCGAACAGAGCCCCGGAGGTGGCTCCGCCGCCTGGAGACTGGCAGGCGAACCACATGGCCGTCATCGGGTTCGTCGTCACGTCGAGCAGTCGAGTCGGGGCACCGTGGTGTTGAACAACCGTCAGCAGGTGCAGGTCCGGCACGAAGCCGGTCGCGCCGAACCCGAGCCCCCACGACCGCGCCTCCCGCAGGATTGCTCGCTCGCGGCCGCGGAGAGTTTGCTCGGTCGGCGGTCCCGCGGCTCCCTGTTCCGCGAGTAGGTGTCGAAGAAGCGAAGAGCGGACGCGGTAGCGGGCGTCTGAGACACCGCGCCACACATACCGGCGGCCGGCCTGCAGGGAGCCGATGCGGGAAACCGCACGGAACAATTCGTCCTGGTTCCCGACGCGGTGGCCCCAGCCCGAGGCGGCCCACCGCGGGTCAGGCTGACTCGACGTCACCGGTCCGGCGGCGTGTAGCCGGCGCGGCGGTGGTTCTCCTCGAGGAGCAGGTCGAGGAGCTCGAAGCGGGCGCGGGGGCTGACAGTCCAACGGGTGCCGATCTTGGTGGGGTGGTGGTCGATCTCCAGGTCGAGGTTCCAGCCATAGGACGCGAGCACCGATTCGTCGATCTCGGTGTGCAGGTCGCGGAGCGCGACGACCGCCGGGTCACGGTCGGCCGGGTCGTGGACGTGGTTGTAGGTGGTGGTCAGGCCCCAGCTGCGGCTCAGCATCAGCTCGCGGCGTTCGTCGTCCAAGCGGCGGCCGAGGCGTTGGAGGGTGGGAGTCGGGCGCGGCCGGGGGAGGGTGAGGAAGACGTCCGACGGTGAGTAGTTGACGTCCGTTCTCATCGTGGATGTGAACCGGACGACCCAGGTGGTGTGGACGCTGGACGACAGCACCGCCAGACTCGCGAAGTCGTCGAGCGCAAAGACAGCACATTTGTGGGCGAAAACGGGGCCGCTCGGCACCCGGACCGGCATGACGGAACTGCCCACCAGCGAGATCGCCAGCACGTAGTCAAACTTTGCGATGGCGCGGTAAAGCCCGGGTCTGCTCTCGGCGAACTGCCACCAGTTGTCTCGATAGTTCACACGGTTGTTTCGGCTGCGCTCCGGTTTGACGAGGCGCTCGACGATGTCTAAGGCGTCCGGGTACTGCCTCGTCCGCTCAAGAGGCCAGTCATGGAAGTTGATGATCCAGCGGCTGGCTGAGCCTGGATCCACCGTCCCGGTAGTTGATCTTCGGGCTTGAGGCTTTCGGATCTCTGATGGTGTCCGGGCAGCGGCGGTCCGCCGGTCTGCCCGGCGTTTCCACTTCGGCCTCGTGTCGGTG